>Ga0187860_1000001_pt1 | contig 462690 bp, 407 predicted proteins | sample June2016WEW_10_4_FD_132981 | JGI IMG/M metagenome (GOLD analysis project Ga0187860, IMG submission 132981) | Peatland microbial communities from SPRUCE experiment site at the Marcell Experimental Forest, Minnesota, USA - June2016WEW_10_40 | ecosystem: Environmental > Terrestrial > Soil >...
CTCATGCTCAGATCGGCCACCAGGGATTTCAACCGCTGGGCCTCTTCGTTCTCGACATCGGCTTCCCGCGCTTTCAAGTTCGCTGCGCCGCCCTCCAGGAACTGATCCCGCCAGCCGGACAGCGTCGCGGCGGTCACGCCCGACTCGCGCGAAAGTGTTTCGAGGTCTTCCCCGCGCAGCAGCCGCAGAACCGCTGCAAACTTGCGTTTCGCCGACCACCGGCCCCGGCCGTCACGCCGCTCTTCGGGAGTCCCTCCGGTCGCCCCTCGGGTTCCCTCCGGGGCTCCCGAAGCTGGTTCTCTCTCTTTGCTCATAGACACCTCCTTGTGATTTTCCATCCATTTTCATCGCAATTCGGTGTCCAAGAAAATCCTAGGGCGGGGGACAATGAACTCCCGTGCTGCGTCCGATCACATGTAGCAAAAGTCTTGACTATGGAGCTCCTTAGTATGCGGAGGCTGAGTTCACGACCCGTGTAGGGTACAGGGACTTAAGTTGGCGGCTGTTCCGTGGTTCGGCTCCCGCAAATTTAGGGCAACTTCCGTCTCGCAGCCAACGATCACGCAGACGGCAGGCGCCCATTCACTAAGGTCAATAAAATGACTGACAAACAGCAGAAACAACCAGTTTCACCACGCAAGCTAGCAGCCAACCGTGCGAACGGACCCCGCTCGAAGGGACCAACGACCGCGGACGGCAAAGCGCGGGCTTCTCAAAACAGCTATAAGCATGGCTTCTTCGCCCTGCGTCTCTTCCCAAACAACGAGCTACTTGCTCGAGATGGGGCAGATTACAACAGACTATATGATGCTTTGTGCGCCCACTATTCACCCGTAGGGGACATGGAACATTTGTGGGTCGAAAAAGTTGCCACGGAGTCGCTCCGTATTGCACGACTCCTTGGGCATGAACAACAGGTGCTCGGTTGGAGGTCGCCGTTTGAATCGAGCGCAGTAGACAGGATCCTTCGCTACGAATCCACTGTTAGCCGTCAGTTGGACAAAGCAATTGACTACTTGGAGCGCCTCCAAGAAGAACGGCAGGCGGAATCGAACCAATTCGAAACCTCCGATCTGGAAGCACACGCTCCTGCAGACGTAGTTCCTGAAGAACCGCAGGAGGTCAGCACCTGCACTGCGCCTGATGTCGAAGCCAGCGCCAAGCAAGGGTCGGCTCCCATCGATGGGGAGCCGTCGAATAGAACAGCAGAAACCACCGCAAGCAACCCGCCGCCACCCCAGAATTGCGCTACGAAGGCTGGCGGGGAGGCGCTCACGAAGCCTATTGAACAAGCAGCGGGTCTTGCCCCTGGGGAAGAACATAACAGCGGTTTTGGGTCAGGGAAAAAGTGCGAAACGAACCCAACCTACAGTAATCGCTGGGTTGAGACGGCGGCAGACGATGAAATGGTTGAGCGGATAAAGCGGGGGGACGACCTAGGACAGCTGGAGGTGTCCACAATGCGGGAGTTCCAAACGGACGCGTGTTGAACACCCTACCACGATTCGGCGCCCAAGAAGGGGATGCGGAGCAGGCACTGGAGATTACGCAGACGGGACTGGTGCGGTGTTCACAAGCACTTGCGGCACAGTCACCTCATATCCCGATGTTATTGGCTAGACTCTTGTTTGGGCTTGCCTAACCGCACATTGAACCCAACCATTGGACCGTAGACATTGATTCCATTGTCACAATAACTCGGGTGGCATAAATAGGCATCGGATACATGCATGTAACTGGCGCCAAAGTCCATGCTGTAGCGGGGATTGAAATTGTACCGGACTCCACTGCCTAACATGAGGGTAAACGTGAAATCCCCTCCCTGCGCCCATGGCACGCCATCGGGGCCCTTCGCGTTAATGAATCCGGCACCGCCGCGCAGCTCAAAGTAGGGAGCAACCCTCCAGTTTCGGTGGACAAAATTACGCCGCACACCCAGATCGAAGGCCCCATATCGTGTTTCAGGCCCTCTCGGAATCGCAGTGAAAGACAGGGTGAGCGTAAGATCGGTATTACCACGTAGAATCCAAGGACCTCTTACGGTGCCCATCTGCCATCGGAGCGAAGGGAAGATGGGTACCAGAGTGTAATGAAGAGGATTTTGCCAGTTGTAATTACCACCTACAAAAAAGTCGAAAACAAAAGGAATATTGATGGGAAGCACTCCCGTTTCCAAGGAGAATTCGAGCTTGTTTCTGTAATAGATGTCTGTGTTGAAATCAGCCGGTTTAGAAGCCTGTGAAACTTCATCCGAAGGTTGGCTGTTTGAATCTTGGCCCATGCATAGCGCGGGTTGTGTGAGACATGCCAGGAACAGAGTAAATAACCTCAGGTTTCGTTTCGTCATTTCAAAGTAAAAATACTTGCGGACGAGAGCCCTCGTCCGGGCAAACACAGAAGTTGCAAGTATGTTGCGCGCAATAAAGCCCGAATTTCCCATTCTGAGTCTAAATTGGGTATCTTATGCATCTCTTGCCCTTGACACAACAAATTTGTCATCAGCGCAGCCCCAGGGGAGATCGCCGTGTTAGTCACTGATGAAAAGGCAAAATTACAAAACGAACTTGTCATCTCCATGAAATAACAACTACTTGGATGGCTGTTTTTCCGAGTCCTGTATGTGTTCCTTTTTATGGAGGTCGGGACAGCAACGTCACCGCGCACCCAACGGCAGAGTGGACTTTGCAACAGTCTCGAGAAGCCATTCCGAGCGATCACTCCTGCCGCTTTCTCATTCGCGACCGTGACTCGATCTTTTCGAAAGACGTGGACGAACAGCTCAAGGCTTTTGGGCTAAGACTGCTACGCACGCCTGCGCGGGCACTCCCAGGCGAACGCCTACTATGAACGGTTGGTGGGAACCGTGCGTCGCGAGTGCCTGGATTTCATCCGCTGAGCGAGAGACAGCTCGGCAAGATCCTCACGGAGTGGGTCACTCACCACAACCGAGGCCGACGCCACGCAAGCCTGGGACCGGGGATTCCTGAACCTGCCGAAGTAATCCTCGCGCAGTAAGGCCACGACAGACATTTCTTGGCTCAAGATTGCAAGGTCGCGGCTCGCGCAGTTCTCAGCGGGCTTCATCACGAATACCGGTGGGAAAGGATCGCCGCGTGAAGGACAGACTGCTCAGAAGGCGCCGCACTCTGATCACGTCTCCTCTCGAATGGCAGATGACTGCCGCGCCCGTGTCTCATGAAATCCCTTGTCTATGTCATGCACGCAGTGCATCAGCTGCTATGTCGTGGACACGTCCCGTCGATCGAGATCATAAGGAATAAATGTCCTGGCGGCGAGAAGTGTGATATCGAGTTCCGAAAGGATTGTGTACGATCGTGCACGTTGTGCACATGATATGCGAATATTTTGAGGACTGAAGACATTGGCGATGAGTGTACCGTGATCCCGGTAACTCTCGTTTTGCAAAACGAACCTAATCATCTCCTTGAAAAGGAATCAGATAGGTTTCCCTGACAGGCGCGTTCAGGCGGGAGAACCCGCCGCGGGAACGGCGCGGCTCTGGATGTGGAAGACGCGCTCGGCGTTGCCGTGGTAGATCTTCTGCTTGTCGGCGTCGGAGATCGGCGCGGAATCCATGAACGCGACAGCGGGCGCCGTCGGCTGATACGGGTAGTCGATCGCCCACAGCACGTTCTCGACGCCCAGAGCTTTGATCGAGAAATCGAGCGCCAGATGCGACTCCTGCCCGCTCGTCGTGATCACGAAGTTGCGCTTGAAATACTCGCTCGGCTTGAGCTGGAGCTTGGGCGCGTTGCTTCTGTTCTGGGCGTTCTTGTTCATGTAGTCGATGCGCCACAACCAGAAATGGACGGCCTCGCCCATGTGGCCGAGGCAGATTTTGAGCTTGGGGAAGCGGTCGAAGACACCGCCGACGATCATGCGAACCGCGTGCGTTGAGGTTTCGATGCCGTAGCCCCATTGCGCGCTATCGAGCCCGTAATGCCGGAAGGGCGCCGCAAGCCCGTCCGACGGCGCGCGGGGATGGATATAAATACAGGCGTCGAGCGCCTCGGCGGCCTCGAGGACCGGCCAGAACTTCGAATCGTCGAAATATTCGCTGTTGGTATGCGAATTCACCACAAAGCCGTTGAGCTTCAGGGTCTTGATCGCGCGCTCCATTTCCCTGGCGGCACGCTTCGGCGATTGAGGCGCAAAGCTTGCCAGGCCGGCGAAGCGGGCCGGGTGCCGGCTGATCACCGCGGCAAGGCGATCGTTCGCGAGGGCCGCCAGTTCCGTCGCCGTGTCAGCATCGAACATCTGAACGCCGGGCGCCGTGAGCGACAGGAGATGCACCGCGACACCGTTTTCGTCCATGTCGCGCAAGCGCTTTTCCTCGAGGTCGAGCAAACGCGGCAGAAGGCTTGCCGGGGTGTCGTCCGCCACCGCATCGTAAATTCGCTTCACGAGCACCATGTCGAGGCTGTTGCTCGGAGATCTGGCGACGTCGCGCAAGGCCGCGGCGACCTCCGGGATCGAAAAAGCCTCTTCCGTCCCGATACGGCGCAATGTGTTTTTGTCAGCAGTCATTCGTGTTTCCTTCCGTCGAGGCGCCCTCTTCCGTGAACGGGGCACATACTAGAGCCGCAAAGCCGACAGCTTGGCTTTTCTGCCGCTAGAATGCAAGACGAGTTTCACCTCGGCCATCAACCAGGCACCGTCAGTTCTGAGCGGAGTGCGCCGGTTGTTGCCTTTCCCATCTTCGCGCTATTTGCCAAGAAGGACGCCTTGGTCACCAGCAAGGCGCGCCGTCTCGTAAGTGACTGAAAGTAATAGCTATACAGAGTGGAGAGCTCGCGGACGAAGGCGAATGTTCTAAATGTTCTATCGGATTGATCGACCTCAGTGATTGCGTCGTCGCGCGCCAGCGCTGAATCCCAGGGGGGTACTAGCTCTCTTGTACTTCGAGAAAGTGACTCTTGAGCCAGTGATTCATTCCGGGCCACTTGCGAAGATTTGCTCAGGACATCAACTCGCTGAAGCGATAAGGCGAGTGAGTCCAGGAGACACAGTACAGTCTAGGAGAGCCCGTGATGAAAGCTAGAGTTTTAGTTGCACTTGCTTCTGCTTTATTCTTCGTCTTAGTTGTTGGCACCGCATCGGCGGACTCAACGCTTCCCGTTCAGAATCCGTCGTTCGAAACCACAAATCCGCTTACCACAACTTGTCCCGGGCCCGGTACCTGCGCGTACAACACGGGGCCGATCCCAGGTTGGACGGTAACCAACGGTGGCTCGTGGCAGCCGAGTTCCACTTTTTACAATATGCCACTACCCGATGGCAGCGTCATCGCTTGGGACAATGGAGGCTCGATTTCACAGACCTTGACCGGCATTTCATTGCAGCCCAACTCGACGTACGACCTGTCCGTTTACGTTGGTCAACCCCTGAACGGCTATTTCGCCAACTACACGATCTCGCTGGATGCAGGCTCAACAGTTCTAGCCACTCTCAGCGGCACCAACGAAACGATCACCCCCGGAACATTCGCCCAGGAGATACTGACCTATTCGACGGGTGATACAGTCACCCCGGGCGACCTGTCGATTGTGTTGACCAGTGATGGGCCGCAAGTTGACTTCGACAACGTCCAGCTTTCGGACCCGCCAGTGTCGACTCCGGAACCGAGCACTCTGCCCCTCTTGGGCGCAGGACTGATCGGCCTGGTGATGTTTTCCGGGTATTTCGGGCACAAGCGTGTTTCGCAGGCAGCAGCCTAGTAAACTGACGAGGTTTCGGGACGGGCATCGCTCTCCTCCTAGCCCATCCCGAAACCGTCGTCTGAACACATGATTTTGGGTCGCCGGACAGAGACGGGCCGGCGCACGAAGTCGAAGAGTCTCCCTTCGGCCCGACCGTGCGCCCCGCGGAGTTTGCAGTTAGACATTTGCGTGTAGCACCGCGGCCTTTAGCGCGGCACCCAACGCATAAAGATGCCGTGCTGAAGCACGGCCCTACATCCACCCCGCAGCCGATCGCAATGAATTCGTAGGGGGCACGGTACCTGTCCCGTCAGCATGCCGTGCCGGCAGGTAGTGGTCTAGTTTGTCTGTCCAGTGGCTTTTGTACGATCTGCCAAGCTAGTTGGTTTGTATCTCGGGGACGTTTCGGCTTGCTTGCTCGGTAGGCACGGACAGATTATGTCACGCGAACCAAGGCTCATCAACCCACAAGCGCAAGTCAAACTAGACCACTAGCCGCAGTCAAATCATCTTGCGGACGATCTCGTGCTTCGAGTACAAGATACGGGGCGCGTGAAGATTTCGCTCAATCAGAGGCTTGCGGAAAGGACTGCGCATGTCCAGCAACCACGACATTGTTGCAATTGGATCGGGGCACAACGGACTTGTGGCCGCCGCGTATCTGGCCGCGGCCGGCAAGAACGTTCTCGCGCTCGAGCGGAACGCGTGGTTTGGCGGCGGCGTCGTCACCGCGGAGCTCACGGGGCCGGGTTTTCTGCACGATCGGTTCAGCACGGGCCACATTTTCATTCAGGGCAATCCCCTGATCAAGAACGACGAGCTGAAGCTGCTCTCGCGCTACGGCCTGAAATACATCTACCCGGAGACGCCTTTTCTGTGCGTGTTCGAAGACGGTTCGACCATCGGCCTCAGCCGCGACCGGAACAAGACGTACCGGAACATCGCCGAGTATTCGAAGAAGGACGCGGAGTCGTTCCTGAAGTTCGCCGATGCGGCCATGCGCTACCTGCCGATGCTGTCGGCGTCTCTCTACACGCCGCCGATTCCGCTGGGCGCGACGTTCGCCATGCTCGATCAGAGCGCGGAGGGCCGCGAGCTGTTTGCGCTGATGCAGAAGAGCCCCTACGACATCATCGTCGAGAATTTCGAAAACGAAAAAGTCCGCAGGTTCTTCACGCGCATGGTCTCGGAGAATCTGACGGGCCCCGAGGAAAAAGGCACAGGGATCGGCATTTTCGTTTTTCTCGGCTTCATGGAGCAGTACGGCATCGGCGTAGCCGTCGGCGGCAGTGGTTCTCTGACGGCTGCGCTCATCCGGTGCATCGAGGCCCACGGCGGCAAGGTTCTCAACAATACGCCCGTCGAGAGGGTGTTGGTGAAGAACGGCCGCGCCACCGGGGTTCGAACCGCCGAAGGTGCCGAGTATGGAGCCAGGGACGCTGTTATTGGCGCAATCCATCCACATCTGCTTGGCCGTTTCATCCCGGAGCTAAATGGCAGCGTCGTCCGCGCAGCGGAGCGTGTCGAGCTTTCCGCAAACTCCTGCTTCACCGTCCATGCCGCTTTGAATGAACCGCTACGATTCAAAGCCGGACCACACGCCAACGAAGCGTACTTCACCGAGTTGATGCCGAGCAGCATGGACGCGTTGCGGGAGTTTTTCGACGCTTTGCGGTACGGCCGCATTCCCGATACGTCGCTCCTCGGGCTCGTGTCACCATCCACGTTCGATTCGTCGCGCTGCCCTCCCGGGAAGGCGACGCTCCATGTCTGGGACTACGTGCCATACGCGCACCCCAATGGCGGAGCGGCGCATTGGGACCAGGCCAAGGACGCGTTCGCGCAAAAGATGCTATCGAGGATGGAGCCGTTCATCGACAACATCACCTCGGACAACATCATCGCGTATGTTGCCGACAGCCCGCTCGATATCGAGCGGGCCTCGGCTAGCTTTCAGAAGGGCGACGTTCATGGCGCCGCGCCGTACCTGTATCAATCCGGCTCGCATCGACCGACTCCCGATCTCGGCCAGAACACGGTGCCCGGCGTGGAACGGCTGTATCTAGTGGGACCTTTCCAGCATCCGGGCGGAGGCGTTTTCGGGGCAGGACGCGCCACGGCGATGAAGATGTGCGAGGACCTGAAGCTCAACTTCGATAAAATCGGCCAACGGCGATGATGAAAATCTACGGTCAGGACAACAGCGAGCTGATGCAAATCACGTCTCTCGAGCGGGAGGGCGGCAAGCTCGTTCTCAAGGGGAAGGTGTTCGGTTCGATGCCGATGACCGCCAAGCTCACTCCACAAGAAGTGCGGAACGGCCTCAAGCTCCTGAATTTTCGTCTGGCGGCTTTCCTCGTGACGTTCCTATTCCGCAAGTAGCGCCGTGCGCGCGACAACCTAGACGAGCGTGCTCACGTAGTAGCTGTCCATGTACTCGCGGAGCGCGAAAACCTTGTCGTCCTTTACTTCGATAATGAAGGCGTAGCGGTTCGAGTATTCCTTCCCGTTCTTGAAGTGTCCGAGGCCTCGCGTTTCCGCCGCGACGAACGGGCCCTGGCAGATCAGGCGGTCGATGTGAACCTTCGGGTCGCCGTCGACGAACATCCCGCGCACGGGGCCCAGAAAATCGTCAATGATCGCCTTGAGCCCCTTTTTCTCGCCCGCGCCCGGAATTCCCGTCGCCATGACGGTCCAGGTCGCCTGCTCGTGCAGCAGCGGCCGCAGACGTTCGAGATTTCCCGTACTCAACGTGTCGAAGAAAGTCCGCACAACTTGCTCGTTGCGTTTCTCGGCGTCGGACATGGAATCCTCCTCTTTCCGCGCTAGCCGCCGCGCATTATACATGCGCGGGGACGAAATTCTACGGGCGGCGCGATGGCGCCGGCGTCGGAGGCCGCGGGCTGGACGTAGAGCCCGTTTTGAGTATGATGGGGCCGCTAAATGCCAAGGAGCATCGTCCCATGACAAACTCCAGCGGGCCTTCGAGAGTGCACGCTGCTCTGTTTTTCATCGTGCTGGCGACGATGGCCGCTGCCGCAGCCACGATGGCGCAGCAACATCATGCTGTGCCTCCCAAGACGGTGAGGCTGTACGTTTTTGACTGCGGCGTGATCAAGGGTCTAGATCCGGGCTTGTTCAATTTCAAGAAGGAAGAGCTCGCTACCACGGACCTGGCTGTTCCTTGCTACCTGGTGGTCCATCCGAAGGGTACGTTGATGTGGGATGTAGGCGCGATACCCGACACAGCTTTCAAGGATGACGGCGCGCCGGTAACGCAGGGATATTTCACCGCGACGAAACCACTCAAAACGCAACTCGCCGAGATCGGCTACTCTCCATCTGATATCACGTATCTGGCGCTTTCGCATTACCACACCGATCACATCGCCAACAGCAACGAATTCGCCAGCGCAACCTGGCTTGTGAGGCAGGTCGAACGCGACGCGATGTTTGCTGAAAAGCCGCCGCGGCTCGTCGATCCAGCAACCTACAGCCTGCTGAAGAACAGCAAGACGGTGATCCTCACAACCGACGAATACGACGTGTTCGGCGACGGAACGGTGATCATCAAATCTGCTCCCGGCCACACGCCAGGACATCAGGTGCTGATCGTCAAGCTCGCGAAGACCGGCCCCGTGATGGTTGCCGGCGACCTCTATCACTATCCGGAGGAGCGCAAGCTGAACCGCGTGCCGACCTTCGAGTACAACAAAGAGCAATCCCTCGCGAGCCGGGCAAGCATCGAGGAGTACGTCAAGAAAACGAACACGCAGTTATGGATCGAGCACGATTTCGCGGCCAACGCCAAACTCAAGAAGGCTCCCAACTACTACGATTAGCGCCTGAAGGAACGGCGCGGAAAATCCGGATGACAAGCAGCGCTCCCTCCACGGGCCGGCAGGCGGTCGGCGAGGCGAATCTGTTCGCCACGGGCTGGCGCATGTGGGTGCCCGTCGCCGCGATGATGACCTGCTCCTGGCTCTCTTACATCGATCGGCAGGCGCTCGCGGTGATCTCTCCGATGATTCTCAAGGATACGGGCCTGAGCGCGGCGTCGTACGCGGACGCCATTTCCGTATTTTCCTTTGCCTACATGGTGGCGAATCCGGTGTGGGGCTCGCTCCTCGATTACGTCGGGCTGCGCGCGGGCATGCTTGCGGCCGTGGGAATCTGGACGCTTGCGAGCGCGTCGCACGCGTGGGTGGCGGGGTTTCTGGGATTTGCCGCGGCGCGCGCTCTGCTCGGCTTTGGCGAAGGAGCCACTTTCCCGGGCGGCCTGAGAACCGCCGCGGACTCGCTGCCTCTCAACCGGCAGTCGCGGGGGATGGGAATTTCCTATAGCGGCGCGTCGCTCGGATCCATTTTCGCGCCGCTCATCATCACGCCGATCGCGCTGCGGTTCGGATGGAGGGCGGCGTTTTTGGCCACGGGCGCGCTGGGAGCAGCATGGCTGGCCGTGTGGTGGTTTGTAGCCCGGCCACCGTTGGTGCGGCCGGCCGCGCGAACGAAACGGAAGGTCGCGTGGCCCAACATGCTGGAACGCCGCTTCTGGTTGTTAGTGGCCGGGATGGGGCTGGGAGGGGCCGCGCTCGGTCCCACTCTCTATCTTTGCCCGCTCTACCTGAATCGCGTGAACGGAGTGACGCAAGCGGGTTTGGGAAAAATCCTCTGGATTCCGGCGGTCTGCTGGGAATTGGGCTACTACTTCTGGGGTTGGGTGGCGGACCGATACGTGCGCGAGGAACCACGACCCTTGCGATTGTACGTGCTGCTCATGGTTCTTGCCTTGGCGACTTCGCTCGTCACCAGAGCTGGATCGTGGATCGTTGCGCTGGCGTTTTTTTCCTGGGCGATGTTCATCTCGGTCGGCTTCATTGTGATATCGCTGCACCTGAGCGCGCGCGCCTATCCGAGGGACGAGACGGGCATGGTTGCGGGAATCGGTTCAGGCGCCTGGTCCGCGGTTGTGGCGATCCTGCTGCCGGTCTACGGGCGCTGGTTCGACCACCAGTGGTACGCGGCGACCTTCATCTCGTTGAGCCTGATCCCGGCGCTCGGCACTACTCTGTGGTGGTGGATTGGCCGCCCCCGAAAGAGCTCCCCGGTTCTCGCTGCCGCGTGAGCTTTGCGGGCTATCTCATCACGAAAGGATTCGGAGCATTCCCCGCGATGTCGATCCATACACTCTTCGTTTGCAGATATTCGCGAATCGCCTCGGCGCCGCTTTCCCGTCCGATTCCGGACCGCTTGTAGCCCCCGAACGGAGACATGTAGCTCACGGCGCGATAGGTGTTCACCCAGACCGTGCCTGCTTCGAGCCGCTCGGACATCGTCAGCGCGCGGCGGATGCTCGTTGTCCACACGCCCGCAGCCAGACCGTAGACCGTTCCGTTCGCAATGCGAACGGCTTCGTCTTCGGTATCGAATGGGATGATGGAAAGGACCGGGCCGAACACTTCTTCCTGTGCGATCCGCATATCCGGCTGAACGCCGGTGAAAATCGTCGGTTCGACGAACCAGCCCGAGCCGCACTCCGGCTGTTGAGCGGGCGCGCCGCCCAGCCGGCAGACCGCCCCTTCGTCCTTGGCGATTCGAATGTAGTCGAGAACCTTTTCATATTGCGGGCGAGTGGTGATCGGGCCGACCTGCGTGCTCGAATCGAGGGGATTGCCCATGCGCGCCGTTTTGGCGAGCGCGAGCAGGCGCTCGACAAATTTCTCGTGGATCGGGCGATGGATCAGCGCGCGCGAGCCTGCGATGCAGGTCTGGCCGGTGGCGGCGAAGATGCCGGCCACCACGCCGTTTACCGCCTGATCCAAATCGGCGTCGTCGAAGACGATATTCGCCGACTTTCCTCCGAGTTCGAGGGTGATCCGCTTGATGCCTTTCGCCGCAAGTTGATAGACGTGCTCGCCCGTTCGGTCGCCGCCTGTGAAGGCAATTTTGGCGACGTCGCGATGCGTGATGAGCGGCTCGCCGACTTCGTTGCCGTATCCGGTGACGATGTTGACCACGCCGGGCGGAAAACCGGCGCGCTCGAACAGCTCGCCGAAGGCGAGCGCCGAAACAGACGAGAATTCCGACGGCTTCCAGACGACCGTGTTCCCGGCAGCCAACGCCGGAGCAAGCTTCCACGCCGCCAGCAGCAGCGGCGAGTTCCAAGGCGTGATCGCCGCAACGACGCCGAGCGGTTCTTCCCGCGTGAAATTGAAGACCCCGGGCTTGTCGATCGGAATCACGCGGCCTTCGATCTTGTCAGCGAGGCCGCCGAAATAGTGGAACCACTGCGGGATGTACTTCAACTGGCCCCGCATCTCGGCGATCAGCTTTCCGTTGTCGGTGGTTTCGATTTCGGCAAGCCTGTCCGCTTCGGCGGACACGAGGTCTCCGAGACGCCGCAAGAGATCGCCGCGGCCGCTGGCCGTGAGCTTTCGCCAATCGCCTTCGTAGAAAGCCGTCTTGGCCGCGGCCACGGCCCGGTCGACATCGTCCTTTGTACCGCGAGGAATGAGCGCCCAGGGAGCGGCTGTGAACGGATTCATCGATTCGAACCACGTTCCGGAGAGCGGCTCGACCCATCGGCCGCCTGCCAGTATGAGGTGCTTCTTCATATCCATCCTCTTGTAGGTGCAAGGGCGGAGCTACGGCTTGGGTGCTTTCTCTTTCTGTTCTTGCAGCACTTCGCGCGCGACTCGGAATGAATCGACGGCCGCTGGCACGCCGCAATAGATCGCCACCTGCAGCAGGACTTCCCTGATCTCGACCGGCGTCACGCCGTTCACCAGCGCCCCCTTGATGTGCATCTTGAGCTCGTGAGGGCGGTTCAGCGCGCTGATCATCGCGAGATTAATCATGCTGCGCGTCTTGCGCGGAAGCTCTTCTCTTCCCCAGATGGCGCCCCAGCAATACTCGGTGACGAGCTCCTGTAAAGGCAGATTGAACTCATCCGCCGTCTTGAATGCGTTGTCGACAAACTCCTTGCCAAGCACCGAACTCCGGATCTCACGGCCGCGCTCGAACCTAGCTTTGTCCATGTCTGTAGACCTCCTTCTCAGTGGAAAATTCAAAAAGTCGAAAGGAGCAGCCGCGGAGCCATGTTTCTCATTTCCGCTCGACGCGCACGCCCGCCCATTCTTCGACGGGTTTCACGAGCGCCGTCATATCGGCATCGAACCCTTCTCGCGCCGTCGCAATGGATAAGAGTTGCCGGACCGCGCTCCCCACGATCATCGGGACGCCCAGCGCGTCGGCTTCCGCCATGCACAGGCGAATATCCTTGTCCAATAGCCCGATCCCAAAGCCATAGCTGAAGGCACGCGAGATGACGTGCTGCTTGATTTTGTCCTGCGTGGCGCTGTTGCGCGCGGTGCCGGCGTTGAAGACATCGACGACGAGCGCGGGATCGAGTCCTGCCTTCACGCCCATCACCATCGCCTCCGAGGTGATCGCCATCGCGGAAGCCGACAAAAGGTTATTGAGCAGCTTCATCGTCTGGCCTTGCCCCGGATGCCTTCCGACAAAGAAAATCTTTCCGAGGATCTCGAGGATGGGTTGCACCGTCGCGAAGACTTCGTCCGGGCACGACACCATCACCGCGAGCGTCCCTTTTTCCGCCCCGGCAATGCCGCCGCTGACCGGGGCGTCGACCGCGGCAATGCCCTTCCTGCCGAGGCCTTCCGCCACTCGCTTCGCCACGGTCGCGCCCGTCGTCGACACGTCGATAAAGATTTTGACGCGGCTGCCCTCGACGATGCCGTTGGGGCCGAGGGCCACGGCTTCGACGATCGGCGGCGTCGGCACGCTGGCAAACACGATCTCCGCAGCCGATCCTACGGCGGCAGGCGAACTGGCGCGCGCGGCGCCCAATTCAACCAACGGCGCCGCAGCGGCCTCGTTCGTGTCGTAAATCGTGAGCTGATAACCGGCTTGAATCAGTCGGCGAACCATCCTGGAGCCCATCCTGCCGACTCCCACAAAGCCGACACTTTGCTGCGCCATGCGTCGTTCCTCCCCGGTCCACTGAGTCCCGCCAACCAACTGGATGCGTTTTCCGACGCCGCATTATGCCCTACCACAGCGCCCCTAACAATTGACGTTCGGCTTGGCAATGCGTCATGCTTAGCGCCCGAACGGGCAAGCGAGATCGCGAGGCGCCGCGTGCAGATAGAACCCTTTGAAATCTTTGCGATCCGGTATGCGCACCTTGGCAGCCGGCACCCCGCGGAAAATTTCATCTCGGCCGATCCCCACGAGTTTGCCTCCGACCTGGATTATTTCGTGTGGGTTTTGCGCCGCGGCGACCGGACTTTTGTCGTTGATACCGGGTTTGCCAGGGAAGCCGCTGTCCACCGCCGGCGCGATTGGCTGCGTTGCCCGGCGGATTCACTGCGACTCGTCGGCGTCGATCCCGATCACGTGAGTGACGTGATCATCACCCATCTTCATTACGACCATGCGGGCAATCTCGATCGCTTCCCGCGCGCGCGATTTCATTTGCAGGACCGCGAAATGGCGTACGCGACCGGCCGCTCGATGTGTCATCAGGTGCTCCGGGCGCCATTTGATCTTGAAAACGTTCTCGAGATGCTCCGGCATGTCTATTCCGAAAAGGCCGTGTTCCATGACGGCAACGCCGAGCTTGTCCCGGGGCTGAACCTTCATCGCGTCGGCGGTCACTCGGCCGGGCTTCAGATTGTTCGGGTGTGGACGCGGCGCGGGTGGGTGGTGATCGCCTCGGACGCCTCGCATCTCTACGCAAATTTTGAACAACGGCGCCCGTTCCCGGTGATTCACAGCGTCGCCGAAATGATGGAGGGGTTCGATCTGCTCTACCGGCTCGCCGACTCGCCGGAACACATTGTGCCGGGGCACGATCCGCTGGTCATGGGGCGCTATCCCGCAGTCAAGCCGGAGCTTGGGGGAGTGGTCGTGCGGCTCGACTTCCCGCCTCGTAAGTGATTCCCAGCAGGTTGATTTCCGATCGGCTTTCAGCGGGCACCGAGCTAATCTGACATTTCGACCGGCACGACATCGACTGAGACGTCCATCTTTTGCCGACGGCCTCCCGTGAGGATGCCTCTCACCGGCCCAATGTCGTCGTAATCGCGCGCCCACGCGACCGTGACGTGACCGTCCGACGGCATGATTCCGTTGGTGGGATCGAAGTCCATCCACCCGAAATCCGGCGAGAAAGCGCTGACCCAGGCGTGCGAGACATCGGCGCCCGCCAGCCGAGGCTGACCTGGCGAGGGAATGGTCGCGATGTAACCGCTGACATACCGGGCCGCCAGCCCGAACGATCGCAGGCAGCTGATCTGAACGTGGGCAAAATCCTGACATACGCCGCGTCGCGCGCGCAGCACGTCCAGTCCGGGCGTCCCCACGCGGGTCGAGCCGGGTAGAAACTTGAAGTCGTGATGGATGCGGTCAGTCAGGCCGAGAACGCATTCCAGGAATGGCCGCCCCGGTGGGAACGACGGAAGCGCATAGTCGGCAAACTCCGGCGCGCGCTGGACATGGGGCGAATCAAAACAGAACTGGCGGGCCAGCAGGACTTGAGGCGTGGAGGGTTCGAGAAGCGCTTGTCGGACCTGCTCCCAGGAAGGGCCCTGCGATACATCGGGACGGAGAGCCAGGTTGACGTCGACCTCGCTTTGAGCTGTGATCGTCAGCTCCGTATGCGGCTCCTGCAGGCTGAACCACGTGACGTGGTTTCCAAAGTAGTCGAGCCCGCTGCTCTTCGTGCTCGGCGCAGGCGATACGGTGAGTTCGTGGCGCCGCAAACCCTGCGTGCCGCTTTCGCGCGGACGAAGCCGGGCGACGTTGTGGGAAAGCAAGACAGCGTCTGCGTAGCCGTACCGCGTGCGGTGCGTGACGCGGAACCTCACGGCGCCTCCTCCTCCTGAACCTCGCCGAGCACGCGCGAAACCGTCGCGTGCGAAAAATACATTTGGGCAATGGCGTCTGCGAGCGACCTCACCTGCTCGAGGATCTCCGACAGGAACGCGTTCAGATCGTCCCGCTTGCCGTCGGGAGGTGCCGCACAGATCTCCACGAGGTCCGCAAGCTGGATCGATGTGCGCAGCTTCAAAATGATCCGCTGATCCTGCGTGTTCGGGCGGGCCGCGTCGCGCGGCAGCGTGGCAAGGTGATCGTTGATGAGTGCGAGTTGCAGCGCCGCCGACCGGGGGTTCGTTTCATCGGCGAGCAGCAGATCGACGATGGCATAGACGCCCCAGTGCGTAAGGTATCTGCACCGATAGGTCTGCGAGCTGTCCGTAATTTCCAGGATGGCTTCGAAAAGTACCGGATCAGCGCCTGGGCTGCTCAGCGTGTCCCGCAGCAGCTGCACAACGAACGCGGTTCGCTCGATTCGCCGGCCAATATCGAGAAACCTCCACGCCTGCCCTCGTGCCATCGAGTCGGACGCGAGACCCGCGAACGCGGCGAACGCCAGAACCAGCCGGTCGAACAACTCCTGCACTCCCGCGGACGGATCCTCTTCGCGAATCTCAAACTCGGAGACGTTCTCGTGAATCTCCCGAAGCACGCGCCACGCGTCGGCCGAGATCTGATCCCGCAGAATTCGCGCCAGGCCGTGGACCGATGTGACCACACCCCGTATCCCGCTGCCGTGCACGTCTCCCAGCACGCCGCTGACGAATTCACGCGTGAATTCATCAGTGGGCAGGTGAAGCTCCTCCGGCCACGCGGCGGCCAGGACTTCGATGGCGTGCGCGTTTTCCATGCCGCCTTCGTCGATGATACGGGCGAATGCGCCGCGGGCTAGCCGCACCTGCGATTCGGCGCGTTCCACGTAACGGCCGAGCCAAAACAGATCGTCGGCAATCCGGCTGGGCAAATCTCCCCCGCCGCGGCTCAAGGCAACGGGTTGGCTCGCAGGCGGCAGGAGCGTCACGTTGCTGACGGGCCCGTCGGCAAGAATCCAGGTGTCCTTGCTTCCGCCGCCTCTCTGCAGGGAGACGACGAGGGAGTCGTCGGACGGGGTGATGCGCGTCAGCCCTCCGTGCATCACGGTGTAAGAATCACCCTGCGCCGCAAGATAGGAGCGCACTACGAAACGGCGCGGATGCGCCTGCTCGTCGATCAGCACGGGCGCCGTGCACGGCGTCACCTGCTGCTGGCCGATGTAGCGGTCAGGCCGCGCCTTGATCTTCGCCGTCCACTCGGAAATTTGCGCGTGTGTGAGCGTGTGCCCGAACACCGGATCTTCGCCCGGTGTTGGATAGGCGGACTTGATCACCATCTCGGGCAGATGCTCGAGGACGTACTGCAGTTCCTTTGGTTGGCCGCACCACCACGTGGGGACAGACGGAAGTTTGAGTTCCTCATCGAGCAGGCGGCGGCAAAGTCCCGGCAGGAACGGCAGAAACCCGGGCGCTTGCAGCACGCCGGCGCCGAGAGCGTTGGCGACCGCAACATTGCCCGAGCGAACCGCCCGGAGCAGCCCCGGCACGCCCAGGTACGAGCCCCCGTACAGCTCCACTGGATCGCAGAAATAATCGTCCACTCTGCGCAGAATCACGTCGACTCGTTGCAAGCCGCCAAGCGTCTTCAGATAGACGTTGTTGTCCCGCACCGTCAGATCGTTGCCCTGCACGAGCGAATAGCCCAGATACCGCGCGAGGTATGAATGCTCGAAATAGGTTTCGTTGTACGGCCCCGGAGTCAGCAGGACGACGCGCGGGTTTTCCCGGTTCGCCAGCGCCAGCGACGCCAGAGATTCCCGCAGTGACGCAAAGAAAGGCGCCAGCCGCTCGACATTGCCCTGGCGAAACAGAGACGGCAGCGCGCGGGACAGCACGATCCTGTTCTCGAGCGAGTAGCCCGCCCCGGAAGGAGCTTGCGTGCGGTCGCTCAGAACTTCATACCGGCCCTCGGACGTGCGTACGAGATCAGCGGCATACAAGTGGAGCCAGCGGTTCTGCGGAATGCGAATGCCGTGGCAGGGCCGCAGAAACCCAGGGTTGGCCCAGAGCAGCTCAGCCGGCAAAACGCCCTCCGTCACCGTTTCCGCCGGGCCGTACAGATCCCGCAGCAGCGCGTCGAGCAGCCGCGCGCGCTGGACCATTCCTTCGCAGACGCGGTTCCATTGCTCAGCGGGAATCAGCAGCGGGATGAGGTCGAGACTCCACGGCCGGTCGAGCCCGCTCGGATCGCCGTACACGTTGTGCGTCACGCCGTTCTCGTGAATCAGGCGCTTCGCCTGGTCCCAGCGCCGCCGGAGCTCCGGCAAGCCGAGCTCGTCCAGCATCGAGATGAACGGCTGCCAGTGTGGGCGGAGTGAACCACCGGACTCGATCATCTCATCCAGAACTGCGGGATCCGCCGCGTAGCCTCGCGCGATGCTGCGCGGGCCGTCTTCATCCGCCTTCAGAATGTCGTGAGCGGTGGGCTTGTGCATTGCTGAAATCGTCTCGATTACGCTCTCAGGTCCAGAGTGAACGGAAACTCCTTGCTGATCTTCTCTTCCGCCACCGCCATCGGTCCCGGCGTGTGGCCGAACTTGAAAAACCGGGCCATTCGCCGGCTTTCGGCTTCGTACGCATTCACGGGAAACCGGTCGTAGCTCCGCCCACCTGGATGCGCCACATGGTACGTACATCCGCCGATCGACCGCCCCGACCACGTGTCCAGTATGTCGAACACAAGCGGCGCATGCACGCCGATTGTGGGGTGCAGGCAGCTCGCCGGTTGCCACGCGCGATACCGCACTCCCGCCACGAACTGGCCGTTCGTTCCCGTGGGATGAAGCGGCACGCGCCTGCCGTTGCAGGTCACCACGTGCCGCGGATCGACCATCCCGTTCACCAGCACTTGCAGCCGCTCGACCGATGAATCCACATATCGAACGGTGCCGCCGGGGCCGGGCTCGTCGCCGAGCACGTGCCAGGGTTCGATGGCCTGCCGCAATTCGAACTCAATCCCCCGGTGCTCGATGGTTCCGTACAGCGGGAACCGGAATTCGAAATGCGGCGCCAGCCAGTCGATTTCGAATCCATAGTCGGCTTCGTTCAGATCCCACACCACGTCTTCCATATCCTGCCGCACGAAGTGGGGCAGCATGAAGCGATCATGAATCTCCGTGCGCCACCTCACCAAGGGCTCTCGGTACGGCTGTTTCCAGAATTTGGCGATCAAGGTTTCGAGTAGAAGGTGCTGTGTCAAGCTCATCCGCGGATGCGGCGGCATCTCGAAAGCCCGCATTTCAAGCAGCCCGAGCCTCCCCGCCGCCGCTTCGGGCGTGTACAGCTTGTCGATGCAGAACTCCGCCCGGTGCGTATTGCCCGTCGCGTCGATCAGCAGATTCCGGAAGATGCGATCCACGATCCAGGGAGGGCACTTGGCGTCCTGCGGAATCTCCTTGAATGCGATCTCGAGCTCGTATACCTGATCGTTCCGTGCTTCATCGACGCGCGGCGCCTGGCTGGTGGGGCCCACGAAAAGTCCGCTGAACAGGTAGGAAAGCGCCGGGTGATTGTGCCAGTATCCGATCAGGCTGCGCAGCAAACCGGGATTGCGGAGAAAGGGAGAGTCGGCTGGCGACGGGCCGCCGGCGACGATGTGATTGCCTCCGCCCGTGCCCGTGTGCCGCCCGTCGAGCATGAATTTTTCCGTTCCCAGCCGCGAGAGGCGCGCCTCTTCGTAGAGCACGCTTGTGTTCCGGACCAACTCCTCCCAGCATGCGGCCGGATGCGTGTTCACCTCAATCACGCCCGGGTCGGGCGTTACCCTGATCGCGTTGACGCGCGGATCGTAGGGCGGCGCGTAGCCTTCTACGAGCACGCTCTGCTCGAGGTCCGCCGCCGTGTCTTCCACTGCCGCCACCAGCTCCAGGAAGTCCTCGAGATACCTTTGCGGCGGCATGAACACGCGCAACGCTCCGCCCCGAACCTCGGTGCACAGCGCCGTGCGAATCAGCCACGGTGCGGATTCGCCGCGGGCAGGCGGCAGATCGGGCGGATGCGTTTCGCGGCGCGCCCGCCGCGGCCCTTCGGGTGCCAGTATCTGTTCCATGAATCCCTGCGGATTTCCCGGCTCGGGCGTGCCAGCGACGTAGGGCTGTCTCGACAGCGAGTCCCGGGCGGGCAGCGCCGCGCGCGTCGCCATGGGATCCTGCTCGTGGAGGTAGGTGTGGTCCGACTCGCGCACCCACGGCATCGAGTCGAGCGGCAGCCGCAAACCCATGGGGGAATCGCCCGGTACCAGATACATCCGCTCGGGCCGGAAGAACCACGCTCCGCTGGCCCACGCGCTCGTCTCATCCGTGAAGTATTCGCGCCGCAGCGGCAGCGCGTACCCCACGATGCGATCGAGCCCTTGCTCGAAGACGCGCGCCAGCCGCGCTCGATCCTCTTCATTCTCCAGCTTGCTATCGAAAGGATCGACGTTGACCGGAAGCCGCCGTTCCTTCCAGAGGTAGTACCACGCATCCTCGTAGCCCGGCAGCGCGTAGGCCGGATTCACGCCCAGGCGCTGGGCGAGAGCCGTGATGAACGCGCGTGCGTCTTCTGCGGAGAGCGGCCTCGGCGCGTTCTCGTCCGCCACCAGCGCCGGGTTTCGCCAGATCGGTTCGCCGTCCTTGCGCCAGTAAAGCCCCAGCGCCCATCGCGGCAGAGACTCGCCCGGATACCACTTGCCTTGTCCGTGATGCAGAAAGCCGCCGGGCGCGAATCGGTCGCGTAGACGCCGCACCAGCGTGTCGGCGAGGCGATATTTCCTCGGCCCCAGCGCCATCGTGGTCCATTCCGGCCCATCCACGTCGTCGATCGAGACGAACGTCGGCTCGCCTCCGAGGGTCAGCCGGACGTCCTGCGCCTTCAGGTCAGCATCCACTTTATGGCCGAGCGCCTCGATTTCCTTCCACTGGTCGTCCGTATAGGGCTTCGTCACGCGCGGGTCTTCGTGAATGCGCGTGATCGACATCGAAAACTCGAACTTGTCCTCCACCTTGCTGCCGCTTCCGTTTTGGGAGCCTGGCTCGGCCTCAACCACCGTTGCATCGTCGGAGGAGAAAAAGCCCGTGATGGGCGCTGCGGCCACCGGGTCCGCCGAGCATGCCAGCGGGATGTGTCCTTCGCCTGCAAACAGGCCGGAAGTCGGATCGAGGCCGACCCAGCCCGCCCCAGGCAGGTAAACCTCGGCCCAGGCGTGGAGATCGGTTACGTCGACCTCCGTTCCGCTCGGACCGTCCAGCGATTTGACGTCCGGTGCGAGCTGAATCAGGTAGCCTGAGACGAACCGCGCTCCCAATCCGAGATGCCGTAGCAACTGCACGAACAGCCATGCGCTGTCGCGGCAGGATCCGCTTCCCAGCGCCAGCGTCTCTTCGGGTGACTGGATGCCCGGCTCCACGCGAATGAGATACTTGACCCGCCGGTGGACCTCTTGATTCAACTCGACCAGGTAATCGACCGTCCGGACGTTCTCCTTCCGGACGTAGCGGATTAGCTCTTGCAGCCGCAGGCCGGCGCTTTGCTTTTGGAGATAGGGGAACAACTCCTTGGAGAGAACCTCATCGTATTGGAACGGATACCGCTCTGCGTACTCTTCCAGGAAAAAATCAAACGGATTCGTGACGGTCAGGTCCGCCACGAGGTCAACCTCCACGGAAAATTCCGTGCTCTGCTTGGGAAACACGAGGCGCGCCAGCCGGTTGCTGTAGGGATCCTGCTGCCAGTTGATGAAGTGCTCGGCCGGCGTGACCTTCAGGGAATAGCTGACCACCGGCGTCCGGCAATGAGGTGCCGGACGCAATCGCACCACATGCGGCGAAAGCCAGACGGGTTTCGCGTAGTGATAGCGCGTCTTGTGGTTTAGCGCAACCCGGATGCCCATGAAATCTCAATCCGCCCGGCTAGGCCGCGTTTTCCCGGCCATTGCATGAGGGCTGCGGACACCTGTCCCTTGCAACTGCAGTCCCCGGCTGAACCGCTAATGCTATCGCTTTGTAGGGGGCCGTGCGCACCGAAGTTCTGAGCCATCCCATCAAAAATACGAATGGCAGGGGCGGGCGGAGACGAGCTAAGGCAAGTTTCTCGCACGGTTGAACCTGCGCCATTTGATGCCTGTAGCTCGCCCCGGTTCTGTATACTGCGGTTCTCGCGCGATCGAGCGCCCCAAAGGACGATTTCGCTTTCGGCGGTGAGCCCTTTCCATGTGCGGAATCTGCGGCGTCATCGGAATGGAGTCGAAGGAAGCGGGCGAAGCTGCTGCTCGCCGCATGATGGCCGCCATGGTCCACCGCGGCCCGGACGAAGAGGGAATTCTGCTCGCCCCGCCCGTCGCCGCTGGAATGCGGCGCCTCAGCATCATCGATCTTCCCGGAGGCAGCCAGCCCGTCTGGAACGAACGCGGAACACTGGCGGTCGTCTTCAACGGCGAGATTTATAATTTTGTCGCGTTGCGCGAAGAGCTCGAAGCGCAGGGCCACCGTTTCCGCACGCGCTCGGACACGGAAGTCATCGTCCACGCCTACGAAGCCTGGGGCGAGCGTTGCGTCGAGCGCTTGAGTGGGATGTTCGCCTTCGCCGTTGTGGAGACGCCCGAAGGACGCGGGGGACGGGCCGCGCGCGTGTTCCTCGCCAGGGATCGGCTGGGGATCAAGCCGCTCTATTACGCGCTGGTGGATGGCGCGCTGCTTTTCGCTTCCGAAACGCGCGCCCTGCTGGCGAGTGGTTGCGTTCCCGCGCGCCTGTCGGCTGAGGCCATCCCCGCCTATCTGCTCTTCGGGTCCGTCACCGAGCCGCTCACGATGATCGAGGGCGTTGCTTCGCTCCTGCCCGGCCACTCGATAAGCGTCGCAGCCGGCGAACCCATTCGCGATCCGGAACCGAAGCCATACTGGGATCCCGGGCGCCGTCCAAGCGGCGCTGCGTTTTCGGGCGATTCGCGCGAGCAATCTTCGCCCGTTGCGCGAGTCCGGTCGTTGCTGCAAGACGCCGTCGCATCCCATCTCGTCGCCGACGTTCCCGTCGGCGTGTTCCTGAGCAGCGGACTCGACTCGACGGCCATCGCCGCGCTCGCGAGCCGCGCCCGGAACGGAATTCACACCTTCACCGTGGCATTTCCGGATGTTGAATTCAGTGAATCCGGGACGGCCGCTCGCACGGCCAGGCTTCTTGGCACCGAGCACCGCGAGCTGACGCTCTCGGACCACGAAATGGTCGCGCGGCTCGACGAAGCCGTCGCCGCATTCGACCAGCCCAGCATGGACGGCATCAACACCTATTTTGTTTCCTGGGCGGCGCGCCAGGCGGGATTGAAGGTTGCGCTCTCGGGTCTCGGCAGCGACGAAATCTTTGGCGGCTACGAGTCGTTTCGCCGGACTTCAGCCGCCACGCGCGCGGCGGTTCTGGGCCGATGGCTTCCCCGGCCCGTCCGCGCCGCCGCTGCCGCCGCGATCGTCCGCGCGGGCACCTCTATGTCTTCGTCTTCGCCGGATGCGCTTCGGAAAGTCTGCGCGAGCTTTCTCGACGTGGGCTCGCTCCCGCATCCGTACTTCTTCACGCGCCTGCTCTTCACGCCCCAAACTGTTGCCACGATCCTGCGCACGGACGCTGGATCGTGGGTTGAGTCGCGGTGGTACCAGTGGTTTTCCGGCGCCGCCCGGCAGGCGCGCGCGATGGACCCCTTCAGCGCCGTTTCCTGGCTCGAGCTTCGCTCCTATCTCGTGAACACTCTCCTGCGCGACACGGACGCCATGAGCATGCGGCACTCCCTCGAAGTCCGCGTTCCCTTTCTGGATGCGCCGCTCGCCGAATACGTGCTTTCGCTTCCGGCGGCGGCCAAGCTTGAGCCCTCTCGGCCGAAATCGCTACTCGTTGCGGCTCTCCGCGATCTCTTGCCGGACGAGATTGTCGCACAGCGCAAGCGCACCTTCACGTTTCCTTGGGAAAACTGGCTCCGCGGATCGCTGGGCAATCGCGTCGCAGCCGGTCTCAGCGACTGGTCGCCCTTGCTCGAACCGCAGCTTGGTCGAGACTTTGCGCTCGCGATATGGCAGGATTTCCAACGGGGTCGTACAACCTGGTCGCGTCCCTGGAGCCTCTACGTTTTGAACGAGTGGGCAAAGCGGAATCTTCGCGCGGAGCCTGCGGCCGGCGTTGATTGTCGCAAGCCCGCCGCCGTGTCGATGTCTTGAGCGTCAGCGCGGAATTGCATGGCCATGATCATTCTTGGGATTAACGCGTATCATGCGAACGCGGCCGCCGCGATCGTGGCCGATGGCCGCCTCATTGCCGCCGTCGAAGAAGAGCGTCTGAACCGCGTGAAGTACGCCGCCGGGCTCCCGGTTCGCGCGATTCAGTTTTGTCTCGATCAGGCGGGCGTTAAGCTGACGGAAGTGGATCACATCGCGGTCCCGCGGAATCCCTGGGCTCGCTTGGGAACGAAACTTCGCTACGCCGTCCGCATGCCGCGCTTCGCTTTCGATCGCTTTCGTGCGATGAAGCGCTTCGCCGGAATTCGGGAGGATCTGGCCGCCGCGTTCCAGATCGCGCCCGACGATATTCGTGCCCGCTTCCATCGCGTCGAGCACCACGCCGCGCACCTTGCAAGTGCCTACTTCGTCTCTCCATTCGATCGCGCCGCGGTTCTTTCCGCCGACGGCCTGGGCGATTTCGCGAGCTTCATGTGCGCCGCAGGCGAAGGCCCGGGTATGCGCGTCCTCGGTGAGGTCTCGTTCCCGCACTCGCTCGGCATCTACTACACGGCCCTCACGCAGTACCTCGGCTTCTGGAAGTTCGGCGACGAGTACAAAGTGATGGGCCTCGCCGCCTACGGCCGGCCGGAATTCTTCGACGAGTTTCGCCGCATCGTTCGCGCCGATGGCCCTCTTTCCTTTCGGCTCGGCCTCGACTATTTTGCGCACCAGAAGCAGGGCCCCGAAATGACCTGGCGCGAAGCCGATCGCACGCCCGTGATCGCCCAAATCTTTTCTCCCTTCCTCGAGAAACGGCTCGGTCCCGCTCGCAAGCCCGAGGAACCGCTTACGCAGCGTCACTACAATCTCGCCGCCAGCATGCAGGCTGCTCTTGAAGAGGTCCTCGTCTCCTGCTGGAACGGCCTCGCGAAAGCGAGCGGTCAGAAAGCGCTGTGCCTCGCCGGCGGCGTCGCATTCAATTGCGTCGCCAACGGGAGAATCTTTGACTCGACGCCTTTTGATCGCGTGTACGTGCAGCCCGCCGCGGGTGACGCTGGACTCTCCGTCGGCGCGGCCTTCGACGTGCTCCACCGGGTTCTGGGCCGCCCGCGCGAGTTCGTCATGGATCACGCCTATTGGGGTCCGCGCTTCTCTCCCGATGAAATCCACCGGGCGATCGGCGGCGCCGGTTCCGCAGACGAAGTCGAGGTCGCGGAGCTCGACGAGCCTGAACTTCTCCGCGCCACCGCGCAGCACATTGCGGCCGGAAAAATCGTCGGTTGGTTTCAGGGCGCCGCCGAATGGGGCCCGCGTGCGCTCGGCAATCGCAGCATCCTCGCCGACCCGCGCCGCGCCGAAATGAAGGAGATTTTGAACCGGCGCATCAAGCACCGCGAATCGTTTCGACCCTTTGCGCCTTCGATCACCGAGGAAGCGGCCGGAGAATTCTTCGAGAAATCGCATCCCTCGCCCTTCATGACGTTCGCTTACCCTGTGCGCCCGGAAAAGCGCGCCGTGATTCCCGCGCCCACGCACGTGGACGGCACCGCACGCCTCCAAACCGTCAGCCGCTCGGCGAACTCGCTCTACTGGAAACTTCTGCGCGCATTCGGTGATATCACCGGTGTGCCGGCCGTCCTGAACACTTCGTTCAACGACAACGAACCGATTGTCTGCCGCCCCGAAGAGGCGCTCGAATGCTTCCGCCGTACGCGCATGGATGTGCTCGTGCTCGGCAATTTCGTTCTCGAGCGAAAAGATTCGTCCGCCGGCCGCGAAGAGCCTGCCGGCCGTTTTGCCGGGCGCGAAAACTAGAACGGCATGCACATCCTGCTTTTTAACGAATACTATCCGCCCGACACATCTGCTACGGCGAAGATGGCCGCCCAGGTGGCCGAAACTCTCGCCAAGCGTCACAAAGTCACCGTTGTTGCCGGCCGCCCCTCGTACGATCCCGAGGAGTTCTACCGGTTCTCACTCCTCCGCCGCGACACGCGCAAAGGCGTCATCGTCGAGCGCGTCGGCTCCACGGCCTATCCTCGCCATCGCATGCGCCGCCGCGTTTCGAATTATCTTTCCTATCTCGCGCTCGCGGTTCCCCGTGCCCTCGCCATCCGTGCGGACGTGATCCTCGCCATGACCGACCCGCCTGTCGCGGGAATCGCTGGAGCCTTCGTCGCGCGGCTCGCCGGCCGCCCGTTCGTCTACAACATCCGCGACCTCTATCCGGACATGGCCATCGGCGGCGATATCGTCCGTCCCGGCGGCTGGGTCGACCGCTGGGAGCGCATGCATCGCGGCGCGCTCAAGCGAGCGGCGCGCGTCATCGTCCTCGGCGACGACATGCGCAGCCGCATCCTCGCGAAGGGTGTCGCGCCCGAACGCGTCGTCGTCGTCCGCGACGGTACCTCGTTCCCCGCCTCGATGCCCGCCCAGGACGACCCTGTCGTCTCCGAAATCCGCGGCGGCTTCCCCTTTGTCGCGCTCCATGCGGGCAACCTCGGCTTCTACGGCGCCTGGGGTACGCTGCTCAAGGCAGCCGAAATCCTCCGCAACGAAAATGCCGCCCTTGTGTTTGTAGGTGACGGCGCAAACCGTGCGGCGCTCGAAGCCGCCGCGTCGAATTTGCCGAACGTCCGCTTCCTGCCGTTCCGCCCGGTCGAGCAGGTGCCGCACGTCATGATGGCGGGCGATCTTCAAATCGTCACGATTCGCCGTGGCCTCGAGGGCGTGGTCGTCCCGAGTAAGCTCTACTCGACTCTCGCGGCGGGCCGGCCGATCCTCGCCGTCGCTGCCCCCTTGAGCGATGCCGCGCGCATCGTCGTCGAATCCGGCTGCGGTCTCGCGGCCGATCCGGACGACCCCGCCGCTGTCGCCGCGGCCATTCGCCGGCTTCGCGCCGATCCCGGCTTGCTGCGCGAGATGGGCCGTCGCGCCCGGGTAACCGCCGAAAAATATGCTAGAGTAAACGAGCTTCAGCGTTTTGTCGGAATCATCGGAGCCGAAGACTCCGTTCCGCGAGGGCCTGCGCAAGACAATGGACTGGTATTTCGCCAGCCACCAGCGCGAAGAGGTGGGCGAGGCCCTTGAAAAAATGCTGACCGCCCGGTAATGGACAATGCAGCTCGCCTCTCTAGCGGCGAGGACTTCCCGAGTTCGTAGCGCAACATGACGCTTACCTCTGATTTCGTCGCCTTTGCCGTCGCGCTGTTTGCCTCTTTCTTACTCACGGTGCCCGTTCGTCATCTCGCCTTGCGTTACGGCATGGTGGACCATCCGGGGGCGCGCAAGGTTCATCTCAAGCCGATTCCGCTGCTGGGCGGCATCGCCATCTATCTCGGATTCGTTCTCGCGATCCTCCTTACGCTCCGCGACGTGCCTCAGCACCAGATTGCGGCCATTCTCGCTGGCGCGACGCTGGTCGCCACCGTCGGATTCCTCGACGACGGAGGCCTGCTTCACCATCAGGTGAAGCTTTTCATCGGCATGCCCGTCGCCGCGCTGTTTCTGCTGGCGTCCGGAATCCGCGCTCAGTTTTTCTCGGAGTTCGTTCCCGGCCCGGCAGGTGCGGTGTTCGACGGCTGCTTCACGGTCCTCTGGGTCGTCGGCATCACCGCGTCCTTCAGCATTCTCGATCACATGGACGGTCTCTGCGCCGGCATTGCGGCCATCGCGGCGGGCTTCTTCACTCTGTCGGCCAGCCTCAACGGGCAGGTGCTCGTTCGCACCCTCGGCGCGGCCGTGTTTGGCGCCGCGCTGGGCTTCCTGCGCTGGAATTTCAATCCGGCCAAAATCTTCATGGGCGATGGCGGCGCGATGTTCCTCGGTTTTCTGATGGCCACTCTCGGCCTGAAGATCCGCCCCGAAGGTGTGCGCTTCCCGCTCACTTGGCTCGTGCCGGTCCTGATCCTCGGCGTCGCGATCTTCGATACCACTCTCGTTTCCATCTCGCGCGGCCGCCGCGGATTGCTTCCTTTCGCTTCTCCGGGCAAGGACCACACCGCGCATCGCCTCTCGAACCTCGGGCTCGGCCACCGCGGTGCGGTGCTCGTTCTCTATTGCCTCGGTGCAATTCTCGGCGGTCTCGCGCTCCTCGTCCCCCATCTGCCGCTCCGAACTGCATATCTGCTCGCCGGAGCTCTCGCTGTCTGCGCATTCATCGCTGTCGCGCTTCTCGAGCGCGCTCCCTACGAACGCCAGTCCCCCAAGCCCGCAAGCCATTCTGCCACCTCGTCGAAAATTCCCCCGGTGTTATAAAGGCACCGCACCTGTTCCAACGCGTCCGGACCTGTCCCGACCGGACCGGATGCCCGGCTCGGCGCACATCCTTCGCGATTGTCATTCTGAGCGGAGCGTCCCGATGCTTTATTCTTTTCCGGGGATCGGTTTTCTCGATTTTCCGGGCGGGACGCGCAGTCGACGATCAGTCCCGACGCAGTCGGAAAGAATCTCTCTTCTGTTTTCGAGCGCTATTGCTGCGCGGGGATGTCTTGCAGGTTCTGGTGCAGGAACTGGACCGTCCTGCGGGCGGTAATGGGTTGGTTTGAAGGCATGTCCGGTTACCGCGTTCTATAAAAGGGGATGTTAATCAGGAGTTGTCCCAGATGCTTCAACAAGGCGCCTGGAACGCGCATCGACGATCAAATATGTTTCGGGCGAAGTTGAATCGAGGGTCGGTAAGTATTCCCTGGCCTGCTTTAAGCTCGTTGCGCTTGCCACCCACAGACGTCCGCCATAAGGAAGCTGCAAGAACACTTGATGCGTCAATTTCATTGCCTTCGCCTTTCGAGATGCCGCCGCACGATAACCCGAGCGACGCCTGTCCGTTTCCTGTTTGTCCTAGGATGCCGGTCGAGATCGCCGCAGTGATTTAAGCTGGGCCGAACCAAGTAACGCGATCAGCCCTGATCCCAACAGAATGAGCGTGGAAGGTTCCGGCGCGGAATCGGCTGGCGGGTCGCTCGCGTTCTTCCTTTGATTCAGATTGTCGCCCCATCCGCCCCATCTTTTATCGACGTCAAGCGCGAGCCGGTATTCAGGGCGGGGCTGCGAGAATTCGAACTGAGTGGGATGCGAGTATCGGAATGAGTCCACAACCTCAGGGGTGCTTGAAGGTGAGATGGTATCGGACCACGCCGGTGCAGTTATGCAAAAGACCCCGGCAAGTACGAGAAGGGCATGTTTAAGCTTCATAGTATTTCTCCGTGGTTCGGATAGCGAGTTTGATTGCCGCACTTTTCGATTCGTGAAGCGACTCTATGATTCGAACAACGCTCTCCGCCCTCACGGATAGCTCGATCTCATTTCCTCGGAAATTCAAATTTCGGAACGGTGAGAGGGAGGAAAAGTACCCGCCCAGTCGTGGGTTCGAGTTCTTGTCGCCTATCGCCACTCACGGGAGTATCTTAGTCGTGGTGCCAAATTGAAACTGTTCTCTTCTGCACACTTAATGGAGTACGGTGAACTGTGGAGTTCGGTACTGCCAGTACTCCACTAGGACTTGACCCCAGATTACACGGACGTAGAATTCTCAATGAACGTGTTGAACCGTTGAAGTCATGATTTCCTAGCGCCTCGCTTACGTCGAAAGATTAACCAACGAAAAGTACGGTCAATATCAATGGCGCTTGAAGAACGTCGACACTATCCACGAACCAAGCTGGATCAGCTCGCATATATTCGTCTGCAGTCGGGTAACGGTGGAATTGTGCTTGATGTCTCCGAGGGAGGGCTCAGCTTCCACGCCGCCGCCCCGATGGAAGCAGGGAAACTAATTGGTTTCCGGCTTGCGGTAAAATCCATCGACGAGATCGAAGCCACTGGCGAGCTGGTTTGGAATGACGAAACCCGAAAAAGCGGTGGCTTGCGGTTTCTTGAATTACCGAATGAGCTTCACGAACAAATCCGAATCTGGTTAGGCCAACCGCAATCGGCCGTAGGCGCCGGACGACCTCCTGTACCCACTACTGAAATCGAAGTCGCTGCCGGCAACGCGGACCATTCAGCACCTGGCAAAGTGAGCCAGCCTCTTTCTGCGAGCAGAAGTGGCTCGCATTCCAGTGGACAAAACTACCACGTTTCTACGTCCACGCCAGTGACACACGCTAACATCGGGTTGCGTACCACGCTTCTCGTATCTCTGGTTCTCGCCGTTCTCGGGCTCGGTTGCGCAACTCTTCTTTTCGTGCGTCGCTCCGTCCAGAATTATGCACAGGAAGAAATCGCTAGGGACGCTCGGGATTCGCTGCTGACAGCTCAGGCTGCACTACGCCAAAACGCGACAACTTTGAGCCGCAAAGCGGATCTGCTGGCGACGCTTGTGGCTATGACTCCGACGAACGATTCGACGCTCCAGGATTCAATAGATAATCCTCTCGTCGCGGAAGGGAGCGATTTGGTGGTTCTTACGGATGGGGCCAACCAGATTACTGCACTGCACACAAGTAATCGAAGTATGACGGCCACCGCGGCAGAACGATTGCTTCTTCGCTCCGTACAAAAGGGGAATCCTTCAGATTGGTGGTATGTCGATGGCAATCTTTACCAAGTAGTGCTGCAATCCGTTGACCGCAGTCCACTGGCGCAAAACAGATCAGGCACCGTAGTTGTCGGTCGACAAACTGACTACGCTACCGTTCAAGACCTCGGGGGTTCAGGGAGCCACGTAGCCCTTAGTTATGGCGGGGAAGTGGTTGCCAGCACCTTGAACCCGTTGGATCGGTATGAATTAGCTCAGAAATTGCATGACCGGCCGGCCTCAGAACAGATTCAGATTGGGCAGGAACGATTCTATGCCAGTTCACTGGACTTGACGAGTGGCTCCGGGCCAGTCGTGCGCCTCATCGTTTTGAAATCATATAAAGAGACAACAGCATTCCTCGGTGGGTTGGATCATCTGTTCATCCGACTGACAGAAGTGGCACTATTGGTCTCGTTTGGATTGGCAATTCTCGTTGCGTCACGCTTACGCGACCGCTTGCGACCCTTCACACACACGTTCTGGCGATGGCTCGAAGCAGTTTTACTTTCTATTTCGAAATGGACGCGTGACGAAATCGCGCACATAACGCGGAGTTTTGATCGAATGCTCACCTCCAGAGCAATGGGGTACAGACGTAACAGCTCGAAAATCAAGATTCCCTAACAGACTGTTCGGTCCAGGCGAGCGGTTTCGGCCGATATTAGGCCGCAAACCTAACCCACAATCCTGCGGGCATCGCCGTTGGCGATGGCGTGGCCCTGGGATATACTTACCGCCCGTGTCCCCCAGTCCTGATTTCAGTTTTCGAGTTACACGAATTCGAGCATGAGGTCATTCGCCCGCAACGACTATGGTGCACGGACAAGGCCCGGAAGAAAGCGATTCCATTTCCACCCTTCGCAAGGATAGTCAAAGTGTTGCGGTCGTAGGCGGGTCGGCTGCCGGCCTGTTCACGTCTCTCTTGCTGGCCCGGCGCGGCCTCCCGGTGCGCGTGCTGGAACGCATCGAGACGCTCGAGCCTCCTGCCCGCACCCTGATCGTCACCCATCGCATGCGCGCGCTTCTCGGCCGCGCCGCAGAAGGCAGCATCATCAACGAAATCCGGCGCTTCGAACTCTTCACCGACGGCCGTTCCGCGACGATTACCCTGAACCAGCCCGACCTCATCATCGAGCGTCGTACTCTCATTCAGGGGCTCGCCGAAGAAGCCCGGCGCGCCGGAGCGAAAATCGAACTCGGCCGCCGCTTTCATGCCCTGCACCCGAACGGGAAAGGCCTTGTCATCGAAGCCGAGCGCTGCGCCGATGGCGGCCGCGAGGAAATCCACGCGGGCACGGTCATCGGCGGCGACGGCGCGGCCAGCCGCGTTGCTCGCGCCGCCGGCTGGGAGCCGCTCGAAACCGTCCCGCTCGTTCAGGCCATCGTTCCTCTTCCGAAAGACATGTCGCCGGATACGACGCGCGTCTGGTTCGTCCCGGACGACACGCCCTACTTCTACTGGCTGATTCCCGAGTCGCCCACGCGCGGAGCCTTGGGCATTATTGGCGAATCGGGCGCGGACACGCGCCGCTGCCTCGAGCGCTTCCTCGAAAAGCGCAAGCTCGACCCGATCGAGTTCCAGGGCGCTCGCATCCCCGTTTACACCGGCTGGATTCCCGTGCGGCGGCAGTTCGGCCGAAGCTCCGTTTATCTGGTCGGAGACGCGGCCGCGCAGGTAAAAGTCTCAACCGTCGGCGGCACCGTCACCGGTTTTCGCGGTGCCCTGGGTGTCGCCGAAGCCCTCCTCGGCGGCGGCAAGAGCCACGAGCTGCAAACCCTGCGGCGCGAACTGGATGTGCATCTCCTGCTGCGGCGGTCTCTGCACAATTTCCAGCAGGCGGACTATAGTCGCCTCGTGGATCTCTTGAACGATTCCGCGCGGAATTCTCTCGGTGAGTATTCCCGCGATGAGGCCTGGAAGATTCTCTGGCGAGTCTGTCTGCGCCAGCCGCGCCTCATTCTGCTCGGCCTGCGCGGCTTGATGATGCGTGGCCGTTCTCTCGGCCGCGAACGAGCGTAGACTCGGTTTTATGAACGCCCTTCGGCCTCGGAGCTTTGGATTTGCCGCTGCCGCGTGACAATGCGATGCCCGGTGAAATCATCACCGTCAAGACTCGGGCCGAGTCCCGCCGCGAATATCTGCAGGTGATTCTTCCGGTCACGGCGCTGGTGCTCCTTGCCGCGGCCATCGTCGTATTTCGTGGCGCGGGGCGCTGGCTGGTCCACGAGGATCCGCTCAGGCAAGCGGACGTCATCGTCGTTTTGAGCGGTTCCATGCCCGCCCGCGCGGAGGAAGCGGCTCGCATCCTTCAAGCGGGTTACGCGCCCGACGTCTGGGTCACTCGTCCTGAGAGCCCGTCCGAGCTCTCGCAGATGGGAATCCAGTACGTCGGTGAGGAAGAATACAGCCGCCAGGTCCTGATCCACGAAGGTGTGCAGCAGGCCGCCATCCGCGTCCTGCCGGATCCTTCGATCGACACCGAGCAGGAGATCGACGAGATATCCCTTCAGATGCGCCTCGAGGACCTGCACACCGCCATTGTCGTCACTTCACCGGAGCACACGCGCCGCGTCAAAACTCTCTGGAGCAAGCTCGTGGGAAAAGATCCGGCGATCATCGTTCGCGGCGCGCCACAGGACGGCTTCGACGCGGATCGTTGGTGGAGCAATACGCGCGACGCCTTCTCCGTCGTCCGCGAGATGATGGGCCTCACGAACGCCTGGTTCGGCCTTCCCGTTCGCCCGCACTCTTCCTGACCACCGGATCTCTCGGAAGTTCGCCGATTATATACGTCACGCCAAAGAGGAAATATAATCCTGCCATTATGGCCCTGTCACACGAACAGCCTCTTTGGCTCAAAATCCTACTCAACATATGCGGCCCGTTGGGCGTCGGGTTATCCCTGTTAGGATTTCTCAGCGCCGGGCTAGGAATAGTCTTCCTGGCGGGTAGCGTGCTTTATATTGGTTGGGAACTGTTCCCTGGCATCGTTGAGTTTGCAAGAAGGAGCAGGCCGTTGTCGCTACTAGTCTTTTTGTCCATCGGATTGGCGATGGGGTTTTGTGCATGGCTACTTGCGTCTAGAACTAAACCTGCGGCATCTTCCTCTGCAATCTTCGCCAGCGCATATGCCCCCAACGTAATCTACCCGGACGGAACGAATTTGGGAGGACTCAACTGGAAAAAGGGATGGGGAGATTTGCGCGTAACCATCGAAAATAGCTCCGAAACGACAGTGCAGAATCTCGATGTTACTGTGCAAGTGTTGGATAAAGGAATCATCCTTGACATGGGCCAGATGAGCGATATGCCAGGAGTCGAATTTCACCTGCAAGACGAGGACCAAGATTTCAGCATCCAATTACGCGCATCCGATGGGAGCACTGCCACCATCAGACCGAAGGACTCGCCGCCGCCCGCAGGTCTAAAGTCGTTCTTTTTTACAAATCACTGGAAAGTGTTTTGTCCTAGGCTACTTGGCAAGACGCAATTACGGCTTGTTCTGGCCACGAATGCAGATGAGGCAACAAGGCCAACGAAGGTCAGGGTATTTGGAACTTACGAACTCATGCCCAGCGAAGGTAGCAAGGCAGTGAAGGTGGATACCACGATCGCAATCAAAAGGTGAAAAGCCGCTATGCCGAGCGGTTGTCAGTTTCAGTGGGTGACGCTTCATGAGCGCAACCCTGCGCTCCCAACCACCAAGGGGTAAACTCGCAGCGTCTCGGGCCCACTCCTACCTCGGTGCGAGCGGCATTGTGGTGGAATCCAAAATCCCCCAGCGTTCCCACTCGGATTTTCTGCTCAGGTCGCGCAGCCGGAGCTGCCATTCGATCCCAAGATTCTCGTTCCGGTCGGAGTAGAACGCGTGCCAGGAATTCGCATTCGTCAAAACCTCGCTTCCGTTGTCCCCGGCTTCCGCGGGATCGTGGCTCCGGAACTCGGCCAGCTTCGCCGTGTCGAGCGGCACGCGAAAGAAAAACACCTCGTCGCGGCCCGCACCCTTTGGATGCCCGTTGCCGGAATTACCGTTTCCCGAGGGCGCCAGATGACCCACCAGGTCCACCGAGTCCTTGCGAAGGAGCAGTTCGAGCGAAGGCGGGCGCTCGGCCGAAGCACTCGGCCGCGAAAGCGCGAGTTCCCAGAGCGTGAGCGCGTCGGCGCTCTTCGCCGGATCGGGATAAAAATCGAGCGAGCGCGTCTGCCATCCCGTCGCTTTTCGGTCCGGGAGCACCTCGCTGATCGTCGCCACCGTGTGACTCGGCCAGCGCTCGAGTTTCACCGCGCCCACAAAGCTCCCGAACTCCCGGATGAACTGAAAGTTGTCCTCGGTTACGTGGACCGCTTCACGCCAGAAACGATCGCTCAGACGAAACGTGAACGTGAAGACCTGCTCGAGAGGAACTGGAGTGGATTCGCCGAGCCGCCGGCGGTACTCCGGGTCGGCCATTTCCTCGAGATCGCGAACGCGATCCTGGAGCCGCCGGATCGTCCACGCCTGCTGCTTCAGCACCTTTTGCCAATGCTGCGCGAGCACGTAAAACACGAACGCGACGATTACGCCGATGCCCAGCGCCGGCCAGAGAATCTCCATTCCGCTTGCTCTCCGACGGACTCGAACGAAACGCGCAACTTCCCCGAATGTGCCCGGATTCTACTACCAAATCGCCGCGCGTACACGCGCTCCTCGCTTCTCTCCGAATCTTGCGGCTGCCTCGCGGGTAACGATATGATGAAATTGTTTTTCGACGAACGACCGGCCATGAGAACCGCAAGAAGAATCGCGTGGGCGCTGGCTGCGGCGGCGATGTGCGCCGGAAGCGCTGCATTCTCCCAGGGCGCCCAGGCTCCGCAAACCGCAGCGAGCAGCAGCTCCAAATCCTACGAACTCGATATCGACGCGTCCAAGCAGTGGGTCGATACCAACATCGACCTTCGCACCGGCGAAAAGCTGCACATCACTTCCTCCGGCACCATCACGTATCCCGCCGGCGAGTCCTCGAAGTCGAAAGCGCAGTCGTTCGGTCCGGACGGTCTCACGCGCGGCTGGGCCGACCTGATTCACCAGTACGCCGTCACGGACGCAGGCCACGGCGCGCTGATCGGTCGGCTCGGTTCGAGCGACGCGGCGCAGCCATTCCTCCTCGGCGCGGCCAAGGACTATCAGGCGCCCGTCGCGGGCCGCCTGTTTCTCGGCATCAACCAGAGTTACAAGGACGCTTCGAGCGCCCAGGGAAGTTTCCACGTCACGATCGCCGTCACCGATCCCGGCCTGACCACCGCTGCCGCCGCAGCCGCCGGCGGTCCGGCTGAAACGCCGATTCCCGCGATCACGCCCGCGCTCCTCGCGGAGATTCCCCGGCGCGTCAGCGATCCGCAGGGCAATCCGGGCGACATGGTGAACGTCCTTATTCTTGGAACGCAGGACGACGTGGTGCAGGCGTTCACCGCCGCGGGATGGGTGAAGGTGGACAGCTCGGTTCAAGACACAGTGCTGACAGGCTTGGTGGATTCGCTATCGAAGAAAGACTACCTGACGATGCCGATGAGCATCCTCTACCTTTTCAAGCGGCCGCAGGATTACGGCTTCGCTCACGCCGAGCCGGTGCGGGTCGCGATGTCGCGGAATCACCTTCGCGTGTGGAAGTCGCCGTACACCGCCGGCGGGCAGACCGTGTGGTGCGCCGCCGCAACGCACGATATCGGCTTCGAGCGCGATCAGCGCAACAACGGCATCACGCACAAAATCGACCCGGCGATCGACGGCGAGCGCGAATACGTCAACGACACGCTCTCCGCCACCGGCCTCGTCGTTCAGCGAACGCACGTCACTCCCGCGAATCCGCTCACCGAAGCGAAGACGGCCACGGGCGGAAGCTTTCAATCCGACGGCCGCATCCTCGTGCTGGTCGTCAAGGCCATGGCGGTCGCCGCCACAAACTAACCGGCGCTACTGCGTGGCCGCCGCGCCCGTGATCGTCACTTTGAACCACGCCGTAGCCGACGGGTAGGCCGCGTCCTTAAACTGGGCGCTCTGCTCTTCGCCAGGGCCGAGACTGAGCGACGGGATCTCGCCGCTATTCTGCCCCAGCACGCTGTTGTCCGCGCCACCGTAAGTCGTCTGGTACATGATGTGGCTGTAGGTGAGCGACGATGACTCGTTCTTCACGTCGACCAGCCACACCGCCGTGGTTCCCGTGTAGTCCTTGTCCATCTTCGTGCTGAGGATGTGCAAGTCCTTCACAGCGGCGGCGTTGGCAGCGCCGGCCGGCAGGGCCGTGGCTGACGTTGTACTCGGGGCTTTGGATTCGGACGACGATTTGAACATGCCCTTCGAATCCATGTAGACAAGCGCCCCCACGATCGCGAGCACCACCACGATGGCGATGACGATGATGATGCCCCGCGAACTTGACTGCTTTTCTTCTTCTTGGATTTCCTCAAACATGGAATTCTCCTCCCGTGCATTCCCCGTGGGCGGAAGGTAGCACAGGGGCCTTGCCGGTTCAATAAATTCCGGTTTCCGCGCGGCCGGGGAAGCTGTAGATTATTGCGACTCGCCGGAGCCTTCGGACATCCGACGTTCGAGAGACAAATTCCACGGAGGAAAGATTCATGGCCACGATGAAGGCGGTTCGCGTTCACGAGTACGGCGGGCCCGAAGCGCTCCAGTACGAGGAGGCCCCGCGCCCGCAGCCGGGCGCCGGCGAAGTTCTGATCCGCGTCCACGCGGCGGGTGTGAATCCGGTGGACCGGGCCGTCCGCCAGGGCCTCTTCAAGGAGCGGCTCAAATACACGATGCCATTCATTCCAGGATGGGACGTTTCCGGCGTGGTCGAGGCGCTGGGCTCCGGCGTCTCGCGCCTGAAAGCGGGCGACGCGGTCTACGGGCGCACGGACCTCGCGCGCGACGGCTCGTACGCCGAATACATGGCCGCGCGCGAATCGGAACTCGCGCTGAAGCCCAAGTCGATCGACCACGTGACCGCGGCCGCGATTCCGCTCGCCGGCTTGACGGCGTGGCAGGCGCTCTTCGACAACGCGGGCCTGACAGCGGGCCAGACCGTCCTGATTCACGGCGCGGCGGGCGGCGTGGGCCACTTCGCGGTGCAGCTCGCGAAGATCAGGGGCGCGCGCGTGATTGGCACCGCCTCGCAGCGCAACCACGAATTTCTGCGCTCGCTCGGCGCCGACCAGGTGATCGACTACAACACAACGCGCTTCGAAGACGTGGTCCACAATGTGGACGTGGTCCTCGACACGATCACGGGCGAAACCGCGGACCGCTCCTACCAGGTGCTGAAGAAGGGCGGAATCTACGTTTCGATCCTCCGGCCTCCCTCGCCGGAGAAGGCCGCCGAGTTCGGCGTCCGCACGGGGCACACGTTCGTGCAAGCCAACGTCGCGCAGCTCGACGAAATCGCGAAGCTGGTCGATTCCGGCAAGCTCAAGGCCGCCGTCGAGAAGGTTTTCCCGCTCGCCGAGGCGGCCGCCGCGCACGACCTGAACGCCACCGGCCACACGCGCGGCAAGATCGTCCTCCGCGTGGTGTAGCTCGCCCGCGGCAGCGAACCTCCACGAGAGATGCCTCGCTCCCGTTGGGACGACACCCAAACAGGGGTCGTTTCCATTGACGGGTAAGAGGCACCGCCATCGTTTGTTTTCAGCGAGTTGCACGGTTTTTTACTCGTCACCCAGTGACGGGTAGTTCTGGAGACTCGACGGTGGAAAGCGAAGACTGGAGCAACCTCTGTACGGCCTTAATCGGGAGGTCCGATCCCGCGGGAAGGACACCGGCCCCTGAAGCCAGGACGGCGGAGCCGGACGAAACGATGACGTGCGCGGGCGGCTCGATCCACTGGCCCTTGCTGTTGAGGCAGCCATAGGCACGGATGGCGCGGAGGACAGAGTCAGCCGACGCGCGGACGCCCGAGGCACGCTCGATGATGCGGCCGAGCGCGAAGCGCATGTTCCGTTCGCGGACGGCGAAGAGGCCGCGAGCGTGGGCATGACGATAGACCGCGCGGTAGCCGACTTCGTATTCACGGCCGATGTCGGTGGGATTGTGCCAGTGGACGAATTCCTCCTCGATGGCGTCGCGGTCGGGGTGAGAGCAGATGGTGCAGTTGCGCTCGTGAGGATCGCGGGCTTCCGTGGCGGGGCGCGACCGGCGGGAAGGCTTCTTGCGCCGAGGCGACTTTTTTCGAGCCGGAGGGGAGGTTTCCGGCTGCACTTGGGACGGCGCCGCCAATTCCGGCGGCGATTGCGACTGTGGCTCCGCGGGCGGGCAGATGTCGATTACGTGTGTCTGGGGCGGAGGCACCGGGCGACGGCGGCCGGCGGAGGCGTTGGGCGAGGCTGGGGTTGAGGTGGGGCGTACGCCGGCTCCGGACGAACGATGATTGGCGGCTCCGGTACGAGGGAAAATCGGGGATGGTGTTTCGGGTGTTTGGTGGCCTGTAGAATCTCAGTCTTCTCATGTGTTGTTCTCTCCAGTGCCTTTCTTCACTGGGGGCGAAAAGTGCCCCGACTGACGCTAATAGATTTTCCGAAAGAATGTCAATTGTGGAAACTACGTAGACGGTAAGTACAAGAAAATATGGGTGATGAGTTGGTTTCGGATGGCCTGACTTACCAGGAGTTGACCGCGGCGTTAACTGGTGACAAGGATTTGGCGACAGCGTGTAACGCACGGCCTCGGAGAGATGGGGCCCGACAATAACCTCTGAGTAGGCGACCATGCGCCCCCAATGAGTTGGGCGTAGCCCGCTACGCGTGCCCGGAAGTGCCATTCTCGAGTGTGGGCATGGGACGCGCCGTTCGCGCTGCCAAAGGTCACAGTTCGGGGAAAACGCGCAACTAATCCGTCCCGGAGCTGGTTTTCGGGTTGGTCCGCGTCACCACCGGCTGTCCGCGGCACGGCGCAGATAGCGCCGTAGATATATCCACAAGATCGCCACGCAAACAAGCACCGCGCCGCCAACGACGAGCCACTCCGGCAGGTCGGGATACACAATTGCATCGAGACCATGCACCAGAAACGGTCCGTGCGCGGGTTCGATGCCTGCGCGGGCCTCAAGCCACGTTTCAGCCACGGTGAGCGGGCAGGGCGGCCAAGGAACCAGTTCGATGAAAATGGCGTAGATCAGCGAAGCGACGTGCAGTGTCCGCAGAACGCGGCGGCCGCGTGTCACCGTCCAGCCCAGCAGCACCCAGGCGCACCAAAGCAGGTGCAGGAACAGAACGGCTTCCGCGAGCACAGGTGCCGCAAGCATTAGGACAATTCCTCCGCTTTGCCGGAAACCAGCTATCAATTATCCGCTGATCCGCCCGCAAGCGATATCATGGCGTTGCCCGCTGACGGTCATGGGCCCCCGGGCAATTCAATTTCGGACAAGGCCTTGATCAAGAACGCGAAGAGTGACCGGGGGCACCGGCGTGATATAGAATGCGCTTCAGTCGCGCCGAGCATCATGCAATCGGGCGTGAAGTTCATCCTTTGGGGGGACTATTGCTGCACAATAAAATTTGAGGAGGTAAAGAATCATGGATAGACGGAAGATGTTGGCGTTGTTAGGCATCAGCCCCGCGCTGGTCGCCGATTCTCCAGCCTACGCACGAACAGCTCCGAAAGCCGTCCCGCAAGATTCTTCCGCAGGCGGGAACGGCCTGATTACAGTCATGAATCCCGCAATACCCGGCAAGCTGGCGGACCGGGTCCCTCTGGTGCCGCCGCTCAATGGCCTTCAGGACAAACTAATCTACATGATCAACCTTTCCTGGGAAGGTCCGGATGCCGCGAACTACTTCTATGGAGCGATGACGGAGTGGCTTGACAAGCATTATTCCGGCATCAAAACGGTCGTGAAAGTCACGGCGGAGGGCATGTTTGGCGGCGATCCCGCGATACTCAAGGAGATGATCGCCAACAAGGCCGACGCTGCCATTGTCGGCGTCGCCGGTTGAAACGGCTGCTGCGCGGCCGTGGGCCGCTGGGCAAAGCAAATCGAGATGCAGTGCAAGATCCCCGCCATTGGCATCGCCTCTTCGAACATCGTGCATTACGCAACGGGCTACAATTTCAAATACAACAACGGCATGCCGATCCGATATGTGTCCGTGCCGTTTCCTTTCACAGGTCAACCGCGCGCCGTCGACGTAGGATATGTAGCTGGTAAGGACATGCTAACCGGCCAGCCGTTGATGACCGCCGTGATTAACGCGCTGACCAGTCCTCTGACGGCCGAGGAAAAGGTGTCGGGAACGCCTCCGGAAGAAGCGGTCGAGCCAAGGTTCCTTCCAGCCGACTCCGAGGAGAACCTGCGGCGGATGTTTGACGACAAGGAATGGACCGATTTCAACTCGATCATCCTTCCCACCGAAAAGCGCGTGATCGAGATGCTCAAGGGCACCAGCCACAAGCCCGACAAGGTGGTCACAACAGTCAACATCACCGGCGGCGCACGGCAACTCACCGTGGAGAAAGTCGCGATCAACGCCGTGATGGCCGGAGCAACGCCGGAGCACCTTCCGGTTATTTTGGCTCTCGCCACGCAAGCGCCCTTCGGCAACTCCACCAGTTCGATGGCGAATATGGTCGTGATCAGTGGACCGATCCGCAATCGGCTTAAGTTCAATTGCGGGACCAATGCGATGGGTCCGTACAACAAGTCGAACGCCGTCGTCGGCCGCGCCTTCACGCTGATGTCCAAGACGGCGGGCGATCTCCGCAACAATGTCAATGCCTGGGAAACGCTGGGCAACACCATGCAATACAACAATATGTGCTATGGCGAAAACGAGGAGGCGTTGCCCGAGGGGTGGGATCCGCTGCACGTTCAAATGGGCTTCAAGCCGACCGACAACGTCCTTACCGTGGGGACGGGCTGGAGCAGCATTGCCAGCGTGGGAGCCAGCCAAAGTATTTACCCAACCCACTTCCTGATGCGCGACTATATGAGTTCGTTTTGCGCATCGGGCTCCGCCGCCACCATCGTGATGGACCCAACCGTAGCGGGGCTGCTCAAAGACACCCATGGATTCAGTACCAAGGCCCAATTGAGTGAGTGGTTCTCGCAGAACGTGCAGAAGACGGCCGCTTCGTATTGGGGAAACGGCGTCATTCAAAGCACTGCTGTTCCGCTGGCTCTCCAAGGTCTTGAGCCTTACGCAAGCTGGAGAAAGCTGCCGGATGATGCTCTCATCAAACCATTCACCAACTCCAGGGCTATCCACGTGGTCGTAGCGGGCGGGAAAGTCCAGACCATGTGGTTCGTCACTGATTTCGGCATACGCCGGGGCGTGTTGATCGACGATTGGATGTAAGATGTAAAATGAGTTGGTCGGCGGGTGGGCACGGGGCGCAAACCCCGTGCTCGCCCTGTGGAAGGGAGTGAATATGAAGCCTCAATTCTTGGCAGGCTTCCTATTGGGATCGCTTATGGTCATGCCTGCGGGGCTTTCCTCCCGCGCCTTGCCAAGAGGCTCGCAACAGGCGGCTTCCGCCGCAAACGCGGGCCACGACGCTTCGGCGTCCGCGAAAGAAACAGAGCCTTTCCCGCAAGTGCCGCGGATCATGGCCGAGGAGGTGGAGCGCCTGATGAAGGACAAGGGGAAAGTGGTGATCGTGGATACCGACGACTCTGAGAGTTACGCCGCCGAGCACATCAAGGGAGCCGTCAACATTGCGTACGATCCGACGGCCGACGCCCGCGCCCAGGACGACACCCTCAGCGCGCTCCCCGGCGACAAGTTGCTTGTCTTCTATTGCAATTGTCCCCACGAAGAGGATAGCGCGCCGATGGTGCTGGAGATGCAGCAACTGGGTTACGACCGTGACAAGGTGAAGGCGTTGAAGGGCGGCCTGACTCGATGGGAACAGTTAGGCTACCCTCTTGCTGGCACGGATGTGGGCGCGGCTCAAGAAAAAGGGAACTGAGTCAACCTCCCCTCCCCGCAAATCTCATCCTCTCCACGCAGTCCATGCCGTCGCCAGGGTCGGGAAGACTCTACATCGTGCGGAATATCGGACTCGCGTTGCCCGGCGTGGGGGAGAGCACAGCGTACGGACGCGCCCCGTTCGCCAGTGCGGAAGCGCCGAAAGCTGGACCAAGAAAACAACAGTCCGATTCCGAGCAGGTGACAGCGCACTCGGAAATCATCCACTTGGACGTATGACGCGTCGCTTAACTCACTGCGGTCAGAGTGCGGATCGTGCGCCCCTTTGCGTGGTAGAGGGCGCGGTCCGCGTGCGCCAAGATAGCCAAGAGCGAGTCCCCTTCTTGCGGATAGACGGCTACGCCGAAACTCGCCGTGATGCGCGGCAGGTCTTTTTGCTTGGCGATGTTCTCGCAGATGCGGCGGGCCACCTCGCGCCCGGCGTCTTTTCCGGTTTCCGGCAGAATCAGAGCAAACTCATCTCCGCCGTACCGGGCGGCGGTGTCGATCGCGCGGCAGTTCAATCGCAGGGCGTCAGCGACGCGGCAGATTGCGCGGCTGCCGACCGCGTGTCCGTACTGATCGTTGATCCGCTTCAGCCCGTCGAGATCGAATAGCACCAATGAAAATGGCCTTCCCGTGCGCTTCGTGCGCTCGATCTCGGTCCCCAGCGCGTCGATCAGGCGCCGGTAATTCGCCAATCCCGTCAAGGAATCGCTCGCAGCCAACTGGCGGATATTTTCGAACAGCTTCACATTGTCGAGCAGGGCACCGCCGAGCAGCGCAGCGTAGCTCGTGAACTGCAGCCCGACCGCAAGCGCGAATGGCCCGTCAAGGCGATGCTCCGATTGGCTGGCGGCGAGACAGGACGCCACACTCAATCCTGTCGTGACATACAGCGAATGATCGAATGCAGAATGCGCGTAATCCAAGCGACGATAGTATCCGATCGTCGCGACCAGAAAGAGCAACGCGGGAAACAGGTTCCCGGGCCTCGGGAAGATTCCGCCGGGGTGCACAACGAAATCCGCGGGCAGCCAGCCGTGCGTTTTGCTCAGCGCGACAGCCAGTAGCAGCACGGCACACAACGCGATCGCGATCTCGCGGAGAGGGTGGCGAGCTTTCAGCTGGCGGCGCTCCTCGTATAGTGCCGCTACCATCAGGAGGGCAACGATCGTGGAGCCAATGACCCACGTCGTCGGGTCGCGCAGCGTTTCATCAGGATTCGGTCGCGGATACCGAAAGATGACGAAGCTCGAGCTGACCAGGGTGACGCCGACGATAACAAATCCGCAGGAGAGATTAAGCGACAGGCGATCGTTCGTTCCACGGAATCTTGCCACCGCGATCATCGCGAACGTGAGTGCCAGGAATCCGGTCGTTAGCTCAACTTCGCCGTAGAGCCACAGATCAAGCCGGACCGGAAAATGCCGCAGCGATGCGGCCAGCGCGAAAACACCTGTCACCCCAGCAAGGAATAACCAGCCCGGGCGACGGGGCGTCAAGCGCGCCCACGCGCCATTCGAGTTATTCGCCCTAGGTCCCACCTGGACCCGACCCCAGTTTTCAGGTTAGCCCTAACTCCCGTGTCGTGGGGTGCTTAACTGGGAGAATGTGTTCGATATGTTATGAATCGCGTTCGCACCTGATTAGCGGCACCTCTCGGGATTGTGCCCGGACTACGGCGCACAAGAGAGATCTTTCACACGGCTGACCGCGCCGGGTTCAGAATGACGATGCTTGTCGTCCCGCCACGGCGGATCGTCACTTGCGCGTGTGCGCGGGGATGGGATATAAACGCGCCGACCGCGACAAAAGCGCCAGAGAAGAGAAACGCGAATGGGCTGGTGCGCGTCACACTAGCCACAGATGAAGCCGCGAATTCTGTTTGGGGGGGGACCTGTATGAATAAGAGCTATCGTTTGATTCTGTCGGTTTTGTTTGCCGCGTTGATTGCCGGAGCGGTTGCTCCGGCGCGAGCGCAGGATGAGGCGGCACCGCCTCCTCCGCCCGCGCAGGGACAAGCGCCCGGTGCCGGAGGCGGAGCGCCCGGCGCGCGTCCACCGGCGCCAGGAGGCCAAGGTCCCGGGATGTTCGCGACCGGGCCGTTGCCATCGGGGACGGTGAAGGATTACAAGCCGGTGACGGACCAGGACCTTTTGAATCCGACTCCGGACGACTGGCTGCAGTTCAGCCGGACGTACGACGCGTGGCGCTACAGCCCGCTCAAGCAGATCAACAAAAAGAACGTCAGCAACCTGCACATCGCGTGGGTGAAAGGCCTGCCCGCCGGCACGACGGAGACGATTCCGATCGTGCACAACGGCGTGATGTATCTGATCGCGCCGGGCGCGGACGTGATGGCCGTGGATGCGACGAACGGCGACGTCATCTGGCAATACCACAGAGCGTTCAAAGATCCCCGGCTCGGCAGCCAGGAGCGGACGAAGGCAATCTCGATTTACAAGGACATGGTTTACTACTCGTCGCCCGATGGATACGTGGTCGCGCTGGACGCCGCGACGGGGAAGGTCCGCTGGGAGACCTACAAGACGGACACGCAGAATACGTCCGGCACGATCGTCGTCGATGGGAAAGTGATTTCGGGCGGCACGTGCGGCAAGGGACGCGAGAGCTGCTTCATCGAAGCGGATGACGCGGACACGGGGAAAGAAGTCTGGCGGTTCTACAACGTCGCGGGGCCGGACGATCCGGGGTACGCGTCGTGGGGCGGCGCGGATAATAAGGACTACACGGCGTCCACGTGGGGGCTGCCCGGAAACTACGATCCCGGTCGCAAGGTGATCTACTGGGGCATCGCGAATCCGTCGCCATACGAGCGGCTGGCGCGGCACGGCGGCAACCCGGACGGCACTTCGCGCACGGCGCCGGCCGATCTCTACAGCAACTGCACGGTGGCGCTCGATCCCGCGACGGGTAAGCTGATCTGGTATTACCAGCACCTGCCGGCCGATGACTGGGACACGGATCACACGCACGAGCGGACGCTGGTGACGACGACGTTCAACCCCGATCCCAAGGCGGTGAAGTGGTACAACACCGAAGTGCCGCGCGGATCGAAGCACGACATCGCGGCGATGGTGGGCGAGAGCGGCATCATGTTCGTGCTCGACCGCAACAACGGGCAGTTTCTGTGGGCCGAGCCCGTGCCGGTCGACGCGCCGAACCTGGCGATCTCGAACATCGACGGGAAAACCGGCCAGACCACGATCAATTGGGACGTCGTGATGAAGAAGCCGGGAGACCATCACGTGATTTGCTACTGGAACGGGCGGAGCTACTGGCCCACGGCGTACGATCCGGAGACGAATTCGCTGTATACGGGCTACGTCGATAACTGCCTCGACATGACGGCCAACAACTTGAGCGGATTCCGGCACGGCGTCCTGCGCGAAGGCTCCGATATCAACGCGATTGCCGGGATCGCGAAGATCAACCTCTCGACCGGCGAGATGCAGAAATTCGACGTCCAGAACGCGCCGGGCACGGGCGCGTTGCTGGCTACCGCGGGGGGATTGATCTTCCACGGCGACATCAACCGCAGGTTCCGCGCGTTCGATGCGGCGACCGGGAAGCAACTGTGGGAGTCGATTCTCGGCGGGCCGATTTCCGTGAGCACGATCACGTACGCAGTGAACGGCAAGCAGTACGTGGCGGTGATTACCGGAGACAATCTGGCGGAGCCGGTGCTGAGCCGGCAGAGCGGCGTCCATCTGACGACCGGGCACAACGCGATCTATACGTTTGCTCTGCAGTAACCTGGGCTGATCGCTGGCGTTCGCTGAACGCGGCGTCACACCTATGCGACTGAAAAGTCTTGGCGTGGGAACGGACTTGGCCTCGTCGGTCTGTTCCTCTCGACCATGCCTTGGCTTCACGGAACGTAGGCGTGGTTCCCTCATGGTCCTTACCCCGGATTTCTTTCTGGGCCTGTAACCATCGTTGTCGCCTCAGCTTTGATAGGCGGCGCCGCGGTAACCTGTGGTTCCAAATGGTGGTTGCTGGCGCTGGTTGCTCCGATCGCCGGAGTTACGCTGCTACTGACTGCCAGCGTTTGATCTAAGCGGATTTGAGGTTGTGCGGGCGCTGCTCCCAGGCGTTGCTGAGGCGGCGGGTGGTTTCGCGGAGGCGGACAGCGAGATCGACGACAGTCTGGAGCCTTTGGGTATCGACGGGGCTGAGGCGTTCGCGGTGAGCGAGAAGCAGCTCGGCGTTGCCGAGAATGCCGGTAAGCGGGTTATTGATTTCGTGGCGGAAGACCGTGCCGATATCGCCGCGCAATCCGGCCCACGGCGGACCGAGTGCAAATTCGGAGGCTGCGGCCCAGCGAAGCCTGCGTTCGACGAGAGCGGCCGCAAGGGGAACGAAATCTCCGGCGCGAACGACGAATTCGACATCGCCTTCCGCGACGAGGGGCGCGACATCCGCCTGGCGTTCGAGCGGTGCGAGCAGGATCACGGAGGTGTTCGCGCCGAGCTGGCGAAGGAACTCGTCGAGCAGCGTCTCCTGGAGGAGATCGAAATCCAGGAGAATTACGTCCGGGGTAAGGCGGCGAGCCCACTCCCGCAGTTCCGCGAGGCTTGAGGCGCAGATGACGCGGTTCCACTTCGCAAGGCGCTCAATTTCGGCGGCGATGCGGCGCGCCACCGCCTGATCGGCGATGCCGAGCAATGGGCTGCGCCCGGCAGACACGATTTTTCTGGCAGCGGCGTCCATCTGGTTTAACCTTCCGGCCCTCTCACTGCATCCACAGCGCGAAGCTTCGCGTCCGGATCACCGGCCGCGGAGAGCGCACCGTTCACGGCGAGATGGAGTTCCTCGACGAGGAAAGGCTTGGCGAGATACCGCAAGTGTTTCTGCTCGAGGAACTCGAGCGTTTGCGGATCGAGCGTGTCGCCGGTGATGAAAATGATGCGGCTTTGCATGCTGCTGCCGGCGCGGACGAGGGCGTCGTAAAACGCCCGGCCGTCGAGCCGGGGCATGCGCAGATCGCAGATCACGAGATCGTACTGGGCGCGCGAGAGAAGCGCCAGACCCTCCTGGCTGTCGAGAACGGCCTCCACCTTGTGGCCATCCTCGCGGAGGATATCCACGACCAACTGCGCCACCGTCGGCTCGTCCTCGACCACGAGAATCCGGGCGGCGGCTGCGGCGCGGCCGGACGCCTCCGCCAGCGCAGGCGCCTGCTCCTTTGCGGGAGCGGCGACGACGGGCAGTTCGACGACGAATCGGGCGCCTTTTCCCGGCTGGTTTTCGAACGTTACCTCGCCGCCGTGCTGGTGCACGATTCCGTAGACAATCGAAAGGCCGAGGCCGGTTCCGATCCCCGGCGGCTTCGTGGTAAAGAAAGGGTCGAAGATCCGCGAGGCGATCTCGGGAGAGATGCCGGGGCCGTCGTCGGAGACTTCGAGCACGATGGAGTCCCGCGAGTGCCGGCGAAGTCCATGAACCAAGTGGCTGGTGCGAATCCAGACGTGTCCCCGCCCGCGTCCCTCGAGAAGGGCCTGCTCGGCGTTGACCAGGAGATTGAGGACCACCTGCTGGAGCTGATAGGGATCGGCTATGGTGTGGGGCAGGCCGGGCGCAAGGTCGCACTCGACGACGATGTCCTTGACCTTCAGTTCGTAGCTGCGCAGGGCGAGCGTGCGCTCGACGATCTCGTTCAAGTCCACGCGGCTGCGCTCGGGTCTGCTTTCCCGGGCGAAGTAGAGGAGGTTTTTGACGATGCGGCGGGCGCGGCCGGCCTCCTGGTAGACCTTCTTCGCTTCCGAAAGCTGCGGCGCGTCGAGGCCGTGGCCGAGCATGAGCTGGGCGTAGCCCATGATCGTGGTGAGCGGATTGTTCAGCTCGTGGGCGATTCCGGAAACAAGCTGGCCGAGAGCGGCCATTTTTTCCGTTTGCAGCATCTTCGCCTGAATCTGGCGCTCACCGGTGACGTCCGAATAGAGCTCGAGCCAGCCGAGAGGGTGGCCTTCCGCGTCGAGGACCGGCCGAGAGAAGCGTTCGAGGACGCGCCGGCCCGGGCGGACGAGTTCGAGTTCGTCGTGGACGGGTTCTCCGGAACCGGCGGCGTAGGATTTCCAGGGAGCGGCGAAGGCGCGGGGGCTGCGGAAACGCTCCGCGATTAGTTCTTCGAGGGCTTCGAAGTCCGCGATCTTTTGGAGTTCGCGCGCGTTCAAGCCAAAGAGCTGGCCGAAGCGCGCGTTCGAGAAGCGGACGCGGCCGAAGGGGTCGAGGACGATCACTCCCGCCTGAACCGAATCGAGGACGCTGCGGAGCTCGGCCTCGAGTTGTCGCCACTTCGCTTCCGCGCGGCGAACGATCGAACCTTCTTCCATGCAGAGAAGCAGGTGTTGCGATCCAGGCAGAATTGAGCGGAGCGTGATGCGGACCGGAAAGCCGCTCGCGAGCGAGGCGTCAAGACCGTGCGGCCGCCCGGCGTGACGGGGATGCGTCCAGAGCGACGCCAATTGTTCGGCGGGCGGCTCCGAGATGAAGTCGCCGAGACCCGCGTGGCTGTTGGCGGCGTCCTTGAGGCGCAGCAGTTCCCGAGCGCGGCGGTTGGCCCGCTGGATCAGTCCCGCCGAGTCGATGAGCACAAGGGCCTCTTCGCTCGAATCGAAGACGGCGTTGAACGCCTGGTCCGTCTGGACCTGGTTTGCCGCGGGCGCCGGAGAACGGGCGGCGGGATGCCGCGATGAGTGGGAGGCATCGGCCATTGCGAGAGAGCGCGTCACCGGTCGACTACCAGCGAACGTGGACAATCCAGTAGCCGGCCAAGAGCGCGACGCCGATCGCGATGCCGTATTCGAGCGAGCGGAACGCGCGTCCATCCAGCGAGTCTTTCGTGTACGGCCCCATCGTTTACGCATGCCGGGACGCCTGCATAATGCTGACCAAGTGACTCGCCGGGTGAAGCCTCATTCTTTCAACGTGTTGGATTGAGATTGTCAAAAAAGCCGCGCCGCAGCCCTTCCCACTTCGACACGAATAGGGATTTGGACTTCCCTCTCTAGGAAACGCGAAGGCGCGTGTGGAGGAGAGTTGGGAGCGAGATCACGCGGGCCGCGAACGCGACTCGGCTTCGTACTGCTTCAGCTTGCGGTAGAGGGTTGTCTTGCCGATGCCGAGAAGGCGGGCCGCAGCGAGCTTGTCCCCTCCGGCTTCCCGCAAGGCGCGCAGGATGGCCCGGCGCTCGAGTTCCTCGAGAGGAAGGAGCTCGTCGGTTTGGGAGATGCGCTCGCCCGTGCCGTATTGGAGGCTCGAAGGAAGATCGGCGACGTGGAGAACAGGACCGGAGCCGAGCGCGACGGCGCGTTCGATGGCGTTTTCAAGCTCGCGGACATTGCCCGGCCAGTCGTAAGCAATCAGACGGGCCATGGCGTCTTCGGAGATGACGCGGGTTCCGCCGGATTCGGCGAACTTCTCGAGAAAGGAGTTCACCAGAAGCGGAATGTCGGTTTTGCGCTCGCGCAAGGGAGGCAGCTTGATCTGCACGACGTTGAGGCGGAAGAAGAGGTCCTGGCGGAACTGGCCCTGGCGCACGGCGACCTCGAGATCGCGGTTCGTGGCGGCGATCACGCGGACGGAGATCGGGATGCGTTCGGTCGAGCCGACGGGCTTCACCTCCTTTTCCTGGAGCGCACGGAGGAGCTTGGCCTGAAGGTCGATGGGAAGGTCTCCGATCTCGTCGAGGAAGAGCGTGCCGGTGCCGGCCGACTCGATCAGCCCCATTTTGGATTGCACCGCTCCGGTGAAGGCTCCCTTCACGTATCCGAAGAGCTCGGATTCGATCAGGGTGGGAACCAGCGCGGAGCAATCGACGGGCACGAACGGCTTGTTCTTCCGCGGACCGGAAAAATGAATCGAGCGGGCGACGAGCTCCTTGCCCGTTCCGCTTTCGCCCAGAATGAGCACGGGGTAGTTGTGCTGGCTGACCTTTTCGATCGTGCGGTAGACGCGCTGCATCTTGGGAGAAACGCCGATGAGGCCGCCGAATCCGGGGCGGGTGCGAAGCTGTTCGCGGAGGACGCGGTTTTCGTGGTCGATTTCGAGGGAGCGGACGACGCGGTCGAGCTTGCCGCGGAGCTCGGGGATGTGAAACGGTTTCGTGACGTAATCGGCTGCTCCCAGGCGCGTGGCTTCGACCGCACTCTCGATGGTGCCGTACTGCGTGAGCACGATGACCGCTGTCTGCGGATGGGTCTGCCGGATGCGCTTCAGGAGCTCGAGTCCGCCCATCTGCGGAACGCGCAGGTCGGTGATGACGATGTCGATGGGAAACTGTTCGAGGACCTCGAGGGCCTGGTCGGTTGTGGGCGCCGTGCGGGCGCGCAAGCCGGAATCGACGACTACGTCCCGGCACAGGTCGCGTGTGGCATCCTCGTCGTCCACGATCAGGACGTTGACGGCCAGCGGCCGTTCGACCGCCTGGACCGATTCTGCTCCGGTGGCGGACATTTAAATTCCCTTCCCGAGATTCGAGTGCAAAACTGGCACCAATCCGAGTTCACTCGTTTACTGAAGGAAAAGGCCTTTACCGACTGAGTTCGAGGCCAGACCCGCAACAGTGTGGTCTCAAAATGGGACAGATTACAAGATAGTAAAAGTACTTAGAGATGTAAGCATAGGTAGATCCAATAGATGCAACTATGGGAAGGGCCGGAGTGCCGGATTGGAATGCGGCGGGCTTTCGGCTTAGAATTAACGCTGGGGAAAGCTCCCGCAAGAGAGGGAACAACCCCCGTGGTTCCTTGCAACATCTTAGTTGTCGGGTTTCGCCATACCGCTTTCGCTCCAGCAGAAGGCGCCAAAGCCAATTACAAGGAGAAGGAAATGAAGCGCATTTCTATGCTTCCGGCTATGGCCATTTTGCTGGTCCTCGTGTTCGCCACCGTGCCGCCCGCAAAGGCACAAGATCAATCCGGCGCGGCCGCAACAACCTTGCCTGCGCCCAAGGAAGTGGCTCCGGGCACTCGATTTCTGATCCGCATTGAGAGTTCACTGAGCACGCAAAACGCGAAGGCCGGGCAGCCTTTTCGCGCACGGACTCTCGATTCGCTCGTGAGTGCCGATGGGACCACTCTGCCGCCGGGCGCCGAAATTCGGGGCCACGTTGACAAGGTCGACGCCGCCCATCAGATCGGCCGCGCGCGCCTGTGGCTGACGTTCGACGACATCAGGACACCGGACGGATGGCTGCCTTTCGTCGCGGTGGTCGACGACGTTCCCGGCGTGCATTCGATTCGGGTGGACTACGACCGGGAAGGCGAGATCGAGGCGAATTCGAGCAAGCGGCGAGACGCTCTTGATGCCGCAGCCGCCGGAGCGTTCGTGGGCGCGGCGGCGGGTGTGGCCTCGCACAACGGCAAGGACGCCGCCACGGGCGCGGCAATCGCCGCAGCGACGGCCTTCATGGTCGCATCCGGCCTGGGCCAGGAAGTGACCCTCGCAAAGGACACGAAGGTCGAGGTCGTCCTGGAGCGATCGCTGTACCTTGGCCGGACCTGATTGCGCCGGTGACGAGCATCCGGTGTTACAGGGCGCTCCCACTCGATCCGCAGCGGGCGCCGGCGAAGGCACTGGTGTGTGCGCAACATTCGGCAAGCTGCTCCCCAACCGTAACTTACGTTCCCTTGGAATTCCCGATGAGTGCTGGTAGATTCGATTTGGATGGCGTCCGACAATCAATTTCAGCAACGCATCCTGATCGTCGAGGATGAGGAAAACGCCCGCAAGGGCTACGAAGCTCTGCTCCGGAAATGGGAGTTCGAGGTGCTGGGCGTCGGCAGCGGCGAAGAAGCGCTGGCAAAGTTCCCGGAGTTCAGCCCCGAAGTGATCCTCGCCGACGTTGAGCTTCCCGGAATGAACGGGCTCGACCTGCTGCGTCACCTGGGCGAAGAAATCCAGAGAATTCCGGTGATTATCATTACGGGACGCGGCAGCGACGAACGCGTCGTGCAGGCCATCGAGGCGGGGGCGTTCTGGTACATCGAGAAGCCGCTGAAGCCGCCCGTGCTACGGGCCCTGCTCGACCGCGCTTTCGGACGCCTGCGCGACCGGCGGGCCGTGGCGGCGCTGACTCGCGAACTGCGGGATGCGGGAAAGCTGGGCGTGCTGGTGGGAACGTCCAGCGCGATGCAGGAAGTGATGCGACAGGTGGAGATGGCGGCGCCGTCGACCGCTTCGGTGCTCATCACCGGTGAAACGGGCTCCGGAAAGGAGATGGTGGCGCGGTCGATTCACATGCTCTCGCCGCGGGCAGAGCGGCCGTTCGTGGCGATCAACTGCGCCGCGATCCCGGAGTCGCTGATGGAAAGCGAGATTTTCGGACACGAGAAGGGCGCATTTACGGGTGCCGCGGAGCGCCGCATCGGCTGCTTCGAGCTGGCCACCGGCGGCACGCTGCTGCTGGATGAAATCGGCGAGATGCCACCCCCGACGCAGGCCAAACTCCTCCGGGTGCTCGAAGACCGCAAAATACGCCGCCTCGGCAGCAGGGTGGAAACGCCGGTAGATGTGCGCGTGGTGGCGGCGACGAACAAGAATCCCGAACAGGCCGTCGCGGACGGCCACCTGCGCCAGGACCTCTATTTCCGGCTGAACGTGTTTCACATTCATCTGCCGCCCTTGCGGGAACACAAAGAGGACTTGCCGCAGCTGATCGAGCACCTGCTCGCGGAGATTTCGGAGAAGCACGGCAAGAAGGTTTCGGGCGTGGGAGCGGACGTTCTGGAGCTGCTGCGGTCGTATCCCTGGCCGGGAAACGTGCGCGAATTGCGGAACGTTCTCGAGCGAGCGGCGATTGCCACGGATCGCGGAACGATCGCGCGGCAGCATTTGCCATCGGATTTCGGGCATGCCGCGGCGACGGTGACAACCGGGCTCGGCGGGATTCGCTTTCCGATCGGGACGACGGTGGATGACGCCGAGCGCGAGCTGATCCTTCAGACGCTCGCGGCCACGAGCCAGAACAAGACGCGCGCAGCCGAGCTGCTCGGCATCAGCTTGAAGACACTCCACAACAAACTGAAGGAATACGAGGCGGGGCGGAAAGATGCGTCTCAGCCTGAAAACTAAACTGACGCTGGCCACTTCCCTGCTGGTGCTCGCGGTGGTCGGACTGGTGTCGGGTCTGTACGTCGGGCGGCTGATGCGGCAGACGCTCCGCCAGGCGAACGACAACGCCAGCTTCGTCGCGCAGCAGGTCTACGACGCGTGCGGGAACGCGCTCAAGGAGGCGGCCGAGCGCGGCGATGCGCCGGCTTCGGTCGATCCGGCGGACCTGCGCGAGTACGCCCGGCGGGCCTTCGACAACAGCAGCACGCTGAATTCGCTCATCGAATCGGACGTCGGGATTTCGCCGACCATCTACGAAATCACGATCAGCGACCGGGACGGCATCGTGCTGCTCTCGAGCGACGCGTCGTTGCGGGACCAGAAAGTGGCCGCGCGGCCGCCGGTCAGTTCGCTGGTCCGCGCCGGATTCTTTCAGCAATTGCGGGAACTGTGGGGCCCGCCGCAGACGTACGAATTTTCGCTGCCGTTCCGGCTGGGGGCCGCGCCGTTCGGAGACATCCGCGTCGGTTTGTCCTCCGCGCTGATTCGCGACGAGATCGCACCCGGGCTCCGATCGGCGGGCATCTGGGGCCTCTCCGCCGTGCTGCTGTCGACGATGCTCGCGTTTTTTGTAAGCCGCGTGGCGCTGGCTCCCATCGAGCGAATTTCGGCGCAGCTGGACCGGATTTCCGCCGGTCAATTCGACTCCGAGCCGGTGGTCGAGCGCGGCGACGAACTCGGCGCGGTCAGCACGAAGATCGTCGGAATCGGGAAGCAGTTGCGCGACGTCCGCGAGATTTTCAGCACGCTGCGAGAAAACCTCGACCAGGTGATGAGCGGACTCGGGGACGGACTGCTGCTTTTCAACGCCGAGGGCCAGGCCGTGCTGGTGAGCCCGTCGGTCGAGCAGTTTCTCGGCGGCAGCTCGGAAGAATTGCAAGGCCGGCGCGCGACCGAGATTTTCCCGGCGCGCCATCCCTTGCGCGGGGTGCTCCGCATCGAGGGCGAACAGATCGCGCCGGTCGAGGCGACGGAGGCGACGCTCGACGGCAAGTCGGGGCCCCAGCGAGTCGGCGTGAGCGTGCAGGTAATCCGGGAGCACGGCGCGCGGATGGGGACGCTGGTCACGCTCCGCGACGTGGAATCCATCGAGCGCATCGGCAATCAGCTTCAGGTTTCCGAGCGTCTTGCGGCGCTGGGGCGCGTGACGGCCGGCGTCGCGCACGAAGTGAAGAATCCGCTGAACTCGATGCGCCTCTGGCTCGAAGTTCTCAAGGCCAACATGCCCACCGATCCCGAGCCTCAACAGGCCGTGAAGATGCTGGACAGCGAAATCGACCGGCTCGACCGCGCTGTGAAGACGTTTCTCAATTTCACGAAACCGGTCGAGCTGAAACTCGAGGAAACAGATCTCGGCGTGCTGCTCGATGAGATTCTGGACGCGGCGCGGCCCTCCATCGTGAAGGCCGGCCTCACGTTGCAAACCAACTTGCCCGCTGGGTTTCCGCCCGTGCTTGTGGATCGCCAGCTCATTCACCAGGCCGTCCTGAATCTGCTGCTGAATGCGTCTGACTTCACGAATCCCGGCGGGACCATCGCCGTGGGCCTGCGGCGCAGCGGCGACTACGCCGCGATCGAGGTGCAGGATTCCGGGCGGGGGATTTCGACGGAAGATCAGAAGAAGATCTTTCAGCTTTTCTTCACGACGCGGCCGGGAGGCACGGGAATCGGTCTGGCCAACACGTTTCGATTTGTGCAGCTGCACAACGGCCGGATAGAATTTGAATCGGAGGCGGGGCGCGGAACAACGTTCCGCGTGGAACTGCCTCTAGGGCGCACGGCCGAGACGCCCGCCGCGAAGGCCCGCGATTTCAGCCAGCGCTTCGCAGCCGAGAAACGATAGATGCCCAACCGTCTGCCCAGTCCTCTCGGGGGTGCTCGCGTCGCGAGTATCATCTTTGTCTGTGGATTTTCGCTCGCGGCCGCAGGATGCGCGCGCAAGAGCGTTCGCGCCGGATCTCCGGCAAATGCCCCGGTGGCGGCAGCCGCGGAGCGGCCGATGAACACCGCGCCCGATACGGACGCGAGTCCGCCGGTCGAAGCTGCGACGCCTCCGGCAATGCCGGTCACTTCGGAAACTCCACCCATGGCGATTCCGTCTGCCAAGCCCCCGGCGCCGCACAAACCGGTGGGAGAGCCGTCGACGGCCGAAGCCGAGCCGGAAACACCGGCGCATCCGCCGGCCCCTCAGATTTCTCCTCAACTTTCGCCGGGGGATCAAGCGAGTTACGCGCGCAAGACAGGCGACGATATCGCGGTTGCCGAAAGGAACCTCGGTCAGGCAAGCGGCAAACAGCTAAGCGCCGCGCAGCAGGACCTGGTCGGGAAAATTCGCAGCTTCCTTGCGCAATCGCAGGAGGCCAGCAAGGGCGGCGACTGGGCCCGCGCGCAGAATCTGGCACAGAAGGCCCGCGTGCTTTCCATCGAACTGCTGAATTCACTCTAACGCTTTTGGGGGTTCATCGAACGAGCCATGAGAACGGTCCGCTGGCTTCTGTGCCTTCTGGCGATATTCACTCCAGCAGCCGCGCTCGCGGGGCCGCCGTTCCAGACGGATGACCCGGAACCCGTCGACTTCCGCCATTACGAGCTCTATACCTTTGGAAGCGCCGACGGTACGGCGATCGAAATGGACACTGTTGGACCAGCGGTCGAGTTCAACTGGGGAGTCGTTCCGAACGTCCAGCTTCACATCGTCGTTCCGGCCGCAGCTGTGTTTCCTTCAGATGGACCGAGCGCGTTCGGGATGGGTGACGTGGAAACCGGCGTCAAGTACCGGTTCGTCCAGGAGACCAAGTACGTGCCCATGATTGGGACATTCCCCATGTTCGAGCTGCCTACCGGCAATCCTAAAAATGGTTTAGGGGTCGGCAGAGGATGGGCAAAACTGCCCATCTGGGCACAGAAAAGCTTCGGCCCGTGGACGACATATGGCGGTGTGGGCGAGGTCGTAACGACCGCTCCCGGCTACCGGGACTTCACATTTGGAGGCTGGCTCGTCCAGCGAGACATCGGGAAGAAGTTGACGCTCGGGACAGAGATCTTTTCCCACGGGCGCGAGGGCCTGGCCACCGCGCAGACAAGGGCCAGCACGATGGTTGACGTGGGTGGGTATTACTACTTCCGAAATCCGGGTTTCCAATTGTTGTTTTGCTACGGCCACAGTGCCTTTGGCCAAGGCGAGAATTACGCGTACCTGGGCCTCTATTGGACCTGGGGCAACAAGTCCGATAAGGCGAGCGCAAGCCTGGCGGATTTACTCCCCCGGTTGTAGTACCCGATTCAGGCTATTGGCACCGCACCCGAATTGTGGTAATTGTTACTGCCATGTGAACGCTAGCTACATCCAGGAGGGAACAGACGCCGATGACGAACCAAGAAATCCGGCAGTCCCTGTTGGCAAAGGATCCAGAATTCCGCAGCCTTGCCGAAGAGCACTCCCGCTGTGAATCCAAGCTTGAAGAAATACTCACCTCTTCTTACGTGAGTTCGGAAGATCTCCTCCAGGAAGCAGCCCTGAAAAAGATCAAGCTGCGCCTGAAGGACCGGATGGAATGGATCGTGGCGCGCCACCAAGGTCTGGCGCACTACTAAGGTCCAGCCGTCTTTTCATTTCTGTCGTACAATACACTTGTATTCGATCAGGCGCCCCGCGAGCTCCGGCCGGCGAATCGATTTCGCTTGAAGGCTGAGGGCCCTGCCCCGATTGAGATCGTTTGTGAGGCAACCCTTACCCGCATGAAAACAGGCTTCCGCGTCCATGGTTAAGGAAGCATATCGATTCGCGATTCCGCCGCTCGCCGTGGGTGCCGTCTGCCTGTTCTTCGGCTGGAAGTGGCCTGCGGGAATCCTGGTATTTCTCGGCCTCTTCGTCTTCTATTTCTTTCGCGATCCCGAGCGGACGATTCCGTCCGAACCGGGCGTGATTGTGTCGCCCGCGGACGGTCGCGTCGTCGAAATCGTCGACGAGGCGCTCGATTCGCGGATGGGCCACCGCGTCAGCATCTTTCTTTCGATCTGGAACGTGCACGTGCAGCGCGCGCCGGTGGCGGGGCGCATTGCGAGCGTGGTCTACCGCCCCGGGCGTTTCTACGGAGCGTATCGCTCCGCCGCGTCGCGCGAGAACGAACAAAACGTGATTTGTATTGATACGCCACAGGGCAAAGTGGTCTTCAAACAAATCGCCGGAGCCATCGCGCGGCGCGTGATATGCTGGAAACAAGAGGGAGAAGAAGTCGCCCTCGGCGAGCGGGTGGGAATTATTCGCTTCGGTTCGCGCGTGGACATCTGGCTGCCGATGGAAGGGGAAGTGATCGTTCGGCGCGGGCAAAAAGTGCAAGGCGGAGCAAGTATCCTGGCCAAATGGAATTCGACAACATAGATCCGATCGGCCACGAAGAGGAACAGCCCCGGCGATTGTTCCCGAGTCACAGGCTGCGCCGCGGCGTCTATCTTCTCCCGAGCGCATTCACGGTCGCTAATCTTCTCTGCGGCTACTACGCCATCCTGGCCTCGTTGGAAGGACACGCCGGCGATTTCGACAACGCTGCGTGCGCCATCGGGTTCGCCATCGTTCTCGATTCGCTCGACGGGCGCGTGGCGCGGGCGATGGGCACGAACAGCGAATTCGGGACGCAGTTCGATTCGCTCGCGGACATGATCAGCTTCGGGATCGCGCCGGCGTTTCTCGCGTATGCGTGGGGAATCCGCGCGATGGCGGCCGCGGGCGCGCCGGATGCGCTGCATCTGACGCAACTCGGCTGGGTGATCGGGTTCTTCTACCTCGGTTGCGCCGCATGGCGGCTCGCGCGTTTCAACATTCAGGGCATGGCGCCGGGCAGCAACCGCTTCTTCGCGGGGATGCCGACGCCGGCCGCGGCAGGCATGATTGCCGCGACGGTGCATTTTTTCCAGATACCGATTTCCGACGCGCGCCTCTCGGTGCTCTGGCTTTTGCTGCTGATCGCCCTGGGCATTCTGATGTCGAGCACGGTGCGTCACTACAGTTTCAAGGACATTCAGTGGACGCGCCGCCGGCCGTCTCTCTTCGTCATTTTGATCGCGCTGCTGATCGGCGCGATCGTCAAGTTCTCCGGTCCCACGCTGCTGCTGCTGGCCAGCGTCTACACGATGCACGGCACGGTGCTCCAAGTCGTGCGCGTCGTACGCAGCCGCGTCGCGTCGCGCCACGCCTGAGCCATGCCTCCAGGGCACGGAAGCCTTCCTCGTATCGCCATCGTCGGTGCCTCCTCGCTTCGCGGCAAGGAGCTAAAGCAGGTTCTCGAGAACCGCAGCTTTCCGGCAAGCGACGTCGTGCTGCTTGACGAGAGCGTGATGGCGGGAACACTCACGGAAGCCGGTGGCGAGCCTACCTTCATCCGTGCGCTCGAAGAGGGCAGCTTCGAAGGTGCACGTTTTGCTTTCTTTGCCGGGACCCCCGAGGACGCGGAGCGGACCTGGCGCATGGCGCAGAAAGCGGGCGCGACCGTGATCGATCTCACGGGAGCCTTGAGTGCCGGCCGGCAGGACGCCGGACCGGGTTTCACAGTAGTCGCAATTCCCTCGCTCGCGCCGGTGGCGTCTCCCACGGATACGCGGGCGGCGAACGGTTCATCGAACAGTTCATCGGGTAGAGTCGCCTATTCCTCTCCCGCCGCCCCCGTGATCATCGCTTGCACGCTGGCGGCCGGCCTCGCGAAACTGCAGCCGCAGCGCATGGTGCTGACACTTTTCCCCCCTGTCTCCGAGCGCGATCAAGCGGGCGTCCTGGAACTCGAGAGCCAGACGGCCGGTCTGCTTTCATTCCGCGAAGTCAGCCAGCAGGTTTTTGACGCGCAGGTGGCTTTCAACCTGCTCGCGCGATACGGCGAAGGTGGCAGGCCGCATCTGACGGATGTGCGTGGAGCGATTGCGCGCGAGGTGGCCGGTTATCTGGCCGGCCGTGCTTCCGTGCCCGCAATTCAGTTGGTGCAGGCGCCGGTATTTTACGGGTATGCTTTCGTTGCCTATGCGGAGTTTGCGCCGGCTGTGACGCCCGAGCAGATCGAAGCGGCTCTGGCGGGACTCGGTGTGAGGATCGCCGAGGCGGAGGATGCCGCGCCGACGAACGTCAGTGTAGCCGGCGAAAGCGAGATTCATTTGGCGCGCGTCGAACGCGATCCGAGCATTGCTGGCGGCGTTTGGCTTTGGGGCGTGGCCGACAATCTGCGCCTTGCGGCGACCAACGCCGTGCGCATCGCGGAGGAGCTTGTTGCGAAATCGCCGGAGTGAGATCGCGCATCGCGCTGGCGGCCCGAGGCCCACTCTGGCACTGGCAATCCTGCTTGTGGCGCTTGTGGTGGGAGGCTGCGGATATCACGTCGCAGGCCATGCGGCGCAAACGCCGTCGGACTGGAAGACGGTTGCCGTGCCCGCGTTCAAGAATGACACGACCCGCTATCGCATCGAGCAGCGGTTCACGGCGGCGGTGATCCGCGAATTCATCACGCGAACGAAGTACCGCGTCGTGCAGGACGAGGCTTCGGCGGACGCCATCCTCCGAGGCGAGGTCCTTTCGATCGATACGACGCCGGTGCTGTTCAAGGCGAACACAGGCGAAGTCACCACGATGCTCGTCACTGTCCACACCAAGGTTGAGCTGCTCGACAACAGAACGCAGAAGGCCGTCTACCAGAACGACGACATGGTCTTTCGCGATGAGTATCAAATCTCGGCCGACGTGAACAGTTTCTTCGAGCAGCAGGATCCCGCGCTCGATCGAATGTCGCGCGATCTGGCCTCGCACCTCGTGGCGGACGTTCTGGAGGGTTTCTGATGGCGACGGCCTCGCCCGAGAAGCTTCTTGAGCGCCTCGCGCATGGCAGCCCCGTAGGCGCGGCGGTTCTGCTCGGCAGCGATCACTATCTGCGCGAGATGTGCCGCAACAAAATCATCGAGGTGTGCGTGCCGGAGGGAGCTCGCGATTGGGCCGTGGCGCGACTTTCATTGCGCGAAGCAGGCTGGGACGAGATTCTGCAACGGGCGCAAACGCTGCCGATGCTCGCACCGAGGCAGGTGATCATTGTCGAAGGCGCGGAGTCGGTTGAGAAACTCGGCGAAAAGTCGCGCGACGAGATTCTGGAGGCGCTGGGCCAATACCTGGAGTCTCCGGCGCCCTTTACCGTCCTCCTGATCGAAGCCGAGGAGCTTGACCGCCGCCAAAGGTTTTACAAGCTCTTGAACGAGAGGGCGCTCGTCGTCGAGCTGACCATCGGGAGCGAGTCCGCCGCGGCGCTCGCCGCGCAGATGGCGAAGGACCTGGGCGCGGAAATCGACCGCGAAGCCGCGGCACTACTGGCGGAAATTGTGAGCGACGGGCCTGCGCGGCTCCGCATCGAGATCGAAAAGCTTGCCACTTACGCGCACGGCCGGGGCCGAATTACCACGGCCGACGTCGAAGCGCTGGTCGTGGCCGCGCGCAAGAACACCGTCTGGCAGCTTGCCGACATGCTGGCGAACCGTAAGCGGAGCGCCGCGCTCGCGTTTCTCGACAATCTGTTGCGCGAAGGTGAGCAGCCTGCCGGGATCGTCGGCGCGCTCGCGTGGATGTACCGCAAACTGATCGAAGCGCGCGACCTGCCGGTGCAGACGAGCGGTTTTCAAGCCGCCCGGCAGCTCGGCATGCGCCCCGAGGCCGCCGAGGCAGCGGTGCGGCAGGCGCATCGAATTCCGAAGAGGGAATTGCTCGCCGGCCTGATTGAACTTGCGGAGACGGACAGCCAGTTGAAGTCCGCGAATGCGAATCCCCGTGCGCTGATGGAATTCCTGATCGCCCGGCTCACGGCTCCGGCAGTGCCAGGCGTTGCACGATCCGCATAGCTCCGCCCGACGCAAAGGTGCCCGCGACTTCCGCGCGCCGTGGTGAAAAGCGCGCGCTGCTGATGGGCGCTACTTCTTCGCTTTGAGCGCGTTCAGGGCGAGCGTCAGGCGGGACTTATAACGATTCGCGGTGTTCTCGGAAAGCGTGCGCTTGCGGATGGCCTTGTCGAGTTCGGAAAACGTGGCCGAGGCGAGTTTTTCGGCGCCAGCATGATCGGCGGCGTTGATCGCCGCGCGCATGCGGCGGATCGCCGTGCGGACCCGCGTGCGGTTCATGCGATTGATCGCCGCGCGCCGTTCGGCGTGGCGGATGTTCTTCAAAACCGATTTCGTCTTCTTTCTGTGCTTTACGGGCGTACCCTGAGCCATTCAGTGCTCCTTCGCATTTGGTGTCGAAACCAACAGAATATCCGACCGTTGCAGCCCTGTCAATTTAAGCGCGGCGGCGATTCCCAAGGGCGCGCTTGCAAAGAGGGTATCGCAGGCTTACGCTGATTGTTCCATGAACGACGCGCGAAAGACACGATGACCAGGAAGAAGACGAAACCGGCGGCAAACGAAGCGGGGGCGGGCTGCCTCTACGTGGTGGCCACGCCGATCGGCAACCTCGAAGACATCTCGCTCCGCGCCCTGCGGATACTGAAGGAAGCCGACGTGATCGCCTGCGAAGACACGCGCGAAACACAGAAGCTCCTTTCGCACTTCGATATCTCCAAGCGCCTAGTGAGTTACCACGAGCACAACGAAATCACGCGGGCGGCGGAAATCGTGATTGAGCTCGAGCAGGGCGCGAAAGTGGCACTCGTCAGCGACGCGGGAACCCCCGCGATCTCCGATCCCGGCTATCGCCTGGTGAGCCTGTGCCTGCGGCACGGGATTCAGGTTGTCCCGATACCGGGCGCATCGGCCTTCGTCGCGGCACTGGCGGCTTCGGGGATGCCCATCGGCGAGTTCACGTTTGTCGGGTTTCTGCCGCCGCGGCCGACGGCGAGACGCAAAGCTCTCCGCGCACTGGCATCCGAGCCGCGCACGCTTGCGATTTACGAGGCGCCGCACCGCCTGCTGGATACGCTCGAGGACGCGCTCGAAATCCTCGGCAATCGCCCCGCGGTGGTGGCGCGCGAAGTCACCAAGGCATTCGAGGAGTTCCGGCGAGGTCACATCGAGGACCTCATCGCGGCCATGAGGGAAAAAGCCCCGCGCGGAGAAGTCACGCTCCTCATCGGCCCGCCGGATGGTCACGAAACTCACGCTGGAAGCGAGGCGGCCAGCGCCGTGCCTATCGCGCGTCGAGTGGAAGAAATCATGAAAGAGCGCAGCGTAGATCGCAAAGCCGCGCTGAAGCAGGCGGCCCGCGAACGCGGCCTGACGCGGCGCGAAGCCTACAAGCAGCTGTTGATTACACGGGACGAGTGAGGTTCAGTCCGCGGAAGAAGAAGCGGCGATGCGCGCGAAGAAAGCGTCGACGCGGTCGAGAATTTCGGCGGCGGTGTGCGCATGATGCACAGCCTGGCGCAGTTCGCCGCCGTTCCGAACCCCATGTGTGAATAGCGTCGCGAACTGCTTCATTTTGCCGATGGCATCCGACATGTCGGCTTCCATCAGGCTGCGAAAATATCCGGCGAGCAGGCGATAGCGGTCGTCTTCCGTCGGCTCATCGTAGCGGCCGGTCGCGAGATAGTCGCCGATCTGGCGGAAAATCCACGGATTCGAGGCCGCCGCGCGGCCGATCATCACCGCATCGCACCCGGTTTCCTCGATCATGCGGACGGCGTCCTGCGGCGTGCGAACATCCCCGTTCCCGATGACCGGAATTCGCACGGCTTCCTTCACCGCGCGGATCACCGTCCAGTCCGCAAACCCGGCGTAGCCCTGCATGCGCGTGCGCGGGTGAACGGCGATCGCTTCGATGCCAATCTGTTCCGCCATGCGCGCGACGTCCACTGCCACGATGTTGTTTTCGTCCCAGCCCGAGCGAATCTTGATCGTCAGCGGGATGCGCACGGCGGCGCGAACCGCTCTAAAAAGCTTTTCGAGATGCGGCAGATCGCGCAGCAGGCCCGAGCCGCCGCACTTGACGACCTTCTTCACCGGGCAGCCGAGATTGATGTCCACGTGATCGAAGCCGAGGTCCTCGCTCAGCGCCGCCGCGGAGGCCATCACCTTGGGATCGGAGCCGAAAATCTGCGCCGCGATCGGATGCTCGTCTTCGTCGAAATAGAAGTAGTGAAGCGTGCGCGCGGCCTTGCGCGTCAGGCCCTCGGCGCTGGTGAATTCGGTCATGATCAGCCCGCACGAGCCGAGCGAACGAATCACGCGCCGGAACACGGTATCCGTCACACCGGCCATGGGCGCGAGGATCGTCGCCGGGCGAATCGCCACATTGCGAATTGTGAGTTCCGCGGGAAACATGGGAAAAGAGTCGCGCTATACGACTGTATTGTCGACCGGTAGCCGCGAAGCTGTTTCGGCGGCATCACTCTTGGGCGGAAGCGCGGAGGCAGGCGGCGCGTCGGCGGACCGGCGTGTTCCGATGCCATTTCCGAGCTGCGTGAGCAAAGCTTCCTTCGAGCCTCCAAAAAAGTTGTCGATCACCTGCGTCAGAGCCTGTGCGCGTGCTTCCTCCGCGCTGAGCCTCGGCCGATAGACGTACGCGCGGCCGGTCTTGCGGCGCTCGACCACTCCCTTGCGCGCGAGGCGGTCCATGATCGTCATGATCGTGGTGTAGGCGCGCGCGCGGCGCTCGGCCAGACGGTCGCGGATTTCACGCACCGTGGCTTCGCCCAGCGGCCAGAGCGTGTTCATGCAGTCGAGTTCGAGCGGCGCGAGATCGAGCAGCGAGCGCCTCGGAGAGCGAAGGTGCGAAGCGGCGATTGGCAGGCTCATCGCTTCTCCACGTCCTTGGCATTGCCGAAAGGCAACGTTGCCGTCCTCGCAGCCGCCACGGGCGCTGCTGCCGCGCTGCCGTCGTTACCCAGGAATGTCTTCGTGCGCAACAACGCACGGCGGAGCGAAGGATTGCGCTCGCTCCAGAGCTCCTGGGCCGTGCCTCCGGCGGTTGCCGAATCGAGCGTGGCCCGCATGGCGCCCATCTTCGAATCGAAGTCGTCGATGAAATGCAGCGCGACGGCCTCGGGGGTCTGCGGCAGTGACGGCGAGCCGAATTCGTAGGAACCGTGGTGGCTCAGGATGAGATGGTCGATCAGCACGGCGAGCGGTTCCGGAAATCCGGCAATGGCCTTGCGCTTTTCCCGCACCATCCCGACGCCGATGGTGATGTGGCCCAGAAGGCGCCCTTCGGTCGAATAGTCGATGGCGCGCGTGTAGCGAAGCTCCTCGATCTTCCCGATGTCGTGCAGCACCACGCCTGCGACGAGCAAATCGGGGTCGAGTTCGGGATAGTGCGCCGAGACCGCGGCCGCCAGGCCGATCAAGCTCACGACGTGCTCGAGCAGGCCGCCGAGGTAGGCGTGGTGCATGGTCATCGCGGCGGGCGCGCGTTTCAGCCGCGGCGCGATCTCTGGATCGTCCACGATGCTCGAAACGAGCTGCCGGAGCCACGGATTTTTCATCCGGGCGATCGCGGCGCGAAGCTCGGCAAAAAGCTTCTCGACGTCGTATTTCGTGTGCGGTAGAAAGTCGCTCAGCTCGTAGTCGCGCTCGGCGGCGGGAATGATCTGCTCGAGCGTCAATTCCTTGCGGCCGTTATAGAGCTTCACGCGGCCGCGGATCTGGATCACGTCGTCGCACTCGAACGTCGCCGCAAGCGCCGCGAAGTTATCCCACATTTTCGCAGGGATCGTGCCCGTGCGGTCGGCAAGCTCCAACTGCAGCCACGAAGCGCCCGTCCGCGGCGACGTTCGCACCTCCTTTTCGCGGACGAGAAACAGCGAGGCGACCGTCTGGCCGTCGGTGAGGTCGGCGATGAAGTGGGATTTCACGAACCGCTGGCTTTTGGCAACGGTAGTTTCTTCTTGTTTTTCTTTTTGTCCGGCGCGTCCGGCGTCGGCGCCACTTCCTGGATCACGGTAGCGCCGGCAACCGCCGCGGTGTCGGTAAAGCCGGGCTTCACCTGCACGTAGCTCTCTTCGCGCAGCTCGGCGAGGTAATCGCGCATCGCCGGCTCCATTCTTTGTTTGTAGATGATGTTGGTGATTTCGTTGCTGACTTTTTCGAGCGGCTGCAAGCCGGCCTGGTAGTGGTCGAACACCTTCAGGATTTCAAAGCCGGTTTTCGTTTGGATCACGTCGGTGACCCCGCCTTTGTCGAGCGTGAAAGCCGCGTCTTCGAGCTGCTTGGCGAGCTGGCCGCGCTGGAAGACGCCGAGATCCCCGCCCTCCTGCGCCGTCTGCCCCTGCGAATAACGCTTCGCGAGTTCGTTGAAGTCGTCGCCCTTCACCACACGGTTGTGCAAATCTTCCGCTTTGGTGCGCACCGCCGCGATTTCCTCGGGACTCTTGCCTTCCGTGTTCAGGAAGAGTTCCCCCAGTTCCACCTGTTCGGGCCGATTGAAGTCCTGCTTGTGGGCTTCGTAATACTTTTTCACTTCGTCGCTGCCGATGTCCATACGGCCGCCCACTTCCTTGCGGATCACTTCCTGGGTCAGCAGGCCGTTGCGCAGTTGCGTCTTGTAGTCTTCCCAGACGATTCCCTGCGATTCGACGGCCTTCTCAAGCTCTTCCATCGTGGCGAGGTTGTTGTCTTTGCGGACCTGATCGAGGCGCTTGACGAGATCCGTTTCGACGTTGACGTCCATGTCCTTCGCGCGTTCGATCAGAAGTTGCTGGTCGATCATGTCTCGCAGCAGATTCTTCAAGCGGTCTCTCAGTTCGGTCTGGATCTGGTCCGGGGTGCAGTTCTGGCAGTCCTGCTGCACTTCCTCCCGCAGTCCCACGGCAGCCTTCTGATAGTCCGAGAGAGTGATGATTTCGTTGTTCACGCGCGCCACGATCTGTTCGATCACCGCACCCTGCGACCCGGACGATTGTCCCCAGACCACCGGGGAAGCCAGGAGAATCAGGCTGCAGCAAGCCGATGCGAAAAAAGCAAAATTTCGATTTTCCATAAGGGTCTCTCGCGAAATTCTAGCTCTACGATTGTAGTTGTAGCAATACGTTTCTCACGGCGTCCATCACGCCCCCCTGAAACCCCTTCCAGCCGAGCCACAGCACTCCCGTAGGATCGAGCCGCATGTCGCGGCGCTTCCGGATGAGTTTGACCAGGCGTTCGGGTCCGAGCGGCGTATCTTCGTAAAACTTCATGCCCACCTGATCGCCGCGGCGGTCCACGGACGCGACCAGGAGCTTCTCAGAAAGCGCCTTGAGCACCGCATAGTCGAGCAGATTCACCACGGCGGGCGGAGGCGGACCGAAGCGGTCTTCGAGCTCGCGACGGACTTCGTCGCGCTCGGTTTCGGACGTGACACCGGCGATGCGCTTGTAGATTCGCAAGCGCAGGTTCTCGTTTTCGATGTACTCGGGCGGGATGCGAATATCCAGGCCCAGGTTGAGAGTGGCCCTGCGCTCCGGGACGGCCGCTTCGCCCTTCCGTTCGGCCACGGCCTGCTCCATCATCCGGCAGTACATGTCGAAGCCGACCGCTTCGATGTGGCCGTGCTGCTCCCGGCCCAGCAGGTTTCCCGCGCCGCGCAGCTCGAGATCGAGCGCCGCGATGCGGAAGCCCGCGCCGAGATCGCTGAATTCCTTCAGCGCAGCCAGGCGCTGGCGGGCGATGGACGTAAGCGACACCTCCGGCGGGACAAGCAGGTACGCGTAGGCGCGCTGATTGGACCGGCCCACGCGTCCGCGAAGCTGGTACAGCTCCGAAAGCCCCATGCGGTCGGCGCGATTGATCACGATGGTGTTCGCTCGGGGGATATCGAGACCGTTCTCGATGATCGTGGTCGAAACCAGAACGTCGGCCTCGCCGCGTATGAACTTCAGCATCACTTTCTCAAGCTCCGTCTCGCGCAGCTGGCCGTGTCCCACAACGACGCGGGCACGGGGCACGAGACGCTTCACGAGCGACGCAAGCGAGGCGATCGATTCCACCCGGTTGTGCACGAAGAACACCTGGCCGTCTCGCGCCAATTCTTCCTCGATCACGCGCTGGAGGAGCGTCTCGCTGAATGGCGCGACTGTCGTCTGGATCGCGAGGCGGTCTTTCGGCGGCGTCTCGATCACGCTCATGTCCCGGAGTCCCACAAGCGACATATGCAGCGTGCGCGGAATCGGAGTTGCGGACATCGTGAGCACGGGCACGTTCTTGCGCAACTCCTTCAGCCGTTCCTTGTGCGCCACGCCGAAGCGCTGCTCCTCGTCCACGATCAGGAGGCCCAGATCGTGAAACTTCACGTCCTTCGAAAGCAGCCGATGCGTGGCAATGACGATGTCGACCTTCCCGGCCTCGAGATCCTCGACGACCTTCTTCTGTTCCTTCTCGGTTCGGAACCGGCTGAGCATCTCGATGCGCACCGGAAACGCGGCAAAGCGGCGTCGGAAAGTCTGGTAGTGCTGAAAAGCCAGCACCGTGGTCGGCGCGAGCACGGCGACCTGGGTCGAGTCCGCCACCGCCTTGAACGCCGCGCGCATGGCGACCTCCGTCTTGCCGTACCCGACATCGCCGCAGAGCAGGCGGTCCATCGGGACCGTCGATTCCATGTCGCGCTTCACATCTTCGATGGCGCGCTCCTGGTCGGGAGTTTCCTCGAACTCGAAGGCGTCCTCGAATTCGCGCTGCCAGTTTGAGTCCGGCGGAAAGGGGTGGCCGGGCGTGGTTTTCCGTTCGGCGTAGAGGGCGAGAAGTTGTTCCGCCATGTCGTCGACGGACTTCCGCACGCGCGTCTTTCGCGCATCCCAGACGGTGGCCCCCAGGCGATCGAGCGCGGGCGGCGCGCCGCCGAGGGACTGGTATTTCTGCACGAGATCGAGGCGGGCGAGCGGCACGTACAGCTTCGCGTCGTCCGCATAGCGCAGAAGCATGAATTCTCCGGCCGCTCCCTCGACGACGACCTGGCGCAGGCCGTCGAATTGCCCGATTCCGTGGTCCACGTGCACGACGAAATCGCCGGGCTTCAGGTCCGAGAAATCGCTGAAGAAGCTGGCCGTCTTCGGCCGCGCGCGCGGGCGCTCGGGCGGCGGCAGCGTTTCGAAAAGGTCGGCGCTTCCGTAGATCGCCAGCTGCGCCTCCGGAAAAACGACGCCTTCCGCGAGAGGCGCCTTCACGAGGACCATCGCGGGCGCACTCCCGCCGGTGCCCTCCTCCGCGAGGCGCGTGACCGTGACGTTTTCCTCGAGTTCGCCAATCCGGTACGGCACTTCATATTCATGGCAAATGTCGGCAAACCGTTCGAGTTCGCCCGTGCTCCCGGCCGAGACCATCACCTGTTCGCCCGCCCCCAGGCGGCCTCGCACGTCGCCCATGAAGGCGGCTACGTTACCCTTGTAGTGCGCCGTCGGCTGCGTCTGCATGGCCAGCGATCTCGCGCCTTCTTGCGCGATGTTCAAGTGCTCGACGGCAAAGCGCGGGAAGAGTTCGAGCGCAAGCGACCACTCCTCGCCGCTCAGAATGTAGCGGCTCGGAGGTTCGGCGAGGGGATCCTCGTTCTTTTCAAAAGCCTCGTCGAGGCGCGCGCGATACTTTTCTTCCGCCGCTTTGAGCGATGAAGGTTCGTCGGTGACGATGAGCGGCTCGTTCGCCAGATCGAACAGCACCGAATTTCGCTCGGCCTGCAGGAATTCGCGGAACTCCCAGCCGGGATAGAACCCCGCGGGCATCTCGGCATCGTCACGCCCGGCCGCCGTGCGGGCGCCCACTCGCTCGAGGACTTCGGCGTGGCGCAACGTTTCCGCCAGAGGCAGAAGCGTCGTGCGCTCGACGGGATTCGTTGAGCGTTGCGTGCTGGGATCGAAGGCGCGGATGGATTCGATCGTGTCCCCCAGCAGCTCGATGCGAACCGGCTGCGGCGTTTCGGGGGAAAACACGTCGATGATTCCGCCGCGCACCGCGTACTGCCCCGGCATTTCGCAAGTCGTGTGTTTGTCGTAACCGGCCCCGGTGAGGAATCCGATCAACTCTTCGTGCGCAATCGACTCGTCGCGCGCGATCGTGCGCGCGAGGCCGCGGTAGAACTGGGGCTCGCGCATGCGCCACAGTGCCGCGTGCACCGGAGCGATCAGCATGTCGGCTTCGCCCGTCGCCAAGCGCCAGAGCGCCACCGCGCGCGCTTCGGAAATCTCGGCGTGCGGCGAGCGGTTGTCGTACGGCAGGGCGTCATGCGCCGGCAGATAGGCGATGCGACGTCCGGTTTTGCCCGTGACGGCCGTATAAAACCAGCGCATCGGTTCAAGGAGCGCTTCGGCGCGCTGATTTGACTCGACAACCAGAATGGCGGGCCGGCCCAGCTCCGCGGAGACGAGCGGAACCACCAGCCCCGTCGCTGAATCGGTGAGGCCCGCGAGACGAACTTCGCCCGCGTTGCGGCGAAGCAGGTCGCACGCTTCTTCAATGGCGGGCCGGCGCGCGACCCGCGCGAGAAGCTCGGAAACCAGAGGAAGAATCATGCGCGGATTTCTTTGATGCGTTCGAGCAGGCCAGCGGTTGAATAGCCGGGTTCCAGCGGGATGTGTACGACCCTACAACCCAGAGCTTCGAGGTCCTTTTCGTGGAAGCCGAACGCGCGCGCCCTCTCGCCGGCACCTTCGACGAACACATCGGGCGCGAGGCGCAGCAGGAATTCGTAAGGAGAGGGCGCGTCAATCTCAGCGACGTAATCGACGGCCGCGAGCGCCGCGATCAGCTCCATGCGCTCGGTACAAGGCGTAATCGGGCGCTGTGTCTTCGCGGAGGCCCCGAAGCGCTCGCGAACGCTCGCGTCACTTTGGACCAGGACGACGAGAATAGCGCCGAGGGAGCGAGCCTGTTCGAGGAGGCGGATGTGCCCGGGATGCAGCAGGTCGAAGCAGCCGCTTGCGCACACTACTCCCTTGCCAGCGCGCTTCCACTCGCCCCGGCGGAGGATCAGCTCAGCTTGCGAAACGACTTGTCCCAATCGACTGCCCCTCGGTCTGTCCCGCTGGGACGTTCTAATTCTACCACTTGCCAGCGATCGGTTACCCCGCGCACCGGCCGTACTGCGGCAGCTACCCTTTTTTGGTGCTATACTCCCCGCCTCGTCGTGGGAGGCATTTTAGTCGATTCGAATTACTTCATACTGGTCGCAAAAAATGCCCCGTTTTGCGTCGTAGAAAGGCCCTAAACGAACGGTCAAGAACGCCATGAACATGAGAGAGATCGCCATCGTCGGCGGAGGGCCCGCCGGAGCGCTTTGTGGGGAGCGCCTGGCGAGCCGGGGGTTTGAGGTCACGATCTTCGACGAGCGCCTCGCCTGGGAAAAGCCCTGCGGCGGCGGGCTAACTCATAAAGCCATCGAGGCTTATCCCTTCCTTCTCAACTCGCGGGAACCCAAGAAAATCGTCCGCACCGCGGAGTTGATTTCCGGCGGCGGGCACCGCGCTCGCTTCGAGATGAGCCAGCCGATCGTAATCTACGCCCGTAAAGTATTGAATGGACTGCTCTTGGACCGGGCCGTGGCAGCTGGCTGTACGGCAGTCTGCTCGCGCGTCACGGGCGTTCATACGGAAGGCCCGCAGGTGCGCCTGATGGCCGGCGGCGAAGAGCGCCGCGCGGACTTCGTGGTGCTGGCAGCCGGGGCTCGCAATCAGTTGCTGCCGGAAACGACGGCGCTCGGTGCGAAGGACCTCGAAGTGACGCTCGGCTATTTCGTGCCCACCGAAGAAGACATGATTAAAGTAAAATTCCTGAAGGAGTTCGAGGGCTACTTGTGGTCCTTTCCCCGCTCCGACCATCTCTCCGTGGGCATCTGCGCGAAGATGGGGCAGAGGCCGAGCCAGCAGCTCCGCCGCCACCTCGACGAATTCGTCAAGGAAGAAGCGATTCCCATGGACGGCGCGCGATTCTACAGCCATGTGCTGCCCTCGCCGCAGGCGCAGACGATTCGCGGCCGGCGGATCGCGGGGAAAAACTGGGCGATGGCGGGCGACGCGGCGGCATGCGTCGATCCAATCACGGGCGAAGGGCTTTACTACGCGCTGCGCTCGGGCGATCTGCTCGCGCAGGCGCTGGTCGAAGGGCAGCCGCAGGCGTATCCCGAGCGGCTGAGCGCGGCATTCTCCGCGGACCTCGAGTTTGCCGCCAACATCGCGAAGAAAATCTTCCGGGGCAATTTTCTCGGCGGCGCGATTACCACGCGTATGGTGCAACTGCTGAACTATTCGCCGGCATTCCGCGATCTGATTCGCGACGTCTTCAGCGGTTCGCAGGACTATCGCAGCCTGAAGCGCCGCCTCTGGAGCCAGCTTGGCATCACGATCATCGAGCTGACGCGCGGATTCCTCACGCCCAACGGCACCGCGCCCGCTTCATCCCCGGCCCACCGCGAGACTCTGCCATGAAGCCGCGGAAGAAGGGGCCGACGGAGCGCACGCAGAAGGCCGCCGCGAAGGGCGGCCCAAAATCAGCGCCGGTTGCGCACCAGCAGCGGCCGCGGATCGGTCTCGAAGCCACAGTCGAACGCGTAGTGCTGCCCGAACATACGATCCGCCATATCAATCCTAATTTACCGGCGGTCTTTTCGACGCCCTCGATGATCGGCCTGATGGAGCACGCGAGTGTGCTAGCGGTGCTGCCGGAGCTGCCGCCGGGAGCGATTACAGTGGGAACGCGAATCGAAGTGGACCACTTGAAGGCCGTGCCGCCCGGCGCCACGGTGCGCGCCTGGGCGAAACTGGTGGAACACAGAGGCCGCTTTCTCGTTTTCGACGTCGAGGCCCGTTCGGGCGAACACCTGATCGGGCGTGGCCGGGTGTTCCGCGCCATCGTCGAGCCGGAAACACATCACACCCGCGCTCAGGCCCGCCTGAAAAGTTAGCACATGCCTGGCATGAGAGCTGTGTCGGGCTACAGAGCTTGTGTGATTACCTGTCGTTGCCTGAGCAACTCGACCACATGTTGCGGGTGAACCTGCGCAATGGAAAGCGTTCCGCAACTCCATCCGGGACGCAAACGGCGCGCTTCGCGCTGGCTTTTTGTCGAAGCCGAAGCTCCGACCCCCTAAAGGAGTTGTTCCTGTCGCCAATCGGGAGATTGGCGTTCCCGGGAATTACTTCTTCTCGGTGATGTCTACTGCGGCCCGCGTGGTTTCCCAATCGAGGCGCATCGTGCAGGTTTTGCCGTCTCCGTCGAACGCAATCGTGAAATCCTCGACCGGCGACGGCAGCTTCGACATCTTCATTGGCATTCGGGCGAAATCGTATTCCTGTCCCGGATACGGAATGCCCCACTCGCCCGTCTGCTTGCTGATGATCAGCAACCAACTATCCGGATTGGGCAGCGTGAAGAGCGTGTAGCTTCCCGCCGGGACGTCTTTTCCCCCTACGGTCACGTTCGTGCTGATGACGAACGTTGTCGCTTCGTTTGCGCCTGCGCGCCACGGCTCGCCGTAGGGGACCAGCCCGCCGAAAATCTTGCGGCCGCGCATCCGCGGGCTGGAGTAGTCCACGTGGATCGTCTTGCCGTCGGAGAACTTGCAGTCGGCCTTCGCCGGCGGGCTCGCGGGTTGACCTCCCATCTGCGCCCGGGCCGGCGTGGCCAATAGGACAAGGCCCGGAAGAACGAAACTACAGGCTGCAAAAAGACTCCTGCGCATGTGCCCTCCTCAGTGATTCAATGAGCCGCAACCTCACGCTAGTTAGACGCGCGTGGAGGGCGATTCGGTTCGCGAGGCGTTATTTCTGTGATCCCGCGGCTGCGGCGTTCGCAGACTTCGCAGGGAAGGCGGCTCCGGCACTGATATTCAAGAGTCCGTCGATTCCCAGATTCGGATACAGGGCCTTCATTTTCGATTTTGGACTCGTCCGCCGTTTTGGAAGAGGCCTGCGCCGCATCGGAATCCTGCATGTACTTCTTCATGAAGGCGAGAACAGAGGCGTCGTTCGGCGCGCCCACAATCTGGTGGCCCGGGATGACGATTTCAGGATGGAGAGCGGCGATCTGATCCACGGTATTCATCCAATCCTTTTTTTGAGCGGGCGTCGACCGCCGGACGCGAGAAAGGTTGAAACCCAGTCCGGCGGGACTATACTTGCGTTCCCCGGCTTGGTATTCGGCTCCGGCCGGGGAAGGAATTCGCCAAGGAGGCGCGCATGGGTCTTGTGAATTTCGGTCAGCCGGACAACGGCATCATCCAGACGGCATACGTCGTGAAGAATATCCGTGAAGCGATCGGCCAATGGGTCGAGAAGCTGAAAGTGGGGCCGTGGTTTTTGATCGAGCATTTCCAGGGCCAAGACGCCAAATATCGCGGCCAGCCCTCGAAGGCCGACTGCGCCCTCGCTATGAGCTTCGCCGGCCACATGATGATCGAGCTCATCGAGCAGTACAACGACGCGCCGTCCGTCTACCGGGAGACGATCGACAAACGCGGCTACGGCTTTCATCATTGGGGTGTTGCCACGTCGAATTTCGACCGCGACGTCGCAAAATTCCGCGCGCAAGGATACGAGGAGGGATTTTTCGCGCGCGTGCCCAGCGGAGGCCGCGTCGCCTACATGGACACGACCGCGGACCTGCCGGGCATGGTTGAGTTCATCGAATTGGGGGCTTCGTTCGACCCCATTTTCAGCGGTTTCTACCGCGCAACGATCGGCTGGGACGGCAAAGATCCTGTGCGCTCGTTTCTTGAGGCGCGCTGAGAGGCCGGAGGAGGCAGCATGAGAGCCATCGACGAAAACACGATCACGGATGCGGCGCTGGAACAGATGTCGTTGACGCCGAACCCGCGCTTCAAGGAGATCATGGCGTCTCTGGTGCGACACCTGCACGCGTTCACGCGTGAGGTCGATCTGACGCCCGAGGAGTGGCTCGAAGGGATTCGTTTTCTTACGGCAGTGGGCCAGAAATGCACGGCGCACCGGCAGGAGTTCATTCTGCTTTCGGACACGCTGGGACTGAGCTCTCTCGTGAACGCACTGCACGACAAGCGCGCCACGGAATCCGCGACGAAGTCGAGCCTGCTCGGGCCGTTCTATCGCCAGGACGCGCCGATGATGAAGTTAGGCGACTCGATCATTTCTCGCAGCAAGGGTTCGGAGGTTGTGTTCTACGGCCGTGTGCTTGATTCAGCCGGCCGGGGCATTCCGAACGCGCTGGTGCAGATCTGGGAGCCGGACGAGACAGGCAACTACGATCTGCAAAAGCACGACCCCTCGGTGATGGATTTGCGCGGCTGCTTTCACGCGGATTCCGAAGGCCGCTACTACTTCCGCGGGCTCTGCCCGTTCGGCTACATGATTCCGATGGACGGCCCGGTGGGCGACATGATTCGCGCGCAGAAGCGCCACGGCTATCGCCCCGCGCACATTCACTTCGTGATCGGAGCGCCGGGATATCGGGAGCTCGTGACGGCTCTCTACGTGGCGGGCGACGATCACATCGACTCGGACACGGTCTTCGGCGTCAACGAATCGCTGATCATTTCGGTGAACAAGAACGATCCGGCTTCGCCGCTTCCGAAACTGCCCAGTATTCGATACGATTTCCGGCTTGCGGCGGCGTCAAAACAGGACCGGTCCGGCCGCGTCGGCGCTGATCCTTCACAGATCACTACAAAGGCTTAGACAACAGGAGAGCAAATGACCGATGAGATGCTCGAACGCCTCACAATTCGCGAGATGGTCGAAAACTGGGTACTGTGGCGCGACGCTCGCATGTGGGACAAGTTCCGCACCGTCTGGCACGACGACGGGCGCATGATGGCCACCTGGACACAGGGCACGGCCGACGAGTTCATCGAAATGAGCAAGCAGGGCTTCGCGAAGGGCGTGCGTATCCTGCACTTTCTCGGCGGCAGCACGATCGAAGTGCGCGGCCATCGCGCGATCGCGCAGACCAAGATGAAGATCGCGCAGCGGGCCCTCGTTCACAACATTGTGTGCGACGTGGTTTGCACGGGCCGCTTCTACGATTTCTTCGAAAAGCGCGGCGGGCGCTGGGGCCTCGTGCTGCGCCAGCCGATCTACGAGGAGGACCGCATGGACCCCGTTGATCCGGCGGCTCAGCTTCGCCTCGATCCCGGTCTTCTGGCAAAATTTCCCGAAGGCTACCGGCATCTTGCGTACCTGCAAACGCAGATCGGCTACAAGGTGAAGGTCGATATGCCCGGCCTGACCGGACCTGAGGTCGAAGCACTGTATGCCCGCGGCGCGGCGTGGCTCGCGGGCTAGGAGCTGCGTGGCTCTGTTGACGCCGAAGAGAGATTCTTCGACTGCGCGTCCCGATCCGGCGATCGAGAAAACTGGTCTCCGGGAAAGAATAAAGATCGGGACTCTCCGCTCAGAATGACGATCGCGACGTTCCTACCTGTGCGGCGTCGAGGCGGACATCAGATCAACAAACATTTTCGTGAACTTCGGGAGATCGAGATCGACCTGCGCGTGCACGAACTGAACGTCAGTGGCCGGGCGGATCTGCTCGGTCCACGCGAGCGTATCGCCGTAGCTCGGGCCGTGGCTGAGATCGACATCCATGTAGACCGCGCGTTCTTTCGTGATGATGCTCGGATCGAGCCACGCGCAGGCGGCGAGCTCGTCCCACAGGTAGTAGCGATCCTGAGTGTATTTGGCGATGTACTGCGCGGCGGGGTTGGGCGATTTGGAGATGGCGTCGAGCATCTGCTGCGTGAACATCGCCTTGATCGAGACATCCACGGTCGTCACGTCGATGCGCGGCCAGTGCGCGCGCAGAACGATGTGCGCGGCCTCGGGATCGAACCAGAAGTTGAACTCGTGGCGTGGGCTGGTGGCGAACTCGGGATCGTCCGTCTGCGGATTGATGCTGCCGCCCATGATGGCGATTCCCTGCGTCAGTTCGGCGAAATGCGGATCGATCGCGAGAGCGAGCGCGATATTCGTCAGCGGCCCGGCTGCGTAAATGGTCACCTGATGAGGATGCGCGCGCACCTGCCGGATCAGGAAGTGCGCCGCGTCTTCGTCGAGCGGCTTCGTGTGCGGCGCGCCTTCAGGCAGCGGCGGCACTTCCCAGGGGCCGTGGATCTGCGGATTCGCCGGCGCGATGCCAACCACGCCGTTGGGTGTCTGCACCAGCGTCGTCGGCCCCTGGCCCCACGCGCCCAGCCACACGACTTTGCCGGCGAGCTGTGAGGCGATCCGGGTCTCTTCCTGCGTGCGCACCAGCGGAAATACCGCACCCGGTACCACGGGGACGTTGCTGCGGCCAATCAGTTCGAGCATCCGCAGCGTGTGCTGCACTTCTTCATCGCGCCAGGCGTTGCCGGTGACGATCGTGATGCCCAGGACGTTCACCTGCGGCGATTGCAGCAGGACCATCATCGCCATCTGGTTCGAGCCGCCGGGACCCGAGCCGTCCTGGTCGATCAGCACGAGGCGCTGCTGGGCGTGCGTCGGTGCGACGAGAGCGAGCAAGAGAAGAGTGGATGGGATAATTTGCTTCAAAGCAACTTTTGTCACTGAGTTGGATCGGTCTTTGGCGGGCGCGGCAGGAGTTTCATGTTTTTGAGTTTCAGTTTGTATTCGGGATACATCGTTTCCGCGCCGCCGCGGGTGGCCTCGGGAGGAACTCCGTACCGCGCGGCGAATTCGTCGATGAACGGGTTCTCCGCCATGAGGTGGCTCGGCACCACGCCCGCCGGGCGGTCGACTTCGTCCACGGACTCGCACGGCCACGGCGCCATCTGTTGCTGCGGCGCGAAGGTGAAGTCGATGGTGCGGATGAGAGGCTCGGTGAGATACACCGGGTCGTAGGTGATCGCTGCGACAGTCAGGACATCGCCGTGACGCATGATGTGGATGCTGGCCGTGGCCATATCGCTGCGCGGAAGGCCGTTGAGCCCCAGCCAATTTTCTTTTAGGTGGGTGGTGTAGATAACGAGCGTGTCGCCTTCCCATTTGCCGGTCGAAAAGCCCACCCACGTGTGAGCCGCGTAATCCGGCGGATGCGGTCGCCCATCCATGTAGACGGTCTGCTCCGAATTGTAGGCGGAAAGGCGAATGTGATACGCGATGAGTTGCTGGGTGGCCCGGTCCACTTCCTTCCAGATGCGCAGGTTCGAAGGGCCGCGCCAGCCGTAATCGGACCCGTGCGCCCGGCACTGGTTTTCGGGCAACTCGACGAGCGCCGCGTCCCAACTTTCGGCGCGGAAAAGAGCCGCCGCGTTGATCGGCATGCCGAGGTAGTCGCCGATTTCCGCCCCGGCCAGACGGTCCCGCTGGTCTTCGTCAAACGTGGGCGCCCATTCGCCGGACGGATCGTTTTGCGCGAGCGCCGGGCGGCTGAGCAGCGCTGCCGCCGAAAGCAGCAGAATCAAAAGCCCCGCAATCCTGTTCCGCTTGACGCTGTCCATCCCGCTCTCCCGAAAGGCCTCGCCCGATGGCGCAAACCCGCGGTCGAGATCAGGTTTTATCACAAAAGGGAGCGAGGAGAATCACCGATTCTCGCTTGCCCGTGCCCCGGCCCGGCTGGGATCTAGCGCCTTGTCGCGCTGTCGATAAAGCTGGCAATGTTGTTCTTGAGCGTTGGGAGCTCTTTCTCGTTCAGGTAGATCATGTGGCCCGATTCGTAATATTCGAAGTGAATGCGGCTGCGAAGATTGGCCTGCAACCCAAGGTGATCCATTGTGTATTCGGTCGCGAAGAACGGCGTCGCCATGTCGAACAATCCGTTCTCGACCTGCACTTGCAGGCTCGGGTTCTCGATGAACGCTCCCACAAGATCGTCCTCGACGCTCGGCACGGTAGGGCCAAACTTTCCTGGGCCGGCGTTGTGCTTCCAATCCCACTGCTCCTCGATCCCGGAAGGCAGGGCTTGGTAGGTAAGTTCCGGACTAAACTTCAGATCTTCGCGGAGATAGCTATTGATCGCGGCCGTGAACGCTCCGCTTATGGCGGAATATGACGGGTCATACTCCGCATGTTCGGTCAGCAAGTCGTACGTGGGGCCCGAATACCGAGAGTCGTAGCGACCGACCGTCAGGCCGCGGCTCCTCTCGAGTTCCGCTTCGAATTGAGAAAGCGTGACGCGCAGATTCGCCTTCAGGACGTAGTCTTCGCTCAGGCCGGTGAAGTCCGCGTATTTTTTCGCGATCTGTTGTTTTTCGGCGTCCGTCAGACTCGACCCTTTCATGAGCGCGCCGGCATATTCGGTCGAAGCGAATGCGCGCGCATCCTTCAGGAAGGCGTTCAAGTCATCGGGACGGTTTTTCAGCGTTTTGTAATACCACGCGGACGCCGCATAGCTCGGCACGTAAAAGATGTAAGGCATGTCGTCGCCCGTGTTGAATTCCAGCGTGTTGAGATCGAGCACGGTCGATATGAGCACGATCCCGTTGATATAGACTCCTTCGTGATCCTGCAGATAGTTTCCGAGCGCCACCGAGCGGAACGTTCCGTAGCTTTCGCCGATCAGAAATTTCGGCGAATTCCAGCGATTGTTCCTGCTGATGTAGATTCCGATGAACTGCGCGAGCGATTTCACGTCCTGATCGATCCCCCAGAAATCCTTGTTCTGCGCTTTGCCAACAGCGTGGCTGAAGCCGGTGCCAACCGGATCGATGAAGACCATGTCCGTTTTGTCGAGCAGGCTATCGGCGTTATCGACGAGCTGATAGGGGCCGGAGCCCGTGGGCGCAGCGTTCTGCGTCACCACGCGGCGCGGACCGAACGCGCCCATGTGCAGCCACAGCGACGCCGAACCGGGGCCGCCATTGTAAATGAATGCGATCGGGCGCTGCGTCAAGTCCTTTACGTCTGTCCGCGTGTAGGCAGTCGAAAAGATGCTTGCGGTCGGCTCGTCCTTGTCGTTCTTGAGCAGGATTGTGGATGCGGTCGCCTTGTACGGGATCACCTGCCCGTTGACGCGGATCGTGTGCTCGGTGACAGACGACTCTTCCTTCGGCGGCGTGTTCGCGTCGCTTGCCGGCTTTGCCTCTGCAGGCTTGGTCTGGGCGGCAGGTGCGGCTGAGTTGGACGGCTCTTGTGCCTGGGCCGCGGCCACTTCCGCGTGCCCCATCATCATGACAATTACAGCCGCAACAAGAAGGGCCCCATGTCTCATCAGTACTCTCCTCGTGAATCTTGAAGCGAGTGTGTCGCCGCCTGCTCGCGACGAAAATAATGGCCGCTCGATTTTGTCAGGCTCTCGTCCCCAAGTCAAAAGCCGTCCGCGAGTTAGACGTGAGTGACGGGCAGATGGTAGCCAGGACGAACTCACCTTGGGTTCATCGTGTGGTTCTTCTGCGCCGGCCGAAGGTTATCGTGGAGCCGCACGGCGGCGGCGACCCGCTGGAGAATCGCAACTCGAAGCCTGTATAATCAATCGCACGCTGGTGTGGCGGAACTGGCAGACGCGCCGGACTCAAAATCCGGTGGCCGCAAGGCCGTGTGGGTTCGATTCCCTCCACCAGCACCAAGCAGTCGCCAAGTTTCCGCAGCAGTCAGCCAATCCAAGTCAACTCTTCTCTACAGCGTGACTTCCCCCGACGAAACGCGATCGTCGCCCTCGCCGATCATCAGCAGGAAAGGAAGCAGGGCCGCAGCGAGCAAGGAATAGCGCTGCCCACAAAAGAATAGCAGCGTTGGAGCCGCGAAAATTATCAGGGCCGTGGCCGCCACCGGGATCTTGTTCGACAGGTTTTCAATTGCCTTTGCGAGGATCAAACCCATGGGAACGATCAGGATGACCGCATCGTGAATCAAACCGTGGTAGCTCACAAGCAACGCCGCGCAGACTGCGAGCGAAAACGATGCCCGTCTCTTCGCCGCCCATAGGAGCAAAAGACCCGAGCACGCCACCGTTGTCGCCTGCAGGGCCGCCGAAGACAGGCGCGCGCCGGCCATGATATACGCGAGACCGCGCAGGTTTGGCATGGCGCCTGGATAGACTCCGTATCTCAGCCGCTGCGCCTCTGTCGAAAGTTTCATGCTCAAGGTGACAAGATAGCCCTCGTACGACATGAAAGACTCGATCCCGACGATCCACACCGAAATCGCCGTGAGAAGCATCCCGGCCGCCGCGAATCCGGCCACGAATCTCCAGCGCCGCCACGCCAGGAAGAGGAGAGCGATCGGAATCGCGAATTGGAACTTGAACAGTGCCAGGGCGAGTAAAGTGCCGGCGATTGTCTCGCGGCCGCTGTAAAGGGAGACGGACACTGCGATCATCACTACCAGAAGAATGATCGAGTCCTGTCCTTGTATCAGAGCGATCGCCACGGGAAGAAAGCAGACAAAGAGCGCCGCAGGCATCCAGCGCCCGAGGGGAAAAAGTTTCCGCAGGCGCGGCAGCAGCATTTGAAAAGCGAGGCCGAGGAGCAGGAAATTCAGGGCGAAGAATGCCGCGTACGCAGCGCGGTAGGTCAGCAGGGACAGCGGGGCAAAAAGCGCCGCCTCATAGGCGAGATGATCGAATGGCAGAGCAACCGCTTCGGGACTCACGAGCGCGTTTTGAAAATGGAGACTGGCATCGTAGTCGTAGAGCTGGCCAGCATGACCCGAGCGGACCATGTTTCCGGCCGTGTAGAGCTGGCGAAAGTCAGCCCGGCCGCTCATCGCTATGGGAACCGCCATCACGCAGATCGCGAGTTGTGCGACGAGGAGAGCCGTCATGAGCGCGGCCACGATCGTGCGCGGGCTTTTTGGCAAAGTCTCAGGCATACATGCGTCTCGCAAACATCAAGTCCGCCCTTGAACTGAGCAGCGAACCGGGATTCCCAAAGGTTGCAATTAGCGCAAATGCGAGCACGCATTCTTATACCCCCGTGGAGTGCGAGGAGAAAGTGGGGAATCTGCGTCCCGGGACTGTGCCGATCAGCAGTCCGATGTTTGCTTCCTGCCACCTGGTGATCTGCATCACAGAGAAAGCCATCCAGATGGGGTACAGACTGCGGCCTCGTGCTGGCCTATTGGCCGCGCCAACCCAAAGGACAAGACGCGCAAATGCCTCTTCGAGTGCTCTTCGATGGCGACTGGGACCTGAGAATCAAACGCGAAATCGAGGAAGCGATCCGCGGCTGCGTCGGTGAGCCGCCGGCAGACCAAGACTGGGCCGTGTCGGTGTTCCTCAGCACTTCTTTTCAGTACTGCGAAGTTCGGGTGAAAACGCCGCATCAGACGCGCAGGCGCATATTCTTTGAAGATCCTCGGACGCTGCCCAAGGCCATCCCGGATTGGATCGGGTTGTACCCGCTACGCTAGGTTGACCCGACGCGGTCTCCTGTGGGTGTTCGCGCCGAATGCAGGGCGGTCGTCACGCCACGGCTTCAGCCGTGCCGAAAAGCGTGGAGAAATCAGGGATTCTAGCGCAGCTCGGTTTGCATCGCGTGATAGCGTGGAAGTGGGGTATGGTTGGACACTGAATACTCGGGTTGTCGGAGTCGCGCTGGCCTATAATAAGTGCGTTCCAAAAAATGTATGGGGGACACTGCCGATGCTTTCGATTCGCCCTGCCACCATGCACGACGCCGTTCTGCTCAAGACCCTGGTTCATGAGATGGCGGAGTACGACCGTCTCGGCCACGAAGCCAGCGTGACGGCCGAAGACCTGCTTCGCGACGGTTTTGGTCCGGTCCCGAAATTCCGCGCCCTGATCGCGGAGTGGGACGGCCAAGTCGCCGGCTACGCCGTGTTCTTCGAGTTTTATTCCACGTTTCAGGGATGCACCGGACTGTTTCTCGACGACCTGTTTGTTCGCCCGCCATTCCGCAAGCACGGCATCGGCCGGGCGTTACTCGCGCACGTCGCTGGAATCGCCGCGAAAGAGAAATACTTCTGCGTGCGTTGGGAAGTGCTGGACTGGAACGCGTCGGCGATCAACTTCTATCGCGACATGGGCGCTGTGTTTTTCGACGAATGGAAGTCGGCCTGCCTGATCGGAGACGCCTTGCAAGCGGTTGCGGGCGAAGCCAACGAGTAGTGCGGTCTTCCCGGGACTAGGTTCCTACCCGCAGAGAGCGCGTGAGATTCTTCAGCGTGGCGATGGCCGAAAACGCGGCGAGCTGCGAAGTGCGCGGGTTCGTCTTGGACGGTACGTTTTCAACCTTCACGGTAAGCCGACCGAATTCGCCCTGCACGCGAATCTCATGGACGTTTTCGTTTCCTCCGGGCACGGCGACGATCCGCACGCGCACCGGAACGGGAACGGCCGGATCGACGGCGAGGCGCAGGGACGCCGCGACATTCGACGTGGCGGGAAATACGCGAGCAGCCTCTTCCGCGAGACCTTCGAAGATGACGGTGTCTTCCTTGTAGCTATCGATCGGCAGATCGCGATCGACAACGTACTTCGATCCCTTCAGCGCCGCGACCGGCTTCCGGCTTGTCAGCAGCGCGGACTCGATTTTCCCAATCGACGCGGACTTAATTCCATCGAGTCCGGCGATGGCCCCTGAAGGGACGTAGATTCGGCAGCCCCTCTCGTTTGCTTGCCGGAACCACCCTTCGCGGCCGAGCAAACCGCCCACGCTCATGATGAGCATGTCGCGCCCTCGCGCGAGCGCCTTCGGCACGAACTCCGGAAGAGCCGCCTGACTCGCGGCTTCGACAGCGAGATCGCAACGCTCGATCATCTCTTCGATGGGGACGACGGGAGGGTGGCTCGAGAGTTCCGCCGAAAGCGTTTCCGCGCGCGCGCGGTCCTGATCGGACAGCGCGACGAGTTCCGCGTCCACCTGCTTCTGGTCGAGCGCGGTGGCGATGGTCCGGCCAATGGCCCCTACGCCGAGAATTCCGATTTTCAGCATTTGGCCTGGCATCACGCGAGCTCGAGCATGCGATCGATCGCACGTTTCGCCTTGCGGGCGATGTGCTCGGGCACGCGCACCTGCGGCGTCAGCGTTTCGAGCGAGCGAATGACCTTGTCGAGCGTGATGGTCTTCATGAAGGCACAGACGGCGTTGGGGTTTACCGGATAGAACGTCCTGTCGGGGAATTTCTTGGTCAGCTGGTGCAGGATACCGAGTTCGGTTCCCACCGCGAACTCTTTCGCCGGGGATTGGCCGATGTGGCGCAACATCCCTTCGGTCGAGAGGAAGAACGTGCGATCCGCGGGCAGCGTCCCATCGACAGCCTTGGCCATGCAGGAGCTGACGCAGCCGCATTCGGGATGCAGCAGCAGCTCGATGTCGGGATGTTCCTCAAGAATCTCGACCACCTGCTCGGGATGGATCGTCTTGTGGACGTGGCAGTAGCCGGGATACGCGATGATGTTGCTTCGCGCCGTCTGCCGCGCGACCACCGCGGCCAGGAACTTGTCCGGGACAAAAAGAATCGGCCGGTCCGCCGGAATCGCGGAAACCACCTTCGCGGCGTTGGCCGACGTGCAGCAGTAGTCGCTTTCGGCCTTCACCGCCGCGGACGTGTTGATGTACGCGACCACGACGGCGTCGGGCGCTTTCGCCTTCCAGGCCCGCAATTCTTCCGGCGTGATGGATGCAGCAAGCGAGCAGCCGGCGCGCAGGTCCGGCAGCAGCACGGTCTTTTCCGGCAGCAGAATCGACGCCGTTTCCGCCATGAAGTGCACGCCGCAGAAGACGATCACATCGGCGCTGGTTTTCGCAGCGGCCTGCGAAAGCTTCAGCGAATCCGCCACTGCGTCGGCCACTTCCTGGACCTCGGCCCGCTGGTAGTGATGCGCCAGCAGGATCGCGTTCCGTTCAGTGCACAGCTCGCGGACGCGCCGCTGCTTTCTGCGAATCTCCTCGGCCGTGTCGCTTATCTTCTCAACGGGCGGGAGCGTGTAGCGCTCTTCGAAGGTTTCCTGCATTACGGCGTTTGTCATGACGGCTTGTCCTCGTTGTACGGGCTTATGAAATTTTCTGACAAAGATCGAGAGCGCGCACCGAATGCGTGAGCGCGCCGATGGAAATCGCGTCGACGCCGCAAGCGGCGTACGCTTCCACATTGGATTCCGAAATCCCGCCGCTGGCTTCAATCAGCGCGTGATCCCACAGCCTATCCCGACGGAGCGCGCTCAGAATCGCGCTGATCTGCTCCGGCATCATGTTGTCGAGCATCAGGAGGCAGGGATAGTCTTCGGCCGCTTCCTCCCGCAAACGCTGAAATGTCCGCGCAGCCGCCCCCGCCGCCCCTTCACCACGCACTTCGACTTCGATGAACGCGGACTCCTTGCGAAACTTCCAGGCTCTTTCGATCGCGAGAGGCGCCGCTTCCTCTTCCGTCGGAGCCAGCAGCGCGAGATGGTTGTTCTTGATGACGATCGCATCGCCGAGACCGAGCCGGTGTGTCCCTCCGTTTCCGAGATGGAGCGCGCGCTTGTCGAGCAGCCCCCACGGAGTCTTTCGCGTGCCGACAATCCGCGCCGTCGAGCAGCGCCCGACCCGTTCCTGAAGGCAGCGGGTCGCGGTGGCGATGCCACTCATCCGCTGAACAAGATTCAGGCTTACGCGCTCGAGAGCGAGCAGGGTTGTTCCGCCTCCTTCGGCGCGAAGCAATGCATCGCCCGGTTGCATGGTGTCGCCATCGTGCTTTTCGAAGGCGACAGCGACGCCGTATGCCTCAAGCATGAGAGCCATCTCGGCCAGTCCCGCCACAATACCGCTCGCGCGCGCGAGCACGGCAACCGACGACCGATTGTCCTTGATCCCCAGAGCCTCGACAGTGAGATCGCGCGGTGCAAAATCGTCACGCAACAGCCCTTCGACCAACGTGCTGACCGCGTTGCGATACCTCGGATTGTCGAGCGTGAGGCTGCCACCCCGGCAGAGTGCCTGCTCGACTCGTTGCACACGCGCCGCGTTGATTTTCTGAGTTTCCATGTGCTGGTCACTTCAGAAGAAATCCTCGTGCGCGCAATTGTGCCTTGGCTCGCGAAATCATTTCCGGCCGCGATGCCTCGACCGTGTGAAGGTGAACTCCCCCGGTGAGCGAGGACAGGAGTGCCGCGTGCGACGAACGCACGTGCGCGAGAAAATCCTGCAGGTCCGCGCGCGACTCGATCATCAGCGAACCGCGCAATTCGCCGTAGATCGGATGATCGACGACTACATCGAGGATCCGGACGCCGTGATCGACCAGAATCTGAAGCTCCTCCTCCGTGCGTTCGGGTGCGTGGCGGCAGGCCAGGATCGCGCGATAGCCGTGATTCGAACCCAGGGGCAGGCGGTAGCCCCTCGGAGTGGCGACGATGTTCTCGCCGGCGGCGCGGAGAACGGCGATGTCCTGGACGAGGCATTGGCGGCTTACATGAAAACGCCGCGCCAGTTCGCCCCCGCGAATGGGCGCTCCGTGAGCCTGCATCCAGGCGACGATCCGGTGACGGCGCTTGCTGGCGGAATCCGAATGCCCGCTTGGGAGCGATTTGTTGTTCGACGGTGCGTTGGATGCTTTCATATAACAGCTGTCTTGTCAGATATCTAGTCTAGTGTAAAGGCGGCCGCTTGTATAGGTCCCGCCGGATTGCGAATCACCGTTTACTTAGGCGGCATAGAGAGGGGATTTTCGGCGCAAGGGGATGCGGATTGGGCGATAGTGGTCTTCTGATGGCGAAAACGGGACAAAGACGAAGCCAGCGCGTGTTGATGGATGTGCCCCTAGTGATCCGTGGAGATTCCGCGGACCGGCTGCCGTTTTGGGAGGAGACGTTTACCGTGACGGTCAGCGCTCATGGCGCCCTGCTGATGCTGGCAACGAACGTTGCCCTCGGTCAGACACTTGTCTTGGCGAACTCGAACAGGGACGAACTCGAAGGCAAGGTCTCGTACATTGGGCCTGCTCACGCGGGTTTAGCCCAGGTCGCTGTGGAATTCGCCCGTCCCGCGCCTGAGTTCTGGCCGATCAGTTCTCCTCCCCTGGATTGGAAATCCTCCTAGATGGATCTGATTTCATCTGAATTGTTCGGCCTCAGAACCAGCCCCGGAAGGCCCTTCGTGCGGCTTTGCCATTTATCAATCTTGGTTGCCATGCTTGGCGCCTTGGCTGCATTGGGCCAAACGAGAGCGCGCGCCAGTTCGAAATCGTTCTAACAGACGCCCGGGCAGGCCGCGGCGTATGCCGATATACTCAGTCCAGTCCAGGAAAAGCTCGGGACGGCGGAATTCCTCCCGGTGTGAAGACGGCGTGAGAATCGAGTTGGATGTCATATAGCAAGTGCCGGGAATGTACGGCCTGCACCTCCTATCAATGGGCAAGTGCGAGGGACCTGATTTCAAGTCGGCGGGGTTGCACTCCAATCCTTAGGGAGAGAATCACGGCACGCTGAATCCGGAAGGGGCCGCACGCGGGCGATCTTCCGAATTTCGTGGCGGGCCTCGACGGCCGCGCGCACGTGCCGATTGTCGCCACAGGTGTGAGGCTCAGCTCGGGGCCGAGTTCGCTGTTCGGGCCCGAGGGCACGTCAATCGCGATCGACGAGAATGCGGACGACTACAAGATTGACTCTGATGGGAATCGGAACTCCGGGCCACACGTAGCCTGCGGTGTCATTCGGAGACAGAAGTAATGGGGTTGCGACGAAACGACCACTCTCGGTCAGGTCTCGAGTTCGGCAAGCCAAGCATCCAGGATTTTCAGTTGGTTGGCGGATGTATCGACGAACGCAACTCCCATTCCCATCCTTTCCTGGACGTAGACGATCTTCGCAGGAGTCGCAAAAGTTCCCCGATCCCGCGAAATGCGCACCTCGATGGCAGTGCCGTTCGGCAAGGTGTTGAGCAGATCAACATAACAACCCTTGCGGCTGATTTCGGAAATCCGGCCCGAGATGCGCACCGCGCTCACTGGTTCGATGATGTCCGCGGTCGCGATCAGACCATAGCGCGGAACAGAGCGCCGGTTTGCGTAGGAAACAGATGAGCTGTTCGGATTCGGAGTCCCAGTAGAATCGTCTGTCATGGCGTGCCCGCTCTTAAAATCAAGCTTGGCACAAGCGGGAGTCCCCGCGCCAGCGCCCGGAGTGTCGCGTGATACGAAAGGGGAAACATCGACCTTGGCACCGCGTCGGGCGCTTTTGGGGGTATTTCGGCATAAACTAACTAAGTTTGCATCCCGCGAAGGAGTTTCGACGAAGATAGGGCAATTGCTTGTAATTACAAGCACCAGGATATTTAGATCAGCTTCCCTTTTTGGGAAGACGAAATAATCTCTTCCTAGGGAGTACTGGAACTCGCGAAAGAGTGCCCTGATGACCTGAGCAAGTTGGTTAGGCCCTCTTAGCGAATAGTTGCGCGAGCAGTTGCAACTCCCGTCAAATCAGTTGATTCGGAATGCTGAAAGCCTTATTGTCTGTCTCAGCTGGGGAGGGTGATATTCCAATCTGAACCAGTCGAACGGGGTCACCTATGCGTCCAGGGGAGCAGCTTAGGGAACTTCGCAATCGGCTCGGCATTACGACGCGCGAAGTAGAGGAATTCAGCCGCGCCATCGCCGAAGACCGCCAGAACGAAGAGTTCTACATCTCGAACGCCTGGCTGACGCAACTCGAGAACAAGAACTCGGTTCCGAGCATTTACAAGCTTTACAGCCTGAGCGTTATTTACCGCACGAAGTTCCACGAGTTGCTCACCGTGTTCGGCATCGATTTGAATGCCACGTCGCGCTATCAGCTTGCTCTGCCGTTGCAGAACACCCACCTAACTTCGTTTGAACCCCCCGATTCCGAAAAGGCGATTACATTCCCCGTCCGCTTCGATAAGAGCTTCAGCTTGGACACGACAAGCCTGATTTCCCGGATGGTCGAGGTGTGGGGAGAGGTGCCGATAGCGCTAATTCAGAAGTTGGATGTGCGTCACTGCCAGTACGGATTCGTGGGGATACAGGACTATACAATGTACCCACTGCTGCGCCCGGGGTCGTTCGTGCAGATCGAAAGCCGCCCCAATCGAACGCAAACATCGGATTGGCGCACCGAGTTTGACCGGCCGATTTATTTTGTGGAGCTGCGGGACGGGTATGCATGCTCATGGTGCGAGGTGCGAGGATCACAGCTCACGCTGATCCCGCATCCGCTGTCCGGCTGCGCGATTCGCCAGTTTGCGTATCCATCGGAAGCGGAAATCGTCGGGCAGGTAACAGGCGTAGCTATGCGCCTGGTTCCGCCGGAGGAGAATTCAGGCGAATCTCCAAAATTGCCAAGGCGATCTTGAAGTTCGAAAACAGGAACTCGGCAGACAGCGGGTCGGTTTCCACCGGAACAGCCACGCGGTAGGGTTCCAGCCTTTTCCACGCCGTCAAGAACTCGCGCGGGCCCGTGCGAGTTGAATCCCGGTACGCCTCCATCTGGGAGACCAGGTCTTCTAGCGGGCAGACGACGAGTTGCCGAAAAACCTCGCGATGACAATCGGCCAGCGCCTCACAGGCGACCTCCTCGGTGAAGCGGGACGCGAGCCCGTCGTGATGATAGAAGCCGGTGTTATAGTCCCGCATCGACGCAAGATAAATCAGGCGATCGAGCGGGCGGGAAATGTCCGATAAGGTGCGCCGGTACAGGTCTTCACGAGCCTGTTGCACATCCATTCGTCTCGGCAGTGGAATCAGAGTCACGTTTCTACATTCCCAGGGTGCCGGCCGATCCATTTCGGAGCGGGACCACCTGCACCGGATTCAAGAAGGCAAGCGATTTCTCCGAAGCCGCGCACAGACGCGCCGCCACCGCCGCGGTTGTGCCAACGACCCGGGGAGCGGCATAGGGCCCGCCCAGATAAAACAGGACTTGGAGCGCCCGGCAGGCAAGCAACAGGTTCGCGAATTGCCAGGCGACGCCGATTTCCCTGCGCAGACCCAAGCGGCTGTAAAAGCGGGCCGCGCCGAGATGAAAACGCCTAAGGGTCAAGACCTGCGCGCGCACTTGATTCACCCAGGAAAGAGCGATCTTCCTGCGCTCAACGGCAAAAAGCTCGTGGACCGGCTTGCAGCCGATGGAATCCACGTATTCGAAATCGTCCTTCGCAAAGATCCGCGTAACCAGATCCCTGGGGAGCAGCCCCCCCTGCAGCGTGTTCAGCGCCTGGCGGGCTTCGACGAGAACCTGGCTATTTCCCTCAGCCCGAGAGCCGCGACGCCCGAGTAGGAAGAGCGACGAAAGAAGCAGCGCCCCAACAAACAGGAAAAAGACGAGTTGGATCACGTGCGAACCGCCTTTGGTGAGCGGGACTGCGCACCGCCCGGTAGTAGTTGTGTGTGGAATGCCAAATCATTGCCTATAGTGAGGCTAGCAGCGACATAGACCCCGTAACCCAGAAACATTCCCTTCGCGTTTTTCCCCATCGCAAGCCCGCGGTAGAAAATCAGGCCCCCTGTCAGCAGCAGGAAGACCGATTGAACCTGCCGAAAAGCGCGCTCAATGTTTATAGGTGAGACATTACCGCTTGCACCTATAAATGTCCATGTCCAAATGACGGCAAGCAAGCCGATCGCCCAATAGAGCCCCTGGCGGAAAGGGCAGATATATTTTCCGGCATGAGGCTCGAAAGGCAGCACGTGCCTGAGAATCCCCAGCCTGCCCGAGATGCCCGATATAAGTAGTGCTTCAACCATCAGACCTGCCCAGAACAACATGGTCAGCATAGAGCCCACTGACTTGAGGGGCAATAGTACGAAGATACTGTCTGGCAAACAAGTGCCAGATCCACATTTTCGTACGGTATGGACCACGTATGGCTTCTCGGAGCCTCGGTGCCGTAAAGCTGGCGGTATGGAATGTATATAAGGAGGAACTTCTAAGGGCGCGCTGCCTTGGTGAGATGAGAGCGCATCGCGACGAGCGTGCGTTTCGTCCTCGCAGCGAGGGCCTCGTAGTCCTCTTCTAGGTGGATCGCCGGATCGGGTACAGGGTTCTGATGATACGACCAGAGTGCGACAAGCCAGATCAGCATGGAGAGATCGTAAGAGAGCGGTTGGATGATATTCGAGGCCGCCTCAAGTGGGTGTCCTGCGTACGCGCGAAAAGCGAGGACTACGAGGCTGGTCCCGACATACAACCCGTACCCTGAAATCATCCCTTTGAGGTTCCTTCCGACAAGAATCTGGTAATAGGAAATGACTGCAAAAATGCCGAAAAGAAAGATCGCCTGGACCGTTCGCACGTTTCTTTCCAGTTCGATGGAGGTCCCCTTTTCTGACGACCAGTTGGGAGCGAAAAACTGATAAAGAAGCGCGAAGCAAAAAATGGCTCCGAAAGTGACGAGAGCGACTGCCATCGCAAATCTTTCGGCACCGGGATAGGGTGCCAAAACGTGCTTAAAAATCTCGAGCATAAGGCCGCAACCGATCATGAGCGTCACGAACTGGACGCCCCAGTACGTCTTTTGGTATGCGGTCGGACGGGCAAGCCAGGCCGCATAGACAAGGACGTCGCCGATACATGACGAAAGAATGTATGCGTAGAAATACGGATACTTAAAAAAAGCCCTGACTTTGGAACCCCGGAAGAGAATGAGGAGCCTGAGGAGAAAGCTTGTGAACCACACTATCAAAGATGCCATGAAGGATTCGCCTTTGAGGATAAAGGGAATCGTAACACAAAGAGACGAGGAGAGGCTTGAGGCTCTCCCCGTCCGTGTGGTCCTTACGACAAAGGCGATCTACCAGGGTGGAAGCCGGGGTGCGCCAATGTCCTGAACGCTTCCTGACGAAATGATCCTCTGGCTCTGCGCCCGAACTGCCGTCAATGGGTTGGCTAGTACTGCTAGCGCGAACACCAGCAGAGAAGCTGCCTTAATATATTTCACGTTGTTCTCCTCTCAATCTGAGATGGATTTCCCTCAGAACTGAAATGTAACGAAAAGGCGGCGATCGCTGCGAAGAATCCCAAATCGCTAGGTGGAAAACGCAGGGCGGCCGTCTTACGTAGTTGCCGATGCGGTAAATATGCTCTGTGTCATGGCCGACGCCGGCGTTACCGACGCCTGTGTACATGGATTCGTGGCTTCGTCATCCACACTTCACACGGCCGCCTCGGATGAGGACATAGCGAGATGGAAACTTCGCCGCACATAGGTGTGGAGTTTAGCTGCGGGTCGCGGTAAGAAATGGTGTTCGGGCACGTTGGCACCCGCGAATATGATTGAGACAGATCCCTCTCGAACTCAAGGCGCGCAGACAATTCGTCCCGAAGCGTTCCGGGAGAATTTGCGGAAGCTGGACCGCCGCCAATGGTGGCTGTGGTCGTCGACCGTGCTGGTGCTGATCCTGTTGACCGTGGCTGTCGCATCGTTCGCATTTCCCGCGCTATTGAGCAAGGAGCAGGAATCGTACTCGTTTTACCTCAACCAGGCGGTGCGCGCTCTGGTCGGCATCGTGCTGCTGTTCAGCGTCTACCTTGTCTATCAGCAGACGATGATCATTCGCATGAGGAACCAGATGGCCGATCAACTCCAATCATTGGAGAAGGTCCAAAGTCTCACGAACGAGGTGTACAAACTTGCCGCTCTCGACCAGTTGACCGGCCTCTACAATCGCCGTTCCGGCGAGCAGAGACTGGCGGAAGAAATTAGCCGCGCGGTGCGTCACGAACGGCCCTTGACCGTCTTGTTGCTTGACCTCGATGGATTGAAGCAGACCAACGACCGGCTGGGTCACGCGGCGGGCGACTTGGTGCTGAGAGGATTTGCCGAGCGCCTCCAGAAGGCGATTCGAGGTTCTGATCTCGCGGTGCGGCTCGGCGGCGACGAATTCATGGTGCTTCTGCCCGAGTGTCGTGCCGAAGAAGTGCGGCACGTCGTTGGCCGCGTGGAAGGGCTCGAGGTCGTATACAGCGGCGAAAAGATCGCCTGCCGGTTCTCGCGCGGTTGGACCGACTACAGAGTCGGCGAGACCTCGGAAGAGTTGTTGAAGCGCGCGGACGAAGCTCTCTATGAGAACAAGCGCGCGAGCAAGCTCCAGAATCAACAGAACGCGGCTTCACAATCCTCGGTGGCTCAGCCTGCGGTCTAGCAGCTTCTTCGTTGCCAACTAGAGCGAGCGACAAGCGAGCGGTGGCCGTGTGTGTGGCACCGGCAGTCGCTGCCCGAAGCGTGTGTTTGCGCTATCATGGCTGATGAAGGCAACGAATCTCCCGGCTGCGGCTAAGGCTTCGCAGTTCGCCGCTCGATTCGTATTCTCGAAGGGGGAGCCGTGAAAGCATCCACCAGGAATCGTGCGAAGACGGCCAGGTTTTTGGGTTACTTCGTCGTGCTGTTTGTCGGAGGGACGGTAGCCTGGGCCGCGCTTACCAAAATTGCGGCGGCCGATACCCTTGAACTGAAGAACGGCCAGATTATCCAAGGCCAGTTCGTGGGCGGATCGCCGCTGAACATTCGCTTTCGGGTGAACGGTCAGGAACAGGTATTCCCGACGAAGGACGTGCTGAACATCGGTTTCAGCGCGACGACGGACTCGTCGAACGCTGCGCCGGCCGGTGAAACTGCCGCAGTCTCCTCTTTCTCGGCCGCGCCTCCACCAGCCACCGCCGCGGCGCCAGCGCCGGACGCTGCGCCTGCCGCGTCCGCCCCGGCGGCGACTCCTGCGCCGCAGCAGAGCGCGGAAGCGCAGACAACCGCACCCGCCACGCAGGCGGTTACGATTCCTGCGGGCACGTCGGTGCTCGTGCGCATGATCGACGGCGTCGATTCCTCGACGAACAAGATCGGCGATCCCTTCCGCGCTAGTCTCGAAAGCGCGCTGGTGGTGGGGAACATCGTCGTCGCACCGAAAGGCGCTGACGTATACGGCAAACTCAGCCAGGCTCAGGAGGCGGGCAAGATCTCCGGAAGCGCGCAATTGACGCTGGAACTCACCGGAATCCGAATCAACGGTAACATCGTCCCGGTCGATTCGACGGACTATGACGTGGCGGGCAAGGGGCGCGGTACGCAAAGCGCGGAACGGATCGGCGGCGGAGCCGTCATCGGCACCATCATTGGAGCGATCGCGGGCGGAGGCAAGGGCGCCGTCATCGGCGGAGCCGTGGGTGCCGGGGCCGGAACCGCCGTGCAGGTGGTGACGCACGGCGATCAGGTGCGCATCCCCAGCGAGACGCTGCTCGAATTCAAGTTCGAACATGACGTGACCGCGCCACTCTCCATCACACAAAACTAGGCGTTCCTGATAGGAACATTCCTCGAAATTATTCTTGCGGGTCTTTTGAGGTAACTCGTAAGATACCACCTGTTGCGGAGAAAGATACTCTCGCGGGAAGTGATCCGATGCCAAAAGAAAAGCCAAAGGTAAATATCGGCGAAGTGATTCGGTCTTACCGGAGCGATCGCGGCCTTTCGCAGGGCGATATCGAACGCCGCACCGGGCTCCTGCGCTGCTATCTTTCCCGCGTGGAGAACGGCCACACGGTTCCCTCGCTCGAAACGCTCGCGAAGATCGCCGAAGCCATGGAAATCAGCCTCGCCGACTTCTTCCCCGGCACGGACACGGCGCAGGACCGCGAGACGCGCAAGATACTCGGCGAGCTTTCCGAGGAAGAGATTCGCTTCCTTGCGGAGATCCGCAGATATTCCACCACGTTGTCCGATGACGATAAGCGGCTCGTGCTGGCCATGATCCGCAAGATGGCTACGATCGTTCCGCCTTCCCGCGGAGGCAAGTCCGCCAGCGTCGCTCACCGCGCGGAAATATAGTCCCGCTCCCCGTTTTGTGTTTGCCGCCGGCGTGAAGCCCGCCACCTAGCTTCCTGGTGCGCGGTTTCGTTACAATGGATCAAATGCACAAGAAACGACATGCGACGGTCGGCGTAAGAGTCGGCAAAGTCCAGGTCGGCGGGGGCGCGCCCGTTGTCGTGCAATCCATGACCAACACGGACACGGCCGACGCCAGGGCCACGACGCAGCAGTGTCTCGAACTCGCGCAGGCCGGCTCGGAACTCGTTCGCATCACGGTCAACGTACCGGAAGCGGCGGCGGCCGTGCAGGAAATCAAGAAGCGCCTGCTCGATGCGGGCTGCGACGTTCCCGTCATCGGCGACTTCCATTACAACGGCCACGTTTTGCTGACCAAGTATCCCGACTGCGCCAGCGCGCTCGACAAATACCGCATCAATCCCGGCAACGTCGGCCACGGCCAGCGCCGCGACGAACAGTTCGCGACCATTTGCAAAGTGGCGCGCGACAATGACAAGCCTGTGCGCATCGGCGTCAATGGCGGCTCGCTGAATCAAGAGCTCGTCATGCGCAAGATGCAGGAGAACACGGACAGGGACCTCGGCAAGACCTCCGAAGAGATCATCAACGAGTGCATGGTACTCTCCGCGCTTGAATCCACCGAGCTTGCGCTTGAATCCGGCCTTCGCAAGGACCAGATCATCATCTCCTGCAAAGTTTCGCGGCCGCGCGACCTCGTCGATATCTATCGCGACCTCGCGAGCAGGACCGATCAGCCGTTGCACCTCGGCTTGACCGAAGCGGGCATGGGCGCGAAAGGGCTCGTCTGGTCGGCGGCGTCGATGGGGATTCTCCTCGGTGAAGGTATTGGCGACACGGTCCGTGTTTCGCTCACGCCGCGGCCCGGCGGCGACCGCCGCGACGAAGTCTACGCCGCGTGCGAACTACTGCAATCGCTTGGGCTGCGCACCTTCGCGCCAAGTGTGACGGCGTGTCCCGGCTGTGGCCGCACGACGAGCACCACGTTTCAGGAGCTTGCCGAAAGCATCCAGGGTTACATCCGCGACCAGATGCCGGAATGGAAGCGGCACTATGAGGGCGTCGAGGAATTGAAACTCGCCGTGATGGGCTGCATCGTCAACGGCCCCGGCGAATCCAAAGCCGCGAACATCGGCATCAGTCTGCCGGGAACGGGCGAAACGCCGCGTTGTCCCGTCTACATCGACGGCCAGAAATTCACCACCCTCGAGGGAACGTACGACGAGCTGTCCGCCGCGTTTCAGGCCCTCGTGAACGACTACATCGCCACGAGGTACCCCCAGCGCGAAACCCCGCTGCCGGCCACGGCGACGGCTGCGCCTGCTTCATCAGCCGGCAATAAATCCAGTATCCGCGTCATTGCGTAGTTCGGTCGGCGTCCGGTTCAGGCTCACTTGCGATAGACTCTGCGGCAGATCCGGGCCGATGGCGGCTCTTCAGGGGCGCAAACACACGCATGGCTGAAAATGCGGCCAATCCGGCAGCGCCTGCCTCCCAGCCACCGCGCGATTGGAAGCGCGGCTTCTGGAGCCTGATCGCGACGCAGTTTCAGACGGGCTTCAACGACAACGCGCTGAAGTATCTTGTCACCTACATCGTTATCGCCATGAATCTCCCGCAGTCGCAGCGGGATCGGCTGATACCCATTGTCGGGGCGCTCTTCGCGCTTCCGTTCATCTTTTTTTCGATGACCGGCGGATTTTTCGCGGATCGCTACAGCAAACGCAGCGTCACGATCGGCACGAAGCTCTTCGAAATTGCGGTGATGGCGTTTTTCATCGTAAGTCTCGAGATGCGAAATCTGCCGATGGAGTGCGCTGGGGTATTCTTGATCAGTACGGAGGGAGCGCTGTTTGGCCCTTCGAAGTACGGCCTATTGCCCGAGCTTCTGCCGGAGCCACGGCTCTCCTGGGGCAACGGCATCATCGAGTTTGGAACATTCCTCGCGAGCATTGGAGGCACAATCGCTGCCGGAGAACTGGCGGAACGCTATCACGGCCGCGAGACGGCAGCCGGTTTCCTCCTGCTCGGCTTCACGTGCGTCGGGCTGGTAACGAGCTTTGGGATACCGCGGGTCCCGGCCGCCGATCCTACGAAGCGATTCCGCGCGAACCCGCTCGCTGATTTCGGCACGCAGATGAAGACGATCCTCGCCGACAGGGTTCTCGGCTGGGCCGTGCTTGGCAACACGTATCTTTTCTTTCTTGCGGCCCTGCTGCAGCTCACGATCATCATTTATGGGCACGATGTCCTTCGCGTCGACGAAACGCACATCACGTATCTGCAGGCTGCCGTCGCAATCGGGATCGGGATCGGCAGCGTCGCGGCGGGGTACCTCTCCGGCGGCAAAATCGAATACGGGCTGATCCCGCTCGGCGCCGTGGGGATGACGGTCTTCGGCGCTCTGCTTTATGGCGCTGGCCATTCGCTCGTGACCGTGGGAGCGCATCTTGCCCTGCTCGGCTTTTTCGGCGGGATATTCGTCGTGCCGCTCGGCGCGCTGATCCAGCACCGCCCGAGGCCGGAACAGAAAGGCGGGGTAATCGCAGCGTCGAATCTGCTCTCGTTTATTGGAATCGCCATCGCGTCCGGCGCCTACTACGTTTTCACGGACGTTCTGCACCAGACGCCGGCCGGCATCTTCCTCGACGGAGCGATCCTCACGCTTGTCACAACCGTCTATTCGATCTATCTGCTCCCCGATTCGCTCCTGCGATTTGTGCTGTGGGCGGCAACGCATTCGGTGTATCACATCCGTGTCGAAGGCCGCGAGAATATCCCTGAGAGGGGCGGCGCGCTTTTCGTCTCGAACCACCTGTCGTTCGTGGATGGGTGCCTGCTGATCGCTTCGACCGACCGGCCAATCCGTTTCCTGATGTACAAAGGCATCTATGATCTGCCGTACGTGAAGCCATTTGCGAAAGTGATGGGCGTGATCCCCATCTCCGCCGAGCTGCGGCCGCGCGAAATGCTTCAGGCGCTGCGCACGGCGAGCGACGCAATCCGCGCGGGCGAAGTGGTCTGTATCTTCGCCGAGGGTCAGATCACGCGCATCGGCCAGATGCTTCCGTTTCGCCGCGGCATGGAGCGGATCATGAAGGGCGTGGACGCGCCGATCGTTCCTGTGAGTCTCGACGGGGTGTGGGGCAGTATTTTCAGCTTCGATCGCGGGCGTTTTCTCTGGAAGCTGCCAAGGTCGATCCCTTATCGGGTGACGGTGAGCTTCGGCAAGCCGATGCCGCCGACGGCCACACCCTTCGAGGTGCGCCGCGCCGTGCAGCAGTTGCAAACCGAAGCGTACCGTCATCGCAGGAACCATCTCTGCACGCTTCACGGGGCGTTCATTCGAACCGCGCACCATCATCCGTTTCGCTTCGCGATGGGAGACAAGCGCCGCCCGCGGATGAAATGGGGCAGCGCGCTGCTGAGCGCCATCTTCCTCGCGCGACGCCTCCGAAGCACCTGGGCGGGACAAGAGATGGTCGGCATCCTGCTTCCGCCTTCGGTGCCGGCGGCGCTCGTGAACTTCGCGGCGACACTTTCCGGGAAGGTGCCCGTCAATTTGAACTACACCGTGTCGGATGAAGCGCTCGCCTCGTGCGCCGCACAGTGCAAACTCGAGACGGTGATCACCACGAAGCCGCTTCTCGACAGGATTCCGCTGAAGGTGCCGGGGAAAACGATCCTGATCGAGGAAGCCGCGGCCGCGCCGCGTCTCGGCGAAAGAATCATGGCGCTGCTGCTGTGGTTCTTGCCGGGCTCGTGTCTGGAATGGACCCTAGGCGGTGGAAAGAAAAAGACGCTAGACGATCTCGCGACGATCATTTTCTCGAGCGGCAGCACCGGCGAACCAAAGGGAGTGATGCTGACGCACTGCAATATCGCGTCCAACATCGAGCAGATGGGGCAGACATTCATGTTCGACCGGAACGACTCCCTGCTCGGCGTGCTGCCATTTTTCCACTCGTTTGGTTTCACGGTGACGTTGTGGCTTCCGGCCGTGCTCGGGGTTGGCGCCGTGTACCATCCGAGTCCGCTCGATCTCTCCGTCGTCAGCGAACTCGTCCGCGACTTCCGGTTGACGTTCCTGATGGCGACTCCGACGTTCTTGCAGGCCTATCTGCGCCGCTGCTCGCCGGAGGATTTCGGCAGTCTCGAGTTCGTGCTCGTCGGCGCCGAGAAGCTGCCGGAGCGGCTCGCGCTAGCCTTCGAGGACCGCTTCGGCGTCCGGCCGCTCGAAGGCTACGGCACGACCGAGTGCTCGCCCGTCATCACCGTGAACACGCGGGATTTTCGCGCGCCGGGGTTTCGGCAGGTCGGTGGAAAGCGGGGTCGCATCGGGCACCCGCTGCCGGGCGTCAGCGTGCGCATCGTGGATCCGGAAACCCGCGAGCCCGTTCCCGTCGGCATGCCGGGGCTACTCATCGTTCGCGGGCCAAACGTGATGCTCGGCTATCTCGGCAAGCCCGAGAAAACAGCGGAAGTTCTTCAGGACGGCTGGTACGTGACGGGCGACATCGCCACCGAAGACGAAGACGGCTTTCTCAGCATCACCGACCGGCTCAGCCGGTTCAGCAAGATCGGCGGCGAAATGGTGCCGCACATCAAGATCGAAGAGCGGTTGCATGAGATTGCGGGCGCCACGGAGCAGAGGTTCGTGGTGACCGCCGTACCCGATGGGAAAAAAGGCGAGCGGCTCGTCGTCCTGCACTTGCTCGCCGAAGAGGAATTGAGAGTCGTGATCGAAAGGCTGCCGGAAGCCGGCCTGCCGAACCTGTGGACGCCGCGGCCCAATCAGTTCTTTGCGGTCGAGGAGTTCCCTCACCTCGGCACCGGCAAACTCGACCTGCGCCGCATTCGTGAACTGGCCCTCGAATTTTCGGCCGCCGGTAAGGAAGCGTAAAACGGCGATTTTTTGCCTTGGCCGATTTTTTACCGTAGACGACTTTGTCCCGTTCAGCCGCTCCTGGAAACCATTCAGCCTCGAATTCCCGCCATTCGATCGGCCGCGCTTGCCCAAATCGGAAATCGTCGCGTAAACTTCGCGCATCCGACGTGAAACGAAGCGACTGTCACAATTCGTTACTTGGGCAAGCAGCGATGCTGTGCCGGGATTGTGGCCGAATGAGCTTCAGCCCCTCACGGTAATCTTCTCGCTGTAAATCCGGGCCTGCCCACTAACCACGTTTAAGGTTTAAGTATGCGGACGCGTCGCGTGACTTCGCGCGAAGCCGTCCTTCCGGCTTCCTGAACGGCCTGGCCGAGGTGCATCTGCACGGGTTCGCTGCGCGACGTCGTAGTGCTAGCCAGTCGCGCGGGGGAATCCAACCTCGGCCGGGGCGCTCGGGAAAGATTCGCTTAGCCGGAGTTTTCCCGTGTTCTTCTACGTGTATGTGATTGCTTTCTTGCTCATCCCGATTGCGATGCAGCTTGTGCGGGGCCGTTGGGTGCTCGTGGCCGCCAAGAGAGGAGGACCTCGCATGATTACACTGGACCTGCGCGCTGCCCGCCAGATCGTGCGGAAGACGCTCTGCATCGGGTGCGTCTACTCGCACATCGTGCGCGGTTACCAGCCGCGCGAAGAACTGATCTTCTGCGGGTACGCATTTCCTCAGCGCGAGATCCTGTTTCCGGTACGGGAGTGCACGGACTTCCGCGCCGATCGAGTGCAGACTACCGATACGGTCACGCTGGAGATTTAGGAGATTTGAAAGATCGCCTGCGTGAAAACTATCAACCAGAGAGGGTGCCTTGTCACAACGAGGCACCCTCGCATCTCTAACTGATCTCAAAAGAGTCCCAGTTTGATGTGCAGGAACTTTTTCGGATTCTGCCGGAAGTCGGCGATCATTAGCCGCAAATCGCCCGAAAGTCCGGTCATGTTGTCGTAGAACGCCGGGTCGGTGAAGAACTTCCCCGCCGTGCCCTGGTTGGAATTCAGCTTTGCCGTGGCGTCGCGGACGTTCGCCGAGGCATCGCGCAGATTGTTATAGGCGGTGTCGTCCGTGGCGAGTTTGCCGAGCGTGCCTTTGCCGGCGCGGACGTCGCCCAGTAGCGCATCACCCTTTTCTGCGACGCTCTTGACGCTGTCATACGCGCTGGGGTCGTAGATCAGCTTGCCCACGGTGCCCTTCTGGTCGTGGACCGCGGTCATGGCGTCGTCAATCTTTCCGACGACCGAGTCGGCCTTCTTGTAGAGCTCGTCGCTCGCGACGAGCTTGCCAATGCTGCCCTGGCCCTGCTGAATTGTCGTGGCCATCGCGTCGGCCTTGCTCGCAATGCTGTTCAGGTGATTGTAGAGCGATGGGTCGATCAGCGCCTTTCCGATCGTGCCCTCGCCCCGCCGCACCTTGCTCACGATCTCGTTGAGCTGCTCCGAGAGGGCGTTGAGGTTTTCGGCCACGTCGGCCCCGCGCTGGACGATCTGCTTGATGTCGGCTTGCTCGGCGGCCGGGACCACACCGTTCGTGGGGATCACCGAGCCGGTGAGCCCGCGCGTGATGGTGACGTAGCGGTCGCCGAGCAGACCCTGGGTAACGAGGCTGGCGATTGAGTCCGTGCGGATCTGATCCTGGTATTTCCTCTCGACGCGCAAGACGAGCGTGATGTTGTGCGCGTGGTCCACGGGATGGGGCGTCAGACCCATCGACTGAACGTTGCCGATCTCCAGGCCGTCGAGATCCACCGGCGCTCCCGCCTTCATGCCCTCGACTTCCGGCAGATACGTCACCAGGCGGTACTTTGGCCCCAGAAAGCCCGCGCCGGTAACGTAGAAGATCGCCACCATCAGGATGAACAAGCCCACCAGCACGAACAGTCCGACCCGCAACTCCGTCCACGTCAGTTGCTTTCGTTGCGCCATTGCCTTCCCTCCTCGGTACGCCCGCGTCCAAGCCCTATTCGGCGGAAGCCAGGAACTTTTTCAAGTAGTCGTCGGACGAGTGCAGCATCTCGTCGGCGGCGCCTTCGAAATAGATTTGGCCCTCGCGCAGGACAAGCACGTTGGTCGGTGGCCCGCCGTGTCCTTGCTGCCCGGCGCCATTTCCGCCGAGAGCTACCACGCGCCCGGCCGCTGGATCGAAACGGTAGTGCGCCAGGCCGAAGGCGTCCTGCACGCGATGCGTGGCCAGCAAGGACGTCACGCCCTGCAAATCCCGCCCCCGCAGGATCAGCGTGATGATCGTCTGCGAAGTCACCGGATCGAGCCCGGCCGTCGGCGAATCGTAGAACACGAGCGGCGGCCGGTCCACCAGCGCCCTGGCGATCGAGACGCGCCGCCGCATGCCTCCGGAAAGCTCGTCCGGGTATTTGTCGATCGCGGGTTCCATCTCGACGAAACGCAAAACTTCGCGCACGCGCTGATCCAACTCCGTCTCGGACAGGTTTTCCTCGCGCAGCCGGAAGGAGACATTCTCCGCGACGGTGAGCGAATCGAAGAGAGCGCCCTCCTGGAAGACGAAACCGACGTGCCGCCGAAAATCGAGTAGATCCCTTTCGGCCATCTCTTCGATATTCTGTCCCATCACCCAGACGCGTCCGGAATCGGCGTGCAGCAAGCCGGCGGCCAGCTTCATGATCAGCGTCTTCCCCGCGCCGCTCTCGCCCAGAAGGACCTTGGTTTCCCCCGCCCACACCTCGAACGAAATCCCGCGCAGCACTTCGCCTTGGTCGAAACCGATCCGGACGTCCTTGAATGCGACGAACGGTTCGCCCGGAACGGCCGTGGTCATTTTGCTCACCGGCACCGGGCGGGAAGGGCACATCATTCTGAGATTATAGATGGAAACAACGGCCATTCGCAGCCGACGTTCGCCGCGCTCAACCGGCTGCTACCGGAATATGTACAGCAGCAGCTTCGCGAGAAACAGGTCGGATACCAGCACCATGACAGACGAAATGACCACGGCCGACGTTGTCGCCCGGCCCACGCCTTGCGTTCCGCCCTTGACGCGAAGTCCCTTGAAGCAGCCAATCGTCGAAACGATGAACGCGAAGACGATCGGCTTCGTAAACCCTTGAACCAGGTCGCCGAACTCGAGCGCGTCGATCGCCCGCGTCCAGAACTGCACCGCACCCAGTCGTAGCGTGAAATACGCCGCGGCGAATCCGCCGATCAGCCCGACGAAATCGAACACCGCCACCAGTAGCGGCATCATCAGCAGCGTTGCCACCACCCGCGGCGTCATCAATTTGCGGATTGGGTCGGTCCCCAGCGCCCGCATCGCGTCCACCTGCTCGGTCACGATCATCGACCCCAGTTCGGACGCCATTCCCGAGGCGTTGCGCCCCGCCACCAGCAGCGCCGCGATCGTTGGGCCAAGCTCGCGGACCAGCGCGAGCGCAACCGCGTCGCCGGTCAGGTCCGTCATTCCAAACCGCTGAAATTGCGACGCCGTGTTCAGAACGAGCACGCCGCCGATCGAGAGCGACGCCATCACGATGATCGGCAGCGAGCCGACCCCGATGATGTCCATTTGCTGAAGCGTGTCCGACCAGTAGGTCGGCGGGGTGAAAATGTTGACGAGAGACTGCAGCGACAGCAGGGAGTAATCCTGCACGGCAAGAATCATGCGTTTGAGCACGTTCCCGGCGGCTGACGGAAGCGTTGCGATTTCGGATTCGGGCATCGTGTGGAATCCGGCCGACGGGCTCTCTGCCGGGTCACCGGAAGCGTAGCGTCCGCTGCGCGGCGCGTCAAGCAAACATCCGCCCGCCAATGCGGCGCTAGCGCGGGCAGGCATAGCCCGCGCTCTTTACGCGTGCGTATGCCTCCGGTAGAATCCTTCGTTTGTTCCCTTTCCGGATACGCCACTGATGCTGCGATTCGTCACTGCCGGTGAGTCTCACGGCCAGGCGCTTGTCGCCTGGATTTCTGGCCTGCCCGCGGGTGTGCCGGTGGACCTGGAATTCATCGGGCGCGAGTTGCATCGCCGCCAGCTCGGATACGGCCGCGGCGGGCGCCAGCGGATCGAAAAGGATCAGGCGGACATTCTGGCCGGCGTGCGCCACGGCAAGACGATCGGTGCTCCCATCGCCCTGCGCATCGAAAACCGCGACTGGAAGAACTGGGAGAAAGCGCTGCCGGTTGAAGACAGCGAAGGCGCAGAGGACGCCCGGCGCCGCCTCACCGCGCCGCGTCCGGGTCATGCCGACCTGCCGGGTTCCCAGAAGTACAATTTTCACGATGCGCGCTACGTCCTCGAACGCGCCTCGGCGCGCGAGACGGCCGCTCGCGTCGCGGCCGGCGCGTTCGCCAAGCTGTTGTTGCGCGAATTTGGCGCCACCGTGCTCAGCCACACGATTGCCGTCGGCCACGCGCATCTCGAGCGCGAGGCGGCGTGGGAGGAGATCGTCGCGATTTGCGACAACCTTGAATCTCCCCTGCGCTGCGTCGATCGCGACGTCGAAGGGCGAATGGTCGCCGAGGTCGATCGCGTGCTTCGCGCGGGCGATTCCGTCGGCGGCGTCTTTGAGGTCGTCGCGCGCGGAATTCCCCCCGGCGTCGGCAGCCACGTGCAGTGGGACGAAAAGCTCGACGGCAAACTCGCGCGCGCGGTCATGTCGCTCCAAGCCGTGAAGGCCGTAGAGATCGGCACCGGCGTTGCCAACGCCGGCAGTTACGGATCGGAAGTGCAGGACGAAATCCGCTACGATACCTCGCGCAAGCGGTTCGACCGCTCGTCGAATCGCGCGGGCGGCCTCGAGGGCGGGATCACCAACGGCCAGGACGTGATCGTGCGAGGATACTTGAAGCCGATTTCGACGCTCCGCCGCGCGCTCCTTACCGCCGACATAAACACGAAGGAAGCGGTCAAGGCGGCCTACGAGCGTTCGGACGTTTGCGTCGTGCCGGCGGGCGGCGTGGTCGGCGAAGCCATGGTCGCGCTGGTCCTCGCCGAGGCGCTCCTCGAAAAATTCGGCGGTGACTCGCTCGGGGAAACGCGCAGGAATTTCGACGGCTATCAGCGCCAGTTGGACGATTTCTAGTGTTTTGTTTTCATAGCCGTCATTCCGAGGAATCTCTCTTCTTCGCTTTGGGGAGACGTAGGGAAGACACATGATTCATCCCATCGTAAAGTACGGCGACCCGGTGCTCGAGACGCCCTCGAGTCCCGTCGAACAATTCGACGACGAATTGCAGACGCTCGTCGCCGACATGTTCGAGTCCATGTACGCGGCGCAGGGCGTTGGCCTCGCCGCTCCGCAGATAGGGATCGGCCGTCGCGTCGCCATCATCGACGTGACCAATGGCAAGAACCCCGAAGGCAAGATCGTCTGCGTGAATCCGGAAATCATTCACGCCGAAGGCGAACAGCGCGAGGAAGAGGGCTGCCTGTCGGTACCCGGTTTTCGCGGCCACGTCGCGCGCCCGCTCTACGTCACCGTGCGCGCCCAGGATGCGAGCGGAAAGGAATTTGAAATGCGCGGCGAAGGACTGCTCGCGCGCGCGTTCTGCCACGAGATCGACCACCTCAACGGAATCCTTTTCATCACGCACCTCAGCATGCTCAAGCGCGACATGATCAAGCGCAAAATCCGCAAACTGAAAAAAGCCGGCGACTGGTAGGCGCACCGTGCCGCTGCGCATCGTCTTTTGTGGTACTCCTGCTTTTGCCGTGCCGTCTCTGCGGCACCTGATCGCGCAGCCGGATTTCCGCGTCGAAGCGGTCGTCACGCAACCGGACCGCCCGCGCGGCCGCGGGCAGGAAACGGCGTGCTCCCCCGTGAAGGATGCCGCTGTCGCCGCCGGAGTCCCCGTCTATCAGCCCGAAAAGATCAAGTCGGACGATGCGTACGATTCTTTCAAGCGCCTCGCGCCGGACGTGGTGGTCATCATTGCCTACGGGCAGATCATCTCGCCGCGCCTGATCGCGATTCCGCGGCTCGGATGGGTCAACCTCCACGCGTCGCTGCTGCCGAAGTATCGCGGCGCGGCTCCGATCAACTGGGCGATCGTCAATGGCGAGGCTCGCACCGGTATCACCACCATGGAAATTGACGCGGGGCTGGATACCGGCCCTATGCTGCTGAAGCATGAGACCATGATCGGGCCGGACGAAACCGCCCCTGAGTTGGCCGCGCGGCTGGCCGAAGCAGGCGCGCCGCTCGTCGCGCAGACTCTGCGCGGCCTCGACTGCGGTAAAATCACACCATCGCCGCAGGACAGTTCACAGGCGACGTTTGCGCCGCCCCTTAAAAAACAGGACGGCTGCATCGATTGGTCGCTCGACGCGCGGAAAATCTATAACCGGATTCGCGGCTTCGAACCCTGGCCCGGCGCGTTCACGTTGTTTCGCGGCAAGAACTGCCACGTGTGGGGGATTCCGGCCGCGCAGTCCGTCGAATCGTCTTTGCCCGGGTCCATCCATGCTGTCGCCGGCCGAATTCTCGTCGCCTGCGGCGAAGGCACGGCGCTGCGCCTCGATTTCGTGCAGCTGGAAGGGCGCAAACGCGTCGCAGCGCATGAATTCGCGAATGGCGCGCGCCTTGCGCCCGGCGACCGCTTCACGTAGCGCCGGCGTCTCGCTGGCGAATTTCGCCTTTCGGGGTTCTCATCCTATGCCTGTCAGTGTAGCAAGACGAATCGCGTTCCAGGTGCTGCGTCGCGTCGAGGCCGAAGGCGCGTACGCAAGCGATCTGCTGCACGCCGAACTTGGCGCGAGCGTGAAGCCCGCGGACGCGGCGCTCGCAACCGAATTGACGCTGGGCGTCCTGCGCCAGCGGCGGCTCCTCGATTTTCTCCTCGAGCGCCAACTGAAGAAATCCGTCGACCAGCTCGATCTGCCCGTGGCGCTCGCCCTGCGCATCGGCGCGTATCAGCTTCGCTTCCTGGGAAAAATCCCGCCGCGCGCGGCCGTCAACGAATCGGTCGAACTCGTGAAAAGCGCGCGAAAATCCTCGGCCGCGCCCTTGGTGAATGCCGTCCTTCGGAGGATCGCGGAACAGGCAAAAGCGCCCGCCGAGAACCTCCTTCCGCCGAACCTTCCGCTGGCCGAACGCCTCGCCATCCTGCATTCGCATCCGGCGTGGATGGTCGAGCGATGGCTTTCGCGCCTCGGCGACGCGCGGACGATCGCCCTGCTCGAAGCCGATAACCGCCCTTCCCGCCTCAGCTGCGCGCTGAATGACGCGGACCGCCGCGGCGAAATCCTCCGCGCACTTGAGAAAGCCGGGTTGCGCGTCGAGCCGGGCCGCTTGCTCAAAAACGCATTTGCCGTAAGCGGCGGAAGCCCTTCGCAAACGGAAGCCTTCCGCGCGGGTCAAATCTCGATCCAGGACGAAGCGTCGCAGGCGGTGCCGTTCCTCCTCGGTGTTCATCCGGGCGACCGCGTGCTCGATCTCTGTGCCGCGCCCGGCGGAAAGACGCCTGCGCTGGCGCGCGCTGCCGGAAACGCGGGGATCGTCATTGCCGCCGACCGCCACGCTCACCGCCTCCGGGCAATGGCGGCGCAGTTCAAGCGCCTCGGACTTGCCGGCGTTCGTCTCGTCGAGCTTGATGCCACGCAGCCGCTTCCCTTCGCCCGGGGATTCGACCGGATTTTTCTCGACGCGCCATGTTCCGGCACCGGCACGCTCGCCCGACACCCGGAGATTCGTTGGAGGCTGCGTCCGGAACAGCTCGCCGAATTCCACGATCTCCAGGTCCGCATGCTCGGGGGCGCGCTCGCGCATCTGGCCCCGGGCGGCAGGCTCGTCTATTCGACTTGCTCGATCGAGCCGGAAGAAAACGAGCACGTGGTGTCGGAAGTGCTGCGCGCCGCACGGTCGGTTCAGCGTGCCCCCGCGGAGGAGATGGCCCAAGCGCTCGCGCCGCACCTCGCCCCCGGCGTTTTTGCGTCCGCACTATTCGATCCCGGCGGGGAATTCCGCACATTGCCGGGGCAGTCCGATACCGATGGCTTCTTCGCCGCCGCCCTCCAATCCTCGTGACGAGCAGGCGCTGAAAAGTCCACAGGCATTTCTCCTTGCGCCATTTGTCCTTCGTGCTAGCGTGATAGTGTGGTCTTGAGCAGTTTGGTTTGGTGTGACGAACATGACGGACAGAGCGGCGAAAGTTGGAAGACAGACATGGCGAAGCGTAGGTTTGTTCTGGCACGGTCGTCCAATGTCGAATCGCTACACTGTCGAGTAGAAGCCAATGCAAGCCACTGAAAACAAAGATCGGCGGTCCGTTCGAATCGCTACACTCGCCGGGTGTGATTTTGCCATCGCCGGAGCGCCGCAATGACCCTCCGCGAGCGCCTGCAATGGATTCTCCGCATGGCGCTGCTGCTGTTCATCCTGTCGTCGATCGCGTTCCTGAGCGCGCTGACGGCAATGCGTTTCGCCATCCACGGCCGCGAGGTTGACATGCCGGACGTCGTCGGGGTCGGAGCCGTCAAAGCGGAGCAAATTCTGCACGGGCGCGGCGTGGGAATGAAAGTCGAGGATCGCATCTATAGCAATCTTCCCGCCGATGCCGTCGTGCGGCAGAGCCCCCTGCCGAATTCGCGCGTGAAGGTTGGGCAGAATGCCCACGTGGTCCTGAGCCTCGGCCCTCAGAAGGCAACGATTCCGCAGCTTCAGGACCGAAGCCTGCGCGCGGCTCAGGTCGAACTCCTGCGCGGCGGAATGCAGCTGGGGGAAGTCTCGAGCGCATACTTCCCCGGCGGCGCGGAAGACACGGTGATCCAGCAGGATCCCGCCGCGGGCACGACGGACGTCACCAGCCCGCACGTAAACCTGCTCGTTTCGCTCGGGCCGCGCCCCCCAGCCTACGTGATGCCGGACCTGATCGGCCTCCCGGTCGCGGAAGCCGAGTCGAAACTGAATGCCGCCGGACTGAAGGTTTCGAAACTCACGCCGTTGCCCTCAACCGAGGCGCATGGCTCGGTCGTCGGGCAGACTCCCTCCCGCGGACAGCGCGTTGACGCCGCCGCAACGATCGAGTTGCAGGTTGCCGAATAGCAGAAGCCACCGCAAAGCCGTGCTAGAATCCGCGGAGTTCCCATGAGCTATGCCCGCATCGAGATCGCGCCCTCCATTCTGGCCGCGGATTTCGCTCGCCTCGGCGAGGCAATCCGTGCCGTCGAGGAAGGCGGGGCGGATGTGATCCACGTGGACGTGATGGACGGCCATTTCGTGCCCAATATCTCGATCGGAATTCCCGTGGTCGCCTCCTTGCGCAAAGCAACCCGGCTCCCGCTGGACGTGCATCTGATGATCGAGCGCCCCGAGGAATACATCGAGGAGTTCGTCCGCGCGGGCGCCGACCGCGTCCTGGTCCATCAGGAGGCGACGGTTCACCTGGATCGCGCCCTGGCCATGATCCGGGAGTTGGGGGTACAGGCGGGCGCGGTGATCAACCCCGCGACGCCGGTGGCGATGCTGACCGAGGTCCTCGATAAAGTGGACACCGTTCTGGTCATGTCCGTGAACCCCGGCTTCGGCGGCCAGAAGTTTATCCCGGGGTCGATTGCCAAGATCCAGCAGTTGAATCAGTGGCGGACACGCTATAATGGCGGCTTCCGGATTGAGGTTGACGGGGGCGTGGACGTCGAGAACGTGGGCGAATTGGCGCAGGCCGGGGCAAACACGTTCGTTGCGGGTACGTCGATTTTCCATGCGCCCGATTCCACTGCCGCGGTTCGCCAGATCCGCAAGCTTGCAACAGAGGCGCTGAGCCAGCGAGTTTAAGGAAAGTGTCATGGTTGAGTTTCTGATCGGGAAACGCCGCCTCTTCACCGCCGTGCTGTTCGTGTCGCTTGCCGGGGTTTTCCCGGCCGGCGCCCACGCGCAGAAGCCCAAGGTGACGAAGGTCAAGCCGAAGAACGCGGCTAAGCAGAACGCCACCGACGATTCGGCCGAGCCGGATAAGGTGCTCTACGACCGCGCGGTGAACGACGTCAAGCACCATAGGTATGTCGAAGCCCGCTTGAGTTTTCAGACCCTGATCAACACCTACCCGGACAGCGAATACCTCGCCAAGGCCAAGCTCGGTACCGCGGATTCCTATTACAACGAGGGCGGCACCTCCAACCTGACCCAGGCCGTCGAGGAGTACAAGAATTTCATCGTCTTCTTCCCTTTTCTCGACGAAGCGGCGTACGCGCAGATGCAGGTCGGCATGGCCCACTATCGAATGATGGACAAGTCGGACCGCGACAACAGCCAAGCGGAATCGGCCGAGAACGAATTCCAGACGTTCCTTTTGAAATATCCCCAGAGCCCGCTCCTGCCCCAAGCCGAGCAGGATTTGCGCAACGTGCAGGAGGTTCTGGCGGACGGCGAGTTTAGGATCGCGCGCTTCTATTATGTGAAGCGCGATTACCGCGCCTCGGCCGCGCGCCTCATCGAGGTGACGCAGCGCTATCCGCTTTACAGCGGGAGCGATGAGGCGCTGTCGATGCTCGGAAGCGTTTACATGCGCGCCAAGCAGGTATCCAAGAACGAGGACGATCAGAATCACTGGGCGGACTTGGCGGCCCAGTGCTACAGCCGCGTTGTTCGCGATTACCCGCTCTCGAGCTTTGCCCCGGACGCGAAGGCCCGTCTCAAGGCGCTCGGGATGCCTATCCCCGCCGCCGATCCCGAAGCCATCGCGCGGATGCAGAAGCAGCAGATGTACGAAAAGCACCACCGCCAGAACTTCGCGCTGAAGCTTCCTCTCGGTATGGTCGAGTCGAGACCTGATGTTTCCGCAGCCGCTCGTTCCGGTGAGCCGAATATGAACCCACCGGACGACGCGGTTTCGGCCACGGAAGTCCTGAAGCCGGGCGCCGCCGGACCGTCGTTCACGGTCGCTGCGCAGAACGCCGCGACGGGCGATAGCGGTGGCGGCACGGTGAGCGAGTCGGGGCCCGTGGTCGAGGGCGGAACATCCGAATCCTCTGGTGGCGCGCCCGCAACGACCGCGGCCGCCGAGATTATCGAAGCCCCTAACTCTACTGCGGCAAGCACGCCGACGCCTGGCGCGGCCCCGGCCCCGGCTTCCGCCCCTGCGTCCGACACACGCCCCGCTGCGGCATCGGCTCAGGCTTCCCCGAACGACGCGTCCACCAGCAGCAGTTCTAAGTCGGCGGCTCAGCCGAAGCCGAGCAAGCCCGACCCGAAAAACGAGTCCACCAGCAAGAAAAAGAAGGGGTTGAAGAAGATCATTCCCTTCTAGTCTTGCTTTCTGACCCCTCCTAACGACTGGAGCACGGCTGTCCGTTGAGTCCGTTGACGCCCCCCTTGCATGATGCTGCAATGGGTGTGAAGCAAAAGCGGCAGGCGCCCGTACCGTGGGTGCGCCCGCCAGAGGACCCCCGTGCCCTGTATTCTGGTCGCTGACGACAACGCCAACATTCAGAAGATGGTCTCCCTGGCCTTTCAAGACCGCGGCATCAAGGTCATTTCGGTCGGCAACGGCGAAGCGGCCGTGCGCCGGATTCTCGAACTGAATCCCGACCTTGTCCTTGCGGACATCTTCATGCCGGTGCGCAACGGCTACGAAGTCTGCGAATTCGTCAAGAAAGACCAGCGATTCTCGCACGTCCCGGTCATCCTGCTGGTGGGTGCGTTCGATCCTCTCGATGAAAAAGAAGCGCGACGCGTGGGCGCCGACGGCGTCCTGAAAAAGCCTTTCGTTCCTCCCGATCCGTTGATCGCGATGGTCATGTCCGCCCTCGAGAAAAATCCCAAAGTTATCGCGGAGCTCGCCAAGGCGAAAGCTTCGCTCGAGCCGCACGCGCTGGCGGAGCCTCCCGGACCTATCCACGATGGGGTTCCGTTTCAGGTTCCTGCGCCGCCCAAGTTGGAAGTCAAGCCGCTGCCCGAGTTTCCGGAACCGAGTCCCGAGGAAGCTGCTTTGGTCTATGGCCTCGGAAAAGGTCAGCGCACGCTCGATCGCGAAGAGCTCGCGGCCGCGGGTGAGCCTCCGTCGCCGGTGGTCCAAGAGGAAGAAGAAGCCCCAGACGAGCCTTTCGACGGTGCAGCCACCACGAGCGATTGGCGGCGCAACGCGATGGATTTCGAAGTCCCGGCCGAGGCGGCCCACGGGCCGGCTTTCTCGGGCTCCGATCTCGATCCGATCGCACTCCTTCCGAAGTCGGATACGCTTCCGGCACCCAGCTTCGTTCCCGAACCGCCGCGGAAAATAGAACCGGCCGTGCAGGAACTGCATGAAGAGCCACCGTCCGCGCCTCCCGAGCGGAAAGCTTTTTGGGAGGAGACGAAGCAGCTTCCGGCGCATGTGACGCAAGCGGCTGCATCCCCGACGATATCAACGGACGCACGGGTGTTCGAGCGCGAAGCCGAGCCTGCTCCCGCGACCGTGCCCTCGCTGGAGCTCAGGGATCAACCCGAACCGGTCTCTGCGCCAACCGCACCGCACTGGATGGACGCGATTGCGTCCTTCTCTCCGTCGGCGCAGCGGGCCCGTGGATGGACAACCGTGCTATCCGAGCAGAGCGCGGAGATTCAAGCCGTTGAGGAATCGACTGCGGCGCCCGATGGGACGATCGCAACAGTTGCTGATTTATCCGAGGAACACGAATTCTTCGCGGAGGAGCCGGAGCCGTCGGAAGCCGTCTCAATCTCCTCTCCCACCGCGGCAATGAAAGAAGCGGCACCCCAGCCATCCCCGGTGCCATTTGCCAGCGCCGAGCCCGAACCGGGCTTTGGGCCCCTGGATGCTTCCTCTGAAGACCGGCCGTCTTTCCAGGAGCCTGATCTCGTGAAGCCACCCGCCGTGCGCGTGATTCCCGAGCCGCTACTCATCGAGGAAGAATCGAGCCAGCCGTCCGCGAGCTATGGCAATCGCCAGGAGGAACTCACTCCGCTGCACTCTTTCACCGTGCCCGAGCCGCCCGTTTCCAGCGAGCCCGCTGCGGAAGAAGAAGCCTCGGCGGTCGGGCCCTCGCATGACGATCTCAATGGGTGCATCCCGACCGGCCCTCCTCCGAGCCGCGAAGCGCTTGCCGGGATCCCATTCCTCAATCCTCCTCCGGGTTTCGATCCGAATGCGCCCGAAGAGGAAGCGCCGTCCGCCAACACCGTGGACGCCGCCGTGCAAAAGATTATCGAGAGGCTCGAACCGCAGTTGCACGACCTTCTTGAAAAGACCGTGCTGAAGCCGCTGATTGAGAGCCTTCTCCAGCAGGAGCTCGCGAAAAGGGGAGAGAAGTAGCCCCGCGCGATCTGGCGCTCGTCGCGCAGCCGCCTTCACGCACCACTTCCGCTTGCGACGTTTTTCCCTCGCGTATATGCTGTGCCCCGCCGGACGTGGAAGGGGGGCCGCTTCGTGAATACGCCAACGATATTCTCTCGCTTGCTTGCGCCGGATTCCGCGCGCGCGGGCGTCTTCTTTACGGTTGCGTTCTTGCTGATGGGCTTCGTCGGTGCAGCTCCGGCACGAGCGGCCTCGTGCGAAAGCCTGGCTTCGCTCTCGTTGCCGGATACGACCATCACGCTGGCCCAGATTGTGCCAGCAGGCAGCTTTACATTGCCGCCTGGAACTCCGCCAGGACCGCCGGGAGTGCCCCCGCCATCGTTCGACACTCTGCCGGCCTTTTGCCGCGTGGAGGCTACCTTGAAGCCCACCACCGACTCCGACATCAAGATCGAGGTGTGGATGCCGGTTTCCGGCTGGAACGAAAAATTTCAGGCAGTCGGCAACGGCGGCTGGGCCGGGGTCATTAGCTACGGCGCTCTAGGGCTGGCCGTTGGGCGCGGGTACGCCAGCAGCTCTACCGACACCGGGCACGCGGGCGGCAACGGCGTCTTTGCGTTCGGGCACCCGGAAAAGCTGGTGGACTATGCCTACCGTTCCGAGCACGAGATGACCGCGAAGGCCAAAGCCATTATTCAGGCTTTTTACGGCAGCGGGCCGCGCCTCTCGTATTGGAACGGATGTTCGACCGGCGGCAAACAGGCGCTCACGGAAGCGCAACGATACCCCGACGATTTCGACGGCATCATCGCAGGCGCGTCCGCCAACTATATGGTTCATCTTCAGGCCTCGTCGGTTTGGATCTCGCAGGCCGTGCACAAAAGTCCGGAGAGCGCTATCCCCGCGGAGAAGCTCCCGTTCATCCACAAGGCCGTGCTGGAAGCCTGCGACGCGCTCGATGGCGTCACGGACGGCCTGCTCGACGATCCCAGGATCTGCCATTTTGATCCGGCGGTGCTTCAGTGTAAGGGCGGCGATGACGCGTCATGTCTCACCGCTCCGCAGGTGGAAGCGGCCAAGAGAATCTATTCGCCGGTTGTGAATCCGCGCACTGGGAAGGAGATTTTTCCCCCTCTCGAGCCGGGCAGCGAGCCTGCCTGGAGCCTTCCCCTGAGCAGGCCGCCCCTGGTCGCGGTCGATTATTTCAAGTACGTCGTATTCAAGAACCCGGACTACGATTATCTCACCCTGAATTTCGACAGCGACATTGCGCTCGCCGACAAGGTGGACGGCGGCCTGAACAACGCCATCAATCCGAATCTCAAGCCTTTCTTTTCGCACGGTGGAAAGCTCCTGATGTACCACGGCTGGGCCGATCAACTCATCCCTCCCGAAAACAGCGTCAACTACTACACGAGCGTCGTGAAGGCGGAGGGCGGCGCGGCGAAGACGGCGGATCGAGTGCGCCTGTTCATGGTGCCGGGCATGAATCACTGCCGCGGTGGCGAAGGGCCTAACGATTTCGATGTGGTTGGCGCGATGGAGCAGTGGGTCGAACAGAAAAAAGCCCCTGCCGAGATGATCGCCTCGCACAAAACAAAGGGGCAAGTGGATCGCACGCGGCCCCTGTGCCCGTATCCGCAGGTCGCGAAGTACAAGGGTGCCGGCAGCATCGACGAGGCGGCCAATTTCGTCTGCGCCGCCCCGTAGTTAGCGCGTGAACAGCGTTCAGTTGCACAAGCGTTTCGTCGTGGTGACAGGTCTGCCGGGCAGCGGCAAGACCACATTGGCCAGGCGACTGAGTCCCGCGCTCGGCCTTCCGGTTATCGACAAGGATTTGATTCTCGAACGTCTGTTTGCCTTGGAAGGTGTCGGAGACGCGGTGTGGCGTCGCAAGCTGAGTCGAGATAGCGACGAGATACTCAAAGGGGAAGCAATCAGGTCGAATGGCGCAATACTGGTTTCGTTTTGGCGCCGACCCGGCATGCCCGAAGATTCCGGGACTCCAACCGATTGGCTGTCGCAACTAGCATCATCACTGGTCAACGTCCACTGTGTGTGCCAGCCCGAAATTGCGGCCGAGCGCTTTCTTTCGCGGCGACGGCACCATGGTCACCTGGACATGAGCCGATCCCCGGCAGACACGATGGATAGCGTGCGCGCGATTGCCGCCCTTCCTCTCCAGCCCATTGGGCCGCGCATCGACGTCGATACCAGCCAGGAAATCAACCTTGAGCTGGTGCTGCGCCAGGTAAACGCCGAATTTGACGCCTTGCGCGCCCGCCGCTTATATTGATTGTTTCGTGTCTGCCCGAAATTTAATTCCGTAAGGAACGCATGCCCCGGGAAATCCCCAAGGCTTACGAGCCGCAGGAGATCGAAGAGCGCTGGGCCAAGGCCTGGTTCGAAGAGAAACTCTTCCGCGCCGAAAACTCAGGCAACGGCCCGGCATTTTCGATTGCGCTGCCGCCGCCGAACGTGACCGGCTCGATCCACATCGGCCACATGCTCGAACATACGCAGATCGACATGCTGGTGCGCTGGCGCCGCATGAAGGGCCATCGCACCCTGTGGCTGCCCGGGATGGATCACGCGGGCATCGCCACGCAGTTTGTGGTCGAGCGGGAGCTGGCCAAGCAGAAGATCCGACGCCAGGACCTGGGCCGCGAGGAGTTCGAGCGGCGGGTGTGGCAGTGGAAGGCGGAAAGCGGCGGCGTCATCAAGGACCAAATGATCCGCCTTGGCGCGTCCTGCGACTGGACGCGCGAGCATTTCACGCTCGAGCCGAGACTCTACCGCGCGGTCCTCGAAGCTTTCCTGAGGCTTTATCGTGAGGGACTGATCTATCGCGGGCGGTACATGGTCAACTGGTGCCCGCGCTGCCAGACGGCCATCAGCGATCTCGAAGTCGTTCACCACGAGCGCACCGGAGAAATCTGGAACATCCGCTACCCGATCGCTGGTTCGAAGGAATTCCTCGTCGTGGCCACCACGCGCCCGGAAACGATGCTCGGCGATACGGCCGTCGCCGTCCATCCGGATGACGAGCGCTATCAGCGCCTTGTGGGCAAGACCGTGATGCTGCCGTTGATGAACCGCGAAATTCCGGTCATCGCCGATACCTACGTGGACCGCGAATTCGGCACTGGCGTCGTCAAGATCACTCCGGCGCACGACCCGAACGACTTCGAAGTCGGCAAGCGCCACAAGCTGCCGGAAATCGACGTGATGACCAACGACGGGCACATGAATGAATCGGCGGGAAAGTATGCCCGCGTCGAGCGATTTGCCGCCCGTGCGCGAATCGTCGCCGACCTTCAGGATCTCGGCCTGCTCGAAGGCGTGAAGGAGCACCTGCACGCCGTCGGCGTCTGCGACCGCTGCAAATCCATCGTCGAGCCGCGCATTTCGACGCAGTGGTTCATGAAAATGAAGCCGCTGGCGGAGCCGGCGAAGGGAGTTGTCGGCGCCGGCACCATCGAGGTTGTGCCCGATAACCAGCGCACGATCCTGTTGCAGTGGCTCGAGAATATCCGCGACTGGTGCATCTCGCGCCAGCTCTGGTGGGGCCATCGCATTCCCATCTGGCACTGCGGCGATTGCAAGGAGATGGTCCCGGCGCTCGATTCGCGCGTCGAGATTGTGGAGGGCCACGCGCGCGCAGCCAGTGTGCCGATGGAATGCCCGAAGTGCGGCGGCACGAAACTGACGCAGGATACCGACGTGCTCGACACGTGGTTCAGCTCGGCCCTGTGGCCGTTTTCAACGCTCGGCTGGCCCGACGACACGGAAGACCTGCGTACGTTCTATCCCACGAGCCTGCTTATCAGCGGCTACGACATTCTGTTCTTCTGGGACTCACGGATGATCATGATGGGCCTGCACCTGACGGCGGGAGCGGAGCCGAAAGACAGTATTCCATTCCGGCGGCTCTACCTGCATTCGCTCGTGCGGACCGCCGAGGGTGCCAAGATGTCGAAGACGAAGGGCACGGGCGTCGATCCGCTGCAACTGACGCAGCAGTACGGCACGGACGCGCTGCGCTACATGCTCGCGAGCATGGCCGCGCCCGGCACGGATATCGCGCTGACCGAAGACCGCATTCTCGGCGCGCGCGCGTTCGCGAACAAAATCTGGAATGCGGCGCGGTTTCTGTTCGTCAATCTCGAGAAAATCGAAGCGCAGGGCGTCGCGCTCGAAGAGCTGGCCGCGCCCAAAATCCGCGCGGAGGCGCCCTATCCGGTGCCAGGCGAAGGCGCGCTCGCGCACAGCTGGATTTTCTCGCGGCTCGCGGCGGTGACCGCGCAGGTGGACAACGCGCTCGACAATTTCCGGTTTCACGAGGCGTGCCAGACAATCTACCAGTTCTTCTGGGGCGATTTCTGCGACTGGTACATCGAGTGGGTCAAGCCGCAGCTGAGCGCTCCCGAGCGCGAAGCCGCGCTCGCCGCGTGGCGGAACATCTTCGCCGCGCTCGATGCCGCGCTGCGGCTGTTGCATCCTGTGATGCCCTTTCTCACCGAGGAGCTGTGGCATCGACTACCGCAGCCGACGGGCGCGCGTTCGATTGCGCTCGACAAGTTTCCCGGGGCGCGCGCGGGATGGGCCGATGTTGCTTCCGATGAAGCCATGGCGACGCTGCAGGAGATCATCGTAGCGGCGCGCAACATTCGCGCGGAGATGAAACTCGATCCAAAACGCAAAGTCCCGGCCGAATTGTCGACCGGGAATCCTGTGCTTCGTAGGCTCGTCGAGGAGAATCTGGATCCGCTCTTGCGCCTGGCGACACTTTCAAGCCTGCAAATATCCGCGGAACATCTGGATCCCACCGGCGCGGCAGTTCGCTCCACGGCGCAATTTGATCTCCGAATTGCCTATGGCGACACCATCGACAAGCCAGCCGAGATCGCGCGCCTCAAGAAGGAAATCGACCGCCTCGCAAAGGACATCGAATCGAAGCAAAATCGCTTGGCCGATGAAAGCTTCACGAGTAAGGCGCCCGCGAAGGTTGTTGACGGACTCCGCGCAACCCTCGCCGAGCGCCAGCTCGAACTGAAGAAGCTCGTCGAGCGCCTCAAACAGCTCGAATCCTAGTCGCGAGATGCGCGGCTGCTTGTTCGCGGCGAGCGCGTCGAGTATTCTTCGTGGTTTCACCTCATGGCGACGAAGCGAATGGCGGACCTGCCGGGCACGACCGACCGGCGCATCGACGCGCTGCTGACGTTGCTCGCGGAAAACTCGACGATCGTCATCAGCGGCGCGAAAATCGCGAAGGAAATCGGCGTCACGCGCCAGAGGGTCTGGCGCTGGATCGAGAAACTGCGCGCGCTCGGCGTGCGCGTGAAGGGCCACCCGCGGACCGGCTACCATATCGAGCGCGTCCCGGACATTCTGGTGCCGCAGATGCTGACCCACCGCCTCTATGGCACGCCGTTTGCGCGGCGCATCTATCACTTTTTCAAGACCGATTCCACGAATTCCGTTGCGTTGCGCTTGGGAGAAGCGGGCGAGCCGCACGGCACGATCGTGCTCGCCGAGGAGCAGACCGCCGGACGCGGCCGCGCGGGCCGTTCGTGGACTTCGGAGCGGTCCGCCGGAATCTATTGCAGCATCCTGCTGCGGCCGCCGGTTTCGCCCGCGCACGCGCCGTTGCTGACGCTTGTCGCGGGCCTCGCCGCGCGCGACGCCGCAGCCGACGACCTCGACGCTCTGCCCGACATCCGCTGGCCAAACGACCTTCTGGTCGGGGGCCGCAAATTCTGCGGCATTCTCACCGAAATGCACGCGGAACCCGACCGCATCCACTACGCGGTGATCGGAATCGGCGTGAACGTCAACCAGACGAAGATGCCCGGCGAACTCGCAGACACCGCCACCTCGTTGCGGATCGCGACCGGCAAAGTTCACTCGCGGCTTGAGCTGCTGATTCGGTTGCTGCGCCATCTCGACCGCTACTACAATGAATTCCTGGCGGACGGCGCCCTGCCGATCATCCGGCGGTTCGCGCAGGTATCGACCTACTACGAAGGGAAGCGCGTGCGGATCACGACGGCAACGGAAAGCTTCACGGGAATCACCGCCGGACTCGAGCCGAGTGGCGTGCTGCGCGTGGCGCGCGACGACGGGCGCGGCATCGAGCCGGTGCTCTCCGGCGACGTCTCGGAGGCATCCTGATGCTGCTGGCCCTCGATGCGGGCAACACCAACACGGTGCTCGGCGTTTTTCGCGGCCAGGAGCTCATCGCGCACTGGCGGCTGACCACGGCGCGCGATCAGACCATCGACGAATACGGCATCCTCACGCGCAATCTTTTCACACTCGCGGAAATCGAGCCGCGGGGAATCAACGGCGTCATCATCAGCTCCGTCGTGCCTCCGCTGAACGCAACGCTCGCGGGAATGGCTGAACGGTACTTCAGCCGCAAGGCGCTCTTCGTCGAGCCGGGGATCAAGACGGGGATGCCGGTGCTAGTCGATAACCCCCTGGAGGTTGGCGCCGACCGCATCGTGAACGGCGTGGCGGCGTTCCAGCAGTGCGGCGGCCCGGTGATCGTGATCGATTTCGGAACGGCGATCACTTTCGACGTCATCTCGGCGCGCGGCGAATATCTCGGCGGCATCATCGCGCCGGGAATCGGGATTTCGGCGGAGGCGCTCTACACGCGCGCCGCCCGGCTGCCGCGGGTGGAAATTAAGGACCCCGGCAAAGTGATTGGGGTCAACACGGTCGAGCAAATGCAGGCCGGGCTTTATTACGGCACCGCCGACATGGTCGACGGGCTCATCACCCGCATCAAGAGAGAACTTGGCACGCCGGCGAAGGTGGTCGCGACGGGCGGGCAGGCGGCGCTGGTTGCCCGCGGCTCGAAACACATCGATCAGGCCGATGAGTTCCTCACATTGAAGGGTCTTCGCATAATCTGGGAGCGTAACCAGGCGGGCGCGAAGGACCGCCCCGGCGCGCAGAAGAAGACAGCGGGCCGGGCCAAGGCATAGGCCAGCCGCCGGCGCCTCTTCGACCTTGTTCGATGGAACCCTTCAACTATTTCAATTATTTCACCGAAATCGAGGAATACTTCTGGCGCAAGCGCGGGGCTCATTTGCTCGTCTCGCCGCTCGATTGGGCCATCGTGGAGACGTGGCAGAAGGCGGGCATTCCCCTCGGCGCCGTGCTCAAGGGGATCGATCGCGCGTTCGAGAGCTGGGGGCGCTCGCGGCGCGCGGCAGTCGGGCGGCAACTGAAGAGCCTGGCGTATTGCGTCGATGCCGTGCTCGATGCCGCCGCCGAAGCCCAGGAGGCTGCTGCGGGCAGCGGTCCCGAGGTGAAGGCGTCGCGGCCTGCGGCCGAGCCCTTTTCGCGCGACGAGACGAAGAAATATCTAGCTCGCAACGCGGCGCGCGTGCGCGCGACAGCAGCGAAGCGCAGGACGACGCAAGCCGCCCTGGCGGCTCGTCTCGAGGAAACAGCAAAGCGGCTCGACGAAGCACTGCCGCTGGTCGATTCCCCCGGCCCGCTCGATCTCGAAGATCTTGAACGGCGGCTGACCGTGCTGGAAGAGAAACTGACTGCGGCGCTCTCCACTGACGCGGACGAGGAGGCGATGCTCGCAATCCGCCGTGAAATGGACCGCTCGCTCGCGCCCTATCGGCGCAAGATGTCCGCCGGGCAACTCGCGCAGCTCGAGCGCCAGTACGTCCAGAAGCGGCTGTTCGAGCTGTTCGATTTGCCCCGGCTGAGCCTTTTCTACCTCACGTAGCCGGCGCGATGTTCGCGGACCTGTCGTACGTACTTTCCGCGATTGACGCCGGGCTGCCTGGCTGCAAGCATGGTAGGCCGTCACGCTGATCGCTATTCTCCGAGGCCCTGATACCGTGGAAACGATGGACATAAGAATCGAAAAACTGATCTATGGCGGCGAGGGCCTTGCGCATCACAACGGCTCGACTGTCTTCATCCCTTTCGTGCTTCCGGCGGAGCGAGTTTCCGCCACGCCCGTCGAGCAGAAGAAAAAGTTCGTGCGCGCGCGCGTCGAAGGGATCATCGAGCCCTCGCCCGAGCGTAGCGCGGCGCGCTGCCCTCACTTCGGCGTTTGCGGCGGCTGCGACTACCAGCACATGCCGTACGACGCGCAGCTCCGGTACAAGACGGAAATCCTGCGCGAAACCTTGCAGCGAATCGGGCGAATCAAGTGGGCGGGAGAAATTGCGGCGCACGCGTCGCCGCCTTGGGGCTATCGCAACCGCGCGCAGTGGAAGATCCGTCCGGTGGAAAGCGGATCCGGGGCCGGCGCGGAGAGGCTCGGAATCGGTTATTTCCGGGCGAATTCGACGGCGCTTTGCGACGCCGAAGATTGCGCGATTCTTTCGCCGCTCCTGCTGAAAACGCTGCTCGCTCTGCGCAAAGCCCTGGCGGAAGAAAAGCTCCCGCGCGAATTGCGCGAGATCGAGGTATTCGCCGGCGCAAACGACTCGAAGCTCCTTCTCACGGCCACCTTCGCCGGCTTCCCAAAGCATGCTGCCGAGCTCGCGAAGACAATTCGCGGGATTCTGCCGGAGACTCAGAGCCTGCTCTTCCACGATCCGGGCCGCGAACGAATGGAACTGGATGGGCCCGGTTTCGTCGAATACGAAAGTGGTGGCTCGATCTTTCGGGTGGGGCACTTTTCGTTCTTCCAGGTGAATCGCTTTCTCTCCGGCGAACTGGCTCGCGAAGTGGCGGAGAACGAAGAGGGCGGTGGCCGGGCGCTCGATCTGTTCGCCGGCGTGGGGCTGTTTTCGGTCCCTTTGGCGAAGTGTTTCGAGCACGTTCTTGCCGTTGAGTCCAACCCGGCGGCGGCGCGCGACCTGGAAACGAACGCCCGCGGGGCCGGTCCGATCGAAGTGCGAGCAGCGGATGTCGAGCGGTTTCTCGAAAGGTACAAGGGCAAGCCCGATCTTGTCGTCCTCGACCCTCCGCGAGCGGGACTCCCGCCGGGTGCCCTCAGGCCGCTCGCGCGCTTAGCACCTGCGCGCATAACATACGTTTCGTGCGAGCCGCCGACGTTGGCGCGCGATCTTGCGGCGCTGGCCAACGGCGGCTACGAAATCACCGGCGTTCACCTGTTCGATCTCTTTCCGCAGACGTTTCACATGGAGACGGTTGTACGTCTCCGCAGACGCCCATGAAGTTGCCGGCACTCTGGATCGCCGCGGCATTTGCGGCCGGAGTCGCAATCTCAGTCCACTGGCCATCGCCGCTGAAAGTGTGGCTCGCGGCGGCCGCGGCGGACATGCTGCTCGGTGCGATCCTGCTCTGGCGCGCGCATCTCGCCGTGGCTTGGACGTTTGCGCTGCTCGCATGGCTCGCGCTGGGCGGAGTGGCAGCCGGCCTCGAGCGCGCCGCGATCCCGGCGAACCACGTCACGCGGCTCATCGCTGCCGGACGCCTGGACATAGGCGAGCCGCTGCGCTGGCGGGGACGCCTGCACGAAGACCCGCTGGCCCTGCCATGGGGACGTCGCTACGAGATCGACCTCGAGCAAGCCGAAGTGGCCGGCGCGTACGTGCCCGTCAGCGGCGGCCTGCGCGTGAATCTGTACGGCGCGGAGCACGCCGCCGCCGCGCCGGAAGGTCTTCGCGCGGGCGATCGAGTGGAGGCGCTCGTGAAAGCGCGGCCGCCCCGCAATTTTCTCGATCCAGGCGCTTTTGATCTGCGCGGGTATCTCGCTCTTCAGGGAGTCGATTTGATCGGTTCGCTGCGCAGAGGCGAGCTACTGCAAATCATCGATCGCCCGCGCCCGACCTTCTCGCAGCGTCTGGCGCGGGTTCGTGGAACGCTGCTGACGCGGCTCGACGGCCTCTTCCCGGGCCAGCCGGAGCGCGCGGCCGTCCTGAGGGCCATGCTGCTCGGCGACCGCAGCTTCGTTGATTCGCAGGTCGTCACCGCCTTCCAGAAGACTGCGGCGTATCACGTCCTGGTCGTGGCGGGATTGCACGTTGGTGCGCTCGCGGTATTTCTCTTCTGGTTTTGCCGGAGGCTCCGATTCTCGATCGGCATCACGAGTCTCGTGACGATCGCGGCGCTTGCGGCCTACGTCGGCGTGATAGAGGACCGCCCGCCGGTTCTCCGCGCCGGGCTGATGGCGGCGTTCTATTTGTGCGCGCGGCCGCTGTTCCGGCGCGTCGAGCTGCTGAACACCGTGGCGCTTGCGGCGCTTGCGATTCTCGTCTGGCGGCCTTCTTCGCTGCGGGATTCGAGCTTCCAGCTTTCGTTTTCTGCGGCGGTCGTCATCGCGGGCCTCGCGCTGCCGTGGATGGACCGCACGAGCGCGCCGTATCGCGCGGGGCTGCGGCATCTGGGCGATGTGACGCGGGACTCAGCGCATCCGCCGAAGGTCGCCCAGTTCCGGATCGACGCCCGCGCCGCCGCCGAATGGATCGGATCGCGGCTTCCGCAGTGGCTTGCGCCGAGGGCGCGGACGTTCGTCACTGCGCCGGTTCGCGCCGGGCTCCGATTGTGGGAGGTCGTGCTGCTCTCCGTGGTGATTCAAGGCGGCATGATTCCGCTGCTTACGCGGGACTTTCATCGCGTGAGCCTTGTTGGCCCGCTAAGCAACATCCCGGCCGTGCTTCTGACGGGGCTCATCGTGCCGCTCGGCTTCCTCACTTTGGCTGCGGCCTTCGTGTGGGCGCGTCTCGCGGCCGTGTTGGCGAAGGCGCTGGGGCTTTGCACGGGAGCGCTGCTCGCGATTGTCGAATGGTTCAGCCGGTTGCCGCGCGTCTCGTATCGAATTCCCGGGCCGCCGGCTTGGCTTTTGCTCGCGTTCTTTGCCGCGTTCGTGTGCCTGGCGATAGCCGCGAGAGCGGCTGCGGCGCGGCGGATGAATCGCATCGCGAGGCGCCAGTTGGCGCCGCCCATCGCCCCAGCGGAATGGGGATCGGCTCTGGTGCTCGTGGCGCTCGCGGTTATCGTGGCCTGGTATCCGTTCGGGCCGAATCTTCAGCGCGGAAGGCTCGAAGTGAGCGTGCTCGATGTGGGGCAGGGCGACTCGATCTTCGCCGCGTTTCCGGACGGCCGCACGATGCTCGTCGATGGCGGCGGGCTCGCCGGTTCCGAGTGGGTCGGCGGATACCGATCGGGCACGGACGTCGGCGAAGAGGTTGTGTCGCCGTATCTCTGGTCGCGCGGCCTCAAGCGGCTCGATGTGGTCGCGCTCACCCACGCGGATCACGATCATCTCGATGGTCTCTACAGCGTGCTCGACGACTTTCGCGTGGGCGAACTGTGGATCGGGCGTGACGATGACAGGCCGGCGTTCAAACGCCTGCTCGCGGAAGCGCGCGCGCGCGGCGTTACCATCGTGCACCGGGCTCAGGGAGACGAGTTCGATTGGCGCGACGCTCGGGCCGACGTGCTATGGCCGCCCGCCGGCGAACCCGTTGGAAAAGCGTCGAACAACGATTCGCTGGTCCTGCGGCTTGCGGATGGCCGAGTCCACTTCCTGCTGACGGGGGATATCGAGCGGCCAGTCGAAGAACAATTCGTTGCGGAAGGAGCGCCGGTCGAGGCGGCTTTCCTGAAGGTGCCCCACCATGGCAGCAAAACATCTTCGACCGAGGCGTTTCTTGCGGCGGTTGCGCCGCGCGTAGCTGTCGTATCCGTCGGCGAATCGAATCCGTTCGGCCATCCTGCGCAGAGCGTGATCGAGCGCTACTCCAACGCGGGCGTGCAATTGCTGCGCACGGACCGCGACGGCGCAATTACGGCGATCACCGACGGGCAGAATCTATCCGTGCATGCGTACGCCGAGCAATAGTCCCAGTTCCGCCCGCGCAAGCCACCTCACCTATTTGTCCCATCCGGTCGGCTGCTTGTACGGTAGTGCCAGTTGGACACCTTCGACCTGGCGTATCTTCCCGTTCTGAATCTTGAAAAACTCCGCCACTTCGACGCTGAACGGCCTTTTTGCAGACGGCGGCATATCGATCTTCCCGATGCCCGGCACGTCGGCTGATAGTACGGTTCCGGGATGGTTGAACATGAAGAAGCCGAACACAATTCCCATTTTCTCGTCCACGATCAGGAAGCGCCGCGGGTTGACGGATTTAATGTACGCCCAGATCTTGGTGTTCATGTTGTCGCGGCATCCCATTCCCGCCGGATTGAAGTTGCCGTGCCCCCAGCCTTCGTTGTAAGAGGGATTATTGGTGTCCTGCGTGCCGTCGAGGATTCGATTGCACTTCTCATCGAACGGGACCATGTCGCCCGAAAGGTGCACGATGCCCTCGAAATACTGGTTCGTGTACTTGAGCATGTCTTGCCGCGACGATCGCTCGGAGGGGGCGAGTGGCTGGAGGAAGACGGGATTCGGATGGCCCAGTTTCTCCAGATTCTGGGCAGGCTCCGCGCCTCGACGCACGACCGTCTCGACCTCGGTGATTTTCCGGTTCACCACCTTCAGGCGAAGCACGAGGATCGCCGGCGTGCCATTCTCCCGGATGGTCACCTCACAACCGACTTGCCCGGCTTGATGGTCAGCGAAGTAGATCTTGTAGGTGCCCATGCCGCTGATGGTGCCCCAGAGAGCGTCGCCGAGCTTCAGCGGTATGGTGTTCTCCGTGAACTTGACCTGGGTCGCCAGAGGCAGCCGGCTCGGATCGTGTGCAACCAGGGCGGCCAGATATTGGTCAACGAAGCCGGTCAAGCAGGCGTAGTCGCACCCTGCAGGAGCGCTCTGCGGCTCACCGTTGCCGGGGGCCGCTCTGCCGACGGGCGCCGCCAAAGTGGCGACGATCAGAGCCCCTGTCGCAACGATCCCCGCTAGTCTTGTTCGCATTTCCTATCCTCCTTGTTGTGTTGTGATTGTGCGCGTCCCCACCCGGAAATTTGAAATGCAGCTTCCAAGTACTATTGTGCGCCTGCGAGCGCGAGTCCATAATGAATAGAGTTCGGCCCTCAGCCACAATGGAAACCACGCACGAGAACGCGGCGTTTTCGCCGACCCAGGAGCAAATCGACGAAGAAAGCAGGCGTATCCGCCGGCTTCGGATTCTGGTTCACCTCACGCTCGGCACCATCGCGGAGGGCGGCCTCTCCCCCGAGGAAGCCGCGGGAATGATCGCCGCCACGCGTCGCGCTGCGCTCGAAATGTTTCCCGGCAAGGAGAGCGCGTTCGACCTGATCTACCGGCCGCAGTTCCAGCGCATGATGCACGCCGTTTATCGCCTCCAGTAGCGGAAAGCTGTCAGTAGCCGAAGCGCCCTCGAAACCACATCCGCAGCCAGACGATTCCCAGTCCCGCAATCGTCCCGATCAGAGCCCGGTATTCGCGGTTGCGCCGGTATTGCGCCCAGGAAAATTTTTCAGCCGCCTCGCCTGCCGGCAGAGATGAGGTGCTATACGCGCGGGCGAAGCGAGGGAAAAAGAACGGCACCCGCGCCGCGTACGCATCGAACGCTGCTCCGAATCGCCGATGGAGATCTTCGGCTTCGTTCCGCATGACCGCGTAGTAGAAAATGGCAAAGTAGCCGACCACGAGGACGCCAGCCGGCCAGGAACGCCCAGCGATCGCGAAGCCTGCGGCCAGGAACGCGCTGCCAAGGTAGAGCGGATTCCGCGTGCGTGCATACGGCCCGGAGGTCGCGAGTTCGCGGTCCTTCCGCAGATGGCCGGACGCGGCCGCGCGAATGGCAAGCCCAAAAGCCGCCACAATCCCGCCGATCAGGATCGAAACAGGTAGTGGATTGGCGAGCAGCCAAAAAACGGCCGCGACGGGATAGCCCACACGGACCCGCCAGCGCATCCAGAATTTTCTCGGCTCGCTCACGAACTCGTTCTCCAGCGGCGCTCCGCCGCTTCAGCCACTTGTTGCACCGTGATCGACAGCATCGCGGGCGAGTACGACTTGCCGCGGCGGTACGTTGTTTCGCAGTTCCGTGAATTGCGGATGACGACATCGCCTGTTCCATCGGCGGAATACGGACCGTTGCGCGAAGGGTCCGTGGGCCCGAAAAGCCCGACCACGGGTGTGCCCAGGGCCGCGGCGAGATGCAGCGGGCCCGTGTCCGCGGAAACCACGAATCGCGCGCGGCGCATCAACGCCATCAATGGGCCCAGATCGAGCGGAATCGAAAGAGGCGGCGGATCACCTGCGGCCTTCACAGCCCGGCTGGCAAGATCCTCCTCACCGGGGCCGAATGTGACGACGCCCCGCCAGCCGTGCCGTTCGGCCAGCGCGCGGTGCAGTTCGCCGTAACGCTCCGCGGGCCAGCACTTCGAGAGCCAGCCCCCGCCGGGGTTTAACACGAAGAACTCGCGAAGCCCGCCGGCTGCAAGCGAGCGGGCAGCGTGCTCCTCGTCGGCCGGGCGGATGGCCAGCGGAAATCGCGGCTTCGACTTCCGCGCGCCGGCGAATTCGGCGAGAGTGAGGTTGTGCTCCACTTTGTGGGCGCCGCGCGGGTTGACGCGATCGGTGTAAAAAAGCGAGGCGAGTCCCTCGCGCGCGTAGCTGCTCGGGAAGCCGACGCGCCGCGGCGCGCCCGATGCGAAAGCGAGAAGCGCCGATTTGTAGAGCGCCTGAAAATCGATCGCGCACGTATATTTCGCCGCGCGCAACTTTCGAACCGCGCCCGCAATTCCTCCGAAACTCTTCCGGTCGATCGGGATGATCTCGTTCAGATCGGGATTCCCTTCGAGCAGCCGCGTCCATTTCGGCTCGATGAGCCAGTCGATGCGCGCTTCCGGAAACGTGTCGCGAAGCGCGGCGGCGGATGGGATCGCATGGATCACGTCGCCCATCGAGCCGAGCCGGACAAGCAGGCACCGCGGCTCAGCCATCGCACTGCCGGCGCACGCGATCGAGCAGGTCGCGCGTCGAGTGCTGCTTGGGATCGCCGACGATGGCCACGCGGATTCCCAGGAGCGCCGCGAGATCGCGTTCGGGCACGGAATCCGGAGTGTAATCGGTGCCCTTCGCGTGGACGTCGGGCTGAAACTCGCGGAGGAGCGACTCGACGTTGGGCTCGTCGAAAATGATCACGTAGTCCACGGCAGCGATGGCCGCAACGAGCGCGGCCCGCGCTCTCTCGGTCAGAACCGGGCGGCCGGCGCCCTTGAGCGCCCTCGTACTCGAATCGGAGTTGATGCCGGCGAGGAGCACGTCGCCTTCGCCGCGCGCCGCCTGCAGATAGCGGACGTGGCCCACGTGCAGGAGGTCGAAGATACCGTTGGCGAGCACGATCTTGCGGCCGGCCCGGCGGTGCTCTTCGAGCACCTCGTGCAGGCCGTTGCGGGAGAGAATTTTGTCGCGCGTATCCATTCGACTTGTAGTGTTGTAGCGAACCGGGATTGGCGAAGAGCCTATCGGAGCGCCGCCTCGAGTTCCGCGCGGTTCACGGTGGCGGTGCGGCGCTTCATCACGACGATCCCGCCCGCGTAGTTCGCCAGGTGTGCGGCTTCAAGATGCGATGCGCCGGCCGCGAGCGCCAGCGTAAAGACGGCGATCACGGTGTCACCCGCGCCCGTCACGTCCACCGGCGCGTCCGAGCCGTAAACAGAAATGTGACGCACCGCCGCGGCATCGCGCTCGAAAACCGCCATGCCATCCTTACCCCGCGTCACGACGAGGGACGCCAAACCGAGATCGTGCAGCGCGCGGTGGCCGAGTTCCTCAAGCTTCTTTGTGTCCGTCCCGATGCGCGCCTGGTAGGCGGCTTCGAGTTCCGGTTCGTTCGGCGTCGCGGCGCTCACGCCTGCCTCCTGGTATTCCAGCAGGCGGAAACGCGAATCAAGAGTGATCCGCTTTGCGCGGAGTCCTCGAACCAAAGCCGGAGTCGCAGAGCCCAGGCCGTAGTCGGAGACGAGGACCGCATCGGCCCGGCGCGCAATCGGGCGAGCCCGGCGCGCAATAGCCTCCTGCACGCCGGGAGGCAGCTCCGCAGGCGGCTCGCGGTCCACGCGCAGCACCTGCTGCTCGGTCGTGTGCGTCCATCCGGCGAGGAAGCGCGTCTTGGTCGTCGTCATCCAATCCCGGACGCGCACGATGCGGGAGATGTCCACGCGCTTGCGGCGGAAACATTCGAGGAGCGCGCGGCCGCCTTCGTCATCGCCCACGATACCGACCGGCAAAACGCGAGCGCCCAGATCGGCCAGATTGTTGACGGCGTTCGCCGCACCGCCCGGATAGATCTCGCTCGCGCGGCGGCGCAGGATCAGCACGGGCGCTTCGCGGGAAACGCGCGAGATCTCGCTCGATACGAATTCGTCGAGGACGAAATCGCCGAGAACGCAGATCGTCTGGCGCCGAAACGCGCCGACGATGTCCAGCAATCGTGTCAGGTCAACGCTCGCGTCCGCCGCACTCTTGGCGGACCCGGGCGCGCGCTTTCCTCTCTTGCGAGCCGGGCTCAAGCACTCCCCTTATGTTTGTGCAGCGGGTATCGCGCGAAAAAAGTATCACAGCAGAACGGGCCCAGCAATCGCGCCGCGGGCGGGCCCGCGCCGGGTCACGTGCCGGGCCGGCGGGAACGGGCGCGCGACTGCGCGATCTCCGTCACCGCCTGCCAAAACTCGTCCGGGCGGCCGATGCGCATCGAGATGCGGCAAAACCAGATATCGAGCGGGCGCCATCTGACGCTGGCGAGATTGAACACGTCTTTTTCCGTGCAGAGAAGCCCGTCAGCGCCCGCAACATGGGCTTTTTCTCCGATCGTGTCCAGATTGTGCTGCATGTAGTGGTGATGGTCCGGGAAAAACTCGTGCCCCATTACCTGAAGGCCCCAGCTCTCCGTATCAGCGAGAAACGCGGACGGGTTGCCGACCCCGCAGAAGGCGAAGAATCTGCGCGAGCGGGCCGCCGCATCCTCTTCCCCGGGATAATCTCCTCGCAACACGCGAATCGAATCGAGCTGGGGGCGCGCGTAAAAGATCGGCGCGCCGGAATGGCGCCGGATGGCCGCCTCGATCGCCGGGGCGTGATCGCTGCGTGTGATGACGACGATATCCGCGCGCGCGAGGGCGGATCGCGGCTCGCGCAGCCGCCCGGAGGGGAGCAAATGCCCGCCGCCGAACGGGTTTGTCGCGTCGATCAGGACGATATCGGCGTCGCGGCCAAGTTGCAGGTGCTGGAAGCCATCATCTAGGACGAACCATTCAACGCTCTCCCGGGCGAGTTCGCTGCCTCGCGCAAAACGGTCCGCCCCAACTCCGAGAGCGACGCGGCTGCCGAGACGCTCCGTCAGCATCTGCACTTCGTCGCTCGTGGTGCCGCCGGCCAGCGCCTGGCCGCGGTACCCGCGGGTCAGGATCGCGGCCTTTTGCCCTTCCGCCAGCAAGCGCTGCGCGGTCCACAGGACCATCGGCGTCTTGCCCGTGCCGCCCGTCGTGAGGTTGCCGATGCTGACGACCGTGCCATCGAGCCACTGCTGCTTCAGGATGCCCTTCCGGTACGCAAACGCGCGGAGGCGCACGAACGCGCCATACGGAAGCGTCAACGGCCACAGCAACCAGGGGAGCGTGTCCTTGAGAGTCACTTCGGGGCCTCTTGGCCGCCGAGCACGGCGCCGATCCGGTCGAGCGACCGCTCGGTCGCGCCGCGGTTCCGCGCGGAAAGCTGGAGCGCCGCCCGTCCCATGCGTTCGCGGAGAGAGCCGTTTTCGATGAGATGCACCCACGCCTTCCCGAGCTGATCGCCGGTCGACACCTGCACTCCGGCCTGCGACGCGAGGAACTGCGTCGCCATGTCGCGAAAGTTCTCCATCGACGGGCCAAAGACGGGTGGCTTGGCGAACCAGGCTGGCTCGAGAATGTTGTGGCCACCCGCTGGAACCAGCGAGCCGCCGACGAAGACGGCATCCGCCAGCAGGTACAGCGCCGCCAGTTCCCCGATGGAATCGAGCACGACCACGTCCACATTCTCATTGAGCGGGGCGTCGAAGTCTACGAGGCTGCGGCGGGCGACGTTCCATCCGCCGGAAGCGGCGATCTGGGCCGCTGCGTCAAACCGGTCGGGTTTGCGCGGCGCGAGTATCAGCAGCGTGCGGCGCCAATGGCGCTGCACAATGTCGTAGGCGGCAAGCACGGCCTCTTCTTCCCCCTCGACCACGCTCCCGGCCACCAGTACGGGCCAGCGTTCCTGGCGGCGAACTTGATCCTCAAGCCACAACCCGAAACGGCTCATATCCGGCTGCTCGCCGTCGTACTTCACATTTCCGGTCACTTCGACGCGGCCTTCGGGCGCGCCCATTTCCCCCAGGCGCGCGGCGTCCTCGGGGGTCTGCGCGAGAAACATTTGCGCGTCCCTCAGGACGCGGGCGAAAAACGCATCCACAAGGAACTTCCAGCGGTTGTAGCGCGCGAATGATCTTTCGGAGATCCGTGCATTGGCAAAAACCACCGGTACGCTCTGCAGCCGCGCTTCTCGCAGGAAATTCGGCCAAATCTCCGTTTCCATGATGATCACAAGTGCAGGGCGGAGGCTGTGGAGGGCCCGGCGAACCGGCACGATCCAGTCGAGCGGGAAATAGAAGATTCCGTCGGCCGATTGCAAGCGCTCGCGGGCAAGCCTTCGGCCCGTTTCGGTGGTTGTGGACACGAATACGGCGCGGTCCGGGAAGCGCCGTTTCAAGCCTTCGACAAGCGGCTTCGCAGCGAGAACCTCGCCGACCGAAACCGCGTGAATCCAGATGGGGCGTGGCCCGGGCTTTCCCGCCGAAACGGAATCAGCGGCCCGCGAAAGAATCTCGCGCGGCAACCGGCCGAGGCGTTCTCGCAATGAGCCCGACGGTTCGCCGCGGCGCCAGCCGCGCCACGCGTAGTAGGGCACGAGCAGGAGCATCCCTGCCGCCGTAAGGACCCGATAGAGGAAGTACATGGGAAGACGAAGCGCGCCCCGCGCCGAATCGCGGACCCCTTCATTTTCCTGCGCGCAGAACCCGTAGTATAGCGCGCTCCTCATGATTTCCGCCGGTGCGGTCGGCGCGTCGAGATGCCCCATGGCTGGCTCGCCAGAGACTTTGCGGCCATCCTAAGGTTTGTTGTTCCGAGTCAGATAGGCCGCGATGGCATCGAGATCGGTATCGCTGATTTCGGTCTTGCGGAACATGGGCATGAAGAGCACGCCATGCCGCACGAATGTTTTGATCACCGGCGCAGTCAGATCCGTACGCTCTTCGAGCACGGCCGGTTTTTGGCCGCGTGCCGCCAGCGAGTTCGTTCCGGGTTTGTCGGTTCCGGTGCCGTGGCACGGGTAGCACCACTTTTGATACACCTTGTGTCCCCGGTCGACTTGCGACTCGCCGGGAGCGGCAAACGCCTGCGCCGCGAAGACCAGGCTCAGTGCGATCAGCAAACCGCCTCTCAGGTTTTCCATCGTCATACCTTCCTCATCTGTTTCGGCCAGATGCCGCACTTCCCCGGCGAAAGGATTCCGTTCGGATCGACGGCATCTTTCACGGTTTCGTGAAAGCGCCGAAGCGCATGGTTGTTGAAGGAGTAGACGTTCGAGACCGTTCCCATGAACGCGGTGTGCGTGCGGTACTCGCCCCAGCCGTGCTCGGCCGCCACCTGGACCAGGTGTTTGAATATCTCCCGGTTCCTGCGATTCTTCTCGACATCGTGCGCGATCGGGAAACCGCACAGGATGACGAAAGACCGCGGGAAAAACGACGACGGAAACACGAAGATCTGATTGATCGACGGCACTCCCATGTCCGCATAGGCCTGGCCGAAGACCCGCTGCGCTTCGAAGACGGCCTCGCCGGTCATCGGGATAATTGGCGAAAACCACATGTGGCCCTCGCTGCGCCCCATCATCCCGAAGATGGTCAGGCTGGGGATGCCGAACTGTCTCTTGGGTGCGCTATCGAGATCCTTCGGGTCGAGCGGGAGCCGGAAGGACTGGCCTTCGCGGAACGTGACGCCGGGGATTGCGGAGTATCTCTCCTTCGCGTATTCCCACTGCGCGTCCACGACCTTGGGAGGTCCATAGAAGTACAGCTCGCAATTCCAGTACGGCAGGTTTTTCTCCTGGGCTATCTTTTCCAATTCCTGTATCGAAGGTCCCTTCGGCGTGCTCAGCAGCGCCGCGCCTCCTCCGCCCCCGGCGGTCGATGACGACGCTTGCGACATCAGCAACGGACTCCCGATCGTCGTCGTGCCCTGCACGATGTTGGAGTTCATCAGGTAGGAAAGCGTCTCGACCAGAGGAATCAGATCGTCATGCTTTGGCACCGAGACCGTGCCTGAGCGGAATCCCTCCGGCTCCGGCAGCAGCCAGAACCCCATCTTCGTGACCACGCCGAAATTGGATTGGGAAAACATGCCGTCGACGTACGGGCCGAACCCATACCGGTATTGCTGCCAGGTTTTCGAGCCGGGCAGCGCACCCATGCCCGTGCGCATGATGTCGCCGTTGGCGAGAACGACCTCCATGCCGCAATGGGCGTCGAAGTGGTCGCGTAGCGGCGTGTACCCGCCGCCCCGGTCAAGTGAATTGCCGATCAGGCTGCCCCACCCCGGATCGGGGACGTCGATCCATACCTTGAGCTTTCGATCCTGAATGTACCGGTAGAGGTCGAAGTAGCTGACGCCCGGTTCGACCAGCGCGTAGTGGTTTTTCTCGTTCACCTCCAGCACGCGATCCATGCGCTTTAGGTCGAGCACCATGCTGCCGGAAAGCAGCGGCGCCGAGCCGCCGTAGCCAAGATTTTTCCCCGTCGAGATCGTCCACAGCGGAATCTTGTGCGTATTGGCGATCTTCACGACCTGCTGTACCTGCTCGACGGTGTCCGGAGCGACCGCCGCGGAGGGAATCGGCTCCTCGTCCTCGTGCCAGAACGGCGAATACGAATCGCGGTAGAGGTCCACGTCCTCGTCGGATGTGAAGACCCACTCCTTGCCGATTGCATCACTGAACTGCTTGATCGCATCGGCGAAATCTTTGCTGTTCAAACCAGGTGGAAGTCGCATGCCAAGCTCCTATCTGCGCTGCGGACCTTCTTATGCACTTGCCTGCCTCATGCGTCCGGGCCAGATTCCGGATTTGCCCGGCGAGAGAATTCCGTTTGGATCGAGCGCATCTTTCAGCGTTTCGTGGAAACGCCGGAGGGCGTGGGTGTTGTATGAGTAGACATCGGAGACTGCCCCCATGAACGCCGTGTGCGTGCGGTATTCGCCCCAGCCATGTTCGGCTGCCACTTGGACCAAATGCTTGAAAACTTCCCGTGTCTTCCGGTTCTTTTCGACGTCGTGATCCAGCGGAAATCCGAAGAGAAGCACGAAAGACCTCGGGAAGAACGACCAGGGAAGCGCGAAGAACTGGTTCTTCGCCGGCACTCCCAGATCCGCGTAGGCCTGGCCGAACACTTTCAGCGATTCGAATACGGCCTCGCCGGTCATCGGGATGATAGGGGAGAAATCCATGTGCCCCTGCGTCGACTGCAGCATTCCGAATATGGACAGATTGGGGATGCCCAGCGCCACGCGCGGCGCGTCTTCGCCCTCTCCCAGTTTCAGCGGAAACCGGTACGACCTGCCCTTCTGGAACGCGGCGCCCGGAATGGAGGAAAACTTTTCGCGCGTGTACTCCCACTGCGCATCCACTACCTTGGCGGGCCCGTAGAAATGCAGCGTTGCGCTCCAGTACGCGAGGTTCTTGTCCTTGCCGAGTCTTTCCATCTCCGCGATCGACGGACCGCCGGGCATGTCCAGCACGCCGCCTCCTTGCGACGCCCTGTAGTCAAGCAACGGGCTTTCGAGCAGCATCGTTCCTTGCACGATTTCAGAGTTCATCAGGTACGACAGAATCTCGACGAAAGGAACGAGATCGTCGTGCTTCTGCACCATCACCGTGCCGTCTCGATAGGCTTCCGGCTCGGGCAGCAACCAGAATCCCATCTTCGTGACCACGCCGAAATTCGACTGCGAGAACATGCCGTCAACATACGGGCCGAACCCGTACCGATACTGCTGCCAGGTTTTGGAGCCGGGCAGTGCGCCCATGCCCGTCCGCATGATTTCCCCATTGGCCAGGACCACTTCCATCCCGCAATGAGCGGCGAAGTGGTCGCGCATGGGCGTCCGCCCTCCGCCGCGCTCGAGTGAATTGCCGATCAGGCTGCCCCAGCCCGGATCGGGAGGGTCGATCCAGAGCCGGAGTCCCTTGTCCTGAATGTACCGATAGAGATCGAAGTAGCTGACGCCGGGTTCGACCAGCGCGTACGCGTTCGCTTCGTTGACCTCCAGAATTCGGTCCATGCGTTTCAAGTCGAGTACCACGCTGCCGGAAAGGAGAGGCGCCGAACCTCCATACGCGAGATTCTTGCCCGTCGAAATTGTCCAGAGCGGAATTTTGTAAGCGTTCGCGATCTGGAGGATTTTCTGCACCTGCTCGACGCCGTCCGGCGCCACGGCCGCGGATGAGACCGGCTCTTCCTCTTCATGCCAGAAAGGCGAGTACGAATCGCGGTAAAGATTCACATCTTCATCGGAGGAGAAGACCCATTCTTTGCCGACAGTTTCTTCGAATTGCCTTAGCGCCTCGGAAAAATCCTTGCCGCTCACGCCAGGTGGAAGCCGCATCCCGAGCTCCTGTCTCCACTGTTGGCACGCGATTGCTGCCCGCTCAAGCGCGGCAAGTGTTTTCCGCCGGACCCGGCGGCCCGGGGCGCTAGCGCTTGTTGTTGCGCGTAAGATACGCCGCTATCGCGTCCAGGTCGGTGTCGCTGATTTCCGTCTTGCGGAAAAACGGCATGATGGATACGCCATTGCGAACGAAAGTCTTCACCAGCTCCGGCGTCAAGTCGGTGCGCTTTTCCAAAAGGGCAGGTTCGGCGCCCTTGTACTTGGCTTGGAGCGCCAGTGTGCCCGGCCTCCCGACCCCTTCGCCGTGGCACGCCGAGCAGTACTTCTGGTATTCCACGTAGCCTCTGGGTTGTCCCTGGCCGGAGACGGTGGCCACGGTCCACGACGAGGTTATTCTCTGCTCCTGCGCTGCAACTGCCAGCGCCGCGAACGCAGCGGCCAGTGCGAGCGCCAGTGCCAACGCCAGTAAGATTCCGATGTTTTTCATCCCCGGGCCTTTCTCAAGTGCTTTGGCCAAATACCGTACCTGCCGGCGGAAAGTATTCCATTCGGGTCGACTGCATCCTTGAGCGTCTCGTGAAAACGCAACAGCGCGTGATTGTTGTACGAGTACGTGCCCATGATCGTGTCCTGATAGGCAGGGGCCGTGCGGTATTCTCCCCAACCGTGCTCGGCCGCCCTCTGAACCACTTGCTTGAAAGCCGCCCGGTTTTTCTTGTTCGTTTCAACGTCCCGTGTAACCGGGAAGGCGAAGATGAATATGAAAGCCCTCTCCCAGTAACACGAGGGCAGACTGAACGAAAGGACCGGCAGGCCAAATTCCTTGGCGGCTGCGGCAAATACCCGGTTTGCCTCGAAGATCGCTTCGCCCGTTCGGGGAATGATCGGCGAAAACCACATGTGCCCGCTTGTTGGCTGGGGGTTGACCGGTGACCGTGCGCCAATGGAAAACATCGAAAGGCTCGGTATGCCGAACTGCGGCTTGTGGACCTTTTCGCGCTGCTCGGATGTCAGGGGCAGCTTGTACGATTCGTTCTCTTCGAATTTGGCTCCCGGTATCGCCGAGAACTTCTCTTTCGCGAACTCCCAGTTAGCGGCGTTCGCTTTTTCCGCCCCATAGAAACTCAGCTTGCAACTCCAGTAACTGATCCCCTTTTTCAGCGCGTATTCCTCGAGCTCCGGAGACCCACCGCCTTCGGACTTTGCCAGCAACGCCGAAAGCTCTGCATCCGGCGGAGGTGGCCCCTCGCCCCGATTCCATTTGTCGATTTCTGCAATCATCGGTATCGAAAGCAACGGGCTGCCAAGGTCCGGCATACCGTTCGTGACCCGCGTGTTCTCCAAATTGGTCATGATTTCGACGAGGGGAATCAGATCGCCGTGCCTCGGCACGTAAACAGTGCCTGAGAGGTAGGCGTCCGGCTCCGGCATCAGCCACAACCCCATCTTCGTCACCACGCCAAAATTGGATTGCGAGAAGACACCGTCCACCCACGGGCCGAAGCCGGTCTTGTACTGTTGCCAGGTTTTCGCGCCGGGCATAGCTCCCATCCCCGTGCGCAGGATTTCCCCATTAGCCAGCACGACTTCCATCCCGCAATGGGAGTCGAAGTGGTTGCGATACTGCGCCATCAAATAGCCGCCGCCGCGGTCGAGAGAGTTGCCGATCGGGCTGCCCCAGCCGGGATCGGGCACGTCAATCCAGAGCTTGAGCCCCTTCTCCTGAATGTACCGGTAGAGGTCGAAGTAACTCACGCCCGGTTCCACGAGCGCGTAGGCGTTCTTTTCATTGACCTCCAGAATTCGATTCATGCGCTTTAAATCCAGCACGACGCTGCCGGAAAGAACGGGCGCGGAACCGCCATACCCGAGGTTCTTGCCCGTCGAGACCGGGTAGATGGGAATCTTGTAGCTGTTCGCGATCTTGACGACTTTCTGCACCTGCTCGACCCCGTCCGGCGCGACCGCCGCCGATGCGACGAGCTCGTCCGGTTCGCCCCAGAAAGGCGAGTAGGCATCGCGATAGAGGGCTACGTCCTCATCGCTCGTAAAAACCCACTCCTTGCCGACGGCTTCTTCAAACTGCGTCAGCGCGTCGGAGAAATCCTTGCTGCTTACGCCAGGCGGAATTTTCATCGCATGCTCCTGATTGTCGGCTCACGAGCGCCGCGGACACTCTATGCTTGGCCGACGGGCGCAATGACCCAGGAGATCAGAAGATCTGGACCATCGCCTGCCGATTGTACCGAAGGAGCGACGATCGTCGCTTTCGACGGTGTCGAACAGCCTGCCGGACAGTGCATCACCAACGCCGCCATCCGCGCGCCCCAGCCTGACCCGTCAACGCGCAAATTCGCGGCGCGACCCACCATATTCTCCGGACCGGTCAGCGCGTGCTCGATACCGCCGTTCGAGAGGCGCTTGTGCTCGGCGCGAAATACCACGCGCATCCGTTGGTCCCACGCCAATCTCTCGAGGCAGAAGATGGGGCCGTGCGCCGTCAAACCCGCAATCGCCGCCGGACCTTTCTTCCAGCGATGATAGAGATCGTCGAACCAGACGTCCGTAATGTCGCCCTTGATCCCGTGGACCGAGGCGCCGAGCCTCTTCGCTTCGTCGGCAAACTCGACGCTGGCGGGGAACCTTTCGTCGAAAATTACCTTGTACAGCGGTGTTGGTGCAGGCTCGGTCGCCGGCACGGAACCTGCGGGCGATAAGGAGGCCCGCGCCGAAATAGGCAGCGTCAACGCTGCGATACCTACTTGCAGGAATTCTCTACGGCTTGCCATCAAATCCTCCCGGGGTTCGCGCTCACAACCGCAATGCTGCGCCGGAATGTGCGCCTGTCCCTGACAGCGGCCTTCGATTCCCCCCTCGTTGCGCAAAGCGATACACTAGCCGCTGCTTTTGTGTCAAGCTCCGATTCGTTCTCGTGGCGGCCGCGGGTGCGCGGCTAATGCTGCAAGCATCAATTCTGGAGTCGCCACTCCGGGCGGAGCGGCTGCGGGGGGGGGTGCGCCGGACGCACAACTTCCTGCGCGCGCGGGGCATCGGACAAACAAGCCATCATGCGAACGATTGCGCGAGCGATTTCGACATCGGCCGTGATGCTCCTCGTCGGCGCGGCCGCTTTGGCGCAGGGCAATTCTCGCCCGGGAAATGCGGCTTCGCCCGCTGCCACCGCCGAGGAATCCTTGCCGCACGACCGCCACGAAGGTTTGAGCGTCTCGGTAGATGCCTACGCGGATCTGGCGCGTGCGAAGGAAAAATTCGGCAAGGCCAATCCGGTGCCGGTGGGCATCCTGCCGGTCGAAGTCTTCCTGCGGAACGAAACGAACCAGCCGATTCACATCGATCTGAGCACGATTCAACTGACCGTGCGTCCGGCCGGCTCCCACGCGCAGGACGTTGACTCGCTAGGGGTTCAGGAAGTCGCGGGCGCCGTTGCGCATCCCAACGGCCCGCCGGCCCCTCGAGCGCGGCGCTTTCCGATTGGAGTTCCATCCGGCACGGACAGCAAGACCGACAAGATGTTGGACATTCTGCGCCCGCTGTCTCTTGACTCGGACCTCGTGCCTCCCATGGGGCTGATCCACGGCTTCCTGTTCTTCGACCTGAGCCGCGAGATGTCGCTTGCCCGCAATGCGAGTCTCTACATCCCGGACGTCACAACCGCTCCTTCGCAGAAGGCCTTGATGTTTTTTGAGATTCCCCTCGACAGGCCGGCCCAGGAATAACGATGGCTGCGCGCTTGAGCGGGCCCCTGGCATTTACTTCCCGCCATGGCCCCGCGTATTATGGTTTGATGCTTCCTGCCCGGCGGAAATCGTGTCTGCTCCTGCTTGTGGTTCTCGTCCTGTTTAGCCTCTTTCCCGCTCGCGCTGCGGACGACCCCCCGATATTTCCCTTGAGCGATGTGAAGCAGGGGATGAAGGGTGTTGCCTACACGATCTTCGACGGCGATCAGGTCGAAAAGGTCGATCTCGAGGTCATCGGTGTCCTCCACAATGCAATCGGGCCGAAGCAGGACGTCATTCTGGTGCGCCTGTTGGGCGACAAAGTGCAGCAGACGGGCGTCGTAGCCGGAATGAGCGGCAGCCCCGTCTACCTGGACGGCAAGCTGCTGGGCGCGCTTGCGCTGAAGCTGGGCACGTTTACAAGAGAGGCGATCGCCGGCGTGACGCCCATTGCGGACATGCTCGAGGTGGAAAAGGCCGCGGCTTCTCCCGTTCCCGCTCGGTCACCGCTGCCACCGGCTGAGCCGCCGCGCCCCCCCACGAGCGATGCGTCGCCTGCGACCGGGGCGAACGCGGAATTTGCCGCGTCCGGCACGCGCGTTCCTCTTACTGCGGATTTCGCTCAGCGGATCGCGGCCGGTTCCGGTCAGTTCCTTGTTCCCATCGAGACTCCGCTCGTGGCCACCGGCCTCTTCCCCGAAACTCTCGCCCGCTTCGGCAGCGAGTTCTCCGCGTGGGGCATGTCCCTGATGGCCGGTGGCACCGCCGCGCCGTCCCCTGACGACGCGCAGCTTAAGCCCGGCGAGATGGTGGGCATCGATCTGATCCGCGGCGATCTTTCGCTCAGCTCCGGTTGCACGGTTACGACGGTTGACGGTCCTCTCATTCTCGCTTGCGGCCATTCGCTGTTCGGATTCGGCGCCGTCGGAATTCCGCTTTCCCGCGCGCACGTCCTGATGACTCTCGCCTCCGCCGCGGCCTCGACGAAGATCATTACCACCGGTGGAACCATTGGCACGCTGAAGCAGGACCGGCAGACGGCCGTGATGGGCGTGCTGGGCGCGGGGCCGCCGATGATCCCCGTCGATCTAACGCTCGAAACGGCGACCGCGGAAAAGAAATATCACTTCGAGGTCATCGAAAGCCCGCAATTGGCGCCCGCGCTCGTGGCGACCGCGGTCTACAACGGAATTATCGGGAGCCCGGTGTATGGCGAAGGCTCGACGCTCGAGCTCGACGGCACGATCGAAATAAAGGGGCACACGCCCGTGCGGTTGGAGAATCTGTTTGCCCCCGTCGATCAGCCGGTGCCGGCCGGATTCTTCGTTGCCACGGAAGTGCAATCCGCCTTCAGTCGCGTCTACTCGAATCCCTACGAATTGCCAGAAATCGAGCGCGTTGAGTTGCGGATCAAGACTCTGGCAGAGCGCCGCTGGGCCACCATCGACAACGCCTGGGTCGAAAAGAGCGAAGTGCATCCCGGCGAGACCGTGGCCGTGAAGGTTCTTCTGCGGCCGTACCGAGACGAGCCGTTTATCCAGGAGATGCCTGTAACCATACCGCCGCAGGCGGCGCGCGGAACGCTCGAACTCGCGGTCAGCGACGCGGATTTCCTGAACCGCAACGTGCAATCTCTGGCTGCGACGTCCCAGGGGCAGCTTGCCGGCCTCGAAGAATTGATCCAATTGCTCAACCGCGAGCGGCACAACGACTGCCTCTACGCCACCCTGCTCCAGACCACCCCGACCATGCTTGTCGAGGACAAGGAAATGCCCAACGTCCCCGCATCGACCATCAACGTGCTCGACCAGCGTCAGAACTTGGGTGACGCGCGCCTGCTCGGGCAATCCAAAGTCGGTGAATGGTCGGTGGAAATGCATCAGATCATTGTGGGTCAGCGCATCCTGGCGATCACCGTGAAGTGAGATCCCGATAAAAGGAGACTTCCACCGGATGAAGCGGCGAACGATATTTGCGTGCCTGCTGGCGTTCGCGGCGATCGCGCCGATTGCGGCGCGCGCCGAGCACACGCGCTACTGGCGGCAAACAGATTTTTCGGAATTCGAGAAGGGCACCGCCAAAGGCGTGGCAATTCGGAGCGATGGAATCCTTTCACCCGCGCCGAAGTTCGACTCTTTCGCCGATCCGAATCTCGCTTACCTGTGGTCGCTCCGCCTCGATTCGCACGGGCGCTTGTATGCGGCTGGTGGGTCCGACGCAAAGGTCCTGCGCTTCGATGATTCCGGCAAGCCTGCGACCGTATTCGAATCCCCGGAGCTTGTGGCGCAAACGATCGCCTTCGATGCGAAGGACAATCTCTACGTGGGCACGTCCCCGGACGGCAAAGTCTATCAAGTCACGCCCGACGGCAAGAAAAGCGTCTTCTTTGAACCGAAAACGAAATACATATGGGCGCTGGCCGTCGATTCGAAAGGCGCGCTCTTTGTCGCCACGGGTGACAAGGGCGAGGTCTTTGTCGTCACGCCGGACGGCAAGGGCCAGCTCTTCTATCAGAGCCAGGAGCGCCACGCGCGATCGCTCGCTTTCGATTCCAAGGGCAATCTGCTGATCGGCACGGAACCCGATGGGCTCGTCCTGCGCGTGGAAATTGTGCGGAAGCCCCCCCAGGCTGCTCCCGAGGCGGGAACGCCTTTCGTCATTTACGAGACAAACAAGGCGGAGGTGACCTCGCTGGTCGTGGACGGCGACGGGAATCTCTACGCGGCTTCGATCGGCGAAAAGACCCGCGCGTCAGGCCTCCCGCGCGTCCCGCTCCAGCCAACAGTCCCTCAGGCGGCACCTTCGCAAGCGCCGCAGGTCACGAATCCGGGCGTCATTGTCTCGCAAGCCCAGCCCACCACTGCGGCGCAGCAGCCCGTCACCACGTTCTCGTTCCCGACTCTCTCTTCAACGGGCGGCGCAGAAGTGGTGAGAATTGGTCCCGATGGTTCGCCGGACGTGCTTTGGACATCGCGTGAGGATCTCGTTTTCACCATGGGCCTTTCTCCCGCCGGGAAGATCCTGCTGGGGACGGGCAACAACGGTACCGTCACGGAACTCGAGGGAAACAGCGTGTACGCGAACCTCGCCAAGACCGCCTCGGCGCAGGTAACCAGCCTTGTCGCCGGATCGGACGGACGAGTCTTCGTCGCGACCGCGAATCCGGGAAAAATCTTCACCCTTGGTCCCGGCTACGAATCGAACGGCAGCTTTGAGTCTCAGCCGTTCGACGCCAAGATCTTCTCGCACTGGGGCCGGCTGACTTGGTGGGGCGAGAACGGCGCCACGGACGGAAAAGTTGCCTTTTACGTCCGCTCGGGCAATACCTCGAACCCGGAGGAGAATTGGAGTCCGTGGGCGGGGCCGTACAAGGACTCAGCGGGAGCGGCGGCGGACTGCCCTCCGGCGCGGTTCGTCCAATGGAAGGCGGTCTTCGTCGATACCGACAAGGGTCTGCCGCCGAACATTGCTTGGGTCAATCTCGCCTATCAGCCCAAGAACGTCGCGCCGGTCATCGACGACATCGCGATTCAGGACCCGGGCATCCGCCTCATGGGTTTTGCGGCGCAGCCGGGCGGACCTGGCGCTCCTGTCCCCGTACAGCTTCGGTATCCGCATGGCCCGGCAGGTAGTCCATCCTTTTCCCTCGCGAACGCCGAGCCCTCCTCTCAAGGAGGACCAATCGAAGTTCCCCCGCAAGGGTTCGAACAAAAGGGCTACGAGAGCGTACTTTGGAGTGCCCACGACGATAACGGCGACGACCTTGCCTTTGACATCTACTTCCGCGGCGAGGGCGAGCAGAACTGGCGCCTGCTGAAGGACAAGCTGAAGCAGCGATACTATTCCTGGGACACCACCTCGATGCCCGACGGCGCCTATTACCTCAAGATCGTGGCGTCTGATTCCCCGTCGAATCCGCCGGATCAGTCGATCGTCAGCGAACGCCGGAGCGACCGTTGGCAGGTTGCGAACACACCGCCGCGCATCGACAATCTGCGCGCCGGCTCGGGCTTGCTGAATACACGGGCCTCTTTCGACGCGATCGGCTCTCCCGGCGCGATCGCGCGCGCCGAATACAGTATCGATTCGGGGGATTGGCAGATCGTGTTTCCGACCGGACTGCTTTCGGACGCGCCCAGGGAGAGCTACCTCATGCAGCTTCCCGGACTTCCCCCCGGCGAGCACACGCTCGCCGTCCGCGTCACCGACGTCTTCAAAAACACTGCTGCCGCGAAGGTGACGTTCACGGTCCAGCCGCACGGTGCGCCGTAATCCGCTTCCCGGCTGTTTCCCGGCCCTGTCGCCGTTTCCCTAGTGGCTCCAGCTGCGTGGGATTATAACCGGCTCGAATCGCTCGACGACGGCGCCGATCCCTGTCATTCCCCGTTGATCTTGCTGCTGTTCGACGTGAACCACTCGCGCGCTGCATCGCATCGGTTCAGGGTTGCGGCCCGTCAGTTCCCGCGGAAGCGTGAAATGAATTTCCAGCGGCGCCCCAACGTTCAGTTTCTCGCGAGACCTGAAATAGAGACCACGCTCGGAAAGATTGAGGGCTTCGCCCTCATAGGACGGCGAATAACTTTCCGTCCTCGATGCCGGCTGCTCGCCGGTCTCCGCTTCGTCCGCATGAGCTCCGTTTCCGTTCGCGATGACACGAAAGCGAAGCGGAACCGCACATTCCTTCCGGGGTGAAATGCGACGTTCTTGGTCTGACATGGGTCCTCCTGGGTCTCCGGTCTTCTGGTCAACTGCTCGGAAGGGGTTCGGCGAGAATCGCACCGGCTGCGGGCAGAGTCAAGATTACTAATGTGACTTTCGTGTGAATTGTTAAACAAGCCCGGGACACCTCCGTTGTGGGGCGGGGCACGTGCCGTCTTGCAGTGCGGGGTGGGTCGAGCCGGTCCACGCCCGCCTAGTCTCGAGGCGAACTACAGGTCTTCGGAACGCCAATCGGCGGGCGGAAACGCGATCTTCCAAAAGTCCGGGGCGGGGGAATCAAATTCAAGCGGGGTGTGGAACCCTTCGGGCATCTCCCGCGGCGTTCGCGCTACCTTGCAGGCCACGCGCTCCCTCGTGCCGCTGTGCTCGAGCACCAGACGCGTTTCAAGCGGGAGGTTCTTCTTGATCACCACGAGCGCCCCGCGGGGATTCACGCTCAGCGTGGTCGCTTCCAGCGTTGTGGATGCGCCTTCCATGGCGACGTGGATCCGGGTGCGTATGCGGAGCAACACGCGCTGGCCGTGGCGGCGCTCCTGATCTGCGGTGGCCGATTTAAAAGGCTTTGCTCCGGCTGCGGGCTTCTCGGCGAAACCGCCGGGCCTGGATGGAAACACATTTGAGCTGGCTGGCGCCGCGGAGCGGGCTGCCGGCGGAACTTTCGCGTGATTCGTTGTCAAAGTTCGACACCCCAGAAATCGAGATCGGCCGCCAGGAGTTCCACTCCCAAATCCCACCCGTCGGGCCGCTTCGTGCCCTTCCACACCACCACGGCGTTTGCCGCGCGCCGCGTCGCAAGATTGGTCAGGCGAAGCTTTTGCCGCAAGTCAACTTCCCTGGGACTCACGAGCAGGCACCCATAGTTGTTGACCACTCGCGTAAAGCCCGCTTCGAAATCAGGGGGTCCGGCCGTTCCGTTCCATTCGATCGCGACCGGAACGCGCGAGTTCATCCGCGGCCCGCGCCGCTTCGCTCTCATCCGTATGTCCGTAGGCAGGTCTTCCCTGAAGGTCATCCTGATTAAGCCTCAGCGAAAAGCCGAGGAAACAAAGGGGTTAACGGCTCAGAAATTTCGGAATTCCCTTTGCATCAAGCACTATGCTAGGCAGCCCGGAGTAACTCGTCAATGGTACGAAGAGACAGGTATTTGGCGAATTGCCGGCGAAGTGCAAACGTACGGCGTTCAGTCTGCGGAGACGGGCCGTTCGGCCAATGGGGCTTTCCCGAATCCCCTGATTCTTCCGAAATGGCGCTCCATCCATCCCTGGAAAGAGTCCATGTAGGTGTAAAACACAGGTGTCAGATAAAGAGTGACGAGCTGAGAGAAGATGAGTCCGCCGCACACCGCTAGCCCGAGCGGACGCCGCGAACCTGCATTCGCACCCAGGCCGAGGGCAATCGGCAAGGTGCCCATCAAAGCGGCCATTGTGGTCATCATGATCGGCCGGAAGCGCACCAAGCAGCCCTGATATACGGCTTCGGCGGCTGTCGTGTGCCCTTCCCGCTCCCGTGCAATCGCGAAGTCCACCATCATGATGGCGTTCTTCTTCACAATGCCGATCAGCATGATCACACCGACGAATCCGTAAAGATCGAGGCTGTACCCGGAGAGTTGCAGCGTCAGCAGCGCGCCGAAGGCGGCCGACGGCAGCCCGGAGAGAATCGTGAGCGGATGAATAAAGCTCTCGTACAAGATTCCGAGCACGATGTAGATTACGAGGATTGCGATCAACAGCAGAATCCCCAGACCCGCCAGCGACGACTCGAATGCCTGCGCGTTGCCCTGGAATGCCGACGTGACCGTTGCCGGCAGCGTGCGCGTGAGCTCGCTTACTTGATCCACGGCCTGCCCGATCGAAATGCCCGGCTTAAGATTGAACGAAATCGTCACCGCCGGAAGCTGGCCGAGATGGTTCACGCTGAGAGGCCCTAGACTTTCACCGAGACTCGCCACGGCGTTCAGCGGAATCAGGTTCCCCGTGCTGGACCGCACGTAGAGCAACGAGAGCGCGGAAGGCTCTCTCTGGTATTGGTCTTCAAGCTCCATCAGAACCCAATATTCGTCGTTCGGAGCGTAGATTGTCGAGATTTGCCTCTGCCCGTAGGCTGTGTAGAGCGCGTCCTCCACCTGTGCCGCGTTGACGCCGAGAGCCGACGCTTTGTCGCGATCGATGTTGACGTTCACCTGCGGGTTTTTGATTTGCAGATCGCTCGTCACATCCTGAATGGACGAGAGCGTTTGCATCCTCTGCTCGAAGTCGGTGGCGACGCGATATAGTTCCTCCGTGTCCGGGCTTTGCAGCGTGAGCTGGTAGGGGCTGTTCGTCACTTGGCCGCCGATCTGAATGGGCGGCGGGTTCCTCAGATAAACCGCGAGGCCGGTGATTCCTCCGAGTTTCATCCGGAGTTCCTGCATCACCTCCACAATCGTCGGATGGTGCTTGAAAAGAGGCGCGATCGCGCGCAGCGTGCCGCCCAGCACCGGCACGCCGCCGTACTTGCGCTCCAGCGCCAGTACCGTCTGGCTGGGCACTTCGGGCCGTTCGGAGGGAGTCTTCAGATGGAGGAAAACGAAACCCGAGTTGGTGCCGCCGCCGACGGTGCCGAGACTCGAGAAGAAACCGTTCGCGTTCGGATCGGCGACAAGGATCTTGTTCAGCTCGTCTTGATGCTTCTTCATCGCGTCGAACGAAATGCCCTGCGCGGCCAGCGTGTAACCTTGGAGCTGGGACGAATCCACCTCCGGCAGAAATCCCTTGGGGATGCTCATGAATTGCCAGACGGTGATCGCAAGGATGATTCCCGAGGAGCCCATCACGAATACGCGGTGGCGCAGCGCCCACTGCAGCGAAACGTCGTAGCGTCTCAGCAGGCGCTCGAAGAAACCTTCGAGCGCCATGTAGACCCGGCCGTGTTGCCGGTTGTGCTGCGGCTGGATGAAGCGGCTGCACAGCATCGGCGTGAGCGTCAGAGAGACAAACCCCGACACCAGCACCGCCATCATGATCACGACCGAGAATTCGTGCAGCAGCCGCCCGATGATTCCGCCCATGAAAAGAACCGGAATGAACACCGCCGCGAGGGACAGCGTCATGGAGACGATCGTGAAACCGATCTCTCGCGAGCCTTTCAGCGCCGCTTCCATGGCGCCTTCGCCCATCTCCATGTGGCGCACGATGTTCTCGAGCATCACGATCGCGTCGTCCACGACAAAGCCCACCGAAAGCGTCAGGGCCATCAGGGAGAGGTTGTCCAGCGTGTAGTTGAGCAGGTACATCACCGCGAACGTCCCGACGATCGACATGGGCAGCGCGATGCTGGGGATCACTGTGGCGGAAAGGTTGCGCAGGAAGAGGAAAATCACCAGAACGACCAGGCAGATCGCCAGAAAAAGCGTCGTTTTCACTTCGTTGACCGATTGCTGGATCCCGGCGGACCGGTCGTATATTTCGATCAGCGAAATCGAGGGCGGGAGGATCGCTTGGAACTGCGGAAGAATCTGCTTGACGCCCTTCACCACGTCCACCGTGTTTGTTCCCGGCTGCCGCTGGACAGCCAGGATGACCGCGTTCCCGTCGTTGTAGTAATTCGAGATCTTGTCGTTCTGCACGCTGTCGAAAATGTTTCCGAGTTCGCCCAGCCGCACCGGCGACCCGTTCCGGTAGGCGACGATCAGCGGGCGGTAAAGCGCGGCGCGGGTCAGCTGGCCATTCGCCTGCACCGTGAATGCTTTGTGTTCGCCGAACAGCGTTCCGGTCGGCAGGTTGACGTTCGCGTTCTGCACCGCCGTCGTCACCTCGTCGATCCCGATCTGCCGGGAGGCGAGCGCGCTCGGGTCGAGCTGAATCCGCACGGCGTATTTTTGCGCTCCGAATACCTGCACCTGCGCCACGCCCGGGAGCATCGAGATCCGCTGGCCCAGCAGCGTCTCCGCATATTGATCGACCACGTAGATCGGCAAAGTCTTCGAAGTCAGCGCGAGGAAATAGATGGGCTGATCCGCCGGGTTCACTTTCTGAAACGTCGGCGGGCTCGGCATGTTCGGCGGAAGCTGGCCCTCGGACCGCGCGATGGCTGCCTGCACGTCCTGCGCCGCGCCGTCGATGTTGCGGCTCAGATCGAATTGCAGCGTGATCTGCGTGCTGCCGAGATAACTCGTCGACGTCATCGAGTTGATGCCGGCGATCGTCGAGAACTGCTTCTCGAGCGGTGTGGCAACGGCCGCGGCCATCGTGTCCGGGTTCGCGCCCGGCAGGCCCGCGGAAACCTGGATCGTTGGGAAGTCCACGTTGGGCAGGTCGCTCACGGCGAGCGAGCGGTAGCCTAGGAGCCCGAACAACAGGATGGCGGCCATGACGAGGGTCGTCATGACCGGTCTGCGGATAAACGGTTCGACGATATTCATAAAGCGCCCTAGCTGCCCGCCGGTCCCCGAACCTGCACTTTGATGCCAGGGATCAGCCGGAGCTGGCCGTCGGTGACTACGGTTTCGCCCGGTTGGATGCCGCTCGCTATCACGGCGTCTCCTCCGATGGTCCGCGCCACCTTCACAGGCCGCTGCTCGGCGGTCGAATCGGATGTAACGACGTACACGAAATCGCCCTTCTGTCCGGTCTGCACTGCCTGCGTGGGAACCACGGTTGCGTTCTCATCCTGAGCCAGGCGCAGCAGCACGGTCGAAAACTGGCCCGGCCACAGGCGATTATCCGAATTCTCGAAAGTTGCCTTGAGCTTGATCGTTCCCGTCGTGTTGTCCACGGTGTTGTCCACGAACGTGAGGTATCCCGTTTCCGCCTGCGTTTCCCCGTAGGGTGTTGCCTCCACGCTCAGTCTTCCCCGCGCCATGAATTTCTGGACGGCGCCGAGATACTGTTCCGGGATCGAGAAGTCGATGAAGATCGGCGTCACCTGATTGATCACGATCAGCACGGGCACGTCGTTTTGCTTCACGATGTTTCCCGGGTAGACCTGCAAAGCCCCGGTTCGCCCGGCGGTCGGTGCATAAATCTTGCAGTAGTCCAATTGGAGCTGCGCCGAATCCACCGCGGCCTGATCGGCGCGCACGGCGGCGCGCTGCGCGTCCGCATTCGCCCTCATCGTGTCCAGTTGTTCCTTCGCGGCCACGCCCGCCTTGTAAAGCGCCTCGTAACGGTTGGCCTGCACGTCGTTCAGTTCGGCCTGCGCCCTGTCGCGCGCCAGGTTGGCCTGTGCTTGCGCCAGCGCCGCCTCGAATGGCCGCGCGTCCAACGTGAAAAGCAGGTCGCCCTTCCGGACGAACTGCCCCTCCTTCATGTGCACTTCCTCGAGCACCGCATTCACCTGAGCCTTCACGGACACCGAGGAATACGCATCGGCCGAGCCGATCGCCGTCAGGTTAATTGGAACGGTCTTCTGCACGGCTTTGTCCACCGTCACCGGGACCGCGAAAATTGGCGCCGTTTGGGCCGTTTTGGTCGTGCAACCGCTGCTGACGAGGAGCATGATCAGGACGCCGAGCAAGGCCGCTGGCCGGATAAAGTTCCTATTCATCGATAGCTGTATTCCCGTTCCTTCCTCAAGGGTGCCTGTTTCAAGGCCTTCCTCTGGCGAGGCGCAACAGACAATGTCCAATGTCCCGCTGACCCGATGCTGAAACAACCACCAACTTATGATACCGCGCGCGTCCGGCGGACGCATAACTCCATTCGGCGCGTCGTCTGGGATCGCAACGCGGGCAGCCGGATTCTGCTGAAATACAGAAACACAGGATATCTATCGGATCCAAAACCATTAGACGTGACGGGGCTTGCCAGGTTTCGACTAAGTGCCGCTTTCTCAGCCGCCGGCGGCCTGGTCGAGAAGCCACAGGGTCCGGCCCACCGGCTGAATTCTGCCCGCCGGATACTGGCTCGGACCCGACTGCGGCTCTTTGCGCAGAGCTTCAAGAATCTCGCGTTTGTCCGCTCCTGACACCAGAAAGAAGGTGTTCCGTCCCTGGTTCAGCACAACAGGGGTCAGCGTCATCCGCCGCGGCGGTTTCGCCTGCACCTCGACTGCGGCGACCCATCGCAGCTTTTCTTCCAGCGCCGGGGAGCCCGGGAACAAAGACGCAGTGTGCCCCTCGACCCCGAGGCCCAGTAGCTGCAGATCGAACGCGGGCGGAGCAGAGCCAAAAAACTTCCGCAGCTCGAATTCATAGGCATCTGAGGCATCTTGCGGAGTGGCAAAATTCTCGGGGCCAGGCATCGGATGCACGTTGGCCGCGGGAATCGGGACGTGCTGGATCAACGTCTCCCGCGTCATCCGGTAATTGCTCAGCGGGTCGTCGTGCGAGACGTACCGCTCGTCGCCCCAGAACAGATGCACGCAACCCCATGCCGTTGGCACATTCTGAGCCTCCACTTGCGCCCACAGCTCGTACAGCTTGGCCGGCGTGCGACCGCCCGATAGCGCGATGGTGAAGCGGCCCCGTTCCTTCACTGCGTCGTCCATGACCCGCCGCAGCTCGTTGAACGCACCACGGCTCAGCGCGTCGAGATCGGGATAGACCCGTGTGTCCATTTTCATCGTGGATCCCGGTCCTCGAGTTCGATGAAGTTAACTTTCCACGGCTGGGAGCGCAAATCCAATTGCGCCACGGTGATCGGCAAATCGAACCGCCGGGGCCCGGCGCTCCCCGGATTGATGTACAGAACGCCCGCCTTTTCCAGGCGAGACGGCCGGTGCGAATGCCCGCTCACCACGATCTGAAACCCGGCGGCAACGGGATCCAGGTCCAGCTCGCGCAGATTGTGCAGGACGTAAATCGTCGTCGAGCCGGCTTCGGCAACGGCGTTTGGAGGCAGCTTTGCTCCCCATGGTTCTATGTCGACGTTTCCCTTCACGACGACCACAGGCGCCAATTCTCGCAGCGCCTCCAGGATTTCCGGCTTGCCCACGTCCCCGGCGTGGATAATCAGCTCCGACCCTTGCAACGCGCGCACTGCCTCCTCACGCAGCAGCCCGTGAGTATCTGAGATCAGCCCGATCATTTCCGCATTCCGCGCGACTACTTTGCCGTCCAACTTCATCCGCTGTAGGGGCAGCGCGTGACGATCCGAAGCCAGCGCCTATTCCTTCGTGGCTGTTTGCACTGCATGTCCACCGAATTCGTGCCGCATCATCGCCAGCAGCTTGTTGGCAAACGGCTCGGGATCCTGCGACCGGAACCGCGTGTCCAGCGCTCCCGTGAGCGTCGGCAGGGGAACGCCCAGCTCGATGCCCTCGATCGCGGTCCAGCGCCCTTCGCCTGAGTCCGTAACGTACGCCCCGATGCCTTCGAGCGACGGATTCTTAGCCAGTGCGTCCACCGTCAAATCCAGCAGCCACGACCGGATCACGCTCCCGAACTGCCAGATCTTCGAAATCTGCAGCAGATCGGGACCGAACTCTTTCTTGTGCCGCAGCAGGTCGAGCCCTTCGGCATACGCCTGCATGATTCCGTACTCGATCCCGTTGTGGACCATCTTCACGTAATGTCCCGCCCCCGCCGGCCCGACTCTTCCCCAGCCCTTGTCCGGCCCCGGAGCCAGCGTCTGGAAAATCGGCGCGAGCCGCTTTACCACCTCCGCGTCTCCGCCTACCATCATGCTGTAGCCCTCGGTCAGCCCCCACACTCCGCCGCTGGTCCCGCAGTCCACGAAGTTCAGCTTCTTCTGCGCCAGCGCCGCGGCGCGCCGCACCGAGTCCCGGTAATACGAGTTTCCGCCGTCGATGATCGTGTCGCCCGGTGCAAAATGCGGCGTCAGCAAGTCGATCGTCTGATCCACCGGCGCGCCCGCCGGTACCATCAACCAGATCGCGCGGGGCGGTTTCAGCTGCGCGACCAGCTTCTCGATCGAATCGATCCCCGCCGCGCCTTTCTCCGCCACGCGCTGCACCGCCGCCGCGTCGCGGTCGAACGCGATCACTCGATGGCCGCCGCGCACCAGCCGCTCCGTCATGAACCCGCCCATCTTCCCCAGACCGATCATTCCCAGTTCCATCGAATTCCCCTCCGTCAACACCGACAGTTTGTCATTCCCAGCGCAGCGAGGGATCTCTCTTCGGCCCTCAGGTCCCGCCGTTTAGGGGGTCGGAGCTTTAGCTCCGGCATCAAAGGACCGCGCGAAGCACGTACCTTTGCGCAGCCCCCTCTCGCGGCATGTGCGCCTTTTGCACCCGCCGTGGCATGTAGTCGTTTCGGGCTTTTCGCGGCGCTACTACCCTTCCGCGGTCACGCCCAGTCGCGCCAGTTCGCTCCGCAGCTGCTCGACGTTCTGAAACTGAATCGTCCGCATTCCGAGCTCCCGCGCGCACTCCAGATTCAATCCGCGGTCGTCGATCATTGCGCACTCGGAAGGCTCGCACTGCGTGATCTGCAGCGCCAATTGATAAATCCCGCGGTCCGGTTTCCGCACGCCGAGGTAGCACGAGCTCAGGAATACCTTGAAGTAGTCCCGCAGGTGAAACGCCCGGATGCGATAGTCGTTGATTTCGAGCGATTCGTTGTTCAGCGCCGCCATCACGTAACGCTGCGTCCTCGCCAGCTTCCCCAGGAAATCGAGCGCGTCCGGAAACGGCTGCGACTGCTCGAACATGAACTGCTTGAACTCCTCAGGCGTGAAAGCGCGCTCCCGGTAGAAGACCGTCCGCCGCAAGTACTCGTCGAGGCTCGCCTCGCCGCACTCGAAGGCGTTCAGCATCAGTTCGTGGCGGTCTTCGAAATCGGCCCAGTCGAGGTTGAATCTCTCGACCGCGTTCCGGCGCGACCCGCGGTCCCATCCGTTCGTCAGGATCACGCCGCCGTTGTCCCAAAACAAAACCTTCGCCTTTGCCATCGACCCTCGCCGGGCTCCCATTATCCTCGCCCCGCTTCCCGCACAGAAGCGGAATTCTCGCCGCCGCACAGTCTCTCGCAGGATCGTGAACCGGCGATGAACGCCCCTGTCTGAGCCTGTCTGCGGGCGGCACGGCCCATTCCGCGCCGTCCTGAACGGGGTTCCAGCGAACTCGCCGGGGCGGTTACTCCAACGAAACCATGACGATCACAAACCTTTGCGCGCGACCGGAGAACCCATTAAGTTGGATGGACTACTTGGGGCGTGTAACCAAATCACATGGGCGCAGAAAATACTGGTTTCCCGGACAACGGCGCGGAACAGCGTACTCAGGAAATCCAGCGCGTTCTGAAAAAGCTCGCGCGGCACGACTGGTCCCTCTGGGGCACGGCGACCGTCGTCATCCTCTCTTTGACGGCTGCGGTCGTCTCTCTCGCCGTCTGGGTGACGGCGGCGCCAAACGACCCGTTCTATCAAGTCAATCTGGGTCAGGCCGTGCGTGGCCTGTTGGGTCTGATTCTGCTCTTCAGCGTGTATACCCTTTACCAGCAGATTCAGCTCAGGCAAATCCGCCAGGAACTCGTCAACCAGGTGGAGATTGCGGGCCAGGAGCAGAAACGCGCGGAGGAGTTCCGCCAACTCTCCATCGTGGACCCGCTCACAGGCCTCCACAACCGTCGGTTTGGCGAGGAGCGCCTGGAAGCCGAGATCGCCCGGGCGCAACGCCACGGGCATTCGTTGACCGTCTTGATGATCGACCTCGACGGCCTCAAGGGCATCAACGACCAGTATGGCCACGGCGCGGGAGACGCCGCCTTGCAGGCCTTTGCTCAGCGCCTGATGTCCGCGACCCGCGGCTCCGACCTCCCCGCGCGCATCGGTGGTGACGAGTTCCTCGTGCTGCTTCCCGAGTGCCAGCCCGGAGGCATCAAACGCGTCCTCGATCGCTTGACCGCCCTCGAGTTTGACCCAGGCCACGGCAAGATCTCCCTCTCGTATTCGGCGGGATCGGCGGACTACCTGCCCGGTGAGTCGCTGCCTCAGCTTCTCCGTCGTGCCGACGACTCTCTCTACTCCGAAAAGCAATTCCGCAAGAGCCGGCAACTGCAGAGTGTTCCGCAAGCGCGATAGAAGTTACCTGGCCCTGTTGACATCCTGATGGAGCGCCGGTTTCGTAGCGCCCACTCGCGCGTCCGCCCCCGCTCCGATCCGCATTATCATTGCATGGCGCGATGAAACCTCGCCGCCCGCTCACGATCTTCACCGTCGGGCACTCCACCCGCCCGATCGACGAGTTCATCGATCTCCTCCGCGCGCATGGCATCCGGCAACTCCTGGACATCCGCACCATCCCGAAATCCCGCCACAATCCTCAATTCACTAGTGACGTGCTGGCGGCGTCGCTGCGCGCTGCGAAGATCCGTTACGTCCACCTGAAAGACCTCGGTGGTCTGCGCCACGCCAAACGCGACTCAGTCAATCTCGGCTGGCGCAACGCGGGCTTTCGCGGCTTCGCGGACTATATGCAGACGCCTGAATTCGCGGACGCGCTCGACCGCGCCGTGCGCCTTGCCGAAACCATGCCAAGCGTCCTGATGTGCGCCGAAGCGGTGCCCTGGCGCTGCCATCGCTCGCTCGTTGCCGACGCGCTTCTCGTTCGCGGCATCCGCGTGCTCGAAATTGTCAGCGCCGCCGAGCCGAAAGAACACACGCTGACCCCCTTCGCCAGCGTCCGCGGTACCCGCATCACCTATCCAAGCGATCAGCGCTCCCTGTTGGACGCAGCCTCGAACAATCCCTAGCGGCCGGAGCAAGAATGGCATTTGCACGCCGTCCCTTTCGCTATTGCTCTCTTTTCGATATGCTTGTCGGGTTCAAGAGCACTGCCTGAGGCAAGCTTCCTCGATATCCTGCCGAGTTCTCTGGGTTTGTGGGCATCCAGCGTGGGGCGTCCTTGAACCTTCAGGTACGGGAGTCGGCGTCCGGCAAATCTGTAGCCGCGCTGCACAAGGATAATCAGGCGCGATGATCAACGCACGCCGCATTGCCCGAACGTGTCTCGTTTGCACCGCCATGGCGGTTGCGGCGCTGTTCTCCGCATCTTCGGCGTTTACTCAGGGACAACCCCCGCTATTGGCGGCGACGTTCTCACAGGATCAACCCGGCGCGACCGGACAATCGGCCACACTCCAGAGCGGTACGCAGGACCAGAACAATCCGGGCCAAACGCAGGGCCCCCAGAAAAAGAACGATCGAATGTTTTACGTCATGCCGAATTACCTCACGGTCGAGAATGAGGTCCAGGTGAAGCCGCTTGCCTGGAAAGAGAAGTTCGCCATCACGGCAGAAGGGGCTTTCGACCCGTACGAATTTGCGGTGGTGGGCATCGTGGCGGGAATCCGTCAGGCCGAGAACGCCTATCCCGGCTTCGGGCAGGGTACTGTCGGCTATGCGAAGCGATACGGAACGGCAATGGCGGATCAGGTGGACGGCAACATGATGGTGGGCGCTGTCTTCCCCACCATCCTGAAAACGGACCCACGCTATTTTCAAATGGGAAAGGGGACGTTCGTTCACCGCTTCGGCTACGCGCTGAGCCGGATTTTCGTCGCGCGGAAGGACTCGGGGGGGCAGGTCTTCAATGTTTCCGAGGTGGCCGGAAACGGGGTCGCGATTGGGATCTCGAACTTCTACTATCCGGCGGCGGATCGGAGTGTGTCGAGCAACCTCAACAACTGGGGCGTCCAGATGGCGATCGACGCCTTCGGAAATGAGCTAAAGGAATTCTGGCCGGATATCCATCGCCGCCTTGCGAAAAAACGGCACACGGATTCTGCCGCGCCCGCCGCCACGCAGTGATTCCCCCCTTCGAGCGTTGTCCCTTTTGTAGCTGCCTTTTTCTTCTCTTCCAGGAGAGGGGTGTTGCGGATGGTGAACTCCAAGCTGCCGCGCCTGCCGTCAAACACTCCGGCGTCGAAGAGCTTTTCGAACACGGCGTTATGGGCTTCGCGGATCTCCCTGAGCGCCATGACGCGGGCCTGCGGATTAATCCACTGGCTTTGGGCGATGTCCGATGCGACGCGGACGATCTCGGTCAACGTGTCTTCGAAGGAAGAGAGGGCGTTATTCAAAAGCTGCCGGTCCATCCGTTTTCCGCGCTCAACGATTATTTCGTCGAAGAGCTTGCCGATGTATGTCAAAGGCGGGGTGGGGATATGTTCAGAATAAGAGAAAGAGCTTTAGAGCGGAAATACAAAGCAAGACGAGACCTAGCTGGAGCGTGATCATAGCGAAGCGTCCGAATTTGGCAAGCTTCGACGCCTCCAAAACAGCCTGTTTGGTCGCTCCATCGGCGAAACCCCCGGAAGGTTCTTGAACTTGCCGGTTGAGGTCGTCAGCGAGTTTTGTAAACAGATCTGATGCCTCAAACGCCTGGGAATTATATGTGACTGTCCCCGTCAATGCTGTCGACAGTTTTCTCAATTGAACCGCCGCCTGATTGAAACTCGTGGTATTTACAAGCCTTCGTAGCTCCACCAATAAGACTCGATTCGCCACAAGGGTATGGGCAATCACGGTGACCGACGAAAGCGTCGATACCATCAATAAAATCCAAGCAGGTGCGATGAGCCAGACAAAGATATGCTTGGGGAAAACCGCCGAAGGAACCTTAGGAATATAGGACGTGAGCGCGGTTACCGAAAGACCGATGGTACCGAGACTGATCAAAAGCAGGCGTTCGTGGAAAGCTGCTATCTGTTTGTTGAACTCGAAGGCGCTTTTGAATATCAGGTCGGCATAGTTGACATGTTGTCGAGACCACTCGCCCCACTTCGCGAGCAATTCATTTAGGACGGCGGGGTCGCCAGTCAACGGTTTGGGGTCGTCCGCCATATTGATCGAGAGGGTACTTCACTATCGAAACGCGAGCAATGAACCAATACATGGGGTGCGAGGACGAAAAAAGAGGCGCATGGCAGAATCACACGCGCCTCCCCTACAGCTCAATCAATAATTCGCGTACCTCAGGGATCACCTCCTTCTCGGCAAGAACGCCGACCTACGCAACGATTATAATCTAGGTCGCTTTTTGCAAGTGCGCCAATTCCTGTTTCAACGCCATCTCAATTTTTGACCACTCGTAGATTCCCATTCTGTAGGTCCTCCGGTCGGCCTTGACCTGCTCCAGGAGTGCGGTTCGTTCCGGCCCGATGAGTTCCCGCGCCGCCTTCTCGTATTCGTATGGATACTGCTTCTTGAAATAGAAATGGTGCCGGAGGGATACGCAGATGCCTTCGAGTCGAAACTCCTAATGCGCCGGCGGCGACACTCGTTCTCTTGCGGCTGGCTTCTTCATGATGAACGCGAGCGGAATCAGGCACGCCACCACCAGAGCCAGCACCGCTACTACATCCTTGAACGCAAGCGCACTCGCCTGCTGCTCCATCAGCATTGCTATACGTCCATAGGCCTGGTGGGTCGCCTGTTCAGCGCTCAATCCTTGATTGCGAAGTGTGGCGGACATTCCCTCGACCATTTGGCGAAACATCGGATTGCCGTTCTGCATGTGCGCCGCGAGATAGTTCTGCCGTGTCTGCGTGGCCCGCGTCACAAGTGTGCTTACCACCGCGATCCCGACGCTGCCTCCAATATTGCGGACAAAATTCATCATGCTTGAAACCTGGTTGTTCTTCTCGCGCGGCACACCCGCATAGCACAGTACATTTGATGGAATGAAGATAAATGCCAGGCCCGCCACCTGGTACGTGCGCAGCATGGCTGCCGTCCCGAAATCCATCTCCAGACTCAGGTGCGTCGCCATGTGATAGAGGCCTAGGGACGTTGCGCCGTATCCAAGCGCCAGCAGAAATCGCGAATCCATTTTTCCGCTCAACGCCCCGGACAACGGCATGGTGATCATCATCAGAAAACCGCCTAACGCCATGCACTCGCCTGCTTGCGCCGCCGAGTAGCCCATCAGGTTTTGCAGAAATTCCGGAAGCAATACGGTCGTCCCGTACAAGACCGACCCAAGTATGAGCATCGAAAACATGGCCGTCGCGAGATTGCGCTTTTTCAAAAGCTTGAGTTCCACAATCGGATGTGGATGCCGCCATTCCCATTGCACCCAGAAAATCAAAATGACAACCGCCGCAATGGAACCGGCCGTAATCCAGTGCGAACCGAACCAGTCTGCTTCCTGTCCCTTGTCCATCACCATCTGAAGGCAACCTACGCCCAAAGCCACAAGCCCCAGGCCCACGTAGTCGACCCCTCCCCTTTTTGCTTTGATCCGCTCCTCGCTCAGGTATGGCGGGTCCTCGACAACACGATAAGTGAGAAAAAGCGAAATAAGGCTGATCGGCACATTGATATAAAAAATCCACCGCCAGCTGTAATTGTCCGTGATCCATCCGCCGATCGTGGGGCCAATCGCCGGCGCCAGCACAACCGCCATTGCGTAAATCGAAAACGCCATTCCCCGCTGCTCCGGCCTAAACGTATCCGCCAGAATCGACTGCTCGCTCGGCTGCAAACCGCCCCCGCCGATTCCCTGAAGGATGCGGAAGAAAACAAGCAACCCAAGCGTTGGCGCGAGACCGCATAGAAAGCTGCTCCCCGCAAACAGCACCACGCAGGACATGTAGAACCGCTTGCGCCCGTAGCGTGTCGCCAGCCACGCGCTGATCGGCAGAACGATGCCGTTCGACACCAGGTAGCTCGTCAGTACCCATGTCGCCTCGTTCGTGCTCGCGCCGAAGCTCCCCGCGATGTGAGGAAGGGCAATGTTGGCCACGGAAGTATCCAGCACTTCCATGAACGTCGCCAATGTGACGGTAAAGGCGATCAGCCACGGGTTGTACCGCGGCCTCCACGCGTCATGACCGATTGTCGCTGTCGCGGATGCCATTCCGATTCTTCTTGCAAAGTCTCCTGATTCCGCATAAATATACATGCATGTATGTATGCTGTAAAGCGTGGGTGACGGAATGCGCATGATCCAGGGCCGCGCGCTTCGTCATCCTTCTCCCCGCATCGGGCGGACGAAGAGGACGAAGTCCGCGGTGTCTCGGCAGCAGGCTCGCACCGAAGCCACCCGGCACAGGCTTCTTGCCGCAGCCGAAACGGTCTTCGCCCGCGACGGATTCGAAGCCGCGCGCCTCGAGGACATTGCCGCCCTCGCTGGTTACACCCGCGGCGCCCTTTACGCGAATTTCGACGGCAAGGAAGATATTTTTTTCGCGCTCCTCGAACAGTGGGTGGCCGAGCGTGTCGCGGAAGTCGACGCGCTGCTCGAACAGGAAAAGAGTCCGGCGGACCGCCTCCGCGCCCTGCGCGAGCACTACGTGCGGAACGCGAAAGACCGCCGCCTCGCGCTGCTCTCGCTCGAATTCAAGCTCTTCGCCATCCGTCATCCGGAAGCGAGCGCGCGCGCCCTCACCCGCCACCAACGCCTCCGCGCCTCTGGAGCGGAGTTCGTCCGCCGCGTCGCTAGGGCCCTTGGCCGCACGCTCCCGATCTCGAGTACCGCCGCCGCCACCGGCCTCGGCGCGCTGGCCAACGCTCTGGTCGTCGAGCATCTTCTCGATCGCTTCGCGATCACCGATCGGGACGCCCGCCATCTCCTCGGCTTCGTCTTCGACGCGGTCCTCGGCACTGACTCCGCGAAGTGAACTGCGGCGTTTGTACGACGCTGTCATTCCGAGCGCGTTTTTTGCGCGAGGAATCTCTTGGTTGTTTTCTGCTTTCCCAGTGTCTTTCGAGCTGCACGCGCCACTCTCGTTTGAATTCTGATTTTGTGGCACAGTAGAGATCGATGGCCGCTTCCGGGACTCCCCGCCTCGCTGGGCGTGTTGCGTTCACCTATTCGTCCTTCACGCTGTACCAGGTCGCGCGGTTTTTCATCGTGCTCGCCACGGAAATGCAGTCGGTCGCCGTCGGGTGGCAGGTCTATGAAATCACCAAGCGCCCGCTCGATCTGGGCCTCATCGGCCTCGCGCAGTTTCTTCCGGGAATCGTTTTCTTCCTCGTCTCCGGCCACGCCGCGGACCGTTACGATCGCCGCAAAGTTCTCACGCTCGGTTACGCCGGCTTCGCGCTGTGTTCCGGTCTGCTTCTCGCCATCACTCTGCGCGGGGCGCATTCGGTCTATCCGATTTACGGCGTCATGGTGCTGGTCGGCGTCGTGCGGTCGTTCAACGCGCCCGCGAGCCGCGCGATTCTCCCGCTGCTGGTCCGCGAGGAGCATTTCCAGAACGCCTTTGCCTGGGGCGCGACGATTTTTCAGACCGCGACGGTCCTCGGCCCCGCCGTCGGCGGCATCGTCTACACGGCCTCTCGAGGGCCCGCTGCGGTCTACGCCGTGGCGACGGCGGCGGCCGCGGGCGGCGCGTTTTCGATGTTCCACGTGAAACTTATCAGCAAGCCACGCCGGCCCCTGGACGTCAGTTGGAAGACGGTTCTGGCCGGGCTGCACTACATCTGGCGCGAAAAGCTCGTCCTCGGGTCGATCTCGCTCGACCTTTTCGCGGTGCTGCTCGGCGGGGCGGTGGCGCTGCTGCCGGTGTACGCGCGGGAAATCCTGAAAATTGGGCCGTGGGGGCTGGGGCTGCTGCGGTGCGCGCCCGCAGTAGGGGCCGGGGTGATGGCGCTCGCGCTGGCGTACCGTCCGCTCGGCGGGCGCGCCGGGATGAAGATGCTCTGGTGCGTCGCGGGCTTCGGCGTGTGCACGATCCTCTTCGGGGTCTCGCACAGCCTGGTGCTCTCGCTCGTGGCGCTCATCTTTGTCGGCGCGACGGACATGGTCAGCGTGGTCGTCCGCGGAACCCTGATCCAGTTTGCCACGCCCGACGAAATGCGCGGCCGCGTCAACGCCGTGGACATGATTTTCATCGGAGCTTCGAACGAGTTCGGGCAGTTCGAGTCGGGAGTGACGGCGGCGTGGCTCGGGACCGTGCCCGCCGTCGTGCTGGGCGGCATCGGAACGCTCGTCGTGACGGCGCTATGGGCCTGGATGTTTCCCGCGCTGCGGAACGCCGACCAGCTCGTCACGGCCGATCCGAAGAGCTAGTACCGTTCCAACTTGTTGCGCCGAATTTCCGAGCTCAATAACACGTAACAGTGATTCATCAGCCCGTCAACTATCTTGGCCCCAAAAAGTTGGAACGGCGCTAGTCCGCGGCGGTCGCTTTTTTCTCGACGACCGCGCCGTGATAGACGGCCGCGGGCCGCCAAGCCTGCACGTTCGTGCCGCCGCTGACGCGCGTCTGCATCCCAGACGTGTAGAAGTTGTATGGGTGGACGGCGTCGATCGCGCTCGCCTCGTCGAGCCGCTTGTAGAGCTCGGCGGGAAGCGTGAAATCGAGCGAGGCGAGATTGTCGTCGAGCTGCGCGAGCTTCGTGGCGCCGAGAATCGTGGACGTCACGCCCGGCTTCTGCACGAGCCAATTGAGCGCGACCTGCGCGGGCGGCTTGCCCGCCTGCTTAGCCACGTCGAGCAGCACGTCGAGGATGCGCCAGTTACGGTCGGTGAAGCGGTTGAAGAGCCCGCCTCCCGGCTGGCCGAGGCGCCCCTCGCCCTTGCCCTTGTCTCCTTCGCGCTTGTACTTGCCGGCGAGGAAGCCGCCGGCGAGCGGGCTCCACGGGCAGAGGCCGATGCCGAGCTCCTGCGCGACGGGAATGTGCTCACGCTCGATATTGCGTTCGGTGAGCGCATATTCGAGCTGCAGCGCGGCGATGCGCTCCCAGCCGTGATTTTCGGCGACGGTTTGCGCGCGCGCGATGTACCACGCCGGCGTGTCCGACAATCCGTAGTAGCGGATCTTTCCTTCGTGGACGAGATGGTTCATCGTCGAGATCACTTCCTCGACGGGCGTGATTGTGTCCCACGCGTGGAGGTAGTAGAGGTCGACGTAATCGGTCTTGAGGCGGCGCAGCGAGCCTTCGAGCGCGCGGTAGATATTCTTGCGGCCGTTGCCGCCGGCATTCGGATTGCCGGACTGGGCGAAGTTGAAGGTGAACTTCGTGGCGATCACGACTTTGTCGCGCAGGTTGCGCTCGGCGACGAATTTTCCGGTGAGCTCCTCGGCGTGGCCGTTGGTGTAGCCGTCGGCGCTGTCGATGAAGTTGCCGCCGGCGTCGATGAAGCGGTCGAACATTTCCTTCGAGGGTTTTTCTTCGGCGCCGAAGCCCCACTCGGTGCCGAAAGTCATCGTGCCGAGGCAGAGCGGGCTGATGCGGAGGCCCGTGCGGCCCAGAGTCGTGTAGTCGGTCAAGCTCATATGATTCCTCCTGAGAAGTTATCCGATGCGGCTGCGGGTACGCACGGAGCAGATAAAAAGTGCTCTCGCCGGGGCCCAAAAGGCCCCCTGATCCATTGACGGGTAACTGGCACCACCGTCGTTTGTTTTGATGAAGTTACAACGTCTTTTACTCGGCAGCCAGTGACGGGTAGCAGGCAGCGAATGAAGGGTTGAGGAGCGGTCCCGCGCTCATGATTTTTGCTCCCTTCCTTCGTCAGGGCAGGCGGGGCCGGTGTCAGGACTTCGGTGGAGTCCACTGGACTCCCGAAGCCGGAGACGACGACCCTCGCCAGATCGTCAGGCAAGAGGCGCGCGGCCAGCGGGCGCGCGGGCACACACAAACCCTTCGCGCGGCCCGGGAGAGCCGCGTCGCCGTCCCCTCGCTTCCGAATTCCAGTCCAATTTCTCACCCAACTATCTTATGCCACGGGACCGGTAATGCAAGCGCGGAAGCCTGTGGACTTTTGGGAAGCAGTGATTCGTGACTGGTGGCTAGTGGCGAGTCAATATGGTTCGCTCACTGGGTCTATTGCGGCGGCTGGCCGCTTACTGTTAATCTCGCATTTTCCTGGAATCTCGGGCGGTTTTCACAAGGAAACAAAGTGGCAAAAGCGAAGAAGAAGTTGAGCCTCAAGAAAGCGGCCGAGGAATTAACCGCGATAGCGGAGAAGCATCTCGCGACCTTGCCGGAAGAAGAGCAGGAAGCAAGAGTCGCGGCATTCGCGCGGCGGGATTTCAAGAGCGGCCGTGGTGGCCGTACCAAGTCTTCAGAGCGCGCTCGTACTCGAGTGTCCCGGGCAGCCACCCGAGGTCGTTGATAATCGCCTCCTTGAACAGCTCCACGTCGTTGCTTTCCAAGGCCTCCTTAAATTTCCGTTGCAGGACAAGTCGTCGCCTCCTCGCAGCGATGTCGATGGGCCTCTTGCCGCGTCGTTCGTCTCCGGCCCTTACTTCCTGAATTTCATCGTCTTCAGAAACCATCTTCCACCTTAGGAGCCCTGCAAGTACACGTCGTAATCCACCTCACGCACGGGCGAACGTGGGGCTGCCAGCGCAGCGCGAGTAGACGTGTGCGCGGCCTGTGCCGATACCATGGCTCCTTGATTGGACAAGGTTGGGAATTGCTCCTCGGGGATGGGCATGCCGGTTGAATTTGGTATTTATCATGAATGCCAGTTGGGGGCAAGGAAACCTCGGACACCGCTGACTGTTTAATTCAGAATCGCCGACCTTATAGGTCTTGTGCGGCTGCGAGCCCCGGTCACAATAATCCCATCCTCAAGAGGCGAGGGTGGGCACCCGAAAGAGCGGGAAGAGAGAGCCCTCCCCTTCGGTTGGGATGTTGATCGGTTAAGATCACGAGGGCGGCGGGCGGAGGCGAGCATGACGCAGAGCGGGAGTGCGGTGCTGTCGAGGCTGAGCTGGCAGGGGCTGGAGCATCCGGTGCGGACGACGGTGGCGGCGGTGGCGTCGCTGCTGGTGGCGCGGCTGTTCCGATTGCCGGAGGCGTATTGGGCGGCGATCACGACGCTGGTGGTGATGCAGTCAAACATCGAAGACGCCATGACAAGCTCGTGGCAGCGATTCGTAGGAACCGCGCTGGGCGCGGCGGCGGGAGCGTTGCTCGCAATGTACTTCGGGCCGAGTGCGATCGTTTTCGGCGCGGGCGTCTTCGTGCTCGGGCTGGTCTGCGCGGTGCTGCATCTCGACAGGCCCGCGTACCGGTTCGCGGGAATCACGTTGGCCATCATCCTGTTGATCGCGCGCGCGAGTGCTCCGTGGGTGATCGCGGCGCATCGGTTCTTCGAGGTGTCGGTGGGAATTGCGGTGGGGCTGGCGGTCACGGCGGCGTGGCCCGAGCGAAAGCCAGCGTGAATATTTCGGCGGGTTCCGATGAAAAGGCGTACATGCTGCGAGAGAAGCAAAGCAAAGTAATGCGCACCGTGCGGTCACGATTTCGGCACGGCTGAAGCCGTGCCGTACAAAGCTGGTGTCGGCCCGGGCGAGCGCGTGGAGCGATTCGTCACGCCTCCAGAATCCATTTGCAGGAACGGTTTTCTGGAATATTGTGTCTGCGTTTTGTGCGGGCATTCAAGGCCCGCCTACCCTTCGTTCGCCGCGGCGAACGAAGGGTAAAAAGGCGGCCGCCACGAGAGCAACGGCGCCCGCTTGGAAGTGGCCCTTCGGCTACGATCAGGGCAAGCCGCCACGAAGGCGGTGCCGCGCTGAAGGCCGCGGCGCTACATTCAAACCTAAAGCAAAAGACACAAGAGCGATGCCGGAGATCACGATCAACGGGTACGTGACGTACTACGAGGACGACGACTTCACCGATCCGTGGAAGCCGCGGCAGACGATCGTCATCCAGCACGGGTTCGGGCGCAACTCGCAGTTCTGGCGGCAGTGGGTGCCGATGCTGGCGGGTGACTATCGCGTGATCCGGCGCGATCTGCGCGGACACGGCGGCTCGGGCGATCCGGGGCCGAGCTATCCGTGGTCGTTCGACGGGCTCGTGCGCGATCTTGGCGGATTTTGCGACGCGTTGGGGCTGGAGGACGTTCACCTGCTCGGCGAATCGACGGGCGGGATGCTGGCCGTGGGATTCGCGGCGACGCGACCTGGACCAGTCGGGGCGCGGCTGCGGTCAGTGACGCTATGCGCCACGCCGAAGACGATTGGTCCCGCGGCGCAAAAGCTTTTCGCGTTCGGCCGCGCGTCGTGGCAGAGCGCGCTCGAGGAGATGGGCTCGGAGGGCTGGGCGCGGGAGCTGCTGTCGCGGCCCGGAACATTTCCAAGCAGCGATCCGGCGCAAATCGAGTGGGCAATCCGTCAATTCGGCAGAGCGGCCACGCGTTCGCTCGTCGGGTACAGCACCGTGATTTCGACAACGAATATCACGCCGCTGCTGTCGGAGGTGAGAGTGCCGGTCCTGATTCTGGCGCCGACGCGAAGCGCCGCGACATCGATCGAGGAGCAAGAGGATATCGCCGCAGCCCTGCTGCAATCCGAAATCGTGCAAGTCGATGGCGCGGGACACGAGATCTACATCGACCGGGCGGAGGAGTGCGTCGCGGCGCTGCGCGCGTTTCTGGCGGGGTTTCGGTAGCGCAGGACGGCGGCCAGCCGGTTCGAAAAGGGCACCACGGCCGGCCACGGCGGCGGGCAGAAGCGGCAAATCTACGCTACAATTAGACGTTCATGCTTTCCATCAACAACATCACGATGCGCTTCGGCGCCCGAATACTGTTCGAGGACGTCACGTGCACGTTCCTCGTGGGGCGGCGGTACGCGATCAGCGGGCCGAACGGCGCGGGCAAGTCCACGCTGATGAAAATCCTGACCGGCGAGATCGAACCGTCGAAAGGTTCGATTACCCGGCCGAAGAAGCTCGGCGTGCTGCGCCAGGACCAGTTCGCGTTCGACGACTATCGCGTAATCGACACGGTGATCATGGGCAACGCGCCGCTGTGGAAGGCGCTCGTCGAGCGCGACGCACTCTACGCGAAGCCACACGAGCAACTGACCGACGCGGACGGCATGCGCCTGGGCGAGCTCGAAGGGATCGTCGGCGAAGAGGGCGGCTACACGGCGGAAGCCGACGCGGCGAGGCTGCTCGACGGGCTCGACGTAAACGAATCGCTGCACGAGCGCAAGATGCGCGAGTTGCAAGGTGGGCAGAAGGTGCGCGTCCTGCTGGCGCAGGCGCTTTTCGGCAACCCGCAGGCGCTGCTGCTGGACGAGCCGACGAACTACCTGGACCTCGATTCGGTCCACTGGCTGCAGGATTATCTGTGCGAGTACGAAGGCGTGCTGATCGTGATTTCGCACGACCGGCACTTCCTGAACAGCGTGTGCACGCATACCGCCGACATCGATTATGAAACGGTGATCATGTACAACGGCGGATACGACGACATGGTGCTCGCCAAGACCGCGATCCGCTCGCGCATCGAATCGGAAAACGCGCAGCGCGAAAAGAAGATCGCGCAGTTGAACGAGTTCATCGCGCGGTTTTCCGCAGGAACGCGGTCGGCGCAGGCGACTTCGCGCAAGAAGGAAGTCGAGCGGCTGCAAACGGCCGAGCTGGCGAGGTCGAACATCGCGCGGCCGTACATTCGCTTCCAGATGGACCAGCACTCGGGGCGGCATCCGCTCGAGATCAAGAGCGTGGTGAAGGCGTACGACGGAGTGAAGGTGTTCCAGCCGTTCTCGGCGAGCGTGACGCGCGGAGAAAAGATCGCGCTGATGGGCCGCAACGGCACGGGCAAGACCACGCTGCTGAAGTCGCTGCTCCGCAACGCGACGGGCTATATCGAGGACGCGGACAAGCAGTTCGCGATTGACGGCGGGACAGTGGTGTGGGGGCACAACGCGCTGGTGGGCTACTTCGCGCAGGAGCATTCGGAGTCGATCGCGAAGGGCACGACGGCCATCGAGTGGCTGCACCAGTTCAAGCTACAGGCGACGCAGGAAGAGTTGCGCGGGCTGCTCGGGCAGATGCTCTTCAGCGGCGAAGACGCGCTGAAGCAGACCAGCACGCTTTCCGGCGGCGAGGCCGCGCGGCTGATTTTCTGCCGGCTGATGCTGCAAAAGCCGAACTTCCTGGTGCTGGACGAGCCGACGAACCACCTCGATTTGGAGTCGATCAACGCGCTGAACATCGCGCTGCAGAAATACGATGGCACGGTGCTGCTCGTCACGCACGACTACGACGTGATCGACGAAGTCGCCACGCGCATCTGGCACTTCCAGGGCGGGCGCATCGAGGACTTCAAGGGACCATACGAAGAATATCTGGTGTATGCGCAGGAAAAAGCCTCGTAGCGTGTCAGTCAGGTAGCCGCTTGCGGCATACTATCCCCTACATTTGCATTGGCACGGCTGGAGATTGAATTGCCGCCCACAGTGAAGCCCCATGAGGTGCTGCCGGAACACGAAGAGGAGGTCCGCGCGCCTTCGTCCGGGGGCAAAGGCCCGGGATTCCGCGGGGGCGATTCCAGCGACTGGGACGAAGGTCCGAACGACTCCGACGCGGCGCGACGGTGGGTACCGCTCAGCGTGTACCGCACCGGGATGCTGCTTGCGATCGTCTCGATCGCTTCGCTATTCGTGACGCTGACGGCGATCCTGACGCTGCGCTGGGTAGCCACGAGGGACTGGAAGCCGATCCAACTGCCTGCGATCCTGTATGCGAATACAATTGCGATCGTATCGAGCAGCCTCGCGTTGCAACTGGCGCGGGCGCACGTCAAAGACGCGAAACGATTCGGCCGGTATCTTGCGGCCACGCTGGCGCTGGGCCTCGCGTTTGTGGGAGGGCAGTTGATCGCGTGGAGGGAGCTGGCTTCGCAGGGCGTGTACGTTGCGTCGAATACAGGCAGCTTTTTGTTCTACACGATCACGGCCATACACGCCGTTCACCTGCTAGGCGGAATCGTGGCGCTGAGCTGGCTTGTCTTCAGGGCCGGCCGTCTGAGAAAAACCGGCAAGATAGAAATGGCCGCGGACGTCGTGGCGCTTTACTGGCACTTCATGGATGGCTTGTGGGTGTATCTGATGGGGCTGCTGTTCCTCGGCGTGCAGGGCCGGATGTTCTGGATTTCCGTGTAACCACGCGGCAAAACTCAGGCTAAGGCGCGGGCGCCTGGACGACGGTGATCGACTTCAACATGCGGACCCAGCGCGCGGGGCGTTTGTCGTGGGGCGCGACGAGCTTGAACGGACCCTCGCCGGGACCGATGGGAGCGCCGTTCATCGTATCCGCGACGATCACTTCGGAATCGAGGATTCCCGAATCGAGTTCGGCCACGGAGAAAACGACGCGATAGTCATCGGCCGCGTCGGCGAGAACGTAGAGCGTCATCGACTTGCCCCGAAGCTGTTCCCCCTGCGGCATGCCCGCCTGATGAAGCAGAGTTTCCAGCAGGACGCCTTCGTAGACTTCCGCCTGGTGATTGTGCGCGTTGACGACGTGAACCGTCGTGCGCGGCATCTTCTTCAGATCGGCATCGGAAACGACGAGGGGAGTCGCCAAGGTGCCGCCGATTTTGATCTCCGCGGGGCCGGTGGCGGCTTTCTGCGCGAACGCCGGATGTGTGGTTGCCAGCAAGCCGACGCATGAAAACAGAAACGCCGCGATAACCAACCGGTGTGTTGTGCCTAGCATCGGCTCTCCTGACCGAGTGAATTCCGCACAAATGGTAGCAGAAGCGAAAACCGGGCGCAGCATCCAGAACTTTCGGGAGAGGAGCATTCTGCCGGCGATAGTAACTGCGGAAAGGCAATGAGGGCTGAGAAAATCTCAGCCCTCACATGTGCGCCAACTGGTTTTTCCGGGCTAGTGCAGACGATTTTGGACTTAGCTCATGCGAAAATCGACTCGTACGTTCAGCCGGATCGCCACCGGTTGGCCATCAAGGATCGTGGGCTCATACTTTCTTCCCGCCACGGCCTTCATCGCCGATTCGAGCAGCAATGGAGGGCCGCTGATGGCCTGCACCTGGATGACGTTGCCCTGTTCGTCGATGATTGCTTCGATGATGACACTACCAGAGACGTGCGCCTGCCTTGCAATCGGGGAATAGACAACCGGGGGTTCATAAAGCAGGCGTGGTTCCTTCATACCGCTGGTGATGCGAATCGGGCCTTTGGGCCGTTCGGCGGCGGTGGGCGGAGGCGGCGGAGGGCCGGTAACCGCGCCACCGAGAATGTCGCCCACTCCACCCGGCACGCCTCCTTGCATGCCTGCAACCGAGGGCGCCATGGATGTGACATCGGACACATTCTCAGCGATCTTCTTGGGAATGACCGTGGGCGCGGTGAATTGCGCCTTGATGAAAGACGGCCTGGGCGCTACCGCTTGCGCGTGGACTGCGGGAGGCGGGGGAGCCGCCGGGGGCGGAGGAGCGACCAAGAGAGTCGCGTTGTACTTGTAGAGGTCGAGCCCCTCGGAGAAGAAGAGAGGGATCAGCAGCATCCCGCCGACGATTGCGATCTGGATGGCAAATGCAAAACCGGTTTGCGCGGCACGCTTGCCGCGCGCGCGCGGGTCCTCCTCTAGGATCGCCGTGGCGAAAACGCCCTGCTTGCGAGGCACGACGGGAGAGGAGACCGCAAAAGGACGCTTGGATTTCTGGGCGGAGCCTAGACTCCCTTGCTGAAGTGCACCTTCATTAACGGCTGACATCATCATCTCCTTTTCTACCGGAAACATCGCGGCCGTGGGGCATCGCGGGAATCTCAACAGAGATCCAACTGGGCCCACACAGCGCCACCGCTGGACGAAAGCGGTGGGAAATCCCGTCTCCACGTGGAAAAGCGAGATGCTTTAACTACACTAAAAACTCTCCATTAGTTTGCAGATTCGGGCCAAGAACCGCAAACTCAAAATACGAATCGGTGTGATTGAAGATGTGGATGTTGCTCTCAGATTACAGCTTGCCGAGCGGGGAGCGAAAACTCTTGGCGGCATTGGGCTTACGATGCGGCGCCGGAATTCAGCGGACTCGGCCGTTGGACGCATTGGGCGCAAGAGGTATGTACGATCAGGATTTCGTGGATTCGCCCGAGCGAAGCTTCCAGACGATCTGCCGCAACATGCCGAGCCAGATGACGGCGTCGCGGGCGGGCAGATTCAGGCGGCGCACGAGGCGGCGAATTCTCTGCTCCGAGTCAGCCACGCGCCGCATATGGAGGAAGCCGCTCAAGCGGAGCGCCTCGAAGAGAAGCGCCGTGATGCGATGGACTTCGGCCGAGGTGGCGAGCGGGAGCTTTTCGGGCTGGCGGGCGGCCTTGGCGTCGCGGATCAGCTCGTAGAGGCAGAGGGCCACCGCCTGTCCCAGATTCATGGAGATATTCGCGTCGTGCGTGGGAATGCGGATCAGCCAATGGCAGTGGCTGAGATCCTCATTCGTGAGCCCGAACTTCTCCGAGCCGAAGAGCAGCGCGACGCGGCTTGACGCGAGCCGCTTGCGGATCAGGCGGGCGCCGTCTTCGAGACGGCGCAGCGTGTGCTGGAGTTCGCGGTGACGAACCGCCGTGGTTCCCACGACGAGCGTACAATCGGCGACGGCTTCCGCCACGCTGTCGTATTGCTCCGCGTTTGCGAGAACATCCGAAGCGCCGACGGCGGAGCGCGCCTCGCGAAACGCCGGTTGATAGGGATTGACCACGTGCAGGCGGCGAAAGCCAAAGTTGCTCATGGCGCGCGCGGCCGCGCCGATGTTGAGAGGGTTGCGCGTCGAGACCAGGACAACGCGCAGGCGGTCGAATTCGGCCGGAGTGAGCAAGGATATTCATTCTAATGCAGGCGTCTGCTGCCTGGCGTACGGATATCTTGACGGGGGTCCGACGAACGTGAAATTATCCCGGTCTCCGATAAAATCGCGATAGGAGCACGCAAATGGCGACCCAATTAGCTTCGACGTACGCAGATCTGGCGCTATTCATCGGCGGCGAGTGGCTGTCGGCCGAAGGGCGCAAGAGTTCGGTGGTCATCAATCCGGCAACCGAGGAAGTGATCGGGCAGGTACCACACGCCTCGAAAGCCGATCTTGACCATGCCCTCGCAGCAGCGCAGGAAGGATTCAAGACGTGGCGGGCGATCTTCCCGGACGAGCGCGGGAGAATCCTGAAGCGCGCGGCGGACCTGCTGCGGGAACGCAAGGAAGAGATCGCGCGGATCGCCACGACCGAGTCCGGCAAAGTGATTCACGAGACGCGGATCGAAGTGATGATGTCCGCAAATATTTTCGAGTGGTACGCCGAGGAAGGGCGCCGCGCGTATGGGCGAGTGCTGCCGCAACGCGCGCCGGGCACGCGCCTGGCGATAGTCAAGGAGCCGGTAGGGCCGGTGGCGGCGTTCGCACCGTGGAATTTTCCGCTCGGCAACCCCGCGCGCAAAATCGGGGCGGCGCTGGGGGCGGGCTGTTCGGTGATCTTGAAGCCTGCGGAAGAGACGCCTGCATCGGGGCTGGCAGTAGCGCGCTGCCTCGTGGATGCGGGGCTGCCGCCGAACGTGCTGGCGATCGTGTACGGCGTGCCGTCGGAGGTTTCGACGCACCTACTCGCATCGCCGATCATTCGCGCGATTTCGTTCACCGGTTCGATTCCCGTCGGCAAGCAGTTGATGAAGCTGGCGGCGGACGGCATGAAGCGGACGACGATGGAGTTGGGCGGGCACGCGCCGGTGATCGTGTTCGACGACGTGGACGTGGACAAGGTGCTGGACGCGTCGGTCGTGGCGAAGTACCGGAATGCCGGTCAGGTGTGCGTTTCGCCGACGCGGTATTACGTGCACGAAAAGATTTACAACAAGTTCGTCGAAGGCTTTGCCGCGCGCACGAAGCAGGTGCCCGTTGGCGACGGCCTCGACGAGAGGAACAAGATGGGTCCGCTGGTCCATGCGCGACGGCTGGCGGCGATCGAGGCGTTCATTCAGGACGCGCGGGACAACGGCGCGCGTGTGCAAACAGGAGGCTCGCGGCTGCGCAGCCCGGGATATTTTTACGCGCCGACGGTGCTCTCCGACGTGCCGAACAAGGCGCGGATCATGAACGAGGAACCGTTCGGGCCGGTCGCGGTGATCAATCCGTTTTCGAGCTTCGAGAGCGTGATCGAACAAGCCAACCGTCTGCCGTACGGGCTCGCGGCGTTTGGGTTCACGAATTCGTCGCGCACTGTCAGGCTGTTAGGCGAGCAGATCGAAGCGGGAATGATAGGACTGAACACGTACGCGATCTCGGTGCCGGAATCGCCGTTCGGCGGCGTGAAGGAAAGCGGCCACGGCTCGGAAGAGGGCATCGAGGGGCTCGAGGCCTGCCTAGTCACGAAGTTCATCAGCGAAGCGTAGAACAGAGCGAAGACAGATTCTTGGTCCGCCGCCGAAGCGATGGCGCGGCGGACTGAGAACGACGGTGCAGGATTGTCCGCAGCAACCGAGAGGAAATTGGATGGCGGGTACGTCGTTAGCGGGCGAGACGGCGATTGTTACGGGCGGAGGGCGCGGGTTCGGCAGGGCCATCGCGCTGGGGCTCGCTGCGGCGGGAGCGGCCGTGACCGTGACCGCGCGGTCGAAGGATCAGCTCAACGCGACCGTGAAGGAGATCCAAGCCGCGGACGGGCGCGCGCTTGCGGTGACCGGCGACGTGACGAGCCGCCAGGACGTGGCGCGCGTGGTCGAAGCCACGGAGAAGAAGTTTGGCCCGACGACGGTGCTCGTAAACAACGCCGGAGTGACGGGGCCTTTTGGGCCTGTCTGGGTCACGGATCCGGATGATTGGTGGGAAGCGCAGAAGGTAATTGTCCGCGGCACTCTTCTATTCATGCACGCGGTGATGCCGGGAATGGTGGCGCGGCGCAAAGGATGCGTGATCAACGTCTTCGCCCTTGGCGGGCAATGGTTTGCGCCGAAGCTGACCGCGTACGCGGTAGGGAAGGGCTGCCAAATACGCCTGTCGGAGCACGCGGCGGCCGAAGCCAAAGGGCACGGCGTGAGCGTTTTCTCGATCGAGCCGGGCACGGTCTACACGGACATGACTGAGCACACGATCACTTCGCCCGAGGCTCAGCGCTGGGTTCCGCACATGGTCGAGTACTTGAAGAATCTCAAAGCGACGACCGACCCCGCGCCGGGTCTGGCTCGCTGCGCGGAGATGTGCGTGCAACTGGCGTCGGGGCGCTACGCCGCGCTCTCGGGACGCTTTCTGCTGCCACAGGACGATTTCGAAAAGTTGCTACTGGAGCCTGCGCCACCTCCAGGCTCAGCGACGATCCCGCGAGAGCCGCCGCGGGCACGTTGACAGGTTTGTCGCGGGAGTGATACGACTGCGGTATTATCAGGCGCAATCTTCAGGGCGAGCACGCCGGACGGACACAAGGAGTAAGGCCACAATGACGACCCATTTCCCGGAAACTTTCGACTTCAGCGGTATGAACGCGCCAATGCGCGTGGAATGTGACATCTACGATCTGATCGTCGAGGGGAACTTGCCGAAGGAGATCAACGGTGCGTGGTATCGCACGATTCCCGATCCGCAGTATCCGCCGATGCTGGGCCACGACACATATCTCAGCGGCGACGGCATGATCAGCGCGTTCCAGTTCGAGGACGGGCATGTGGACTTTAAGATGCGCTACATCACGACCGACCGGCTGAAGGCCGACAGGAAGGCGCGCCGCTCACTCTTTGGTCTCTACCGCAACCCGTACACAGACGATCCCAGCGTCCGAGGCGTCAATCGCTGCGCGAACAACACAACGCCGATTTTCCATGGCGGCAGGTTGCTTGCGCTGAAGGAAGATGGCCTCGCGGTGGAACTTCATCCGGAGACGCTGGAAACGATCGGCGTCTTTAACTACCGCGGCAAGCTCAAGAGCCAGACGATGACGGCGCACACTCGCCTCGATCCCGATACGGGCGAACTCTGCTTTTTCGGCTACGAAGCGAGTGGTTTGGCAACTCGGGACGTGTCTTACTGCGTGGCGGACAAAGAAGGCCAGCTTGTGAGCGAAGAATGGTTTCAGGTGCCGTACGTTTCACTGATGCACGATTTCGCCGTGACGAAGGAGCACGTCATCTTTCCGGTTTTCCCGACGACGGCCAATCTTGATCGCATGAAGGCCGGCGGCGTTCACTGGGTCTTTGAGCCGAACAAGGACACATACGTCGGCATCATGCCGCGCGACGGACATGTGGATCAGATGCACTGGTTCCGCAGGCCTGCCTGTTCCGCGTTTCACTTCATGAACGCGTACACGGAAGGCAAATTCGTGCACCTGGATTTCGGGATCGGCAAGTATGCTCCGTTCCCGTTCATACAGGAAGCGTCGCACATTCATCCGACACCCGAGGACATGGCTTTCGGCCGCGTGGTGCGCTGGACCTTCGACATGTCAAAGCCGGGAGAAAAGTTCGACGAATACAATCTCGCGCCCTCCGGCGATTTCCCGCGTATCGCGAACAAGGACCACATGAAGGATTACTCGATCGGCTACTACGAGCGATTCGATCCGCAGGCCGGCCCGCCGCTGATTGCCGGACCCGTGGGCGCCGGCTTCAACACCCTCAGCCGCTTGGAAGTGAAGAGTGGGAAGCTCAAATCCTGGCATTCGAATAAGCCGGTGACGATTCAGGAAGAGGTTCACATTCCTTCGAAGACGCCCGGCCACGAAGGTTATCTCGCGCTGGTCGCCGATCTGCACGAAAACCAGCTTTCCGACATGCTGGTCTTCGAGGCAGAGCACGTCGACAAAGGGCCTATCGCGACAGTCAAGCTTCCGCTGCGCCTGCGCAACCAGGTGCACGGCAACTGGGTTGCGGCGGAAGAGCGGCAGTAGCAGTCAACTGGCGGAAGCCGCATCGCACAAGGAGCCGGATGGCTCGACAACCGGGATTCTACGGCTGGAAGCTGCTGGCGGCTTTCTGGCTGATCCTGTTCACCAACTTCGCGTTTCCACTGTACGGCGCGAGCGTGATCAACGCCTACATGGCCGCCGATCTGCACATGGACCGCGCGGCGCTGGGGCTGGCGTACGGGCTGTTCCAGTGGATGGTCGGGCTGCCGGCCCCGCTCGTGGCGATGTGCATCAACAAGAAGGGCGTCCGCTTCACGATGGTGCTCGGATGCATGGGTGTGATTGCCGGGGCGCTCCTGATGGCGTTCGTTGTTCGCACGACCCTGCAGGTGTATCTCGTTTTCGGAGTTCTCATCGGCTTGAGCGCGCTTTCGGGAGGAGTGCTCGGGGCGCAGGCGGGGATCAGCCGGTGGTTCCTGAAAGGCAAGGCGCGCGCGATCACGCTCGTTCACACAGGCAGCAGCATCGGCGGCTTCGTGGCCGCGCCGGTTTTGAATCGCGTGATCGCGGCTTCGGGAGGAAACTGGCGCGCCGGATGGCTTCTCATCGCCGGGTTGAGCTTCGTGGCGACGCTGCTGGCTGCGTTTTTCATAAAGGAAAGCCCATCCGATTTGGGGCAGTTGCCAGATGGAGCGCCAGCCGCGGGCACGGCGGTTTCGCAGGCGGGCCACGCGGAAGCGAGCCGCGGAGTGTACAAGACCGCGGATGAGTGGACGTTCGGCGAAGTGTTTCGCACGCCCGCCATCTGGTTGTTCCTGATCGCAATTCTGGGATTCAGCGCGGGCTATCCGCTGTTTCTCGCGCACGGGATCGTGCATCTGCGGGATCTCGGCTACACGCCGGCCGCGGCGGCATTTTCGGTTTCGATCATGCTGCTCTCGAGCCTCGGCGGCACGCTGCTCTTTGCCGCAGTGGCCGATCGCGTCGAGCCGCGGCTGATCTGGGCGGCGGCCTCGGTGGCTTTCGGCGTGGGAATGATTCTGGCGCTTCGCGCGAGCGGCGCGGCGGGACTTTACCTGTACGCGATTTGTCTGGGCGCCGGCTTCGGCACTTCGTTTTCGGCGATGATGGCCCTGCCGGCAAACTACTACGGTCACCGCGCGTACGCCCCGATTGTGGCGATTGTCATCGCGGTCGGCACCACGGCGGGCGCCGCCGGGCCTTTCGTAGCCGGCTATATCTACGACCGCGCCGGGAGCTACAGTCCGGCGTTTTACGCCGTATCCGGATTGAGTTTTGTCGCTGCGGTCCTTCTTCTCTTTGCGACGCCGCCGGTGCGCAGGCGGGCTCCAGCGATCGCGCAGGCCAGTGCGGCCGTATTCTGACGACATGCCGAAAACACTCGAGGGCCAAGTCGCGATCATCACCGGTGCCGGCCGCGGCATTGGACGGGGCCTCGCGGTGAGGTTCGGCGCCGAGGGCGCAGCCGTGGCGATCACGTCCCGTACGAAGGCTCAGCTCGACGACACGCTCGCGCGGATCGAGGCCGCCGGGGGCCGGGGCTTGGCGGTTGCAGCCGACGTAACGAAGCGCGCAGACGTGGCCAGGGTTGTGGACGAAACGGAGAATCAACTCGGACCGGTCACGCTGGCCGTGAACAACGCCGGGCTGGCCGGCCCTTACGGCCCGGTGGGAGTGGTTGATCCCGGCGCATGGTGGGCGGCGCAGGAAGTCCACATCCTGGCGCCGTTTCTGTTGATGTCCGCCGTGCTGCCCGGCATGATCGAGCGCCGCGCGGGTCGGATCATCAATATTTCCTCGCCGCGGTCCCACCGGCTGACGGCGAATCTTTCGGCCTACAGCCTCGGCAAGACCGCGCAGAATCGCCTTGCCGAGTTGGTGGCGAACGAACTAAAGGATTACGGAGTAAAAGCATTCTCCATGGATCCAGGCTCGATCATGACGGAGATGGCGGACGAGACGATGACTTCACCCGAGGCCCAGCGTTGGGTGCCGCAAATGGTCGAGCGTCTACACGAGCTGAAGGTCACGCAGGGGCCGGAAGACGGCATGGCCTGGTGCGCCGACCGGTGCGTGGCTCTGGCCGCGGGCCGGTATGACGCGCTCTCCGGCCGTTACATCGACCGCACGGACGATCCCGAAGAGATGGTGCGGCAGCTTAAACTTTGAGGAGCCCATTCCCTCCATGAGAAAAATCGATATCTTCACGCATATCTGGCCGAAGCGGTTTCATGAAGCGCTCTTGAAGCAGACGGGGCAGATGAAGGACATGCATCGGCGCAGCGAAGCCGTCCCCATGATGACGGACCTCGACAAGCGCTTCGCCGTGATGGACAGGTTCGATGGATACCAGCAGATCCTTTCGCTCGCATCCCCTCCGCCCGACGCTGTGGGGACGCGCGAGGCTTGGCGCGAACTTTCGCGCCTCGGCAGCGACGGCATGGCCGAACTCTGCCGCAAGTACCCCGACCGCTTCCCCAGTTTCATCGCTTCGGTCGCCATGCGCGATCCGGACGGCGCGGTCGAGGAAGCGCGGCGCGCGGTCAAGGAACTCGGCGCGTGCGGCATTCAGATCTATACGAACGTGAACGGCAAGCCGCTCGATGCTCCTGAGTTCCGGAAGGTTTTCAAAGAAATGGAAACCCTCGGAAAGCCCATCTGGATTCATCCGGCGCGCACGGCCAATTTCCCCGATTATCAAACGGAAGAGATTTCGCTCTACGAAATCTGGTGGACGTTCGGCTGGCCCTATGAATCGAGCGCCGCGCAGGCGCGTATCGTTTTCTCGAAAATGTTTGACGAGATGCCGGACCTCAAAATCATCATCCACCATGCCGGCGGGATGATCCCGTTTTTCGAGGGGCGCGTCGGGCCCGGCTGGGACCAGCTTGGGGCGCGCACTTCGCACACGGACTACCGGCCGCTGCTGAAGGAACTCAAGAAGCGCCCGCTCGACTACTTCAAGATGTTCTACGCCGATACGGCGACGTTCGGTTCCAAGGCGGCGCTCGATTGCGCGCTGAACTTCTACGGAATCGACCATGTGCTGTTCGCGTCCGATGCGCCTTTCGATCCGGAAGGCGGCCCGATGTACATTCGCGAAACCCTCCGCGTCATCGACTCACTGGATATTTCTAAGGAAGACCGAGAGAAGCTCTACTACAAGAACGCGTGCCGGCTCCTCGGGATTCAGTAACTTCTTGCCAAAAGGTTGCGGCCTATGCATGAATAGACGCCCGTATGTCACCGTCCCGTCACAATCGGCGCCCCGGCTTCACTTGAACTTCCTTCCGCTAGAACGACCGTCGGCCGTTTCTAATTACATTTCCTAAGATTAAGTCCAGACCTCAGTCGATTTCCATCGCCTGCGAGCCGGGGGGCTCGCCGGGCAGCGAACTCAGGTCCCAATCTGCGGACCGGCAGAATCCGGTTTGTCGTTCCTTTTTTCAATGCCACGTACAAAACCTTTTTAGAGGAGGGGTAAATGCGAGTACTTCTGGGGTGCGTGTTGGTTTTTTGCCTCGCCGCGGTGCCGGCGATGGCGGGAGGCAAAGACAAAGACGCAGCAGCGGGCACGGCAGCACCGGCGGCCGCGAATGCTGCGGCGAACGCGGCGGCACCGGAGAGTCCGGCCGAAGCGCGCATGGAAGACGAGCTACAGCAGCTTCGGGACCTTCTCGTGGCGCAGGGGAAGCAGTTCCAGGAGCAAAACGAACAACTAAAGAATCAGCTCAAAGAACAGCAACAGAGGGTGCAATCGCTCGAAGAGCAGCTCAGCGCATCGAGTGGAGCCGGCAGTAGTCCGGTCGCCGCTTCGGCGGCAGCGCCTGCCATCGGCCCCACGACCGGAGTCGCATCAACCAGCATCGTGGCGTCCGCCGCAGGCAATGCAGACGCCGCTCAAGACAAGAATGAACCGCCGACGGCCATTCACATCAAAGGGATCACGCTTACGCCCGGGGGCTTCATGGAAGGCGCTGCCGTATGGCGCCAAAGGGCTCTCAGTGCGGACGTCACCACGCCCTTCAACTCGGTTCCCTTTCCGGGCAGCTCGCAGAGCCGGATCTCGGAGCTCAATGTCAGCGGACGCCAGTCTCGCATCGCCATGCTGGTTGAAGGCAAACTCAGCCACGTGAAAATCGGAGGGTATTACGAGACGGACTTCCTTGGTACCGGCATCACGTCGAACTACACGGAAAGCAACAGCTACGTTCTCCGCCAGCGGCAGTTCTGGGGACAGGCTGCGTTCGACAGCGGCTGGACCATCACCGGCGGCCAGATGTGGACCCTGGTTACGGAGACCAGACACGGGCTCGATAATCGAACAGAAGCGCTACCGATGGTCATCGACGGAAGTTACCACGTCGGCTTCAGTTGGGCCCGGCAACCCGGCCTCCGCGTAACCAAGGATTTCGGGAACAAGATTTGGCTGGGCTTCTCAGTCGAAAATGCCGAGACAACTCTGACCGCGCACGGAGAGAACAATAATTTTCTCGTCGGCGCGTTCGGCACGAGTGCGGGCAGTCTGAATCCCGTCGCCAACTATGCCTTCACGACAGCGCCGGATTTCGTCTTCAAGGCGGCTTTCGAGCCGGGCTGGGGACATTATGAAATCTTCGGCGTGATCAGCACGTTTCGTGACCGTGTCTTCCCGAATGAGACGGCGTCCACTCCCTCGGCGGCAGGCGCTTTCAATGACCGCCGCGCAGGCGGTGGCATCGGAGCGAACGCTCGCGTGCCGCTGTTCCACAAGAAGTTGGATGCGGGTCTGCACTTCTTTGGCGGCGACGGCATCGGACGCTACGGTGCGTCCACGCTCGCGGATGTAACCGTGCGCCCCAATGGCACGCTTGCTCCCATACGCAGCTTCCAATCACTCGGCACCCTCGAGTGGCACACAACGCCCCAGCTGGATGTTTATGCCTACGTCGGCGGCGAATATGACGCCCGCACGGCCTACGCTAAGGTGGGGGCAACAATAAACAACGAAGGATACGGACCGCAGGGGTTGCCAATTACGGCTGCTTCACCGAGCCCGTTCCGGGAACCGACACTTCCACACCAAATAGTGTCGGGGGGTCTACTGGATTTGTTCCCGGCACGCTCGCGAATTGCACTGGTGATACGCGGAACATCATCGAGGGTACTCTCGGCTTTTGGTACCGTTTCTACAAAGGGCCGAAGGGCACGGTTCAGTGGGGACCGCAGTATTCGTACATTGTCCGCAACACTTGGTCGGGCGCAGGTGCTACAACCGGCACGAGTGCTGCTCCCCACGGAGTGGAAAACATGGTGATGACGTCGTTCCGCTACGTTCTGCCGTAGAAGCGCGCGGAAACCGGGAGGCGGTTCGGCCGTCTCCCGGTTTTCACTCGCCGCGCAGTTTCCGGGCCGCAGCGGACAGGGCACTCAATTTGGCGAAGGCCGTCTGAGCGTCGGCAACCGGGCGTTCCGCAAACGTTCCGAAGCCGCAATCAGGGTTCAAGAAAATGCGGTCCGGCGATATGAACTCAGCGAGTTCGCGCACGCGCTTGACGATATCTTCCGGCTTTTCTATTTCCGCCGTGCGCGGATTTACGACCCCGTAGCCGATTTGCGCCTGGGGGCGCAAGGCAGCGAGCGCTTTCGGCGTACCCGCGCGCGACGTAGCGTACTCCAGGACGAACTGGTCGAGGTTCATGCGGTTCAGGTACGGCACCAGGCCGTCATACGGGCCGGACAGCAGCACGTCTTCGTTCCGGCTCCAATTGCCACGGCAGACATGGACACATGTCGTCGGGCCCGAGACGCCTTCAACGACGCGATTCAGCAAGCTCACGGCGCGCTCAAGTTCGCCTTCGGGGCTTGAGCTTGCCGCGAGAGCCGCGCACATGAATGTCCGCGTGGCCGATCTCCCCGCCAGCAGAAGTTCACTCAACACGGGTTCATCGAACTGCACCATGTCTGCTCCGGCGCTGGCCAGTTCTTGTAGCTCTTCGCGTAGCACGGCGACGATGTCGTCGCCCAGGCTGTCGCCATCCGGATAAGTGGAATCGGAAAGCCCTTTGACCCAGGTGGAGCGGCTCAAGAGGTAGGGGCCGGGCAGCGTGACCTTTATTCCCTTGCGCGTGTGCTCGCGCAAGAAGCGGTAGTCGTCCAGGACGAGCTGTTTGCGCCGCCGGACTTTTCCGATGACGACCGGATTCTTGATGGCAAACGCCGGAACATCGAGCGCGGTGAGAAGATTTTCAAACGCGGCCTTGTCCTCGACATAGTCGAGAAGCTCGGCGAGCGTCATCAAGCGGATGCCTTCGAGGCGGTCCGCGATGAACGAGTAGAAATTGTCCCGGCGCTGTTCGCCGTCGGAGACGATGTCAACTCCCGCATCTTCCTGATACTTGATCGCCAGGAGTGTGGCCTGATCTTGCAGACCGGCCAGCGATGCGGAACGCCGTTTCATGGCTTCGAGCAGCCAGGCAGGCCGCGGCCAGCTGCCCACCACCGTCACGGGATACAACATGCCCGGTTTCATCGTTTACGCTTTCCGAATCTCAGCATGGAAAGACACGGCATTCAGAAAGGTTTGCGTCACGGGAGAGCGCCGGACGGTTTCCGCCAGCAATTCCTCGAGCGCTTCCGAATCGGCGTCTGCATCGACGTAGACGACGGCCCGCACGTCCGCCAACCCCGGATTTCCCGTGTCTTCCAATCCCAAATACACGAGAATGTCCTGCGCGCGAGCCTGTAGCGCCACCTCCAGATTGTTCACCGTGATTCCTCGCTGCGATGCACGCCATTGGAGGCCGACCGCGAGACAAGCTCCGAGCGAGCCGAGCAGATATTCAACCGCGCTAATGGCCTGATCGGCCGTGTCGAAACTGGCGGGCTGTCCCGCGACGAACGAGTGATTGCGGACGAAAACCTCCGCCCCCATTCCCCCGCGCCCGCGGACGCGCGCCCGCCAAACGTAGTTCCTGGCCTGCTCGAGGTCCTGCTTCAGCACGGCGTCCGCGGCTTTCTTGCGGATGAAATAGCTCGTCGAGCCCGACTCGCCCGGCCGGGTCGCGAGCACGTCGTGTCCCACCATGCGGCACCATGCCGGCAGATCTTCCTTGACGCTGATTTCCCGGCTGCGCACTTCGAGAACGCCGCCCGACGGCAGCGGATCCATCGCGTTCCGGATAATCAGCAATAGCCCGCTGCCGCAATCGAGGTCGCCGCCGTCGCAGGTCGCGTCCGGCGCCGGGTCGTGCTCCACCGTCATGTTGACTCCGAAAGGCCTAGTAGCTGACGCAAGGGGCGCCGCCGCTCAAGAACTCGACAAGCTTCGCGCCTCCCACGATCGTCGCGCCGGCTACCAGATTATTTTCTGCCAGACCGCGTTTCTTGAAACAGGGAGAGCAGACATAGATCTTGCCGCCCGCTTTGGCGAAGTTGTCCATCAGCTCCTTGAGCGGGGCGAAGCCCTGTTCGTGGATGTCGTCCGCATAGCCCTTCTCGGAAAGGCGGACGCCTTCGATGCTGAGAAACACCATGGTGTCCTTGTCCGAAGCAACCGCGGCGTTCGCCACGACGAAACCGACGGTCGCTTTGTCGCTGTTATCCTTCGAATGCGTAATGCTAACGCAAAAACTTCCTGGCATGGTTCCTCCTTAAGGTCGTGCAGGAATCAGTTTTCTCTCCGGCGAATCCGGTAGACGGGATGCTGCGCGGAAACCAGAGAATGCCCGGTTAGCCCGCACCATGCCGGAATGTCCTCCACGGCCCCGAGATCGAGGGCCGTCAGCTCGAGCACCTGTCCCGGCGCGAGGTTCCTCATTCGCCCGGCGAGCTCGAGCAGCAGCTCCCCGCATCCCATCTCTCCGGCGTCCCATTTCTCGACAACCATCAACGACGAAACTCAGTCCGAGCCTTCACTGCCTGTCGCCGAAAGTTCCTTGTACGTGAACTGGCGCGTAAAATCGGTCGATTGTTTGCCGTCCACCTCGACGTACGCCTTCGGCAGCGAATTCACGGGGCCGTCGTCCTGGGCCGGCTGCATCATCAGATCGCGGCCCATCGACCAGACCACGCGGCGGTCGTCGATATTGCCGAAGTAGTAGTCGATCTTGCTTTTGTCGAGCCCGTGATAGCCGGTCGCCGTCGTGAGCTCGACGAGCTTCTTGTTCTTGTCCGTGAGAGGGAATTCCTTGCCGTAGATATTGGCGAGCGAGACGTCGAGCGGAATCCATCCGACCTGCGGTGCGTAAAATTCGATCCAGCAGTGATAGCTCCCGTCAACCGCCATTCCGTTGAGCGTGGGCTTCAGCAGCGAACCGTAAATCATGCGCGCGGGAAGGCCGGCGGCGATCGAGAGCGAGGCGAAGAGCGAATGGAAGTCCGTGCAATTGCCGGTTTTCGTGCCCAGGCAATACTCGGTGCTGCCGACCGGCGAGGCCTTCAAGTGGTCGGGGTCCTTCACCCAGTAGTCGATGTTCTGCAGCGTCCAGTCGTAGATCTTTCGCTCGGCCAGCATCGGGTTGGTCTCGCTGCTGGTGATCTGCGCCGCGAGAGCCTTGATCTTGTCGTTCACGATCACGTACTTGCTGGGTTCCAGGTATCGTGATAGCGCGGCGCGCTCCGCGTCGGTGAGCGGGCGTGTTGCCTGGGGATCGATCTTGTTCCGCATCTCCGTGCGCGTCAGATCGAACTCCTCCGTGACGCTGATTTCCGGGCGCGTTGCGTCGCGAACCTGGAGGTAACCCACCTTGTTGCCCCAGGAATCCCAGTCGTAGCGAACGGGGTAGTCGCTCGCCACGTTGAAATTCGTGATCTTCGAATACGCGTCTTCCTGGGGAACCGCGAACCAGACGCGCACCTCGTGCGCTCCCTGAGGAACCTTCACCGTAAAGGCATTCTTCACGTGAAAAGAAGCCTGCTCGGGCCGGTCGCTCTTCTGCGCTTGGGCGTTGGCGGCAGCCAGGAAACCGCAGAAAATCAGAAACAACGAACATCGAAAGCGGAGACTTCCTCGCATGGAATAGTCCCTCCTTTGATTCCGGATGCAGGTTCTATGGTTGGAACAGGGAAACGGCCGACGGCTCGCTTAGAGGGAAGTTCAAGTGAAGCCGGATTCGGAGCGCCGCTGATGGTTGGGGACGGGCATGAACGCGTATGATGCATAACGCCGAAACGGTTGGCAAGCACTTTGCGGCCCGATAGAATGCCACCGGATGAAAGGCAGGCGCATGTGACCCTGCGCGCCGCGGATTGTTCCCGCCGTCAATTCTTGAAGGTTGCAGCCGCTGGGACAGCGCTTGCGGCGCTGGGCGTTTCCGCCAAAGCCGCCGGCGAACCGGTGCTCGGCATGATTTTTCCTCCTGCGAACACGCCCGTTCCGCCGGAGGCGCGCCTGATGTATCCCTCCGGCGTCGAATTCCTCGCGCTGGGTGTCGGCCTCGAACGGATGACTCCCGAGGGCTACGACGAAGTGGTCGGCCGGATCGTCCCTGCCGCGCAGAAGCTGGCTGCGGACGGGGCGAACGCCATCGCCGTGATGGGCACGTCCCTGACTTTCTACAAGGGTGCGGCGTTCAATCAGCAACTGAAGGAAAGCATCACGAGGACGACCGGCTTGCCCTCGACCACCATGAGCACGGCGATCGTCGAAGGCCTGAAGGCCGTCGGCGGACGGCGCCTTGCGGTTGCCACCGCCTACAATCAAGAGGTGAGCCGGCGGCTGCGCGGATTCCTCGAGGAGTCCGGTTTCGAGGTTTTGGTCGTCAAGGGCATGGGCATCGAGAGGTTTCAGGACCGCGCGCCCGTCACGCAGGACGAATTGCTGAAATTCAGCGCCGCCGTGTGGGAGACCGCACCGAAAGCCGACGCGCTGTTGATCTCCTGCGGCGCCCTGAAGACACTCGAAATTCTCGTTCCGCTCGAGCAACAGTGCAAGGTGCCGGTCATTTCCAGCTTGCCGCATGCGCTGTGGGCGGGCGTTCGGCTGCTTGGACTCAACGGACGCGCCCCCGGCTACGGCACGCTGCTATCGAAGGGCTGATTCTCAGACTCTCCGACCCGTGAAAAGAGGGCGGGCAACCTCGCGCCTGACACCGGAATCTGCTTTTTGTAGACCATGCACAGTCAAAAGACTGCATTCTTCCTGAAGAACCGCCCGGCCTCGCAGGGCTGGCGACACATTCCACTGTTCGCCGTTGCACTGGCCGGCCCTCTGTTGTTTGCCGGCGGCACGCTCCACGGCCAACAACAACAGCAGCAGGCGAAAATATCCGTCGACGTGAAACTGGTGACCGTGTACGCCACGGTGCGCGACAAGCACGGGAAAATCGTGCCGACCCTGAACAAGGAAGATTTCACGCTGGACGAAGACGGACGCCCGCAGACGATCAGCCACTTCGTCCGCGATAGCGATCTCCCGTTGACGCTCGGGCTGCTCGTGGACACGAGCCTGAGCCAGCGGCGTGTTCTCGACGCCGAGCGCGACGCGAGCTATACGTTTCTGGATCACATGTTGCGCGAGGGAACGGACAAGGCCTTCGTGATTCATTTCGACCGCGAGGTCGAGCTCCTGCAGGATTTGACCTCTTCCCGTCCCAAGCTTCAGGCCGCGCTCAAGCTGCTGCAAACGCCGGAATTCGATCGCACCGCCGATGGCGACGATGGCGGGAGCCAAAGGCGCACCAGGGCAGGCACGCTGCTCTACGACGCGGTCTACCTCGCTTCGAATGAGCTGATGAAAAAGCAGCAGGGACGCAAAGCGCTCTTTATCTTGTCGGACGGAGTGGACCGAGGCAGCAAGGAGACGCTCGAAGAGGCCGTCGAGTCGGCGCAGCGCGCCGATACATCTGTCTATTCCATCCTGTTTGCAGATGACGAATCCCACGAGCGCAGCGGCGGCTTCGGTAGCCACGGAGGATGGGGAGGAATGGGACGAGGGCCCGGCGTCGGGTGGCCCGGCGGTGGCGGACCGGGCGGAGGCGGTGGAGGGCGTCGCCCTTCCCAGGAAGAGCGGCCAGACGGCAAGAAAGTGCTCGAGCGAATCTCCACCGAGACCGGCGGCCGGTTGTTTCAGGTTTCGAAGAAGCTGCCGATCGACCAGATCTACGCTCAGATCGAAGAGGAGCTAAGGAACCAATACGGCCTGGGCTACGCACCGAACCCGGCCAATCCCGGCGCGGGCTATCACAAAATCCATCTCACGACGAACCAGAAGGATCTGACCGTCCAGGCAAGAAATGGCTATTACTCCAATCAGTAGCGGCTCCGGCAGCCTTTGCCGGAAACGGACACAGACGCAACTCCGGTCCCGGCCGCGTTCCCGGCGTTGCGATAGAATAGCAGCGGCATGGAAGATAGATTCTACCGCGCCACGTTGAGGATTGGCGGCAGCACGCTGCTCGGCCGTCTCGCCTTTGCGTTTCTTGTTGTCTGCGCGATCGCGCTCGGCGCGGCAGGCGGACTGCTGTTCGTTTACACGAGCGACCTGCCCGAAATTCACGCGCTCGAGGACTACCGCCCGATGACCGAGACGCAGCTCTACGCCGACGACGGCCAGTCGATCGGCTCGTTCGCGCTCGAGCGGCGGATTCTCCTCACGTATAACCAGATTCCGCCGGTGCTGAAGTCCGCGGTCCTTACCACCGAGGACCAGCACTTCGAGGAGCACTGGGGAGTCGATTTCCCGCGTGTGCTCGAAGCGGCCTGGCACGACGTCGCGCGCCGTCGCGTCGCCGAAGGCGCCAGCACTCTCACCATGCAGCTCGCGGGCGGGCTCTTCCTGAACCGTTCCGACCGCAGCTTCCATCGCAAAATCCAGGAGACGATTCTCGCCCTCCAGATCGAGCGCCACTACACCAAAGAGCAGATTTTCACGATGTACGCGAACCAGATCTATCTCGGTTCCGGCAACTACGGATTCGAAGCGGCGTCCGAATACTATTTCAGCAAGCCCGTGGGCCAATTGACGCTCGCGGAGGCCGCCACGCTCGCCGCCATCATCCGCGGGCCGATCTATTCGCCGGTCACGCACCCGGACCGCGCGCTCGCGCGGCGAAACCTTGTGCTGTCCCTGATGGCTCACGATCGCAAGGTCACGCCGGCGGAAGCCGAGGCCGCCAGCCGGCAGCCGCTCGGGCTGCACATCGCGTCGCTGCGCAATGATCTCGCGCCCTATTTTGTCGAAGAGATTCGGCAGTACCTCGAGCATACCTACGGCACGGCCGCCGTGCACGAGCAGGGGCTGCGCGTCTATACGACGCTGAACGTGGCCATGCAGAAAGCGGCTGACCAGGCGGTTCGCGACGGCCTCCACGCCTATGACCGCCGGCACGGCTGGCGGGGCAACCTTCCGAACATCTTGGAAGATCATCTAGGAACCGTGGAGAAATACCAGAGTGACGACTGGCATGGCGTGTTTGCGAAAGGCGACTACGTCACTGGGCTCGTTACCTCCGTGCAGCCCACCTTCGCCTGGATCAAGATCGGCCCCTACCACGCGATGCTCACGCCGGCCGACTTCGTCTGGACCGGACACAAGTCGGTCGTCGAACTGCTCAAGCCGGGCGATCTCGTCGTGGTCCAAATCAAGGTGCTCAACGGCACTGCGGCAGAGGTCGAGCTCGAACAGAAACCCGTGGCGCAGGCGGCGTTGCTCGCCATCGACAATGCAACCGGCGAGATCAAAGCTATGGTCGGGGGTTACGACTTCGAGGAATCGAAATTCGACCGCGCCACGCAGGCCATGCGGCAGACCGGCAGCTCTTTCAAGGTGTACGTCTATGCCGAAGCGCTCGCGCAGGGAATGTCGCCATTCGATACGGTCATGGACGAGCCGGTCACTTTCCGCAGCGGCGGGCAGGAGTACTCGCCGCATAACTACGACGAAAAATTCGAGGGGCGCATCACGCTGCGCCGCGCGCTCGCCGATTCGCGCAATATCCCGGCTGTGCGGCTGCTCGACCACGTCGGAATCGAAAACACGATCGACCTGGCTCGGAAGTTCGGCATCAGCAGTCCGCTGCCTCCCTATCTGCCGATTGCGCTCGGCGCCGCCGATCTGACCCTGATGGAACACACGTCGGCGTTCACGGTTTTTCCCGACGACGGCATTCACATCGAGCCACACTACCTCCGGCGCGTAACTTCTTACGACGGCGCGCTGCTGGAAGAGCCGCACGCGAACGTCACGGATGTGATCCCGCCGGACGTCGCGCGAACGATGACCGCCATGCTCGAAGAGGTCGTGCAGTTCGGCACCGGTGTGCGCGCGAAGGAACTCGGGCGCCCATCGGCCGGCAAAACCGGCACAACCAACGATTTCACCGACGCCTGGTACATCGGATTCACGCCGCAAATCACCGCTGGCGTGTGGGTGGGTAACGACGATAAGCGCGTCTCGCTCGGCAAGAAGGAAACGGGCGCGCGCGCCGCGCTTCCCATCTGGCTCGAGTTCATGCAGCAGGGTACGCAGGGGATGCCGGTTGAGGACTTCCCGAACGTCGTGCCGCTCGAAAAGCAAGTGAGCGCGCACGCGGTTCAAGTGGACACGCCGGACACCGCTCCTCCCGCCGACGCGGCCGAGCAGGGATTGACCGAAAACAAGGCTGCCGAGCCTGCGCCGTCCAAGCCAACCACACATGCGGTAGCGACGTCTCCCGCCGGGGCGCACTAGCCAGCATTCCCGGTTGTTTCTGCCTATTTCTCGCGGAAGGGGTCCCAGCCACCCGGCTGGAGGCGTTTGGCGTGCCCATCCGCGCCCACGATGATGATCTGCTTGCCGCTTTCGATCTCGCCGATTGCCGTGATCTCTCGGAATTCGGGCGCCGCTCGCAGGCGCTTTGCATACCCGGGCGAGACCGTGAAGAGGAGTTCGTAATCGTCGCCGCCATTCAGCGCCATTTGCAGCGAATCCAATCGCAGCTTCCGGAACCTGACGGGGATTTCAACCTGAGGAATTTGCTCGGCCCACAGGCGGGCACCCACTCCGCTGGCGGCGCACAGGCGAGCGAGGTCGGTCGAAAGCCCGTCTGAGATGTCCATCATGGCCGACGCCACACGATGCCGCGCCAGCCATGCCCCGAGTTCTACGCGGATCTGAGGGTAGAGGTGCTGTCTTAGAAGCCAATTTTGGCTCCTTAGATGACCCTTAAGCTCGCTAAGCGGCCAATTACTGACAAGCTTTAGGCCGAGCTGCGCCTGGCCGAGCTTACCCGTGACATAGAGAATGTCGCCCGGCTGGGCTCCAGCCCGGGCGACGGCGGGACCCGGAGCGATCTCCCCCAGCACTGTGATGCTGACGGACACCATGGGAAACCGGCTCGTGTCTCCGCCGATCAGCCGCATTTTGAGCTGGCGGGCCGCCCGGCTCATCCCTCGGAGAAAGCCGTCGAGCCACGCCCCCGTGCGGCCGCGCGGCAATCCCAGCGTCAGGAGGAAGAACCGCGGCGTGGCCCCTACGGCAGCCAGGTCGCTGGTTGCGCGGGCGAGCGACTTGAAGCCGACGGAGTCCGCCGGATGACGGTCGGCCAGGAAGTGAACACCCTCGAGGAAGGCATCGCAGCTCAGAACCCAGTCGGTGCGTGTGCCGGGGGCGATCACCGCCGCATCGTCGCCGATCCCGAGGCGGACTCGACTGCGGCCCGAGGCGAAGATACTGCGTGGCCCAATATGGGACGGCACCGCGCGCGTTATCTTTTTGATTAGCTGGTCTTCACTGTCCATTCCTGCCCCTCGGTACAGCTTGTCGCGCGCACGGGTCTTCGCGTAGACTTTTCCCAGACGGTTTCGGTCTCTGGATTATAGGGTTTCTCGGGATCGAGAAGCGAGCTTGGGGTCCTATGCCGAACGAAAGATTAGGGTTGACGCGGGTAGGGCCCGCTCATTACAATCTGCTGCGTTTCGAACCAGGGCTCTCGGTTCAAACTATTGGCTGAGGAGTTCGCAGGACATCGGCAACCGCAGCTGGGGCGAGCGGTTCCCAAGCCAACCGTCGCATCAGTCATTTCGTAAGAGGTAAAACAAACGATGAAGGGTCGGTCTTACACTTTTTTTATTGCATCGGGCGCCTCGGGCGGCATGCGGCGCGTGTCGGTGCCGTTCTACGTGTTGCACATGCTGGGGATTCTCGCGATCGTGGGCGGGATCACGGTGGTTGCTGCAGCCGGCTCCTATTCGCGCATGCTCTGGAAGGCGACGAACTACAACTCCTTGCGGCGGGAGCAAGATACCCTCAAACAGCAGTACGTCCAGCTCCAAGGTCAGGTTAAGGATACGAATCAGCGCCTGAACTCCCTGCAATCCCTCGCCAGTGAAGTTGCCATGGCCTACGGCATCACGCGTTTCCGCCAGACTCCTTTCGGCCTGACCGACTCTACGGGCGAGCCCGACGTGGTGTTTCAGCAGTCCGTGGATGAATTCAGCTACCTCGAAAGAAACGCCTCGGCCGTCACGATGTCGAGCGCGGGGATACGCCTGCTGCCTGCCTCTGCACTGAGCAGCCTGGGGATTGTTCCGTCACTTTGGCCCGTGGTCGGACAGATCACGGGGCATTTCGGCGAGCGGCTCGACCCGTTTAGCGGTGAGGGTGCGTTCCACGCCGGCTTGGATATCGCGTCGCACTACGGGGACGAGGTTCACGCCACCGCCGATGGTGACGTCGCCGCCGTGGATCAGCGCGCGGGCTACGGCCGGTTGATCATCCTCGATCACGGCTTTGGCGTCACCACTTGGTACGGCCATCTCTCAGGGTTCAATGTCCAGGCCGGCATGCACGTGAAGCGGGGCGACGTGATCGGCTATGAAGGCGACAGCGGCCGCTCAACCGGCCCGCACCTCCACTACGAAGTCCGCATCAACAACACGCCTGTGAACCCCTGGCGCTACCTCCGCAACATCGCTCCGGCATCGACTTCTACCGGCGACTGAGCCTCTTTCTTTCGTAAGTATGCTTTCGGTAGGGGTGTAGGCCTCAGTAGATGAAATCGCTCATCCCGGGTCACGCGGGCAGCACGGGCGCTCCGCAAAGGCGTAAGACGACCTAGCGCGCTGCGCTGGCCGAGGCTGGCTCTTGAGCGGGTGCCGCACTTGCTTTCCGGCAAATCAGGAATGCGCCGATCGTCACGGCGAGGGCAAGGGGAAGGAAAAGCAGACCATCTCGGATCAGGGTTTTGGGCCCGACTTGTTCGCCTGGGCCGAAGCATCCGCAACTGATCGTCAAGCCGCGTTCGTATGCTGAAACCATCGCCGCAACGAACGCGCAAATTGCCAGCGTCGCGAGGAGTGAGGAAACGCGCAGGGCAACACCCGCCAGCAGCCAGAGCCCCAGCACCAGTTCAAACGGCGGCAGCCAGTGGGCAAACGGGCTCACGGCCCATTGCGGGAGCATCTGGTAGGAATCCACCCCCATGGCAAACATCGAGAGAGAAGTTCTCACGGAAGCGAACGACCAGGGCAGTCCGCCCTGAGGTTTCATCTTCGCATATGCGGCGTAGATGAAAAGGGCCGCAAGCGCGAGCCGCCCCACGAGGAGCAGAATTCGTCCCCAACCGCTGCGGGCGCTGTTCGTCATTTGCGTTGGCTCATCGGCATCGCGCTTCGGCGCGTTGATTGCGTTACTGTCCCAAGAGCGAATCAAAGAACTGCTTCAGAATGGGCCAGGAAACGAAGCCTGATCCCGCGGGCAGGTGCTGCCCTTTGTAGGTGATTATGTAAGTCGGCGTGGCCTGGACGGGAATTTTGTTGCCCAGAGCGCGGTCCGCATCAATGAAGGCATCGAACAGGCAGCCGTGGCTCGCTTGCGCTACGCGAATCACCTCGGGCGGGTGAATGGAGGCAGACGTTGGCGCCTCGCAGCCCTCCATCAATTTCTGCACGCGCCTGAATTCGGCGGCGGACATGGCCGCGGAAACATACTTCCCGATGTTGCCGTCGGCATCCCAGGAGTTTTGGTTATCGTAGAGAGCCGCCTCGACGCTCTGGAATTCTCCGACCCTCGCCGCCGCGTTCACCCATCGCGCCGCCTCGTAGCCGTATTTGTGCATGGGAAGTGGGAAATCCCGATGTACGAGATAGACCTTCCCGGAAGCTACGTAGTCCCCGATCATCGGCCGCAACGTGTTTTCGTACAGGTTGCGGCAGGACGGGCACTGATAGTCGGAGAAGACCTCCATCGTGATGGGCGCGCTGCTCGAGCCGTACGCCTTCACCGGCGCGCCAGCGGGTTCCGTGGCCTTCGACGCCGGGCGCCTGCGAGTGGCTCCGGGTGCCGCGACTCCGAAAGCCAGAATCGCGAGGGCGATCACAGCGCAGGCTGCCCTTGGCGATTGTGTGGCCCGTCGCAAGAAATTGGCGTCATGCGAGAACTGCGGACGGTGATTCAACTTTGTCTCCCCCCTCGAAATTCAGACCCGGCGGCGGCTATTGTAGCGCGAATCCCGCCCCATTCAGCCCCCCGTTGTCCTGTCATTACGACTGCGGCGGCCGATAATAGCTGTAGGATGCGAGACGAGCAAACGGGGTTTACAAAGCGGTTGCTGGGCAGCGCCGCTCTAGCGGAAGAACAGGGAGCGCAGCACCCTTAAAGAGGAGCTAGCCCTATGTAAATCCAATGGAAACAATATAATGTGAAAACATATAAGAAACTTGACAACAATACACTCAAGTAGTATTCTGCCGTTGGGTGGCACGTTTCCGAGGGTTGACGTAGTTTGACCCGATACTTTAGGAGCGCATTTCCATGAGCAAGATTATCGGCATTGACCTGGGCACGACGAACTCCGTAGTCGCGGTGATGCAGGGCGGCGAGCCGGTCGTGATTCCCAACCAGGAGGGTGCGCGAACAACGCCTTCCGTGGTCGGCATCACCAAGAGTGGTGAACGCCTTGTGGGCCAAGTGGCTAAGCGGCAGGCGATCACAAATCCGGAGAACACGGTCTATTCGATCAAGCGGTTTATGGGCCGCCGGTACGACGAAGTCGTCGAAGAAGCGAAGCGCGTGCCCTATAAGGTGGCGAAGGGGCCGCACGATGACGCGCGCGTCGAAATCTCCGGCAAGGTGTACAGCCCGCCGGAAGTCTCCGCGATGATTCTGCAAAAGCTCAAGGCAGCGGCGGAAGACTTTCTCGGTGAAAAGGTAACCAAGGCGGTCATCACGGTTCCCGCCTATTTCAACGACAGCCAGCGCCAGGCGACCAAACAGGCCGGCGAAATCGCTGGCCTAGAGGTGTTGCGCATCATCAACGAGCCGACGGCCGCAGCGCTTGCGTACGGCCTCGACAAGAAGAAGGACGAAACGATCGCGGTCTACGACCTGGGCGGCGGCACGTTCGATATCTCCATCCTTGAAGTCGGCGAGGGCGTTGTGGAAGTGAAGTCCACGAACGGCGACACGCACCTGGGCGGCGACGACATCGACCAGCGCGTGGTTGACTGGATGGTGGGCGAGTTCAAGCGCGATCAGGGCATTGACGTCAGCAAGGACCGCATGGCGATTCAACGGCTGAAAGAAGCGGCGGAAAAGGCCAAGATCGAGCTGTCGCAGTTGCAAGAGACCGAAATCAACCTGCCATTCGTGACAGCCGACGCTTCCGGTCCGAAGCACATGCAGTTGAAACTGACGCGCGCGAAGCTCGAGCAGTTGATGGAAGACCTGCTCCAGAGGACCGTGGGTCCCGTGAAGCAGGCCATGAGCGACGCGGGATTGACGCCGGATAAAATCGACGAGGTGGTTCTCGTCGGCGGCTCCACGCGCATCCCGCGCGTGGTCGATATCGTGAAAAACCTCTTCAACGGGAAGGAGCCTCACAAGGGCGTCAATCCCGACGAAGTGGTCGCGGTCGGCGCGGCGATTCAGGGAGGCGTGCTCGGCGGAGAGGTAAAGGACATCCTGCTTCTCGACGTCACGCCGCTTTCGCTCGGCGTCGAAACGCTCGGTGGCGTGATGACCGTTCTCATCCCGCGCAACACCACGATCCCGACTCGCAAGTCGGAGGTCTTCTCGACCGCGGCGGACAACCAGACTTCGGTCGAGATTCACGTGCTGCAGGGGGAACGGCCGGTCGCCAGCGGCAACCGGTCGCTCGGAAAATTCCATCTGATGGGGATTCCCCCCGCGCCGCGCGGCATGCCGCAGGTCGAGGTCACGTTCGATATCGACGCGAACGGCATCCTGAACGTCTCGGCCAAGGATACCGCGACGAACAAGGAGCAGAAGATCACGATCACCGCATCCAGCGGATTGAGCAAGGACGAGGCGGAGCGGATGAAGAAGGAAGCGGATTCGCACGCGTCCGAGGACAAGGACCGACTCGCGGAAGTCGAAGCCCGCAACCGGCTCGACAACCTTGTCTACCAGACGGAAAAGCTGGTCAAGGAAAACCGCGACAAGCTTGCCGAAGCCGACGTTAAGGCGGCCGAGGAAGCGGTCGAAGAGGCGAAGCGCGCCGTGACCGAAGGCGGTCTTGAGAAGCTGAACGCGGCCACGGAAAACCTGACAAAGGCATCGCACCACATCGCTGAGTCGCTCTACAAGGCACAAAGCGCAGCGGGTGCGGCAGCAGGGGCGCCGGGCGGTGCGGGTGCTCCTCCAGGCGGCGACGGCAGCAAACATGGACAAGGCGACGTTGTGGACGCCGAGTTCGTCGACGTCGACGAGTCGAAGAAGCCGAATTGAAATCGCCGAAAGGCGATTTCAATTCGGGCGGTGCGAGTGGATCGGCAGGGGCGGGTTTGAAATCCGCCCCTGCCGATCCACGCCAGACCTGCTTCATAAAACGAAGCGATCATGCCAACTACAGCGAAAACCGACTACTACGAACTTCTGGGCGTTCCGCGCAAGGCGCCGGTCAAGGAAATCCGCGCGGCCTATCGCAAGCTGGCCCGCAAGTATCACCCTGACCTGAATCCGGGCGACAAGTCCTCCGAAGAAAAGTTCAAGCAGATCCAGGAAGCTTACGAAGTCCTCTCGGACACTAAGAAACGCCAGATGTACGACCAGTTCGGATTCAACGTGCCGGGTCCGGGAGGCGCACCTCCTCCGGGGGCGGGCTACGGTGGCGTTTCCCCGGAGGATGTTCACTTCGATTTCGGCGGATTCGACTTCGGCGGAGGGGCCGGCCAGGGCGGCCCGGGCTTCCGCGATCTCTTCAGCCAGATTTTCCGCGGGGCCACCGCGGCGCAGCCGCAGGAAAGCGAGCCGGGCACCGATCTCGAATATCAGATTGACATCACGTTCGCTGAGGCGATGCGCGGCACCGTGAAGAAGCTCAGTTTCACGCGGCTTGACGTCTGCCACGTCTGCCACGGCGCAGGCTTCGCGCCAGGCGACGAAAAAGTCTGCCCGACCTGCAACGGCTCGGGCCAGGTGATGCAGATGAGCGGCAAGATGCGCTTTCAGATCACCTGCTCGCGTTGCGGCGGCCGCGGCAAGCTCCGCACCATTTGCCGCAACTGCGGCGGCGAAGGCCGCGTTCACCGCATGGATACGCTCGAAGTCCGCATCCCGCCGGGCGCGAAGACGGGCTCCCGCGTGCGCGTCGCCGGCCGTGGAAACGCGGGCATGCACGGCGCGCCGCCGGGCGACCTCTACATCATCACGAACGTCCAACCGCATCCGTTCTTCGAGCGCCGCGGTGACGATCTCTACACGGTCGTCCCGGTCACGGTGACCGAGGCGTCGCTCGGCGCCAAGGTCGAAGTCCCCACGATCGACGGCCGCGCCCAGGTGCGCATTCCGCCCGGAACGAACAGCGGCAAGCGCCTTCGCCTGCGAGAGAAGGGCGCTCCCTCGGCGGGTCATGCGGGCAAGCGCGGCGACCAGATCGTGGAGGTGCAGGTGGTCGTGCCGAAGCCCGAAGACGAGCGCGTGCGCAACCTCCTCCGCGAGCTCAGCAAGATTGATTCGGAAGACCCGCGCCGGGAACTCTTTTCCCGAGCAACCGTGTGAGGGATGAAACAGTGAGACGGTCATGACACCGCGCCCTCGAAAGAAAGCGAAAGCCGGCTACATGATCAGCGCTGTGGCCGAGCTTTATAAATTGCATCCGCAGACGCTGCGGCTCTACGAGCGCGTCGGGCTGCTGAAGCCTTCGCGCTCGCAGGGCAATACGCGCCTTTATACGGACCAGGATCTCGAACGGCTCGAGGTGATTCTGAATCTGACGCGCGAGCTGGGCGTCAACCTCGCCGGAATCGAAATCATCCTCAACATGCGCGACCGCATGGCGGAGATGCAGTCGCAGATGGAAGCGTTCACGCAGTTCGTCCGTACCGAGATCGCGCGCAACCTAGCGGCATCTCCCGAACGCTACGCCCGCAACGCCATCGTCCGCGCCGGCCCGCGCCACGCCATCCGCGTGGAGAAGTGACAATCCGACAAGGATTGTCATCCCGAGGCGGACGAATTCGGTCCTCCGAGGGATCTCTCTTGTAGTCGATCAGCGAATTCCACAAGTCATCGCGGTTTGCACATCTCGTGTGCTTGCGCGCAGCGCGCGCGGCGCTTATTCTTCCTGCATGGCGCGAGCGGATTGTCCCATCTGCGGCGGCAGCGGCTGGAAGGTCGTCGAGCGGACCACGGAAGGCGCGCAGGCGCTTGCTTCGCCCGAAACCGCGCGGCCCGGCGCTGCAGCCGGCGAGCCGAAGATGGTCTGGGCTGTGCCGTGCGACTGCACGATGGGTGACCGTACCGGCCGCGTGCTTGCAAAAGCGCGGGTGCCCGAGCGCTATCGCCACTGCGACTTCGAGAATTTCGAGACGGACAACGACATCGAAAACGCCACGCGCGAGCAGCTCGCCGCCTGGAACCGCAGTCTCACGCAGGCGAAGCTCGTGGTCCAGCGTTTCGCCGACGAATTCCCCGTCGGCGACGAGCTCAGGCTCGGCCTGCTGCTGATGGGTCCCTGCGGCGCGGGCAAGACGCATCTCGCCGTCGCGGCGCTCAAGGAAATCGTCCTGCGCGGGCACAGCGGCCTCTTCTACGATTACCGCGAGCTGCTGAAGGAAATCCAGGACAGCTACAACGCCGAGAGCCAGTCCACCGAAATGAGCGTTCTCGAGCCGGTCCTCAAGGCGGAAATACTCGTGCTCGACGACGTTGGTTCGAGCAAGCCGTCGCTCTGGGCGCTCGAGACCGTCGGTCACATTCTGAACACGCGCTACAACGAGAAGCGCGTAACGCTCCTCACCACGAATTTCCTGGATTCGGACGCGGCGGCCAATTCTGCGCCGGCCCCGCGCGTCTCCGGCATGCGCGCGCCGGCGATCGAGGACTCCCTCACCGACCGCGTCGGCAAGCGCATCCGTTCGCGCCTCTACGAAATGTGCCGCACGGTCGAAATTTCCGCCCCCGACTATCGCAAGGAAATCCGCAACCTGAGCCGCGGCCGCGCGTAGCCTGAAGACACCGTACCAAATCACATAGTTATTACGTCTGTAAACGAATGTAAGCGCCTAAGAATAGGCGATTTGCGTCGTCCGGAGCGCAAGAGTAGAATCCGGATCGAGTTCTCCGACCTCTATGGCCTGACGGAGAGAAATCCCATGGCCCGGAGGCGACGCCCCAAAGTATCGGGGCTGAGGGTTCGGGCGGAAACGTCCGGGCCTCCCGTGTTTGGAAAGGGGAATGCCTGGTTCGCGAAAGCGCTGCCGGGCGTGCCGCCCAAATCCAAACCGGATTTGGGCTTTTTCTTTTTCTGGTGCAAGAGAGGCGCATGCCACTCGCTGACAAATTTGGCCGCCCGATCACCGATCTGCGCATTTCGGTCACGGACCGCTGCAACTTCCGCTGCGTCTACTGCCGGTCGGCGAATCCCGAGAACCACATGCCGTCCGCCGACCTGCTCGGGTGGGACGAGTACGAGCGCTTGGCGCGCATTCTCGTGCCGATGGGCATCCGCAAGGTTCGCGTCACCGGAGGCGAGCCTCTGGTTCGCCCCGGCGTCGAGGATTTCATCGCGCGCCTGAAGGCGATCGGCGTGCAGGACGTCTCGATGACGACGAACGGCAACATGCTCGCCGAGCGCTGCGACCGCCTGGTCGCTGCGGGCATGGACCGCATCAACATCAGCCTCGATTCGCTCAACCGCGAAAAGTTCGAGCGCATCACGCGCACGAAGACTTTCGATCAGGTGATTGCTGGCATCGACGCGGCCCAGGTCTCGCGGCTGCGCCCGGTGAAGGTCAACGCGGTGCTCGTCCGCGGAATCAATGACGACGAAGTCGAGGCGTTCGCCGCGTTTGCGCGCGAGCGCGACCTGATCATGCGCTTCATCGAGTTCATGCCGCTGGATGCTGATCGCTCCTGGACGCGCGACATGGTCGTCACCGGCGCGGAAGTGTACAGCCGTATCTCGGCGCAATGGCCGCTCGCGCCCGTCGCCCACGAGCGCAGCGAAACGGCGCGCAAGTATCGCTTCGCCGGCGGCCGCGGCGAAATCGGCCTGATCTCCCCGGTCTCTCAGCCCTTCTGCGGGTTCTGCTCGCGCATCCGGCTGACCGCCGACGGGAAACTCAGGACGTGCCTCTTCAGCAAGGAGGATCACGATCTGAGGTTTCTCCTGCGGGGCGGCGCGACGGACCGCGAAATCGGCGACGAAATTATTTCGATCGTGGCCGAAAAAGAAAAGGGGCACCCCATCAACGAGCCCGGTTTCGTGCCGCCCTCGCGTACAATGGTCTCGATTGGCGGTTGACGATCCGCCGTTGGCTGCCGGTTCTTAGTCTGTCATTCCGAGCGCAGCGAGGAATCTCTCTTGTCTTTTGGTGGGCCGATCGCGCATCACAATGGCTGAAGACGAATCCAAACTATTCTCGCTCTCCGAGGCCGAGCGCCTTCGCGTGCAGCTCGAGCCGATTCTAATCGAGGCCATCGAGGCGCGCCGCAAGTTCGGCGAGCTCGAGGAGCAGCTCTCCGCCATCGCCGAGCGCATCCAGCGCTCCGGCGGTATGCTCGTCCAATTCGAGAGCGTCGCGAAGCTGCGCCTCGAACGCAACCGTCTCGAAGAATCCATTCGGGAGGCGCTCGAGCGCATCCAGTCCACCGGCTGCATCGTGAAGGATCTTGAGGTCGGCCTCCTCGATTTTCCCGCGCGCATCGACGGCGAGGCAGTCTATCTTTGTTGGCGTCTCGGCGAGGACCGCATCCGCTTCTATCACCGGCAGGACGAGGGCTTCGCCGGCCGCAAACCGCTCGATCCGCGCGACGCCGGCCGCAACAATCCGATTCAATAGGTGGCGCGCGACAGCGCCTCGCGCGATCTCCTCGGTAGTGGGCCTGCTTTCGCTTGACACGAGGCGACGGCGTTTGTAAGAGTGACGAGTCTTTTCCCGGCGCAGTTTTACAAAGAGCGCAGGCAATCATTTCAGGAGATAGGACGAGGATATGGCTACGGAAACCGCTGTTGCCCCGATTCAAGTGACGGACGCCGCCTGGCAAGCCATCGAAGGCGGCTACGATTTGCAGGTCCACGTCGCGCCCGACGTCATCGCGCGCCGCATCGATGATCTCGACCTGGCCAAGGAATTTCTCGCGCGCAAGCTCAAGGGCTTTGTGCTGAAGTCGCACTACGTCCCCACCTACGAGCGCGCCAAGGTGGTCACGAAAGCCAGCCCCGGCATCACCGCCTTCGGCGCGATCACGCTGAACCACAGCGTCGGCGGCCTGAACCCGGTCGCGCTCGAAATCGCGGGGCGCTCCGGCAACAAGATCGTCTGGATGCCCACCGTGGACGCCGCGAACGAAACCGCCGGCCGCTCAGACGGTCCTACGGACAAGCTGCCCTTCTGGGCCAAGATTCAACGTGAGCTTTCAGCCACCGGTATCGCACCTCCGCCACTTACGGTGGTCGACGCCAGCGGCAAGGTGAATGACGCGGCGCGCCGGTGCCTGGAACTGATCGGCAAGCACGACATGATCCTCGCTACCGGCCATCTGGGGAAAAAGGAAATCCACGCGCTCGTCAAGACCTCCAAGGAAATGGGACTGAAGCGCGTCCTCGTCACTCACGCCGAGTTCCCATCTCAGAGCCTCACCGCGGCCGAGCAGGTGGAGCTTGCCGACATGGGCGCCCAGATCGAGCACTGCTTCACCACCATGTACACGAACAAAGCGCCTTGGGAAGCTTACTTCGACAGCGTCCGCAAAGTTGGTCCCGAGCGCGTTGTGCTTTCCACCGACCTGGGCCAGACGATCAATCCGCCCGTTTCCGAGGGCTTCGCCATGTTCGCGCAGAAGATGCTCGATGCGGGCTTCCGCCCGGCCGACGTGCGCCGCATGACCGTGACAAATCCCGCGGCGCTCGTGTCCTAGGGCCGCAAGCCTCGGACCGGCGCATGCGCCTCCGGCCGCCCTTGTCTTCCCGTGATTTCGATCACAGCGGTTCGTGACGCAACGCACATCGTCCCGCTTTCACTCACGTTAAAAAACTAGCAAACATACCTGCCGCGAGCGAAGCTGTGAACGGACGGCATAGACGTCCTCCAGCGAGCGTTCGCAAGCAGTGCAAGGCGTCGGCGGGAAATGAAGCAGCGGGTGTCTGCTGCTCGATCGCTGCTCCTGTTGGCTCCTTGGCCCGAACCCGTGGCCGGGCCGGTGTCCCTCACACCGGTCCGGTTACGGCGCAGAGTTTTCGAGATGCCCCCGGGCCGGTTTTGCCTTTCCCCGCGCAGGAGAGACCGCTAGAATCAGCCCGCGTGACCCCTGACTGCCGAAAGAAGGCATCTGGACCGATGGCGAATTCACTACTCTCAGTGACCAACCTGAAAATCACCTTTGGCGATCGCGTGGTGATCCAGGACTTGAGTTTCGAGGTACATACGGGAGACAGTCTCGCGGTGATCGGCCCAAACGGCGCCGGCAAGACCGTGTTGCTCAAGGCGCTGCTCCACCTGATCCCTTATGAGGGAAGCATTCGATGGAGCCCGGATGCCCGGCTCGGATACGTCCCGCAGAAGATCGAGGCGGATCGGCAGCTCCCTCTCCGGTTGGGAGATCTCCTCGCGTCGAAAGCCGCCGTTCTGAAGCTGCCGCACGCGGAGCTGGACCGCGTTTCCTCCGAGATCGGTCTCACGCAGGAGATTCTGGACGCGAGCATCGGGCACTTGTCGGGCGGGCAGTTCCAGAAGGCTCTGATTGCGTTCGCCCTGCTGGGCCGGCCGAACGTTCTCCTTTTCGACGAGCCTACGGCAAGCCTGGACGAACTCGCCGAGGAACGTGTCTACGACATGCTCCACTCATTGCAGCAGGACAAGGGGATGACCGTAATCCTCGTGTCCCACGACCTCAGCGTCGTCTATCGCTACGCCGACATGGTTTTGTGTCTCAGTAAGGGGAAACCCTGCATGGGGCCTCCCAAGGAAATCCTGACGCCGGAAATGCTCGAAGATCTCTACGCGGCGCCGCCGAAATATTACCGCCACGTCGAGGGACGCTAGCGGCGCAACACCAAAGTCACGAATCTCGCGGAGCAACGGAATGCACGAAGGCCAGGTTCTTTCGCTATTGCTGGCGCTTTGCTTTGGGCTCGCTGCTGGTCTCGTCGGATGTTTTGCCCTCATGAAGCGGATGCTTCTGGCTGGCGACGTCATCTCGCACCTGGCCCTGCCCGGGCTCGGCCTGGCGTTTCTCCTCAAGATAAATCCTTTGATCGGCGGCGCTGCAACCCTGTTTCTGGGAACGCTCTTCGTCTGGCGGCTTCAGAAGAAGACAGGCCTGACCACGGACGCCACCGTCGGTGTCGTTTTTGCGGCCGCCCTGGCCATCGGCGCGGCCATCACGCCGCACGAAGACCTCATCGACGCTCTCTTCGGCGAACTGCAGCAGGTGTCTCTTCGCGGATTTCTCTTGGGGTTCGCGGCCACGCTGCTTGTGGCCCTCTCTCTGTTTTTTCTCAAGGACCGGCTGGCGCTCAGTGTCTTCTCCCCGGATCTGGCTGCCGCAACTGGCGTGAACGTCGATCGGACGAACCTCTGGTTTCTCCTCGTTTTCAGCCTCACCGTCCTCGTCGGCCTTCGTTTCATGGGCACGCTGCTCGCAAGCGCCTTGATCATCCTGCCCGCGGCCGCCGCCCGCCAATTGACCGACAAGCTTTCCCACTTCTTGACGGTTTCCGCCGCGATCAGCCTCGTCTCCGTCCTCGCGGGATTCCTGCTCAACACTTTTGTTCTGAAGCTTTCGATGTTGGGGCCGACCATCGTCCTGTTCTCCGCGCTCTTTTTCGCCCTGAGCCTCCTGGCAAGGAGGACGTAACGAGCGCCTCACTGGCTCCGCTTGGCATGTTGGTCGAGGCCGTTTTGGTGCAGGATGAGTTCCGTCGCCCGGCCATTGCTATCCGTAACAAAAGTGATCTGCGCGTCGACAACTTTGTAGAAGTAGTCGCGATCGCCTTCGGGGAACACCTCGAACTTCTGCTGCCCTGTTGCCTGCACGAAAAGATGATCGCCCTCGCGCGTGACCGTGAGAATGAAGTTCGGGGCAAGCGCGTAGCTTCCCACGTACCCGTCGAACAGCTTCGGGTCCACCGCGACCTGCTTATGCTCCTTCGGCGGCGGAGCGTCTCCGATGCGCTTGGCGTGATGGTCGGCGCCGCCTTGATGCAGGATTAGTTCCGTTGCGCGGCCGCTGCTGTCCGTCACAAAAGTAATTTGTGCATCAACCACCTTCACGAAGTAATCGCGATTGCCCTCGGGGAATATCTCGATTTTCGGCTGTCCCGTGGCTTGCGTCATCAGGTGATCGCCTTCGCGTGTAACCGTCATGATGAAATTCGGCGCCAGTTCGTAACGTCCGGTATAGCCGTCGAATAATTTCGGGTCGACCGCGACTTCCTTGTGCTCCTTCATCAGGGGAACGCTTGCGTCGAGCAAATGTCTCCCGATATCATCCACGCCCGCGCCTGTGAACGTGTTTGATAACACGACGATCCCCACGCCCGCCTTCGGATCAAAGCCCATGAAGGAGCGGTAGCCGCCTGTGCCGCCGTTGTGCCAGACGACCTCTTTGCCATTGATAGTGTAGATGTGCCAGCCAAGGGCGATTTCTAACCCTGGTTGGCCGGTGGGCCGACGAACTTTCAGCATCGCAGCCATCGCTGGGGCCAGCGGCGACTTTGTGTAGCCGAGATTTGCTGCCAGAAAAGTCAGCATGTCGTTTGCAGTGGATCGAAGAGCGCCGGCGCCCGCGAGCGTGGGAAAGTCCCAGTTTCCGGCTGATTCGAGCCCTTGATTGTGCCCGACGGCAAGCCGCGCCTTCATCTCCGGTGTGAGTGTGATCCGCGTGCTATTCATGCCCAGCGGATCGCAGATGCGAGAGCGCACCAGCGCTTCATAATCCATTCCGACCCGCCGCGCCAGCACGTGGCCGAGCAGCCCGCCCCCAAGATTCGAGTACTCGTATTGCGAGCCGATGTCTCGTGTCAACTGGTAGCTCGAAAGGAACTGGTAGAGCTGCTCGACCGAATAATCCGCATAAGGATTGGACGGGTCTTTCGGAGTCAGATTCGTGGGCAGCCGCGGCAAGCCGGAAGTGTGCGTCGCTAGGTCCACAAGGGTGATCGAGCGCCCATTCCGCTCGGGCATTTTCACGCCTGGCGGCAAGTATCTTGCCACGGGATCGTCCAACGCGGCTTCGCCGCGCTGCACCGCGTCCGCCAGCAGCAGCGACGTGAACACTTTCGTTGCCGAGCCGATCTCGAAGATCGTATCGCCGTTGAGCGGGCGCGGATCATCCTTCTCCACGTGCCCGTATGCAATGATCCGGCGCCCCTCCGGCCCGATGACGCCCACCACGATGCCCACACTCTGGTGTTGGACGTCGATCCGATCGACGAGGATTTGCCGGATGTCTGCGTCTGACGGCATAGCGGGCTCCGGGGCGGACTGGCCGCCAGCGAAAGCAAGAAGCGTGCCGACGCTAAGCACCACAATAGCAATTTTTCCTGCCACGATATGGCTCCTCTCCGTCTTCTAGTATTCGCGTGTCTGCGCCACTCTCAGCCCAACCAAAAACAGAATCGCCGCAGCGCCAACCGAAAACGCCATTCTGGCCCACGGAAAAGAATGTGTGAAGAGCGACGAGTCTTCTCCCATGGCTTTGAAGATGTTCACTGGCGCCGGCACCGGGAGTCGGTCGAGGAGGAACCGCAGAACCACGACGCCGAACATACTCGTCCAGCTTTGCCAGATCTCATCCAGGAAGGTTGAGGCCAGTACTCCCAGAAAGTAGAGCGCGGAAACGCAGACGGAAAAAGTCGCCCAGTAAGCAAGCAGGTCCGAGGCCGTGACGCGCATCCTCAAAGGCGGGAATATGATCCACACGGCGCAGGGAGCAATGGCGAGGACTCCGATCGCCTCCAGCATGCCGAGCCCGGCCCTTGTGGCAAAGATTCGAAGACGGCTGACCGGCATCGAAAGCGTGTAGTAGATCGATCCGTGAAGCCCCCTTCTAGCCTGAAATGTAGCTTGGGTTTTGATCCCCGATCCGGCGAGCATCAGCGGCACGAACGAGTAGTACAACGCGAAGAACCCGACAGCGGCTTTCACGGCGGCGAAAGGAGGCGGGTGGCCGGAATCCATGCTGCGTGTGGTCAAAGTCATCAGGGGTATTGGGAACACCGCGAATAGGACCATAAACACGAGGCGGAACCGCGTCTCAAGCCAGTTTTTGTACCAAAGCATTTAATTGCTCCTCACGTGTTCCATAAAGATTTCCTTCAAGGTGACCGGAAAACGCTCCACGGAAGCGCCGGGCAAAGACCGGGCCTGATTCAGAATGGCCTCGATGTTGTGGCTCGCGAGGATTTCAACCGTGCGTCCCTCCTGGCGGACACGCTCGGCTCCTTCGCCCCATTGAATCGGAGCGGGTAAGCCTTCTCCGAATACGACTCGCAGCCGTTGATACTGTGTCTTCAGGTCATCCAGCGAACCCGTAACGACGGCCGCCCCGCGATCGATAATGCAGACGCGATCGGCGATCTGCTCCACCTCTTCCAATTGGTGGGACGAAAAGAAGATTGTGGTTCCCTCGGCCGCGGAAATAGCGACTAGTTCGCGCAGCATGTCCTCCACCACGACCGGGTCCAAACCTTCGGTCGGTTCGTCCAGAATCAGAAGTTCGGCGCCGTGTGAGATTCCGAGCAGCAGCATCAGTTGTGACCGCATGCCCTTTGAGAGATCGGAGATTTTGCGGTTTAACGGGAGTTCGAAGCGTTTCAGATATTTCTTTTCCAAAACATCCCGCCATTTGGGGAAAAAACTTCGCGTGAAGTGGATGATCTGCTCCACGGTCATGTAGGGATAGAGATCTTTCTCTTCCGTGACGTAGCCCAAGCGCCGCCGGATTTCGATGCCCTCCGGTGTGTCGCCGGCCGGCAAGCCGAAGACGCGCGCGTCGCCGCTGTCGGGTTTCAGCATGCCCATCAGCAGCTTGATCGTCGTTGTCTTCCCCGCTCCATTCCGGCCGAGGAAGCCGAAAATACTCCCGGCAGGCACCTCCAAGTTGAGGCCCGCCAGCGCCGGGTTTCCCTTGAAGGACTTCCGAAGCCCGTGTGTTTCGATCACCAGATCATCCATTCTTTCCTCCTGATGCTTTTTGCGCGGAGTGCTGTGCCAGTTCGTTGTCGAAAAGCCTTCTCATCTCGTCTTCTGTCAATTCCAGATCGGCGAGCCGCTCGATCGCGGACTGGACGATGTTCTGAGCCTTTCGCGTCACTTTGGCTTGGCCGCCAACCGACTCGCTCACAAAAGCCCCTGAACCATGCCTCAGCTCGATCACGCCCTCATGTTGAAGTTCGCGATAGGCGCGCACCACCGTGTTCGGGTTCATCACCAGATCTTCGGCCGCCTTGCGAATGGTCGGGAGTTGATCGCCCGCCTTCAACGCGCCAGTTTCAACGGCGTGCTTGATCTGCTCGATGAGCTGGAGATACAGCGGCAGGCCGGTGGACGGGTTGAGGCGAAAGAGCATGGTTCAGTGTGCTAGTCTATGGATACACTATACACAGCGCCTTCGCCTGTCAAGTAGGTGGCTTCAAATCGCATGTTTCACTTCACATATTGGCCCAGGTAAACCTTGGTCCTCCAAGTGTTTCCGGTAATCGACACACCTGTGTCGATTTGCATTGTGTGATAGCGTGGAAGGTATGCGTTACGAGAACATGATCAAGATGAGATGGCACCCCGAATGGGATGCGCGACCCTTTCGCGCACCCCTGCCTCTCGGTTTCCCCACGTCATGCTTCCATTCCCTAATCGACACGCCGGCGATTAGAATTCGCTGCAACTGGTTGAAAACAAATGATCGTGATCCGATCTAATCGACACACTTTCGGAGGGATGGCGCTGTGACGCAAGCGACCGAAAATCGGCTGAAAAATTCCACCAGCCCGTACTTGCGCTCGGCCGCGCATCAGCCCGTCGACTGGCACGAATGGGGCGAGGAGGCTTTCGCCAAGGCGCGCACCGAAGGCAAGCCGGTCCTGCTCGATATCGGTGCGGTTTGGTGCCACTGGTGCCACGTGATCGACCGCGAGAGCTACGAGAATCCGGAAATAGCCGCGATGATCAACAAGTTTTACATTCCCGTGAAAGTCGATCGCGACGAGCGCCCCGACGTGGACGCCCGCTACCAGTCCGCCATCAGCGCGATCTCCGGGCAGGGCGGCTGGCCGCTCACGGCGTTCCTCACGCCGGACGGCAAGCCGTTCTTCGGCGGCACCTATTTCCCGCCGGACGACTCAATGGGACGCCCCGGTTTCAAGCGCATCCTGCTCGCGATCTCCGACGCCTTCGAGAAGCGCCGCGCCGAAGTGGACAGTTCCGCGCATGCTCTCGAAGAGGCCGTCGCCAAGGCGGAGATTTTCGCCGGCGCGTGCGGCAAGTTCGATGCCGCCGTGATCGACGCGGTGATCGATTCGGCCCTGCGCCGGTTCGATGAGATGCACGGCGGCTTTGGTCAGGCCCCGAAATTCCCCCACTCTTCCGCGATCGACCTCCTGCTCGAACGCGCCAAATGGCAGCAGGGTGCGCCGCTGCAAACGATCATCGAAAAAACGCTCAACGGCATGGCAGCTGGCGGCTTTCACGATCAGATCGGCGGCGGATTCCACCGCTATTCGGTCGACGAGCGCTGGTGCGTCCCACACTTCGAGAAAATGTCGTACGACAATTCCGAGCTGCTGAGGAATTACCTCCACGGATACCAGACGCTGCGGCTCCCGCACTACAAGCGCGTGGCCGAGGGGCTCATCGCCTGGGTCGGCGAGGTGCTCTCCGATCCGGCGCGGGGCGGTTTCTATGCAAGCCAGGACGCGGACCAGACGCTCGACGATGACGGCGACTACTTCACGTGGACCCAGCAGGAACTCCGCGCCGTTCTCGCCCCGGAAGAAGCGCGCGTGATGGAGCTTTACTACGACGTCGGCCCGCACGGCGAAATGCATCACAATCCCGAGAAAAACGTCCTTTGGGTTGCCGAGCCGATCGAGGGCATCTGCGAGAAGCTGAAAATGCACGAGGACGAAGCCGCCCTGCTCATCGTGCGCGCGAAAGCAAAGATGCTGGCGGCGCGGCGCGAGCGGCGTCCCACTCCCGCTGTGGACAAAACGATCTACGTCGGCTGGAATGCGATGTTCATCTCCGCGTATCTCGAAGCCGCCCGCGTGCTCGATCGCGCTGATTGCCGCGAGTTCGCGCTGAAGACACTCGACCTCATCCTCGCAGAAGCGTGGGACGAGTCAAAGGGCTTCCTGCACCGCGTCGGCGGGCCGCGTCTGGAAGGCACGCTCGACGATCAGGTGTTCATGGTCGCAGCGCTGCTGGATGCCTGGGAGACGACGTTCGATCGGCGCTACTCCGAAATCGCCGAGCGCGCCATGCGCCTCGCCGTGGAACGTTTCGGAGATCCCGAAGGCGGCGGCTTCTTCGACCGCGCCAAGGACGCCGCGCCGATGGGAGGCCTTGAAGTCCGCCGCAAGCCGATGCAGGATTCGCCCACGCCGGGAGGAAATTCCGTCGCCGCAATCGTGCTTGACCGCCTCCACGCGCTCACGGGAGAGCGCGTCTATCGCGACTGGGCCGAAAAAACTTTGGAATCCTTTGTCGGCTTGGTCCCGCAATACGGGCTTTTCGCCGCCACCTACGCGCTCGCGGCGCTGCTCCATTCGCGCCATCCGGTGCAGGTCGTCGTGACCGGCACGACGGGCGATGCGAAAGCCGCCAATCTCGAGAAAGCCGCGCACGAAATTTATCGCTTCGGGAAGACCGTGCTGCGCGTCACACCCGAGCGGCTCGCCTCGGGCGCTCTTCCGGCCGTCCTCCGCGAGACCCTGCCGCACCTCGACGCCGCCTTGCCCCAGGCCTTCGTTTGCGTAGAGACCACCTGCTATCCGCCGGCCGCGGACCGCGCCCAATTAACGTCGCTCCTCGGCGAAGTCGCGCTGGGAGCCCGAGGTGCTTCCTCGTGAGCGCCGCTTGGTGCAAGCGCGTCCGAGCATTGACGCGCGGCGAAGCCGATGCGATAATTCTCCGCTTTGCTCGACCTAGATGTGTGTGCCGGTGGGGCGCCAACCCATAACGCCGGAAGGATCTGAATAAACAGGAGCGGGACCGCAGCACGTTCCCCTTGCGATGGAAATTGTCCACCAACTCGGCGAGTTGTTCCTTGAATCTCTGCCTACCGTCGTCATCGTACTTTTGTTCTATGTATTCATGCGCTGGGCGTTTTTCGGGCCGATTCAGAAGGCGATGACCGAACGCGAGGCGCGCATGGAAGGTGCGCGCGCGGAGGCCGTAAACGTCCAGGCCGCGGCTCAGCAGGAAATGGATTCCTACAACGAGGCCCTGCGAAGGGCACGCGCCGAAATCTACGGCGAACAGGAAGCGGCGCGGCAGGCGGCCCTTGAAGATCGCGCGAAGCTGCTGAAGGCCATGCGCGCGCGCGCCCAGGAAGACGTCGTCGCTGCGAAGAAGAGGATCGCCGCCGATTTCGAGGCCGCCCGCGCCGAGGTCGAGCGCGAAACTCCCGCCCTTGCGACTGCCATCGCTCGCATGATCCTCGAAAAGCCATCGTCGTTGCGCGGAGGCGCGGCGCAATGACGTTCGCGCAAGGCCGTCCTCTGAACGCGCTGCGACACGCGATTCGCTTCGGCCTGTTTTTTTTGCTGGTGGCTGCGCCTCTTTTCGCCCAGGAGGGCGAACCTTCTCCCGCCGACTCGACGACCGGCTGGGTATTTCGCTGGCTCAATTTCGCAATCGTTTTGGCGGCGCTCATCTGGGCGCTCAGCAAGGCGGGACCTTACTTCCGCAGCCACGCCGATGAAATTTCCGAACGAATTGCGGAAGGGACGCGGGCGCGCGAGGCGGCGGAGCAGAAGCGCCGAGAAGCGCAGGCAAAGCTCGCCGGGATCGAGACGGAAGTGGCCGCGATCCGGACCGAGGCGAAGCGAAGCACACAGGCCGAGACGGAGCGCCTGAGGGCCACTGCGAAATCCGAAGCGGAGGCGATCGAGCGAGCCGCGCAGGCGGAAATTTCCGCCGCGGAGCGCGCCGCGAACCTCGAACTGAAAGCGCTGGCAGCGAGAATTGCCGTCGAGCGCGCCGAAGCGGTGCTGCGTCAGGAGATCACGCCGCAGGCGGAATCGGCGCTCTTCCGCACGTTCGTCGCGGAGCTCGAGAGGAGCGCGAATTGAACGGCGCAGTCGCATCCCGGTATGCCGCGGCGCTCGCCGAAGCGACGCTCGGACAGAACAGCGCGGACGCGGTGAAGCGCGATCTGGCTTCATTCGTAGAGGCATTTTTCTCCGCGTCCGACCTGAGGAACTGCCTCGAAAGCCCCGCAGTGAGTCACGAGGTGAAGCGAAAAGTGGTCGAGAAACTGAGCGAGCAGATGGGCCTTGCACCGGCGGTACGCAATTTTGTGTACCTCCTCGTGGACCATCGCAGGACGGAGATGCTTCGGGAGATCCAGGAGGCGTTCCAGACGGAGCTGAACGCCCGGCTCGGGATCGCCGAAGCCGAAGTGACCTCGGCGCGCGAGCTGAGCGCCGCGGAAAAAGGGCAGTTGACGGCAGCGCTCGAGCGGCGCACCGGCAAGAAGATCGAAGCGCGTTTTCGCATGGATGAGTCGCTGGTTGGCGGCGCGGTGGTGCGCGTCGGCTCGACCGTCTACGACGGTTCGGTGCGCGAGCAATTGACCCGGCTGCGCGAGCAGCTCGAAACGGAATAGGAGCCAGGAATGGCGAATATCAAGGCAGACGAAATCACAAAGATCCTGCGCGAGCAGATCGAGAATTATCAGCAGACGGTGGCGGTCGACGAGGTCGGGTCGGTCATTTCGGTCGGCGACGGCATCGCGCGCATCCACGGGCTGGACCGCTGCATGGCGGGCGAGATGCTGACGTTTCCGCACGACGTTTTCGGAATTGCGCTCAACCTGGAAGAAGACCAGGTTGGCACGGTTCTGCTGGGCGATTACACCGAGATTCGCGAAGGCGACACGGTGAAGCGCACGAACCGGATTATGTCCGTGCCGGTGGGCGACGCGCTCATCGGGCGCGTGGTGAACCCGCTGGGCCAGCCGCTCGACGGCAAGGGCCCGATCGTGAGCGAGCATTTTAATCCGCTCGAGCGATTGGCGCCGGGCGTCGTGGACCGCCAGCCGGTTCGCGAACCGGTTCAAACGGGCATCAAGGCGATCGACGCCATGATCCCGATCGGACGCGGCCAGCGCGAACTGATCATCGGCGACCGCCAAACAGGCAAGACTGCCATCATTCTCGATACCATCCTGAATCAAAAGGGCGGAGACATGATCTGCATCTACTGCGCGATCGGGCAAAAGCGCTCGACGATCGCGCAGGTGGTGAAGACGCTTACGGATTACGGCGCCATGGATTACAGCATCGTCGTCGCGGCGTCGGCCACCGAGCCGGCCACGATGCAGTACATCGCGCCCTTCGCCGCTGCCGCGATGGGCGAGTACTTCCGAGACTCGAAGCGCCACGCTATCTGTTTCTACGACGATCTTTCAAAGCACGCGCAGTCCTACCGGGAAATCTCGCTGCTATTGCGCCGGCCGCCGGGCCGCGAGGCTTTCCCCGGCGACGTCTTTTTCCTACACTCGCGACTCTTGGAACGCGCGGCGAAACTGAACGATAAGCTCGGCGCAGGCTCGCTGACGGCGCTGCCCGTGATCGAGACGCAGGCGGGCGACGTCTCGGCCTACATTCCGACGAACGTGATTTCCATCACGGACGGACAGATTTACCTCGAAGCGGATCTCTTCAACGCCGGTATCCGGCCGGCCATCAACGCCGGCATTTCGGTGAGCCGCGTGGGCGGAAACGCGCAGATCAAGGCGATGCGACAGGTGGCGGGCACGCTGCGTCTGGACATGGCGCAGTACCGCGACCTCGCGGCGTTCGCGCAGTTCGGCACCGAGCAGCTCGACAAGACCACGCAGGCACAGCTCGCGCGCGGCCAGCGGCTCGTGGAGGTTCTGAAGCAGGATCAGTACCAGCCGTTGCCGGTCGAACGGCAGGTGCTGATCATTTTCGCGGCCGCCAATCGCTTTCTCGACGAGCTGGAAATTGGCGACGTAGGCCGGTTTGAGCGCGAGCTGTTTCCTTTCATCGAAACCAACTACGGGAGCGTGCTCAAAACGCTCCGGGAAAAGAAAACGATCGACGATTCGCTGAAGGCGGAGTTGATCAAGGCGCTCGATGCTTTCAAGGAGCGGTTCAAAGCAGGCGCAGCCGTTGCCGCCGCGAAATAAGATCTGACTACCGATGGCCACCCTTCTCGATTTCCGGCGCCGCATCCGCTCGGTGAAGAGCACGCAGCAGATCACCCGGGCGATGAAGTTCGTTGCCGCGGCGAAGCTGCGGCGCTCGCAGGAGGGCGTGTTCGCGGCCCGGCCGTACGCCCATGAAATCCTGCGCGTGCTGCGCTCGGCCGCAGCCCGGATGGAATCGACGGCCCATCCGCTGCTCGAAAGGCGGTCCGAGGAGCGAATTCTGGTCGTCGTCCTGACGGGCGATCGCAGTCTTTGCGGAGCCTTCAATTCGAACGTGATTCGCCGTGCGACGGTTTTTCTTCGCGAAAACTCCTCAAAGAAAACCCAGGTGCTCCCGATCGGCAAAAAGGCGCGAAGCGTCCTGAAGAGGGGCGGCTGGAGCTTCGCCGCGGAATACGTCAACGTATCGGGCAACGTCGATTTTTCGATCGCGAAGGAAATCGCCGGGAAGATCGCGGAGCTCTACGCAACGCGAGAAGTGGACGCCGTGTACGCCGTTTACAACGAATTCAAGAACGTGATGATCCAGAAATTGCGCACAGAGAAGCTGCTTCCGATCGACCCGGCGGTGCTGACTCCGGGAGCGGCCGAGAATTTCCGCACCGGCACCGAGGCGCACGAGGAGTCTCTGCCCCATGACACGGCTCCGAGCGGGAAATCGCTGGTCGATTACATCTACGAGGAACCCGTGGAGGAGATTTTCAGCGGGATTGTGCCGCGCTACCTGGAGTCGGAGGTCTTTCGCATCCTGCTCGAATCGTCGGCCGCGGAGTGGGCCGCGCGAATGACCGCGATGGATGCGGCGACGAGAAACGCGTCCGAACTGATCGACAAGCTGACCCTGGAGATGAACAAGATTCGCCAGGCGGGCATCACGAAGGAACTGATCGAGATTGTGAGCGGAGCCGCCTCCGCCATGTCTTAGCGCCGGAAGGGATCGAGGAGACAAGATGGCAACCGACAGTACGAAGATCGGCCGGGTGATCGAAGTGATTGGACCGGTAGTGGACGTTCAGTATGCGGAGGGTCACCTGCCGCTGATTCACCACGCGGTGCGCATTACGAGCGAAGGATACGACGTTCCCGAACCGCTGGATATCGTCGCGGAGGTGGAACAGCATCTCGGTGAAGGGCGCGTCCGCTGCGTAGCCATGAAGCCGACCGAAGGCCTCGTGCGCGGCATGAAGGCGGAAGACCTCGGCGAACCGATCTCGGTGCCCGTGGGCCGCGGGACGCTCGGCCGCGTGATGAACGTGCTCGGCGAGCCCGTGGACAACCTCGGTCCGGTGAAGTACGAGAAGCGCTACCCGATTCACCGCCCGGCGCCATCGCTCGAGGATCAATCCACGAATCTCGAGATGTTCGAGACGGGCATCAAGGTCGTGGACCTGATCGAGCCGTATCTCAAGGGCGGCAAGATCGGATTGTTCGGGGGCGCGGGCGTCGGCAAGACGGTGTTGATTCAGGAACTGATTCACAACGTGGCGATGAAGCACGGCGGCGTTTCGGTTTTTGCCGGAGTGGGCGAGCGCACGCGCGAAGGCAACGACCTTTGGCTGGAATTCCAGGAATCGCACGTCATCGAGCCGGGCAATTCGGAGAAATCGCGCTGCGCGCTGGTCTACGGGCAGATGACGGAGCCGCCCGGTGCGCGGCTTCGCGTGGGATTGACGGGCCTGACTGTCGCCGAGTATTTCCGCGACGAAGAACACCTCGACGTGCTGCTCTTCATCGACAACATTTTCCGCTTCGTCCAGGCGGGATCGGAGGTATCGGCGCTGCTGGGCCGCATGCCTTCGGCCGTGGGCTACCAGCCGAACCTGAACACCGAAATCGGTGAGTTGCAGGAGCGAATCACTTCGACGAAGAGCGGCTCAATCACATCCGTGCAGGCGATTTACGTGCCCGCGGACGACTACACCGATCCGGCTCCGGCGGCGACTTTCACCCACCTCGATGCGACGACGAACCTCAGCCGCCAGATCGTCGAGCGCGGCATATATCCTGCGGTCGATCCGCTCGCGAGCTTTTCGCGCATCCTCGACCCGCGCATCCTCGGGCAGGAGCACTACGCCGTGGCGCGGGCCGTGAAAGGCGTGCTCCAACGCTACAAGGAGTTGCAGGACATCATCGCCATTCTCGGAATCGAAGAGCTTTCCGACGACGACAAGCAGGTGGTTGGACGGGCGCGCAGGCTCGAACGATTCCTTTCGCAACCGTTCTTCGTGGCCGAGCAGTTCAGCGGGCTCAAGGGGACGTACGTCAAGGTCGAGGACACCATTCGCGGCTTCAAGGAGATCGTCGAAGGCAAGCACGACGAGCTGCCGGAGCAGGCGTTCTATATGGTGGGCACGATCGAAGAGGCGCGGGAAAAGGCCGAGAAAATGGCGGCCGTGGCGTAGTTCGCGGAGGCACAGAGCCAGGAACCATCGAATGCTACCCGAAGCCATCGAGCTACAAATTGTGACGCCGCAGCGGCACGTGCTGCAGGAGACCGTGCAGGCGATCGAGATACCGGGGAAGGAAGGGTATCTCGGCGTGCTACCGGGGCACGCTCCGCTGATCACGGAACTGGGCATTGGAATTCTAGCGTATCGCAAGGGCGGCGAGACCCGATACCTGACCGTCATTCACGGCTACGCAGAGGTGCTGCCGGACCGCGTGATCGTGCTCGCCGAGATTTCGGAGAAGGCCGAGGAGATCGACGTCGCGCGCAGCCGCGCCGCACAGGAACGCGCACAGGCCCAGCTTGCGAAGGCGAACGCCGGAAGCGAGGAGTGGCAGCAGGAAAGACTCGCGGTGGAACGTGCGCTAGTGCGGTTGCAGGCGGCGGGAAAGCACGGCGCAGCCGGCGCGCACAAATAGGTTTCTCGTTGTGTCCTTCAGGCGGGCGTTACCGTCTCGCGTCGGGTTTGAATCCGGGCTCTTCCCCTCGCATCGAATTACTAGGACGATAGGGAAGACGCAAGTGGCTGAACCCATTACAATCTACGGCACGTCATGGTGCGCCGACTGCAGGCGCACGAAAAATTTCCTTCGTGAGCGGAAGGTCGCGTTTCGCGAAGTGAATATCGACGAGACGCCGGGGGCCGCAGAACTGGTGATGCGAGTCAACAACGGCCGCCGGAAAGTCCCGACCATCGAGGTAGAAGGCCGCTATTTCTCCTGCAGCCCATTCGATCCGTATCAGCTCGCCGAAGAACTGAACATCCCGTTGAGTTCGTAGAAGCCCTGAATTTTGGCTCGTGATTCGTGGACGCTCAGTCCATACGTCCGTGATGGTGGACGGAGCGTTACGCGAGACCGGCGCCGCGAGTCATCACGCCGGCGACGCGCAGGTCTGGAGTCAGGGCGACGAGGTCGGCATCAGCTCCCACCGCGATGATACCCTTCTTGCCCGCGAGGCCGAGACGCCGCGCGGGGAGCAGAGTGGCCATCCGCAAGGCCTCGCGCAGGGGCACACCGAGCGCGACGGCGTTACGCAGCGCGCGATCGAGAGTCAACGTGCTGCCGGCCAACTTCCCTTCCGCGTTGCGCGCCACGCCGCCCTTGACGCTCACCCCGAAACTGCCAAGGCGGTAGTTTCCGTCGGGCATGCCCGTTGCTGCGATTCCGTCGCTCACCAGAAGAACCGTGTCGAACCCCTTCGCGCCGATCAGGACCTGGATTGCGGGCCCCGCGACGTGAACGAGGTCCGCGATCACTTCGGCGGTGACCTCGGGGTCAGTCAGGATTGCGCCGACCACGCCGGGATCGCGGTGCGTGAAGGGGCGCATCGCATTGTAGACGTGCACGGCGTGGCGAGCGCCCGCTTGGATCGCAGCGCGGGCCTGATCGTAATCCGCGTCGGTGTGTCCGATGGCCACGACGACCTTGGCTGCGAGCGCAGGCGCGATGAGGTCCATTGCGCCGGGCAACTCGGGAGCGATTGTAAGGATTCGCACCAGCCCGCCGGATGCCTCGAGGAATCGGTTGAGGAGTTCGACAGACGGTTGGGCAATCGCGTCCGGGGGGTGCACGCCGCGGCGCGTCTTGCTGATGAAGGGCCCCTCGAGGTGAATGCCGAGAACTTCGGCGGCGAGGAGACCGCCTTCCGCGTGATCTTCCGCCTTTTCGTGGTTGCGAATGTAGCGAGCTATTCCTTCAAGGCTGCGGCAGGTATCTTCCACGGGCGCCGTGACGGTGGTGGCCACAATGGAGGTCGTGCCGTGGTGCGCGACGGTGGAAGTGATGCGGTCGAGCGCGCGCGCGTTGGCTTCCATCACGTCGTGGCCGCCGGCGCCGTGGATGTGCAGGTCGACGAATCCCGGGACCACGGTCATGCCGGTGGCGACGTAATCGATCGCTCCCGGCGGCATGCGCACTTCATCGCGATGGCCGAGGGCGGTGATGCGGCTTCCCTCGACCACGATGACGCCGTCGCTGATTTCGTCGTCGGGTGTCAGGATTCGGGTTGCATGAATTACGGTAGCCGGCATGATCTCCACATCGCCTAAATGTGCATTCGAGCTGCCCTTCGAAATGCTACTCGAATTTCGCGGCGAGCGCACAGGCGAGCTTGCATCCTGTTGCTTCTTCGCTACAATCATTTGTCGGTCATTTTCCGGAGGAAATCGGATGGCAAACGAAAAGCGCTACGTGGCGCAGAAACGGCAGCGCCGTCGCCGCAAGACCGCGAAGGCCAAGATGAAACTGTACGAACAAGGGAAAATCCCGCACGACAAGCTCCCTATGCTCGCGAAGAGGTTCCTGAGCCGCAAGCTGCGAGCGCTGAGCAAAGCGGAATAAGCCGAGACAAAAGAAAAGGGCGCCCGCGGCGGCGGACGCCCTTTCCCCTTACGCTTGCGGCCAGCCCGCCAGGGGTCGGAGCAAGCGGCGTGATCTAGTTGCCCGAAACCTGCGCGTGTGTCGAATTGGACTTCGGCACGCTCAGGTAGCCAGCGATCTTGTCCTTGCCAACCTGGTTCACAGTGAACTCGATCGGGGCGCGGGTGCCGTGCGTGAAGAAGTAGATCGGCTCGTTGACCGAGCGATTCTTCTTCTCGTACCGCTGATCGTCCGCGTAGATGGCCACCGTGTACAGGTTCTTCTTGGGGTTCACGCTGCGGAGTTCGACCATGACATCGCCCACCTTTTCGCGCTGTCCCTTCTTGTCGATGGTGAATTCGTAGTAATCGCGTTCGCCGAGGCGACGGAGTTCGTCGATTTCGTCGTGGTTCTTGGCGATCAGCGTGCCGAATTCGCCGCGAGTCAGGTTGAGGCTGTTCTTGGTGGCGTCGAGGTCGGTCTTGACGCCGTTGACGTCCGTCCCCAGCTTGTTGACGTCATCGACGCTGGCCTTCGTAGCCAACTGGCCGTTGACGTTGTTCTGGAGATCCGACAGTTGCTGAGCGTCTTCATCTTTGATTTTCTTGGTTTGCGCGCGGGCCCTGCTCACCTCGGTTTCGGTGAGCTTCATCTTGTCGGTCACAACGCTGAGCTCACCCTGAAGCTGGGCGTTCGTGTCCTCGGCCTTCGCAAGCCGCTGGTTTAGAATGTCGTCGTTCTGCTTGGTTTGCTGCGTCTGCGTCGCCAGAGTTTGCTGCAGATCTCTCGCGCGATTCGACGCCGCCCAACCCACTCCCAAGCCCGCCAATGAAACCACGGCCAGGATTACCACTGCGATCCCGATCCATCGTGGCGCGGCCCCTTCCTGCGTGACTTCTGTTGTGTTTTCTTCGAGCATTTTTTTCCTCCGTGGAAACCCCTTGCTTGGAGTAGTAGAAAGCACGCCCCGAGCCAAACTTTGCCGACTGGGGCGGTGCAAATAAAGTATTAAGATACAAGCAGTTAGAGGGGGAGCGCCGAAAACGAAGGCGCGAAGCGGCGGAGCCAACCCTGCAATTTTTACGTGCCTGTAATGTTTTCTGCGCGGTAGATAAATCAGTGATGCTTCAAGTCGAACAGGGCTAGCGCGTGACGCTCATCTCCCGCAGCCGGGCGATGCGATCTTCCAGCGGCGGATGAGTGCTGAACAGGCCGGTGAGGAACTGGCGAGTGTTGAGCGGCGCTACGATGCACAGCGCCGATGTGGACGGCGAAATGTCCATGGGGATTCTCTTGTTATAGGCACCGAGCTTTTCGAGGGCGCGCATCAGGCCGTAGGGATGGCCGACCATCTTTGCGCCGGAAGCGTCCGCCTGATACTCGCGCTGGCGTGAAATGCCAAGCTGGAGCAGTAGCGCCGCTATCGGTGCCAGGAAAAGCATCAGGAGGGCTGCGATCCCGCCGCCTTCCCGATTATCATCGCGCCCGCCCCAGCCACCGAAGATCATGGCCCATCGGCCCATTGAGGCGATCCATGTAACGGCACCGGCGATGGTGGCGGCGATGGAGGACGTCAGGATGTCATAGTTGCGCACATGGGATAGTTCGTGGGCGATGACGCCTTCGAGCTCATCGTCGTCCATTAATTGCATTAATCCCTGCGTGACGGCGACGGAGGCATGGCTCGGATTGCGGCCGGTCGCAAAGGCATTGGGCGCGGGCTGGGGGATCATATAGAGCTTCGGCATCGGCAGATTTGCCTTGGCAGACAGCCGCTCCATCACGGCGTATAGGCGCGGCGATTGCTCGCGGCTGATCGGCTGAGCGCCGCTCGACATCAGTGCGATCTTGTCGGAAAAGAAATAGGCCGTACCGTTCATGATGACCGCGAAAACGAGCGCCATCGTCATGCCGCGCCGCCCCGCAATGGCTTGGCCAGCGAACAGGAGCAGCAGCGTCAAAGCCGTCAGCAGAAATGCCGTCTTGAAGGTTTTCATGTCCCGTGTCCCCAGAGCCCTTTTAGGCGACGCTCGCCGTCACCGTCTCCCGCTTGAATTTCATTTCGCCGCTCTTCGCATCCGCGTCGACGACAACTTCGTCGCCCGGTTTGACCTCGCCGTCGAGGATTTTCATCGCGAGCGGATCTTGAATCAGCCGCTGGATGGCCCGCTTCATCGGGCGCGCACCGTAGGCCGGGTCGTAGCCCTCGCTGAAGAGCAGCGTCTTCGCCGCGGGCGTCAAGTGAAGCGTCACCTTTCGTTCCGCAAGCAGCTTCACAACGCGCTGCATCTGCAACTCAACAATCCGTCCGATCTGATCCTTGCCGAGCGGTTGGAAGAGAACGATATCATCGATCCGATTCAGGAACTCCGGACGGAAGATCTGTCGCAGCGCGGCCATGGCTTCGTCGCGGGCCTTCTTCGGTTCTTTGTCCGCCAATTCAAAGATGGCGTTCGAGCCGACGTTGGACGTCATGATGATGACCGCGTTACGAAAGTCCACCGTACGGCCCTTACCGTCCGTTAGACGCCCGTCCTCGAGAATCTGTAGCAAGACGTTGAACACGTCTGGATGGGCCTTCTCGATTTCGTCGAGCAGGACCACGGAGTACGGGCGGCGACGGACCCGTTCAGTCAACTGGCCGCCCTCTTCGTAGCCGACGTAGCCCGGAGGCGCGCCGATCATGCGGGCGACGGAATGCTTCTCCATGTACTCGGACATGTCGAGACGGACAATCGCGCGCTCGTCGTCGAACAAAAACTCCGCGAGCGCCCGGGCAAGCTCTGTCTTGCCGACGCCAGTCGGGCCGAGGAATAGGAACGAGCCGATGGGCCGGTTTGGATCGCTCAGGCCGGAGCGGCTCCGGCGAATCGCGTTTGCCACGCTCGCGAGCGCTGCGTCCTGCCCGATGACGCGCTGGCGCAAGCGCTCCTCCATATGGACGAGCTTTTCAATTTCGCCTTCGAGCAGCCGCCCGACGGGAATCCCCGTCCATTTGGCGACGATCTTGGCAATCTCTTCGTCGCCGACCTCTTCCTTCAGCATCGGATGGTCTTTCTGCAACTCGGCGAGGCGGTCTTGCGCAGCCTTCAACTCCTTTTCCGCGGCCGACAGCTTTCCGTAGCGGATTTCGGCGACCTTCGAAAGATCACCGGCTCGCTCGAAGCGCTGCTCTTCGGCCTTGAGCCGCTCGATTTCTTCCTTTTGTTTGCGGATGCGGCCGATCGCGTCCTTTTCCGTCTGCCAATGCGCCTTCAGGCCGTTCGACTGTTCACGCAGCGTGCTCAATTCCTTTTCGATTTGCGCCAGCCGTTCCTTTGAATGCGGATCGGACTCCTTGCGGAGCGCTTGGCGCTCGATTTCGAGTTGAAGGATGCGCCGCTCGATTTCGTCGATTTCGGTCGGTAGCGAGTCGATCTCCATGCGGAGTCCGGCGGCGGCTTCGTCAACCAGGTCGATGGCCTTGTCGGGCAGGAAGCGGTCGGTAATGTAGCGCTGCGAAAGCATGGCTGCCGCGACGATGGCGGCGTCCTTGATGCGAACGCCGTGGTGCACTTCGTACCGCTCTTTCAGGCCGCGCAGAATCGCGATCGTGTCCTCCACGGACGGTTCGCCGATCGTCACGGGCTGGAAGCGGCGCTCGAGCGCCGGGTCCTTTTCGATGTATTTGCGGTACTCGTTGAGAGTGGTGGCGCCGATGGCGCGCAGCTCGCCCCGCGCGAGCGCAGGCTTCAGCATGTTCGAAGCGTCCATCGAGCCTTCGGCGGCTCCCGCACCGACGAGTGTGTGCAATTCGTCGATGAAGAGAATGATCTGGCCCTCGGATTCACTCACTTCCTTGAGCACAGCCTTGAGACGGTCCTCGAATTCACCGCGGTATTTCGCCCCTGCCACGAGCGCGGCAAGATCGAGCGCCACAATACGCTTCGGCTTAAGAGCTTCCGGGACATCGCCCGCGACGATTCGTCCGGCCAAGCCTTCGACGATGGCCGTCTTGCCGACGCCGGGCTCGCCGATGAGGACGGGATTGTTTTTCGTGCGGCGCGCAAGAATCTGCATGACGCGACGGATCTCTTCATCGCGGCCGATTACGGGATCGAGTTTGCCGCGACGGGCGAGTTCGGTGAGATCGCGAGCGTACTGCTCGATCGCGCGGTAGGTCGATTCGGGATTCTGCGACGTGACGCGATGGCTGCCACGGATCGTCGCCATGGCCTGCAAAATGGAATCGTGGCTGGCCCCATAACGGGCAAGAAGCTGGCCCGCGGGATCGCGTTCCGCGCCGGCGATACCGAGCAGAATGTGTTCAGTGGAGACGTACTCGTCCTTGAGGCGCTGCGCTTCGTCGAACGCGCGATCGAGGGCCTCATTGGCGGTGCGGCTAAGGGATTGGCCGGATACATCGCTGACCTTCGGGAGGCGCCCAATCTGCTTTTCGGCTTCGGAGGCGAGAACCGCGGGCGTGGCGCCGAGCTTTTCGAGCAACGGCGGGACGACACCGTCCCCCTGGGCAATCAGCGCCCAAAGCAAGTGCAGCAGTTCGATCTGCTGCTGGCCGGAGCGCGCTGCCATTTCCTGCGCGGCTTGCAGCGCTTCCTGGGCCTTCACCGTCAATTTGTCAAATCGCGGCATAATCTCATTTTCTCACTTTGCCCTTCGATACTCAAAGGACGATAAAAAAGGGGCCGGTCCAACTGCCCGGCCCCGGAACCGCGCAACGGCTGGTTAGTTGCCGTTGGCCGTAACGTTCACCTTCACCTGTTTCGGTTTCGACTCGGCGCGCTTCGGCAGCTCGACCGTGAGGACGCCGTTCTTGTAGTCGGCCTTGATCCCCTCGGTGCTTACCGAGTTCGGCAGGCTGAAGCTCCGGCTGAAAGAACCGTACGTGCGTTCGATCCGCAAATAGTTGTCCTCTTTCACCTTCTGCTCGAACTTGCGCTCGCCCCGAATCGTGAGCATGTTGTTCTCGACCCGGATGTCCAAGTCCTTCTCGTTGATGTCGGGCAAATCGGCCTTGAGGACCAATTCATTCTCGGTCTCGTAGATATCCACGGCCGGTGCCCAGGCGGTCAGCGCCGAACTATCGGAGCGACCCGGAAACGATGTGTCAAAAAGACGGTTGACCTGATCCTGCAAGCTAGCCAGATTCTGAAAGGGATCCCAGCGAGTGATAGAAGCCATTGTAATGCCCTCCTAGAAAGATTTCGCGCTTATATTTAGCGCTGGCAAATAATAAAACATGAGCGTATTAATGTCAAGTATTTTGTAGCAGAGTCTCGCGGCGACTATTTAGCGTCCCGTGTTTACTCTAATACCTTAACTATCAAGCACTTGAGATAGTGAGTCTCGGGCATTGTGAGGAGAATTGGGTGGTCCTGGGCTTGTGTTCGGCGTTCTGCAACGACGATGGATTTTCGGGCATCGTTAGCAGCTTCGGCGAGGATCTGCAGGAACAATGCCTCGGTTATATGGTACGAACAAGAGCACGTCAGCAAGAAGCCGCCGGGCTTGAGAAGTTTCAAGGCACGGAGGTTGATCTCTTTATAGCCGCGCTGGGCGGCCGGGATGCTATCGCGGTTCTTGGCAAAAGCGGGGGGATCGAGAATCACCATTTGGAAACGGCGGCCAGACTCGTCGTACTGTTTGAGGACATCGAAAGTGTTTCCTTCGAGGAAGTCCACATTCGCAATGGAGTTCAATTCCTGATTTCGGTGGGCCGCTTCGAGAGCGGCGTGAGCCATCTCGATCCCCTGGACGTGGGCACACTTGTCCGCAATGGTAAGAGCGAATCCGCCCTGGTAGCTGAAGCAGTCGAGGACATCGCCGCTGGCGTACCGGCGGGCGGCGCGGTGGTTTTCGCGCTGGTCGAGAAACGACCCCGTCTTCTGCCCCTTCAGCAGATCGTGAACGAAGGTCACTCCGTTTTCCCGCACGCGGATCTCAGGGGGAATGTCGCCGTGAAGAACGCCGACTCGCTGATCGAGCCCTTCGAGGAGGCGCACCTTGGGGTCGTTACGTTCCAGTACGCCGCGAGGCGAGAAAAGCTCAACGAGGATTTCGACGAATAGATTTTTGAGGCGATCAGTGCCCTGACTCAGGGTTTGCACCACGAAGTAGTCGGCATAGCGGTCCACGATGAGCGACGGGAGGAGGTCGGCTTCGCCGTAGACCAGGCGGCAGGCGTCCGAGTCCTCGACCACAAGGCTGCGATAGGCCGCGGCGCGGCGGAGGCGTTCGGCAAAAAACTTCCGGTCGACAGGCCGATCCTCGCGCGTGAGGAGCCGGATGGAGATCTGCGACTTGTCGCTGTAAAAGGCGCGTCCGTGGAAGTTGCCGCGTTCGTCGACGAGGCGGACCAGGGCGCCCGGTTCGGCCTGTGCCGAGCGAACGTCGCTGCGATAGACCCAGAGATGTCCCGAGCGCAGGCGTTCGACGCCCCGCGGGCTGATAACAACAGATCCTTCGGTCACGGGCGTGCCGACTGCCAGGAACGGGCCGTCGTAGACTCCCATTCGGGCGGATTTGCATTCAGGCGCTTTAGTCTGTCACGTTCTGCGCGCATCCTAGGCTCCGGGAAGGCCCAACTTGCGCTTGCGGTGAAGCTTGATGGCGGATGACCGCAAAGTTTCGGGAACGTTCTTGTTCGCCGTAAGCTTCACGAGATCGGTCGACGTCAGCCTCGGGAAGAGATGCAGCGAGACATCGAGCGGCGTCTTCGGATTACTAACGAGATTCCGGACAACCGAGTAGTTCTTCATAAAGATGCGCGTCAGCGCAATGACGCGCAGAGTCTCTCCCGGCAGATTTGTCATAGCCGCGAAGGCCTCGACCTCTGTGTCGGTAAGCCGGGGCGATTGCAGGACGCACCTTTGGACCAACCTGTTTGGGTCGCGGATCAGTAGCATTCGCTCGGTGCGGCCGCCTTTCAAAGCCAGCGTGAGGCGTTGCACGACGTTCATATGGGCCACCCGCTGCATAAGGGTTTCGCGCTTGACGGGATCGGGTTCGATCTCTGCCGCGGCCTCTTCAATTTCGTTCATCGCGATGGCGCCCTTTTGCATCTCGTCGAGCAGACCGCGTTGTTCAAGGGTGGCCGTGGGAGAGCCGCCCACGGCGATCACAAGCTGGGGATCGGAGACGAATCTCTCGAGATTGTCGAGGAGCGCCTGGATGCCCTGGGCGGTGAGATTCGATGCGACGCGCGTGACGAGTGCAGTCGGGCAAGCGGCATTCCTTGCGAATGCGTCCGCAATGCCGGGCTTGTCGGCCAGGTTTTCGGCGCAATAGGCGAAGAGACGCTTATCCGGATCAGCGCGGGCGATTGCGGCGAGGAAAGCCTCGATGGGCTGAGTAAGTAGGACATTCTGCGCTCGTTCGGCGACTGCAGGGTCGGGATCGGAAGCCAGGACGGCAAGCAGCTCGACGCGGTCTTCCGCGGTGAGAGGCACGCCGCCGGCACAAATGGCGAGTTTCTGTTCGGGCCGGACGTGGCCGGAGAGAACCTGCGAGCGCAGCTCTCCGCTAATGGTAGCCTCCTGCCGTGCCGTTAGCGCTGTTCCGCGTGAGCAAGGCGGCGAATTGTGTGCCCCGAGCGGCGTCCGGGATACCGGTGGTCCGATGATGAAAACGCGCGGCAACCTTCGCACCGTAGCGGTGATAGGCCACCCAACCGAGTAAAGCTGCAAGGACGAGGACGACAACCGCCACGAAAGCCGGCTGCCAGTTTCGGGGTATCTCGGCGGGGTGCTCCGGGGCGGTGCGGACGTCTAGGGCTCCCCTGGTTTCGAGTGCATACTCGGCGATCAGGCCGTCTTCATCGAGCCCCAGAAAACGCGCGATCGCCCGGATGAACCCGCGGTTGAAGACACCGCCGGGCAGTTGGTCCCACTGTTCGTTCTCGATGGCTTCGAGGAATCGGGTGCTGATCCGCGTGGCGGCGGAGACTTCTTGAAGGGAAACGCCGCGAAGTTCGCGTTCGCGCTTCAGATGTTCGCCGAAGGGTGTTGGAGGCATTCCAGGGGACCAGGGAAAAATATAGGCGCGGGTCCGGGGAGTGTCAATGCTAGTCGGACGGTCCTGCGCCCGTCCGACATTGACGCTTGGGCAATCGAGATGGAATGGCCGTTGCAGTGAAATAAAATCGTTCACTATAATGGCAATGTTGAGCGAATCCTTCGACATGAGGACGCGGGGACCCGCGGAAAGAATGCGCCGAGCGACCGACGCCAAGCCGTTCGAGGGCGTGGAACGCCGCCGGAATCCGGCCGCTGAGCCCGAGACCGCGGAAAGCCACGAAGTCACCGTCTTCCACGAGCTGGGCAAGGCGCTGACGTCTTCCCTTCAGCTCGACCAGGTTCTTCGCACGATCATGGAAAAGATCAACGAGGTGCTGCGGCCAGACACGTGGTCGCTGCTCCTGATGGACGTGGAGAAACAGGAACTCTACTTCCAGATCGCAACGGGGAAGGGCGCCGAGGCGCTCAAGGATGTTCGCATCAAGGTCGGGCAAGGGTTGGCGGGTTGGGTGGCAAAGTCGGGACAGGCCGTGGTCGTCGCAGATACGAGCAAGGACTCGCGTTTCTTCGGGCAGGTGGATGAGAGGACGAAAACGGCGACGCGTTCGATCGTGGCCGTTCCGGTGCGATTTCGCGAGCAGTGCCTCGGAGTCATCGAGCTGATCAACTGCGTCGGGCCCGAAGGGTTCAGCCAGCGGGACCTGGCGCTTCTCGAGGCGCTTGCGGATTACGCCGCGATCGCCATCGAGAATGCGCGCCACGTCCAGCGAATCCACGAACTGACGATCACCGACGACTGCACGAGCCTGTATAACGCCCGGCACCTGAATTTCATGCTGGACACGGAGATCTACCGTTCGCACCGTTACGCCTTCGAGTTCTCGCTGATTTTCATCGACCTCGACCACTTCAAGAGTGTGAACGACACGTACGGGCACTTGATGGGATCGAAGCTGCTTTCCGAGATCGGCGAGGCGATCAAGGATAAGTGCCGGATGATCGACCTGGCGTTTCGGTACGGGGGCGACGAGTTTGTGGTGCTCCTTCCGCAGACCTCGAAGGAAAACGCGCTCGGCGTCGCTCGCCGGCTGCACAAGTTGATCCGCGAGACGGTGTGGCTCAAGGACGCAGGGCTGAATATCAACATCACGGCGAGCGTAGGTGTGGCCTCCTATCCCAGCGACTCTCGCACGAAAGCCGAGCTGCTGCATCTTGCCGATGAAGCGATGTACATGGTCAAGAATTCCACGCGCGACAGCGTGGCTGCTTCCGGCGTCGGCCTCCTTCCCCGGCCCTGACGCGGTGGCGTTTTTGTGCCGGTGTTGTCCCCTGGTAAACCACTCCCGTATACTCGGCTTCCAATCAAGAAGGGGGGCTTAGCCTTGCGCAACCGGGAGGCAGCGCGCTATGCACGCTGGGCGGCGATCGCTGCCGGCTTGATCGCGCTGTCCGTTGTCGGCGTGTACGTAGAGCGGTCCTTCCGCCAAAGCCGCGCGCGCCGTGCCGCTCCGGCGGCAGTCCCGGTGACAGTAGAACAGCAATCGAATCAGTTTTCCTTTTCGAAAGTGGTGCAGGACCGCACCCTCTTCACGATTCGCGCCTCGCACCTGACGCAGTATAAGGATCAGAACCGCGCTCTGCTGGAGGACGTGTGGATCACGATTTACGGCAGGGACGGAAGCCGCAACGACAACATCCACACGCACGAATGCAGCTACGAGCCGGAGACGGGAGCCGTCCGCTGCGAAGGTGAAGTCAGGATCGACATCGAAAATGTGACACCCACGCAGGGCAAACCCGTTGCGTCCTCTGGCAATGCCCTGGAAGTGAAAACAAGCAATCTTTCCTTCGATCGCGATACGGGCGAGGCATCCACGCCCGCCCCGGTGGAATTTCGGTTCCCGGCGGGCCAAGGGCGTGGTGTGGGGGTCAGCTACAGCACGAGCGATTCAGTTGTGCGCGTTGAGCACGGAGTTGAGTTCGAGCTGACGCCCTCGGAAGAGACCGAGGGGTTGCCCGTGAGCGCCAGCGGTAGCAGCCTTGAGATTCGCCGGAGCGAGCGCGCTGTTGTGCTTGGCGGACCGGCGATTGTGCGGGAGGGCACTCGCGAGCTGACCGCCGATCAAGTAACGGTCGAACTCGATGAGGGTTACCACGCGCGGCGTGTGACGGCGGAGGGCCGCCTCCAAATTCACGCAGCAGAAGGAGGGGCGAAAATTGCGATTTCGGCCGCGCAGGTCGAAGGCATCCTGAGTCCCGCAGGCTGGGTAGAACGCGTGATCGCCGACGGGAACATCAAGTGTATCAGGCAGACGGCCGCTGGCACGGACCGTTTCGCAGCGGCGCACGCAGAGTTCTCCATGCTGCCCGAGCGAAATCTCATCCAAGAGATGACGGCGACGGGCGGCGTCACAGTGGAATCCCGCCAGGGCAGCGATTCCCGCGTACTGGAGACCGATGCGTTGCGCATGACGTTCACGGCGGGAGGGGCAGGCAAGCCGTCGGGACAAGCCGTGGCCGCGCCAGCCGACAGGTCGTCGAAGCGAACGGCAGAGCAGCAGCGGATCGAAAGCGCCGAAACACTTGGCCCAGCGACAATCGAATCGCGGAGTGGCGACGACACGACGAATCTACGGGCGAAGAAGTTTGTCGCGCGGATGGGCGCGAACGGGCGTATCGAGAGCCTTTTGGGTCATTCGGGCGTCGAGGTTCGGAGCCAGAAAGGCACGTCCGCAACGCAATCGATTTCGGCGGCGGAACTGGCGGCGACGTTCGGAGCCGACGGTGAATGGGACACGCTCGATGAAAGCGGGGACGTCCGATTTCAACAGGGCGACCGCGAGGCGAGCGCCGCCCACGCGAGAATCGTTCGCGCAACGGATACGATTACGCTTGACGGCGCACCCGTAATATCGGATTCGATGAGCCGCACGACGGCGGCCAACGCCGTGATCAATCAGAAGTCCGGTGACCTGCGTCTCACAGGCGGCGTAGTTTCCACATACCTTCCTGCCACCCAAGGCGATGCTGTGAGCCTCGGCTCCGGCGCGGCACATATTTCGGCCGATACGCTTTTAGGCTCTTCGACTTCAGGCCACGTGGTTTACGCAGGCCACGGGCGCCTGTGGCAGGGAGAATCGGTCTTGGACGCGGATCGAATCGAACTTTGGCGCGAGGACAAGAAACTGCAAGCGAGCGGCCGTGTGGTGGCGATCTTTCCACAGGCTTCGGGACCGTTCGCGAAACCGATTGGGCAATTGCCAGGATCTTCTTCGAAGGCGGCGCCGGGCGCCTCAATTCGGGGTGCGGTTTCGTCTCCCGGGCCGACGCTGTGGAGGATTGTGGCACCGGCCCTTACGTATTGGAATGACCAAGGGAAAGCACACCTGGAGGGCGGTGTAGTTGCCAGTTCCGATCAAGGTTCATTGGAATCCCGGACTCTGGACGTGTTTCTTGGGCCCGCTGCGCCCAGCGGCCCGGCTACTTCCAGCCAGACTGCCGCGACTCCCCTAGGAACTTCCGGCGGCAGGCAATTGAACCGCGTGCTGGCTATGGGGGATGTCGTCGTCCGGCAAGGCGAACGGCGTGGCATGGCCGACCAAGGCGAATACACCGCCGGAGAAGGCAAATTCGTTCTCTCGGGCGGGCAGCCCACCGTGTCTGATAATTCTAGCAACACAGCCACCGGCCATTCGTTGACCTTCTTTGTAGCGAATGATACGATTTTAATCGATTCGCAAGAAGGTTCGCGCACGCTGACCAAGCACCGGGTTGAGAAATGAACCGGCATGTTGAAACTCCAGGCCGCCGATCTCCGCAAGTCGTATAGAGGGCGGAAGGTTGTCGATAACGTCAGCCTGGAGATTCAGCAAGGCGAGGTGGTTGGGCTGCTCGGGCCGAACGGCGCAGGAAAGACCACGACGTTCTACATTCTGGTCGGTCTGGCGCGTCCGGACTACGGGCGTGTATTGTTGGACGCCGAGGATATCACCGACCTCCCCATGTACCTGCGAGCCCGCGGCGGCATCAGCTACCTCCCTCAAGAGCCTTCTGTTTTTCGGAAACTGACGGTCGAAGAGAACCTGCTCGCCGTACTGGAGACGCTCTCTCTAACGGCCGAGCAGAGGCGCGATCGCGTCGAGGAGCTTTTGGCACAGATGGGACTTGAAGGCGTGCGTTACAACCGGGCATACGTGCTATCGGGCGGCGAGCGCCGGCGCCTGGAAATCGCACGTTCGCTCGTCCTTTCGCCGTCGTTCGTGCTGCTCGACGAGCCCTTTGCGGGAATCGATCCGCTTACTGTGGTGGACATTCAGAAGATCATCGCGGATTTGAGCGGAGCCGGAATCGGCGTGCTGGTCACAGACCACAACGTGCGCGACACGCTGGCCGTTACGGACCGCGCGTACATCATCAGCGAAGGTAAGATCCTGGCCGCGGGAACCCCTAGGGAACTTGCCGCCAACGCGGACGTCCGGCGTATCTATCTGGGAGAGGGCTTCCGGCTGAACTGAACCCTATGAACTGGCTTGCACCCAAACTAAATCTCCGCGTCGCCCAGAAGCAGATTCTGACGCCGGGCCTCGTGCAGATGGTGAGCGTGCTCGCGCTCAATCGGCTCGAACTGCGGGAGATGATCAATCAGGAGATCATGGCGAATCCCGTCCTCGAAGAGATGCAGGAAGAGGGCGTGGTGGCGGAAAGCTATACTGACGAAGCGTTTCTGAAGAAGGAAACCGAAAAAGTCCCCGAGACTGAGGCCGCCAATCCTTTCGACGAATTCGATTTCGGCTCCTTCTTCACGCAGTATCTCGATACCGGCGCCGAACGTGCCGCGGGCAGCGAACATGAAGAGATCGAGAGGCCTTCTTTCGACAAGTTCCTGTCGTCCCCGGCGAGTCTTGCCGACCACCTCTCCTGGCAATTGAGCGTCGGAATCTGTACCGAAACCGTCCGCAAGATCGCGGAAGCGATCATCGGCAACCTCGATGAAAACGGCTATCTGATGGCGACGCTCGAGGAAATCGAGCAGTCCGGCGGTTATTCGATGGAAGACGTCGAAGAGGCATTGACGATGGTGCAAGAGTTCGACCCGCCCGGAGTTGCAGCCCGCGATTTGCAGGAATGCCTGCTGTTGCAAATCAAAGTGATCGACCCGCAGAACACGCTCGCGCAGCAGATCATCACGGAGCACCTGAAGCTTCTTCAGAACAATCAGCTCAAGGAGGTCGCGCGAGCCCTCAACCGTCCGGTGGAACTGGTCAAGCGTGCCGTGGATGTGATCAAGAGGCTCGATCCAAAGCCGGGTCTCCGCTACAACAAGACCGAGGCGCGTCTGGTCGAGCCGGACGTTCAGTTCCGCAAAGTGGATGGCGAGTGGCAGGTCTTCATGAACGACGACGATCTGCCGCAGCTCCGCCTGAACCCGACATATCGGCGCCTGCTCGCGCGGGATGCAGCGGACCGCGACGTCCGAAACTACGTCAAAGAGCGCTTTACCGCCGCGATTCAATTGATGAAAAATATCGAACAGCGCAAACACACGATTCTGCGGGTTTGCCATTCTATCCTGCGCCGCCAGGGCGACTTCCTCGACTACGGCCCGGATCATCTCAGGCCGATGATGATCAAGGAAGTCGCGGAGGAAGTCGGTGTGCATCCCTCCACTGTGAGCCGGGCCGTCGCCAACAAATACGTGCACACGCCCCAGGGCGTGCTCGAACTGCGCAGTTTCTTCTCTGAATCGGTCAACGGGCCTCAGGGGAGTGAGATGTCGCTGCTCTCGCTCAAGCGGCGAGTGAAGCAAATCATCGAAGAGGAAGACACGTCCCACCCCCTGACGGATGAGCAGATCACGAAGAAACTCGGCGAAGAAGGCATCCAGGTCACGCGCCGCACCGTGGCGAAATACCGCGAAGACCTGCGCATCCCGAGCACGCACCGCCGCCGGGTAAAGGCTTAAGCGGCTGACCGCCGTGAGCCGCCCTCCCAGGAAGCGCCCCTCTCGTAAAAACAGCGCCCGGCAGCTTGTACTCGTCACAGGTCTGTCCGGCTCGGGCAAGGGTTCCGTTCTCAATACGTTCGAAGACCTCGGTTTCTACTGCGTGGACAACCTTCCGGTCGCGCTGATTCCAACTTTCACTGAACTCTATGAAGAAGGCCGAGGCGAAGTGGAACGCGCCGCCCTGCTCGTGGACGCGCGCGAGGGCGAGCAAATCGACAAATTGCCGGGCATCTATCGCGAGTTGCGCAGCCATCATCCCGTGACGCTTGTGTTCATGGAGGCCAGCGACGACGCCCTGCAGCGCCGCTTCAGTGAAACACGCCGGCCACATCCTCTCAGCCACGGGTCGTCGATCGCCGAAGGCATTCGCGCCGAACGTCGGCGGATGGCGCCGATCAGGCGGATCGCGGACGTTATCATTGACACGACGAAATTCACCGTCCACGAACTGCGCCAGCTCATTAGCGATCGTTTTCAGAACCCGGGACGGCGGCCACTGCTCGTCTCGGTCGTGAGTTTTGGGTTCCGCTATGGAATTCCCGCGGATGCGGACCTGGTTTTCGACGTGCGATTTCTGCCGAATCCGCACTTTGTCCCGCGCCTGCGTCCCTTCAGCGGAAAGGATCCTCGGGTCGCCCGCTACATCCGATCATTTCCGCAAACGGGCGAATTTCTACGCCGGATTGAAAGCATGTTGGCGTATCTGATCCCGCATTACATCCGCGAAGGGAAGAGCTATCTGACGATCGCGCTTGGATGCACGGGGGGGCGCCACCGGTCCGTCGCCCTGGCGGAAGTGATTCGCCGAGCGTTGAAGCGTAGGGGGTACACGGCGAAGGTCGTGCACCGGGACCTCGACAAGTCGGCCGCGTGACGCACGGCGTGCTTCGGCACACTGGTTTTGCGATTACGCCTTGCAAGATGTGGGCGCGATGCATAGGCTAGGCAAGTTCCCTATAGTCTTGCACCTGGAGCGATGGACGGCATTCCGCACGTGAGAGAACGCGACGAAATCCGGCGGCTGTTGCGATACCTGCGCCCGTATGCGCCGCTGCTCTCGCTCGGCGTCGTCCTGATAGGCGTGATGGGCGCCGTGGATGGGTTAGTCGCGTTCGCCATCAAGCCGGCTTTGGATGTCGTTTTGAATCCGCAATCGACGATGCAAAGGCTGGCGCTGTTCGTGATTCCGCACACGCACCGCGTCGTTTATCTCAATTCCTTTGTTCCGCGCCGCATTCATCATGTCTGGTCGGTTTTTGCTCTTGCGCTTCTGTTCCTCGCTCTGATCAAGGGCGTGGCGGAATATTTCGGCAGCCTGCTGATCCAATTCGTGGGGTTATCAGGTGTGACGGACCTCCGTAACGACGCTTACAGAAAAATCGTGCTGCAACCGGTGGGCTTTTTCCAGCACAATCCGGTCGGCCGCGTCATGTCTGCGGTCATTAGCGACATCGAACAGATGCGCAGCGCGTTTTCGGACTGGCTCGCCGATTTTTTCCGGCAGGTATTTGCGCTCATCGCATTCGTGGCCGTCTTACTCATCATCGATTGGCGAATGGCTGTCGGTTCCGCCGTGTTGATTCCGATGGTGGTGTGGCCGGTTGGCAAGCTCGGTCGGCGCATCCGCCGCTCGTCGGAAAAGAGCCGTGCGCGCCTCGCGGACTTGAGCCAGATTCTGCAGGAAACGATTAGCGGCAACCGCATCGTTAAAGCCTTTGGGATGGAGGGGTTTGAAATTCGCAAGTTCCGTGAGGCTGCGCGCAAGCTGCTGCGCGAGAACATGCGATGGATAAGAGCTTTCACGGTTACGTCTCCGATGATGGATGTGCTGGGCGCCGTCGTGATTGCCATGGTTCTTCTCTTCGCGCGAGGCGAAATCAAGGCCGGCCGGATGACCGTCGGCGCATTCGGCGCGTTCACGTTTGCTCTTTTCAAGGCGTACGAGCCGATCAAACGCATCGGCACTGTTTACCAGTTGTTCCTGCAAGCGGTCGGGATTTCCACGCAAGTGTTCGCGTTCCTCGATTTGCCGGCAGAGAACATGGAGGCGCAGGGCGCCAAGGTGTTGCCCCCATTCTCGAAATCGGTTGAGTTTATTGGTGCAGGTTTTGCCTATGATGGTGGGCCACCGATACTAAAGAAAATTGACTTGAAGGTTCCGGCAGGCGCCGTGGTTGCGATTGTAGGCTCGAGTGGTGCTGGCAAGACGACCCTGCTGAATCTTCTCCCGCGGTTTTACACTGCAACGGCCGGATCGGTCCGCATCGATGGAAATGACGTCCGCGACGTCACGCTGCGATCGTTGCGCGAGCAGATGGCCATCGTCACTCAGGAAACGATTCTCTTCAACGACACAATCCGCAACAACCTCTGCTATGGCCGCCCGGACATGCGGGACGATAAGATCGTCGCGGCGGCGCAAGCAGCTTTGGCGCATGATTTCATCATGCAGATGCCGGACGGCTACCAGACCGTGATTGGCGACCGCGGCCAGCGGCTTTCGGGCGGCCAGCGGCAACGCTTGGCCATCGCGCGCGCGCTGCTGAAAGATGCGCCGATCCTGATCCTCGACGAAGCTACTTCGGAGCTCGATTCCGAATCCGAGATGTTGGTGCAGGGGGCCCTGAACAATCTCATGACGGGTCGCACGGTCTTCGTCATCGCGCACCGGCTTTCGACGATCCGCCGGGCGGACATGATCGCGGTTCTCGACGAGGGCGTAATTCGCGAGCGCGGCACTCACGAGGAGCTTCTCGCGCGTGGGGGGATCTACGCGCGTCTGTACGATATGCAGTTCCGCGATGCCGAGCCGGTTTCTCGCGAGGCTGGTTCCGCGTGATTCGAGACTAATGTCCGGAGCAAGATTCCAATCCGCCACCGCGAGCCCTGCAAAAACCCAGGGACTGAGGTCCATGACGGGCTACGCCCACGCGCAGGCCTCGGCCGACGGTTTTAGCCTACGCGTGTCCGTGCGAAGCGTGAACCACCGATTTCTCGATCTCCACCTGCGCGTGCCCGAGGGTTTCGAGCCGCTTGAGCCTCGCATTCGACAGATCGTCCGCGAACGCGTCCGGCGCGGGCACCTTGATGTCACGGTGCGTTACGAGCTCGCCGGCCCGGCCGCCGTCGGAGTCAATCAGGAGGTCGCGGCTGCATACCTGCAGACCGTCCATGCGTTGCGCAAGCAGTTTGCCATACAGGCGGAGCCGGACTTGGCTTCGATCCTGCGCCTGCCGGGAGTGATCGGTCCTCCGGCCGCATCGCTCGACGAGGAGATCGCCCGGCTGGAGGGCGTCGTCGCCGACTGCCTTTCCGAGGCGCTGGACAAGCTCGACCGCATGCGCGAAGAAGAAGCCGATGCGCTGCGGCGGGAAATGTCCGGCCGCCTTTCAGACATTGCCAGTCTTGCCGGAAGAGTGGAAACTCTCGCAGAACGCGCGCGTCCAGCTTTTGCACGGCGGCTCGAATTGCGGCTGAAGGAACTTCTGGGTGAAGCTCACCTCGATCCGGCGCGCCTCGCGCAGGAAGCCGCCCTGGCGGCCGAACGCAGCGATGTGTCCGAAGAACTCGCGCGCCTCGCAAGCCACGTGCGCCAGTTTGAGTCCCTGCTCAGCGGGGGATCCGATGTGGGGAAAAAGCTCGATTTTCTTTTGCAGGAAATGCAGCGGGAAACGAACACGCTGCTCTCAAAAACTCCGGGCAACGAGGCCGAGGGACTTGAAATCACCGAGCTTACGCTCGAAATCAAGTCCGAAATCGAGAAGCTCCGGGAACAGGTGCAAAATATCGAATGAGCGACGCAGAACCACTCGTTCTGATCGTATCCGGCCCTTCGGGCTCGGGCAAATCGACGCTCGTGCAGAAAATCCTGGAGCTCCCCGGCACGCTTCTCGCGGTGTCGTACACCACGCGTGCGCCGCGCAAGACGGAAAGTCAAGGCAAGTGGTACAATTTCGTATCGGAAGCCGAGTTCCAGCAGATGGTGACGCGGGGCGAATTCCTCGAGCACGCCCAGGTTTTTGGAAGAAATTGGTACGGGACGCCGCGCAAGTGGCTCGACGAGGCGCTTGCTCAGAACAAGGACTTGGTGCTCGAGATCGACGTGCAAGGCGCTTTGCAGGCCAAGCGGAAGCTGCCGGGAGCCGTTGCGATTTTTGTTTTGCCACCTTCGGCCACGGATCTCGAGCGCCGGATTCGCGAGCGGGGCCAGGATTCGGAAGATGAAATTCGCCGCCGCCTCGAACGCGCGCGCGACGAAATACTGAATTACAATAGCTATGACTTCGCGATCATCAACGACGACCTCGATCGTGCGGGACGCGAAGTGCAGGCCATTGCGCTGGGTTCGCGCTGTCGAGTGTCGCAAAAGGAACAACGGATTCACGAGATCCTGAAGTCTTTTGGAGGTTGATTCTCATTATGGCTGTTTTCAGACAAGCACCGGAAAGCCAGTTCGCCTATGTTGTCGTGGTTGCGCGACGCGCCCGGCAACTGATGATCGGTGGGCGCCCGCTGGTCGACAACCCGAAGTCGCGCAAGACCTCACGCATTGCTGAGGAAGAACTACAACAGGGATTGCTTGAATACGAGATGCCGGAGCTTCCCGAAGAGTCCGCAGACAAGGATGGGAAGCGCCGGAAGTAAGCCCTAACGGTCCTTTCAACATGAAGATCGCGCTCGGGGTCACCGGCGGAGTTGCTGCATACAAGGCGGCAGAGCTTGTCCGGCGTCTGCAGCAGGAGAAGCTCGACGTTCAGGTGGTGATGACGCGTTCCGCGCAGGAGTTCATCACGCCGCTGACCTTTGCCGCGCTCACCGGACAGAAGGTCATCACGGAGATGTTCGGCCGCGACGAGGCGGCGCCTGCAAACGTCGAAAGCGCCATCGAGCACATCGCCGTGGCGCAGCGGGTCGATCTGCTCCTTGTGGCCCCTGCGACCGCCGACATTCTAGGCCAGTTCGCGCACGGCATCGCGGGCGATTTTCTCTCGACGCTGTATCTGGCGACGAAGGCCCCGGTCGTCGTTGCGCCGGCAATGAACGTCAACATGTGGGAGCATCCCGCGACGCAGGAGAATCTGGCAACGTTGCGCGCCCGCGGAGTTCACGTGGTCGATCCCGAAGAAGGCTACCTCGCATGCGGAATGACGGGAGCCGGGCGTCTCGCCGCGACCGACGCGATCGTTGAGAAAGTCCGCAGCGTGCTCGGGTTGCGGCGCGACCTCGAAGGCCAGACCGTGCTCGTCACTGCGGGGCCAACCCGTGAAGACATCGACCCGGTCCGCTTTCTGACGAACCGCTCCTCCGGCAAGATGGGTTATGCGCTTGCGGAAGCCGCTGCCCGCCGCGGCGCACGGGTCGTGCTCGTCAGCGGTCCGGCGGATCTGCGGGTTCCCGAAGGCGTCGATTGGATCCCCGTGCGCTCGACCGAGGAAATGCGAAATGTGGTGCGCGAGCGAGCCGCGGAAGCGAGCATTATCATGATGGCTGCGGCCGTCTCCGACTATCGCCCTGCGGCGGTGCAGTCGCAAAAGATGAAGCGCGGCGAAGGGCCTCTCACGCTCGAGCTCGAGCCGACGCCTGACATTCTGGCCGAACTCGGCCGCGAAAAGGGCGGGCGAGTGCTCGTTGGCTTCGCCGCCGAGACCGCGAACGTTTCCGAAAACGCCCGGGGAAAGCTCGCACGCAAAGGCGCGGACATGATCGTGGCGAACGACGTCACGCAGGAAGGCGCCGGCTTCGACACGGATACCAACATCGTCACGCTCTTCCTCCGCGACGGCCGCGAAGTCCCGCTCCCCAAGCTCAGCAAGTTTGAAGTCGCGAACCGCGTCTTCGACGAAATCCTCGAAATCCGGAAGCACTAAGCCCCGGGAACGGGTCAGTTTCCGATTGGCGGGTTAATCATCCGTTATCGCGCTGTTTGTGAAGTCGGCGGCGCAGGATCGGCTGTGTCGAGAGGTCCAAAACCACACTTCGCGGCAAGACGTTTCGTGTCCCAGAGCATCACTCCATCAGGGGACGGGCCTTGTGCAAGGATTGAATTGTCCTTGGCTCCCGCCAAGACACTCCCGTCCCAACTCAGAGCACCGCTCTCGCTATACATGAGTTCGGAGACGCATGTCTGGCCAGTACGGCTGTCCCATGCCCACAGTCGGTCGTCGCTGTGACCGAATAGCAAGAAGGGGGCGCCGGGTTCGAAAGCTGCGAATCCTCCCGCGGCACTATTGAACTTTGGTAACGGTTGCGCTGGGGCAGTGGGCAACAACTCGCCTGTGCTTAGTCGGGCTAGCTGAAAAGCTCCTAATGACGTGAAAACAAAAGTGTCTGATTGCGGGTTCAACGCAAGCGGAATCGCATAGATTGGTGTTCGCGGCAGTGTTCGTTGCCTGGTCCAGTCTGAAGTATTCCAGAAAACAAACTCTGTCTTAGTAACTGCCATTAGCGCGGTCCCGTCCGGAGACAGAATGGGCGAATGCATTTCCTTGAGGTCGAGCAACTGTTGGCCAGTTGTGAGATCGAGCACATAGGTTTCAGCAGTGTTGTCTGAAAGGACAAGCCAAGTGCCCTTTGGACCAAAGGCCACCGAGCCAACATAGCCACGGGAAGCGTGATAGCTTTTCACAAACTGACCATCAGGAAGGTGCCACAACTTGAGACTGAATTGGTCGCCTTCTCCAGCAGTGGCCAAGAATTGGCCGTCGGGGGAAATAGCGACAGCGTGAACAATGGCCTGACTGGTATCAATGGCGCAAAGGAACCTTCGGTTTGTGACATCCCAAACGACGACACGACCAAAATCCTTACCAGCTGCAAGTAAGGTCCCCTGTTTCCCAAATGAAAGGACATTGATGGTTGTTGGTGTCCCTACACCCTGTTGAATGGTCAGAGTATTTCCTGGTCCCAGTTGAACTCCACTCTTTGGTTGCTTGTGCTTTGCGTCTCTGAGCATCGAGTCTGGAGAGGGAAAGCTTTTCGCCGACTGCGCGATCGCGCTTGTTGTCGAGAAGGCAAGAAAAAAGAAAAGAGACAGCCTCGTCGCTGAGCACATGAGAGGGATTCTATACCAAAGCGCTACAACTCGATGTTAGTAGACGATAAGTCAGATTACCGCGACCGACCGACTCCCCCGAGCCCCTCGGCCTTGTGAATTCGCGCGTTCTCCCGGATAATCTGTGACTTCGTGGATCGAATAAAACGCCCCCGCGCAGAAGCCTGGTTTCGCTACGCCGAAGAACTCGGCCTCGGCCCCTACTACCTCGACCGGGCCTCAGAGCAATCGCAACAACACGCCGAAGCGGAGGTCGTTACCCCGGCTGTGCAGGTTGCGGCGGCCAGCGCAGGGGCCGCCGCTTCCCGAGTCGCTCAAGCGGCTCCCGCATCGAGGCCCGCTCCCGCGCAGGCATTTGTTCCCAAGGTCACTGGGCCGTCGCTCTTCGAAGAACGCATTGAAAATGACACGCTCGACCGCATTCGCGCCGATGTCGGACCCAATTGCACACGTTGCAAGCTCCACAAGGCGCGCACGAAAATCGTTTTCGGTGTCGGCAACCCGAAAGCGCAGCTTGTGTTCGTCGGCGAAGGTCCGGGCCGCGATGAAGACGAGCAGGGCGAGCCGTTCGTCGGCCGCGCCGGGAAGCTCCTCACGCAGATGATCGAAGCGATGAGCCTCCGCCGCGAGGACGTTTACATCTGCAACGTGGTCAAGTGCCGCCCGCCTGAAAACCGTCTCCCGGAGAAGGACGAAATTGCGATTTGCTCGCCTTTTCTTTACCGTCAGCTCGCCGCAATCCAGCCGAAAGTGATCTGCTGCCTGGGAGCCTGCGCGGCGCAGACGCTGTTGGAAACCAATCAGGGTATTTCCAGATTTCGCGGGGAGTGGTTCGACTATCGCGGCTCGAAACTGATTGCCACGTACCACCCTGCATATCTGCTGCGCAACCCGAACGCCAAGGGCGAAGTCTGGAAGGACTTGCAGAAGGTGATGTCAGTCCTCGGCCTTCAGCCCAAGCGCCGCTAGGATTCTGGCGGGTCCCGACGACATTCCTTGACGCGATGCGCGGGCTGCTACACTAGGGCGCGACCATGACTTCCCGCTACTGCGAAGTCGCTCTTTCCGTTCCTCTGCGCTCGACTTTCACGTATGCCGTACCGCCGTCGTTAAACGGGCAGCCCCTTGTGGGGTGTCGCGTGGTCGTGCCCTTCGGAAGGCGCGCGATGATCGGGGTCGCGCTCGCCGAATCCGAAAGGCCGCCCGATGTTGCGCGTTTCCAATCGACGGACAAGCCCGCCATCAGGGAAATCGCCGAGGTGATGGATCCGCTTCCGGCTCTTCCGCCGAAACTCATCGAACTCGGCCACTGGATCAGCCGGTACTACCTCGCGCCGATCGGCGAAACATTTCGCGCGATGTTGCCTCCGGAGATCGAGCTGCGCCACGAACGCGAATACTCGCTGACCGACGCCGGCCGAGCGTACTTGCAGGAGCTCGCCGCACAGAAAGAAATGGCGGGCGTCGTAAGTTCCGAAATCGAGCTACTGCGGGGTTGTGAGCAGGCCTCCGCCCCGAAACGTAAACTGCGAATCGACGAGCACGCTGCGGAAAGACTTGTTCGCATGGGCTACCTTGCGGCGCGCCAGGTGTTCCGGCCTCGCAAGACGCGCATGCAGAAGATTGTCGCGTGGAATCTCGCCAGCCCGGAACCCCGAGGGGGCTCCACCGACGAAAGAATCCGCGAGGTGCTCACGGCCACAAGCGGCCCCCTGCCGCTGCCGATACTCCTCGCAAAGGCGAGCGTCTCGCGCGCGGTCGTCCAGCGGCTTGAAAAAGCGGGCATATTGCAAAGCTGGGAAGAACCACTCACGACCGGCGAGGATCCGTGGGATACCGACTTCACTCCTCCAACAAACGTGCTCAATGCCGAGCAGCAGGAAGCCCTTGCGAAAATCTGGCGCTGGCTCGTGGCGGGGGAATTTGCCGGGGGATTGTTGCACGGCGTCACCGGCAGCGGCAAGACGGAAGTCTATCTTGGCGCCATCGAAGCAGCGCTTTCTCGGGGCAAGACGGCGATCGTTCTCGTCCCGGAAATCGCGCTAACGCTCTGGGTGGGACGCCTCGTGCGCGCCCGGTTCGGCGAGGGCGTGGCCGTGCTGCACAGTGGACTGCCGGATATCGAGCGAGCGCGCGAATGGTGGCGCGTGCGTCACGGAGAGGCACGCGTGGTAGTGGGCACGCGCTCCGCGGTGTTCGCGCCGCTCGAAAATCTCGGCCTCGTCATCGTAGACGAAGAGCAGGAGTCAAGCTACAAGCAGGAGGAAGTGCCCCGTTACAACGGCCGCGATACGGCCGTCTATCGCGCGCGGCTCGAAGGCGCCGTCGTTCTGCTCGGTTCAGCCACGCCCTCGCTAGAGACCTACCACAACGCCCGCGCGGGAAAGTACCATCTGCTGGAACTGACTTCGCGCGTCGAAAACCGCCCGCTGGCCGATGTCCGCATTGTGGACTTACGCGAGGAATTCCGCCGCCAGCATCGGGCCGCGCCCGTTTCGGAGTCGTTGCGGGCAGCCATCGCGCTGCGTCTCGAAGAACACACGCAGGCGATGGTGCTCATCAACCGGCGCGGCTATTCATGGTCGCTCTTATGCCGAGGCTGCGGGGCGCCGGTCCAGTGCCGGGATTGCAGCATCGCGCTGACGTACCACAAAAGCCGCCAGCGCCTTGAGTGCCACTACTGCGGCTATTCGGTCCGCCCGCCGAAGCAGTGCCCGAAGTGCCGTGCCGAGTACATGTATTTCGTGGGCGACGGCGCCGAGCGCGTCGAGGAATATCTGCGCGAGCAGTTTCCGGCCGCGCGCGTTTCAAGGCTCGATCGCGACACGGTGCGCACGAAGCGGGAATACCAACAGGTTCTCGGCGCGTTCGCGAAGAGTGAGATTGACATACTCGTTGGCACTCAGATGGTCGCGAAGGGGCACGACTTTCAGCGCGTGACTCTTGTCGGCGTGGTCGCCGCCGATCTGGCGCTCGGCCGTCCGGATTTCCGAGCCGCCGAGCGCACGTTTCAATTGCTGACGCAGGTTGCCGGGCGCGCCGGGCGAGGAGACCTTTCGGGCGAAGTGCTCGTCGAGACGTATTATCCGGAGCACTACGCGATTCAATACGCTGCCCGACAGGACTACGTTTCGTTCTATGAGAAGGAGACGCAATTCCGTAGGGTTTTGCACTATCCGCCGTTCGCCGCGCTCGCTGGCGTGCTCGTGCGCGACCGTAAGATCGAGAATGCGATTCGCTGGTCCCGCGCGCTCGCTGGCTATTTCGCGCCTTTCGAGGAGCGCGGCGTAAAGATTCTCGGTCCCGCTGCCGCGCCGCTGGCTCGCCTGCGCCGCGACTACCGCTTCCAGTTCGTGCTGAAGTCACCGCACCGTGGGGCATTGGGCAAGGCGCTTGCGGGCGCGCTCGATTTCTGCGCGTCGAAGCAGATTCCCGAGACTGCGGTTATCGTCGACGTTGATCCCACAAGCCTTTCGTAGGGCCGCGGGCTTGCGCGACTTTAGATCGACTCTCAAGGGGCGTGGTTGAGATTACGCCACGGTGGCAGGCCAGGGAGTGAAGCAGAGCAAGAAAATCGCGAGCGCTACGACGGCCCAGACGCGGCGTGACCGGTCCAGCGGCTCCCACTCGTCATAGACAGGTGGGTGGCGGAACCGCAGCGTCAACGCCAGCAGAAGTCCTCCCCAGAGATACCATCCGCTCCAGGCATATCGCCCGAGGACGAGCAGAACAGCGGCCAAGACGAGAGATATTCGTCGGTGAAATCTGCTCGCGAGACTATAGACGATGTGCCCGCCATCGAGCTGCCACAACGGCAGCAGGTTAAGTGCTGTCGCAAAGAAGCCGACCCACGCGGCGCGCCCCATGGGATTCAACAAAACCCAACTCGGGTTTACGTGCGGATGAAATAGAGCGACAAAAAGGCGCGTCAGCGGAGGGTTGCCAAAAAGAATTGGGGCGCCCTGATCCACCCCGGGCACAACTTTCGACGTGGCCACGGCGAACGCCATCGCCGGCACGGCAATCAGAAATCCCATCACGGGGCCGCTCAGTCCCACATCAAAAAGCGCGCGCCGCGTCGTGATCGGCGAACGAATGCGGATAAAAGCGCCAAATGTGCCGAACAGGGTTGGAGCGGGAATAAAGTACGGATAGCTCACATCGATGCGGTAAATCCTGCAGGCAACGTAGTGCCCCATCTCGTGCGCGAAGAGAATTGTCAGCAGCGTGAACGAAAATGGAATGCCGAGCAGGAGCAGTTGCGGATGCTCGAATGGAATCAGCATCATGGCAAACGGATTCTGATCGCCGGAGAAAGGCTCCCGACTCTGGGCGTAGGATTGTGCGAACTCCGCCCCGACGGCCAGCGTCGAAAGGACCGTCAGCAGAAAGAGAACCAGCGCGGGCCAGACCGGGCGCCGCCGCATGTGGAGGGCACGCGGCTCGGCGCGTCCCGGAAACTGGATCTGAAGGATCTCTGCCGGGACGCGACCGTGGCCGTTGCCCGCATTCAGGCTGCTACTCATGGACAGTTGGATGCGCCCTGGTGGGAAACCGGCGCATCCTGTAAAGGTGGTTCACACCGTGGTTGCCGCGTTCTCGTTCTGAATCAAAGGACTGAATCAACGGCTCATTCAGGGCTTGGCGGCGGGAGTGGGAAGCGACTGCAGTTCTTTACCCGGTTTGAAGCGCACGGCCTTGCCGGGCGGGATGTTGACCTGTTGTCCGGTACGCGGGTTGCGGCCGATGCCAGTCTTGCGCGGTTTGACGTTGAAGACTCCGAACCGCCGCAATTCGATGCGCTGTCCGCGGCCGAGCGCATTCTTCATCGCGTCGAAAACAGTTTCGACGGCCTGCTCCGCTTTGGTTCGGGTAATATTGGTCTTTTGCACGATGGCGTTCACGATGTCGAGCTTGATCACAACAACCTCCGGCGAGCTTCCACCATGGGCGGAAAACCTATGCTAGACAGGGGGTTGCGGGTTGTCAAGCGCCGCGGCGTGTAATACACTGCGCAAATTCCCCAGGAGGACCTGATGTCGGTGAAGTCTGACAAGTGGATTCGCAGGATGGCGCTCGAGCACAAGATGATCGAGCCGTTCGAGGACCGGCAGGTCCGTGAGGGCGTGATCAGTTACGGCGTCTCGTCCTATGGCTACGACATGCGCGTCGCGGACGAATTTCGCATTTTCACCAATGTGAATTCGACGATTGTCGATCCGAAGAATTTCGACGCGAAATCCTTCGTTGAATTCAAGGGCTCGGTCTGCATCGTGCCGCCGAATTCTTTCGCGCTCGCGCGCTCGATCGAATTCTTCCGCATTCCGCGCAGCGTCCTGACGATCTGCGTCGGGAAATCCACCTACGCGCGTTGCGGCATCATCGTCAACGTTACGCCGTTCGAGCCGGAATGGGAGGGTTTCGTAACGCTCGAGATCAGCAACACGACGCCGCTGCCCGCGAAAATCTACGCGAACGAAGGACTCGCCCAAGTGGTCTTCTTTGAATCCGATGAGATCTGCGAGGTTTCTTATAAGGACAAGAAGGGCAAATACCAATCACAGCAGGGTATTGTGCTGCCGAAGATTTGATGGCACCGAGCGGGATTCCTCGAATCTTTCGCTTGGCTGCCCGCATCGACTGTATGACCGCTTTTCCCAATTCCTGAGGAGGAAACCATGGCCGCACCGCAAAGGCCGGCGCCAGCCGCCGCGCCGATTCATGAAGTAATCAGCCACCGATGGAGCCCGCGCGCTTTCGATAGCCGCCCCGTCGAGCCCGAAAAATTGCGCAGCCTTTTTGAAGCGGCTCGCTGGGCGGCTTCGTCCTATGGAGCCCAGCCCTGGTCCTTCATTGTCGCAACGAAGGACGATCCCGAGAATTACAAGCGCGTCCTCGACACCTTCGTTGAATTCAATCAGGGCTGGGCCAAAAGCGCGCCCGTGATTGCCCTGAGCGTCGCCCACCACAAGTTCCCGCACAACGGTCAGCCGAATCGCCATGCGTTCCACGATGTCGGGCAGGCTGCCGCGAATCTCGCCACCCAGGCTGCCGCCCTCGGCCTCCAGATTCACCAGATGGCCGGTATCGATCCCGAGAAGGCCCGCCAGACTTTTGGCGTTCCGGAAGGCGACGAGGTCGTGGCGGGCATCGCCATCGGCTACCCGGGCGATCCCGCGACGCTGCCCGACCAGCTTCGCGAGCGCGAACTCGGCGCGCGCGAGCGTAAGCCGCTTTCCGCTTTTGTCTTCACCGGCAAATGGGGCCAGCCCGCTCCATTCGCGGGAGCGAAGTAACAGAACGGAGCCTTGCACCCGCGTTCGCCGGTTGATACCCTTCCGGCCGCGCGCCGGTTCGGCGCGCTATCTCCGAATTCGGCTGAACTGCCAAGGCGCTCTGTGGGCGCTTGAACGACAGCTCGCGAGCAGCCATCTCTGTGGCGCTCGCACTTCGTTTCGGTTCACTGGAAAGAGGCGCTCTTCCCATGAAAATTTCATCTTTACTCGTGGTCGTAGTTTTCTTGTTTGCTGTCGTGGCGCTTTGGAGTTTGCGAGGTGCGTTCGCATCGAGCGATGCCAAGCCCAAAGGCATCGAGGCGGAAATCCAGGCCCTGAAGAGTCAAGTCGCCGACCTCGAGCACAAGGCGCAGGACGCCCAAGACTACATCGCCATCAGCAATCTCCAGACGGCCTACGGCTACTACGTCGATAAATGCCAGTGGGACCAGACGGCCGACTTGTTCGCCAAGGATGGCACGCTCGAAATTGGTTTGCGCGGCGTCTGGGTCGGACAGGACCGCGTTCGAGCGTATCTGCACACGCTGCCCGAGCTGAAGTACGGAACGCTGTTCAACCACATGCAGCTCCAGCCGATGATCACCATTGACCCCGGCGGCAAAACGGCCAAGGGACGCTGGCGCGCGTTCGAGCAGTTCGGCATGCTCCACCGAAGCGCGCAGTGGGCCGAAGGAACCTACGAGAACGAGTACGTTAAGGAAGACGGCGTGTGGAAGATCAAGAAGCTGCACTACTACATGACCTACTACGTTGACTACTACAAGGGCTGGGACCAGGGCGGCAATCCGCCTCCCGGACCGATTGCGGGCTTCCCGCCGGACCAGCCCACAACGGAGGCCTACAAGCTTTATCCGGATGTTTTCATTCCTCCCTATCACTATAAGAACCCCGTGACCGGCCGCTAGAAGCTATGTGGCTCGTTGACATCCTCGTTCTGGTGGGTGTCGCCGTGGTTGTTCGGGGTACACCCGTCAAGCTCGCCATTCTGAGCGAAGCGTCCCGGCGCTTCATTCTTTCCCGGAGATCGGCTTTCTCGATCTCCGGGTCGGGACGGGGAGGCGAAGAATCTCTCTTCGGCGTCACTTAAAACAGGGATGTTTGTCAGCTTTTGTTGTTCTATTCCAAGGTTATTACTACTTTTCCCCGAGCGTGTCCTTCTTCCAGATATCGGATAGCCTCAGCGACTTCACTCAACCTATAACGCTTGTCGATGACCGGTGTTACCTTTCCGGCCTTCATGAGCTCGCACATAACGGTCAGGTCCTCTTTGTTCGGCCTCGCAATAAACGGGACCAGTTTCTGGCTCACGAAGGGTGACAACGCAAGCGCCGTGATGAAACGAGACAAAGGGCCGAGCCACCGGCCGTCCGGTCCCGCGGCGATGACGCAGATCCCCTTGGGATTTAAGACGCGCCTGAACGCTGACAACGAATGATTCCCAACGGCGTCGAGGATTACGTCGTAACGTTTCCCACTCTTGGTGAAATCCTCTTGGGTGTAATCGATCACCCGATCTGCGCCGAGGGATCGCACCATGTCCACATTCCTCGTACTGCATACGCCGGTCACATCCGAGCCGAGCCACTTGGCGATCTGCACGGCGAATGTACCCACGCCTCCCGCCGCACCGTTAATCAAGACCTTCTGCCCCGGCTCAATGTGTCCCTTGTCGCGAAGGCCCTGCAATGCGGTGAATGCCGCAACAGGCACGGAAGCCGCTTGCTCAAACGTCACGCTACCCGGCTTGATGACCAATGCCGGCTCGGGAACGCACGCATACTCGGCGAAGGTCCACAGGCCCAGCCACCCGCCGAATACCTTGTCGCCTGGTTTGAACCGCGTTACGTTCTTGCCAACCGCTTCCACCTCGCCCGCCACATCCACGCCCAACTGCGGGCGCTTCGGTTTGCGCAGCCCGCCCATCGCGCGCATCACGTAAGGCTTGCCTCGCATGATGTGCCAGTCAAGTGGATTGACGGAAGCCGCGCGCACCTTTATCAACACTTCGTTGTCCTTGGGAACGGGCTTCTCGACGTCCACGATCCGGACGACGTCCGGCGGTCCGTATTGGCTAGAGACCGCGGCTTTCATGCTGCGCTCTCCTGCTCCTTCCATCGCTGAACGTTCACTCCCACCGCGAGCAGCCACACGGTCAGCGATCCTTCCCCGAGGAGGCCGGGGGCCAGAACGTAGGGAATCAGATGGATCGCGAATGCGGGTGAGAGGAAGGTCGCGAAGCTATTGATCAGGTAACCCAAACCGGCGATCGCCATCAGCACGCCCAGAATCTTAGGCAGGAACGTCGACCGAAAAATGAGGTACCCGATCAGGATGCAATAGAATCCGAAAAATACCAGGCAGATGTCGAAGCCCTGCGCGCGCAATTCGAGAAACATGAGCGCCAGCGCCTGCTGCTGTCCCGCATTGAATATGCTCAAGTACTGCTCGCCTCGTAAGACGAGCAAAGGCGCGAGCTGGAAGAGGCTGTTAAGAGCCCCAATCGCGCATCCCGCAAGGCTGAAGAACGCGGCAAGCAAAGAGAGGCTCCTGTTCACAGGCTTGAACAAATCGTAGAAGAGAACCGTCACAACGATGTAGACCGGGATGAGGTCGAGTGCAAAACCCAGCCGCAATAAAGTCTGGTGCGCCAGAATGTTGGTCGCCGTAGCCGCGGCGTCGCCATATACAATCAGCCTGCCGCGAACGAAGACCTCACCGAATATTCCTGTCACTATGGTGATTAAATAAAAGACGCCCGCAATTCTGGCCTTGAGCCGTGGCGATGTTTCAGCGGCATGACCTGGCATGTCGTTTCCTTTGCAAATTTGCCATTAACGTCGCGGCGGGTTTACTCAACGCAACCTGCCGCGCGAACACCTTCCAGACCGCGAGGAGGTCTATTCCAACCGAGAATGAGGCGCGCTTCTTGCTGGGGACCTATACCATATACCAGGGACCAAAGCTCGAAAGTTTCACTCTTCAATCCGCAATCGTTGTCATCCCGAGGCACGTAAGCACGCCAAGACAAGTGCTAGTCATCGTCGCCCTTTTCACATTGTCCCAATTCTGTACTGCAGTACAGCTCCTTTCGCCCGGACATTATGCTTAGCTGGAGCCGGCCCGGTGGAGTTCCCGGGCGAGAATGATGGACGGCACGAGACACATATCGCGTGACGGTCGCCGGCGGCAAGCCGGCGCGGCGGCGGGTCCTTCCCTGCCTCCCTGCTTCCGACGACCCGGCGAGGGTCGTCGTCCTGAGCGAGTCCGCCTCCGCCGACGAGTTGAAGGGCCTCTCTTCCCGCACCATCTACCCGTCACTGGCTGCCGAGTAGAAACGTCTGCAACCCATTCAAAACAAAGAATCGGGGTGCCTCTTACCCGTCAATGGAATCGGGGGCCTTTTGGCGCTCTCCGGCCGCCGCGCACCTCACTTCTAATCGACACACCGGCGATTAGAAATCGGTCCATATCGTTGAAAACGCGGCACCTGATTTTTTCTAATCGACACACTTTTCGGGGTGCCACAGCGCGAGCGTTCGCCCCAGGCTCACATCCAGCCGGCGCGCGCGCGGACCGACTTGCTCGCCGCGGACACTTCCTTGACCAGTTGCCCTACGTCAATTGCAGTGAGCTTGCCGTGCCGCTTCAGAATTCGTCCGTCCACCATAACGGTGTCCACGTTTGCGGGCTGCGCCGCATCGACGAGCATGTAGGCCGGATCGCTGAACGGCGCCATGTTGACGTCGCGCGTGTTCACCATAATCAGATCGGCGCGCTTGCCTTTTGTGAGCGAGCCTACTTGGTCCGAGAGGCCCAGCGAACGAGCGCCTTCAATCGTCGCCATCTCGAGCACGCGCCGGGCGGGCAGTCTGCACTCGTTTCCGCAGCGCCCATTCTCGATATTCTGCGCGATCTTCATGATCCCGAACATGTCGGCGTTGCCGCTGAGCGGCGTGGTGTCAACCGAAAGCCCGACCGTCACGCCTCCGTCGGCGAACTCGCAGATTTTGGGAATCCCGTAGCCGATGCGCAGCTCGGAAAAGGGCGAGATGCTCACCGAACCGCTCGCCGCGCCGAGCAGCCGGATTTCCTCGTCGGTGGAAGTGAGTGCGTGAATGACCTGCAGGTCCTTGTACAGCAGACCCAGCTTCTCCATTGCGGCGATGTGCCCCTTATCTGCGGACTGGTTCACGTGCACCGAGATCGGAAGATCCATGGCGCGTGCCGCGTCATACTCGGTGCGCCAAACATCAGCGGACAACGTGCGAATCTCGTGTTTTCCGTCGGCCGTCGGAAACGCTGCTTGGACACCGCGCCACGCCAGCCCGAGCGACAGCAACCCTTCGTTCCCGTAGCTGGCCCAGCCGCGATGCAGGCGTTGGACGTCGGCGACGTCGATCGCTTGCGTGAGTGGCGTGGCCCGCGAAGCGCCATAGGAAAACCGTGCGCGGAGCCCGGTTTGCTGGAGCACGCAGATATCGGCTTCGGCGTGCTCCGGAGTGAGGATGTTGTGGCACCAGTCGTGTACGGTCGTGATCCCGGAATGCAGCGCTTCCGCTGCCGACATGAGAGTGCCGTAATACATGTCGCTGGGTGTGTAGAGCTTGCCGACTGCCGTCGTCATCGGAAAGTAGCCACGGGCTGGATCGTCGCCGCACATGCTGCGCAGCAGGGTGGTCCACATATGCCAGTGAGTGTCGACGAGGCCGGGCAACACGACGAACCCTTCCCCATCGATCACTTGCGCGCCCGGTGCCGAGAGATGGACGCTCACGCCGGCGATCGCGCCGTTATCCACGTGGACGTCGCCGGTCGGCAAGTCCCCCGTCGCCGGGTCCATCGTCATGACGTAACCGCCGCGGATGAGGAAACTCCCGCGTGCGGGAAGGCTGCTCAGTGCGGCGGACGAACCGTGCCCATCCATCAAGCATCCTTCCTGCGCAACCAGACTCGTTTGTCGGTTATTTGCCGCTTCTTGGCTTCGGTGCGGCGAGAAGCTGAGTCTCGCGCTGCCTCAGGCCTTCGGCGCGCGCGAGGAATCAATCGAAAAGCCGCCGGCGCCAAAGGCCGCCAGAATCAACAGGCCGCCCATGATCGCGAGGTTCTTCTGAAAGTGCCCAATGTTGTCCTGGCGAGCCATTCCCTGCATCGTCCAGAAATTGTGAAATAGGAGCGTCGTCGGAATCAGGAAGAGGAACTCAATCCAGGCGGCCACCTTAGTGTGAAAGCCGATGAGGATCGCGAGGCCGCCGAGGATCTCGATGGCTGCGGCGATGGCAAGCGACACTTTGGGCAGCGGAAGGTGCGCCGCGGCCACGTAACCCGTCATCATCGAGAAGTTCATGACTTTGTTTATTCCGGCGACAATGAAGATCTGACTGATCAGAATCCGGCCGACCAACGGCACAACGCCACCCGAAGAATTCGCCATGAGAGTTCTCCTTTTCGCTGGAAGAGCTAGTGCCGGCCCCAAACCAGGGTGCAAACTATCACAAAAGTGCCCCGAGGCGGGCCGGGTGATTATGCGAGGTCGAAGAGCAGGACTTCGGACGGCTCTCGAGCCTCGACGCGAACCTCGCGTTCGTTCGAGATGGCCGCGCCGTCGCCTGCTTTCAATTGGATGCCGTTGAGGTTCACCGAGCCGCGCGCCACCTGCGCCCAGCCGTAGCGGTCAGCCGCGAGCGTGTGGGTGGCTTCGGTGTCCTTGTCGAGACGCGCGATGTAGAGGTTCGCGTCCTGGTGAATCGTCACCGGTGCTTTCGGCCCCGCTACAAGGCTGAACTTGCCGCGCAGTTCCGCATCCGGGAACGCGAGCTGCTCGTAGCTGGGATCAAGGCCTTTGCGCTCCGGCAGAAGCCAGATTTGCAGCAGATGCACGGGTTCCCTTTCCGACGGGTTGAACTCGCTGTGCAGCACACCCCGGCCTGCGGTCATGTGCTGCAACTCACCGGGACGTATCACGCCGCTGCCGCCGGTGTTGTCGCGGTGTTCGAGAGCGCCTTCCAGAATCCACGTGAGGATCTCCATGTCGCGGTGTGGGTGCGTGGGAAAGCCGCCGCCCGGCGTGATCACGTCTTCGTTCATCACGCGCAGCGAACGGAATTGCACGTGCTCCGGATCGTAGTACTGGTCGAACGAAAACGTGAAATGGCTGTCGAGCCAGGAAAGCTCGTTGTGTCCGCGCTCTTCGCTCCGACGAATGTCGATCATGTAGGTTTCTCCTTACGCGAACGTTGGATGCGAAACGCGCGAAAAAGATTCGACGATGCCGTCAGGGCTTCTGCGCGGGCCGGATAAGGACTTCGCTGATAAAGCTTTGCGGCGCCTGCGTAAGGATCGCTTCAACGGCGTGGGCTACGTCCTCCGGCTGGAGCATCTTGCTCGTGTCCCTGCCTGTGTGCGGCGAGAAATCCGTTGCTACCGAGCCGGGACAGATCGCGCTGACGCGTATGCCGTGCGGGCGCAAATCCTCAGCCATACACTGCGTAAGGCCGAGTAAACCCCACTTTGACGCGCAATAAATGCCACCACCTGCGAAGGAGTTTTTCCCCGCAAGTGAAGCGATATTGATGATGTGTCCGCCGCGCCGCTGGATCATTCCCGGCGCCACGGCCTTGCTGAGCAGGAACGCAGACTTCAAGTTGGTGTCCAATACAGCGTCCCAATTCGCTTCGGACGCTTCGTGCACAGGAGCGAAATAGCCGATGCCGGCGTTATTGATGAGAATCTCGATCGGGCCCAACGCCTGCTCAATTCCTTTCACGAGCGACGCAATTTCATCCGCTCGGCGCACATCTGCGGGAATGGCGACGACGCTCGTGCTTCCGGCCCGTAGATCGCTCGCCGCGTCCTCAAGCCGCTTAGGGTCGCGGGCGCACAGTCCGAGTTTCGCGCCCATCTTCGCGAGGCTTCGCGCGATAGCCAACCCGATCCCACGGCTCGCGCCTGTGACCAAAGCTACTTTCCCGTCGAGTGCTTTCGGCGTGTTCGTCATCGGTCTCCTGAGGCGACATCTCGCGTCGTTTGACCATCCTATCATGCAGGGCGTGGCGGGCCGGAGAAGGTGCAAGCGCGTCGAGGTTCAAGGGGCGGATGGTTTTAAGGCTTGCGCGGCCAGGATGCTTTCCCTATAATCCCCACGATTTGCGTGTTTTGCGGGGTTGTCCTGCAGGGGTCGTGGTCCTTGAAGAACGCCGACCAGTTGCCCGGAGTCATCCAGGAGGCAGGGACGTGATCATGCGAAAGTATCTGAACCAGATCGCACTTATTCTGACCGTGCTCACATGGATATCGCTGTCGGCCGGGCCGGCCGCCGCGCAGGGCGCACAGCAGAGTTCGCAGCAACCGACATACACCATGGCCGAATACAACTCCTTCCAAGCTTGTCAGGCTGAAAAGGATCCCCAGGCCAAGGCGACCTGCCTGGACGATTACATGACGAAGTATCCGAACTCGACGCTCAACAAGTACGTCGGTCCGCTCTACGTGCAGGTCTGCAGCCAGTACGGGCAGGCCAAGCAATATCCGAAGGCAATTGCGTGCGCCGACCACGTAGTTTCCCTCGGCGACAAAGCGGACGTGACCACGCGCCTCCAGGCGATTCAGGTTCGGGTCCAGTCGTTCTCTGCTTCCTTCGATCCCAAGGCTGCTGATGCGAACACTCAACTGACGCAGGAGCGCGACGCAGCGTCCGCCGCGGCAAAATTGCTGCCGAGCCTGCCAAAGCCGGAGAATATTACCGACGCGCAGTTTGCCGAGCAGAAGAAACCCGCCGCTGCGTTCTTCTACGGAGCCGTGGGCATGGCTGATTTTCAGCTGAAGGACTATGCGGGCGCCATCGAAGCCGACAAAGCGGTGCTCGCAAATACGCCGAACGACGCCGTCACCGAATACCGCCTGGGTCTTGCCTATCTGGGGATGAACCCTGCGCAATCGCTAGACGGCTTCTGGGCCTTGGCGCGGGCCGTCGATCTGAAGATTACGGATGCCGACAAGGTGAAGGATTATCTTCGGAAAACGATCATCAATTACGAGCAGCCCAACTGCGACAGCCTCGTGGATGGGCAATTGAGCGAGCTTCTCCAACTGGCGGCAAACGCGCCGGAGCGTCCCGCGACGTACACCATTCCCGCTGCGGCTGATCTCCTGAAGGTTGCACAGGCGAGCACCATCGTGACCGTCCTTAGCGACCTGAGTGGCGGCGACAAGGCAAAAATGACGTGGCTCGCGATCTGCGGCGCGGAGTTTCCGGAAGTGGTGGGAAAGATCATCGACGTGCAGAAGTCCGACGCCTACGTGGACTTTATGGTGTATTTCGGCGCGACGCAGGAGGATGTGGAAGCGGCCACGACAGCCAACATGGACGTGAAGGTGTGGACCGCGGCCCAGCCTGCGAACGCCGCGTCTGGTATCACGCCGCAGCCGGACGTCGTGCGCCTGCAAAAGGACGATCCGATTCGATTTGCGGGCACTCTCGCCAGCTACGATCCTTCGCCGTTCCTTCTGCACTGGGACAAAGTGAAAGTGGATCCGACGATCATTCCAGACAAAGGTGCTCCGGCAAAACATGCGGCTCCGCGCAAGCCTGCGGCGAAGCCCGGGATTTAGTCGCGGCACATCACCAACGGTGATTTCCAACGGCCGGTCCGGAAACGGGCCGGCCGTTTTGTTTTGGAATTTCGAAGGCAGGGGGCTGGCTTGACTCAGCGTCGGCCGACGTGGTCGAGCTTGTATTCGCCAACCTTGCGGCTCAGGGTATTGCGGTGGATTCCGAGAACTTTTGCCGCGCGCGACTGGTTGCCGCGGGCGTGTTCGAGCACGCGCTTGATGAACTTCTTCTCGAATTCCGTGACTGCTTCCTCAAGCAGAATGCCGCGGTCAACCATCATTCCGACCAGCGATTCCAGTTGCTCTTTCACGTGTGCACGCTCCTCAGTGACGCTCTTGGGCTCAATCGAGTGCGTGGCCGGTGATGCGTTGGTATGCTTCCTTGTACTTCTCTCGGGTGGCGGCGACGACATCCGGTGGAAGCGCCGGTGCCGGAGGCTGCTTGTTCCAGCCGATCCGCTCGAGGTAATCCCGCACGTATTGCTTGTCGAAAGAAGGCTGCGCCTTGCCGGGTGAATACTGCGCCGCGGGCCAGAAGCGCGAGGAATCGGGCGTTAGAGCCTCGTCGATCCAGATGAGTTCCCGGCAGAGCAGCCCGAACTCGAATTTCGTGTCGGCGATGATGATGCCTCGCGCGGCGGCATGCTCGTAAGCGCGGCGATAGAGCGCAAGGCTCACGTCGCGAAGACGCTCCGCGAGCGGGCGGCCAATTCGCGAAACCGTTTCTTCGAACGAAATGTTTTCGTCGTGGCCGGTCGTGGCTTTTGTCGACGGCGTAAAGATCGGCTCGGGCAGGCGGTCGGATTCGCGCAGGCCCGCTGGCAGCGGAATGCCGCAAATACCGCCCGTTTTCTGATAATCCTTCCAGCCCGAACCGGAAATGTAGCCGCGCACGACGCATTCGATGGGAACAGGTTCGGTCCGGCGAACCAGCATCGCGCGGCCAGCCAGCTCCGCGGCATGGGCCGCCAGCTCGGCCGGAAAATCTTTCGCGGAGATCACGTGGTTCGGAACGATGTCGGCCAGCTTCTCGAACCAGAACACGGAAAGCTGCGTGAGAACGCGTCCCTTGTCCGGAATCGGCGTCGGCAAGACGACGTCGAACGCCGACAAGCGGTCCGTCGCGACGATCAGCAGGCGGTCACCCAGTTCGTAGATATCCCGGACTTTGCCCCGCCCACGAAGTGTGAGTCCAGCGAAATTCGTTTGTGAAACAACAGCAGTCATATGCGGAGATGCCACGGATTTGCGCCCTCGGTCTTGGGAGGGCGGTATTCTAGCGCAGCGCGAAGCGTTGTCAACGGCTAAGAAAACAATGCTGTGGATCGAAATATTTCATCAACGAGCGCCGCGGAAACAATGGGCGCGTCAGGCGGCGTGGCTTGCCGCGCTCGCGGCTTTTGGAGCGGCAGCTGCGGCGTCTTCTTCCCACTTCACCGAGACCAGCTTGGAGACGCCGGGTTCTTGCATCGTCACGCCGTAGAGCACCGATCCCATTTCCATCGTTTTGCGGTTGTGCGTGACGACGATGAACTGCGTCTGTCCGCACATGTCCGCCAGCAATTTGTTGAAGCGGCCGACGTTCGCTTCGTCGAGCGGCGCGTCCACTTCATCGAGGATGCAGAACGGGCTCGGCTGGTATCGGAAGACGGCAATCAGCAGGGCGAGCGCCGTCAGTGCCTTCTCGCCGCCCGAGAGCAGAAGAACGTTCTGGAGGCGTTTCCCCGGGGGCTGCGCGACGATGTCGATGCCGGCCTCGCCCGAGCTGTCGGGTTCGCCCAGCCGCATCTCGCCATGCCCGCCGCCGAATAGCGACTGAAATGCGGTGCCGAAGCTCGCGTTGATGAAGCGGAAAGCTTCCTCGAATTTCTGCTGTGAAATCTGATCGAGTTCCGTGATGGTCAGTTGCGTGTTTTCAATCGACTGTACCAGGTCGTCTCGCTCGCGCCGGAGAAAGCCCTCGCGCTGCTCGCACTCCTGAAACTCCTCGAGCGCCATCATGTTCACAGGCCCCATTGCCTCGACGCGAGCCTTCATTTCGTTGTAGTGCGTTTCGGCCGCGACCAAGTCTTCCCCGACGAGCAGCTGCGCTTCCTGCGCCATCAATTCTTCGGGCTGGGCGTTGAGTTCGGAGACGCAGCTCTGGCGCAGATAGTCCCGATCGGCGTCGTTGCGCGCCTTTTCGATCTGGCGCTGGCCGCGCTCGGCTCGGAGTTCGTCGAGCGATTGCCGCCGGCCTCGCAGCGTTTCCTCGATCTGGCCTCCGCGCGAGCGCGCGTCCTCCCATTCCTTCTCGAGCGAGGCTTTGTGTTCTTCGAGGCGGGACTTCTCCAGGCGAAGCGCTTCCGCTTGCTCGCCAAGCTGCTCGCACGCAGTCTCGAGCCCGGCTTTTTCCTCGATCAGTGCCGCGTGCTGCTGGCGCAGGGAAATCGCGCGATCGTTCGCCTGGGCGATTTCCTCGGCGAGACGCTTTTCGACTGCTTCGGCGCTTGCGAGCCGTTCGGAAACGGCGGCCAGTTCTTCACGGCGCGCCACGACTCGCTCCTGCAAAGCATGGAAATCGCGGCGCAGGCTGGCCAGCGCTTCGATCGCCGAGGCGCCTTCGGCTTCTGCGGCCGCGCGAGAACGAAGCGCGTCAGCGTGCTCGCGGCGCGCCTGTTCGGCGCGCTGGCGGGCGGCCTCCGCCTCGCCGCGAAGCCGCGCGATCTCCTCTTGCTCGGCGGAGAGCTGCTGGCCGGCGCGATGGAATTCGGTTCGGGCGTGGTCGCGCTGATGCGTGGCGGCGACCAGCGATTTTTCAGCTTCCATATGCTGAGCCGTTGCGTTCAGAACACGTGATTCTCCCGCGGCGATTTCCTCCTCGAGGATTGCCAGCTGTTCCTGTCGCGCGCGAGCGAGAGCCTCGATCCGGCCGGCTTCGGCCTCGTGCTGGCGAAGTTCGCGCTTCAGAGCGAGCGGCCCCGCCTCGCTCTTTCGTCCGCCTGAAACCATGCGGCCGTGATACCAGGTCCCGTCCGGCGTCAAAAAGTAGTTCTGCGGATGTTCGCGCGCCATCCGCTCGGCGATTGCGGATGTTTCGACGAGATACGCCGCGCGCAGCTTTTTCAGAAAGTGCTTGGTGGCGGAGCCGAGCGGCTCGCGGAACTCGACCAGCCGGTCCAGCCGCGCGATGAAATTGCCCGGCATCGAGGCGCTGCTTTCCGCTTCGGAGTGGTCAACTTCCAGGCTGCGGATCGAGTCGACAAAGAACGTCGCGCGGCCGCCCAAATCGTCGCGCAACAAAGTCACGCCGGCGCGCGCCTGGTCGAACGATTCAACGACGACGTACTCGAGTTCTTCGCGCAGGAACTGCTCGATTGCGGCCTCGTACTCCTCTCGCACCTCGGCGTAATCCGCGAGCAAACCGACCGCGTGGAAATCGCCCTTCGAGGAATCGAGCCCGGCCGCCCCGCTCGCGTTGAAGAGTTTCTGCACGGCGTCGGCGGTGTAGGCCCGCTCGCTCAGAATCTGCTCGATCGACGCGTGCCGCGCGCGCGCGGCGGAATACTCCTGGCGGATCTGTTCCAGTTCCTGGCTCGTTTCCTGCTGTTTCTGCCGCAGATTTCCGAGATGCGTTTGCGCTTCGCGAACCTCCGCGGCGATCTGTTGCGCCCGCTGTTCGGCGACCGTAAAGGCGTCTTCCGCGGTGTGGGTGCGCGACTCAAGGGCCGAATATTCCTGCTCCATCGCGCGCACCGCCGCGGTACGCGTTTCCTCGGCGCCACTGTGCCGCGCGGCGGCTTCTTCGGCTTGCAGCGACTCGGCCTGGCCGCGTGCGGACTCTTCCACCAGACGGCTCGCGAGTTGGCGAAGCTCCTCCACGCGCGTTTCCAAACGACCCTGCTCAAGGACGCTGGCGGACATCTCTTCGGTCGACTCGCGCAGAGTGTTCTCCAGCGCGGCGGCCTGGCCACGAAGCGCGGTGACGGATTCCTGCTGAGCGGCGACGCGTGCGGCAAGGTCGGACGCCTGGGACGTGGCCTGTTCGATCTCGATGGTTAGCCGCGTGGCGCGCGATTCGAGCTGAGCCGCCTGCTCGCGGTTGAACGTGATGCGGTTTTCCGCGCGATCCAGATCGAGCGCCGTTTGCCCGAGCAGGTTGTGCGTCTGCCGCAGTTCGGCGTCGAGTTCATAGGTCCGCGCGCTCAGGCGCTCCTGCTCAACCTCCAGTTCGTGCACCGAGCGCGATTCCTGCTCTTCGGCGGCGTCCATGTCGCGCAACAGGCGCTCCAGCCGCGCGGCTTCGATGTCGAGGTGCTGTGCCTTGCTGGCAAGCACGGCCCGCAGCAACCCCCGCATCTCCTCCCGCAGCTCGGCGTAACGCCGCGCCTTGGATGCCTGGCGTTTGAGCGAAGCAACCTGCTTTTCGACTTCGACCAGAATATCGTTGACGCGCGAGAGGTTGATCTTCGAGGCTTCGAGCTTCGCTTCGGCCAGCCGCCGCTTCGTCTTGTACGTCGTGATTCCCGCGGCCTCCTCGATGATGGCGCGGCGGTCCATCGGCTTCGAATTCAGGACCTGGCCGATGCGCCCCTGCTCGATGATGGCGTAGCTGTCCGGGCCGAGCCCCATGCCCATGAAGAGTTCCTGGACGTCGCGCAGCCGCGCCACACGTCCGTTGATCAGGTATTCGCTTTGGCCGGAGCGATACAGCCTCCGCCCGACGACCACTTCGCCGGGCCGCAGCGTGATTGCCGGTTTTTCGATCGCGCGCTTCTTCCGGAAATTCACGTTCACGTTGTCGGGAGCTTCCTCCGCAGGGATTTCCTCGGCTACGGTTTCCACTGTGTTGTCCGCGGCTGGCGGATCGTCGCCTTCAGTGGTCACGGCCGCTTCCGGGCTCGATTCCTGTTGGCCGTCAATCACCTTGGCGACCGCTTCGGACAACTCCGCGTCGACGAGCGTGAGTGTCACTTCGGCGAGACCCATCGGCGGGCGCCTTGCGGTGCCGTTGAAGATACAGTCGGACATGCGCTCGGCGCGGAGCATTTTGTGGCTCTGCTCGCCGAGCACCCAGGAAATGGCGTCCACCACGTTCGACTTGCCGCAGCCGTTTGGCCCGACGATGCACGTGATTCCGCTGCCGCTGAACGTGATCGGCGTCTTCTCGAAGAACGACTTGAAGCCCAATAGCTCGACTTTACGGAGTTTTAGCACCCGGCCCTCGCATAGTTCGCTCCTTGCGCTTTGACGGCGGAAGAAGCTTCACTCTGATCTTTTGTAGGAGGTATTTCGAGACAAAAACGTCCGGAAGGGTCGATGGTCGGTGCCCTGCCGCCTGGCGCTATCAAATCGGCGGTTACGGGAATAGAAACTAGCACGCCGCGCGAGGCGTGTAAAGTGCGCTTTGCGGGGTTTGTGCGAAATCTGTGCGGATCAGGCCTCGATGTACCAGGGAACGTTGATCAGGACGATTCGCTCGCTGCCATGCAGCAATAGCAGAGCCTTCAACATTTCCGCCCGCTGATTGTGCAGCGGATAGTGGTACCAGTGCTTCTCGACGAGTTCCGGCACGATTACGGCGATCTGGCGGTTGGGATGCGCCTTCTCGGTTTCCAGAACGTAGTCCAGTATCGGCCTCAAGATAAGCCGATAGGGCGATGACAGTGTCACCAGCTTGGGCGGCGTGCCTCCCGCCTTCTCGACGGGCTCTTCCGCCACGTTCTTCCACTCCTGTTGCAGCGCATTTGTTTCGTCCTCTGTGGCGACGTGTACCGCACGAACATCCGGAGAGAGCGTCAGGGCAAACTGCAGCGCCCGTTGGGCTATTTTCCCCCATTCCTGTATCGGGACAACCACGACCGGCGGCCCGAGCGTTGCGACCTCCAAAGGTGACGAGCTGCATGTTTCCCGCGCGACTTGGCTGTAATGGCGCCGTACCCAGAGCATCGTGGTGACGAGCCCGGCGATCAGTAGAGCGCTCACCCAGGCTCCGGCAGTGAACTTTGCGACGAGTACAACCACGAGCGTGGTCCCGGTCGCCACTGCTCCCAATCCATTCACCATCATGCTCCGGATTGCGCCGCGGCCTCTCACGCGCCTCCAATGGCCCACCATTCCTGCTTGAGACAGCGTAAACGCCAGGAATGCCCCAATCGCAAAGAGCGGAATCAATCGATCAGTCACGCCGCGAAACAGGATCAGCAGGACCGCCGCGAGTATGGCGAGAACCACGATGCCATGGGAATACACGAGACGCCGGCCTCGGAATCCGAACGAGTGCGGCAGAAAATTCTGTTGAGCGACGGCGCGGCAAAGCCTCGGAAAATCCGCGAAAGCCGTGTTCGCGGAAAGCGATAGGATGACCAGAACCGACCCGATGGTCACGTAGTAGAACCACCCTCGGCCCGCCACCGCCGCCACCAGCATCGATAGGACGCTTTGGTAGCCGGGCTGTCCGGGATCAGTAGCTGAAATGTCGTACGCCCGAATCAGATAAGCGATGCCGGCCAGCATCACGATCAGCAGCCCGATGATCACCGTGAGCGTCCGTTGGGCGTTCCGTACGGTAGGCTCTCGGAACGCTCGCACCCCGTTGCTCACCGCTTCGACGCCGGTCATCGCCGTGCAGCCGTTCGAAAAGACTTGCAGTAGTATCCACAGGCTTACAGCGGTCACGGTAGGCAGGGCCGCTTGCGGAGGCGCCACAACCGGCGTGGGATGCCCGCCTGCCAGAACCGTCTTAAACACGCCCATGGCGATTGCGATCAGCAGCGAGCCGACAAAAAGATAAGTGGGAAGCATGAAGGCGATGCCTGCCTCGCGAAGGCCGCGCAGGTTCACGAGCGTGATAATCGCCAGAATCCCGATGCACAACGCCAGCGTGTGCGGCTGAAGACCCGGGGCCGCCGATACCAACGCGCCCACGCCGGCGGAAATACCCACCGCCACCACTAGGATGTAGTCGATCATCAGCGCGGCCGCCGCCAGCAAACCGGGGAACGTGCCCAGGTTCTCGCTGGCAACCGTGTACGACCCGCCCCCGCCCGGATATGCCGCGATCGTCTGGCGGTACGAAAAATAGACGATCGTCAGAAGCAGCATGATGCAAAGGCTGACGGGCACGATGTACCTGACCCCGCTTGCGCCCAGGGGAATCAGGAGCGTCAGCGCGGCTTCCGGTCCGTACGCTGCCGAACTGAGTGCGTCCAGGCCAAAGATCGGGATTCCCGCGGACGTTCCGATCTGTTCGGCCCGCTCGTCCGACGTGGCGAGCGGCTTCCCGAGCAGGACATCCAGAAAAGACATGTCTCCTCCCGTTGTAAGCCGTTATGAGAAGAGGCAAGGGTAATCGGGATGCAGCAGATTGGAAACCCCAAAACGCAGAGTGCCGTCGCGACGGGCCAAGTTTCATCTCCCTTTAACCTGTGCTTTTCTCCGCACACTGTCCGCACACTGTCCGCACGGCCAGCTTCGGATTGAACTTCAGGTCGATTGACTTGCGCGTACCTGCGGCCTACGATGGCCGGCACGGGAGGGACCGTTTGGACTCACCCAGCCGGCCGGGACTTCGCCGAATTCTGCCATCCGCGGCAATCCTGGCTGTGATCTTCGCTCTCTCGCTCGAAGGTCTGCGTCCGCCCGCGCCGAAGCCTCTGAACGCCCCGGCGGCCCAATTTTCCGCCGCCCGCGCGCTCGATGCGCTCCGCCGGATTCTGGGCAACGATGTTCCCCATCCCGTCGGCAGTGCCGCGAATGACGCGGTTCGCGACCGCGTCGTCGCCGAACTCGCAAGGATTGGCTATCAGCCGCAAATTCAGACCGCTTTCGCGTGCAGCGACTTCGGTGAGTGCGGCACCGTAAACAACATCCTCGCCCGGCTGGACGGTACGGAAGATGTCACGGGTCCGCCCGTCGCCGTTCTCCTCGCCTCGCATTACGATTCGGTTCCCGCGGGCCCCGGAGATTCCGATGACGGAACAGGTGTCGCGGCGGTCCTGGAAACCGCGCGCGCCCTAAAATCCCTGTCGCCGCCGCCCCGCCACCCGATCATTTTCTTAATCGACGACGGCGAAGAGGCTGGCTTGCTCGGCGCGCGAGCCTTCGTCGATTCGCATCTCTGGGCAAAGGATGTGCGCGCCGCGGTGAACGTCGACGCGCGGGGTACTTCCGGGCCCAGCCTGATGTTCGAGACCGGCGCCGCGAACGAATGGGCCGTCCATCTCTATGCTCGAAGCGCCGCTCACGCGGTGACCAGCTCGATCTTCTACACCGCCTACCAGCAGCTTCCCAACGACACGGATTTCACTGTTTTCAAGGCGGCGGGTTACCAGGGCCTGAATTTCGCTTTTGTCGGTGATGAGGTGCACTACCACACGCCTCTCGACAATTCCGCGAACGTGAACCCCGCGACCCTGCAGCACCAGGGTGAAAATGCCTTGGCCGGGGTTGTCGCCCTGGCGAACTCCGACCTTTCGGCGCCACCACAGCGCGAAGCTGTCTACTTCGATCTCTTCGGCCGCGTCATGCTTCACTGGCAGGCCCGGCGGACGCTTAGGTTCGCGATCCTCAGCGTGTTTCTCCTGCTTTTGCAAACCGCTTGGATGATTTACAAAAAGCGCCTTGCGCTCCGGGAGTTTTCTTGGGGATTTTTCGGATGGTTGATGACCGCCCTCGTTACGGGCGTCTTGGCAATTGTTCTCCGGCTTCTCATTCGTTCGGCGGGTGGCGCTCCGGTCAACTGGACCGCGCATCCCCTCCCGATTGAAATTGCGTTCTGGTCGCTCGCGGTCGCCGTGGTGGTTACTCTGGCCGTCTCCTTTTCGCGGCGTGCCGGCTTCTGGGGACTGTGGACCGGCGTCTGGATAGGGTGGGGTCTGCTCGCCCTCACGTTCGCTTGGCAGGTGCCGGGACTCAGCTACGTTGTCCTCGTGCCGGTGGGAGTTGCAGCGCTCGCTGGTTTGCCCGCCACAATGGGGCGTGGCGAAAGCGTCGCTGTGCCAGGGCTGTCGGCCATCTTGCCTCTTGCCGCGGCTGGAATCGTCGGCTTTCCTCCCGCGGTCCTGCTTTACGAGGGGCTCGGCAACCGGGGCCTGCCCCTGATCGCATTGGTCGTCGGATTGATTCTGACCCCGGTCGCCCCTCTTTGCGCCGATTTGCCCGCGGTCGCCGGTTTGCGCGGCCTTGCATTTATCTGGATCCCGATCCTGACGACCGCGCTGGCTTCCTTTGCAGCTGTCGTGATGCCCGCGTACTCCGCAAAGGCCCCCGAGCGCGTCAACATCGAGTACTGGAAAGACGCGGATTCGGGCCGGGCGCGATGGATCGTCGAGCCCGACTCCGGCCGCCTCCCGGAGCCGATCCGGCTCGCTGCCGCTTTCCGCCGAGCCGGCCAGGACGCCTTTCCTTGGGATGTCCGCCCTTCGTTTCTCGCCGACGCCCCCAGCCTGAGCCTCAGCGCGCCGACGTTCACGGTCCTCGAATCCGGTCAGACGGGCGGCAGGCGAACGTACAAGACACTCTTGCGCTCCGAGCGTGGCGCTCCATCTGCCGCCGTGCTCTTTCCGCCGGATTCCGATGTCGAGAACGTCCGAATCGAAGGGCAGCCAGTGGCGCCGGAAATTCCGCGAATCCGGCGATACCTGAACGGATGGGCGGCGTACCGCTGCCCGGCGATGCCCCCGAGCGGCTTCGAAATCGACTTTTCGTTGCCGGATGGGAAGCCTGTCGAGGTTTGGGTCGCTGACCGGACCTACGAACTCCCGCCTGACGGTGCCTTCTTGCTCAAGGCGCGGCCGCTTACGGCAGCACCTTCGCAAGATGGTGACGTAGCCATCGTTACCCGTCGCGTCGAACTCATCCCGTAGGTGCCATACCCAGTCTTCTCCCACATTTTCAAATGGCAGCACTGTCGTCCAGGTAGAGGTTTGCTGCTTGGCGGGGCGTCAGATAGAATAACCGTTTTGCGCAAGCGCTTGGAATGACAGAGATACGCCTCTACAACACGCTGACGAATCGCCTCGAACCGCTCAACCCGGTTCACCCGGGCGAAGTCCGCATCTACACATGCGGCCCAACGGTCTACGCCTTTGCTCACATCGGCAATTTCCGCACGTTCATGTTCCAGGACGTCCTCCGGCGGTTCCTGCGCTCGCAGGGTTACCGCGTGCTCCAGGTGATGAACGTGACCGACGTCGACGACCGCATCATCCAAAGCTCCTCGGCCGCCGGAATCGGCATCCGCGAATACACGGAGAAATACATTCAGGCCTTTCTTGAGGACATTGACGCCCTCCACATCGAAATGCCCGAGGAGCTCGTTCGCGCCACTGACCATATCGAAGACATGGTCGCGCTGATCGAGAAGCTCCAGCAGAAAGGGCTCACGTACACCAGCGATGGTTCGATCTACTTCCGCATCGCCAAATTCCCGGCGTATGGGAAGCTGTCGAAGGTGGACATGACGGGAATCCAAGCCGGCGCCCGCGTGGATGTCGACCAGTACGAGAAGGACGATGCCCGTGATTTCGCCCTCTGGAAGGCGCCCAAGCCGGGCGAGCATTTCTGGGAAACTCGTATCGGTCCGGGACGTCCTGGCTGGCACATCGAATGCTCCGCCATGGCCATGAAATATCTCGGCGACACCCTGGATATCCACACCGGCGGAGTGGACCTCGCTTTTCCGCACCATGAAAACGAAATCGCGCAGAGCGAAGCGGCCACCGGACGGCCCTTCGTGCGCCACTGGCTGCACGCCGAGCACCTGATCATTGAAGGTCAGAAGATGTCGAAATCCCTTGGCAACTTCTATACGCTCCGCGACCTCTTCGCCAAGGGCCAGAAGCCTTCCACCATTCGGTTTCTGCTTCTCTCCGTTCCCTATCGCCGCCAGCTCAATTTCACCGAAGACGGCCTCACGCAGGCCCTCAACTCCGTCGAGCGGCTGCGCAATTTTGTCGCGCGCCTGAAAACCACCCAGCTTCCTGCGGGCTCCAGTCCCGAAGTTGTGAAGCGCATCGAAAAGGCGGAAGCCGATTTCGATGCGGGCCTCGCCGACGACATCAACACGGCCGTGGCGCTCGCGGCCGTTTTCGATCTCGCGCGCGACGTCAACACTGCGATCGACCGCAGCGAGTTCCTGCAACAGGACGCCATGCGTGCCCTGGCCGCGATGGAAAAGTTCGATGGCACCCTGGCGCTGCTCGCGGACGATGACGACGAAAAACTGGCCAAGCTCGGCTTCACTTCCACGAAACCGCGCATGAGCGCCCAGCAGGTCGACGCCCTCATCGAGGAGCGCAACGCCGCCAAGAAGCGCCGGGATTTTCAGCGCGCCGACGCCATTCGCCAGCAGCTCGTCGATTCTGGTATCATTGTGGAAGATGCGAAGGATGGTTCGGTTCGCTGGAAATACAAGTGAGCTTTTCCGCCCAACCCGTGCATTCACCTCATAGTCGACCTTCTCTCGACCGCCCCAGTCTCTTTGGCGTAGACTAACTCCCTCTTCTCCGATTGCGTGTCCGTGCGCGTCGATGTCCACCGGCGCGCCGAAGAAATCAGCTCGGGGAGGAAACCATGCTGACAGCCGAGATGAAACTCCCGCAGCTCATCACGCCGCTGCCTGGCCCGAATGCGAAAGCCATCGTCGAGCGCGACCATAACGTGGTCTCGCCGTCCTACACGCGCGACTACCCGCTCGTTGCCAGGACCGGCCGCGGCGCTCTGGTGGGAGACGTCGACGGCAACACGTTTCTCGATTTCGCCGCTGGTATCGCCGTCGTCGCAACCGGCCACTGCCACCCTCACGTGGTCGCCGCCATCCAAAAGCAGGCCGCCGATTTGATCCACATGTCCGGCACGGATTTCTATTACGAGGGAATGGTCCAATTGGCCGAGAAGCTCGCCTCAATTGCGCCCGGCAAGGGGCCCAAACGCGTCTATTTCGGTAACTCGGGCACCGAAGCCATCGAAGCGGCGATGAAACTCGCGCGGTATCACACCAGGCGCAACAGCTTCATCGCATTTCACGGCTGCTTCCACGGCCGGACGATCGGCTCGCTATCGCTCACGGCCAGCAAGGCCGTCCAGCGCAAGAATTTTGGCCCGCTGCTGGCCGGCGTGTTTCACGCTCCCTATCCGAACACCTATCGCGGGGCCTTCACCGGCCGCCCGGAGACCGCGGCTGCCGACGTGCTCGGCTTCATCGAGGGCGAGCTTTTCAAGCGGCTTGTCGATCCCGAAGACGTCGCCGCCGTCTTCATCGAGCCGATTCAGGGCGAAGGCGGCTATCTGGTGGCGCCGGACGCGTTCTTGCTGGGCCTCGAGCGCCTTTGCCGCAAGCACGGCATCCTGCTGGTCGTTGACGAGGTTCAGTCCGGCATGGGCCGCACCGGAAAATGGTGGGCCATCGACCACGCCGGAATCGAACCGGACATGATCTGCACGGCCAAGGGCATCGCCTCGGGCATGCCGCTCGGCGCCGTTATCGCGAAAGCCGGCGTAATGGATTGGAAGCCCGGCGCGCACGCCTCGACCTTTGGCGGAAACCCGGTCTCGATTGCCGCGGCGCTGGCCACGATCGAGATTCTCCAGGGCGGCATCATCGCAAACGCTGCCCGCTTGGGTTCTTTCATCCGGCGCTACACCGGTGACTGGACCAAGAAGCACAAGATCGTCGGCGATGTTCGCGGCAAGGGGCTGATGATCGGCATCGAATTCGTGCGCGATCAGGAGACGAAGGAACCCGCGCCCGGACTCCGCAACCTGATCCTCAGACTCGCATTCGAGAAGGGATTGCTCGTCCTCGGCGCCGGAGAAAGTACCCTGCGCCTCTGCCCGCCGCTGATCGTGGACGACGAGCAGACCGAATTCGCGCTTCGCACTCTCGAAGCTTGCATTAGCGAAGTGGAGAAAACGCTCTGACCGTTCCGGACGGCCGAAGCGCCATAATTCGATTCAATGCTCGCCCGTTTGATGTTCGCGATCGTGGACCGCGCGGCTCGCAAGGGCTTCGCGGAATCCATGGCTGGGGATTCGCCTGAAACCTCCTCGAAACAGCGAGCGCGCCGCACCGGCGTTCGCGGCGAGACATACGCCTACTGGTATCTGCGACGCCATGGCTATATAGTCGTCGCCCGAAACTACATGCGGTCTGGAACCAAGGGCGAGATCGACTTGGTCGGCTACGACGGCCCGGTGCTCGCCTTCGTCGAAGTGAAGACTCGCGCCGCCACGAAAGCGGGCGAGCCGAGGCCGGAGGACGCTGTGGACGAAGACAAGCGCCGCTACCTGGCGCGCATGGCGCGGCAGTTTCTTCGCGCGCGGCGTGTGGACTCCGCTTCCTGCCGTTTCGACGTACTCGCAATCGAGACCCGCCCCGGTTCGCGCCCCGCGGTGCGCCTCCACAAGGGAGCATTCACGCCCTAAGGGAAGGAAAGAAAGGAAACCTCAAGGATACCGGGTTGCTTCCGCATCCTTCATGTTCACGTTCCAGTTCACCTGAGTCGATATAGAATATAACTGGGGTGCCCTAAGTGGGTAGCAGTCCGGAACTGGCGTTTACGGACTGCGGGAGGAAGGTTTGCCGGAACTCCGTAAGGACCCGATCACGGGTCGCTGGGTCATCATTTCCACGGACAGGGCGAAGCGTCCCTCGGATTTCGTCCGGGAAAGCGTTCAGATCAAAGGCGTTGGAATGTGCCCCTTCTGTCCCGGGAATGAGGGCAAGACCCCGCCGGAAGTCCTCGCTTACGGCCGCAACGGCACGGGCCGGGACACGCCGGGCTGGTCGCTCCGCGTCGTCCCCAACAAGTTCCCGGCGCTCGGCATCGAAGGCACCCTGGACCGCGAGGGCGATGGCCTTTTCGACCGCATGAACGGAATCGGCGCGCACGAAGTCATCATCGAAACCCCGGACCACCGCTCCACCCTCGCCACCATGCCGCAGAAGGCGCTCGAGGAATCCCTCTGGGCCTATCGCGATCGCATCCTCGACCTTAAGAACGACCGCCGCTTCCGCTACATCCTGCTCTTCAAGAACCATGGCGAGCCGGCGGGCGCCTCTCTCGAGCACACGCATTCGCAGTTGATCGCGCTGCCGATCGTGCCCAAGCGCGTCCGCGAGGAAGTGGACAACTCAAAGCACTATTACGACGAGAAGGAGCGCTGCATCTTCTGCGACATGATCCGCCAAGAGATCGAAACCGAGTCGCGCATCATCCTGACCACCGACCACTTCATTGCGCTCGCTCCCTATGCACCTCGCTTCCCGTTTGAGACGTGGATTCTGCCCCGCCAGCACAGCTCCGCTTTCGAGAACATGCCGACGCCCTACTACGGCAACCTTGCCGGCATCCTGCGCGACTTCCTCGGGCGCCTCGATGCCGCCCTCGCGTTCCCCTCGTACAACTACGTCGTGCACACCTCGCCGATCGGCGAGGAAATCAACGATCATTATCACTGGCACATCGAGATGATGCCGAAGCTCACCAAAGTGGCAGGATTCGAATGGGGCACCGGCTTCTATATCAATCCCACGCCGCCGGAAGAAGCCGCACGCTTCCTCCGCGACGCAAAGTGACCATCCGGCGAGGATGGTCACCCCGAGCGAACAACGCGAGCGAGGGATCTCTCTTGCAGTTTGTTCTTACGACTGTTTCAATTTCTTCCGCGCGGAAACAAACAGCGTGATCGCCAGCGCGACGAAGAGAGCCACTCCCAGCCCTGCGTTTTGGCTCAGGTGCGGCATGAATCGCTCGCCCAACGCAAACATCTTCTCCGGCCACGGCACGTGCAGCGCCACCGCGAGCCAGTGCGGCACGTGCCTGCTCAGTTCCGGGTCTTGCAGCAGGTTGATCACAATCGCCAGCAGCCCAAACACGCCCCCCGCGGCGATCAAGCCGCTCGCATACAGCGAGCCCGGACTCACCTCGCTCTCCGCTCCGGCCGCTTTCTCCCTCCCGCGCTCGGCCAGCCACCGTACCACGCCTCCGGCGAACATCGCCATCGTCGTTCCGATGGAGATGTAGGTGCCCACCGCAAAAGGAAGCGAGCGAATCCCCAGCAGTTCGATGGCGATCACCAGGAAAACTCCGAGAAACACAAGCCGCCAGGGAAGCCGCCGGTTCAGAATTCCGCTGATGACGGTAGCCATCAGCCGGGCTTGCGGCGCCGCCGCCTTTGCGCTGCCGATTCCTTGCTCCCACTGGATTTCAATCTGGCGCGTGCCCGGATCGTAGAGATACTTCCCATCCGGAACCACGCTCGACCCGATCGCGTTCACCAGCACGTAGGTCTTGCCCTCGTGCTCGTAGTTGTCTTGCTGCCGCTCGACTCCCACGGGCAGATGGCTGATGTCGAGCGGAATCTGGATCGGCTTGTACTGCGCGAGCCCTACGTTCATCAGAATCAGCGTGCCGCCGATGGCCAGCGATGAAACCATCACGCCGATCACGAGCGCGATCTGCTGCTTTGCAGGCGTCGCGCCCACCAGATATCCGGTTTTCAGGTCCTGCGATGTCGCGCCCGCGATCGCCGCCGCGATGCACACCACGCCGCCGATCGTCAGCGCCAGCACCGCGTAGGCGTTCGCCGTCCAGTGCACCACCAGGAACACCGCGCACGTCGCCATCAGCGTCGCGATCGTCATTCCGCTAATCGGGTTCGATGAATTCCCGATCAGGCCGCTGATCCGCGAGGCCACCGTCACGAATAGGAAGCCGAAGACGATGATGAACAATGCCGCAATCAGATTCGCGCCCGCTCCGGTTTGCGCTCCCGGAACGGGCTTGAACCTCAGGAATGCCCAGATCATCGCGAGGATCACGATGGAACCGCCGACCACGATTCGCATCGAGAGATCGCGCTCGGTCCGGCTCGCCGCGGGCATCGCCGCCTGCTTCGCGCGCACGTCTTTTAATCCCGCGCTCAGCGCCGAGACGATCGTCGGCATCGTCTTAATCAGCGTGATCAATCCCGATGCCGCCACCGCTCCCGCGCCCATCGGCCGGATGTAGGTTCCCCAGAGTTGGTCAGGGCTCATCTGTGGGATCGGGATAGTGCTCGGATAGAGCGACACACTGGGCGCGAGCGAACCGAAGAACCGGATCGCCGGCATCATCACGAGCCACGAAATCACGCCGCCGGCGAAAAGCGTTCCCGCCACGCGCGGCCCGATGATGTAGCCGACGCCGAGATACTCGGACGTGACCGTGCAGCGCGCGGACGCGCCAGGCAGCCACGAGGGCTGATAGTCCGGCTGGCTGGGCCACATTCCCAGCGTGTTCATGCAGAACGTGTAGACGCCGCCTAGCCCCAGTCCCCAGAACACGCGCCCGGCAAACGAGCCGCCCCGCTCCCCTGCCACCAGCACGTCCGCGCACGCCGTGCCTTCGGGGAAAGTCAGGTTTCCGTGCTCCTTTACGATGAGCTGCCGCCGCAGCGGGATCATGAACAGCACCCCGAGCGTCCCGCCCAGCAGCGCGAGGAAAAAGACGCGCCAGTATTCCGTGTTCAGCGAGAAGCCGAGGAAAATCAGCGCGGGCATCGTGAAGATCACCCCGGCGGCCGCCGATTCTCCCGCGGACCCGGTCGTCTGCACGATGTTGTTTTCGAGAATCGTCCCGCGGCCGAACGCCCGCAGGATGCTGATTGAGAGAACGGCGATGGGAATTGAGGCTGAAACCGTCAGGCCGGCCCGCAAGCCTACGTAAACCGAGACTGCGCCGAAAAGCACGCCGAAGAGTGCGCCGAGCACCACCGCGCGTAGGGTGAACTCGCGGAGACTCTCTCCGGATTCCACGTACGGGCGGAATTCACCCGGCGGCGCGGTCGAACTCCACAGCTTCGTCGCCATCCACCCTCCATCCTTCGCCTGCGGCCGTAAGCCGATGGCCCTGTGCGAATTCGGCACGGTAGCACCAGTGCCTGGAAGTGACAATAGTCTCACGGGAGTCGGACTAGTAGTCTCAGAACGGGTTCGGCGCGCTCCTCGCACGATTCAGCTATCCAATTATTGACAGCCGAGTCAATTTCGGGATATTTTGCAAAGCAATTCACTGCTTGGAAACTGAAGGCTCTAGGTGTGTGAACTCGTACGAAAGGGTAAGGAACCTTCCATGAGCCGAACCGCTCGAATCATCTTTAGTCTATTCATTCTTGTTCTTGTTTCGTTGATTTCTCCCCATTTCCTGCGCGCGACAGACTGGCAGCCGATTTCGCCGGAAGATCTCGCTTTGAAGGACAATCCAAAGCAGCCGGGCGCCGACGCCATGATTTTGTATCGAGAGCTCGTCGATGATGCGTCGAAAGCCCCTACCTCGGGTGATACCGTCGAAGAGTATGTTCGGATCAAGATCTTCACGCAGGAAGGCACCAAGTATGGGCACGTGGAGATCCCATTCTCGAAGACGTACCAGAACGTCGTCTACGTTGCAGGGCGGACGATCAAGCCGGACGGCAGTATCGTGAAGTTCGACGGTCAGGTTCTGGAGACGACCGTGGAGAAATCAAGCGGCGTAAAAATATTGGCAAAGGCCTTCACGCTGCCGGACGTCCAGCCGGGTTGCATCATTGAGTACAAGTATCAAATGCAAGGGCAGGCGGGTTGGGTTCATTCACACGAATGGTCCGTTTCGCAGCCCATGTACACGCGCGAGGCTCACTTCACATACGTTCCGGACACGAGCTACGGCAATGGGCTGCACCCCATGTACAGGACTTACCTGTTGCCAGCCGATGCTGCGCTGAAGGAGCAGGTGAATGGCACGTACTTGATGGCAGTGCACGACATTCCTGGTGTCGTGCCGGAGCCACTGATGCCTCCCGAAAGACCAATCCAGGCGCGCGTGGATTTCTATTACCAGAACCCGGATGCCCCTTCGGCTGCGGACCCCTCGGACAATTATTGGAATCACTACGCAAAAAAATGGGACGGTGAGCTCGAGCACTTCATCGACAAAAAGAACGCACTCAACCAAGAGCTTTCCAAGATCGTCAACCCCAACGATGCGCCGGAACTTAAGCTCCGCAAAATATATGCCCGCGTTCAGCAAATCCGCAACTTGAATCTGGAAGATTTCAAAATGCAAAAGGAGATGAAAGACGAGAACCTCAAGGAGAATTCCAACGTAGAGGACGTCCTGAGCCGCGGCTACGCCTATGGTACGCAAATCAACTACTTGTTCGTCGGACTGGCGCGGGCAGCCGGATTCGACGCTACTGAGGTCTATATCGCGCCTCGTAACACGGAGCTTTTCATTCCTGCCCGAAATGATGCGACGCAGCTTTCGGATGAGATCGTGTGGGTCCGCGCGGGCTCGCAGGAGTACTATCTGGATCCTGCTGCTCGCTACTTTCCGTTTGGGTTGCTGCCATGGTACGAGACGGAGACGGGCGGCTTTCGGGTTGATAAGCACGGCGCGACCGCTGCAAACACGCCCGCTCCTGTATCGTCGGACGCAACGATCATCCGAAACGCCGACCTCGAGATGAAGGAGGATGGTTCCGTAGCCGGAACCATTCAGGTGGATTTCACAGGCCAGAGGGCTGCCCTCATACGCGAGACGAGGAGAAAGGATGACGACACCGCGCGGATCAAGTACTTCGAAGACGACATCAAGACGTGGCTCCCCGTTGGTTCGACGTTTGAAGTCAACAAGATCGCAAACTGGGACGATACCAGCCAGCCGGTCCATGTCGAAGGCACATTGGAGATTCCATCGCTCGCGAGTAATTCCGCGCGTCGGATGCTTATGCCCTTGGAGATATTCCAACCCTCGCAGATGAACTCGTTCGCGGCGGAGAAGCGCGTAAACGCCGTTTACCTCTACTATCCCTACGAAGAGATCGACGATATCAAACTCCGCGTGCCTGCCGGTTATAAGGCTGAGACCCTGCCCCCGGAACGCAAGGTCGATTTGGGCGCTGTGACCTACGACATTTCTGCGGTGGCGCAGGATAGCGGCGTCGAAGTAAAGCGCCATCTTGTAATGAAGGGCATTATTTTCTCCAAGGATGACTATCCCGCGCTGCGGAGGTTTTTCGGATCGGTGAAGACGAATGATAACGCGCAAATGGTGCTTCAGAATGCGCAGTCTGCCCAAAATTAGCTTGCCGGCAGCTGCGCTGATCGTGGCAGGCCTGTCCGTGTGCCTTGTGCCGCCCGCCCGCGGCGGCGATTCCGCTCCCGACTGGCTCCGCGCCGCCGCGCAGGAGAAGCTGCCCGAATACGACAAGGACACGGTCGCCGTCATGCTGCTCGATGAAGCCCAGACGACCGTCCACGATGACGGCGAGATCGACACCCTCCATCGCCGTGCGATTCGCTTGCTGCGCCCAGAAGCCCGTGAGGAATACGGCGGAATCGCCGTCGATTTCGATAAGGACAGGAAGATTGCTTACCTGAAAGCCTGGACGATTGAATCGAATGGGCATGAAATCGCCGTCGGAGATAAGGACGCCATAGAACAGGGTTTCCTCGCCGATATCGAATATACGGATGTAAGGGTCAAAGCGCTCCAATTCCCGGAGGCAAATCCGGGTAGCGTTGTCGGCTACGAGTACGTTCAACGCGAGCGACCGGAAGTCTTTGAAGACATCTGGGGGTTTCAATGTAGGGTTCCCATTCACCGATCCCGTTTCACGCTTCAACTGCCGCCCGGATGGGAATTTAGGACCCTCTGGGGGAATCACGCTGAAGAGCAGCCACGAACCTCCGCGTCGAATACGTACAGCTGGGAAGTCATGGATAGTCCAGCAGTAGAAGCCGAACCTGACATGCCGCCGTGGACTGTCGTCGAAGGGCACATGATTGTGAAGTATTTTCCCCGCGATCCAAGTATGCGACCAAAGACAACCGGCTCGTGGAACGACATCGCGCTCTGGTATCAGGGGTTGATCGCGCCGAGGCGTATAGCCACGCCTGAAATAAAACAGAAAGTTGCAGAACTCACTTCCGGCACCCAAGTTCCCCTCGACAAGATGCGAGCCCTGGCCAGCTTTGCTCAACGCCAGATTCGATACCAGGCCGTCGAGATTGGCATCGGAGGTCATCAGCCGCATGCGGCGGGAGATGTTTTCGCCCATCGGTACGGCGACTGCAAGGACAAGGCCACTCTGCTCAATACCATGCTTCAGGAGATTGGGATCCAGTCTTACAACGTGATGATCAGCCCCGAGCGAGGCGTCGTGAGGCCGGATTTTCCGCTGCTTTACTTCGGTCACTCGATCGTCGCGATTCACTTGCCTGACGACGTTTCGGATGGCGGGTTATATGCGGTCGTGAACGACCCCCAATTGGGCCGCCTGCTCTTCTTTGATCCAACAGACGAATACACACCCCTCGGCTACCTGCCTTGGGAACTCCAGGATAACGATGCCCTGGTCGTAACACCAAGCGGCGGGAAATTGGTACATATACCGCTGCTGCCACCGGCGACAAACCGACTGCTGCGCACTGCGAAATTCGATCTAAGCCCCGCTGGTAACTTGTCTGGCGAGGTTCAAGAAGTGGAGTGGGGAGGTCCGGCGGCGGAGGAGCGTGAGCAGTTCCTCACGGCGCAGCCTTCGAAGCGCGCCGAAATCTTCGATCGCTTTCTGGCTCATTCCCTCAACAATTTCACTTTGACGAGCGCAAGTCTCGGAAACCTCGATAAATACGACGAGAATCTGATGCTCGATTACAAATTTGTTTCGCCCGGTTACGCAAACGCCGCCGGCGACCTGCTGTTTGTCCGCCCGCGCGTGGTCGGCGACAAGAGTACGGGAATGTTGCGCCTCTTTACGGAGCAGAAGCCCCGCAAATACCCAATCGAATTTGACGAAGCCACGCGCCAGGACGACATCTTCGACATAACGCTCCCGCCTGGCTATGTGGTGGACGGTCTTCCGCAGCCGGTGCAGGCCGATTGCGCATATGCGACCTATCACAGCGAGATCAAAGTCGCGGACGGCGTCCTCCACTACAAGCGGAGCTTCGAAGTCAAGGAAGTGATGGTGCCGACCGAGAAATTGCCCGAGATACGGAGTTTCCTGCAACAGGTCGCCGCGGACCAACAGTCCGCCGCGGTCCTGCGTCGCACGACTCCCTGATCCTTTCGCTTACCGTTGTTGCAGGGATGCGGCCCGGGCCGAGCGGCCGCGGTTCAGGATTTGCCGCTGAGGCGCTCGCGGACGCGATCGCTCAAGACCTTGCCGTCGATGGCTTTTCCTTCCAGGCGGGCCCGCGCAGCCTTGATGACGGCGCCCATCTGCTTGAGCGAATCGGCTCCGGCTTCGTTGATGGCAGCTTCGATGGCGTGGTGGACTTCCTCGTCGCTCGGGGCGGCCGGCAGATACTCCTCGATGATGACGATTTCCTTCGCTTCCTTGTCCGCCAGATCCTTCCGGCCACCCTGCGTGAACTGATGCACGGATTCCCGCCGCTGCTTGACGAGCGTCTGAAGCACTTGCAGCGACTCGATGTCGTCGAGCGGGTGCATCTTCTCGATTTCCTTGTTCTTGAGCGCGCTTTTCATCATGCGCAGCACGCTCAGCCGCAGCTCGTCCTTCTCTTTCATGGCCGCGGTCAAATCGCTCTGAATGCGATCGAGGTATCCCATTTTTGTTTTCTGACCCCTTCTCCCAAGTGAAAAAAGAATAACACACGTTTGCGCTCGCGTGCCTAATTGACACGAGCTTGCGCGCCCGATAACCTTGTGTGCCATGAAAATTATCGTAGCGGACAAAATCAGCGAGCGCGGAATCGCCTTGCTGCGCGAAACAGGATGGAACGTCGTCACGCCGGCGGCCGCGGCGCTGCCGGGCGAGCTTGCGGACGCGGAGGCGTTGGTGGTCCGCAGCGCGACGAAGGTCACGTCCGCGTTGCTGGAAAATGCCCCGCGCCTGCGCGTCATCGGCCGGGCTGGCGTCGGGGTGGACAACGTGGACGTCGAGGCGGCCACGCGCCGCGGCATCCTGGTGATGAACACCCCGGGGGGAAACGCCGTCAGCGTGGCCGAACATACGCTGGCGTTGATGCTCGGGCTGGCGCGCGCGGTGCCTCAGGCGAACGCGTCGATCCAGGCCGGGCGCTGGGAGAAGTCGTCGTTTTCGGGAACGGAGCTGCGCGGCAAGACGCTCGGGCTCGTGGGCCTCGGCCGCGTGGGCACGGAGGTGGCGCGGCGCGCTCGAGCCCTCGAAATGAAAGTGATCGCGTACGATCCGTACGTCACGCCCGCGGCGGCGCGCGAGGTGGAAGTCGAACTGGCGCCGCTCGACGAAGTGCTGCGGCAATCGGACGTGATCTCGCTGCACACGTCGCTCAGCGCGCAGACCGAAAAGATCATCGACGCGGCGGCGATCGCGAAGATGAAGCGCGGCGCGCGGCTGATCAATTGCGCGCGAGGCGAACTAATCGACGAAGCCGCCCTTGCCGAGGCTTTGAAGTCGGGGCAGATCGCCGGCGCGGCCCTCGACACATTCGCCCAGGAGCCGCCGAAAAACTCTCCGCTCATCGGCCTGCCGAACGTGATCGCCACACCGCATATCGCCGGCTCGACCGCCGAAGCGCAGGAAGAAGTCGGCACGGCGATCGCGCAGCAGATCCGCGACTATCTCGCCGAAGGATTGATCCGCAACGCGGTCAACATGCCCGCGCTTTCGCCCGAGCAGTACCGGCGCTTGCGGCCGTACCTCGAACTGGGCGAGCGGCTGGGCGCGTTCGTCGCGCAGGCCGCGCCCTCGCGAAGCTTTCACCGCGTGAGAATTCAGTACGCCGGGGAACCAGCGGAGCTTGGCTCGCACGTGATTCGCAGCGCGGTGCTGGCCGGGATGCTGAATGCGGTGCTCGACGAGAAGGTGAACCTGGTGAACGCCTCGGAGGAGGCCGCGTCGCGCGGCATCGTGGTCGAGGAAACTACGCGTCGGCGCGAGCGCGGGTTTCCGAACACGATCGAGGTCGGCATCGCCGACGGAAGCCGCGAGTTCACGCTCGAAGGCACGGTCGGGCAGGACGGCTCGCCGCGAATTCTGGCGCTGGATGGCATGGCGCTCGAGGCGCCGCTCGAAGGCACGCTGCTGCTTTCGCGCAACGTCGACGTGCCCGGCGTAATCGGCCGGATCGGCACGGTGCTTGGGCAGCTCGGCATCAACATTGCCACGTTCGCGCTCGGCCGCCGCGCGCCCGGGGGCGGCTCAGAGGCTCTCGCGCTGGTCGGGCTTGACGGCAACGTGAGCGCGTCCGTGGTGCAGGAGATTCTCGGCCTGCCGTCCGTCACGGAGGCGCGCCTCGTCCGGCTGCCTGCCGCGCCGCAAGCCTCTTCGGCCTCGCGCTAAGACTCTCGTAAAGTCAGGGTCTTACAACGCGCTTCCATGACCGCCAAGGTTGTGGTTTTCCGGCTCCGCCTGATTGATCATGAACGTGGACATTTGCTCGAAGAACGCCCGAAGGAGCCGTTCGGCCTCGGCCGGCAGAGCGGCATCGGCGAACGCTTTGTCCATCAGCCGCATCCAGCGGTCGCGGGCAGCTTGATCGATCCGGAAGGGAAGGTGTCGCGCCCGCAAGCGGGGATGTCCTCGCTGCGCGATGTATCGCTGCGGGCCTCCGAACCTGTAGATCAGGAAGTCACGAAGGCGTTGTTCGGCGCCTGCCCGATCCTCCTCGGGATACATGGCTCCGAGAATGTCGTCCTCCGGAACCTGGCGATAAAAGGCAGCCACGAGGCGCGTGAAACCTTCTTCTCCAATGATTGAGTAAACGTCGGCCTCTTCCATGATTGCTTGAGCCCAGTCTAGCACCTGTCCAAAACCCACCCAGGAATTTGACTCCGCCACGGACTTAACGTATATACGGAAATGTATTCTCGTGGGACACTGCTAAGGCGATCCGCAACGTGGAGAGCACGGCGTTTCCTTTGCGGAGGCCGCTACTGTGTTCGCCGATCCCGAAGCGCTCGACTGGGAGGATACGCGGCACTCCGAGCGCGAAGATCGGCGCAAGAGGCTGGGAAGATCCATTGGAGAGCGAGTACCGCTGGTCGTTTACACGAGCCGGAGGCTGAAGAATGACAGGGAAACCGTCAGAATCGTTAGCGCGCGACAGGCGAGCCGCAAAGAGCGCAAAGCATATGCCGGACAGCAAGATTGATTTCTCGGATATTCCGGAATCGACCGATGCCGAGTTGAAGCGCGCTCGCCGCGTGGGGCGTCCGCGTTCGCCGTATGCGAAACAGCTCATTGCCATCCGGATCGACCCGCGGCTACTGGCTCGCTTGAGGCGCCTCGCCCGAATCAGGCAGAAGCCATATCAGACACTCGTCCATGAACTGCTCGAGAAGGCGGCAAGTACCAGTGAGTAGCATCCAGGACTGTTTTGCGGGAAATGGCGCGAGCGGCTACAATGCAAAAGAGCGCATCCAATAACAATAAGTAGATAGGAAGGACGGCCAGCCCGGCAGTTTGAAGGAAACAGATTCCTCGTTCCGCTCGTAATAACAACTGGCGGCAAACAAGAAAGAAAAGATGGACATTGAAAGGGCAATAGACAGCGTCGTCGCGCGATTTATCGGGACGAAGCACGAGCGCGACGTCAAGCGCATCCAGCCGTTCGTTGGAGCGGTGAACGAGCTCGAGTCCGAGATGAAGAAGCTCTCGGACGAGCAGCTCGGCGCGCGCACGCTCGTGTTGCGATCCGAGGTGCAGGAGCGGCTCGAAGGCGTCGAGTGGAACGATCCGAACTACAAGCAGCGGCTTCAGGACGCGCTCGAGCCGGCCGTCGTGCCGGCGTTTGCCGTGGCGCGCGAGGCGGGGCGCCGCACGCTGGGGATGCGGCACTTCGACGTACAACTGATCGGCGGGATCGTCCTGCACCAGGGAAAAATCGCAGAGATGAAGACGGGCGAAGGAAAGACGCTCGTCGCGACGCTGCCGGCGTACCTGAATTCGCTGACCGGCAAGGGCGTGCACATCGTCACCGTGAACGATTACCTGGCGCGGCGCGACGCCGAATGGATGAGCCCGATCTACAAGATGCTCGGGCTGACGGTGGGCGTGATCGTCCACGACCTCGACGACATGCAGCGGCGCACGGCCTACGGCGCGGACATCACCTACGGCACGAACAACGAGTTTGGATTCGACTATCTGCGCGACAACATGAAGTACGACCTGGCGCAGTGCGTCCAGCGCGGGCACCATTTCGGGATCGTCGACGAAGTGGACTCGATCCTGATCGACGAAGCCCGCACGCCGCTAATCATTTCCGGCCCGGCCGAAGAATCGACCGACAAGTACTATCGCATCGACAAGATCATTCCGAAGCTCATCCGCGACATCGACTACACGCTCGATGAAAAGATGCGCACGGCCACGCTGACCGAAGAAGGCGTGTCGAAATGCGAGCGGCTGCTGAATCTCGGCAACCTGTACGACCCAGCGAACATGGAAATCATCCACCACGTGTATCAAGGGCTGCGGGCGCACACGCTCTTCGAGAAGGACGTGGACTACGTGGTGAAGGACGGCGAGGTGGTGATCGTCGATGAATTCACCGGGCGGCAGATGCCCGGACGGCGATGGTCGGACGGGCTGCACCAGGCTGTCGAGGCGAAAGAGGCCGTGAAAATCGAACGCGAGAACCAGACGCTCGCGACGATCACATTCCAGAACTATTTCCGCATGTACAAGAAACTCTCCGGCATGACCGGAACGGCGGAAACCGAAGCGCCCGAGTTCCACAAGATCTACAAGCTCGAGGTGGTCGCGATCCCGACGAACAGGGCGCTGATTCGCATCGAGGCCCCGGACGTGGTGTATCGCACCGAGGCGGAGAAGTTCGACGCGGCGGTGAACGGCATCATTCAGGAGGACGGCTCGCGCTCGAGCGGGATTCGCCAGTATTACGAGAGCGGGCAGCCGGTGCTCGTCGGCAGCATCTCGATCGAGAAATCGGAGAAAATCGCCGAGCTGCTGAAGAAGGCCGGCATCCCGCATCAAGTGTTGAACGCCAAGCAGCACGAGCGCGAGGCGAAAGTGATCGCGCAGGCGGGACGCAAGGGCGCGGTCACGGTCTCGACGAACATGGCCGGCCGCGGAACGGACATTCTGCTCGGGGGAAACCCCGAAGCGATGACGCGCGAATACTGCCTGAAAAACAGAATCGCCATGCCCTACGCGCCCGCGAGCGCCGTGATCGGCGCGCAGGCGGGGACGGAAACGCCCGCGCAGGCGGACGCCGCCGCTGCGTCGCAGGACGGCAAGGATGGGGCGAACGCGGGCGGCCCAGGCGGGTCAAACGGAGCGGGCAGCCCCGCCATGGTGCTCTTCCAGCAGGAGGGCAAGATCTTTCAGGTGCCGCTCGACCAGTGGAAGCCGGTCTACGACCAGTTTGCCCAGCAATGCCGCGCCGAACACGACGAAGTGGTCGCGATGGGCGGATTGCACATCCTCGGCACCGAGCGGCACGAGGCGCGCCGGATCGACAATCAGTTGCGAGGCCGCGCCGGGCGGCAGGGCGATCCCGGGTCGTCGCGATTTTTTCTGTCGCTCGAAGACGACCTCCTGCGGATTTTTGGCGGCGAGCGCGTGAAGGCGCTGATGTACCACCTGGGAATGACCGAGGGCGTGCCGATCGAGTCGAAGTTGATCAGCAAGCGGATCGAAAACGCGCAAAAGGCTGTCGAGGCGCAGAACTTCGAGGCCCGCAAGCACCTGCTCGAATACGACGACGTGATGAATAAGCAGCGCGAGACGATCTATTCGCTGCGGCGGTCGTTTCTCGAGGGGCGCGACCAGAAGGAGTTCCTGCTCGAGCGCGCGGACGCGATCGCGGAGTCGCTGGTCGAAACGTATTGCCCGCGCGAGCAGCACCCGGACCAGTGGAACGTCACGCAGCTCGGGAACGAACTGCTGAATCAATTCGGTTTCGACCTGAAGACCGGCGGAATCGATACGGCGAATCTGAACCACGATCAGCTCGCCGATATCCTGATCGAGAAGGCCCACGAGCGCTACGAAGACAAGGAGAAGCTCTTCGGCGCGCAGACGCTTCGCTGGCTCGAGCGCCACATCCTGCTCGACATCGTCGATGGGCAGTGGAAAGACCACCTCCTGACGCTCGATCACCTGAAGGAGGGCATCGGCCTCCGGGGATACGGCCAGAAGGACCCGCTGGTTGAGTTCAAGCGGGAGGCGTTCACCCTCTTTGAAGACATGATGGATCGTATTGATACCGAGGCGGTGCGGTTTTTGTTCCTGGTGCGGCCCGCCGAGGGCGCGCAGCTTGGATCGGCCCCAACCCCGGCGCCGAGGGGGCCTGTCCCGGAGGCGCCGCCGACCTCCGATGCGGCCATCCCGAATTCCGCTATCGCCCGGCAGATCGAGCAGCGCCAGCGCCGGCACCAGCAAGACCTCCAGTTCCAGGCCGGCCCAGCCCAAGCCGAGGCCCAGAAGCCGGTCCGGGCGGGCGCCAAGGTCGGACGGAACGACCCCTGTCCCTGCGGCTCAGGCAAGAAATACAAGAAGTGCCACGGCGCAGCAGGCTGAGTCCTGGGAAGCCCGCGAAGCCTCCGAGTCGTTCCGGGCGAGCTTCGGCCCGACCAGCGAGTGAACCTCTGCACCTATTTGTCCTTATGAATCAGTAGCTTACAGTGGACCTAGGCGATATTATACGTTTCGCACACCGCCGGGACAACCAACTTGCCCGCTCAGGAAACCAACTGTTAGGCTTCTTGCAGGGCCTCTCAGGGAAACCAGGGTGGGTTTGACCTGTGAGTTAGGCCGACCTCTCGCCTACGGCGCGAGGTTAAATACCAATAAGACAGGAGCATTCGATGAAAAGGTGGGCTTTAGTGTGTGGGGTTTTGTTGCTTTCAGCGGTTGCGGCATCGGCCCAGGACTATCCAAAGGCTGAAGTTTTCGGTGGATATTCGTTCTTGCATGTGACGGACCAGGGTGCGTCGGCGAACGCGAACGGCGGCAGTGGATCCATCTCCGTGAACCCGAGCAACTGGCTTGGAGTCGTTGCGGACTTCGGCGGCTACCACGGCGGCAATGATTTTGGCAACGCGGACCTGTACACGTACATGTTCGGTCCGAAGCTCGCATACCGGACCGGTAAGATCACGCCGTTCGTCCAGGCGCTGTTCGGCGGGGCGCACCTCTCAGCTGGAGGGTTTGGCGGCTCGGCATCGGCGAACGCATTTGCGATGGCCCTCGGTGGCGGAGTCGACTGGAACGCCACGCCACACATCGGCATCCGCGTGATCCAAGCCGAGTATCTGATGACGAAGTTCAACGACGGTGCCAACAACCGGCAGAACAATGCCCGCGTTTCCGCAGGCGTTGTTTTCCGCTTCTAAGTTCTCTCATCTCTGTTTCACCGGGCCGGCGCTTTTCCGCCGGCCCTTTTCTTTTGTAGTCGGCCCAGTTAGTAGCGCCTTCTCTCTGCGTCGCGCCCATCCACGGTTGGCCGAGGCCTAAACTGTGATAGTCTCTCCCGCGTCCATCGGGATTCATCCCGAGGGCGATGGGGTCATGCCATGAATGCCGCCGTCCCCGGCTGCCGAAGGGCATCGTGCGCGAATCCGATTCCCGCGGCTCTCGCCAGCGAACAGCTTTGCCTCGACCACTTCCTCGACGAGGCCTTTGTGCGTACGGACAACGCGCTCAGGGGATGCCGCGAAGGGCGTTCCATGAACGCCACCGAGGTCGAGTGGTCACTGGCTGACGCGCTCGCCATCGTAGAGAACCTCGAAGAGGGAGCGAGCGATCCGAATCCCGAACAGCGGGAGCGCATGCTGGAGCTTTTGCTCATCCTCGCGAACCTGCACGAGTGCGTCGCGCATGGTTCGATTCGCGCGAACCGCCCAGCCTGATTTCCAGCTATTCCCCTATGCGAAAGCGTCAATACCCCGGATGCGCTCCGGCTTGCATTTCAGCGGCGGGCGATTCAATCTGAAAATGCCTGCATCCGCAGCGTGTCATGTCCGACGTAAAGAAATTCGATGCCTTCAAGCCCGAGCAGCCGATGATTCCGGGTGTGCCGTCGGCCGACGAGAGTCGCGAAGATGCGGCAGCTCCCGAGCCGTGGCCGCCGCGGTATCCGGGAGCGGCTCAACCTCCGGCCGGACAATCGGCGCTTCTATGGATTGCTCTGGCCGCTGCCGGGGCGCTGATCGCCGGCGGAGGTCTGTTCTATTGGGGGCGGAGCTCGTCTGCGAAATCGCAGCCGCGCGCTCCCGTTGAGGCCGCCGCAGCACCCGTAGTTGAGAGCAAGCCCGAGCAGACGGAGAACCTGCCTGTTGGCCCGGGGCCCATTGCCACGACAACCGAATTGAGCAAGGCGTGGTCCGCGAAGCGCTTTCTTTTTCGCGATCCCGTGGGGTCCAAGCTCATACCGGCGATGGTGGTGCGCTTGCCTGGCGGACAATATTGGGGATTCTCCCTGCGCGAACCCTTCGGGGACTGCGAACTCGAATATGTAACCGACCTGAAGAAATTACAGACGGACTACCGGTTCGAGGCCAACCATCCGATGGTGGCGAACCCGTGCAGCCGCACGGTCTACGACCTGATGCGTTATGGCAATGGCGCAACCAACGGCGGGGTCGTGCGAGGCGACATCGTTCAAGGAAGCGGAGTCCGCCCGCCCATAGCGATCGAAATACGCACGAGCGGCAAGGACGTCATCGCCGTGCGATCGGAATAAGCGGTCCGGTACTCAAAGAACAACGCCACTGCCCCGCTCCCAGCGAAGCGAGGCAGTGGCGCCCAGCCTGCGACGACTTTCCGGTTTTAATCCGTCAACTCCTCGACAACGCGAGCCACCATCACAGGCTGATTGGTGGACGGGTCGATCAGGATGAAGCCAACCACGCCGACGGAAATCGGCTGCGATCCGGTCAAACCGGATAATCCGCTCAGGTTCACGAAGGTCGTTGCGTTCGTCGTGAGCACGGTGAGCGGACTCGGCAGCAGCACGCCCGCCGTCCAGTTGTCGTTCAACTGAAAGCTTCCGGCGTTACCCGACTGCACGACCGTGCTGCCGGGAACCCACGTGCCTTCCTGCCCCTGCCGGCGCAGCACGACGCGATGGACGGTGAGGGTCGAGACGCCGTTGGTCGTTGTGAGCGATCCTCCGAGGTCAACCACCTGCCCGGCAGCGAGCGCCGAATTGTTGAAGACGAGCGTGGTGATCGGATTGTTGATATTCGCGATCCTGTAGCGTTCGGTTCCATTCAGGGCAAAGGTTGCGATCTGGCCGTCCTGAATGCCGTTGATATCCGGCAATTCGTAGCGAACGTATAGGTCGGCCTGGGTCGCCGCGCCGGAAGGCGGCCGGATGCTCGTGAATAGCCCGCCGACCACAAACTTGTTGTCGGAGACGACCTCGAGCTCCGAGGCGTCAATATCGTGCGTGACGGGATCGAGCTGGCCCGAGATCTCGACGATGGTGTTCGTCGTGAAGGAGCTGACCGGTTCGGTCGGATCGTCGAGGATCGTGCTGGAATTCGTATCGACGGTCCATTGCCGCCCTTTCGGTCCCTGAACCGTGAAGGAGTTGCTGCCGTTCACGCCGACCACGCCTGCGTGGAAATCGTCAATCGAGACGTTGGCGTCGGTGGCGTTCAGCAATTGCATGTGGAACACCGGGTTGACGCTGCCGGTCACCTGGCCGTTCTGGTCGGTCTGGAGAGACTGGCGGAGATCGAACTCCATGCGGAGGCCAACCAGGTCGGCGGCGCTCAGCACGAACGGATTCGCGAAGGCCACCGTGACGCTCGACTGCGTGAGCGTGCCGTTGATTGTGTTAATGGCCGGCGGGCTCTGCGTGGTGTCGATGAAACCGATCACCGGGCTCGCAATCGTGACCGTTGCGGACGAATACGTGCCCGTCGGCACGGCGTTGAGATCGAGAAGCTGATGCAAGCCGCTCAGTTGCGCGAAATCCACGACCTGCGGCGTCGTGAGCACCGGGACGTTGGTCATGCCGTTGTTCAGCGTCACTCCCGTGACCATGATTTGGCACGACACGACGCTGGGAAGTGGAGCGTCTGTGCCGACGGTAAAGACCGAAGCCTGGTCGTTCGAAGTTCCGGGATTGGCCGCCGAAGACGATCCTCCGCAACTGGAGAGACCGAATACGGCCAGGAGGGCAACGAACACACCCGTAGCTTTCAGATTCCGCATGATGATTCTCCTTCACCCCAATAAGCTATGACTACCGTAGCCGAGACACTCGATTCGGCTGCTGGGGGGATAGAACAGCGAGGTGCCGGAAAAGTTGCGGGGACTGTTGGGTTGCTTGCGGCAGGCTTGAGGTCTTTCCGACAATCGACTATGGTGCCAGGGGACGCAATGCGCGCTACGGAAATTGACGGTATGCCCCGAGCGAAGTAATGCCTGCCTCGCGCTCTGCGACAGCCGCAATTACGCGGAGCATACCCCTGAAGATCCAGCGATGTATGGGATAGAGCGTGTACCAATAGAGAAGCCCCGCTAATCCGGCAGGATCAAAAATTGCCGTTTGCCTAATAACGGAGCCTCGGCTGTTTGGTTCAACCTCGAACTGAAGCCACGCACGACCGGGCATTTTCATTTCAGCGGCTAGACTTAGTCGACGATCCGGCTCAAAGGTTTCCACTCGCCAGAAATCCAAAGCATCGCCCGCGGCCAGCGTGTGCGGATCTCGACGGCCCCGGCGCAGTCCTACGCCGCCTACCAGGAGATCCCAAAAGCCTCGAAACCACCACAGAAAATTAGCGAAGTACCAACCATTCGAACCTCCTATCCGCTGGATCGGAGCAAAAGCTAAGGCGGGTGGAACAGATACTTGTACTGTTCGAGAATCGACCAGCCTTGTCCCAAGCTGCACACCACCCCACGACGCTGGCTTTCCACCGGAGGAGAGAGCGTCTGACCAGCGAGTCAGAGCAAATTCCCGGTCTTCGTGGCGAAGAGCTCTCTCGATCGCTTCTCTCAGGCCTTTCGGCTTGATGGCAAAGGATGTCAATGCCGATGGGTCGCGCACCAGCGTCGGGTTGCGCATGCTGTCGATAAGCTTGCGGCCTATGCGAGCATAAATAGGAGTGACCAGGCCCAACCACAAACTCGATAAGCGAGGCGTCAAGACCGGAACCGAGATCATCCATCGGTGGAGGCCGCATTGCCGCGCATACTCTTGCATGATTTCGCCATAGCTCACCTGGTCGGCGCCGCCGATTTCGAATACGCGCCCCTGTTCCACCGGGAACTCGAGTGCTTCTATCAGGTAAGCAACCACGTCTTCGACGGCAATCGGTTGGGCCTTCACGTCAACCCAGCGCGGGCAGATCATCACCGGCAAGCGCTGTACCAAAGCGCGAATCATTTCAAAGGAGAGACTTCCGGAGCCAATCACGATCGAAGCGCGAAATTCGATGGTGGGGATTCCGGAACCCCGCAGGATGTCTGCAACCTCTTGACGGCTTCGCAAATGAGCGGATAGCGCTTGGTCCTGGTTTCCCAAGCCGCCCAGGTAGATGATGCGCCGTATTCCAGACTCGCGTGCAGCGTCGGCGAAATTTTGTGCGGCTTGCCGGTCTTCCTGTTCGAATTGACCGGAGGAACCCATGGAGTGAACCAAATAGTACGCCGTGTGTACTCCAGCCATCGCCGGCGCAAGCGAAGTGCGATCCAGGCAATCTGCTTTAACAACTTCCGTGGAGCGAGCGACTCTTGGCCTCAGGAAATCAGGGCGTCGAGCGAGGCAGCGAACGGGCCAACCTGCTTTCTCAAGTGCTTTAAGGAGGCGCCCTCCGATATAGCCTGACGCCCCCGTCAACAGGATGAGCGGGCGGTGATCTGCGCCCATTGGAGATCTCCTCATTCGGCCCTGACGTAAGAGCTACATGTTCTTTTTGAAGAGCCGCAGCAGCTTCATGCAGCGATTCGGGTCCCGCGAAAATTCGGCTCCCGTGAGCGGAGTATTTATGAAATCGGTGTAGCCGGGCGTCTTCGCGGCATTTTGGTCCGCTAGGTCGCGGAATCCCATGGACCAATCGGGAAAGAAGCGCTCCTCTGACGTGCCGCGCAGGAGGATGAGAACTCCTTTGTGTCTGGGATCGCGTTCGATGGTGCTGGCGAGTTTGGTCACAACTTCCTGCTCGCCTTCGAGGGCCTGCATGAAGTTGCCATCCTTGTAGAGAAGCATTCCGGTCACGCCGAGCTTGGCGTTCTTGGGACGAGATTGCTCCAAGAGCGCCTGAAGTTCAGGCTTGGCGAATGGTTGCGAGGCGGAACTCACATAGACGAGATGAAACATCGACGCACCTCTGCTGAACTTGGTCGGGGCGGTCGCGGTTGGAAAAGAACCGGCGGCCACGCGGGAAGGGTGAGTTTATTTTTAGCACATCGTGGTGGCGCGGGGCGCTGCGGAAGGCGAGAGAATGCTTAAACGACAACGCGCTGCCGCCGTTTTGGGCCTTTGGTCGTGGATCTCTGCGCCCGCCAAATCCGAAGTTAAGCTTGATTAACCGGGCAATCGGAAACTGATCCACTACCCGAAGGCGGACAGCGTTTATGTTGCGCCGCGCATCGTAGTAGACTGAGCCGGGTGATCCCGGGAAACTTTCTGTTTTCCGTTTCCATGACGCGGAGCCGGCGTGAATCAAAGGAGAGAGCTGATGCGACAGAAATGGCTGTTTTCGGCCGCACTGCTTGCGATTGCGCTTGTGACGGGTTGCAGCAGTAAATCCAGCGATGCGGCCCTCGTCACCAACATCCAGTCGCAGATGTTCGCGGATCAATTGCTGAAGAACGCGAATTTGCAGGTGACCGCGACCAAGGGTGAGGTGACGCTGACGGGCACGGTACCGAGCGACGCGGCGCACCTTGATGCATACAAGATCGCGTCCGAGACGCCGGGGGTCAGCAAGGTCAACGACCAGATCACCGTGCAGGAAGCGCAGGCAGTCCCGCCGGCCGAGCCCGCACCGGCACCGGCCGAAAAGCCCTCTCATGCGCGTAAGGCGCACATGAAAAGGCACGCTCCGGCGCAGGAAGACGAGCAGCTTGCGAGCAACACTCCACCTCTCGCACCGGAACCGGAACCTCCTACGCCGGAGCCGCCGGCGGCTTCGGCGCCTGCTCCTCAGCCGCCGCCTCCGCCCCAACCGAAGGACGTGCAGATTCCGGCGAGCACGATGCTGACGATCCGCATGATCGACGGCGTGGATTCATCGGTGAACCGCGCGGGCGAGATATTCCACGCGTCGCTTGAGAATCCGATCGTCGTGGACGACCAGGTAATAGTTTCCAAGGGCGCGGACGTCTACGTGCGCCTGGTAAACTCGAGTTCCGCCGGAAAATTCTCAGGCAAGAGCGAACTGCATCTTGAGCTCGTGAAGCTGGAATTCCAAGGGCGGTCGTATCCTATGGTGAGCAGCACGTATTCACTCACGGGCAGCTCGCGCGGCAAGGATACGGCCACGAAGGTCGGCGGCGGCGCTGTGCTGGGCGCGATCATCGGCGCGCTAGCCGGCGGCGGCAAGGGTGCGGCCATCGGTGCCGGCGTGGGCGGCGCGGGCGGCGGAGTCTACCAGGGAGCAACACACGGCAAGCAGGTGAAGATTCCCTCGGAGACCAAGCTCGACTTTCAGCTCGACCAGCCCATGACTGTGACGGTGATGCCACGGTCCACGTCCGGAGCGCAGTAGGGCGCGAAGGAAAGAGACATTCGGCGGGAAGCGGAGAAGAGGCCGCTTCCCGTTTTTTTTGCAAGCCGTCACAACCGCCGCCGGAATCTCGCCCACCGTAGGATGATCCGCAACATAAGAAAAACAATTGGATGGGTCTGCGCCCGGATGCTACGCTAGCGCCGCGTGGGGGTGGCTCGTTCCGGAATCCGGGGGCCCGATCGGCAATGAAAATTCTGGGTTTTTTGCTCCTGCTGGCAGGATGGGGAATCGTTTTGGCCGCCGTTGTATTGCTGATGGCGGAGGCGCCGCGAGCCGCCTTTGTGCTGGCCGGCACGGGCGTGGAAGCTTTGGGCCTGGCGCTCGTGATTCGGGCGCATCCGGCCCCGCGAGGTGAGCGGGAGTGATGCCTGTATCCACTCCATTTTTTTCGGACACTGCGGCGGCGTTCTGCGCGGCCTTTATTTTTATGATTCCACTGGCGATCGCCGGGCTCACGCTGATCAATACGGGCCTCGGCCGGACGCGCAGCGCGGCGCACCTGATGATGTCTTCGCTGTGCGCCGTTTCAATTGCGGCGCTCGTATATTTGGTCTGCGGATTTGCGTGGCAAGGCTTTGCCGGGCGTCCGGCACACGTGCTGACGGTCGGGGGTAAGGGATGGAATTGGATCGCCGCCGAACCCTTCTTCTGGCGGCACCTGGCGCTCGACGGCTCACCCGCATCGCTCGCGGCGTTGTTCGGAATGGTCAGCGTGGGTTTGGCGGCGATCATCCCGCTGGGCGCGGGCGCCGATCGCTGGCGGCTCAGCGGCATCTGTGCGTCCACAGTGCTGCTCGCCGGATGCACGTTTCCTCTGTTCGCGCACTGGGTGTGGGGCGGCGGATGGCTCGCGCAACTGGGCGAGAATTACGGGCTCGGCCGGGGCTTTGTGGACGCTGGTGGCAGCAGCACGATTCAAGCTGTGGGCGGACTGACCGCGCTTTCGATCGCATGGATACTCGGCCCCCGGCGCGGCAAATACACGAACGATGGAATGCCCAGTGCGATTCCGGGACACAACGCCGTGCTCGTGGTATTCGGATGTTTGCTGGCGCTGGCGGGATGGTGGGGACTGAATTCGGCGGGCGCTCTGTTGTTCAGCGGCGTGGGACCGGGAGAAACCGTGCGGATCGGGGTCAACACGATGCTGTCGGCGGCGGCATCGGCGTTGATGGCCGCGGTAATCACGCAGACGAGGTTTGGCAAGCCGGATGTGTCGCTGACGGCGAACGGATGGGTTGGCGGGCTCGCGGCGAGCAGCGCAACGTGCGCTTTCGTGAGGCCGGCCGAAGCGGCGGCGATCGGCATTCTTGCGGGGATGCTTGTGACGTTGTCCGTCGAATGGTTCGAGTTGCGAATGTCGGTGGACGATCCCGGGGGCTCGATTTCCGCGCACGCGATGGGAGGGCTCTGGGGCGTCCTGTCGGTCGGGCTGTTTGGCCGCGTCGCCGCGCCGAGTTCGGCCGGCGGGAACTCGGGCCAGTGGCTGGCGCAGGTTGTGGGGATTGCGACCCTGATCGGATTCGTGCTGCCGCTGACTTACGGGCTGAACTGGCTGCTGAACCGAATTCATCCGCAGCGAGTGGCGCCGGAAGGCGAGCACCAGGGAATGGACCTGCATGAATTGGGCGCAGGAGCTTATCCGGAATTCATCACGCACAGCGACGAATTCACGCAGCGCTAGGCGGTGCGCGGCGAACCCGCAGTGGCGTTAGCGCTTGGGCCACTCGAACCGGAAACCGAAACGAGCCGTGATGGGCAGGCCAAGCTCCGGGCCACCGTTCAGGGCGAAGAGATAACCTCTGTCCCGAAGATTTTCCGCAGCGGCAAAGATTTGAAATCCCTGTCTGATCGAGCGGGGCGTCGAAGTTGCGGGCGATATGCTATCTTGAGCGAAGGTTAGGGTGTTCTCTCTGAGTTGGAGGTCCGAATGGCATTGCCATTGCCGTCGCGGCGCCGCAGCGATCGCGTCTCGCTGACATTGTTGCTCGAAGCCTCCGGTACGGACAGCCAGGGGCGGGAGTTCAAACAGCCGGCGCGGACATTGATCATCAATCGCGGCGGCGCGGTGATCATTCTGGATCGCGAGCTCTTGCCCGAACAGCAGATTCACATTCAGCGGCAGACGCCGAGTGAATCCAAGCGCCACAGTGCCGTGCGCGTGGTCAACCAGTTCGGCCGGCAGCGAGACGGCTACCTTTACGGGATTGAGATACTCGATTCGGAGATGGACATGTGGGGAGTGGAGTTTCCTCCCGTCGCGGAGTCCACGGAAGCCGTGGCGCGCATGCTGCTCGAGTGCAACTACTGCCACAGCCGCGAGGTCGTCTACCTGAACGAACTCGAACTCCGCGGATTCGAAACGAACCGGGGAATCGCGCGACATTGCAAGATCTGCCGCGTGCCGAGCATCTGGACGCAAGCGCCGAACGAAGACGAAAAGAAGATCACGGCTCGCGCGGCGCGGCGGCCGCGCGCCGGCGAAGCCGCGGACGCCAACCCGCCCGACGTGGAGCAGAGGGAACGCCAGCGCATACGGCTGAAGACGCGACTCACGGCCTGCATCCGGCAGTCCGGCGCGGACGATGAGCTCGCCGTCTGCGAAGATATTTCGCCGATCGGAATGTGCTTTCGCAGCAAGCGCCGCTACGACGCCGACGCGCCGATCGAAGTGGCAGTCCCCTACTCGCCTGATGCCGCGAATATTTTCCTGCCGGCGCGCGTTGTGTATTCGGAGGAGTTGCCGAAGGCGGGATTGTTCCGGCACGGCACGGAATACCGCAGGGTGGGTCCCCGGTCTCGCTAGCGCCAATTCTGCTATTCACTTCGTCCTGGAAGACCCCGCCATCTGGAAAGAGCCGGAGAATGACGGCCCGAAAGGGGGTCGTTTCCATTGACGGGTAAGAGGCACACCGATCCTTTGTTTTGAATGAGTTACAGGCAATTCTACTCGGCAGCCATTGACGGGTAGATTCGCGACATTCGCCGAAGCTTCGACCGCGCAGGCTGCGACGCCAATCCGATAAGCCTCCAACCCCTTCCGATTCAGTTGTCAAAGAGCTATTTTTTCGAGCCCTCTTCGAGAGGGCCGGTAATCGTGTCGATTAGAAATGGTCGCCGCCGTCTATTTTCAAGAGCTTGCGGACGTTTCTAATCGCCAGTGTGTCGATTAGATTGCGCAAGGAAAAGGAATAGATCCCCTCTGCTCCCGATTGCGGCTTTTGTTGTTGGCAGTGGTCTACTGGTCGAATGGGGTCACAGGAGGACGACGACGCGCGGGGGACGGACCGGGGCCATCCCCGGTTGCCGGGGCCGTTTGTCTTTGTCGATGATGTTTTCTCGTTGCGCATCTACCTCGACGCTAGCACACGACAGCGGCATACGAAACTGTACCGAAGTACAGAAATTCAGGCGGAAATCTTGGTCTGCGGGGACATCAGGAAGCAGATGAGGTGGAGGAGGCAAAAAAGCGAAGGAAACGGCCGAGGCAGGAACGGCGAAAGGCAACGCTACCTCGCGCACCCTTCTGGGAAAACGAAGGGCTGCGGCACCCCGTCAAGTTCGTGCGCGGCTTGAATAAACTCGGGTGTGCGACGCAGTCATTCGCGACGGGAATTGGACAAATGCGAAAAATGTGAACCGGAGGGTCAGCCACCCGCCAGAGAAGCGGAGAGATAACTCTCGGCATCTACGTGAGATAAAGCGCCGATGGAATTTTTGCGCACCACAACCCCTCACAGGTTCACTCCTCCGCCAGATGAATCGTGGCGTGTTGTCTGTCGATGAGTGCTTCCCGACCAATAAGTTCGGACCGAGCATCGAATTTTGCTATCTTTACGATGTAATAACGGAAGTCTACGTAATCCAACCGATTCCAGTCAAAGTATCCAAGGAAATGCATCTCGGCTTCCCCTGGGCTGATGCGGTTCACCGGGTGATCCCAATAACCTCTAGGTTTATCGGGCCGGGGGTTCTGAATCATGATTGGGGCACCCTCGATCGACGGGACCACTTGGAAGAAAGGCATGGCATTCTCGAAGATGTCCTTCAATGGCCATTCTCTGGCAACCTTTCCCAACACGAGTTCGCCGAAGAGTATCCGCTGAATTTCATCAAACTGATCGACCGAATCCCAATTCCGAAAATCGGGATCTGGCCAAAACGCGGCATTCCAAACTGCACGTGCAGATATCCGATAGTGATCAAAGACACTACTGACGTCTTTCATTCAACGGCCCCCGCGGAACAGGTCGCCAGACGAAGCAGTTCACAGTCCTCGGACCCTTCTAATCGGATGGCATACGCAATCTGCATCTTGATGCCATTCAATCCACTTAAGTTGTGCAATCTTTGAGCCATGCCCGTCGCCAAACGTAATCCAATATGGAGAATCCGGAGGACACGGCTTGCATTTCCCGCACGGGCGGGTGGCCGATCCTTTCGTGTCGTGCGCATTGGCATTGGGGCGCGGGCGGATGATACCACACCATTAGTTGACGAGTGAGGTTACCGACCCCGGTGCGTGTGCCGCACCCCTTCCGGTGTTGAAGGGTGCGCGGGTCTCGAATGAAGCGTCGCCTGGAATGGGCCATCTGCACTTCCTATGTGCCACCCAACACTCTGCCACCCGGCGAGCAGCGCCCCTACGAAGTACGGATTACAGCGAGCCTCACGAACGAAGCCAAGGGCAAGCACGACAGATGCCGCGCTGAAGGCCGCGGCGCTACATCTAAACCTTAGCGTTAGCCGACGGAAATGGGGGCGCGCTCGCGGGCACGGCGCGCATGATAGTGCATCGAAATGTTCAAGTGGACGTTACCGCTGGGCGTTTCGAAGCAGAGGACGGTGGCTTCGGAGTCGCGCCCGGCCTTTGCGCACTGTTCCTCCGTGAGCACCGAGGGCGGAAAGACCTTGAAGTTAAAGCCGCGATCATTGAGCTGCGTGACCGCGTTGCCGATCACCATGTTGGCCAGCTCGCAGACGGTTTCGGGAACGATCAGCTCCGCCGGGTCCACTTCGCCGCCGCTAAGATAGCCTGCGGCCTGAGCGGCAGCGCGCGGCTCCATATCGAGAACGATGCGCCCCTCGATTTGCCCCTTGAAGGTGACGACCGCGGCGAGGCCCTTCCGCCGGTAGCCTTCCTCCTCCATCGTGAGGTCCACGATTTTCGGCGGAGCCTTCATCATCTCCGCGAGAACGGCGTCGAGCGAACCGATAAACGGCTGGATCAGATCCATTCTCATCGGGAGTTCTCCGCGGCTGCGACAGGAGCGGTGACGCCGTCGTCGTTGAGCACGTAGCGAACGATCTCGTAAAGAGCGTCCGGCTTGACCGGTTTTTGCACGAAATGGCGCGCACCTTTTTGGAGCGCGGCCAAAATGTTGTCCTGGTAGCCGACGGACGAGACCATGACGACGCGCGCTTCCGGGTGCTCCTGGACGATGCGCTCGACGGCCTCGATCCCTTCCATTTGCGGCATGGTGATGTCCATCAGGACAATATCCGGCTTCGTGCGAGCGTACTCCGTGATGGCCGTGCAGCCGTCGCCCGCTTCGCCCGCGAGATGGCCGCCGAACGACTCCACCATCTTCGCCAAGCTCTTGCGGGCAAAGACCGAGTCGTCCACGATCAGGTAGCGGACGGGCTGGTTATCCTTCTTGCGCGTCAGTGGTTCAAATTGCTTCATGACGATCTCCTTCGCGAAGCTCCCGCTTCGACAGACTCGGATACGGTGGAGCCCGCTGCGACCAGCTCATCCGGCGGGCGTTCGGGCAGACATTTGGATTGAAGAACACTTGCAAGACTGGAAAGCGAAACAATTCGTGCGGCAAAGCCGCGCTGGATCGCCGAGCGAGGCATGCTGTCCACGACGCACGTATCCGGGCTTTGAGCGATCGTGAACCCCCCGGCAGCCTGGATCGCGCCGAGGCCGGCGGCGCCGTCTTCGCCCATGCCAGTCATCAACACGGCGACAGCCTTGCTGCCGAATTCGTGCGCGACGGAGTTGAAAAGAACATCCACTGAAGGCCGGTGGCCATTGACGCGCGGCTGGTCCACAAGAATCACGACGTTGCCGTGCTCCATGCGCCGGACTCTGATGTGACGGTTACCGGGACAGATCAGGGCCCGCCCGGCGAGCAGCAAGTCTCCGGATTGAGCTTCCTTGACTTCGATTGCCGAAGATTCATCCAGCCGATGCGCGAACATCTCCGTGAATCCCTCGGGCATGTGCTGCACGACGACCAAACACCCCGGAAAATCCGCGGGAAGCTGGGAGAAGAGATATTGCAGCGCGTTGGGCCCGCCCGTGGAGATTCCGATGGCCACGATTTTCGTAGGCCAGCGCGGTTTCGTCGAAAAGCCGCGCGGTTTCTTGGGTTTCGGCGTCGGAACCGTGATGATCATTTTCGGCGCGCCCGACGCGGCGGCGACCTTGATCTTGAGCGCAAGCTCCGACGCGATCTGCTGGAGGCGGCCCAGCGCGGCGTCCTGCGGCTTCGTGACGAAGTCGAACGCTCCGAGCGAGAGCGCTTTCAGCGTGAGGGACGCGCCTTCCTCGGTGTGCGCGCTCACCACAATGACCGGAACGCGATGCTTGCCCGTGATCTGGCGCAGCATTTGGATGCCGTCCATGCGCGGCATTTCGAGGTCGAGCGTCACCACGTGCGGGCGCAGCTCTTCGATTTTCCGCAGGCCGATCAGGCCATCCATGGCGGTTCCCACGACCTCGATCGTAGGATCGTCGAGCAGGATCTGCGGAATGAGCTTCCGCATGAGAGCGGAGTCATCGACAACGAGCACGCGAAGTTTCTCGCTCATGCCGTAGCTCCCACCGCCGGGATTCGGGAAAGATGCGAAATCACGGCCGGAACATTCAGGATGAGCACAACGGTTCCGTCGCCGAGTATGGAAGCGCCGCTGACGAGCGGAGATGTGACGAGCTTGTCCTCGAGAGGCTTGATGACCAGCTCTTCTTCGCCCATCAGACTGTCTACCGCGAGACCGAACCGGCGGCCCCCACTGCTGATTACGATCACGAAAACGCGTTTGGCGCGCTCGCTGACGGCTCTGGGCCCGAGCCGGTCCAGCCGGACCAGAGTCAGGACCTGTTGACGCAGTTGGAAGACCTCGTGGTCGTCCACGCGATGGATGTCCGTCTCCATGATGCGCGTGATTTCCGCAACGGAAGTTAGGGGTACCGCGTACCGGCGGCCGTGCACGCGAAACAGAAGCGCCTGAATGCTCGCCAGCGTGAGAGGCACGAGGAGGCGGAACGTGGTTCCCTTGCCGAACTCGCTTTCGAGCTCGACGGACCCTTTCAGGCTTTCGAGCGACGCTTTGACGACATCGAGCCCGACGCCCCGGCCGGAGATTTCCGTCACTTCGTCCGCCGTGCTGAGACCCGGAGCGAAAATCAGTTGAAGCGCTTCGGCGTCGTTCATTTGGAGCGTGTCTTCGGCGGAGACAATGCCGTTTTTTACGGCGCGGCGAAGGATCTTCTCGCGGTCAAGTCCGCGGCCGTCGTCCGAAATCTCGATGACCACCTGATCACCGTCGTGATAGGCATTCAGCCGGATCGTGCCGCGAGAAGGCTTTCCGGCGGCTTGGCGCTCGGTGGCCGACTCGATGCCATGGTCGGCGGCGTTGCGCACCACGTGGGCGAGCGGTTCAGCCAAAGAGTCGAGAATGCTCTTATCGAGGTCCGTGTTCTGCCCCGCGACCTCGAGAGCGATATCCTTGTTGCGCAGCCTGGCGACGTCACGCACGATTCGCGGAAAGCGCCGGAAGAGCTGCTCGACCGGCACCATGCGAATCTTCATGACGGATTTCTGCAGCTCACCCAGCACGCGCGACTGAAAGGCCAGCGCATCGGAAAACTTTGCCCGGAGCGGGTCTTTCACATTCCGGCGTTCGAATTCGGCGATCGCGCGTTGCAGCATGGATTTCCCGATGATCATTTCGCCGATCAGATTCATGACCGCATCGATCCGGCCGGCATCGACGCGCAGCGTGTTCTCGACGGTGGCATGGGCGAGGCCGGCCGATGCGCCGTGCTCGTGCGTTTCTTCGTCCGCGGCACCGGAGGAAGCAGCCGTTCCGGACTTGACGCCGGCTGCAACCGCGGCTGCTTCCGACTCGAGAAGGATGTCCAATAGATCGCGGGCCGCCGATTGCGGAGGGGGAATCCTGTTCACCGAGATTCGTTGCACAACCGCAGGCACCTGGCAGCGGCTCCGGATCCAGTCGGGAGACTGCGCACTCGACAGCGCCGCTTCGATCAACCGCACCTGCTCCGCCGGCGCTTCGGCTTCGGGGCGGATCGCCAGGACCTTGCCGGCGCCACCGAGGGCTTTGCGGGCGAGTTCCAAGGCGGCGGCCGGGAGCGGAATGTCCGGCTGGATGTGCAGCGCGACGTTGTAAATCGATTCGCCGCGGCCGAACGCTTCGGCAATCACGAGCCGCTCGTACTCGGTCCATTCGAACCTTGCTTCCGACGCCGGGTCCTGCGGCTGCACGGCGGGCTTGCCGAGGAGACCGTGGATATGCTCGCGCAGGGCGCCGCCCGAGGGAGGCTGGAGGTTGTTCCGATAGGCCGCCAACATTTCGTGGAACGTGTCCGCAGCCGTCAGAACAACCTCCGCGATCGGGCCCGCGTTTCGCTCCGCCAATTCCGGCGCGAGGACGTTTTCCAACTCGTGGGCGAGCTCGCTGAGTTGACGGAAACCGCAGGCGGCGGAATCGCCTTTGAGCGTGTGGACTGCGCGGCGGACGCGGCGGAGCTGTTCCGTGTCGCTCGGACGCTCTTCGAGCGCGAGGCCGGCCTCGTTCATGTTCTGGAGAATCTCCTCGGCGCTCTCGAAGAAGAGGTCGCGAAGTTCGGCGGCGTGATCGTCGGAGAGAAAAGTCACTGCGGCGCCTCGATTCGCTGATAGACCGTCGCGTTGTTCTGGTGGATCATGTGAAACTTGGTCGTCAGCCCGAAGAGGCTTTCGGCGTGCCCCACGAAGAGATAGCCCTCGGGGTTGAGACAGTGATGGAACTTGTCGGTCAGCCGCTTCTGTTCGGCTTCGTCGAAATAGATCATGACGTTGCGGCAGAAAATGGCGTCGTTGCGGTGCGGCAGGTACTCGGTTTTCAGGTTGTGAAAATCGAACTGGACAAGGTTTTTCAGCGCCGCTTTCACGGCGTATTTGTCGCCGACCTTATCGAAGTAACGCAGGCGGCAGGTGTAGTCCACGGGCTCCATTTGGGCTTCGTTGTAGACTCCCTGCTGGGCCGTGAGCAGCGCAGAGTAGTTGATGTCGGAAGCCAGGATTTCCACTTTCCAGGGCGGCGGAATCAACGGCTTGGGCGTCGGCATGTCAAAAGGCAGCGGGTTCCGCAGATAGTAGTAGGCGAGCGCATCGCACACCAGAATGGCGAGCGTGTAGGGCTCCTGGCCGGTCGAGCAGCCGGCGCTCCAGATGCGCAGGGACCAGTCGCGGCGTTCCTGCTTCCGCTTCAGGATTTCCTCGAGCACGACTTTCTGAAAGAGATCGAGCTGGGGCCGAATTCGGAAGAAGCTCGTTTCGTTGACGGTGAGATTTTCGAGCAGCGCGGCGAGTTCCGTCTTGCCTTCGCGGCTGGTGAGCAGCCGGTAGTAGCTGTAAAACGAGTCCATTTGACACGCTTTGAGGCGGCGCTGCAGGCGGTCGCGTAGGAAATGCGTGCGGCGCTCGTCGAAATACATGCCGCATTCCTGGTAGACCAGGGTCTGCAAGAGCTTCAATTCCGCGTCGGTGAGTGGCACCGGCGTAGTAAGTGTGGCGGACATTCGTCCCTCGTTGATGATTTCTGACCCGGTCTAGAACTCCCGCGCCGCGGCGCCGGCGGGAACTGCGGCGGAATCGGCCACTTCATCAAGGCGGCGCAACTCTCCCCGCTGCAAGATACGGTTCAGGTCCAACAGCATCACGAGCCGCCCTTTCAACTTGCCCACGCCCGTGATGTAGTTGAGGTCACCTTCCTGGAAAATGTCATGTGGTTGTTCGATCTGCGACGGAGGAATCCGCAGCACCTCGGAAGCGGAGTTCACTATCAGGCCGATGGCTCGCGACTCGAGCTCGACGACGACGATGCGGTTCTTCTTGTCCGGCTCGAACGATCGCTCGCCGAAGCGTTTGCGCAGGTCGACAATTGGAATGATCCGTCCACGCAAGTTGATGACGCCTTCGATGTAATCGGGTGCATTCGGAACAGAGGTGATTTCCGGAACCCGGACGATTTCGCGCACGATCGAGATGGGCAAGCCGAATGTCTCTCGCCCGATCCGAAACCCTACGATTTGGAGTTCCTTGTCCATGATGGTTGCGCGCCTTTTCAGGACCGGACGAGTTCAGCGTACTCCGCATGGCTACGCCGCTCCGGAGCAGGCGCCATCCGGCGGGGTGAGGGGCGACGCGTGTCTGGGTGGGCTTCATCGAGCGAGAAGCGGTCCATGGAATCGAGCAGTTCGCGGGAGAGCTTCGACATCTGCTCCGCCGTGGCGGCCAATTCGGTGGAACTCGACGTGGATTGCTGCACGAGTTCGCGCATCCTTTCCATTGCACGCACCACGGCCTGCGCTCCGGAGGCTTGCTCTTCGACGGAAGAGTTGATCTCCTGCGTGATTTCGGTCAGGCGGGTCGTGGCTTTTGCGATCTGCGCGGACCCATTCGATTGCTCCATGGTGGCCGCGCCGATCTCCTGCGAGAACTTGTAGACTTCCGAGACGACGTCCGCGATCTTGTCGAGCGCCAGGCTGAGGTCTTTATTGAGATACAGGCCTTCCTGGACCATGGTCGTGCTCTTTTCCATGTTCTCGACGGCTTCGCGCGCTTCCTTCTGGATTCCCTGAATCAATTCGGAGATTTCCTTCGTTGACTGGGTGGATTTCTCCGCGAGCTTCCGGACTTCCTCCGCAACCACGGCGAAACCAAGTCCGTGTTCGCCGGCGCGGGCGGCTTCGATCGCGGCATTGAGCGCAAGCAAGTTGGTCTGCTCGGCAAGATCGTCGATCACCTCGATGATCTTGCCGATATCGTCGGCGCGGCGCCCGAGAACATCGATGATCTCCGCGGAGGCCTGGATTGCCTTACTGGTGCGATTGAGGCCTTCGGTGGCCTTGTCCATGGTGACCATGCCGGTCTGCGCTTCCTCGCGGGAACGATGGGAAATGTCCACGAGAAGCTTGGCGGTGTCCGCCACGCGCTGGATGGAAGTCACCATCTGGTCGATCGAGGCGGAGGTTTCGGAGACACTGGAAGCCTGGACTTGCGTGTTCTTTACGACGTTCTGCACGTTGATGCTCATCTCGTGCATGGTGCTCGTTACCTCGTCGATCGCCGAAGCCGCCTGAACGCTGACTTTGGCGGATTCGTCCGAGGCGGCGGCCATTTGTCCCGCGCCGCTGGCGACCTGAGAGGCGCTGTCGCGAACCTGACGGACCAGATCGCGGAGGCCGTGCGTCATTCGCGCGAACGCTTTCGCCATCGTGTCCTGCTGCGATCTGGGCTGGATGGCGACGGACAGTTCACCCTCGGCGATCGCGGCCGAGACGAAGGCCATTTCCTTCAAATGAACGATCATCTTGTTGAAGTTTTCGGCGAGTACGCCCACTTCATCGCCGCGATGAATGTCGATCGTCTGGTCCAGGTCGCCCGAATCGCCAATCCGCCCCGCGACTTCGATCAGGTGGTGCAGCGGACTCGTGATCGACTTCGCCGTGTAGAACGCAATCAGCCCGCCGAGCACGACCGCGATCAGCGTGCCGACGGTGGTCATGATGGCGCTCCACAGTGTCGCGGATGCGGAGGACGCGTTCGATTCTTCCTGCGCTTTGTTCACGGAGCGGCTGGCCTCGTCGAGGACGGCCGTGGACTTGTTGACCCAGGAAGCCGGATCGTGCTGGAGATAGACGATCTGCAAGTCGGACACAGTGGCGTCACCGGAGTCCACCTGATGCCGTTTGGCGATCAATTCCTTCGCGAAGTTTTCGGCCCAGTCGTGTTCGTTTTGTTCGACCTGCGTCAGCGCCGACCGGAGCTCCGGATCGTTGGCCTTTGATTCGCTTTCCTTCAGGAGATCCTGAAGTTCGCTGATTCCTCTGTTGGTCTTGTCCTGGTCGCGCAGATCGCCACTCAGAAGGTAGTTACCGAGGGAGAGGCGGTTTTCGATCACCTTGTAGCGAATGCTTTCGATCACCTGCACGTCGGCCAGGGTGGCCTTCACCGCATCGCGCGCGCTGTATTGGCGCACGACGGCGAAGACGTTGATAACGAACAGGAACACGATGATGGCCAGGATGGCGCCAAATCCGCAGTACAGCTTCTTGCCAATCGTCATTGTGAAAAGCCTCCACTCCCAGCCACAGCTATCGTCTCTAAACTGCCGACCGCGCCTAGCTTTGTCCGTCGAATTCGAACTCGATGACTTCCGTGGTGTCTTTTGCCGCTGGTTCAAAGCGCCATTTCTTGAGTGCGTCGAGCGCCGCATTCACCAGCAATGGACTGCCCCCGATGACCTTTGTGCTCAGGACATGGCCGTCCGCCGCGATGGTCGTTTCGATCTTGACCTTGCCAGTGACGTTCATCTGTTTCGCGAGCGTGGGGTATTCGGGAACGGTCTTGCTGCGGACCTTGCGTTTCCCTGCATCGGTCGAAATGTCCTGTGCGGAGGTCTTCAGCGTCACCGCTGCCGATCCTCCTAGAAGCAAGGCCAACCCCAGTCCGGCGATCCAGAACCTAGGCTTCATACGCACCTCTCCTCCCGAGGGAAACTCCCACAACAGAAAATGCACGAGGGATGCCATGAACGCGGGCTCATTTGCGACGGCTAACTTAATCCGCAACAGGCTGATATGAGAGTAGTTGTGGAATGCAGACGAACCCTGCTCCGGCTTCGGCGCTCGCCTTCCCGTCTCAAGGCTCGCACCGAGGCCGTTTTTAGGTCTCAGGTTGCGACGGGACCGGATTAGCGCTTACAGCAACCCGAAGAGGAGCACTTCTTGACTCAAAATGAGATGAAACCGTAACGTCATCCTGTATAGGCGGAGCGCGCGCAAGCCCCTGATCCTCCATGCGTGCACTAAAACATATCCGGGAAGTTCCTGTCCGTGTCGATGGCTCTCTCGAGAGCCTGTTGGCGCAGTTTTCCACCACCACACTGGAACTGAACCCATCTCTCGGCGCCACAGAGTTTGCCCGGCGCCTGACGGCCCGCGCCGCGGAACTGCTTGGGGCGCGCACAGCTGTTCTCAGCCTCAGGCACGCCGGGGAGAGCGAGTGGGAAATCGCCGCGCTCACCGGACCGGCACAGCGCTGGGACCGCCCCGTCCAGCAACACCTCGCCGATGTTTTGGCCGAACAGGCCGTTGTCTCGGCTGTTCCTCTTCGTTTTGGCGCCGGGGCCCACATTTTGGGCCGTGAACTCTCCGAAACGTTGGCGTGGCGCGAAGTGGTTCTCGTGAGACTCGCCGGAAGTGACGACGTACTGCTCGGCGTGTTGTGTCTTGCGGATTTGGGGCGCGATCTCTCCGCGATCGAGCAGAAGCTCCTTGAGGCTCTTGCTGGCCACGCTTCGGTGGCTCTGGAGAACGTGCGTCTATTTTCCCGGATCGAGCGTTCGCGAAAGCAGTGGGTCGAGGACATCGACGCCATTTCCGATTTCATTGTCGTCCACGACAAGATGGGGCGAGTGCTGCGGCTGAACCGGGTTCTTGCGGACCTTCTGGGCGCGCGTCCCGCGGAGATGGTCGGCAAGAACATTGGCAGACTGGAACTGCTCGGATCCCCGGCGCAACTCGAGCGCTGCCCGTTCTGCCGCAATTTGCAAGCGGCACACGAAGAGTTCGTTCATCCCACGGGCGAACGGACGTATCTCGTCTCCACATCGCGCGTCCATGGCGAGGACGAGGAGATACGGACAATCCACGTCCTGAAGGACATCACCGACCGCCGCGAGGCCGAGCGCCGCTACCGGCGCGAGCGCGATTTCAATCGAAACATCCTGAACAACACGCAGAGCATGATCCTCGTGCTCGATACCGCAGGCCTCGTCAGTTACGCCAATCGCCGCTGCTTCGAAGCGGGCTATCGCGAGCAGGATCTTTTGGGCCGCCCTCTCGCGGAGATAGTTTCGCCCTCGCGGCGCCCCATTTTCGAGGAGGCGCTCGAGCGCACGCTTCAGGGGGCGGCTGTCGATAACCTCGAGATTCCAATCTTGCGTGGCAACGGCGCCGCAGGACAGTTTTCGATCAGCCTGAGCCCGATGCGCGACGAGCAAGGCGAGATCAACAGCATCGTCGTCGTGATGGCGGACATCACAGACGCCGCCGATCTCCAGGCGAAACTGATGCACACCGAAAAGATGGCGGCCCTGGGGCAACTCGTCTCCGGCGTGGCGCACGAAGTGAACAATCCCCTTGCGGCTATTGTGGGCTTCACCGATCTTCTGCTCGAAAACCCGGCGATCCCGGGGGAAGCGAAGGAAGACTTGCGCGTAATTTTTCAGGAAGCGCAGCGGACCCGCGTGATCGTTCAGAACCTGCTCAGTTTTGCGCGCCAGATGCCGGCGCAGCGCGAGCCCGTGCGGGTGAATGCCGTTGTCCGGCAGACGCTCAAGTTGCGCGCGTACGACTTCTCAAACCACGGCGTCGAAGTCGTGGAGTCCTACCAGGAAGACTTACCGCTGACCATAGGGGACCCGCACCAACTGCAGCAGGTTTTTCTCAACATCCTGAACAACGCCTACGACGCCATCCAGGAGACCGGCCGCGCGGGGAAAATTGAGATCGCGACGTTGGATCGGCAAGGTCAAATCGAGATCGCGTTCCGCGATAACGGTTCCGGAATCTCCCACGCAGAACGCATCTTTGATCCGTTCTTCACCACGAAGGACGTTGGCAAGGGTACGGGGCTGGGGCTGAGCATCTGTTACGGCATCGTTCGCGCGCACCGCGGTGAAATCATTGCCCGGAACAACGCGGACGGCGCGGGCTGCACGTTCCTGGTGCGATTACCCGTGGTGACGCAGGCGGCCGAACTCCTGACCGCAGAAGTGGCCGGTCAATGACGCCGGACACTACGCTATCCGCCGTGCGGCCGCGGATATTGTTGATCGAAGACGAGCCTTCCGTGATCGCGTTTCTTCGCGCGGCGCTTGAGCGGCGGGGATACGAGGTTGTGCCGTCTTCTTCGGCGGCCAGGGGCTTGCAGTTGCTGGCTTCGGGCGATTTTCAGGGTGTGATTTCGGATTTCCGAACGCCGGGCGGAGTGAACGGCGCCGACGTACGCGATTGGCTGCGGCAGAACCGGCCCGCTCTGGCCAATCGCATGATCTTCATCACGGGCGATACGGCGAGTGACGAAACTATCGCCCTGGTGGCGCAAGCCGACACGCCTTGCGTCGAAAAGCCTTTCCGCGTTCAGGAGCTTCTGGCCGCGGTTGAGAGAACGATAGGGAAACCATGACAGACGAGCTGCGCCTTCGCTTTTTGATTGTGGATGACGAGCAAAGTATCCGCCGGCTCTGCATGACGGTCGGCCAGGGTTTGAATTTCGTTTGCAGCGAGGCGGAAACGGCCGAAGCGGCGCTCGAATCGGTCGAAACGGCTCCACCCGACATCGTCGTCACCGATCTGAAGCTGCCGAACCTTTCCGGCGCGGACCTGCTGCGCAAGATCAGAGAGGCGTCGCCGCATACCGAAATCGCCATCATGACAGGGCACGGTTCGATCGAATCAGCCGTTGACGCCATGCGGCAGGGGGCCTACGACTACATCGAGAAACCGTTCCGCGTCGAGAGGCTGCGCCAACTCCTGCAGCGCATGGCTGAGAAGGTGCGCCTGGTAACCGAAAATCAGTTCTTGCGCGAGCGCGTCAACACGGAAACGCAGCTCGAGGGGATTGTCGGCACGTCCGCGAAGATTCAAGACGTGTTGCGCCTGATCTCGCGCCTGAAGGACACACGCACGCCCGTGCTGATCACGGGCGAAAGCGGCACGGGAAAAGAGCTCGTCGCGCGAGCCATCCATTTCCGCGGTCCTCTGGCGCAGATGCCTTTTATTGCGGTTGATTGCGGCACGCTGGTCCCGACGCTGATGGAAAGCGAGCTCTTCGGGCACGAAAGAGGGGCTTTCACCGGAGCGGTGAGATCCAAGCCCGGACTATTTCAGGCTGCAAACGGGGGTTCGATCTTCCTCGACGAAATCGGCGAGTTGCCTCTCGAGATGCAAGCCAAGCTGTTGCGCGTCCTCCAGGAAAAAGAGATTCGGCCGGTCGGAAGCAACGACAAGATCCCGGTCGACGTCCGTGTGATCGCCGCGACGAACCGCGATCTCGAAGCGGCTTATCGCGCCGGGACTTTCCGCAAGGATCTTTACTTCCGCTTGAATGTGGTGACGGTCCACCTGCCAGCCCTGCGCGAACGCCGCTCCGACATTCCGCAGCTCGTGCACTGTTTCCTGGACCGCTACGCGCCGGGCGAGAGCATTCAGATCGATCCTTCGGCGATGAAGAGCTTCCTGCAATACGATTGGCCGGGAAACGTGCGCGAACTCGAGAACTGCATCGCGCGGGCGGTGGCACTGGGCGCTCACCGCATGATTGATGCCGTGGATCTCCCGCCCGCGATTGCCCGCGCAAATGATTCGGCACTGACGCGGGAAGACGGAGCCGAACTTTCGACGACGGCGCTGGCCGACCTCGAACGCATAACCATCCTTCGCGTCTTTGAGCAGGCGGGTGGCGACAAAGCCCTCACAGGGAAGATGCTCGGAATCAGTCGCGCCACGCTCTACCGAAAACTCAAGCGGTACAACATCCCGTTGCGCTCGTCGCACAGGCATCTCGTCGAAACGGTATCCTGAGCCGCCTTGAGAGCGCCGCAATCTGCCCTGCGACGAGTTTCTCGAACCTTCCATTCGGCGCGCGCGTGAGACGCATCTGTGTCAGCCTGAGACGCCGCCAGGGGTTGCGCTTCGAAGTGACCAGAGCAAACGTAAGAGTGCAAATCACTTAGGATTCCTCGCGCCAGAAAATCTTTGGCTGCCCTCGTGCAATCTTTCAGCGGAGTCAGTGTTTGCCCCCATTCGGCGTTGCTCTGCCGGAGCGGCCCGGGCGAACCGAATGAACTTAAATGACGAAAGGAAACGGACCCTGTGCAGCATGAAACCGTTGTCGTCACGGATGTTGCAGAACAAACGAGCGTCGAGAAGCTCGCGCAGCTCTTTCCCAGCGCTTCGCCGGTTCGAATTCCGGTGCGCGTCACCACGTTAAGCGCCGGGCGCCGTCGCTTGCAGGAGCAGACGGTGATCGCATTCGGCACGGCGCAGGAGGTCCTCTTCTCTTCGACCTTACCGCTTGAATTCGAGGATCGTGTCCGCCTTGTGAATTCCGATGGCTCACTGGACGCACGTGCCACCGTCGTCGCCGTGCGGTATCACGGGGGAGGGAAGGCCGTCGCGGCGCGCTTTGTCGGTGAAGTCGGGAACTGGATCATCAAGCCATGACGCCGAAAACACCGGGCGCCACCATGAACGCCGAGGTTCGCGGGGAGAAACCCGTCATCGGCGCCCCAGGCGCGTCCGATTTTGCAGCACAATGGGCGGAGGCGCGGCTCGTCTATCCGCTCTACGCCGGGCTCGCAACACAATTCAATCTGGCGCCATTGCCGTATCCGCCCGGCGAACTTCCGCCGGCGCGTCCGACGCGCAGCATGTTCGATCAGCTTTTGCTGTGGCTGGTCGCGATCGACAGTGCCGTGCTCGCTTATCAAATGCGCCAGCTTCCGCCCGAAATCCTTAACGCCAGCGAGGCATCTCTCCGCGCGCTGATTCAGCGCCAGCTCAGAAAAGCGGACAAGACGGAGGCCGATCGCGACAAGATCGACTTGCTGCTCGTGCAATACTTCGCGATGTGCGCACCCGAACAGCTGTATCGGAAGGAGATCACGCTCGATGACGTGGCCCGCACGCTGCAGCCTGTCCTCACCGAAGCCGATGCGACGCCGCTCGAATGGTGTGAACCGCTCGAAAAGATTCTCGACAAGCTCGAACATTGCCATAGCCTGCGCGACCTTTTGGAAGACGGCCTCATGGAGCAGGGACGCCTGCTGAAGGATTCAGCAGGCTGCATGTTTTACGATCCCGCCGCGCTCGTGGCTTTCTGCCGCTTTAATTTCCTGTTGCGTCGCGCTTTCATCCGGATGCTGCACGCGGATTTGAAAGCCGTGCGAGAGGCGATCGAGTCCCTGAACACGCGCGGCATCAAGACGGTCGATTGCCGCGGCGCCGGTTTCTCGGCCGCCGAAACGCCGATGCAGCTCCGATTCTTCTGCGAGAACTGGCGGCAGCCGTTCCAGAAGGACTACACGGAAAGCTCAGTAACTCACTCGCTCGAACAACTGCTGGCGCTTCGCGCGGACGTCGAAGACGCGCTTGCCCGGGCGCAATCCGACACTGGCGCACAATCCATCGCGCCACCGATTGTCCCCGCGCTCATCGCACAACCCGCGCCGGAGCCCGCGAAACCTCTTTCGGAGCATGAGCAGCCGGCCCAGGCGCCTGCGGTTTCGGCAACTCCAACAGCGCCCGCAAAGACTGCGGAGCCTGCCGCAGATGCCCCGGCTTCGTCAGCCGACGCTCTGAACCCCGAGAAGTGCCTCGAAACAATTTGGGAGCAACTGATTGCCGCTCCGCCTGCGCGCGGACGTTCGATGTCCACGGTAGTTCTGCAGGATACAAAGGTTCTGCTTTCGTCTTGGGAAGTAGCTGCGTTCGTGAGTGAAGGCGGGCAGGAATCGGAGGACTTGCGGCGGGCCGTTGTCGCGCGCGCCTTGCTGGCGGTTGCCACGGACCGGCGCAAACACTCGGGGGACGAAAGCGCCCTCACCTCGGCGCTTGCACTCTCACGCAACGAGGTTTCCTATTTCCATGGCCGCATCGAGCAGGCAAAGCGCTCGAAGAACACCGAAGCCGCCGTGAACCTCGGTATCAGCACGAAACGCCTGCTCTCCTTCATGGAAGAAGCGGAAAAACTCCGATCGTGAGCCGAAAAGCTGATCCGCGGAAAGGAGCAGCGCCACACTTGAGCCATGCGAGTGTCCTGATCATCTCGGACGATACGGATTTCGCGCGCACTATCGCGGCGCGCTGGCAGGCGGAGCGGCACGTCCCCGAAATCACGTTGGTCACGAGCGATGTCAGGCATCCCGCGAATCCGCCGGGATACGATCTGGTCATCGTCGGGCCGGTTCGCAGCGGGAAACTGTCCTCGATCCTTTCTGGCATCGGCGGTTTGCCGGGCGCGGCAGCGGTGCATGTCACCGAGGACGAGAAGAGCATCGCATCCTTGGCCGCGGAGCACCCGCACTTGCTGGTCATTCCGCGCCGGGATGAATGGGTTCAGACGTTGATTCTCGTGTCGACCGAGGCGTTGCGCCGCGTAGAAGCCGTAGGACGTGCCCAACGTGCGGAGCGCCTCGCGCTGGCGTGCCAGCGTCTTGCGACCCTCGGGCGCTACATGCTCGACGTGCGCCCCAGCGTCAACAACGCGTTGACCTCGGTCCTGGGCAACGCCGACCTCTTGTTGTTCGAGCCGGGGCGAGCCTCGAGCGAGAGCCGCGAGCAGATTCAGGCGATTCACACGATGGCGCTGAGGCTCAACGAGATCATGCAGCGATTCTCATCCTTAGCGACCGAAATGCAGGCCGGTGAGAAAGAATCTCAGGCTGAGACGCCGACCACGTCGTGGGCTGGGCGTGAATAGAGCCTTGTGGCCGTAATTGTCAGGAAACAAAAGAGGTGCGGGCACGCTGCGTCGTGGGAAAGAGCGCCGCAAGTGGCTGCGTATTTGCATTTCTTTCGTCGGATTCGAGCGTGGAGGTGTCGGTGGTGAAGAAGGTTTTGGTTGTGGACGACTCGCAAGCGGAAATCCGTCTGCTTCAATCGGTTCTGCAGCAAGGCGGCTTTCATTCGGTCGCGATTTCGGACCCGACGAAGATCGAGGAGACGATTGAGGAAGAGCGGCCCAACGTCATTCTGCTGGACGTGGTGATGCCGCGTCGCAACGGGTTTCAGGCGTGCCGCGAACTCAAGAGCCAGGAACACTACTCGCAGATTCCCGTGATCCTCGTGACCTCGAAAGCGACGCCGAGCGACCGCTACTGGGGTGAGCAGCAGGGCGCGAACGCGTACGTCGCGAAGCCGTTCACGCCGGAGGAACTGCTCAGTGCCGTGAGGAGATTTGCTTGATGGGCGAAATCGAAAACACGGCATCGGCTGCCGGAATCGAAATCGGCGAATTCCTCGAGAGCGAAGTCTCCGCGGAGGAGCGGCGCCCCGAGCGGCAATACTGCGTTTTCCGCGCGGGCCGCGAGCGATTTTGCCTTTCGGTGCTCGAGGTCGAAGAGGTCGTGGACTGGCCGATCGTGACCCGGATTCCGCTGGCGCCCTCGTTCCTGATGGGCGTCTTCAATCTTCGCGGAACGATCGTGCCGCTGATGGATATCGCTTTCACGGAGGGCCGCCGGCCGGGCCTCTTGCCGAAGCATGTGGTGGTTGCCGCCATCAAAGGCGACGCGCATCGCGAGGATCTGCGGCTCGGCATTGCCGCCGACGAAGTGATCGGGACGTACTCGGCGACCGAAGACGCGCTTCTCGATCAGGCGCCCGCGGAAGTGCCGCATTGCCGCGGAATGCTGCGGCACGACGACCGCCTGGCGCTTGCGATCGATCTGCGGCGATTGACGGACGTTTTCCCGGTGCCGGTGATTTGATGCCGCGCGATTACTGTTCTTTTGAACGCCCAAGTTCCTGGGGGAGGAAGTCATGAAAGCTCGCTTGAGCACGACAATTTGGTTGCTGGTCTTCTGGGCGGCGCTGGCGCTGTTCGGAGTCCTCGGGCTCGCCTATCACGCCGGCAAAAACTCGGGCGGGCTATCCCTGCTCGAAGCGCCTTCGCTGCCCGGAAGCGCGAGCGGACCTCTGCTGGGCGCCGTGGTGTTGGCGGTGGCTGCCGCACTGTCGCTCGTGTTCGTGTTGAGGAAGCGGGTTCTTAAGCCAGTCGGTGACATCACGAAAGTGTCCGAGCGCCTAGCGGCCGGCGACTCGCGCGCGCGCGCGGACATCGTCACCGACGACGAATTCGCGCTCATCGCGGAGAACCTCAACCGCAGCGCCGCAAAGGTCGCTCAGGCCGTGAACAACCAGCAAGCGCAGGAATCGCTCCAGCGCAGCATCACCGAACTGCTCAACACAATCAACCAGGTGGCGCGCGGTGACCTCACGATTCGCGGCAAGGTGACCAACGACGCCCTCGGAAACATCGTTGATTCCGTGAACTTCATGCTCGACAATTTCACGAAGGTTCTCGAGCGCGTCCGCAAGGCTGCGATCGACGTCAGCGCGAGCGCCACGCAGATTCTCGGGGCGGCCGACGACATGACGGCCGGCGCCACGCAGCAGGACCAGGAAATCACGAACACGTCCTCCGCCGTCGAAGAGCTGACCGTATCGATGAAGCAGGTGTCGAACAACGCCGAGGCCAGCGCCGAAGCGGCCCGCCGCGCGCTCGACGCCGCCGAGCAGGGCAACCGCGCCGTCAGCGATACGCTCGAGGGTATGCAGCGAATCCGCGCCTCCGTGCAGGCCACCGCGAAGAAGATCAAATCTCTCGGCGACCGCTCGCTCGAGATTTCGGAGATCATCAACGTGATCAACGACATCACCGAGCAGACCAATCTGCTCGCGCTCAATGCCGCCATCGAAGCGGCTCGCGCGGGCGATGCCGGCCGCGGGTTCGCCGTCGTCGCCGACGAAGTCCGCAAGCTCGCCGAACACTCCCGCAGCGCGACCAAGGACATCGCCGCGCTCATCAAGGCCATTCAGGCTGAAACGAACGAGGCCGTCGTGGTCATGGAGGAGGGCACGCGCGAAGTGGAAGTCGGCGCGAGCCTGGCCGATCAAGCCGGCAAGGCGCTCGAAGCCATCTCCAGCGTCGTTCGCCAGTCGGCCGAGCTCGTGCAGGAAATCTCGCTCGCCTCGAAGCAGCAGGTGCGCGGCACGGAAGGCGTGGCCAATGCGATGCAGATTATTTCCGGCATCACTCGCCAGACCACGCAGGGAGCACGCCAGACCGTCGCCACCGTCGGAAACATGGTCCGGCTCTCCGAGCAGCTCAACGAGGCGCTCGCGCAGTTCCGTTCGTCGTCGGCGCGTTCCGTCGACGCGGCACCGGCAGCGCCTCTGGTTTCACCGGCACACGCGGCGGACGACGCCCGGCCCGTCGCGCCGGTAGGGGCGCTTCGCTGACGGCGACCCTGCGGTTCACTCGCGAATTCGCCGGAGCTGAACGCCGACCATGAAACCGCATCCCGTCACGACCGCACACCTCGCCGAGTCCGAGTTGGCCGAGATTCGGACGCTGATCGAGCATCGCTCCGCGATCCTGTTCGATTCTTCGCGCGAGCGATTCTTCTCGTCGCGCATCCGCGAGTACGTCGAGGAAAAAAGCCTGGCAAGCGGGATGGAACTACTTCGGCTCATCCGCGGCTCAAGCGTCGAATACGAATCCCTGCTGGAACGCCTGCTCACGCAGGAGACCTCCTTCTTTCGTTACCCGGCGGTCTTCCAGGCCCTTGAGAGAACGATCCTGCCCGAATTGCAGGAGCGCAGGTTCTGGGAAAATCCGCGGACGCTCCGCATCTGGAGCGCCGGCTGCTCGACCGGCGAAGAGCCGTACTCGATTGCGATCACTCTTTGCGAGGCGTTGAAGTTTGCGGACGCCTGGGAAATCGAGATTCTCGCTACGGACATCAGCCGGCGCGCGCTGCGCCACGCGGAACGCGGCGTCTATTCCAGGCGCAGCCTTCAGGATGCTCCACCCGCACTGGTCGACGGGTATTTCACCGCCACCAAGCATGGATTTCAAGTCCGGCCGCGCGTCCGCGGGATGATTTCCTTCGCGCAGATGAATCTCGCCGAATCAGTCTACGTCGGCAAGTTCGACTGCATTTTCTGCATGAACGTTCTGATGTATTTTTCCGTGGAGCGGCGCCTCGCGATCCTCCGCCGTTTCCATGACGCTCTCGAGCCCGGCGGCTACTTCCTGCTGGGCCATGCCGAAACGCTTTCGAACTCGCCGGTGAAATTCGAATCGATTGTCTTGGGTGATTGCCGCGTTTATCGCAAGCCCGAGGCGCCGGCCGAATCCCGCCGCGCGGCCGCGGTGGCGGAGGGCGCTTCGTGAACCGCCCGAATCAGGAATCGATCGAGCTGTTCCTCCAGGAGGCTTCCGAAAACCTCCAATATCTTCGGGAGTATTCCGGACTTTTGCAGGAGCCTCAGACCAAACCCGAGGATCTCGAGAAACTCTACATCGCGTCGCACACCCTCGCGGGCACCTCGGCTAGTTACGGCTTCCCGCAGTTTGCCGAAGTCGCCGGGAAGGTGGCCCACATCTTTCACTACGCGATGAACGCCGTCCTCACGCCGGACATGCACGGCCCGCTCACCGAATTCATCTCCGACGCAATTTCCGTTCTTGAGTTCGATCTACTTCAGATCAGCTCGAGCGGCACGGAGACCTCGGACGATATCGCGACCTTCAAGCAGCGCTATGTGTTCGCCTTTCCCGCTGCGCCGCCCACCGATGCGGCGGCGGGACCGGGCGCGGAATCCGTTGCGGTTGACGAGCCTGGTCCGGGCGCTTTCTCCGCTGGTTCATTCGCCGATCGCCTCCCGCCTGATAGCGAGGTTCCGGACGAAGTCCTCGAATTCTTCATCCCAGAAGCGGAGGAACACCTTCAGGCGGTCACGGAATGTCTGCTTGCTCTCGAGGGAAATCCCAATGCGGACGACATCAACCGCCTGTTCCGCTCCATCCACACGGTAAAGGGCTCGTCGGCGCAGGTCGGTCTGCACCGTCTCTCGGCCGTGGCCCATCGCGCCGAGGACCTGATCGGGCAACTGCGCGACGGCGCGCTGAAACCCAGCGTCGAGATCGTGGACCTCTGTCTCCAGTCGGTCGATGTCCTGCGGAAATTCCTCCATCGCCAGTGGCTCGGTGATGCCAGCATGGCCGCCGCGGTGGAACCTTTGCTTGCGCGCATTGCGGAGCTGGCGCCTGAAGGGCCCGCCGGGGAAACATCCGGAGAGGAAGCAGCGAACGCGGCCGAGGCCGCGGCTGCCGAAACGACCGCGCCCACCGCCGCACCGCGAACCACCGCGGCCCAGCCTTTGCCGCAGGCGAAGTCCGTGCGCATTTCTCTCGACCGGCTCGACCGCATGATGAACGCGGTCGGCGAGCTCGTGATCAACCGGACTCGAATGCTGGGCCGCCTCGCCGAACTCGCGAAGCTCGTCGAAGTGTTGACTTTCTCGAAAAGCCGGCTCGCCGGCAAAGTTTCCGAATTTCAGGAAAAGCACGAGTTCAATCGCATCCGCAGCTCGCTCGTGCCCGGCAGCCGGCAGCCGCAGATGGACACGTTCCGCCGGCCCTCCCCGGCGCTGCCGCCGGTCACCGCAAACGACCCGTTCGAGTTCAGCGACCTCGAGATGGATCGCTACGACGATTTCAACATTCTTTCTCGTTCGCTCACTGAGATTTCCGCGGACGTCTCCGAGGTTCTCGCGCAGCTCGAAGCTTTCATGGGCCGCGTGGACGCCGACATCGACGAGTTCACCAAGCTCGCGCATCATCTTCAGGATGAAATCACCGCCGCGCGCATGGTGCCGATCGGCAATCTCTACACGCGCCTTTCGCGAACGGTTCGCGACGCCGCTCAGGCCGCCGCGAAACCGGTCGAGCTTTCTCTCGAAGGAGCCGAAACCGAACTCGACAACAACATCATCCAGCACATTTCCGACCCGCTGATTCATCTGGTTCGCAATGCCGTCGCTCACGGAATCGAGGACGCCGAAACGCGCCGAAGCGCCGGCAAGCCCGAAAAGGGCCGCATCTCCGTCCGCGCCTACCACCGCGGCAATCACATCTTCATCGAGGTCGAAGACGACGGTCACGGCATTGACTACGAACTCGTCCGCCAGGCTGTCATCGACTCCAGCGCCATGTCGCCGGTCGCCGCCGCCGAGCTGACCGAGCGCGAGCTTCGCGAGTTTCTCTTCCGGCCCGGCTTCTCCACCGCGTCTTCCACATCCGAGCTTGCGGGCAGGGGTGTTGGCCTCGATGTCGTGCGTGCCAATGTGCACGCGCTGAACGGCGAAATCGAGGTCCGCTCTGAAACGGGCCGCGGCGCCTGCTTCACCGTGAAGGTGCCGCTCACGCTCATCATCTCGCAGGCGCTGTTCGTTCGTTGCGGCGCGTCCGTGTTCGCCTTGCCGCTCGCTCTCGTCGAGGAAATTCGGCGCATCCGCCCGGCCGAGATCGAGGATGTTGGCGGCAAGCTCTTCACGCGCGTGCGCGACGCTGTCACCGAAGTCATGCGCCTCGATTTGCAGCTCGCTCTTCCGCCGCTCGAGCCGATGAACGGCTACTTCCACATGGTCATCGTGAAGGTGGCGGGACGCCACGTCGGCGTGGTCGTCGAGGAGGTTCTCGGCAAGGACGAAATCGTCATCAAGAATCTCGGCGACTACCTTCGTCGCGTCAAACTCTTTCCCGGCACGACTATCGCTTCCGACGGCAGCCTGATCCTGCTGATCGACTTGAACCGGCTCGTCTCCGCGGGCACGGCCGAGCGCCATGCTCTGCCGGCCTCTTCTCCTGCGGCGCGCGTTTTCGCGCCGGGTGCCGAAGCGGTGGCCTCCGGCAGCATACCTTCCGAGGCCGTCGACGCCATTGAGGACGATCGGGTCGTGGTCGTCGCGGACGATTCCATTAGCGTGCGGAAATTCGTCGGGCGCATGCTCGAAAAGGCCGGCTACCGCGTGAAGCTTGCTTCCGACGGTCTCGAAGCCTCTGAAATCGTGGCCCAGGTCGGATGCCACCTCGTCATCACCGATCTCGAGATGCCTCGGATGAACGGCTACGAATTGATGTCGTACCTCCGGCAGGACCCCGTGGCCCGGCGAATCCCCGTGCTGGTCGTCACTTCCCGTGCCGGCGCGAAGCATCGCGACCGCGCCATGAAGGAAGGCGCGTCCGGTTTCCTGACGAAGCCGGTGCAGGAAGATCAATTGATCGCGACCGTTGAGAGCCTCATCGGCTCGGAGGCGCCGCAAGGGCGGCTGGCCGAAGGCGCGCCGCTGCGGCAGTTGTGAGACTCCGATGACGAAGTCGCCCGAAAAAAAGATCCGCGTGCTCGTGGTGGACGATTCCGCCTTCATGTGCAAGGTCTTGCAGGAGATCATCAACTCCGATCCGCAGCTCGAAGTCGTTGGCCAGGGCCGCGACGGCCGCGACGGCGTCGCCCTCGCCGAGTCGCTCCGCCCCGATGTCATCACCATGGACATCAACATGCCGCACGTCGATGGCCTCCAGGCCACCGAACTCATCATGTCGCAGCACCCGCGGCCGATCGTGATTGTGAGTTCGGAATCGCGCGAGGGCGCCGCCAGCACCCTGAGGGCGCTGGAGCTCGGCGCGATCGACTTCGTCCCCAAGCCTTCGAGTGGAATCGATCTCGACATGAAAACCGTGCGCGAGGAGCTGACGCGCAAGCTCAAGCTCGCCGCGAAGGTGCGTGTTGTCCGCACCGCAACGCGCTCGAAGCTTCCCGTGTCGCACGCGCTGCTGTCCGCCGCGAGTCTGGCGAATGGCGCTGCGCTCGCCCAGAGCGGCGCCAAATTTCCGATGGTGGTGATTGCCGCTTCCACCGGCGGTCCGGCAGCGGTCACCCGCGTTGTGGCCGCGTTGCCGAAAGAGTTTCCGGCGGCAGTGTTCCTCGTGCTGCACATGCCGCCGACATTCACTAGGCAGTTCACGCTGCAACTGGCCGAGGTATCTTCGCTTCCGGTGAAGGAAGCGGAGCACAACGAGACTGCCCAGCCGGGAATCGTCTACCTGTGCCCCGGTTCGCACCACCTGCAGCTTTCCTCCGGTGGAAAAATTCTCCTGGATCCCGGCCCGCGCCTGGATGGCTATCGCCCGCGCGCCGACGTTACCTTCGAAACGATCGCCGCGTATGCCCGCGCCCTCACCCTTGCTGTCGTTCTCACGGGGATGGGGAACGATGCCGCCAAAGGCGTGAAAGCCGTCAAGACTGCGGGTGGATGCGTGTATGCCCAGGACGAAGCTACGTCGATGATCTTTGGCATGCCGGCCGAAGCGATCAAGACCGGCGCTGTCGATGAAGTTCTCCCGCTCGATGGCATTGCCTCCGCAATCGAGAAGCGGGTCGCAAAACTGTCTCGCCTTGTTCCGGCGGATGTCCGATGAGCCTCGAAGCGGAGCGCGATGGGAAGTCGCGCCGCGCCCGGCGGCCGGAGCCGGTTGTTCTGTTCTGGATTGCGAATCAGATGTTCGCCATTGCGGCGGAGTCCGTCCAGGAGATTCGCAGCACGGATAGCTTGTCGGGCGCTGCCAATGAGATCGAGCACTCCGGGCTGCCCAAAGTGCGCCACACGCTCGAGTGGGGCCGGCGCACCTGTTACGTCGTGAACGCGGGAATGCACTTCGGTTTGCCCGTCACGCGCCCCAGGCTGGTCCTCATATTGCGGCAGGTGCGCGCGGTCGTGCTCGTGGACCGCATCGATCGCATGGCGGAAATCTCGGCAGTTTGTCCGCTTCCCCGGGCCTTCAGGGGCAAGGAGCGCCTCTGGTATCGCGGTCTCGCCTACACGGACGACTCCGTGATTCCCGTCGTCGACCCGGCCGGTTTCCTGACGGCAGAACAATTCGCCCAGCTCGATCGCGTCGTCAAAGCCGCCGCGCCGCAGGGCGAAATGGAAGGGGCGGTGCAGGCATGACTGCCGCGGAAAATGCCGGCCGCGATTCGTTCGTCCTGCTGCGGATCGGCGCTCGCCGTTTTGCTCTGCCCGCGGGACTTGTCGCCGAACTTGCGCCTCCGGTAAAACTGCACACGTTTCCGCACACGTCTCCGTCCGTTGCCGGAGTGATCGTCCGGCGCCGGTGCATCGTGCCCGTGTACGACGCTGGTCCGCTGCTTGTCGGCAGGAGTTCGGCGGGGCAGCAGTTCTATCTCATCGCGCGGCGCGACTTTGGCGGCACGAGCGAACTAGGCGCGATTCTTGTGAGTGGCGAATGCGAGATGGCCGAGGGCGAAGCGCAGCCGCCGGACGCGGATCGCCCCGCGTACGTCGTCGGCACACTCGTAATCGGCGAGGACTCCGTCGATGTACTGGACCTCGAAGCGCTCGTGGCGTCGGCTTCCGCGCAACCGAGCGAGCCCGCTCGCACGGAGGTGCAGCCATGAATGCGGCCGCAAGCCTCCCCCGGATTCTCCTGATCGATAGCAACGTCTATTTCGCAAAGCGCCTTGGCGAGGCTCTGAAGCAGCAGGGATTCGACGTCATCCACAGCACGCAGGCCGCCTATGCCCTTACGATGATCGAATGGAACCTCCCGGCGGCGATTCTCTGCGCCGCCAACCTTCGCGAGATGGGCGCGCTCGAGATGGCGCCTATTTTGCGCGGCGATCCGAAGACGGCCTCCATTCCGTTTATCGCCATCGGCAACGGCGATCAGGCCCAGCTCGAAGCGTATCGCGCGGGCTGCGACGACTACGTCGATCGCCGGCGCTCGCCCGCCGACGTTGCCGCGCACGTGCGGAATCTTCTCGTCAGCCGCCAGGAAGGTTTCCAGCCGACGCAGATGCTCTCGACCTCGGAAACGGCTCTGAGCGGCAGTCTTTCGCATCTTGACCTTCCCGGTGTCATCCAGATGCTAGGCCAGGCGCGCCAGAGCGGCGCGCTGCATATCAATGGCGTGGATACCGACGGGATCATCTTCTTCGAAGCCGGCGAAATCGTTCACGCCGAATGCGGTGCGTTCTTTGGTGACGAAGGGGTCACGCAGATCGTGAAGACGTGCCAGGGCGCAGCCAGCGGCGTCTACAAGTTCGTCTACGGCGCCTCCGCCGCGCAGCGCACCGTCCTGCGGTCGGCAACCGATCTGCTCCTCGACGCGATCCGTGAGTTTGACGAGGAGGAGCGCGACAGCGCCGGACAACATTTGGAGAAGGAGTCGTCATGAGTGAAACCGAGACTCTCACCGCCGCCCGCACTCCGACCGTCTACTTCATCGACGATAGCGCGACCATGCGCGAGGTGATCAAGATCGCCTTCCGCAAGGAGAACATCCACGTCATCACCTGCCCCGACGCCGCTTCCGCGCTCGCCCAGTTCTCCGTGGTCGCGCCCGACGCCGTCATCACCGACGTCATCATGCCGGATAAGGACGGCTACGAAGTCTGTCAGTTCATCAAGCAGCACCAGCAGTTCGCCCGTATTCCGGTAATCCTGATGTCCGGCGTCGTGAATCGCGCCGTCGCCGAGAAAGCAACGGCCGTCAAAGCCGATGAGCTGATTCGCAAGCCGTTTCAGCCGCGAGACCTGATCGCTCGCGTGAAGAGTCTGCTGCCTTTGAATTCCGGCGGCTTTTCGGCGGCGGAAACTTCGGCCGGTGATCCGGCGCCCGGCAGGCCGTCGCAAGTCCTGGCCGGCCTGTTTTCCGCCGGCCCGGCTCCGGCCGCGTCGGCTGCCCTGGCGGCTCCGGCAAGCGCAGTCCCCGTCGGGACCGTTGTCCAACGCTCCGCCGCGCCTGTCCCCTCGCCACGCGCTTCCGCGCTGCCGCCCGCAGCGGAAGTTCAAAAGCTGCGAAACGAAACCGTCCGGCTGGAACTCCTCGTGAAAAAGCTCCAGGCCGAACTCGAGGCCGAGCAAAAGTACTGTGCCGCCCTCGAGGCGCACTTCAGGATGCTCCAGGAGTCGCAGTAGAGAGGTGGGTCCGTCGGTTCCAGTCCCTCGGCGGTACTCCGGCAACTGCTGTTTACTTGTCTGAAAATACATGTGTTAGGGCCGCTTGACCCTTACGGGGTCGCATATTAACTTCGACTTACCTCTCGGGCGGGCGGTCATGTTGTCTGTGCGCGTTCTTATGTTGGAGGGCCAATGGGGCGCCGTGGCGAGCCCCGCGTTGCTGTTACTTTGCCGGTTGTGGTTCGCGGCATGGATGCTCGCGGATCTCCGTTTGCCGTGCACGCGGAGACGGCAGACATCAGTTGCACGGGCGCACGCCTGAAGGACCTGAGCGGCATGTTGGCAGACGGCCAGAAGGTCGAAGTTCAGTGCCGCGATCAAAAGGCCACGTTCCGCGTTCAGTGGCAGGGTGAAAAGGGCAGCCCCCAGATGGGACAAGCAGGGCTTCGGTGCCTCGAACCCGGCAAGTACATCTGGGGCGTCGCGCCGAAAGAGTGGGAGGCGGATACGTACGATCCATCGAAGCCGGCGCCTGCTGGGCCGCCGCCGGCCCCTGCTGCGTTGCAACCGGCACGCGCCGCGTCGTCGTCGGCCCCCGCGCCAGCGAAGTCTCGGCCGGCGGCCGTTTCTGCTTACGTCGCAACCGCTTCCTTCGGGGATCGCGACCGCCGCCAGTTCGTCCGTCATACCTGCCGGATCGCAGCGCAGATCACTTTGGAGGATGGCTCGCTGCGGCTCGCGGGAACGATTACCGATATTTCCCTCGGCGGCTGCTACATCGAGATGTTTTCGCCGCTGCCGGTCGATACCTTCGCGGAGGTTTACATCTTCGCCGGAGACGACACCCTGCATCTTTCCGCGCGCGTGCGCTCCTCGCAGCGAGGCGCGGGAATGGGCGTGTCTTTCACCGGGATGAGCCCCGAGGACTTCGAGAAACTGCAAAAGCTCGCTCCCTCCGACAGGGAAGAGCGGAAACCCGAACCTCCCAAGCCCGCCGTCAAGGAGCCCGCAGCCCCGAGCGCGCCGCGGGTCGATTCGCGTCCGCCTGCCGCGCCGCAATTTGATTCGTCCGAGCTGCCCGCAACGCCGGAACTGTTCGCCGCGGTGATCCGCGTGCTCCTCCGCCGCGGATTGCTGACGCGCGCCGAGCTTTTGGAAGAGCTCGAGAAAATGAAAGTTCCCCACGTGTAGCTGCTTTCCACGGCCCAATCCGCGCATTCAATCGAGACCCTTGGATCGCAGAAACTCGCGTGCCACTTCACTCACGTCGCGGCCTGCGCCCGCGACCGCATAGTTCATTTTCTGCATCTCCGCGTCGGAAATCTTTCCGGATAATTCCGCGAGGGCCGCGCGGACTTCGGGATGGCGAGAAAGCGTGTCCTCGCGCACGATCGGCACGGCTTCGTACGGAGGAAAATAGCGCTTGTCGTCCTCGAGGATTACGAGGTCGCGGGCCGAGATCAAACCATCCGTCGAGTTTCCGGCCACCAGATCGACCTCCTTGTCGAGCAAGCCGCGATAGAGCAGGCCCAGATCGAGAATTCGTGGCGGCGCAGCGAAATGCAGGCCGTAGACGCGCGCGAGACCTGGATAACCGTCCGGGCGCTCCATAAACTCGTAGCCGAAGCCGGCGCGCCATTGCGGAGCGTAGCCAGCGGCGTCGGAGATGGTTTTCAGGTTCAAGCGGCGCGCATCTTCACCCCGAATCACAATCGCAAACGTGTTGTTGAATCCAAGAGAAGGCATCATTTCCAGCCCGAACCGCTGCTTGTACTCCCGCTGCACCCGCCCGAAGACGGCGGAGGGATCGCTTTCGATCGGATCGTGCAAGATCGCGGTGAGGGCGGTGCCGGTGTACTCGACGTATGCGTCGATGCGTCCGGCGAGCAGCGCCTGCTGGCAGATGTAGCTGCCGGCGAGATAGAAGCGGCGCTCGATGCGCAGGCGCGTTTTTGCTTCGAGGTGCTGGGCGAGGATTTCTCCGAGAAGCGCCTGTTCGGGGAAATTCTTCGACCCGATGACGATCGTGTCCCGCCCGCTGGTGCCACAGCCGCACAGGATCGCGGTGATCCCGAAGGCGAGGCAGGCGCGAAGAATCCTCATCGATGGAATCACCGCGCGGGACGCAGCCGCCGTTCGAGAAGGCTCAGCAGAAAATCGGCGCCGAGCGCGAGGAGGGCCGCGGGTATGGCTCCGGCCAAAATCAGGGAGTTGTTTACCATCGCGAGGCCGCGGAAGATGTACTCGCCCAAACCGCCTGCCCCGATGGCAGCGGCAATCGTCGCAATTCCAATCGTGAGAACGGTTGCAACGCGGATACCGGCGAGAACCGTGGACAGGGAGAGCGGCAGTTCCACGTGGAACAGTATTTGCCTGGTGGTCATGCCCATCCCGCGCGCGGCCTCGCGGATCGCCGGATCGACTCCCGTAATTCCCGCGGCCGTATTGCGAATGATGGGGAGCAGGGCGTAGAGCGCGAGGGCCGCGATGGCGAGGCGGGCGGCACGGTCGCCAAGCCACGGAACGGGAAGCAGGAATCCGAATAGCGCGAGGCTGGGAATCGTTTCCGCCACGTTGGCGGCACCGAGAATCGGCCGGGAAAGCCACGGGCGGCGCGCGACGAGAATTCCCAACGGAACGCCGACGGCCACGGCGATCAGCATGGCGGCGGCCACGAGCCAGATGTGCTCGAGCGTAGCTTCGAGGATTTCGTCCGGGTGCTGCTGGAAATAGTGAATCACGTTCATTGGTCCCTCTCGAATTCTTCGAGGCGGCGCAACTGCTCGGCGTAGGCGGCAGCGACCGGCTCGCCCGAAGACAGGAATTTGCCCGGCAAGTAGATGCCCCTAAGCTCTCCGGCCTCGAACAACGCGATTCGCGAGCCCAGCAGGAGGGCTTCGCTCGTGTCGTGCGTCACGATGACAATGGTTTTTCCGAGCCGTTGTTGCAACGCCTGAAATTCCTTGCGAACCTCGGAGCGCGTGAGCGGATCGAGCGCGCCGAACGGTTCGTCCATCAACAGGATCGGAGGGTCGGCGGCGAGTGCCCGGGCCACGCCGACACGCTGGCGCTGGCCGCCGGAAAGTTCGTGCGGGTACCGCTTGAGGTAGATTCTGGGATCGAGGCCGACGAGCGCGAGCAGCTCCTCGATCCGCGAGCGAATCAGCGCTTCGGGCTGGCGCTCGAGGCGCGGGACAAGGGCGATGTTGTTTTCGACGGTGTAGTGCGGAAAGAGGCCCGTATCCTGAATGACGTAGCCAATATGGCGGCGCAGCGCGATCGGATCCCAGGAGAGCGTCCCGCGGCCTTCGACTTGCACTTCGCCCGCGCTCGGCTCGAGCAAGCGGTTGATGAGCTTGAGGGCGGTGGTTTTTCCGGCGCCGCTGCGGCCGAGAAAAACGAGCGTTTCGCCACGCTGCGCGGTGAAATTGATGTTGTGAAGCAGCGGCTGGCCGTTCGGCAGCGAGTAATGGACGCCGCGAAATTCGATGACGGCTTCGCCGCCAGCCGCTTGACCGTTAGCGGGAGCGCTCATTTTGAAGAATCGCCTTCGAGGAATCGGCGGATGTCGCCGAGAACACGCGCCATCATCGCTTCAGTAAGTTTGCCAGTGAAGGTGTTTTGCTGGCTCGGGTGATACGAGGCAAACAAACGCGGCAGGCCTTCGCCGAGTTCGTAGCTGGCGCCGTGCCGGAAAGGAAATGCCGCCGCGCTCGCAATTTTGGCGCGCTCTTTCAGCAAGCCGAGATAGGCGCGCATAGCGATTCCGCCGAGAGCCAGAATCGCGCGCGGCCGGAGAATCTCGAGTTCCTTTTCGAAGTACGGGCGGCAGTGGGCCATTTCGACGGGCAGCGGTTTGTTGGCGGGAGGGGCGCAGCGAAGCGCGGCAACGACGTAGGCATTCTTGAGGATGAGGCCGTCGTCGCGCGTGGTCGAAGTGGGCTGGTTCGCGAATCCGGCGCCGTAGAGCGCCTTGTAAAGAAAATCACCCGAACGGTCGCCGGTGAAGACGCGGCCGGTGCGATTGCCGCCGTGCGCCGCGGGCGCGAGGCCGAAGACCAGCAGTTTCGCGCGCGGGTCACCGAACCCGGGAACCGGCTTGCCCCAGTAGTTCCAGTCGCGATAGGCAAGGCGCTTTTCACGCGCGACCTTCGCACGGTAGGCCACGAGGCGCGGGCACTTGCGGCACCGGACGATCCGTTGATTCAGTTGTTCAAGCGCTCTCAAGAGGGCTCCTCGGATGCCGCGAAACAAGCTCGAAGGACCCCCGTTTCATTGACGGGTAAGAGGCACCACCGATAAGTGTTTTCAGCGAGTTACAGCGCCTTTTACTCGACAGCCGTTGACGGGTAAGTGGCATGGGACCGGCAGGTAGCATCCCGGCTAAGGGGCGCGCCACGGTAGACTTGGTTCCCAGTTCGGGACTCCGGCGGCAGGCGTTGTCCCGAGGCCTGGGGGACGCGATGGCAGCGGCCTGTCTGTTTGCCTCGCTCATTCTTCTCATCGCCTTTTCGTCTCCTTAAAGCCACCTTTTGCGCGATCCTTAACTGCACGGTCAGGGTAGCACTCGGGAGGAGAGTTGTCAGGACGAGGTCCTGTGGACTTTTGGTTGAGGGACCTACGACCTGAGTTGAAGGCCGCTGGGGAGCTGGACCATCGTGGCGTGCATGAACTTCGAGCCGTTCCGGGCGGGCGCTCCGGTGCAGGCGATCTTGTCGCCGGGGTTGACGGTGGCGCTTGTCCAGCCGTTGTGCTTCAGGAAGTTGGGACTGTTGGCTTCGACGGCCCACTCGTGGACCCCGCCCTTTTCGTCCGTCACGTCGAGATAGAGGTAGGCGTGGGGATTCATCCACTCGACTTTTGTGACGACGCCGGCGATCGTGATCGGATGCTGCATGTCGAACATGGCACCCGAGTGGTGCGCGGGCGCGGCGCAGAGGAGCAGCATGCTTGCCGCGAAAGCGCCAAGCACTGAACCGATCGTTCGCTTTGTCCGTGAGCGGCCCATCGTCATGCGCGACTGCTGCCGTCCGTTGACGGGAATCATGCCACGATGCCTTGCCTGCGGGCAACAAATGAGATGAATCCTGCGTCCCGCTAAAGCAGTCATATTAATGTGGGGGTATAGTGCAGGCGATACGCACACGCGGTGGTTGCGCGCGGTTGCCAATGCACTAAGAGGGGCTTCCCGGGCGGAATGATGGATCAGGCGCGAGAGAAAGTCGTAGTCGTCGAAGCGGACGCGGCAAGCCGCGAGGCGCTGCTGGCGCTCGTACAGAACGCCGGCTATGAAGTCGAGGCCTTTGCGACGGCCAGCGAAGGGCTGCACGCCGTCCGGCGGCTCATGGCCGATCTGCTTCTGCTGGACACTCTGCGGGGTGGTCCTGCGGATACGCTCGTGACGACGGGCCTGCCCGGCGGGAACGTCCTGCACGCGCACGAAACAATCGCCACGCTTCGCGGGGCCGCGGTCACGGAGGCGGTGCGTATCATCCTGTTGGTTGGCTCCGGAGCGGAGGAGCGAGCCGCGGCGCTCGACCTGGGCGCGGATGAGGCGGTTTCGCAGCCCTTCGACGCGCCCGAGCTTGTGGCGCGCGTGCGAGCGCAACTACGGACACGACGGACGGATAGCCTGCTGCTGACAAGAACGCGCCTCGCCGAAGAAGGTCAGCAGATGGCGCAGACGGCGTTCGAGGCGCTTGCGGTGACCGAAAAAATGGCGAGCAACGCCACGTCGCTCGATCGCCGGCTGAAAATCGGGGTAACAGCCGTCTTCGTGATTGCCGCCGTCATGGCGGGAATCTATTTCCTTCTCGCGCATAGCGCCCAGAAGGACATGCAGCGCACGACCGCCACGATCACCCATCTGGAGCGCGGCCTGATACACCAACAGGATCTGCTGGCCGAGGTGCGGCGGCTGCACGGGGAGCAAGGAACGGCGGACGAGGCGCTTGACCCCAAAGAATTGCAAAAGCGCGCGGCCGACCTGCAAGCGGAGATGGAAAGCGCGAGTTCCGGCGAGGGCGCCACGCTGCAAAAGGAGCTGGACGAGACGAACGCCCGCCTGAAGCGGATCGAGGAAGGGGGCGAGTCCGCGGAAAGCATTATCGGCGCGGACGTGCAGAGCGTTTGCCTGCTGCACATTTCCGTGGCGTTCCGCAGCCAGCAGAGCGGCCAGCGGTTGCACTACGCGGGGCTGAACCAGCAGGGCGAACCGATACAGGACAGCGACGGCAATCCGATCCTGACCTTCGACGGGCACGGGCCGGAAGTCCGGCTGGACGTATTCGGCACCGGATTCGCGGTCGGCGCCGATGGGAGAATCATGACCAACCGGCACGTCGCGGAGCCCTGGTGGAATAACGACGAACTGAGCGATTTGACCGGCCAGGGTCTCCAGGCGGAGATATCGTCGATCCGGGCGTACTTTCCCGGTGATCCGCGGGCGTTCCACGCCGAGATTCAGGAGATTTCCAAGGACGCGGACCTGGCGATGATGCGGGTCGACATGCAGGATCTGAAGCGGCCGGTGCTTTCGATCGATGCGGAGAAGGGAGCAGCGGCGCCAGGGCAGCCGATTGTCCTGATGGGATACGCGACCGGACTGGCGGGAATTCTGGCGCGCACGGACGAAAACACGGCGCAGCAGATATTGACCCAGAGCGGCGGCGACGTTTCACAAGTGCTCGGCGAACTGGCGCGGCGCAACCTGATCCGCCCGATCATCACCCAGGGGCATATCGGCGACATCCTGTCGGACAAGATCGTGTTTGACGCGCAGACGACCTCCGGCGGCTCCGGCGGACCGCTTTTCAACCAGCAGGGCAAGGTAATCGGCGTCACGTATGCAGTGCTGAAGGGTTTTGGCGGCTCGAATTTTGGGATCCCCATCCGGTTTTCGGAACCGCTGCTCGCTGGCGGACCTCCGCGCACGTCAAATTGACACCCCGGTGCAGCGCGGCTAGCATGGTCTGAGTCGTCCGTTCTTCCAGCGTAAATTGAAGAGGCCACCTTGCCGCACCGGGCCATGCTGGGAGACCGGCAAATACATTCGCTCATGGAAACCGGGTCACGCACGGGGACGATACTCGACCGGATTGTCGAGGCGCGGCGCGAGTCGATCGCGCACCGGAAGCGTGTGCTGCCGGATGTTGCGCTGAAACTGGCAGCCGAGAAGGCGGGGCCGCCGCGGGATTTTGCCAGCGCGCTTTCGCGGGAGGGCTACAACGTGATCGCGGAGCTGAAGAAGGCGTCGCCCTCGCGGGGCGTGATGCGCGAGGACTACGAGCCGGCGACGCTGGCCGCGCGCCTCGAAGGGGCGGGGGCGGCGGCGCTCTCGGTGCTGACCGAGGAGGAGTTCTTCCTCGGCTCGCTCGCGGACTTGAAGGCGGCGCGGAAGGTGACGCAGATTCCCGTGCTGCGGAAGGATTTTATTGTCGACCCGTGGCAGGTGTGGGAGGCGCGCGCGGCAGGCGCGGATGCGTTTCTGCTGATCGCGGCGATTCTGAACGACGAGGCGCTGAGCGATCTGCTGGAACTGGGGCGGTCGCTCGGGATGGAGCCGCTCGTTGAGGTGCATACGCGCGGGGAACTGGGGCGGGCGGTGGCAGCGGGGGCGCGGATCGTCGGAGTCAACAACCGCGACCTGCGGGATTTCAACGTGCGCGTGGAGACGTCGCTCGAATTGATCGAGGAGATTCCGGAGGAGTGCATCGCCGTGAGCGAGTCGGGATTGCGCACGCACGACGATCTGGTCCGGTTGAGGCGCGCCGGATTCGACGCGTTTCTGATCGGCGAGCACTTGATGAAGGACGCCGATCCGGCGGCGCCGCTGGCCGCGTTGATCGGAGGCGCCCGCACGGGCGCTTGACGCGATGGCGAGGGTGAGAGTCAAGATTTGCGGCATTACGAATTGGTCCGACGCGCGGCGGGCGATCGAGGACGGAGCGGACCTGCTCGGATTCAATTTTTACGCGCGCAGCCCGCGTTACATCAAGCCCGCGAGCGCGAAGCGGATCGTGCGGCGGCTGCCGAAGAAGGTGCTGGCCGTCGGAGTTTTCGTGAATGAGAGCGAGCCGAAGATGCTCGAGATTGCGCACGCCGTCGGACTGGATGCTCTGCAACTCCACGGAGATGAACCGCCGGAGATGGTCGCGCGGCTGAAGGAGAAGTTTCCGGTAATCAAGGCGATGCGAGTGAGAAAATCGCTGGGCGCGCGGGAGATCGGCCGATTCAAGGGCGCCAGCGCAGTTCTGCTCGATGGCTTCGACAGCCGGCGGCGCGGGGGAACGGGCAAGACGTTTGACTGGGACGTTGCGCGGCGAGCAGGCCGGTACGGCCGAGTGTTTCTGGCGGGCGGGCTGACGCCGGAGAACATCGGGGAAGCCATTCGCGCGGCGCGGCCGTACGCGGTGGACGTTTGCAGCGGCGTGGAAGCGAAACCGGGCAAGAAAGATCCGGCGCGGATGAGGAATCTGATGCGCGAGGTAAGAATCGCGCAGGAAGAGACACGATGAGCACCATCGCACAGGTTGTGCCGGATACGCGAGGGCGCTACGGGCCTTACGGCGGGCGGTACGTTCCGGAGACGCTGATGGCGCCGCTCGAAGAGCTCGAGCGGGCGTATGCGGAAGCACAGGCCGATCCTGCCTTTCACGCGGAGCTCGACGACCTGCTGAAGAATTTCGCGGGGCGGCCGACGCCATTGCAATTTGCTTCGCGGCTAACGGAGCAACTTGGCGGCGCGCGAATTTATCTGAAGCGCGAAGACCTTCTCCACACCGGCGCGCACAAAATCAACAATTGCCTCGGACAGGGGTTGCTGGCCGTGCGGATGGGCAAGAAGCGCGTAATTGCGGAGACGGGTGCCGGGCAGCATGGAGTGGCGACGGCGACGGTGGCGGCGCGGCTGGGGCTCGCGTGCACCGTCTACATGGGCACCGAGGACATGGAGCGGCAGCGGCTGAACGTGTTCCGGATGCGGCTGCTGGGCGCGGAAGTGATCGGCGTCGACGCGGGGAGCCGCACGCTGAAGGACGCGATCAACGAAGCCATGCGCGACTGGGTGACGAACGTGCGGACAACGTACTACCTACTCGGTTCCGTGCTCGGCGCGCATCCGTATCCGCAGATCGTGCGGGATTTTCAGAAGATCATCGGCGAAGAAGCGAGGGAGCAGATTCTCCGCGCGGAAAAGCGGCTGCCGGATCACCTGTTCGCATGCGTGGGCGGCGGATCGAATGCGATCGGGCTGTTTCACGCGTTTCTCGGCGACGAGCGAGTGAAGATGGTGGGCGTGGAAGCGGGCGGGCGAGGGAAAACGCTCGGCGAGCACGCGGCGAGACTTGCCGCGGCGCGCGGATTCACGGGGGCGCGGCCCGGCGTCTTGCAAGGCACGTACACCTACGTGCTACAGACCGCCGACGGCCAGATCGCGACCACACATTCGATTTCGGCGGGGCTCGATTACCCGGCGGTCGGTCCGGAACACGCGTGGCTTGCGGAACAAGGCCGCGCGGAATACACGGCCGTCAGCGATGAAGCGGCGATCGCCGCGGCGCGGACGCTGGCGCGGCTCGAAGGAATCATTCCCGCTCTGGAGTCGGCGCACGCAGTGGCCGAGCTGATCACGCGCGCGCCGAAAATGAAGAAGGACGAGATCGTCATCCTGAACGTTTCAGGCCGCGGCGATAAAGACATGGAAACGCTATCGCGTTATGTGTGAGGCGCGCCATGTCTGAAGCGGCCATTCCGAAGTCATCCCCGACAAAACAGACGGGCCGAATCGGCCGGCGATTCGCGAAGCTGGCCGCGGCGGGCGAAATGGGCCTAGTCGCCTACATCACGGCGGGCGATCCTTCGCTGGAAGCGACGGAAAAGATCGTCCTGGCTGCCGCGGAAGCGGGCGCGGACGTGATCGAGCTCGGCGTGCCGTTCAGCGATCCCGTGGCCGACGGGCCGACGATCCAGCGCGCGAGCGAACGGGCGCTGCGCAGCGGAACGACGCTGGCCGGCGTGATCGAGCTGGTGAAGCGGATTCGGGCGCGCAGCGATGTGCCGCTGATGCTCTTCAGCTACTTCAACCCGATTCTGCAGATGGGACTCGAGAAGTTCGCCGATGCAGCCGCGGCGGCGGGCGCAGACGGTGTGCTGGCGACGGATTTGACGCCGGAGGAAGCGGGCGAGTATCGCGCGGCAATACGGGGGCGCGGGCTGGACACAATTTTTCTGGCAGCGCCGACTTCGACTGACGCACGCCTCGCAAAGATCGCAGAGTTTTCGAGCGGCTTTCTGTATCTGATTTCGCGCACTGGCGTGACGGGCGAGCGCAGTGCCTTGCCCGAAGACTTGCCGGAGCTCGCGCGGCGCGTGCGGCAGTTCACGAAGCTGCCGCTCGCGGTTGGCTTCGGGATTTCGCAGCCGACCCACGTGGCTGTGCTAGGCGGCATTGCCGATGCTGCGGTGGTCGGTTCGGCACTAGTGGCAGAAATCGAGAAGGCTGTGGATGGTGACGCGGCCGCCGCCGCCGTCGCGGGCAGGATTCGCGTCCTGAAACAGGCGGCGCGCGAGGGGATCAGCCGTCGCGGTGGATATCATGAATGAAACTTGCGGGGCGAGCGGCCTGCAAAATGTTTTCGGAGTTGTAGTAAACTGAAACTCCTTCCGTTGCAATCATGATTTGAGGAGAGATGATGGATAAGCGTGTGGCCAACGCTGAGGCTGTGATCGGGCGCGTGAAGGACGGCGCGACGATTCTGATGGGGGCATTCGGGACCTGCGGGGTTCCGGAGAACCTGATCAACGCGCTGCTGAGGCAAGGAACAAAGAATCTGACGGTCGCTTCGAACAATCCCGGCACGGACGGCTTCGGCATCGGCGTGCTGATCGAGAACCGGCAGGTGAAGAAACTGATCGCGAGCTACGTCGGCAGCAACAAGTTCTTCGAGAAGCTCGCGCTGAACAACGAGATTGAGATGGAGTTGAATCCGCAAGGAACGCTCGCCGAGCGGATGCGGGCCGCCGGCGCGGGCATCCCGGCGTTCTTCACGCCGACAGGCTATGGAACCATGGTCGCTGAAGGCAAGGAAGTGCGCGAATTCAACGGCCGGCCGCACATTCTGGTTCCGGCCCTGCGCGGAGACTTCGCGTTCGTGAAGGCGTGGAAAGGCGACCGCTGGGGCAATCTCGTGTACCGGAAGACGGCGCGGAATTTCAATCCCGTCGTGGCAACGGCCGCGGATTACGTGATCGCCGAAGTCGAGGAGATGGTCGAACTGGGCAAATTGGATCCGGACGGCATTCACACGCCCGGAGTTTTCGTGGACGCGATCTTCCAGGGCACGAAGTATCTGAAGCCGATCGAGCCGGGACCGAAGCGGAAGAGGGGGGCGTGATGCCACCTCAAATGGACAAGCGGGAGATTATCGCGCGGCGCGTGGCGCAGGAGTTTCGCGACGGATATTACGTCAACCTGGGCGTGGGAATCCCGACGCTGATTCCAAATTATCTGCCGCCGGGAGTCGAGGTGATTTTGCATTCGGAGAACGGGATGCTCGGCGTCGGGCCGTATCCTTATGAAGGCGAAGAGGACGCGGACCTGATCAACGCGGGCAAGGAACCGGTGACGGAAATTCCCGGATGTTCTTACTTTTCGAGCGCCGACTCGTTTGCGATGATTCGCGGCGGGCACATCGACGTGAGCGTGCTCGGCGCGCTGCAAGTGGGCGAAAAGGGCGATCTGGCGAACTGGGCCGTCCCGGGGAAGATGCTGAAAGGCATGGGCGGCGCGATGGACCTGGTGGCGGGCACGAAGCGCGTGATCATCGCCATGGAGCACGCGACGAAGGATGGCGGAGCGAAGATCGTGAAGAAGTGCACGCTGCCGCTGACGGGCCTCGGGGTCGTCGACCTGATCGTGACGGAATTGGCGGTGATCGAGGTGACGCCGAAGGGTCTGTTGCTGCGCGAGGTCGCGGCGGGCGTCACGCCGGAAGACGTGCAGAAGCTGACGGAGCCCAAGCTGCAATTGGTGCCCGATCTGCAAACGATCTCCGTCTGATGCGCCCGGACGCGATGCGATAACCCTTGCGCATCGCTGGAGCGCGCCCGGCGACTGTCTGCGATACCATACGGCCAAGGATACTGGCGTGGGGTCCCCTGGGAGAGGTGATGGAGCCACACTCGATTGTCGTTGTGAGCCTGCACAGCCCGAAGGAAAGACTCTGGGGCGAGTTGCTGGACATTTCGAACGCAGGAGTCACGCTGCGGGGAATCGACCTCGGCTCGTTCGATGATTTCATCAGCCAGGTGCTGCATCCGGAAGGCGACCGCATCGGATTGCCGACGCTCTTCTTCCCGATGGTGCGGATCGAGCGGATTGCGCTCGACGAGGCTCGCGGTTCGGTTCCTTCCCTTGCCGAAATGTTCGAGAGAAAAGTGGGCCGCTCGCTGGCGGATTATCTCGCGCAGTTCGCCTGATCCGTCGCCGCGATAATTTGCCGGGTTCGCATATGAAGCCCGGATTATTTTATGCGCAACCGCATCTTGACCGTTCCCAATCAGCTCACGTTCTTGCGCTTGGCGTTTCTTCCGTTCTTCGTCATGGCGATCGAATACGACCGCTACGGTTTGGCCCTCGGGATTCTGGTGGCGGCGGGCGTAAGCGACGGGCTGGATGGTCTGTTGGCGCGCACGCTGAATCAGAAGACGGCCCTCGGAGCGTACCTCGATCCGATCGCGGATAAGCTGCTTCTTTCCTCGTCGTATTTCGTGCTGGCGCTCAAGGGGAAGATCGGATGGTGGCTGGCGATCATGGTGCTCGGCCGCGACATGCTGATCCTGGTCGCCTGCGCGGTTATCCTGCTGACGGTGGGCTACCGGTCGTTTCCGCCGAGCATTTGGGGGAAAGCGACCACGTTCTTCGAGATTTCGCTGGTCACGCTGGTACTCTTGCTGGCTGTTTGGGAGAACCCAACGCTATGGGTCGTGCGGGAAATCTGCGGCTATTGCGTTGCCGCGTTCGTGATGATTTCGGGGATTCACTACAGCATCGTGGTGTCGCGGCAGCTCCATGCGGAAGGGGTTTCGCACGGACCGGCTGCGAAATAGCGCGCTCGTTTATTTCGCTCTAGTATTTGCGCAGAACGCTGAAAGCAGCCATCACCAGGCTCGTAACGACGACGAGTGCCGTCCCCCACCCCAACGCGTAGGCGCGCTTGCGCTCTTCGGGCGTCGAAGGTGTACGGTCGGTCATGATTTTGCCGAGGGCAAAGCCGGTGACGAATCCGCCAGCGTGCGCCCAGTTATCGATTCCGGGGAACAATAGCCCCCACACAACGATGTAAACCAGCCAGCGGATGATCTGGTTGCGGAGCATCTGCATTCCCACGCTCCGCCGGCCTGTGGTAACGGCCAGGAGAACGCCGATCAAACCGAGAAGCGCTCCCGAGCCGCCGACGCTGAAATGCCAGAACAGGCTGCTCAGCAAATAGCCTCCAATGCCCGTCACGACGTAGATGAAGAGGAATCGGGCCGAGCCGTAGAGCTCCTCGATCTGCGGGCCGATGTCCATCAGGACCCACATGTTAAAGAGGATGTGGAGGATGCTGGCGTGGAGGAAAACCGCCATGACGAGGCGCCACGGCTCGGCGCGGTCCACGGGCAGCGGCAATGAAGCGCCCAGGCGTTGCAGGACATCGCCATTGATCGCGCCGAAGTTAAACAGGCCCGACAACCCTCCGCCGAAAGCTGAAAAGCCACTGATGTGCACCGTCCACAGCAGGCTGACGAAATAGAGGGCGCAGCTCAGGGTCAGGACCGCGTAGGTGGCGGGTGAGGTTGTTGGCATCAGGCGGGCGAGCGAGCGGCTGGCCGCGGCAAGCGAGAAGTTCACGCTTGCGCCGCACTGGTGGCAGCGCGTGGCGGTGGCGCCCACGAGCGAGCCGCACGATGGGCAGAGCTTCGGGCGCGGCCCCCCGCTGCCGCTACCGAAAAACCCCCTGACCTTTTCACCGAATGTCATCGATTCGATCCCAAAGATCCCAATGGGAGAGTCTAATGGGTTTCCTTGCGAGAATGTGAGCGCGTTCCTATAATACCGAACTTGAGTCCAAACAAGTGAACCGGGATACCGCGTGAAGTTATCCGCCCGCCGCGGAATGGCGTTGCCGTGGCGCCTAGCTTTTGTGTCGGCGATTTCGCTGGCCGCCACAGCGGGTTGCGCTCATCGGAGGTATGCGCCTCAGCCTCCCACGCAGGCTCCCCTGCCGCAGCCCTCGCCTCCTTCGGGGGCGCCCCCGTCAATCGAAAGACAGCCTGCCGTGCCGGGCGAATACACCGAGGAGGGAGTAGCGTCGTGGTACGGGATTCCGTTCGACGGGCACCGCACGTCCAACGGAGAAATCTACGACATGCACGCGTTCACGGCGGCCCACCGCACACTGCCCTTTGGCGCGGTCGTGCGGGTGACGGACCTCGACAATGGACGGCAGACCGAAGTCCGCATCAACGACCGCGGCCCGTTTGTGGCCAACCGCGTGATCGATCTTTCGCTTTCCGCCGCACAGGCGGTCGGCATGGTCGGGCCCGGAACCGCGCGGGTGCGGCTCGAGGTGATCGCGGGACCGAATCCGCAAGTGGGATTCTTTGGCGTGCAGGTGGGCGCATTTGCGAACCAGGACAACGCGGAGAGGCTGCGCGCGCAGCTTGCGACGCGCTACTCTGCGGTGAGTATCGCGGTCTACGATTCGCCGAACGGCGTCTTCTACCGCGTGCGCGTCGGGCGGCTGCCGAGCCAGGAAGCGGCGCAGCAGCTTTCGAGCGAGCTGCACGCCGACGGGCAGGCGACGACGTTCGTCGTGCGCCTGGACGACTAGCTATGCTGTCGGCCATTCATACGTGTATCGCGGGGATTTCATGGGAATGAAAGGCCAGAGCTCTCGTCCGTTACGCACGCCTTTGTTTTGTATGTTTCTTTGCGCGGCGCTGATACGTATGCCTGCTACTCACGCGCAGGCACCGTCGACTCCGCTGACGACGTGGAGCGTTACGATCGTGCTTCCTCCGCGAGTGGTGGCGGGCCAGCCCGCGACGCTCGCGGTGCTCGGCGTGGACGGACGGCTTGCGTCCGGCGTGACTGTCGAAATCGGGGACAAGCGAGTGACGACCGATCGGACGGGGCACGCGTCGTTTGTGGCGCCGGCCTCTGCGGCTGACGGCTACTTCATCGCGAGGGCTTCGGGGGCTTCGTTTGCGGCGCTGCTGGACCCGGCGCAGCCGGCGGGAGGGGCGTCCGCGCTGACGGTGGCGCCGGCGGTGGCGCTGCACGACCGATTTGCAATCTGCGGTGCGGGCCTGAGCGGCGAAGCGAGTGGGGCTCTGGTGAAAATCGACGGCCAGCTTGCACTCGTGCTCGCGGCGTCGCCTGAGTGTCTGGTCGTGCTACCGGGGCCGAAAGCGACGCCGGGACCGGCGACGATTTCCGTCACGGCGCCGGGGCTGCAATCCACTGCAACGACGGCGCTCGTGGCGCTCGAATTCGAAGCGCCGAATCCGCCGCTGCAGCCGGAGCAGAAGGGCCAGCTCGTGGTGCGCGTGCGGGGTGCGGAGCAAGCGCTGCGGCTCATCGTCGAAAACGAAACGCCCGGTGTGTTGCGATTCGAGCGGGGAGAGGCGCAAGAGGTGGTGACCGTCGGCGGCGCGCAGAACGTCGCGGGAATCAAGGTCCAGGCCGTGACGTCCGGAGATTTCTCGTTCCACGCACGGCTCGTGTCCCCGCCGGATATCGACGCCGCGCGACGATACTTGCAGGCCGCCGAGCATCTTGCGCCGAAAGACTTGCAGCACAACATCAAAGGGCTCGCCAACCGCCTGGCGCATCATCCGCGCGATTTTCAACAGGCTGCAAGCGCGCTCGACGACATGATCTCTACAACGATTGCGGGAGATTTTCGCACGCTACTCGGCGCCGCCCGCGCGGCGCTCTGAGCTATTCGCCGGACGGCGGCAAGAGGACCGCCTGCGGTGAATCGGGAAGCGCGCCCTGCGACATCTGCTCGAGGGAATTGCGCGCGCGGTCAATCCGCGTATCGGCCTCATCGTAGCTCTGCTGTGCGTGGCGGAGATGGGTGCCGAGTTTCTCGTACACATCGCCGAACGACTCGATCTGCCTCTTCAGTCCTGCCAGGCCGGCGAGCAGGTGCCGTGCATTTTCCTCGATCTTCTGGCTCTGCAAGCTGACCGCGACCGCGCTGAGGCAGGCGTAAAACGTGTTCGGCGAAACGGGGAATACGCGCTTTTGGCGGCAATACTCGTCGAGCTTGCCGTACTTCGGGTCCTCTGTCATCAGGAGTTCGTAGTAAACGCCCTCGGAAGGGACAAACATCAGCGCGTAGTCGAACGTATGCTCGTGGGGGAGGATGTATTTCTCGGCGATCGAATCGGCGTGCTTCCGGACGGCCAAGGAAAAGTCGCGGCGCGCGTCGTCTCCGGCATCGACCAGCCTGCGATAGGCGTCGAGCGGGAATTTAGAATCGATCGACAGAAGGCGGTCGCCATTGCGCACGACCGCATCAACGATGGCGCCCGTCGAAGCGAACTGGTATTGCATCGAGTAGGCAGCCTGCGGGAGAGCGTCCGCGAGCAAGCGGTCGAGCATGGCTTCGCCGAGCGTGCCGCGCGTCTTGGCGCCGCCCAGAACCGATTGCAGCGTTTGCGCTGCCTTCGACAAGTCCTGGCTCGTCTGCTGCACCTCTCCGATCTGCTGGCTCATCTGGAGCAGGACGTCCGTAGACGATTCCAGGCGCCGGGTCACTTCGCGCTGAGCGTCGCTTGCGATCTGGCTGGTTGATGTGACGCCCGTCAGGAGCTCCTGGCGCACCTGGCCGAGCTGCTGCGTGACGGATTGCATCATGTGGTTGATCTGGCCGTTGATCTGGGTGGTCACCGCCTGGCTCTGCGCCGCGAGCGAATTCTGCATTTCCTGGCGGACGGCGGAAAGATGCGCTTCGGAGCGGCGGCCCGCCGACCACACCACGACCGCGACCACCAGAATTGCGAGGATGCTGGCTGCGAGCCAAACCAAAGGAATCATCGACATTCACTTTAGCGCGAAGTACGGCCGAGGAGAAGACGATCGATGGGTCTTCGGACGCTACCGCGTGCTGAAACCGGGCGGCACTTTCGCTATACTGTGCTTCCGAGGCGCGGTACCCAAGTGGGAAGGGAGAGGTCTGCAAAACCTTCATTCGTGGGTTCGATTCCCACCCGCGCCTCCAAGATATCCTGGTGAAAATCCATTAGTTAATCCTCTCGTCTTTCTCGTGTACCCTTCGTCTCCATGAGTGAGACCGGATTGTGCTCCGATGCGCGTCGTAGGTTGGCCTCAAGCTGCTCCTGGCGTAAGCGCACCCAAGGCGAGTAATCGTAGCTAACCTGCCGAACGCAACAGGACGAACATTGTGTTGTGGCTTGATGATGGCCTTCTGCGATTCATCTGCCTGCATTGCGCGGCGTGCGCAAGGCAGCGCTCAGGGCGATTGGCTCCGATAACCGGGGCTAGGGAGACAGTTCTCGATGCGACTTATAGTTTGTCGTGACAATTTCAAATCCACCGCCAAACAGCGCGGTATGGTGTGATCTCGATCACTGCGATTGATGTGGGATAGGAGGTAAGAGCCCATCGTACTTGCCAGATCACCGGATGGAGTGAAGGGGAACTCAGGAGTAGCGCATATGGCACTCAAGCGAGGGGTGATTGGCACAATCATGGCCGTTGCAAGGATTCTGGGGTGAGGTGTTCTGTGGAAACCGATCGGAGAGTATGAGCAATGAGTGCTGACAAGATGGTGGGATGGGTGGCTGCAGCGCTGCTGGTGGCCGCGGCGGCCGTGGGATATGTGCGATACCTGCGGGTCCCCACAAATGTAGCCTATGTGAGCGAACAGGACGGCGGGATCAGTGTTATCGATCTTGGCACGATGAGGGTGATTCGGAGGGTTCATCCGGACAACGTGGCGCCGCGCGGGATCGACATCTCTCATGACGGAAAGTATGTCGTTGTGGCGGACAAAGACACGGCCGATGCGAGCGTGTTTGACACACGCGGAATGCGTTTGGTGAAGCGATTTCAGGTGGGCGACAATCCGGAGTTCGTGAAGCTGAACCCCGGAGGGGACGAACTCTTCACATCTTACGAGGCGCGGTCAACCGGCGAACCTCCGACGGCCGGCGGCGACGATAACAACGTGAATGAGCCGCGTTCTCATGTGGTGCAGTGCCATGTGCCGGACTGGACGAAAGGGCTGGATTTTGAGGCCGGCACAGAAACGGAAGGATTGGAGTTTTCGAGCGACGGGAAATACCTGCTGGTAGCGAACGAGGCACAGAATACGATCGGCATTTACGATGCGCATGCGGGCACGCTGGTCCGCACGATCGATTTGAAGCCTTACGGACAGAGGCCGCGGGGAGTGAAGGTATCGCCGGACGGATCGGGTTACGCCGTGACGATGGAACTCTCCGGGACGCTGGTCAAGATGGATCCGAGCTTTAACGTGACGAAAGCGGCGCCGACAGCAGCGATGCCCAATGGGCTGGCGTTCGATCGGGAGGGCAAGAGAATTTTCGTCTCGGCGTCCACCGCGAGAAAGATGCAGGTATTTGCGGCAGATTCCCTGCAACTAATCGCGGAGACGCCAACGGGACAGCGGTGCTGGCATTTTACGTTCACGCCGGATGATTCGAAGATTTTGCTGGCCTGTGGGCGATCCAACAACGTGGTAGTGATCGACGCCAATTCGTATAAATTTATACAGACGATTGAAGGGTTCAAATTGCCTTGGGGAATCGTTACCTACCCAAGGGCGTTTGGAAGTTTGGGTCTGCCGTAGAATACCCGGCCACTCAGTGACCTGACCGCCGCACTTCTGGCCTGATCACGTCGCGGACCCACTGAACGAACGCTACGCCAGGATCCCGCTATCGTGTTTCCTCTGGAATGACCGGGACCAGAAGATGCGAATCATACTTTCCACCGGCGTAGATCACGTGGCGCCCCCGGTTTACGGTGTCTTCGTGACGATCCGCCATCGTCGGTTTGGGGTATCGATATATGTCGACGCCCTGGACGACAAGCCTCAATTGTTCGCCAGCCTCAAAACGGGTGCCGGAGGGCCAGATTTCGATCTCGAGCGGCACAATCGCGCCGTTTTCGATCTTGAGCTCCCGGCGATGGGCAAGAATCGGCTGGTATGCCGTCGATTTTGTCTCATCGAGTTCGCGATGGGAAGCTCGGAGCCAACCCAATGCGACGGGTCCGTCGTCGAAGTGGGTCCAGAAAGCAAACGGCACGAGGTTCCCGGCTGAGTCGAGCTTCTGAATCGCGACGAAGATATCCATGTCGTCCGCCCCTTCGGGCGTCATCCACAGCTTTAGCTTCATGTGGCCGATCAACTCCGTCGGCTTTTCGAGCGCCAAATCGAATTGCGCGCAATGAGGACCCGGCCCCTCGGACTGGGCGTCGTATGAGAAGGATTGCTCCTCCGAAACCGATTGGCGCTTAAGGGACCCCGTTTTGGCGTCGAGATAAAGCTTCGTATATTGCGTGCGAGAGATGGGCCACTCGCTCTCAGACTTCATCGATCCCACATAGAATCTCTCCCGCGCCTCGAGTCGCACCTTCGGCCATTCCGCGACCGATGTGGGAACGCCCTTCAAAAAGCAGTCAAAGAACTCCCGCTGCCGGCGCACATTTTCGGGTTCGTAGAAGTAGGCCCACTTTTTTCGTCCGTGTACTTCGAGCCACTTCTGCGTGGAAGCGATCTTCTTGAAACCCTCGAGTGTCCCCCGCGTGTGCAAACCCTGGTCTGTCCAACTCGCAACCACGTACGCAGGGACCTTGATTGTCGAAAAGTCGGCGGCCTTCGAAGCCCAGAATGCGTCGAAAAAGGGATGTTCCTTTACTTCGGTAAGGAGGTCCTCCACACGCGTGGTGCTTCTGCCCCAACGACCTGGAAGGTAGGGCCAGAAGTAGGTCTCCGGGATGCCACCGTGACGCACAACTTCGCGATACGTGTCGGTCCAGCCTTCGTATGGATTAATCGCCGCCAGATGCGGTGGGTTGAGAGATGCGACCCGCCATTGAGAACTGGTCAGATAAGAAACTCCGGACAAACCGACCTTGCCGTTGCTCCAGGGTTGCGTGCCGGCCCACTCGATCAGATCGTAGTAATCTTCCGCCTCTTCCGGCGAGAGATACGTGGCGTCGCCCTGCGAATACCAGGTGCCGCGGATGTCCACGTTGATGACGGAATAACCTTGTGGAACCCAGTATCCTGGATCGGGCGCCTCAAAGGCCGCGAATCGAGATTGCATCTCCGGCTTGACGCCACAGTTCGGGAAAACCTCGTGGTAGTTCGTGTGTCCGTGTTTGCCGTAAGGCCCCCAGGCAATCAACGGCGGTGCCGGCTTCTCGTCGGCGGGACGAAACACGTCGATGTAAATCTTGATTCCATCACGCATCGCAACAGCAACATCGCGCTCGATGACCATGCCGTTTTCAACAGTCCGTCGATAGACGGGCGGCACGCCGCCGCGCTCTGCGGGCGCACCTAGTGGTTCGCGGAATCTATACTCGAACTCTCCTGCTTTCATTGTGAGTGCCTGCGCCAGTCCGCGGCATTCGTAAGCGAAGGGTACCTCTCGCGCGTGATGATTCTCAGCGTGCGCAGGCCTGCGCCACGATAGTCGGCGCGGAGCTCACTCATGTGTTCTCTCTACACTCCTGCCTGTTGAGGCGAACCCTTGGATGAAGAACCGACCGGTGAACCGGCGGCGAGGGCAGCCGCCGGACGAATCAGGCGGAAGCAATACATGGTCAACAGAACGGAGGAGGCTAGTGTCAGGGCGCCGCCGAGAACATGCGCGACCGTCAGAAGGACATACAAGGGGGCCGACTGGACTGCGTCCCACACTTGCCTCATCTCCCACCAGGCTGCGCCACCGAGCAGCAACTGGATGCCGAAAAACGAGTGGAGCAGCGCCACGCCGCGGCGAAGATCGCGATCCTGCCGGAAACGATTCTTGACGGCGCGGCCGGTCCAGACCACGAGGGTGGTGACCACTCCGGCGCCAACCAGATGCGGCACGATGCCCAAGGCCCCGTGGCGGAACGCCGCACCCAGGACGATCTGGACCAGGATCGCGGCGGTCGTCCACACGGTCAGATATCTCGCGGGAGGCGCGCCGGAATCGTCGAGCTGCGGCTGGTCGCTCTGCCACCAGGGACTCAGGTAGATCGAGAGGCCGACCAGCATGACGAAGAAGATTTGCGCCACGGTAGCATGCGCAGTCGCCGAGAGGTCCGGATAGCCCGCGAGGACGCGGAAGCCCCCGAGGGCTGCCTGCGCGATGACCAGGGCGAACGCCGACCAGCTGAGGTGGCGCGCCACGGGCCTGCGCTCCGCGCGCACGACCCAGACAGCCAGAATCAACGTGAGAACCGCGACGAGGCCCGCGATGACGCGGTGAGCGTACTCGAAGCGGATGCCGTCAACGAAGGGGGGGATCGCGCGTCCGTAGGCGAGCGGCCAATCGGGGACCGAGTCGCCGGCGTTATTGTTGGTTACCAGCGCGCCGGCCATGAGAAGCAGGACCGTGCACCACGAGGTTGCGACCGCGAAGCGGTAGAGTCCGCGAGAAGATTGGGCTTGATTCGGTGACATCATGTATGAAAACGACCCCATTGTATGGAGCGAGCGCAGAAAAGGCAAAGAGTTCTGGAGACTGGACGAATAGCTTGGGTATCTCCGGTGGGCTGAGCGGTTCGATTCCCACCCGCGCCTCCAGTTTTCAGCAATTGATTGCCGGTCTATTCAGGCTTCGCGGCGACGATCAGCGTTCCGCCCCGGCCAAGCAGCGCCGCCAAGGGAACGAGCGGCAACGCCAGCGCGGAAAACGCGGCGCCCAAGACCCAGTTCACCACGACCTCCGCTTTCCCCACGTTCAATTTGCGGCCCGTCAGGGCATGAAAGAAGAGGTTGGGGGGAAATCCCATCGCGTTGAGTGCGCTCTGCGACCAGCCCAGAAGATCGTATTCAAACTCCTGATGCCAGCTTCGCAGGCCCGCGAAGCCCGCGGCGCGCAAGACGCTGGCCAGCGATTTCCGCGTGAAGTGGAAAAGATGCCGCGGGACATCCAGATGGAACCATCGAGCGCCGAAGGTACGGGCCTCCAAACCGCCGGCGTCTGGAACCGCAATGAGCAGGACGCCGCCGGGCTTCAGGATTTTCTTGCAGTCTCGCAGTATGGCGGATGGATCGCGCACGTGCTCCAGGCTGTGCCAAAGCGTAATGCAATCAAACGGGCCCAATGCAGCCGCGGAGGCGACATCCGGAAAGACGTCCAAGCCGGTTTCGCGAGCGGGCTCCGGATTCATCTCGGTTCCCACGCCGCGCCATCCCTGTTGCTGGGCCGCCAAAAGAAACGAGCCGTCGCCGCAACCGATGTCGAGCAGCTTGCGATTCTCGCCCGCGCCGAAGAGCGAATCGACCCATCGCGTGCGGCGGCGCAGGCAGTGGTTCGCGGTAAAGCCGTGGCGTCCTCCGTAGTAGGTTTCCGCGTAGTAAGGGGAAAGATCGGCGGGCTGCGGCGAAATTTGACCGAGGCCGCATTCCGAACACGCGAGAATCGGAAATCGCTCTCGCGTGTTCGGATCGACCACCGACGGAAAGCGGAGCTGCAGCGGACCCCTGCAAGCCGCGCAGAGTCCCAAGTGAGTGTTCGCTTCGGTCAAGGTTGCCTTCTCGTCCGATACACGCTACCGACCCGGGAAGCCCGTGCTACTTCTTCTTGCGCTTCGGTTTCAATTTGACTGGAGCTGCCTGCATTCCCGCCATCATCTGGCGCATCGCGTCGGTCGTGCCGGGCGCGCGCTTCTCGCGCCAGGCTTCGAGCCGCTGGGCGTGCTTTTCAAGGTTCGCATACTGATGCGGATTCTTGCTTCGTTCGCGCATGCTCGCGACGAAGGGCCTGATCCGTTCCCAGACCATCCATTGTTCGCCCGTGTTTTCAAAGAAGAAATCCTCGTCGATCAGGCCACGGTTCACGATGCTAGCGACCATCTCCCAATAACTGATGACCATGCGCATGTAGGCGCTTCCCGAACTGCCCATCGGCCACTTCTTTGAGATGTCCTCAAGAGATGCGGGCCGAAAAGTCATAAAGTACCAATCGCGAGCCTCGCGCATGCGAGGTTCGCGCCGCATTTCGTACAACCGCAGCATCAGATTCACCTGTTCGTGCGTCACTTCTCCCATCAGTTCCTCCTTGTGAAAGGTCGGATCGACATCAATTTGAAAACTGTTTCCAGCGATCATGGTCGGGGCGGCGGAGCGGAGCCGCGCAGTTCGACGGAGTGCGTCTGGCTGAGGGCGATGCGCGACTCCTCGAAAGCCAGCTTGATCCGCCGGCGCAACTCGCGCGCCACATCGTCTTTACGATTGAGAGCCGTCCGAACCTGGAGGCGCAGCACCGTGCCGTCCAGAGAGAGAGATTCTACGCCGAGGACGCGCGGGCCGTCCATCAGAGCGGTGGACCAATCGGCATCGTTGCGGAAGTCCCCGGCGACTTTTTCGAGTGTGGCGAGTGCGCGGCCGACCATTTCGTCGGAGGGAACGGTCACGTCGAGGAACGTCTGCGACCAATCGCGATTCAGATTGGCCACCTGGCCGACGAGCGAGTTGGGTATGGTGACGATGGCGCCGTTCGCGTTCCGCAGGACGGTGCGGCGGAGCGTGAGATATTCCACGCGCCCCGTCTCGCCGTTGAGCTGGATCAAGTCTCCGACGACGTATTGGTCTTCGAAAACGATGAAGAAACCGTTAATCAAGTCCTTGACGAGGGTCTGGGCGCCGAATCCAAAGGCAATGCTCGCGACCGCGGCCGTCGCCGCGACGGGCGTGACGTTGAACCCGAACTCGGGCAACGCGAATAGAACGGCCACCGCGAAAATGACCGTGGTGCCGACGCTGTAGAGCAGGCTGGCCATCGTGCGCGTCTGTTGCTCGCGAAGCTGCGCGACGCGCGTGTGTCCCTTCGAGATCTGCACCAGGCGCGTCGTGAGCGCCTTCAAGATGCGCGTCAGGACGAAAGCAAGGATCAGGATGATCGCGACGCGCAGGCCGCGTGTCCCAGTGATTTCGATCCAACGGGGGAGAGAATCGGTCATGGGAATAAACGCGCGGAATTATACCATCCGGACGAGGCGCCGCTCGCGGCATAAGCTGTACCCGGATGAGAGCGGCCCGCCGCATGGACGCCGCCGCATGGCGAGGCGGATTGTTTTGCCAGCGTGCGGCGAGCGAGGTAAACTGAGGATGCAACTGCACTCGCAACTTCTTCGGTAGCAATGTCGGGAAGGCAAATACGCGCCCGTAGCTCAGATGGATAGAGCGTGTGCCTCCGGAGCACAAGGTCGGGGGTTCGAACCCCTCCGGGCGCGCCATTTTTCTAGTGTGGATTCAACCGATTGCGTGGATGCCTGCCTCCGGCTTAGTCCGTTGCACCGTATTCCCGTCTTCCGCCGACATGTCGAGAAAGAACGGTCAGGACGACAGCGCCAAAAATCGCAGCGAGACTCGTGTAAATCATCTTGCCTTGGACCAGGAGATGTGTGGTGTTGAAGAGGAAGCCTCCTGCAACCGCACCCGCGATGCCCATCACCATGTCCATTACTTGATCGCGCCCTTCGCTCGACATAATCTTCCCCGTCAGCCAGCCGGCGGCTAAACCACCCACGATCCAACAGAGTAACAGCATGACTTTTCTCCTTTTCCCGAATATTCCAAATGAAGACGGTTCCTTGCTGTCGCGAGGAGTATTTCCTGCGCTCTCAATCTCTCGGAGAGATGGGCGGGGCGGAAACCTTCCCGCCCCGCCTAGAAAACCTTAGACGGCTACAGCAGCAGCGATCTTGTGGAAGGTGGAGTTAGCGACGTTAAAGGTTTCCACCTGGGGTGGTCCTTCAACCACTGTCGCGAGAATCTTCGTCACTTCGGGGTAACTTGCGCGGTTGTAAGCCTCCGCGCTTTCCGCTCGGTCCCACAGACTGATCGCGAACGCTTCCGTTCCAGATGGTGCAACGAACGTGATTTCGTCTTGGAACCCCTTCTGTTTTCGAAGGTTCGGGATGACTTCCTTCTCAATCTTCTCCGTAAACTGAGCAACATGGTTCGGCTTCAGGTGCATATAGACTCGGCGTGCAAACATGTGGGTCTCCTTGGTTTTGCATGGCCAAGGGGCGGTTCAGATAACTTCCAACTGTTAGGTCAGTCTGAAGAAGCCCTCAGGTCGTTAACCATACTGGGTTAAGTAACTTGCTCTGTCAACTCAATTCTGAGACTATTCTCTGCAGTGTATTGCTAATAGTTAATTCCGGGAGGCATTTTGTGGATGTCTGCCTGTTGATCAAACAGCGACTGGAAGAATTGAAGCTTGAGCAAAAGGACCTTGCAACCGCCGCCGGTGTCACGGACTCCTACATTTCCCAACTGTTGACTCGAAAGAAATTGCCCCCCGCACCCGACCGCACGGACATTTACGTCAAGATAGGAAAATTCTTGAAGCTCCCAGCAGGCAAGCTTTCAGAGCTGGCCGGACATGAGCGCATGGAAGAATTGAAGAAAAGGCTGTCTGACTCGCCTGCGCCCCTATTCAAGGAAGTACGGGAACTGATCCTGCGCAAGTGTGCTCCGGAGAAAGAAAAGGAGATACGCTCCATTTTTGAAAGGCAGCCTTTTGGCGAATTGGAGCGCCTCGTCACGCAGAAGCTTCTGGACGTCGTCAAGAGAGTCGCGAAAGAAGAACTGGAAAGTGAAAGCTGGCTGAAGCGGGTCGCTCAACTGAATGGTCGAAGCTACCAGGAAATACGGGTCAGTGTTCTTGAATTCCTCGATACGGATGTCTTCAACCTTTCCGTTGAAAGTTGCACATCCTTCCTCGACCCGCTGATTGATTCCTGGGATATCGATCTAAACAACTTTGGGATAGAGATCGTGTTGAATCGGAGACTAACTCCCGGCTTCCTCAAAAAACTCGAGTTTGTGGAAAAGGAGCCTGACGGACCGTTTGAGGAAGAGTCTGGACTCAAAGAATTCCTTCGGGACTCTTCCCTGAGCGGCAATGCTACCGGGGAAGAAATCGAGTTTTTAAAGAAGCTTAGGTTCAAAGCGTCTCGGCCCACCGCGCTCTATTATTACCGCGAATTGCAGAACCTCAGAGATCCGCTTAATTTTCGAAAAGCCTCAGTCGCTCCGCTGCACAAATACGGAGACGCGAGCGGCGTTGAAAAACAGATCCAGCTTCATTCTAGGGAAGGCGCAATACAGCGCTGGGCGGAAAACAAGGCTGGACGATCGCCGAAGAGACGGAAAACAAAGGCTTCACGCTAGCATTTCGCGGGCTGGCTGCCCAATGACGACCACAACCATGGTGTATCCGTACCAAGAGCCTTCTTCGTGCGCGTTTGGCTCAGTATGAGTTTTTGCGCTCAGGCGTGCGCCGCTTCGTGTTCCGGCACTTCATCGGTAATCACGCTGAACTGCCGCAAATTCGCGGTACCGAAAGATGTCGTGAGGGCTACATCGGACGCGTCCTGCCCCACCGCCATCAACACACGACCGATGCGGGGCTGATTGTGACGTGCATCGAACGTCCACCACCGGCCTTCCAGATATGCTTCGAACCACGCGCTGAAATCCATGGGCACAGGCGACGGCGGGACTCCGATGTCGCCCAGATATCCTGTCGCGTAGCGCGCCGGTATATTCAACGCCCGGCACATCGTTATCGCCAGGTGCTGAAAATCCCGGCAAACGCCGCAGCGATCTGCAAAGACATCAATCGCCGTTTTCACCGCGCTCGCGTACTGGTATCCGAACGTCACTTTCCCGTGAACCCACTCGCACACAGCCTGCACCCGGTTCCATCCAGGCGAGATCCTGCCAAAAAGCTCCGCCGCAATGTTCGACATACGGTCGACTTCGCAGTACCGGCTGCTAAGCAGGTACCGAAGTACGTCGCTTGGCAAATCCTGCACCGGTATCTCGCGCGCCCACGGCGCAACCGGATCTGGATTCCCCGTGTCGTAAATCAGAGTCGAGTTGCTTAAGCGGATTTGGCCCGCCGGAGCGAGAAAGCGGCAACAGTTATTTCCGAAACTGTCGAAGTAGCAGTCGACGTTTGTTGCAGGTGCGAGGTTCAGTATATCTGGCTTACGCAGATCATTCACCCGGGAAGGGTGTACTTTCAGCAACGCTACGATCGGTACTGGAAGAGGAGCGTCGAAAACAATGTCGTATCCCAAGCGAATCAGCATGTGAAATCCCTGCGCCTTCAGGCGCTACATGGAGGATCTGTTACATATCCCCTATACAGTGCCACAATGTGCATCTCTGTCGTCAATCGTTTCTTGGCGAGCGAAAGACGGAACCACGTCGCGTACACTGGACTGCCATTGAAGATCATCTCGTCCCTGCTGACCCAGCGAAGAGACTGCGGCGAGCGCAAGGCCCTTCGTTTGAGGCACTTGGACTCCACGCACCGAGCCTTGGGAAAGCAATGGCCCCCATCCAAAGGACAAATTGGACAGACGTGCGAATGCTTGCTAGCTTCAGTTAATGTATGTCCTAATAGCTTTTGACAATGAGCACGGGCTGCTACACCCCGTGACGAGCCAGCTCTCCACGGCTGGCCCGGCCGACGTGCAGCTGGGACAGGCCGCCGACTTTGTTACGGCCCTGGTCAAGTGCGGCTCTTGCAAGGCCTATGAACTCGAAAGCGACGAGTGGGTACTTGAAGTCAGGCTTGCAACAAACTCCAGTCGGAATCAGTGGACCCATTGACGCCGCCGTTCGGCTCGTTCATCCCGGCTTAGACGCTTTCGCCCGCCGCTAGCCTACTTCGCTTGCACTGCCTGTTGTTTCTTGTACGCGTCCCACGAGATCGAAATCAGGTACGCGTGAATCGCGTCCACTTCTTCCGGCTTCAGCACGCCTTCCCACGGCGGCATCCCCGCGTTTGTCAGCACGCCGTCGAGGACGATCTCGTGAAACGCCTCGTGCGATTCGGCGCTCATCCGCCGCAAATCCAGCGCCAGTCCTCCCGGCTGATTCGGATGGCATGACGCGCAGCTCGCGCCGAAGAGCGTCGCGCCATGCTGCACCACGTCCGCGGACGCCGTCAGCGGCGGCGGCTCCGGAATTGGCCCCGTCTTCGGCAGCAGCGGCGGCTTCGGCGTCTCGCCGCCATCCAGCTTGAACGCGATGATCCGCCCTTCGTTTCCTCGCTCGTAAAACGCGCTCTTCGGGTGCGAGAAGCTCCATCCGCCGCCGCCCCACGCGGCCATCAGTGCGACGTATTGCACGCCGTCGATTTCATACGACATCGGCGCCGCCACCACGCTCGTGCCGATGTCGATGTCCTTCAGCAGCTTTCCCGTGTCCGCGTCGTACGCGCGGAAGTGGCCTGTCCCCGTGCCCTGAAAAACCAGTCCTCCCGCCGTCGCCAGCACGCCCGGCCGGTCCCACCAGTCGGACATCTGCACTTCCCACACGGTCTTGCCGCGAATCGGGTCCCACGCCCTCAGAAACGCCTTGCCGGAGAAAACCGATTCCTGCCCGTTCTCGATCGCCGGGATGTAGACGAGCCCGTTCTGCGGGTCGTACGACATCGGGTTCCAGTTGTGCCCGCCCATCGGCGAAGGTGAGATGAATTCCTTGCCGTTCGTCGAATTCCTGAAATCTCGCGCGTTTGCCGCTTCCACCGGCCGGCCCGTTTTCAAATCCACGTGATCGGCCCACGTCACCCGCACGAATTTGTCGGCCGAAAGCACCTCGCCCGTTTTTCGGTCGAGGATGTAGAAGAATCCGTCCTTTGACGCCTGCATCAGCACCTTGCGCGTTCTTCCGCCGATTTTCAGCTCCGTCAGGATGATCGGCTGCACGACGTCGAAGTCCCACTGCTCGCCGGGCACTTCCTGGTAATGCCACACCAGGCGTCCCGTGTCGGGATTGATCGCCAGAATCGACGCAATGAAAAGATTGTCGCCTCCCGCCGGGCTCCGCTTCGACTGATCGAAAAACGTCCCGTTGCCCGTCCCGAAATACAAAAGATGGAATTCCGGGTCGTACGTCATCGAGTCCCACACGGTTCCGCCGCCGCCCATGGCCCAGTTACTCTTCGGGTCCCACGTTTTTGCGGCCATCTCGAGTTCCGGGTTTTCGAATGGCTGCCCCGGCGCCGGCGGCACGGTAAAGAATCGCCACGCCAGCTTGCCGGTGTCCAGATCGTATGCGCTGACGTAACCGCGCGCGTCGTACTCGCCTCCGGCGTTCCCGATCACCACGACCTTGCTCGCCACTTCCGGCGCGCCCGTAATCGTGTAGCCGCGCTTGTGATCCACGACCGTGTCGACGTGCCACTGCACCGCGCCCGTCTTCGCGTCCAGCGCGAAAAGCCGCCCGTCGAACGACGCCACGTAAACTTTCCCTTTCCACACCGCTACGCCGCGGCTCACCTCGTCGCAGCACGCGCGCCGGTTCACCGCCAGGTCGCTTTTCGGGTCGAAGCTCCAGATTTCCTTGCCCGTTTTCGCGTCCACTGCGTACGCCGTCCCCGTCGATCCGGACGCGTACATCACGCCGTCCGCCACGATCGGCGTCGCCTCGAGCCCCCGCGTCGTGTGCGTGTCGTAATCCCACGCGAATCCCAGGCGCGCCACCGTCTCTCGATTGATCTGCGTCAGCGGCGAGTAATGCCCTTTGCCGAAATCGCGCCCCGTGGTCAGCCACTCCTCGGGATGCTTGTCCGCAGCGAGCAGGCGCTTCAGGTCGATCTGCCCGTACGCTGCGGGCGTTCCTTGCGCGAACGCGCTCCGCGCGTAATAGCCCAGCGGCGCGCAGACCGCCGCGGCCAGCGCGGCCGCCGCGCACAACACGTATCGGTTCCTTTTTCGTCTCACGTGGTTCACTCCTCTGGCACCCAAGGCGACGGCATCCCGTACGGCACGCCGATGAACACCGCTTCGATCTGCCGGATCTTGCCGTCCTGGATTCGGAACAGCTCCATCAGGCACAGCGTGCTCGGCGTTCGCATCGGCGAATCGATCACCGTGCCGTCCGTCAGCTTGAACGTTCCCAGCGCCCCGGAGTGGTCGATGAACGCGCCCGCCAGCACCAGTTGTCGCTCCTCGTCCACCAGCGGATAGCGCCGCGCGCGCAGCAGCGTGTCGTACCGGTAGTTGCCCATCTTGAACTGATCGGCGCATCCCAGGTTCGCCACCGGAATGGTCTTCATCAGGTCGGGATTGTGCGTGGTTTGCAGTCCGTTTTCGATCCGATTGCAGTCGTCGGTAAACTCCGTGAAGAGCGTGCCGTCGTTCAATTGCAGCGTGTTGAAGTAGCCGTCCACCAGCGCGACCAGCCGCGCGCGCGGCACGCGATGCTCCGACGGCACCATTTCGTTCAGCACCGGCTTATCCACTAGCTTCGGCGGATTCGGGAACGGCCCACCGGCTTCGGGGCGGCGCAGCACCGTCTCGACTTCGGAGATTTTGCCGTCTTCCACTTTCAGGCGCAAAGCGTAGGTCGAGGTGGTGCGCGTCTCCGTGACGAGGCCGAAAAACCCCACCTGCCCGCTCTCCGGATCGGCGAAACGCAGATTGTAATTGCCGACTCCGGTGATCGTGCCCCACAGCCCGTCGCCCACTCGCAGCTCCACGTTGTTCTCCGTGTTCTTCACCACCTTCGCCCACGGCGCCTCCCCGGGAGCTTTCGCCGCGAGCGCGTGCAGATACTTGTCGAGTACTCCGTACAGGCACGCCCGGTCGCAGTTCCGCCCCACCGCGTTTTGCTCGGGATTCTGCGCCCGGACGATGTTCGGTCGCGCGAACACCGCGCCCACTATCGTGGCGAAGACGACGGCGAGACATAGTCCTGCGGCGAGACACTTATTTCTCATTGGCTTTATTCCCCCCTTGCAACGTGCGCGAATATATCACGCCCCACGAACTTCCCGCACCTCGCTATATGTCGTGTCAGAGGAGGTTCGCCCGCATCGAAGGTAACCCAAGCGCGCGTTACGCCGCCCGGCGGGGACCGCAATCCAGCGACAGGATGGGATCTTGGCAAACCACAGGCTAGTATTCCTCCCGGAACATATACCAGTTGGGGGCCAGCGGTTCAAAGACAAGCGCATGCCCTTTGTTTCTGTTGTAGAGATCCTGTGGCATTACATCAAGAGATGGCACGACTGGCGCTAGCGGTTTTTCCGAATAGGCGTAGCCTTTGTCGGAACTTCCCAAAACGCCCCCCGATGCAAAGACGGTGATGAAAATGCAGGAAGGTAAATCGGCTCGGCGCGTCAAGCTTTCTATCTTGAGGCTATGGAACAAGCGGCGATATTCGTTCCACCTATGCTCGGAGAAACCGATGTCCTGTCGAGGCCAAGACACATCGGTATCCAGGGAGGTAGAATTTGACCGAATAAGAATAACGTGGGAATCCTGATTGGACATTTCGATCAGGTTAGCGAAATCGGATTCGTTCCGAAAGAATCTCTGGCGGAGGTTTGAGTCGGACGGCATCCGAAGCCACCAGCTTGCAAAGGCGACTGCTCCCATCATGGCCACAAAGACAAGAATGACTTTCAGCCCACCATGGTCCTGATGTGGAGGTTTATGCATTGCTGATCCCCCATCCGTCCCGCTTTGATGCAGTCCGATTTGTGGCGGGTGGGGGCGGATGGCCGACCCTTTCGTTCGCGTGACGGATGGTGGTTTTAGGCCTCCTGGCCCTTAAGGATCGTCTCACCTTTGGTAAGCCAAGACACGCCGAATGCGAGTATGGCGACGGACTCAGGCCGAAATACTGGAGTAAGTTGCTCAACAAGGGTCTTGACGGGTGATAGTACGACGATACTAAGGAAGAAGACACAAGCAAGGATGGTGTACCCGCAGACGCGATGGACGGGCGTGTGGCCGATCCCCCCTCGCTCCCCATCCGGTTTCCCCGCGGATCAAGGGATTAGTGCGCGCGCAAGTGGCCGGCAAAGATCGTGATCAGAACAATAATCAGTATGATCGCGCTTATGCCGCCGATGGGGTAATAGCCCCACTTCTTACTGTGTGGCCAAACTGGAAGGCTCCCCACAAGCGCTACGATAACAACGATCGTGAGAATGAACATGAGCATCATGGCTTGGCGGCCTCTTTGACCGCTGCCGTGCGCTGTCTCTCGGCTTCTATTTGGGCCGATTCGGCGACGCGGGGCTCTGCCATTTCTTTCTTCACGCTGGCGAGTATTGCTTGGTAGGTTTGTTTCTTGGCTTTGTTATTGGACATACGCGGATGATGTCATGCGGGCAGAAGCAATACAGTTCCATTTAGCACAGCTTGATCTACGGCGAGTGGCGTACTCTTTTAGAGTCGGAATAGCTCGCTCACACCTAAGAGCCCAAAGGGGTCGGCAGCGATGCATGGAATGCGAAGCGGCAGAGCCAGAACGTGGTTCGCAAGAGTTTGCGCGCTGCTGCTGGCGCTTCTCTTGTCTTTTGGCTGGCCGGCTCAGAGCTCGGCCTACGCCGTCCTTGCGCATGAAGCCATCATCGACAGCGCATGGGACGCCAGCATACGCCCGTTGCTTTTGAAGCGTTTTCCCGACGCCACGAAGGAACAACTCAAGGAAGCGCACGGGTATGCCTATGGCGGCGCCATTATTCAGGACATGGGTTATTACCCGCACGGCAGCCATTTCTTCAGCGACTTGACGCACTATGTGCGGAGTGGGGACTTTGTCCTGGCTTTGCTGCGCGATTCCAAGGACATCGACGGCTACGCCTTTGCGCTCGGGGCGCTCTCTCACTACGCCGCGGACAACGACGGTCACCTTATCGGCGTGAATCGCGCGGTCCCCATCCTGTATCCGAAGTTGAAGAAGAAGTACGGAGACTCCGTGACGTATGAAGAAAACCCGCTGGCGCACGTAAAGACGGAATTTGGATTCGACGTTCTGGAAGTAGCCCAGGGGCGTTACGCTCCGGATAGTTACCACGACTTTATCGGCTTTGGGGTTTCAGTTCCTCTCCTGGAGCAGGCCTTTCAGGAAACGTACGGCTTGGATCTCAAGAGCGTTCTCTCTGACGAAGACAAGGTGCTCGGTTCCTACCGTCACGACGTCAGCCAGCTTCTTCCCAAGGCGACGCGCATCGCCTGGAGCCTGAAGAAAAACGACATCATGAAAGACCAGCCCGGCATGACCAAAAACAAGTTTCTCTACAATCTGTCGCGCGCGAGTTATCAAAAGAACTGGGGAAAGAATTATCAGCCGCCCACTTTTTGGGAAAGTTTTATCGCCTTCTTTGTCAGGATTCTCCCGAAGATTGGTCCGCTAAAAGTGCTGCAGCTCAAGACGCCTACGCCGGAGACGGAACGCATGTTCGAAGCCAGCTTCAACGCATCTCTGGATCGCTACCGGAAGCTGCTGGGCCAGGTAGGCGCGGGCCAGCCGGACTTGCCGAACGACAATTTTGACACCGGTGAAGTAACGGGTCCCGGAAAATATTGGCTCGACGATGAGGCGCACGCGGAGTTGCTGGACGCCCTCGCCAAGCAGAACTTTGGTGGCGCTTCGCCGGAGCTTCGGGCCGATCTTTTGGAATTCTACGGGCATCCGGATGCGCCTTACGCGACCAAGCGCAAACCAAAAAAGTGGGCCAAAGTTCAGACCGAGCTTGAACAACTAAGGAAGGCAACTCCGCCGGTGGTGGCCGCCGATGCGGACGATCCTTCTCATGATGCGAACTAAGACTTGCCTGTCCCGGTTCCGGGACGCGCTGACTTTTTCGGCGCTCCTCTTGATCTTGCCCGCGGTCTGTCCAGCCCAGGAAGCAGATCGCTTCCAGCTTTCTCCCCCTGCGCAGCAGGCGGCGCAGTCGGGACCGCAGCCGCCATGCGGAAAGCAACCCATTCCGCCCTATCCTGGTCTGGATGATTCGGCCATCGTGAAGTCATGGAGCAAGTCTGATTTCGGCCGCGACTGGAGACCGCCCGCGTGCACCGGTTGGGCTGCGGTGGGCTTTACGACGTTGGTAACCACAGTCGCGCGATTTCGCCATACCTCGGAAGCGGAGGGCTTGCTTCACCGCATCGGAGCAATTTCAGAGCTCGCGGGCATTCGCTACTGGTCGACCACTCACAAGCAGTGGCGAACATTAATTGTGGACGCCTACGCTCTGACCGACTTGCAGCGTGGTCAACGCCGCGAAGACTTCACACCAGCTGAGATGAAGGAAGGCAAGGACCTCTACTTCGAACAGTCCGATAACCTTTCTGGCAAAGCTATCTACCGAATGCACATTGCGGAGGCTTCGGCGGACCGGCTCGTCTTCGATGTCGAGAACGTCAGCACGATGCGCTATCTCTTCATGCCCATGCTTCACCCGAGTGAGATGCAGTCGATCTACTTTCTGGATCGCGAGTCGGATGGCGTCTGGCGCTACTACAGCATCGTGCGCACAGGAAAGAACGCCAACGGGTTGATCGCGGGGAATGAGTCTTCCTCGGTTAACCGGGCCGTTGCGTTCTATCGCCACATGGTCGGAATTCCCACCGACCAGGAGCCGCCGGCGGCGCGATGAAGGCAAGAGTTGTGAAACCCTCGCAGTCGCCGATCGTAAGTGGCTTGATGAGTCGCGAGTTGTTGTTGAGATTGAATTCATGAGTCGCACTTTGTTCTCGGCCCGTGCCGGGCGCCTCTCGCTCTGGCTGGGCGGCGCCGCACTCGCGTTCGGCATGTTCGTCCGTATTACAAGGGAGTTGATCGAAGGAGATACCGGTGCCATGGACAGCGCGATCCTGCTTGCTGTGGCAAAAAAGCGGACCCCCTGGCTCACGGTCACGGCCGTGGACGTGACAGCGCTGGGATCGATCACTTTGGTGGTGCTGTTCTCCGCCTTCACTCTCCTGGTGTTACTTGTGTTGCGCGACCGGATGGGCGCCCTCCAGTTGCTTGCGGCTTCGGTGGGAGCAGGCATATTGACGATCGTGACGAAAGACATCATCGAAAGAAGTCGTCCAGCGGAGGCTCAGCAGATGATCGTAGTGTCGGGCTTCTCATATCCGAGCGGGCATTCGGTTTCGACCTCCGCGCTTTACTTGACGATCGCGATCATCGCAGGCGGATATGTACAGCACTCGGGCGCAAGAGCCGCAATCTTCGTGGCCGTCTCGGCGGTGCTGATCATGGTGGGCGCCTCACGCGTATACCTTGGCGTTCATTATCCGACTGACGTCGTGAGCGGCATCTCGCTCGGAGCGGCGTGGGCGCTGGTGCTCGCCGGATTCTTCACACTTTCTGGTCATCGTGGCTCGTCCTGAGTGTCCGGTCGGCGGGTAGCCACCCTTCCGCCGCATCTCTGCGCACTCTCAATCGCTCCCGGGCAGACCAGGATTTCCGCCTGAATTTCTGTACTTCGGTACAGTTTCGTATGCCGCTGTCGTGTGCTAGCGTCGAGGTAGATGCGCAACGAGAAAACATCATCGACAAAGACCAACGGCCCCGGCAACCTGGGGTGGCCCCGGTCCGTCCCCCGCGCCTCGTCGTCCTCCTGTGACCCCATCGGACCAGTAGACCGCTGCCAACAACAAAAGCCGCAATCGGGAGCAGAGGGGATCTATTCCTTTTCCTTGCGCAATCTAATCGACACACTGGCGATTAGAAACGTCCGCAAGCTCTTGAAAATGAACGGCGGCGACCATTTCTAATCGACACGATTACCGGCCCTCTCGAAGATGGCTCGAAAAAATAGCTCTTTGACAACTGAATCGGAAGGGGTTGGACGCTTATCAGATCGGCGTCGCAACTTGCGCGGTCGAAGCTTCGGCGAATGTCGCGAATCTACGCGTCAATGGCTGCCGAGTAGATTTCGCTGTAACTCATTCAAAACAAACGATCGTGGTGCCTCCTACCCGTCAATGAAAAGGGGGTCAATTGAGCGCTGCTCGCGAACGCCAACCGCCGCCGCAAACGCGACCAGTTCGTTGCCGCGCGGCGTTATCTGCTGCTGGTCTGCCGCATCGCTTGCGTGGACGGCGGCACGATGCCCTTCAGCCGCAGATACACGGCTATCGCACCGTAGCACTCGTTATCATGGGCCACGTTGTTCGCGAGCGCGGCGAGCCGCGGCGTTGGTCCGCGGTAGCTCTGGACGGGGTCGTTCGCGTTCGCATCGCTCAGCGCCGCGTACGCCGCGTCGCACGTATCGAACGAATCCTTGAGCGCGGCGACGAGGTCAGCCTTCGCGGTCTTCGAGCCGGCGCTCGGCGCCTTCGGCGTGCCCAGCGCTCGCGAACACCCGGCCGTCTGCGCGTCGGCGACGTGCGCGATCCAGCCGCCGAACGTCCGCTGTTCCGGAGTTGGCTGGAAGCCGTAATTTGCCTCCGGCATGGCGTCCGCCGCCTTGAGCAGGTTGTTCTTGACGACGTTGTACGACTGGCGAATCGCATCGGCCACGCTCGGCGCCTGGCCCTGCTGGCCTTGGCCGAAAAGCGGCGAAGCCAAACACGCAGCGAGCGCTGCGATGAGGACGGCATGACGTTTCATTGAGATTTCTCCTTCCGGCGCTGTCGGCTCCGGCAACTCCGCCGCCGGCCCGTCAGCCCAGCGGATTATAGACCCGCGCCGTCGCCGCCAAGAAGGAAACTTAAATCTCCGGAGGCTTTCGGGCATCCCGCAGCCGGCGAGGCGAGCGCTTGCATTGCGAGTCATTTCCACTATTATGGGCGCACGAAATCGCGGCTAACGAAACCAAAACGAACGGGGAATGAACGATGGCGAAAAACGTCGATTTGCTGGGTTCGTACTGGACGCTGGCGGGAGCGGCCGAGCCGCACACGGACAAGGACTATAGCCCGTTCGATTTCAAGGACCGCGTCGAGGCGGCCGCGCGGATCGGATTCAAAGGTGTGGGAATCTGGCACTCGGACCTGGCCAACACGCTGAAGAAGCGAAGCCTGAAGGACATGAAGAAGATTGTCGACGACAACGGGATCAAGCACGTCGAGCTGGAGTTCCTGACGGACTGGTTCCTGGACGGCGAGAAGAAGAAACAGTCGGATGTGACGAAGAAGATGCTGCTCGAGGCAGCCTCGGCGCTTGGGGCGCGGCATGTGAAGGTGGGCGACTTTCTCCGCACGGAGTGCCCGATGCCGCGGATGATCGAAGCCTTCGCCGCGCTGTGCAAGGATGCGGCGGATCATGGGACGCGGATCGTCTACGAGATGATGCCGTTTTCGACGATCGATTCGGTGGAGAAGGCGGTCGAACTGGTGGACGGCGCGAGCGCGAAGAACGGCGGAATCTGTTTCGATCTATGGCACACGGTTAAGCTGAAGATTCCGTACGAGAAGGTGGCGCGGGTGCCGTTGAAATACATGCTCGCGGTGGAGATCAACGACGGGACGTTCGAATGTCCCTGGACCCTGCACGAAGACACGGTCAATCACCGAAGGTTCTGCGGAGACGGCGAATTCGACGTGAAGGGATTCGTCAGCGCCGTGCTGAAGGCAGGGTACGCGGGCCCGTGGGGGATCGAAGTGTTGAACGCGGAGTGGAGGAAGAAGACGCTTAACGAGCTTGTGACGAAAGCGTTCAACTCGACGAGCGCGCAGTTTCCGGGATAGGGCCGGCAAGATGCCGGCGCTACCGACCCACGTCAGACGGCTGCGGCGTGCATCGCGAGCACCGATTTGACGGCGTCAACGATCTTCTGCTCGCTCGGCAGGACGTAGCTCTCCATCGGCTCGCTATAGGGCACCGAGGTGTCGAGCGCGGTCACGAGTTTCACGGGTGCCTTCAGGTACTTGAATCCCTGGTCGGCGATCTCTCCCGCAATTACGATTGCAGCCGAGGCGTGACGCGGCGCCTGATCGACCAGCACCAGCCGGCCGGTTTTCTTAACGGAATCGACGATGGTCTTCACATCGAGCGGCGCGAGCGTGCGCGGATCGACGACTTCGGCGCTGATGCCTTCCTTGGCGAGCATTTCGGCGGCGGCGAGGGATTTCTTGACCATCCAGGCCGTGGCGACGATGGTGACGTCCGTGCCGGCGCGCTTGATGTCGGCGACGCCGAACGGAACGATGTGCTCGCCCTCGGGTACGGGGCCTTTGTCGATGGTCAGCATGTAGTGGTGCAAATAGACGACGGGATTGTCGTCGCGGATGGCTGATTTCATCAGCCCCATGGCGTCGGCGGAGGTCGAGGGAACCGCGATCTTCAGGCCGGGAATTCCCATCATGGCGTGGTACGTACAGTTGGAGTGTTGACCGGCCCAGCCGGCCGCGAATCCGAATCCCGCCTTGAAGACGCACGGCACTTTCACTTGCCCGCCGGACATGTAGCGAAGGCGCGGCGCTTCGTTGACCACTTCGTCGAAGGCGACGAGCATGAACTCGGCCATGTACAGCTCAACGATTGGACGCAGGCCGCTCATCGCCGCGCCGACGGCGATTCCCAGTTCGGCCGTTTCCGAGATCGGAGTGATGCGGACGCGGTCCTTGCCGAACTTGCGGACGAACGGGTCGCGGTCCGTCATCGCCATGTTCTGACCGTAGAACACGACATTCGGATCGCGCTGCATTTCCTCCGTGATTGCCACGGTAATCGCTTCAGCAAACATCATTTCGCGCGCCATAACCGCCTCCTTCGAACGCTATGCGTAGACGTACTTGACCGCGTCTTCCGGCGCGGGCAGCGGGCTTGCCAGCGCGAACTTCACGACTTCTTCCATTTCGGCCCGGACGGAGTCGCCGATCTTCTTGGCGTCCGCCTCCGCGAAAGTGCCGTTGCCAATCAGGTGCGAACGGAACTTCTTGATCGGATCGTTCGCCTTCGCCGCCGCGAACTCGGCCTTGTTGCCATACACCTCGATAGCCTCGTGCTCCTGGAACTGCGTCGGCACGGGCGGCACGGTGATGGCGTTGCCGTGCGGGCTGAGCCGGTAGAATTTCGATTCGATCAGCGACGGGCCCTGGCCGGCGCGGGCGCGGTCGACCGCCTGGCTGACCGCGTCGTACACCTTGAGCGGGTCCGTGCCGTCGACGGTGATGCCGGGAATGCTGAAGGCCTTCGCTTTCTGCGAGAGCGGATCGCCGGCGATGGCGTTGGCGTCTTCGAGGCTGATGTGCGTATAGGCCTGATACGAGTTGTTTTCGAGAACGAACACGACGGGAAGTTTCCACACGGCCGCGAGATTGAGCGTTTCATAGAAGGCGCCCTGCTTGGACGAGCCGTCGCCAAAGAACGAATAGACCACCTGGCCGGTCTTTTTCACTTGCGCCGCGTAAGCGACACCGGCGGCGTGGGCGATTCCCTGGCCGACGATTCCCGAAGCGGTCGGAAAATGGTGCGCCGGGTCAGCCAAGTGCATCGAGCCGCCGAAGCCCTTGCAGACGCCGTCCTTGCGCTGGTAGATCTCGGCCATGAGCGCGCGGGCGGGAGTGCCGAGGACGAGCGGGTAGCCGTGGCAACGGTAGCTCGGCATCACGAGGTCGTTTTCCTGGCGCGTCGCGAGGCAACCGACGATGCTGGCTTCGGCTCCATCGCCGAGGTGCGCGTGGCCGCGGATCACGCCGGGATGCTCCACGAAGGTGCGCTTGACGCGCTCCTCAAATTCGCGGATGCGGACCATCTGGGTGTACATCCAGATGAGGCGGTCTTTCGAAAGCTGGCTTGCAGTTGGCATGGCTAATTCCTCCCGGCTTCAGAGCCGGCTTCAGGACTTGGGCACGGCGTCGCCCGGCTGGCCGATGTAGCCGAGCAGACCGCCGACCTCTACTTCGGCGGGCTCGCGTACCATGATCTTCAGGAGCACGCCGCCGACCGGTGAATCCAGTTCATAGCTTACTTTCTCGGTCTCCAGCTCGACGACCGGCTCCCCCTGCTGGAGGGGGTCGCCTTCGTCCTTGAGCCAGCGAACTACGTTCACTTTGGTCGTGTTCATACCCCCGGTTTTCGGGACTACGAGATTCGTCAGGATGGCGATCCCTCTCAGCTCGGAATTTGCACCGAATGGTCAGCAGTTAGGCGTGGGGCCAGCTCGCCTGTCGCCGTGCACAAAGCGAACGATTTTTAGCGCAATCGAAATGGAATGTCAACTCGGCCGGAGGCGATGGCGCCGCTCCGTTTGTCGCTTCTTGAGACGGTCCAATATCATGGTAGTAATGGTATTCATGCCGGGGTGGACGGCGGCGCCAACGTGGTGTAACGTCCCCGGCACCGGATTCCCACGGGCAGCAAGCGGACGGCGAAAGGAGTTTCGAAATGAGCCAGGACTACGCCCCAGGCCAGAGACTCGGTGATTACGAAGTGCTCGGTGTGCTCGGCGCCGGAGGCATGGGAAAAGTATACAAGGTGCGGAACGCGATCTCCGACCGCGTCGAGGCGATGAAGATCCTGCTCCCGAACCTCGCCGATCAAAAGGAATCGGCCGACCGATTCCTACGCGAAATCAAGCTGCTCGCGAGCCTGAACCATCCAAACATCGCCGCGCTTCGCACGGCGCTCACGCTCGACAATCAGCTTGTGATGATCATGGAGTACGTGGAAGGCGTGACGCTGGCCTCGAGGCTACAGCATGGAGCGGTTCCTGTGGCCGAGGGAGTGAACTACGTCGACCAAGTGCTCGACGCGCTGATCTACGCGCACCAGATGGGCGTGGTGCACCGGGACATCAAGCCCGGAAACATGATGCTGACACCGCAAGGCGTGGTGAAGCTGATGGATTTCGGACTGGCTCGTCCGGGGAATGAATCCGGGATGACGATGACGGGCACAACCCTCGGGTCGCTCAACTACATGTCGCCTGAACAGGTGAAGGGCGAAACGGCCGATGCGCGCTCCGACCTGTACTCTCTCGGCATTTCGCTGTACGAGATCGTGACCGGGCGGCTGCCCTTTCGGGGCGAGAGCAGCTACTCACTGATGGTTGCGCAACTGCAACAGGCGCCGGAGCCGCCCATCGTCGTGCGTCCCGATCTGCCGAAGGGACTGAACGACGTGATTCTGATGGCGCTCGCGAAAGAGCCCGAGAAGCGATTCCAGTCCGCACTGGCTTTCCGGAATGCCCTGAAGAGCGTGTCCGGATATCCGAGCGATTCTCATGCGCCAGCGGTTCTCCCAGCTCCAACGCCCGCCGTTGCCACGCGAGCGGCGACTGCGCCCGTGCCGCAACAGGCTCAGCCGGCCATGGCTGCGGCGGCGCCTTCACCTGCGACACAGAAAAGTCACCGAGGTCTGTACATGGCCCTCGGCGCGGTCCTCGTGGTTGCGATTCTCGCTGGGGCAGCCGTATATGTGCCGCACAGGGCCAAGACTCAGGCCAGCGCCGGGCCGGCGGCAAGTTCGTCAGCGACTTCTCCTGCACCGGCGGACACAGCGCCTCCGGCTGCGAATCCGCCCGCATCGGCCGCCAGCGCAACGGATGCAGCCTCGACCGGAACCGATGCGGCGGCGGGCAAGGATCAAACTGCTGCCGCGCAAGCGGCTGCACAAGCTGCGGCTGCGAAAGCTGCTGCCGACGCCGCTGCCAAAGCTGCCGCAGCGCAAGCCGAGGCCGAGGCTCAAGCGAAGGCTGCGGAACTCGCGGAAGCGGAAAAGCAGGCGGATCAACTGAGCAGCCGTGCGGCAGCGGTGTCGCAAAGTCTCGACAACCTGAAGCGCCAGCAGGCCGCCCAAGGATATGGATTGCGCGGAGACATCGTCGCCGCGGAGCAGCGGATGCAGATCAACATGGCGAGGGCGGAGGCGGCGCTTCAGAAACAGGACGCCGCGAAGGCCAAGGAGTACATGGATCTGGCGGAGATGGAAGTCGAGACGATCGAGAGGTTCCTCGGGCGGTAGCGGCGCACTCGCGCGTACCGCTCTTTAGTTCTCAAGTTCGGAGAACGTGGAGAGGCGGTTCGGAAGCGTAGAGTTCTTCGACGAGATTCGCGCGGCGGTCGAGGACGTTGCGCTGGTTGAACGAGCCTTTGTCCGTGATTTCGCCGGCGTCGAGCGACGGCGGCTCTTCCGCGAGGATCGCGCGCACGACCCGAGTGGTGCTTCCCGTCGATTGTTCGGCAAAGCCTTCGAGCAGCTCCTGGAACCGCGAGCGCACGGCGTCATTCCTCAGGATGGCAGCGGGCGTCGCACCAACCAGATGCGAAGCGGGCGGGCTCTCGAGGCACAGTTCAGCGCAGGCGTCCAGATCGGGGAAGATCAGCACCGCGATGAAATCGCGATCATGGCCCGCGATCACGACGTCGCGGACGAGAGGCGCGAAGTGGCTCAGGAATTTTGCGCGGAGAGGGCCGACGCTGACCCAGGTTCCGTTCGCCAGCTTGAAATCTTCGTTTAAGCGCCCGTCGAAGAGCAGACCTTTGTTGACGTCGTTCGGGTCGACAAACTTGACCGCGTCACCGAACGAGTAGAAGCCTTCCTCGTCGAACACTCTCTGAGTCAGTTGCGGCTGCCGCCAGTATCCGGGCGTGACGTTGGGACCGCGAACGCGGGCCTCGAGTTTGGCGCCGCGCGGGACGAGTTTCAGTTCCACGCCGGGAATGGGGAGGCCGATCACGCCGGCGCGGTCCGTTTCCCACGTGGTCTGAATCGACATGGGCGAGGTCTCCGTCGAGCCGAGGCCGGTGGCCATGATGATGCGTTCGCCGCAGGTCTTGCTGGCAAGGTCGCGGTAGGCGTCCCAAACCGGCTGAGACAGGCCCGCCCCGGCGTAGAACATCAGGCCGAGGCGCCGGAAAAAGGATTCGCGAAGCTCGCGATCGGTGCGCAGAAAGGGCAGCAAGTCCTCGTAGCCCTTCGGCACGTTGAAGTAGACCGTGGTCGAGATTTCGCGCAGATTCCGCACGGTCTTTTCGATGGCGCCGGCGCCGGGCTTTCCGTCGTCGATATAAAAGGTCCCGCCGTTGTAGATCGAGATGCCAACATCGTGGTTTCCGCCGAACGTGTGATTCCAGGGGAGCCAGTCCACGATCACCGGAGGCTCGTCTTCCAGGAAACCGAAAATCTGCGCGATCATTTGCAGATTGCTGCAAAGCATCCGGTGAGTGTTGGTGACGGCCTTGGGCATGGCCGTGGAGCCGGAGGTGAAGAGAAACTTGGCGGGGGCGTCGGGGTCGATCTTTTCGTGAGCCGCTTCGACTTCGTGGGTCGGCGTTGTGGCCAGAAGCTCGGAAAAGAGCGTTGCCTTGCGGCCGGGCGGCGGCGCGGCGGTGGCAACGATCTCCATCTCGCCCGGGATAACGGTTTCGATCGCGCGGCCGTAGTGGCCGCCATGAGAGACGAAGACGAGACCCGGCGTGAGGATGTCGAAACAGTGGCGCAGCTTGCCGAAGTCCTTCGAAACGAGCGAATAGGCCGGCGAAATCGGCGACGCCGGAATTCCGACGTGCTGCGCGGCGTAGGTCAGGAGGAAGTGTTCGAGGTCGTTTTCGGAAAGAATCGCGACGGGCCGGTCGGCCGAAAGGCCGCGGTCGAGCAAGGCCTGGCCTAGGCCGCGGACCGCGGCGAATACCTCAGCGTAAGTGAGCCGGCGCCATTCCTGATCGGGGCCGCGTTTGGCAATGCAGGTTTCTTCCGGCGAGACTTTGGCCCAGTGGGCGATGCGGTCGGTGAGGACCTTGGGATAGGAGCGGAGCGATTCGTCGGGCTTGATGAGCACCACCGAGCCGTCGTGGCGGTGAACGGTGGCGCCGGAGGTGCGCATGCGAACGCGTCGCACACCCTCGGCGCGGGGCGCGGCGGTGCTGTGCTCTGCGTGGCCCTTCTTGCTCATCCGGGACGCACATTTTCCCACAGTTTGTTCAGGCGCTCCACGTCCGCGGAGGCGGGAACGTCGCCCGCCGTAGTGATGATTGCGGGCCGCAAATCCGAGACCGTCTGGCGGAGGGATTCGTCGAAATCGGCGGCGTGCGGGCGGCCGGAATCGAAAACCGCCGGAGGCAGCGCGATGCCGAGTCGCGCGGGCTCCATGGCCGAGAATGCGGCGCTGTGTTGCGCGATTCCTTCGAGCGCGGGGCAGACCACGCAGTCCCACGGCTGCTGGACGATCGCTTCGCGATTTGCGGCGACGGCATCTTTGCAAGTGAGGAGAAGAACCGGGAGCGCTTGATAGAAGCGCGCAACATTGATCGTGGTGGCGAGCCGCGAGGACCAGTCGGAAAAGTCTTCGGGAGAAAGCGCGGGCAGGAAATCTTCGCGGATGAAAAGGACATTGGCTCCCGCTTCGACGAAAGCCGTGGCGATTCCCGAAATAACCGCGGCTGCGAGATCGAGAACCGATGCCGGAATTTCCGCGAGGCCGCGCGAGTCCCCGGGATCGAGCTGCATGAAGAGCGCGGCGAGCGTGAAGGGCCCGGTGACGCCGGCCGTGAGGAGGCAATCGTCGCGGACCACGGCTTTGAGCCGCCGGATCACGTCGATGGCGACGGCGACACGGCCGCCCTTTACCGAGGGTGAGGCCGAGCTCTCCGGCAGTCCACCCCTCTTTATGTGCTCCGGCCAATGAAGCGAAGGCGGCCGGTCTTCCGCCTCCCATTGCAAGGTGGCGCCGACGGCCTCGGCTTCGAGGAACGGATCGAAATAGCAGGCGATCCCGTCAGAGCGCAGGCGGGCGCGAATCTGCCGCAGGGAGTTGGAGATTTTCGTCGGGTTCGTCAAGAAAGCGCGAAGCGGCAAATTTTCGACGCGGGCCGCGTGGGAAAAGACGATCGGCAGGAAAAGCGGCCGGGGCGGCGCAACGCCCAGCAAAAGCCCTTTGACAATCTCGCGAGGGGTTAAGTTCCCGGCCATTCTACGAACGCAAGATCGGTCCAGTGGACTTGGCGTCCGGCCATGAGCCGTACCACTGGAGAATTTCTTTGGGCGGACTTTTCTTGTTCCATTCCTTGTGAAACTCGTCGAACGATTGTCCACGGGCGAGCCGGGCGCGCCGTTCTTCGTCGCGTTGCTGTTTGGTCTTTTCGGAATCGAGCTTGCGGCGCTCGACGTCGTAAGCGACGCGGTAAACGTGCTGCGCCGTCCAGTCGGAGATGATGTTCTTGCGAAGGTCTTCGAGGACCTCCGCCGGGTCGCGTTCGAGCGGATCGCCGTAGCCCGGCCCGCCGCCGCTGAAACCGAATAGGAGATCGCCTTCGTCATAGACTTTCGGCGGGCGCGCGACCAGTTCGTAGCTCCACTGGCCGTGAATCGAGGTGTCTTCGAGGATGGCGTGATGGTCCAGAGCCGGACCGGTGCCTTCCTTCATTCGTTTCAGCAGATCGGTTTTGCGAATGCTGATGCCCGGGACGGGCGAGGAAGCGTATCCGCCGAACAGCGGCTGGCCGATGGGAACCTTGCTGCCGTTGCCCATGCACATCGAAACGACGTGCGGTACTTTGTGGATCATCCACTGCTGGACGCCCCCCGAGCCGCCGCGATGAAGGCCGGGGCCCGAGGAATCCTTCCAGTGCTGAGAAATCGTGACCGTCACGGGGAGTTCGCTTTCGACCTGCTCGGAATCGGGAGCGCGGCCGAAGGCGCACCAGGCAAAGCCGTAGGCGTCCATGCCGTCGTTTGCGGCGCGGCCGCCCTGGCCCATGGTATTGAGCGCGAAGGAGAGAACGTCGGATACGGCCAGGTTCCACTGTGAGAGGCCCGCGCAGATCTGGGAGGTGTGCTGGCTTCCCGGAGGGGCCGCGACCTGCTGCCAGAGTTTGGCGTTGGAGAAGATCATCTTCGCGAAGCTGTTCTGAGTGGCATTGCGAGCTTGCATGCCGATGTAGACGCAACAGCTCGTCGCGGCGGTCTTATCGGGATAGACGATGGTCCCTTCCGGGAACACAAAATCGATGGCAGCGAACGTGGAGCTGGCGATCGGCAGGTCGTGAAACATGTATTCGTACATGAAATTCGCAATGTGGCCCACGACGGCCTGGGGGTGGACATTGTAGGACGAGGGATTCTCGGGAGAGGTGCCGTGAAAATCGAAAACGATCCGGCCGTCGTCCTTCGTGAGCGTCAAGTAACAGGAACGGACGAGGGCCGGCGTCCAGCCGATCGCGTCGTTAAACACGACGGTGCGGAATTTGCCGTCGGGGAGCTCCTTGATTTTTTTGCGAGCGCCGGCTTCGGCCGTGTCCGACATCTTGCGGAAGAGTCCGACCACGAAATCCGCGCCGCGCTTTTCGGCGAGCTCGATCAGGCGCACGCGAACGCGGTCGGCCGTGGTGCAGCGCGCGCGCAGGTCCGAGATGAACATGGCGGGCGCGCGCATGCCATAGGCGGCGTAGAACTCCAGGAAATCGTTCTTCAGTTCGAAGTTTTCGCCGATCTTGATGGGCGGAAGATTGAGGCCCTCTTCGAAGCGCGATTTTGCGCTGACCGGCATGCCGCCCGGCTCGATCGCACCGGTTTCGGTGGTATGCAAAGCGGCCGAGGACCACGCCAGGAGCTGGCCTTTGTAGAAAATCGGCATCAGCGCGACTTGATCGGGATTATGAATGCCGCCGTAGAGAGCGTCGTTCGTATACCAGATATCTCCGTTGCGAATCCCGGGGTTCTCCTGATAATACTTCCGGATGAATTTGATGATGATCGGTTGAATGATCGCGTGCAGATAGGTGCCGCAGGAGCCGTTGATCAGGTCCCCATTCGCCGTGAACATGGCGACCATCGAATCGCCGGAGACGCCGAAGTAGCTCCGCGATGACCGGACGAACACCTCCATCGCTTCGTCGAGGATGTCGTTGGTGATCTGTACGCCGATTTCGTAATCGCCCTGCGGAACCTTCGCCGCGCACTCTTTTTCGTAAGCCGTGGCAGGGGCCGGCTTGAGCCATTCGAGTTTTTCCGCCAGTGTCGGTATAGGCATGGTTCCTCTATTGTGACAGAGATCTATTCTTCCAGGAGGCCGAGCCCCCTGTCGTCAATGGAAAAGCGCATGCGCGGAGGCACGACGATCGTCGTGTAATCCCCCTCGACGATGGCGGGGCCTTCCACAACATTGCCTGGGCGCAAAGACTCGTACGAAAACGTAGGCGTGGTGCTAAAGCCGTCTGCTTGCGGCCAGTATGCGGGGCGCTCGCTTTTGCGGGCCGCGGACGGGTCGTGCCCTTCCAGAGTGAGCTTCGGCAGGTGAACCTTCGGCGTGGCCACGATGGCTTTCAGGATGAAACTCTCGATGAAGATTCCGCCCTCGGGGTTCACGACGAACGGGCTGAAGGCCTCGCTGAATTCCTTGTTGAAGGCATCGCAGACGGCGCGGACGTCCTCCGGAGAATGCAGTGATGCACGAGGCGAAAGCGCGCGCTTCACGTGGAACTGCCCGCCGTAGAGCATGTCCAGTTCGAGCACAAAGGCCGCTCTTTCCGGATCGATGCCGTCTCCCACCAGATCCTTGCGGGCCTGCTGCAAAAGACCCTCGACGGACTCGTTGAAGGGCGCGTAGTCCTGCGTGAGCTCCTGAATGACCGGGGTCATCAGGGTAAGTTTCTTCGAGACTTCGTAGACGTGCATGATGTCCATCGTGGACGAGCCATACGCGCAGAAGACGGGCGAGAAGGGGAAAACGACAGCCTTCGGAATATCACCCTTGAACCCTTCGGCGTGCGTCGCGCCGGCGCCGCCGCCAACGAAGAGGATGAAATCCTCCGGGCTGTATCCGCGCAAATGGACTTCCTTCATGATCGCCGAGGCCATGTTGCCGTTGACGATCTTGCGGATGATCGAAGCGGCTTCCTCGACGCTCACGCCGAGCGGCTTGCCGATCTTGTTTTGAATCGCCTGGGCCGCGCGATTTTTGTCGAGGCGCATTTTGCCGCCGTAGTAGTAGTCCGGGTTGATGTAGCCCAGGACGACGTCGGCGTCGGTGACAGTCGGCTCGGTGCCGCCGAGATTGAAGCACGCGGGGCCGGGCATCGAACCGGCGCTGCGCGGGCCCACCTGCACGCGGTTTTCGAGAAGGCGATCGACCGACGCAATCGAGCCGCCGCCGGCGCCGATGGAAAGAGTCTTGATCATGGTGATGGCGACCATCCAGCGGTCGATGATCGGGCGGAAGTCGTAGCTGCGAACACTATCCTTCACCACGAGGCCAACGTCGAAGCTTGTTCCGCCCATGTCCGTCATTACGACGTTCTGGTAGCCGAGCGACTTGGCGACGTGATGCGCACCCATGAGGCCGGATACGGGGCCGCTGTTGAAGGTGCGGCTGGCGGACGTGCGGAAGACTTCGGCGATTCCGCCGGAGCTTTGGATCATCAGCAGAGGTTTCGTGTAACCACGCTCGCGGAGCTTATCCCACATGGCGGAGAGCTCGATCTGCATGGAGCGCTGGAGGTAGGCGTCGAGAATCGCCGCCATCGTGCGCTCGTACTCGCCGAGCTTGCCGACCACCTGCCCGGCGAGCACAACCGGCATGTAGCCGATGTGAAACTCCTTGTACTCGTCGCGAATGATTTCCTTGACGCGCCGTTCGTTAACCGGATTCAAGAAGCCCCAGAGGAGCGAGACGACGAAGCCTCGCGCACCACGGCCGACAAGGTAGCGGACTTTCTCCCGGACGTTGTTTTCGTCGAGGGGGCGAATCACGTTGCCGCGCGAGTCCACGCGCTCCTTGACGCCGACGATCATGTCCCGCGGAACAAGCGGATCGGGCTTCTTCTGGATCGCGAGGTTCCTGCGCTCGGCGACGCGGGTGCCGTCAATCCACTGCGCGCCGCGGCCGATCAGGACGACGTCCTCGTGGCCCTCGGTGGTGATCAAGCCAAGGCGCGGCCCTTTGCGTTCGATCAGCCGGTTCATGGCGATCGTGGTCGAATAGCGGATCATATCGATGGACGGAAGCAGCTCGTCCATCTTCATCCCGACGGCGGCCGCGCCTTCCTCAATCACGCGCGAGAAGCAGACGGAAAGGTCATAGGGAGTGGTCGGCACCTTTTTAATCAGGGCTTTGCCGTCGAAGTTGAGGACCAGATCGGTGAACGTGCCGCCAACGTCGATATCGATGGAGTTCATTCGGCAGCCTCGAGCCGCTGCCCGCGGATGACGAATTCTCCATTCCGCAGGCGCTCCTTCAGCTTGTCCAGGTCGATTTCGATGTCGTGGGTGATGGGGTGCCCGGGCGGGAGATATTCGGTCTCGATCTGCGTGCCGCAGCCGGGACAGTAGAATTCGACGATACGAACCCAGAGCGGGTCGGGAGAAAAATTGAAGTTGCCCGTGACGAGCGGCGCGTGGATTTCGCGCGGGTCGCGATCGTACAGAAGGCAGCTTTTCTTGTAACTCTCGCGGGCGGGGCCAAGCACGCGCGAACAGCGGTTACACATCCATTGTTCGCGGTCGAGGTCGAGATCGAGATACTCGGTGATTCGAATTCGGTTCTGCGTTTCGGGTGACATCGTTTTCGCCTTCCCGCTCCTGTTCTCTCTACGTTCGGTTCAGCCTACCATTCCCAAATCCATCGAGGACCATCGCCCAGCCGTCTGGGATCAAATACGTCGTGTTGACGCCTTCCAGGAGCGCGCAGCCTTCGATGCAGTTGCCGGGCCGCAGGGATTCCCAGCGGTAGACCTGCGCCTCTCCGCCGCGGCTTCCCCAGAAAACCTGCCTCTTGCCCAGCCGCGCGTGAGAGGAATCGTCGCCTTGCAAGGGCTGCGCGACGAGTTGCGGCTTCGGCATCGTCTTTCTGACGCGCAGGCGAAGCAGATCGAGAGCGATTGGCCCGGCGGGCACGCCGGCGGCGCGCAGGGCCGTTTCCAAATCGCCGGCGGAGCGAAGCGACGATTCGGAGCATGGGACCGGGACCGAATTCCGGTCTTTCCCAGAGACTTCGAACTCGATGACATAGCTCACATTTTCTGGACGAATGCCTTCGCCCAGCAAATCCTGGACGCTTTCCGCCTTCATTTCTTCGAGCATCTGGCGAATCCGTCGCAGCGCGCTTTCGGAATGCTCGGGCTCGGGGAGGGCGCGTTCATACACGTGAGAAATGTCCGAAACGGACGAGCCAAAAGCGCTGAAAACCGGGCCGAGCGCGAAAATCTGGACGCTCGTCAAACCGGCCTTTTCCGCCACACCGCACGCGAAGAGACCTCCGTTGCCGCCATAGGCGAAGAGCGTGTGTTTGGACAGATTCTGTTTCAGCTCGGCCTGGGCGTTCGCAATCATGCCGGCGACCAACTCGAACGCCCGGTCGATGGCAGCCTTGCACGCTTCCTCGACCGAGAGTTGCAACGGCCGCGCAACCGACTCCTCGATGGTTTTTCGCGCGAGCTCGCGATCGATTGGCTTCGCTCCGCCGAGGAAATAATCCGGGTTGATGAGGCCGGAGGTGACGAACGCGTCGGTGAGGGTTGGCTGGTCGCCGCCCAGGCTGTAGCAAGCCGGTCCCGGATACGAGCCCATACTCTCGGGACCGAGCTGAATGGCGTGTCGCTTTCCCTGCGCGCCGTCGAGCGGCTTGATCACGCTGCCTCCGCCAAGAGCAATCGAACGCAGATAGGGAAGCGACAGCTCGACGGGAATGCCAAAAAGATCGGACGGCTTGCGGTAGATCGGTTCGCCTCCCGCGAGGACGCTGATCTTCGCGGTCGTGCCGCCAATGTCCATTGCGACCACATCCTTCAGGCCCTGGGCCTGCGCGAGATGGGCGCTGCCGAGAATCCCGAGGACGGGTCCGGATTCGATCGTGTCGATCGCCTTCGTTTTGGCGATGCCGGCGACACCGCCATTGATGTGGCTCACAAGAAACGTTCCGGTGTAGCGGCCCGTTTCGCGCAGGTCATCCTCCGCCTTGAATAACGTCGCCGCGAGCGCGCCGTGGGTGTAGGCGTTGATGACGGCGCAGTAGGTGCGGGTCCGATCGTCGGCGCACTTGGAGATATCGCTGCCCGCGAGCACGGGAACGGAGCCGAGGAAGTGGTCGGGATACTGCTGATCGATGACCCGTTTCGCTGAAAGCTCAGGCTGGGGATGGCGATGAGCGTCCTTGAGGCTGATGCAGATTCTGCGCACACCGCTTTCGAGGAGAAGGCGCGCCGCGCCCATGATCTCCGCTTCGTTCGAGGAGCCGTTCAGGCCGATCACGTCGCGGCCGGTCAAAAGCCGGCCCAGAATAAGGCTTTGCGACTCGCTTGCATACAGGTCGTGTTCGTGGCCCTGGGAGACGAGCAAGCCGATCCTGGGCCCCCGCAACTCCGCAAGAACGTTGGAAGTGATCGTAGTGGACCATCGAATCAGCTCGACATTTTCGAGGAATTCGGCAGTTTCCGCGAAGTTCAGTTTCGCCGCAGCCTGCGCCAGACAATCGAAGAGACACACGGTCAGGTCGTGGGGCGTCGTATCGACCTTTACGCTGACCACGCCATGAGCGCTGGTGAAAAGACCGTCCGTCAGCGTTCCGCCGACATCGATATCAACCGTCCACACGAGATGTTCACTCCCCTTGACGCGCGGCCCGCGCCGCGAAACACGCGCCCAATTCTTCCGATCCGATGGTCCAGCCGAAGAAAGATTCTACATTGAAGATCGTGGCTTCGTAAGCGCTGCGGCCGCCGGCCGCCATCGTGCCATCGGTCAGCAAGATCGGCCAGTAGTCGTGAAAATAGGCGTCGCGGAGCGTCGACTCGACACAGACGTTGGCCGCGATGCCCGCGAAGAACAGGTATTGGATGCCGCGCACGCGCAATTGCGAATCGAGAGTGGTTCCGGCGAAGCCGCTATAGCGCGTCTTGGTGACAACGAGATCGCCCGGCTGAGGCGCCAGCTCGTCCACCATGGCAAAATCCCAGGTTCCTTCCGTGAGAAGCTTTCCTTTGAGTTCCGGTTTCATACACATAAGATGCATCGCGGTCTCTTTGCGGTGGTTCGGGGAGTGCGGGCCGCCCGCATCGCTCAAGTCCGGCTTGTATCCCATCTGCAAAAAAACCACGCTGACGCCCGCCGGCCGCGCGGCATCGAGAACGGCGCGGATCGCGCGAACGACGCGCGGCGCATCGGCGAGGTCTGCTCCCGCAAGATCGAGCGTGCCACCCTTGCTGGCAAAGGCGTTCTGCATGTCCACGACGACGACGGCCGAGCGCTCGAATTCGACCTCGATCGGTTCAGGCCGCGTGTTCAGTTTCGGCATGGTCTGCGATTTCCCGGGATTCGCCTGCCAGCTTCGCCCGATGGAATCGAATCTCCGGGCTACGGGCCTCAAAGCGAAGGATTCGAGTCACCCAAACGGCGGAGCATACTACAACGGTTCGGGCGCCACAACTCGACCGCGCCGCCAATTCTGCCCGCGGCCAGGGGACTGCGTCGCAATCGTTTGCGGCGGAAATAAAAAAGGCCGGGCACTGAGCCCGGCCCTTTTATTGATACCGATTCCGCGCGAAGACTAGAACGAAAGCTTCGCCGAGAACTGGAACTGCCGCGGGTTGAACGCGGTCCTCGGAGTGCCGAAAACCGGATTCGGATTGTTCGGGATGGAGGGGGGCAAGACTCCGTCAGCAAGGAAAGCTCCCCCCGGAAAATTGAGGGGGGCGGGGCCCACACTCGCCGCCACCTGCGTAGCACAGGACACAGAGCCGTTTTGAATGGCTTGGGTAAGAGCGTCGTTGTAGTGGCGCGGGATGGCCGGAGTGGCACCGCAGAAGACAGGCGAGCCGTAGACGGAAGTGATTTCGTCGAAGTTAGCCCGGTTCAGCGCGTTGAAGGCGTCCACAGCAAGATCAAGCCGCATCCGCTCGCTGAGCTGGAAGTACCGGGAGAGGCGCAGGTCCCAGGCATACAGCGGGTCGCCAGTGTAGGTGTTCCTTCCGATGGTTGTACTGCAGTTGGTGACGGAAGTGCAGGTCCCTACGATTGGCGCGCCACCGACGCGATCTGTGCTGAGGCCGGCCACGTCCCCGAACACGTTTTCGCCCGTGAACAGGGTAAAGGGACGGCCCGACTGCAGCGTGATGATGCTGCTGAACTCGAAATGCCGCAAGAAACTATCTTCTGGTGCGGTCGCCGTGAAGTTTGTAACAAAGTGGTGGCGAACGTCCTGGTTCGAGTTGCCCCGCTCCGAAGCGTAGTCGAACTGGTTCGGGGGCAGATTGATGAACGTCGTGAAGTTCCCGTTATCGAGCACGTGCGAGTACGTGTAGTTGGCGGTTAGGTTGAAATATTTGCCAACTTTCTCGATCGCGGAGACCGTCAAGCCATGATAGACGGAATTGGCGACGTTATTGTTGTAGTCGAGAAGGCCGCCACTGATCGTCGGGGTGGGATTGGCCACGCTAGGTACCCCGAATTCCAAACCAGAGGGGTTCGCCAGCGTCCCGAAGAAGGGACCGAGGCCGAATGGCCCAGTAGTCGGCGTTCCCGTGCAAGGTGTGAGCGTGCCGCTAGGATCGAGCCATCCTTGGGCATCAGCAGGATTGCTCGGCTTGGTCGTGCCGGCAGGGCAGGGCACGTTCAGGTTGTTGCCACGGACCAGCTTGTGCGCGCTCACAAAGAGATACGCAAGGTCGATGGTCAATCCTCCACCGACTTGCCGGTCAATTTCCAAGCTGGCTTGCTCGGCATAGGGCAGGCGGCCGTTTCTCTGGATACCTCCGGAACCAACGCCGCAGGCGCCAGTCGGCCCGGCCGGTCCCAGAGTGCAGGGACCCGAGAGAGACTCGGTCGGATAAGAAGTGGGACTGCCGGCGAGCACGCCAAAGGCCGTCAGGGCCGCGAAGCTTAGGGTTCCACCTGGTTGGTTCGTGCAAAGAGCAGCGGGCAATGGCGGGCATCCAAGTGCCGGTGTTCCCGGATAGCCTGGATCTCCAGCCAGTTGCCATCCGCCGTTGGCCGCTTTGCTTTGGATCATCGGAACAGTTACCCCGGGGAGTCCCGTGCAACTGGCGGGCGTCGCACCGTTCCCGCAGAAGTACCCGGGAATCGTCTTTTGGTTTCCCGTGGTGAAGAAGAACGTCATGTTGTTGCGATCGAAGAATATTCCGAAGCCGGCGCGGACGACCGTCTTGCTGTCGGGCGACCATGCAAGCCCGATTCTCGGTTGGAAGGCCCGATAGTCGGCGTTGATCACGTTGCCCAGACCTGTTTCAACATCCCACCGCAGGCCGTAATTCAACGTCAGCTTGGGCGTGAGTCGCCATTGATCCTGCGCAAAAACGCCCCAGTAGCCGTGGTTCAAGTCATAGGCGTAATTCGAATACATGTTCGTTGGAAACGCACTGGGCCAGCCGCTACCGAACCCGGCACCAGTCGCAGGAGGTGGCTGGTAACCGTTATAAAATCCGGTAGAACACGCGACGTTGACATTCGGGCAATTGGCTCTCGGAAGCGCGACCCCCAAGTATAGAAACGCCACGCCATCGGCTGCAGCCGACAGGGGGCACGAAGTCGTAGGCAGCGTTCCGTAAGTCCCTGTAGTTATGGCCGCTACGCTATTCGCAAATGCGTACATGCAGCCGAGGTCCGGAAACAGTATCCGCTCGGGGGTGAAGCCCGGGTAGTTATTTTGATCCCAGATGTAGTTGCCGTCGAAACCGAATTTCGCGAGGTGGTTGCCCTTCACCCAAGAGATAGAGTCGGAGCCTTCCACGCGGCTCTCGTAGATCGCATCGTAGGTGCCGAAGTTGTGCCCGAACTCGAGGTCGTTGACGACGCTTAGGTCCGGCTCGCCCGTCTGTCCGGGAAAGTTGTAGTGGCGCCGGGCATACTGCACGAGCGCCGTGTTCACCACGTTCGGAGTCAGCACCGAACTCACGGTGCCGACCAGCGATTGATCGCGGACGAAGAGGCCGCGGCCTCCGCTCGGGGTCCCGATGCCGCCGCCGTCTTCGGTATTGCCGATCAATTCACCAAGATCGCGCGCATCTTCCACGCTGTAGCGGATAGCCAGGCGGTTGTTGCCGTTGATCTGGTGATCGAGCCTTGCGAAGCCGTAGTCGTTGTCCGCCGTCTTGAGCACGCCCTGGAGATACGAAGCGGGCGCTGCGGTGCACTTCGCCGGGGCAAGATAACAACCCTCGGGTGAAAGTCCCAGGTACGATTTCGCCAAATCGACTTCGGCGATGTTGTTAAACAGGTCGGGCGCGTACGTGGGAGATTCCGCGCGCCGCTTGCCTTCGTAGTTTATGAAGAAGAACGTCTTGTCCTTGGCGACCGGGCCGCCGACAGTACCGCCGAACTGGTTTTGCCGGAGTTCGTGCGGAAGCGGCGCATGCTGGAGCGGCGAGCGCGCATCGGCGGCGTTGTTCTGCAAATAGTCGTAGATCGAACCGTGTAGGTCGTTCGTACCCGATTTGGTGACCACGTTCACGATGCCGCCGATTGCACGGCCATATTCGGCCCCAAAGCTGTTGTTCACCACGCGGAATTCCTGCACGGCTTCCTGCGGAGGAGTGGCGCGCTGCACACCGCTAAGCTCGTTGACGAAGTCCGCACCGTCAACCGTGACCTCGTTGCTGAACGAGCGCATGCCGCCGAAAGAAATTTGGGTTGTCTCAAACTCGGTGAACGTGGTTCCCAAGCTGGTCCGGCTCGTCGCAACACCGGGGGTCAGGAGGGCAAAATCGGTGAACAACCGGCCGCTGATGGGCAGGGATGCGATCTGCTGCGTGTTCACGACTTGGCTGATCTCGGTCTTAGTCGGCTCGATTGTCTGCACCTCAGTTGTTACGACGACCTTTTCGCCCTGCCCGGCGATCTGGAGCGCGATGTTGACTGTCGCGCTTTGTCCTACGCTCAATACGATCCCGGTCTGCGTGTAGTTTGCGAACCCGGTAAACGAGGCTTTGAGTTCGTAAGTTCCCGGCGGCAAATTGGGCACGGCGTAGAAACCGTTCTCATTGGACGTCGCCGTGTACGTGACATTCGTACCCACGTCGCGCAGCGTAATCGCGGCCTTGGCAACGACACCACCACTCGCGTCGGATACAGTGCCGTTCAACTGAGCGTTGGCTTGGGCGAATAGCGAGCCAGAGCAAGCCAGGAAAATCGCGACTGCGAGGAAAACCTGCAGGCCAAAACGTCCCTTCATAGTCCACCCCCCCATTAAATACCTGCCAGATTACGCCCGGGTCCCGTTATGCAGGGCCCAGATATTGCTGCATGTGTAACGCCTGTGCCGTTCTTTGTCAAGATTTAGTTCCGTTCCGGTGTTCGCGCCATATCCCGCCACACACACATACCCGTGCATAGCTTGTGCCGCGCAACTTAGCGCACCGTGCTCGATGTGTCTCTCCTCAGGGAGAAAAGACACTTGTCTCAGAGGGAAGTCCGAGGGACAGGGTTAGGACGGTCTCTGGCGCGGTTCAACAACTGCTGCTGGCCAAGCCGCGAATTCAGCGCGCAAACGCCGCGGACACACACCGAAGGCGCGTTTAAAACAGCGGCTGAAGTGATTCGAGCTATTGAATCCCCAGGAATAAGCGATGTCCGTAATCGATCTATGGGTGCAGGCCGGATTCAGAAGATCTCCGCGGCAGCGCTCCAGCCTCATTTTTAGGATGTAGTCAGACAGCGAGGTCTTTTCCGGCTGAAATACCATGTGGAGATAGCGCTTGGTGCAGCCAATTACGCCAGCAAGCTTCGTGATCGATAAGTCCGCGTCTCCTAGATGGCCCGCAATATACTGCTTGACGCGCTCGCGAAGGGCCTCCTTCGAGTCGACCCTGGGATCCGCCAAAGCGCGTTCATCGGAGAAATCGACGAGGGCGGCGCGTGCCATTTGGGCGACAATGTCCGCCACGTCGTGGGTGGAGCGATTCCCCATTTCCGGGATTTGATCGAATGTCGCTGGAATCAAGCTCCAGATCAACTTGCCCAATCCCCGGCGTCCGGAAAAACTACGAGCGACGAGGTCCGGCAAATGAAAGCTTCTGTCTGGGAATTTATCTCGAGGGACCAGCAGGAGAAACATGTCCGCGCGGCGCGGAATCGTCATGCTATAAGGTTTCGAAGTATCGTAGATGCTCCATTCGCCAGACCGGAGAGGCGTGGTCCGCCCGTTCTGTCCGAGTAGGCTGGTTCCCTTGGTGAGCAACACCAGCTTTACGAAGGCACGGTCGTCCCGCCGAGCGAATATCGGCGTGCGAACCACACGATGAGGCACGTCGGATGAGAGTCGGCAGAAGGTCAGATCCGCGATCGTCGTGTACTCGAAGCTGGCGCTAAATATTTGATCACTCGGCAATTCCACTTCGAGGCAGCCAAAAACGGGGCCTACATGTGTCCGCCAGAATTCCAGTCGCTCGGAAGCTTTAACGCCGTCCGTTGACACACTTTTTACCGGGGAAGAATTCGCGCTGAGGCCAACCGCGTGGCTCAGTTGCGTGGACATCTCGCGCGCATACTAACCAATGAGTCTGCACGCTGTCTAGGTGGTGTCCGCGGGGATACCATGGGACAGGCATTTTACGGCTTTCCGGTTGTTTCAGCGGCCGAGCTCCCTGCGGACAATGCGGGTGCCTTCCACCATGGCCCGGAGCTTGGCGAAGGCGACGTCTCGGGACAGGTGGAAGAGTCCGCAGTCGGGCAGGATAAAGATCTTCTCGGGCGGAAGTATTTTGAGGGCCTTCCGAATTCGCTCGGCGACGATGTCCGGAGTCTCGATGGCCTGGTCCTTTACGTCGATGACCCCCACCCCCAACTCAAATGGCGTCTTAAACTCCTGGAAAAGATCCAGATCTTCACCGCCCCGCCGCGCGAATTCCAGCGTCAGTTGCTGCACCTTGGCATCGAGTATCCTCGGGAATAGATAGCGATAGGTTCCCTCCCACGAGGGTTTGCCGTACCGGTTCCCGTAGCAGATGTGAACGGCGATCTTGGCGTTTACGCCTTCCACGAGCGTGTTCAAAACTCCGATGCCCCACGAAAGGTCTTCCGGGAAACCGGAATAGTATGGCTCGTCGATCTGAATGTATTTTGCGCCCGCCTTCACGAGTTCCTTCAGCTCCATATTCAAGACGCGAGCGATGTCCGTAGCGAGGGCTTCTTCGCTTGGATAGTACTTGTTGCGCACGCGCTTGGTGAGGGAATGTGGGCCCGTGATGCAGATTTTGGTTTCCCGCTCGGTGTTCGCGAGCAGGAACTTAAAATCCTCGGTCAACCCAAGCGCGGCCATAGGGATCTTACCGATCACTTCGCTGTCGTAAAAATCGTAATAGAACTTCTTGGACGAGCGGTCGATCTGGACGCCGGGAAGCCGCTCGATGAAATAGTCGATCATATTGTCGCGGCGCAGTTCTCCATCCGTAACGATATCCAGGCCCGCAATTTCCTGATCCTTGATGGTGGCCTTGACGACGGTGTCGTGAATCTCATCCAGATCGTGCCGGCTGATGCGCCGGGCGAAGTATTCGGTTTTCAGCCGCTCAAGCCATCCCGGCATCGAGTAGCTGCCAACCATGGTGGTCGGAAGAATCGGAAGCGTCATCGTGTTACTCCCGTCGTGTCGTATAGAGGACCGAGGTCTTCGACCCCGGTCGGAACTTGAATGGCACAAAGTGCAGATCGTAACCCGCTCGTTCTGCCACCTCGCGCAAGAGGGCTCCATTGACCCAGTTCACGATGGAGCCGTCCAGCTTGCCCGGGCCATGGAATCCCATGTTGTATTCGCTGAGATCCGTCACAAAAATATCCTGCACCTGAAAGTAGCCCCGCGGATGCAAGAGGGGCAAGGTGTTGCGAAAACTGTCGAGCGCACCGGAACTGAGATGAAAGCGCAGATCGTTCGGCGCTTCCTTGAGGATGTCTTCCATCTGGGAAAGACTGAGACCTGCCGGGAAGGAAATATCCGGTTGGTCTTCCAAACCCGAGAGCCGTTCCTCGAAGTGGAGGGTTCTCCAGACCTCCTGCCAAAAAGCAAGACCCCGGCTGCGGTCCGCCATGCATTCCGGCCCGACGTCGAGCAATCGTCCGATGGCCTTGGGCAGGTCGGAAACCGGAATCTCGAAGGCGCTGCCAATCCGGGCCGCATCCGCAGCCGGAATATACGATCGGACGTGCACCCAGTAGATCCGGTTGTCGCGCCACACCAGTTCTTCGTCGGGGAGGTTGTCGTACATGTTCGTCGAATGAACGTGCAGAATCTTGTGGCGAAGGAAAGAAAGAGTCTTGATCGGATCGAGGGCGTCGACGGCGATGAAACTGCACAGATCAACGTGGTTTTGGACGGCGGGCCGGCACCTTTCGAGCGTCGAAAGAGAATAGTCGCCCAGCAAGAAACGCAAACGAGGATAGTAGTTCGTGCCGCGCTCCTGATCGAAATCGCGAAAGCGATCGAGCCAAAGGCCGGCGTGCGTTCCCGCACCGACACCAATTTCCAGGATGAACAGTTCCGGAGGAAGCTGATTCTTCCGTTCCAACTCCTGCAGGAGCGTCCAAAACTCTTTCACTGCGGCCGTGATCGCCTCGGGCTGATGGCCGTCGGAGAGGCCGCCGGGCAGCGCACTCTCGTAGCCCTTGCCTGTCGCCTGCTCCCAGTCCTTCAGGCGCTGCCAGTAGAGCCGGTTGAACTCCCAGGCGATGCTCGATCGAAACGAACGGAACTCTTCAAGGTGGACCCGGCCGTCTTGAGCCCCCGCCCCTGAAGCGATGGCGCATTGTAGGCATTGACGAAGCGAGCCGGCCGGCACCTGCCTCGAATCGATGCGCACCTCCATCGGAGAAGCGTGGCCGTTCCTCCCGTGGGCGTCCTGCGTGATCGTGACTGGTTCCCGGAAGTTCTGCTTATATTGGAGCCAATCCAGATGGATCTGCAGGCGCGCAAAATCACTCGGCGATAGATGCTTCTCTTCGAGGAGGGAAAGGACGGCCGCCACCGTTTCGTTTGCACCCGCGACCGCCGCGTCGTGTCGAGTATGGTTGAGATGCAGGTTCAAGGCTTCAGCCTAGTCAGCCTGGAAACCAATACTTGAGCCAGACGCGCCCGGTGCCGGATTCGATGATCGATTCAATCGCCTGGTTTAGCCCCAAACGCGGCGAGCCGTTTCCACGACCAGCCGAAGCTTAGCCCACTGCTCGTCTTCCGTCAGCAGATTTCCTTCCGCTGTCGATGCGAATCCGCACTGAGGGCTTAGGGTCAGGTTCTCAAGCGGGAAGTGCTTCGCGGCTTCGTGGATCCGGCGCACGACGTCGTCGGCCTTTTCGAGCTCCGGCTTCTTCGTGGTGATGAGTCCCAACACGACGATCTTGTCCTTGGGTACCAGCCGCAACGGCTCAAATGTTCCCGCCCGCTCGTCGTCGTATTCCAGAAGGAAGCGGTCCACTTTCAGCATCCCAAAGAGTTTTTCGGCGATCGCGTCGTAGCCGCCCTCGGCGTACCAATGACTGCGATTGTTTCCGCGGCACAGGTGGATGGCCAGAATCACGCCGGGCTTTCGAGCCGCCTCCAGGCAGGCGTTATCCGCCTTGATGGCTTCATCGAGCGCCGCTTCCGGCTCTTGTCGCATCTCCCTTTTGATCCATTCGCGCCACTTGGGGTCCATGTAGTAGCTGTAGCGCGGCGCGTCAATCTGGATGTACTTCACACCTTCTGAAGAGAGCTGAGCCATATCCGCTTTCATGATCTCCACGATGTCCCAAAGCAACGCCGAATGATCTTTGTACACTTTGTCGGTGACGCCTTTTTTGAAGGCGATCGCGGGAAACTGCGTGGCGCTGGGCAGCAGCATTTTGATGTCACCGGGACTGTGCTTCTTGAGGAATGGCAATTCGTTTCCCGTGAGCGGACGGATGCGACGGATCTTCTTGTTGACAATCCCGGTGACGCGGCTCGCCTTGGCTTTTTCCTGCTGAGCATCCCAGTCGCGCGTAACTTCGTCGCCCATGTCGAAGCCTTCCACGGCGTCGGTGAGCTCGCTCATGAAATTCCGCCGCCGCAGCTCGCCGTCGGTGAAGATCTCGAACCCGAGTTCCTTCTGCTTCGCAAGCACGCGCAGAATATGTTGGTCCTCGATGGCTTTTAGACGTGCCGGGTCGCTTCCGTTCGCACGTGCTGCCAGTAAATCCGGCGGCCGCAGAAAACTACCCACTTGGTCGGCTCTATACGGTACGGGCATGTGGTCGTTTCTCCTTGATATCTCGGATTCCGTTTCGTCGAATCAAAACCCGCTCGCCGCCGCGTCGCGGTCTCCAAGGCTTGCGGAAATCTTTGCGGCGATCTCTTTCGTAAGCACGATCTTCTGCGCAAGCTCCTTGCCGCGGAACCGCGGAGTCAGGCCTGCTATCCCCACGGCTGCAATCACGCGGCCCTCGCGTGACCGCACCGGCGCCGCCACGCCGCTCAGCCCGCGCTCGAGCTCCTGCCTGTCGAGTGCGTATCCGCGCTGCGCAACTTCGCGCAGGTTCTCTTTGACCTCCGAAAGACTCGTCAGCGTAAATGGCGTGTACGGTGTCAGCCCCGCGATGGAAAGAATTGCATCCACTTCGTCCTCGGGGAGATAGGCGAGCGCCGCCTTGGCCACGGCGGTGCAGTGGGCCGGAAACCTCGCGCCGATCGGAGTAGGCACGGTAATCATGCTGTCGCGGGAGTCCACACGATCGAGGCAGAGAACACCTCCCGGCCCGGGTACGGCAAGGCTCACGGTCTCGCGCGACGCGCGTGAGAGTTCCAGGAGGAATCGGTGCGATTCCGTCCGCAGCGTCCTCGACTCGACCGCACGCGTTCCGAGTTCGTGGAGTTTCAGCCCCAACCGGTACCGGTCGCCTTCCGCGTTCTTTTCGATCAGGTCGAACTTTTTCATTGCAGTGAGCAGCCGGTGAACGGTCGTTTTGTTCAGGTTCAGTCCCGAGGCCATCTGAGTGACGCCCAGTTCCGGCCCGTTTTCCCCTATGTAAAGAAGAATGCGAAGGGCCTTCTGGAGCGACTTGCTTGAGCCCGCTTCAGGTTTCGCGCGGCCGTTCCTGCTTCTCGAAATGGAATCTGTCGACAATGGCTACCCCTGGGCGCGAAATAACCTCACCCTACCTTCCCTCATTTCCAAGCCTTTCGCAATGAAGCTGCAGGGGGTAGGTTTCCAATTAAAGTACGCGCCGCTGTAGATTAAAACGGTGTAATGTGAAAAGCAATTTCACATTGTAAAACGAGGTCATTGCGGGTATGCCGTTTCGCGCACGCGGGACGAGGAGGCGCTTCTTCCGAAATACTGGCGACTGCTAACGCACGGGTCGAGCGGGTATGGCTCCGGGGGGAATCCGTTTTGAACGTGTAGTGCGACCCACCGGTGAAAATTCGAATCGCGAGACGAGGGCACTAAGCTCTCAGTCCGTTCGCGATGTAAGGGGCAGGTACAGTCGGCGCCCGACCGGTGTGGATGTGCCGCTCGCGACCGCCAGTTTGACCTGCCCCCGTACTTTAGGTCCGACGCGCGACCCGCGCCCGGCTCACCTCTGAGCAGCGGTACGCCAGCCCACCGCGTATTCTTTGCGCGCAACCTCAGAATACGGGACAGGGCTCACACGCGCCCGGATTTCAATTTGCTTGTGGCGTTCGACCGTTGCTTTCTGCGAACCGCCGCCCTCTTCGCCCCAGAGCAGCGTGACCTCGTTGCCGATCTCGATGTCCGGATCCACCACACCCAGCGAGAGCATCGACCGCTCGTTGTAGCTGTAGCCGCTAAACATCGACAGGCCGACAGCTTTTCCGCCCCCCATCACCTTGTCATACGATGCGGATGCGTAATTCGATAGCGGCATGTCGATGTACTTGTAGGCTTGTCCCGGCTCAAACAGCGATTTGAAGACCTTGGCGACATCCTCGGCGTTCCAGGCGAACGTCACTTTCTTCCGCTGCGGTTTACCGGCCATTTTCTCAAGGGCTTCTCTCCCGATGAAGTCATGGTCGAATTTGACAAACGGCCCGTAGCCCAACTCGTATGGCGACATGTAGTAGTCTTCAATGTTGTTGGAATTGAAACTGCCGCCCAGAGAGCCCGTGCCCTCATAACCCGTCGCCGGCAGCCACTTTCTGTAGGTCTTCATCTTCTCGCCTGTATAGACCGCCGGAAGGGGTGACGGAATCCAACCCGATTCGAGGGTGTTGGTGGCGTAAGCCCTGGAGCCGACCTCACGGAGGCCGAAGTCCTTACCGGCGGCAACGATAGCGGCCCGGATTTCCTCGCGTTCTTCGTACGGTCCCCAAACTTCCAATCCAGGAGCACCGGCCATGCCATGACGCAGGGCGCGGACTTTCCGTCCCGCGATGTTGATAGCATCCATGTTGAAAAACTTGATTTCTGGAATCGGCCCGCCATTCAGCTTTTCGAAAATCTGCGGAGCGCTGGGCCCCTGAATTTGGTAGCGGTAACACGTGCGAATGACTGCCTTCCCCCGTGGGTTCGAGGGCGATCTGTCGTCTTTTTGGATCTTAACGTTGTATCCGCCTGTCTCGGCATGGAACTGAATCCAACTAGCCGTCGGCGCGCGCCCGACGAAAACGAGTTTGTTTTCTTCTAGATGAAAGAGAATGCCGTCGCCAATCACATAGCCATCGTAGTTGCACGGCGCGAATTGTTTGGCTCGGTTGACCGGAAACTTTGCGAAGCTATTCGTCCCGAGATGGGAGAGCAATTTGAGGGCGTCGGAGCCTTCCACATACAGGTTCGCCATGTGGTGAGACTGGTCGAAAAGAACGGCCGTCTCTCGCCAGGCACGTTGTTCGTCGCGCCAGTTTGAATATTCGGAAGGGACCACCGGATAAACATAGGCTCCTATCTGCGAATTGCGGAGCAGTGTCACCGGATTCCCCACCGCTTGTAACAAGTCCTCCAAACTTTGGCTACTCATAGCTCCCCTCCCTCGTGATAAAAATCGTTGGTCCTGCCCCATCGGGCACGGCGAAAAAATGCACGGGATACCCTACAGAAAGTTTCGCCCATTTGCAACAAATCACTGATCGTATTGGACTGGCGCCCTGCCTCAGCCTCAAACTCCGATGCAAGTCGTGCGACGCCCAACTCCGGGCCGTTCTGACCACGTGAAGGAGAATGGGAGGGCTATCTGAAGAGACTTGCTGGCGCGGTCTCAGTTCCTGGCCGGGCAGTGCTTCTTCGCGAAATCAAAGCTGTGGACAACGCTGACTCTCAGGCACAGAATCGCGTCGCCCTCCCTTCATTTCCGGCGGTTCGCCGCGAAGTCACCGGAGAAGGGTCCCCTTGACGCACGCAGCATTGTAGATAAAATGGCGCCGAAGTCAATCTGAAAGATCGTTTCACATTGTAAAACAGAGAGGTTTCCATGTTCATGCGAAACTTCTGGTACGCCGTGGCCTGAGATTCCGATGTGAAGCACCTCCGTTTGCTCGGACTAGAGCGCGAACTCGAGCGGCAAATTCAGTGAACCGAGCGATCCCGACCAACCCAGTAGGGAGCGCGAAGGGCTCGGTGATCGACTTTCCCCGCAGCTGTTTTCGGAATTTCGCTGCGGAATTCCACCGACTTGGGTGATTTCATGCTGCCAAGCTTCGCCTTGCAGTGATTGATCACGTCCTCCGCGCTCAAATTGGAGCTCTTTTCCCGCACGACGATCGCCTTCACGGCCTCGCCCCATGTATCGTCCGGAACGCCGATCACCGCGCATTCGTCCACTCCCTTAAGTGCCATAATGCCGGCTTCTATTTCGGCGGAAAAGACGTTGAAGCCTCCGGTAATGATCATGTCTTTCTTGCGATCGACAATGTAGAAGTAGCCGTCTTCGTCCTGATAGCCGACGTCCCCCGTATGGTGCCAGCCATACCTGCGAATTTCGGCCGTCGCCTCCGGCAGATTGTGGTAACCCGGCGTCACGAGGGCGCCACGTGCAACGATTTCGCCCGTTTGGTTGGGCGGCAGTAAGCCTCCTTCCTCATCCATTATCGCCAGGCGAACCGCCGAGGTCGGTTTGCCGCAGCTTCGCAGTCGCTCCGGACGCTTTCCCGCCGTCGCGGCTGCGACCGTCGCTGGGTCGAGCCATGTCAAAAGCATGGGCGCCTCGGTCTGTCCGTAGCATTGGCACATGCACGGGCCGAATATTTCCGCGGCCTTCTTGAATTGATCCGGCGAGACGGGAGAGCCCGCCAGCAGAAAGATTCGCAAACTCGAATAGTCGAAGCACCGGACTTGCGGGAGCGCGAGTAATTTGTAGAGTGCCGTCGGCGGCAGGTAAAGATGGGTGACCTTGTAGTGCTCGATCGCCCGCAACACCTCCAGAGCATCGAAGCTGGGCAGTACCACGTTCGTCGCCCCGAGCGTGAATGCCGCAAGCGCCACAACTCCGGCCGCATGGGAGAGCGGCGCCGTGTTAAGGCATACCGCGTCAATGCCCTCGCAATGCCAGTAGTGGGACGCCATTTCCAGCATGGTACCCCACGGCAGGTTCGTTACCCGGACGCCCTTCGCCGACCCCGTTGTGCCTCCGGTCGGCACGATTCCGACGAGGCGGTCGAGGTTGCCGAAGGGATCGCCCCAATCTTTCTCCCGTGCGTCCCCTGCCTGTCCCATGAACATTTCCAACGATGGATTGCCCCGGTCCGGTGCGTCGATGCAAATAAGATGCCGGAGCGTCGGGACGCGCCTGCAGAGTTCGTCGACCTGATCGCCGAAGCTACTGTGGTAGAAGAGCCAGGACGTTTCGACGTAATTCATGTACTCCGCGTTGGCGTCAACCGCGTTTCGGTAATTGACAGGAACCCACGCCGCCCCGGCGCGCATAAGGCCGAGCATGCACAGCAGAACGCGCGCATCGTTTGACGAGAGGATGGCAGCCCGCTCTTCTGGCTGCAGTCCGGCAGCGAGCAGCGCGCGCGAGATCTTCTGAGTCAGCAGGCGTGTTTCCCGATACGAGTAGCGCTTGCCGCGATCGATCACTGCGACTCGGTCCGGATGCGCGTCTGCTGCTTTATCGAAATAGTCGACGGATCTCACGCAGGCGCTACCCGTATATTCCGGAAACGCCATCGTGCGTAAGAATTCTGACCGCCGCTCAGTGACCCGAGCAAGACGCTTCCGAAATTCTGTAGATCATGGCCAGAAAATCTGCAGAACGGACGCCGCGAAAATGTCGAAGCCGCTAAACAACGATCGTGCAATCTGGACCCCTGGACCCTTTTATGTATAAACCTTCGCCTTCGATAAGCCGAAGTCTTCGAGCGTTTTGAGAATCTCGCGGTGCCCGAAGGCGGCAGCTGGCGATGCGTATCCGACTTGGAGTGGCGGACGGTGCACCAGGCTGTGAGCCCCGAACGCCTGCATCAGGCCGGTCTGCTTGTAACAACAAGTCCCAACGAGAACGCACTGAGCAATTTCAGTCGTACCTCGCCCCACGATGACGTCGATCGTGCGCTGCTGGCGCGCGTTCTCGCGCGGCGGCGTGCCCCCCTGGACGGCATTGGCCATCTCCGCCAGCTTCTTTTCTTGCTCCTCTTTCGGCAGCGGGCGAATGGCCTCCTCGAAGTGCTTCTCCGTTGCCAACACGCTTTCCATGATCTGGCGGTTCAGGAGCCCGCCGAACGACCGAACGTTCGCGGCTTGAGGATGATCCTTGTACCAGACCGGGTGCGGAAAACCGCCCCAGCTCAATGCGAGCTGCGTGCGGATGTAGCCCGGCACAACCGCTTCGTAGCCGACCGCGCGTTGCCACGGCTGGTACCGATTTTGTTCCAGATAATACCCGTCGGTCTGAATCACGGCGAATATGGTTTGCGTCGAGCCGAACGTCGGCATGCCGTCGAACATCGTGAGAATCTCGAGCGTGTCGATCCCGCCGCGCTCGAGGCAAGTTCGAGCCGCGGCATCGCTCGGAGCGGACATGAACGCCATCCCGGCCACGATCGCAAGTCCCTTCTCGGCGAACTTGTGGCTCCAGTTTTCCGCCAACTGCCGGTGCCACGCCTGCTCGCCCGCGATGTCGAGGTAATGGCAACCCGCCCTTAGGCACGCCTCCACCACTGCGGGACCGTAATAAATAAACGGACCGACGTTGTTGCACACAACCTTGGCGCCGCTGAACAACTTGACGAGCTCGTCCACCGACGAACCCGTTTGGACGACCTCGTAGTCCGCCGTCTCGATGCCCGGAACGTGGTTCATCACGTCCTGGATCTTGGCCTTGTTTCGCCCCGCGGCGATGAAAGGCACGTTGTACTCACGGAGGTATTCCGCTGTGAGCCGTCCGGAAAACCCGCTCGCGCCGTACACGATGACTGGCTTCTTGCTCGACATGATCTCCCTCCCGCTGGAATAATGCGGCCATGATAGCAAGTTTAGGCAACCCGGCGCGACGATGGGAGGCAAGCGTTGCCATCAAAGCGCCCCGCGCATCGCCGCGCCTGTGGTCAAAAGGGGCGATTTTAGGCTAAAGTCTCCGCGAGGGTAGTAGGCACCTTTTTCTCACCTGGTATCCGAGGGAGGATTCTGTGAAAAGTCTCAATTGCCCGGTCAAGCTCACCACCGAAATCATCGGTGGCAAGTGGAAGCCCCTCATCCTCTTTTATCTGGAGGATGGAACCCGCCGCTTTAGCGAGCTTCAGAGGCTGATTCCGAGCACAACGAAAAAGATGCTCACCAAGCATCTCCGCGAACTCGAGCGGGACGGCATTGTAAATCGGGTCGTGTACCCGCAGGTTCCGCCCCGCGTCGAATACTCCCTCACGAAGCACGGGCAAAGCCTGCGGCCCATTCTGGTGTTGATGTCGAACTGGGGCAAGAGGCATCGCGCGCGATACGGCGCGGCGCTCGAGTCGGAAGAGCGCGGCCAAAAGGTCTAGTTGCGCCGCGGGCCTATTGGTGTAGACTCTCGCCGTTGCGCGGCGAGGATTGTTCGCCATGGCGAATGTCGCGTCTCCGTGGTCATCGGCGGGCCACGAACTTCTAGTGTTTTGAGAGCGCCTTGCCGCATCGCATCACGCCGCCTTTGAATATTAGAAGAACGGGGGAACTCCCATGCATCAGACAGTTGCTGTCCGTGACGAAAAATTGTTCATCAACGGCGAATGGACCGGCGCCCTCGATGGGAAAACCTACGACAAGAAGAATCCGTTCAACGGTCAGACCGCATCGCACGTTGCCGCGGGCAAGCGCGAAGACGCCCGCCGCGCGATCGACGCCGCGTCCGCCGCGTTTCCGGCGTGGAGCACAACGGCTCCCGGCGTGCGCCGCAACCTGTTCCTGAAGGCCGCCGATGTCCTCGAGCGCCGCATGCCTGAGATCGCGAAAATCATGGCGGCTGAAACGGGCCAAACCTTCGGCTGGGGCATGTTCAACTGCATCTATACCGTCGGAATATTGCGGGAAGCCGCCGCACAAGCCTACGGCCTGATTGGCGAAGTCATTCCCACCGACTTGCCGGATACGACCGCCATGGCCATCCGGCAGCCGGTGGGCGTGGTCGTCGGCATCGCGCCCTGGAACGCGCCGATGATTCTCGGCATGCGGGCCGTGGCCTCCCCGGTGGCGTACGGAAACACGGTAATCCTCAAAGCCTCCGAGGAATCGCCCGGGACGCATCTGGCCATCGCCTCCGTCTTCGAGGAAGCGGGCTTTCCGAAGGGCGTGGTCAACGTCATCACGAACGCTCCTCCTGACGCCGCCGAAGTAGTCGATGAGCTGATTGCGAATCCCAAGACGCGCCGCATTAGCTTCACTGGCTCGACGAAAATCGGCCGGCTCATTGCGGAAAGCGCCGGACGCCATCTCAAGCGCGTTGTGCTGGAACTGGGTGGCAAGGCGCCGCTGGTCGTTCTCGGCGACGCGGACATCGACGCAGCGGTATCCGCGGCGAACTTCGGTGCGTTCATGAACCAGGGCCAGATCTGCATGTCCACGGAGCGAATCGTCGTCGAAAAGTCGATCGCTGAGGAATTTGCGAAAAAGCTCGCTGCCAAGGCGCAATCGTTGAAAATGGGCGACCCGCTCGAGGCCGAGACACAGATCGGTTGCATGATTAACCCGGGCGCCATCGCGCGCGTCCAGGCGCTGGTCGACGACGCTGTCGCGAAGGGCGCGAAGGTCCTTTGCGGCGGAAAGGCCCAGGGGCCGTCCTATCCTCCGACCGTGGTCTACGGTGTCACGCCCGCGATGCGCATCTATCACGAAGAGTCGTTCGGTCCGGCGAAGCCTGTGGTTATCGCCAACGACGCCGAGGACGCTCTCCGCATCGCCAACGATACCTCTTACGGTCTCTCCAGCGCGGTCTTCAGCCGCGATGTAAACAAGGCGCTCCGGATTGCCGAAAAGCTCCAATTCGGGATCTGTCACATCAATGGCGCCACCGTTCACGACGAACCGCAAATGCCCTTCGGCGGCATGAAGGATAGCGGGTACGGCAAGTTTGGCGGCAGGGCGGGTCTCGAGGAATTCACCGAGCTGCGCTGGGTCACCATCCGGCGCTCGCCCACACCTTACCCGATCTGACGCCCTGCGTCGGAGGGAAGAAAAAGAGACGCATGCGCATGACGATTGCGAGAGAGTTCGCGTTTGTCGCGCTGCTGCTGGCAGCCGGTATCGTTCCCGCGTCCGCGCAACAGGGAAACGCGCCGCCACCCACGCGTCCTAACGTGACGCCTCCACTGAAACTTTCGAGCCCCGCCTTCACCGACGGCGGCACGATCCCGATCAAATACACCTGTTCTGCAACCACGCCGCCGCCCAGCGGCCCCATGCAGATATCTCTCGGCGTATCGCCGTTGCTTCAGTGGACGAATGTGCCCAAGGGCACCGCCAGTTTCGTCCTGATCCTGCACGATGCCGACGCACACGTCGCAAAAGCATTCGACGATATCCCGCACTGGGTCGTCTTCAACATCCCCGGCGACGCCACGCAACTGCCGGAAGGTGTCCCGCCCGACGCTCCCCTGGCGAACGGCACCATGCAGGGCAACAACATGATGCGCAGAGCCGCGTACCAGGGTCCCTGTGCGCCTCCGGGCGCTCCGCATCACTACACTTTCGAGTTGTACGCCCTGGATACGAAACTGGATCTGCCGCAAGGCGCCAGCCGCGCCGATATCGAAAAGGCCATGGACGGCCACGTCCTCAGCGCCACCGTTTACATCGGGCTTTTCAGCCGGTAGGCCATGCTCCGGGAAATCTAGGCCAACATCCCGCCCGTCGCGCGCAGCCCTCTCACTCGTCCCGAATCGCTACACTGTCGAGTAGAATGCGGGCTAACTTCTTGAAAAGAAAGAGGCGGCGCACATTCGAATCGCTACATATTAGGGGGCCGAGAAACGCGAATTGCGCTTGCCGCTGCCGGGCCGCAATCTATGAGCTATTGCAAGATCAAAGGCGGAGGCCTATGATACGCGCTGCCCGGCGAGGAGCTAAAGGTTGGTTCCCCCGGCCTTCCTTAGTTCTGTTGCGACGTATCCTACGGTATATGGTTGGAACCAGCATCGATCGCACGAACCGAGAGTTGGCATTCACGACTCCACCCATCGAGATTTGCCGATTTGCAGCCAGGAAACCCAAGGTTTCAATTAAGGGAGGATAGAGATGGCCACGGCCACACAAGCAGTTCCGCTCGATAGCAATGTAGCTAGCTATGTCGCAAAGCGGCGTCAGATGTTGATTAATGGAAAGTGGGTTGACGCAGCCTCCGGCAAGACGTTCCCAACGTACAATCCGGCGACCGGCGAAGTCCTCGCCCAGGTTGCGGAAGGCGACCGCGAAGATATCGACCGCGCGGTAGCCGCGGCCCGGGCCGCATTCGACAAGGGGCCATGGAAGGACACCACCCCGTCCGAGCGCGGACGCTTAATCTGGAAACTCGCCGACCTGATCGAAAAGCATGCCGAAGAATTCGCGCAGCTCGAATCCCTCGACAACGGCAAGCCGCTCACCATCGCCCGCGTCGCGGACATTCCGGGCACCATCGATCTTTTCCGCTACATGGCCGGCTGGGCCACGAAGATCGAAGGCAACACCATTCCGATCTCTGCGCACGGCGCGAAGTTCCTCGCGTACACGCTGCGCGAGCCTGTGGGTGTTGTCGGTCAGATTATTCCGTGGAATTTCCCGCTCATGATGGCTTCGTGGAAGCTCGGCCCGGCGCTCGCGGCCGGTTGTTGTGTCGTTCTTAAGCCGGCCGAACAGACTCCGCTCTCGGCTCTCCGTCTGGGCGAATTGATTCAGGAAGCGGGCTTCCCCGACGGCGTGGTGAACATCGTTCCCGGCTACGGCGAAACGGCCGGCGCATCGCTTTCGGCCCATCCGAAGGTCGATAAGGTCGCTTTCACGGGCTCGACCGAAGTAGGCAAGCTGATCGCCCAGGCTGCGACCGGCAACCTGAAGAAGGTTTCGCTCGAGCTCGGCGGCAAGTCTCCCAACATCGTCTTCCAGGACGCCGACATCGAGTCCACCATTCCCGGCGCCGCGATGGCCATCTTCTTCAATCACGGTCAGTGCTGCTGCGCGGGTTCGCGGCTCTACGTCGAAGACAAGCAATTCGACAAGGTGGTCGACGGCGTTTCGCAACTGGCATCGAAAATCCGCATCGGCCCCGGCCTCGAACCGACCACAGACATGGGTCCGCTCGTTTCCGAAGAGCAGCTCAACCGCGTCTGCGGCTATCTCGAATCCGGATATAAGGAAGGTGCGAAGGCGACGGTCGGCGGCAGCCGTCACGGAGACAAGGGCTATTTCGTCAAGCCCACGGTCCTCGTCAACACGAACGAAAGCATGAAGGTCGTGAAGGAAGAGATCTTCGGCCCCGTCGTCACGGCGATTCCGTTCAAGGACGTCGACGACCTCGTCGCGAAAGCCAACAACACACCGTATGGTCTCGCGGCGGGCGTCTGGACGAACGACATCAAGAAGGCGCATCGCATCGCCTCCGAATTGCGCGCCGGAACCGTCTGGATCAACTGCTACAACATTTTCGATCCGGCGCTGCCGTTCGGCGGGTATAAGCAGTCCGGATGGGGCCGTGAGATGGGTCACGAAGTGATCGAGCTCTACACGGAAGTGAAGTCGGTCTGCACGCCGATTTCGTAGCACTTCTGCCGTTCGCTTTTGACTGACGGGCGCCCCGTTTTCCCCGCGATCGGGAAGGCGGGGCTTCTCGTCAGAGGAGCCGATCGATGAGTTCGTCGGCTGTTAGAAATTTCATGAAGCAGCAAGGATTCGCGGACGAGCCGGCGGCCGTCTGCGACATGCATTTCGCGGGCCTCTATTTTCAGCCCGGCATCGTGGGCACACTAGTTGTAGTGGCGATCCTTCTTCACTCGCCGGTGCTTTTCCTCATCCTGTCGGCGGTGCTGTGGTGGAATGTCGTTGTACCGAGGTGGAACCCATTTGAGGTTTTCTACAACCGCGCCATTGCGGCGCCCCGAGGATGGCCCCAGCTCAACCCTGCGCCTGCTCCCCGCCGCTTTGCACAGGGAATGGCGGCGACCTTCATGCTGGTTGTTGCCGTGGCGCTCTTGGAAGGCTGGGTTATGACGGCGTGGATCTTCGAAGCGTTTCTGGTGGTTGCTTTTTCTGCTTTGCTATTTGGCAAGTTCTGTCTGGGCGCGTACGTCTACCTTCTTCTCCGCGGGGAAGTCGCCTTGGCCAACTCAACCCTCCCCTGGGTCCGGTCGTAGCCTTCCCACTTACTCCCAGCCTGTCTTCGATCCGTACGGCAGGATGAAACCCATCGCTTCGATCTCGTGAATTTTGCCGGCGCGAATCTTGAAGATTTCTCCCGCTTCCAGGTCGCTCGTTCCCAGGCCTGTCATCGGGATCGTATCCAATCCCGGCACTCCAACGATCTTGATCGATCTCACGTTGCCGCGATGCACGAACATGGGAAAGCCGAAGACCAGCCCCTTTTCCTCGTCGATGATGATCAAGCGCCGTGGCTGAATTTTCGTGATGTAGCTCAGCGTGTGTGAATTGATGTTGTCCCGGCAGCCCAGCATTCGGATCTTCGCTCGCAGTGGGTCGATCGGCGCGCCCGCGGGGTCAGACGGGTCATGCGTCAGCACCGTATTGCTCGTTGTCTGCATGCCGTTTTCATGGCGCACGCAGTCGTCCGCAAACGGAGCGAGGTTTCCGTCGCTGTGCTCGATGGCCTCGAAATAGGAATCGGCGATGCGATACATCTCATCCCGCGAAACTCGCTCGGCCGGGGGGACCGTCTCGATCAGGCCGGGCCTCGGCGTGGTCAGATTTGGCATCGACGTGTCGCGCAGATTGCGCGCGATCACGTGCTCGATCTCCGCGATCTTTCCGTCCTCGATCTTCAACCGCAGCGCGAGAATGATGGGCTTATCCCACTCTTTCATCACCGCGAATAATCCCGCCTGCTGCGACGTCGGATCGAGAGCGTATATCTTAAAGGTTGTGGGTGCTTCAGACGCGCCCACCCACAACCCGTCGCCAAGCTGGATGGCCGCGGTGTTTTCCGTGTACTTGTAGCCCGTGGCAAGGGGCAGTCCGGACGGGTCGTGCTTCACCATGGCCGCAATATACATATCGACCATGCCGCGCAGGCACGCCCGATCGCACGGACCTTGAGGCGCTGCGGCATTTTGAGCTCGGGCCGTGCGAGCGCTGATTCCGCCGAGCAACATCGCAGCAATGGCTGCCGTTGCAATAGACCTGCGCACGTTCACCTCCTCACTCCCAGCCCGTCTTAGATCCGTACGGCAGCAGAAAGCCCGAGGCTTCGATCTCGTGGATTTTGCCGCCACGAATCTTGAAGATCGCGACCGCTTCCATGTTGATTGGTCCGAAATTGATCGGAATGGAATCCACGCCGGGCACGCCAACGATCTTCATCGACCGCACTTTTCCGCGATGGACGAACATCGGAAATGCGAACACCAATCCCTTTTGCTCGTCGACGATCAGAACCCGCCGGGGTTCGATCTTGGTGATGTAGACCCACGCGCCGGTGTTCATGCTGGCTTCGCAGCCCAGAGCGAGCAGCTTCGCCATCGCCGGGTTCAACGGACCACCGTCGGGACCTTTTTCGGGGAGAACTTTGTTGGTCGTTGTCTGCACGCCGTTTTCGTGGCGCTCGCAGTCGTCGGCGAAAGGCGCCAAGCTCCCGTTGCCTTTCACAATGGTGTCGAAGTAGGCATTTGCGATGCGGCGCATCTCTTCGCGCGGCGTTCGTTCCGCCGACGGGACATCTTCAACGAGCCCGGGTCTCGGCGTCACGAGGTTCGACAGTCCCTCGGGTCGCGGGTCGCGCCGGACGATGTGCTCGATTTCCGTGATCTTGCCGCCCTGAACTTTCAGGCGAATCGTGACGAGCACGGGCTTGTTGAATTCCTTCATTACGCAGAAAATGGCGGCTTGCCCCGCGACGGGATCGAGACCGTAGATCTTGAACGTCGGCGCTTCGGACGCCCCCACCCACAATCCATCTCCCAGCGGCAGAGTCGCCGTGTTCTCGGTGAACTTCACGTTGTCCGCGAGCGGGAGGCCGTTATCATCGTGTCGCAGCAAGTCCGCGATGTACTGGTCGATCATATTCTTTAGGCAGTCGTGGTCGCACTCGTACTTCAACGGTGGCGCTGGTGCTGCCAGAACGCGGCTCGAAGCATTCGAATGCGCACCCCCAATGCTCCCAAAAGCCCAAAGTGTAATCACAATCGCGAGAAACCTGACAGTCATGGTCCTTCCCTCCTTCGGGGTCTCAAAGCTAGAAACTACTCCTGGCCGGTCTTGGAGTTGTAAGGCAGTGTGAAGCCCACCACTTCGATCTCAGAAATTGTTCCGCGCGGATTTTGAAAATCTCGCACGCCTCCGTATTGAATTGATCGCTGTAAAGCGGACGCGAAGCGTATCCACACCGAGGACGCCGACAATTGTCACCGACCGCACGTTCCCGCGATCCTCCCCCACTCATTTCAAAAACGTGGCGGATGATAACACGCGCCGAGAACTTCGCGGTGTAGAATGCCGCCGTTGTAAGCGGTGGCCTTAGACAAGACCGGGAGGGCGCCGTGAGCGCAGACCTACAGCAATGGCCTTGGCCGGATTACTTGGACGCAGTGGTGGCCGCGCCGAGGTATCATCGGTTGCTGCTTGAAAATGAACGGGTGCGGGTGCTCGAGGTGCGCATTGCGCCGGGAGAGACTGTGCCGGTGCACACTCATCGCTGGCCTGCTGCCATTTATGTTGCCAAGCAGAGTGACTTCATCCGCCGTGACGGCGAAGGCAACTTGCTCTTCGACAGCCGCACGGCCGGGCCTCCGCCGCGCGAGCCCATCGCGCAGTGGACCCCGCCCCTGCCACCTCATTCCGTGGAGAACGTCGGCGATTCGGAAATCCTCCTGATCAGTACGGAGTTGAAGGATAGCTGAAGGGCGCGTTAACAAGCCGCGCGCCCCGGATCCACTGAATTGGAATCCGGGGCGCGGGCGATCAGGAGAGAGTGTTTCTCGTTAAGGAATCGCCGCGAAGGCGATGTTCGAATAGGCGCTCTGGGTGTTGTTCGGACCCAGGGACGTAACCGCATAATTGTAGCTCTGCCCAGCTTGGACCGTCGTGTCCGTGTAGGTCGTTGCCGTTACCGGCGTGGTGGTGAGTTGTGTATACGATCCAGCCCCCACTGCGCGATACACGTAATAACCGGTGACGCCCGTGGACGTGCTAGGAAGCCAGGTCAGCAGCACGGAATAAGTTGGAGAAGACGGCTGGACGCCCGTTCCCGACAGACCGATCGAGAGCGGCGAATTCGAGGCGTTGCTCGGAATCGTTACGCTGCCGTTCACGCTTCCCGTTGCCGCGGGCGTGAACGACACATTTAAGGTCGCGCTCTGCCCGGGGGCAATGACCACTCCGGAGGAGACACCGCTTGCGTTGAAGCCTGCGCCGGCAATGCTCACGTTTGAAACTGTCAACGTGGCCGTACCGGAATTGGTCAAGGAAATCGGCTGCGAGACTCCGCTTCCCACATTGACGCTCCCGAAATTCACGGACGCGGGATTGGCGGAGAGCTGCGCGGTCGCGGGTGTGGTCGGTGGAGTCTGCACGGGGGAACTCGCGCCAGCGCCTCCCAAAAACGCTCCACTGATCACGCCATTCGGACCCGCAGTGGATGTGACGCTGACCTGCACATGGCCGGTGACGTTCCAGATCAGGTAAATCCCACCGATGAATCCCGTGATGTTCCGCTTGTCCAGCACGGAATTCGTCGCCGGATCGACGATCTGGATTGTTTCCGCCCTCTGCTTGCTGTCCCAATCCATGGCGTACAGCGAAAGCTGGTGCGAATTCCCGTCGGTGAAGTTGACGTCAAGTTTGAAGGCCGAAGCGTTGTACCAGGCAGACGCGATTCCTGCCGGATTGCTGCCGGTTGTGAGAGCTCGCGGATCGGTGGTAGGGGAAGCCCACGTCCAGTCGGATTGGTTCAGAACCGCAAACGTCGCGTAGGACGGGATGCTCTGGGATGAGTTGGCCACCGAATACCCGTCGGCTCCGTATTTTCCCTGCCAGCTACCCTGTGTTGTGGTGTCAGAGTTGACGAAGTTGGCGGTCGCCCCGGCCGTTAAATTGACTGTCGCCGTAGCAGCGGGACCAGAGGCACTGGTCGCGGTCACCGTTACGGTCTGGCCGCCGGTGACGGTGCTGGGAGCGGTATAAAGACCGGAGGCCGAAATGCTCCCAGCCGAGGGGCTGATCGACCAAGTAACGCCTTGGCTGGATGCGTTCGTGGCCGTCGCGGCGAACTGTTGTTGCTGGCCCTGATTCAATGTTGCATGCTGGGGGGTTACGCTAACGCTGACGGAATTGGCGGCACTACCTCCGAAAAAGGCGCCGCTCACGACGGCGTTGGGCAAGGAGAGCATCGTGACATTGATTCTGACGTGCCCGCTCAGATTCCACACCAGGTAGCTGCCAAGGGTAAAGCTGGAAACCGCGCGGCTGTCGAGCACAGTCCCGCTCGCCGCGTCCACAATCTGAATGTTTTCTGTCCGTTGCCACAAATCCCAGTCGAGCACGTAGAGCGCGAATTGATGGGGATTCCCGTCGGTGAAGTTGACGTCGAAATCGAACGCCGTGGGGTTGAACCACGCGGCCGCGATTCTGCCTCCGCTGCCGGTTTCAAGGGCCCTTGGGTCTAAAGTGCTGGCAGCCCAGGTCCAGTTTGACTGACTTTGGACGGCAAATGTCGCATATGCAGGGATGCTTTGCGAGGCGTTTGCGAGAGCATAGCCGTCCCCGCCGTAGGTCCCCTGCCAGTTGCCTTGGGTAGTCGTGTCGCAGCGGAGAAAAGTGGCTGTCGCGGTGTTGGCCTTGGCGGTGCTCGCGAGGAAGAGGGTTGCGAGGACCAACAGGAGGCCAGGAATCAAGCTAGTACGACGTGTAAGAGCGTTTATGTATGGTGGTTTCACTCTTCAAAGGTAGGGCCACCGGACACCCGGACGCGACTGTACTAGCGGCTAGTTTTGGTACAATGGCCCCGCAGCGACCTCTCCCCGACCCAGGGGCAGGGTCCAGGCCAGGATGCACGAACCACGGATTTCCCTTAGACCTGTTCCGCTTACCTCGTTGTCAGTTGGGCAGCACAATCAAGGGAGCGCGTTGGCGGAGGCTGGAGGCTGTGCTATAAGTAGCAGGCAGCCGACTCTGAGGAAATTGTGCCGTTTATTAACTTCCCCGCGCGCGAGATCAACTGCAAGCTTGTGTATTATGGGCCCGGCCTAGGCGGGAAAACCGCCAATTTGCAGTGGATTTACGACCACACGGGGTCGAACCAAAAGGGCAAGATGGTTTCGCTTGCGACCGAAACCGACCGCACGCTTTTCTTCGATTTTCTCCCCCTCGATTTGGGCACCGTTCGGGGATTTCGCACGCGCTTCCATCTCTATACGGTTCCCGGGCAGGTGTTTTATGAAGCAAGCCGGAGGTTGATTCTGAAGGGCGCCGACGGTGTGGTGTTTGTGGCGGACTCGCAGGAAGAACGGCTCGATGCGAACCTCGAAACCCTCGACAACCTGCGCGAGCATCTGAAGGATCACAAGCTCAATTTCGATACGATTCCCTATGTCCTACAGCTCAACAAGCGCGACCTCCCCAATATCCTGCCTGCCGAGGAATTGAGAAGGCAGCTTGGAGTGAAGGGCGAGCCATCGTTGGAAGCCGTTGCCATAACGGGCCAGGGGGTCTTCGACACGCTAAAGGAAGTGGCGAAGCTCGTCCTTGCCGAACTGAAGAAAAACGCCTGAGGGACTCCGAGTGAAGGCAGCAGAAGGATACCCGTCTGCCCGACCACCACCCATTATCAGTTATCAGTGCACTGTGGGGACAAGTGTAGCTTCTCTGCAGGCATCAGAAAACAGACGAGTAAAGGGTAATTGCGGGTATCTCAGCCCAAAATAAAACGGGAGGCAAACGCTAAATGCGTCTACCTCCCGGGGTGGGTGGGGTTTGTTGCTAGGCACCCAGTAGGAATTTTGGTGTTCCGCGCCTGAGTGCGCCAGCAAACCGGCTTTCAGCCGGTGCCACGTATTATCCACGCTTATCATACGGGCGGAAGAGGTGTCAACTTTATTCGTGAGAGATCAAACGGTGGCGCCGGTCGAGTGCTTCCCGCACCGTTCGAGCTAAATCGCGGGGTGAGTACGGCTTTTGCAATACAGGCAAGCCCTTCTCCTGAACTTTTTGAAGCAAGGCGATATCGGGGCTGTAGCCGGTGGCAAAGACGACCGGGAGGTCAGGCTTTTCTTCACAGATTCGGGCATAAACTTCGGGGCCGCTGAGCTTTGGAAGCACGACGTCCAAAAGGGCTAGATCGATCCGGTCGCGGTGCGCCCGGAATTCCCGCATGGCGCTTTCGCCATCGGACGCGAGCAAGACCTGATAGCCCAAATTCACGAGCGTCTCGTACGCGAGCAGGCGCAGACCCTCGTGGTCTTCGGCGACCAGGAGCGTTTCAGAGCCGCCCTTAACAGGCTTCGCGTCCTTGACTGCGGCGGCTGGTGCAGCCATCACGGTGCTGACTGGGAGATAGACTCGGAAAGTGCTGCCCGCGCCCGGCCGGGAGTACACGTGGATGAAGCCGCCGTGCTGCCGGATGATGCCGTAGACGGTTGCCAGACCGAGCCCGGTCCCCTTTCCCATTTCCTTGGTGGTGAAAAATGGCTCGAAGATGCGGTCGAGCGTGGCTGCGTCCATGCCCGTGCCTGTGTCTGTGACGGTAAGCATGACGTAATGGCCCGGACGCGCGAGCGGCTGAAGAATGCAGAATTCCTCATCGATTGCGATGTTCGAGGTTTCGACCATGAGCGAGCCACCCTCGGGCATCGCGTCGCGGGCGTTGATGCAGAGATTCATGAGTACTTGTTCGACCTGAATAGGATCGACGCGCACAACGGCGAGGTCGGGCGCGAGATTCGCCTTGATCGCGATATTGCTGCCGATGACTTTTTCAAGCAGGCTGAGAGTCTCGGTGGCGATCTGGTTCAAGTCGATGTTGCGAGGCTCGAGTATCTGGCGCCGGGCGAAGGCCAACAATTGCCGCGTTAAGGCGGCGGCACGATCGGCCTGCTGGCGGACTTTGTCAAAATACCGATGGAGCCGCGAACTGGCCTGGGTTTCGTCCATGCCCATATCGGCCCAGCCAAGGATGGCGCCGATCATATTGTTGAAATCGTGGGCGATGCCGCCGGCGAGCTGTCCGATTGCTTCAAACTTCTGTGCCTGTACGAGCTGCTTTTCAAGAGCGATATGCTCGGTGACATTCTCGACGATTACCTCGAGGCAGGGCTTGCCGCGTTCGGGATCGGTGGCAGACCAGCCGTTGAGGCGCACGGTGATTAATTTGCCGTCCTTGCGCTTCCATTCGACCGTGGCATGCGCGCGCCCGGCACTGAGATACTCCGCGTAAACGTTGTCGCGGACGGAAGGGTCGGCGTAAAGTTCACGCGAATGCTTGATGGCAAGAAGTTCCTCCGCAGAGTCGTATCCCAGCATGCGAACCAGGGCCGGGTTCACATCGAGAAGTCTGCCCTCGGGAGTCACCCAGTATATCCCGTAGGTGGAATTGTTGACGAGGCCGTGATAACGGGCCTCGCTCTGGCGCAGGGCCGCTTCGGCGCGCTTGCGCTCGGTGATGTCGACGATGCTGCCGCGAAGCAGGCGGCGCGTGGCTGAAGGCAGCCGCACCAGGCGAATCTCGCACGGGACTTCGTTTCCCTGCGAATTCAGATGTGTCCATTCAAATTGGGGGGGTGCCACGTCGAGAGCCCGTTCAATTTGTTCGCGCGCGCTGTCCCACGACACGCGCCCGTCCGGCTGAAAAGGAGGGCTGAGATCGCCAGGGCTGCGTTGGAGAAGTTCGGCTCGAGTCATCTGAAACAGGCGTAACGCGTTCTCGTTGCAGTCCACAAACCGTCCGGATTCGGCGTCCAGGACCACGATGGCTTCCGGCGCATTCTCCACGAGGACCCGATAGCGCTGCTCGCTTTCCCGCAGGGCTGCGACCGCCTTGACTTCCGCGTCTCGAAGGGCCTTATCCTCTTGCGCGCGGCGGATCGCCATGGGCAGACGCGCGAGCTGATCCTTCAGAAGGTAGTCGGTCGCGCCTAGCTTGATGCACTCGACCACCATTTCATCGCCGAGGGTCCCGGTCAGCAAAATCAACGGGATATCGGGGCGAATCTTCTTGGCGATCGTCATCGCGTCGATTCCTGTCCAGCCCTTCATGCGGCAATGGGACAGAACGGCGTCGAAATGACCCTCACACAGCTTGCGCTCGAACTCTTCCCGCGTCGAAGCGACATCAGCGCGAAAATCGATTCTCGACTTTTTGAGTTCGCGGATGCACAGATCGAGGTTGTCGGGATCATCGTCGACGACAAGCAAGCGCAGCGTTCCGGCCTGCGCCTCCGCTTCTTTTGGGTCCGTCATTTAGTCCCCCGAATGGTTTTTGTCTCGAGAAGAACCATGACTGCGCGCCCGAGCGCGGCGGCGCCGCTCGACGCCACCTTTGGCGCTTATTTTCAGGACGAGAAGGAGAGGGCTTCTTGCGTCTTAAAGAGCCCGGTGGCAACCGATGAGAGAGGCGAATACGAAATCACGCCTCCACAGGAAGGGAATGCTATTCTGAGCCAGCGAGGGCCAATGTCAAGGTTCGAGAAGGCCTGTATCGCGACAGAGTCAACGCCCCCGGTGCCGCTAAGGCTGAAGGCCAGTCCCTAGCTGCGATGATCCAACGGAATGTAGCTCCGGAGATCGTAGCCCGAATAGAATTGGCGAGGCCGGGAGATCTTCTGCTCGGCATCCAGCAGCATCTCCACCCACTGCGCAATCCAGCCGGAAGTCCGCGGAATGGCGAAAAGGACGGGGAACATGGTGACCGGGAAGCCCATCGCTTGATAAATGAGGCCGGTGTAGAAGTCGACGTTGGGATAAAGTCGACGCGTGACGAAATAATCGTCCTCGAGCGCAATGCGTTCGCATTCGAGCGCGATGTCGATCAGCGGGTTGCGCCCCATCACGTCGAAAACTTCGTAGGCGATCCGCTTAACGATGCGTGCGCGCGGATCGTAGTTCTTGTAGACGCGGTGGCCGAAACCCATCAGCAGCTTTTCGCCGGCCTTCACGCTCTTCACGTAGGCGGGTACGTTGTTCACCGAGCCGATCTCGGTCAACATCCGCAGCACCTGTTCGTTTGCGCCGCCATGAAGCGGGCCGTACAGCGCCGCGGTTGCCGCAGCCGTCGCGGAATAGGGGTCCACGTGCGAACTGCCGACGGCGCGCATGGCTGTTGATGAACAGTTCTGCTCGTGATCCGCGTGCAGGATGAACAAAACATCAAGCGCGCGCTCGAGCGTCGGGTTCGGGCGGTATTGTAACTCCGTCGTCCGGAACAACATGTTCAAGAAGTTGCCGCAATAGCTCAGATCGTTATCCGGATACACGAACGGCATCCCGAGGCTGTGCCGGTACGCGAAGGCCGCGAGCGTGGGCATCTTGCCGATCAGGCGATAGGTCTGCTTGCGGCGCGATTCCGGATTGAAGATGTCTTTGGCATCTGGATAGAATGTCGAGAGCGCCGCGACGGTCGATATCAGCATGCCCATTGGGTGCGCGTCGTAGTGAAAGCCGTCGAGGAATTTCTTGATGCTCTCATGAATGAACGTGTGATGCGTGATGTGATAGTTCCAATCCTTCAGTTGCGAACTTGTCGGAAGCTCACCGTGGAGAATCAGGTAGGCCGTCTCCGTGTATGAACTCTTCTCCGCCAGCTCTTCAATCGAGTAGCCGCGATACCGGAGGATCCCCTGGTCGCCGTCGATGAACGTGATCTTGCTCGTGCAGGACGCGGTATTCGTGAATGCCGGGTCGTAGCTCATCATCCCGAAATCGGATTCGTTGAGCTTAATCTTGCGCAGATCGATCGCGCGAATCATGTCGTTCGTGATTGGCACTTCGTACTGACGGCCGTTCCGATTATCGATGATTGTCAGCGTGTCCCGCCGAGTTCCGGCAGTCGCCGACCCTGACTTGGTCGGATCCATTTCCTGGCCCTTTCCAGTAGTAGACAATTGGTGCGATATAGTGCGACTCTAATGTACACCAAAATGCGCTGGGTGCGAACGCGTTTGCTTGATGGCGACCGGAGAGAACGAGCGGGGCGCACCATACGGCTAGGTATGGAGCCTAATCGTGTTTTTACAGCAGTCCGATGGGGACGGCCTGGGTGGCGGCGGCAGAGGGTGCAAGCTCGGACCGGTTGCGGCCCCGCTCCTTCGCGCGATAGAGCGCCTCGTCCGCGAGATGGAGGAGCGGCGCAGAATCAAGAGGCCGGTCGCTGCTGCTGACAGCGATGCCGCAGCTCACGGTTATTTGCACCGAGCCGGCATCGGTGAGGACCGGCAGCGCGTCGATCATCTTGCGAATTCGTTCCGCGAGCGCTAGGGTCTCCGGAGCGCCCGAACCAGGTGCGATGACAAGAAATTCCTCACCGCCGTAGCGGGCCACAGTGTCGTAGGGGCGGACGCAGAGGACGATTCGCTGCGCGGCTTCCTTCAGAACTGCGTCGCCAGCAAGGTGGCCGACGGTGTCGTTCACCTGCTTGAAGTGATCGATATCCAGCAGAATCACGCCGAACGAACCGCCCTCGCGGACTTGCCGGGAATGCTCTCGATTCATGACATCGAGAATCACGCCGTGATTGGCAATGCCGGTCAGCGCGTCGTGCGTCGCTCGGAAGCGCAGCTCTTCCCGGGCTGCGATCAGGCTGTCCTGCAGATCGAGAATCCGCTGCCCCACACGGAGCCGGGCGCGCAATTCCTGGGCGTCGAAAGGTTTCGTCAAGAAGTCGTCAGCGCCCGATTCAAGGCCATGAAGTAAATCTCCTTTTTGACTGCGCGCCGTAAGTAGAAGAATGTAGGTATACGGCCGGTCGGGTTGTTCCCGCACACGCTGGCAGACTTGGGGGCCTTCGAGCCCCGGCATTATCCAGTCGAGCACGGCAAGCGGAGGGGCGCCCTCCTTCTCGAGAATACGCAACGCCTCGATGCCATCCCCCACGGTCAGAACCTCGTAGCCCCACTTCGTCAGGAACGCCTGGAGCATGCGACGAGAAACGGGGTCATCGTCCGCAATGAGCACCCGTTTTGTGTGTTTTTCTTCTGTAGTCACAATTTCTATCCTTCCCTGCGGACGACTTCAGCGGCCCTTTGTACGATGGTCCAGAATCGGCCGGCGAAAAACGTCAGCCTTGACGCAGAACCTCCAATTCACTGAACAGCCTTTCAATTTCCTCCTGAAGGACTCTGAATTGATCGCTGGTGCTGTCCACAGTGTCAGATTGAGCTATCCTCTCGATCTCTCCAGCCGCCTGGGAAACTGCGAGGGCACCCACGTTGGCGGAGGATCCCTTCAACGTATGCGCGAGATGTTCCAAACTCTTTGCATCGTGCGTTGCGATGGCGTGGCGCATCCCCTCGATGATTCTTGGGCACTCCTCCCCGAACACATGTGTTAATTCGTCAAATAGAGCCCGGTCTCCATCCAGCCTTTCGAGAGCACTCGCTAAATCGATCGCGTCGGTGCCAGGTTCTTTTGAGGGTGAGTCAGCGGCATGGTCAGTGCTTTCTTTCAGGTTCATGATTTTCTCCAGGGTGGCGAGCAAATCTTTCGTTCGGATGGGTTTCGTCAGGTAATAGTCCATTCCTGCCGCGAAACAACGCTCTTTGTCGCCCTTCATTGCGTGAGCGGTCATCGCCACGATTGGGATGTGCTCGCCGCTTGCTTTTTCCGTCTCCCGGATGGCTCGAGTTGCTTCCCAGCCATCCATCTCCGGCATCTGGATGTCCATCAACACGATGTCGTAGGTTTCCTTCTCCAGGGCCTCCAGAGCCTTCCTTCCGTTTGCAGCAACGGTCACGACGTGTCCGTGTTTCTCCAGCAATCGGAGTGCGACCAACTGATTCACAGCGTTGTCCTCGGCCAGGAGGACGCGGAGATGCCCCCGGCTCTCCCGCAACGAATGACGCGTAACCAAGGTGCGTTGTGTGTCACTCGTTGTATGCGTGCCCAGTGCCGTCAAAATGGCGTCCAGGAGTTCTTGCTTTCGGATCGGCTTTGTAAGATAGGCGGCAATGCCCAGCTCACGGCATCGCATGGCGTCCCCTCGCTGCCCGGCGGAACTCAACATCATCACTGTGGCCGCCCTCCAATCCGGGTTTCGTTTGATCGACTCTGCGAGTGCGAACCCGTCCATCTCGGGCATCTGAGCATCGAGCAGGATAAGGGGGAAAACCCTTCCTAGACCCTTGGCTTCGCCCAGAGTAACTATCGCTTTGGCTCCGCTCTCCACCGCCGTAGGCTGCATGCGCCAGCTTTCAAGCATCTTGCCCAGAATGTGTCGATTGGTAGCGTTATCGTCTACGATGAGCGCACGCATATCGCGCAAGGTTTCCGGGTCTCTCGGAACAATGGTTCTGGCTGGCGCCTTCTGCAATCCGAAGCGAACCGTAAAGTGAAAACGACTGCCCTTGCCGGGCTCACTCTCGACCCAGATTCGCCCCCCCATCAGCTCGACGAGCCTGGACGAGATCGTCAAACCCAGCCCGGTCCCGCCATACTTGCGGGTCATTGAACCATCTGCCTGATTGAACGCCTCAAAGATCGAGGCCTGTTTCTCCAAGGGTATGCCGATACCGGTATCGGCAACTGTAAAGTGGAGCTGGATCTGATCCTGTGTCCGCGATTCCGTTTTCACGTACAGCACCACCTCACCCTGCTCGGTAAACTTGATTCCGTTGCCGATCAGATTGACGACAATCTGCCTCAGGCGTCCCGGATCTCCGACGAGCGCATCGGGAACGTCAAGCTCAATCTCAAACGCGAGCTCCAGTCCCTTCTGGTGCGCGCGGAGACTCAGCGTCTTCATCGTGTCGCCAAGACTGTCTCCCAGATTGAAGTCAATGGCGTCTATTTCCAGCTTCCCGGCTTCAATCTTGGAGTAGTCCAGGATGTCGTTGATCAGGGAAAGCAAGGAGTCGGCTGACACCTTCGCCAGGTTCAAATAGTTGCGTTGCTCTGCGTCCAGTTCGGTGTCCAGAACGAGTTCCGTCATGCCCATGATTCCGTTCATCGGCGTGCGGATTTCGTGGCTCATGTTGGCCAGAAACTCGCTCTTCGCGTGGCTGGCGGCCTCTGCGGCCACCTTCGCTCTGAGAAGCGCTTCTTCGGCCTGCTTGCGTTCGGTGATGTCTTGATAAAGCAACAGGGCCCCGGTTCGTTTTCCCCCCACGGTGAGCGGAACGGAGAAGGCCTCCACATCGACCACCGTTCCATCGCTTCTTTTCCGGTGCGTCACGACATGAGAAATCTCGCCCCGGGAAAGTTTGTCTCTGTTGGAGTCCACTTCCGCGCGGTAATTCGGTGGTGTGATCAACTCGGCCAGCCGCAAACCAAGAATGTCTTGCTGGCGGTAGCGAAACAGCCGTTCAAATTCCGGGTTGCACATTTGCACGGTCTCATCGGCGCCCAGCGCAACGATGGCCACCGGAGTGTTTCCGATGAGGGAGTTCAGGAAACTCTGCCGGTCTTCCAGCTTTCGCTCTGTCAGTTTTCGCTCTGCGATTTCCTGTTGGAGCTCGCGCGTCCGTTCGTCCACGCGCCTTTCCAGGTCGCCGTAGGCATGTTGTAGAGCGGCATTGCTCTGCTGGATCTGTTCCAGCATTTCGTTGAATCGATCGACGAGGGAACCGATTTCGTCCCGGGACGTTTTCCTGACCCGGAGGGAGTAGTCCTTTTCGGTAGAGACAGCGAGCGCCGTGCGCGCCAGCTCCAAAATTGGTTTTGAGATCACGCGCTGGAGGCGCGACGCTAGCAGATAGGCAATTGCAAATGAACTCAGATTCACCGCCAGAAAGATTTCCACGAACCGTGTGGCGCGGGCGTAAAGTTCCGCCAGGTCGGTCTTCAGATAGATCGTGCCGATGGGCTCGCCGTCGAGCCATATCCGTTGGAACAGAATCATCTGGCCCGAGACGACGGCCGTCTCGTCCGCCTGTGCCGGCGGAGGAGAGAAGTCCCGGTCGGAATACTGGCGGGCGTACTTCGCGAACACCGTGCCGTCCTGCGAGTAGATGCAAGCCTCGATGATGTTCGTCTGGGACTGGAGCGACTGGAGTATTTCGTCCGCCGAATCACGATCTCCAAACGTCAGCGCGGCCGTTGAGCTGGCCCCGGTAAGTTGCGCAACTCTTTCCAAGTTGTGCGCCATATCCGTCCGGGCCGTCGTCAAGTCATGCACGGCGAAGATCGTGCAGGCAAACACAATGGACACGCCGCAAGTGAGCAGCACGATTGCAGTCAACTTTACGCGCAGCGATAAATCCCGGAGCCAGCGCATGTCAGCTTCTTCCTCCATTGGCAGTGTCGTCGTGCACGATTTTGGCCAGCGCCAGCAGCTTCGAACTCAGTCGCAGACCCGCACGCTCGGCAGCATCGGGATTTATCGCGAACCGGACGCGGTCCTCATCGAGGGTGAACTGCACGGCTCCTCCGGCTTGGGCGAAGCCATCTGTCTCTCCCACAACCAGGACGCTTGCTCCGTGCAATTGATCCATAATTTGCGGCAGGCGCCCGCTTTCCGACGGGCTCACGAACAACATCTGGCATTGGCGGGCCCGGGCGACCTCTCTGAAGCGTTGGAGCGTCACGGGGCGGTTTCCGACCATCTTTCCTGCGAGGATTTGATCGAGAGTCCGCCCGAAAGGATCCGTTCCAAGGACGCAAATCGCGAAAGGGGACTGCGAATTGGCGAAACTGCCTTCGGGCCACTCCACAAACTTCGCGAAGTTGTAGAGGAATGCCGCTTTTACTTCATACTCGCCCGCCGTTTTGGACTGCGACATCAGCGGCGGAGGCGCAATTGTATTGAGGGTCACGACGACCATCGAGCAGAGAACGGCGTGCCGAAGACACACAAAAATCGGCGCGACTCTGCCATATCTTCCTCTGAGCGGCGCCCTGCGTCCGTGGTACAAGCGGTGTCTTCTCCTTCTTAGAATTGCCAGCTCAGCTTGACGTATGCGCTGCGCTTGATCAGGGTGGATCTCGCGCTTCCGGTAAAGTCCGCGAATTCCTCGTGGTGATCCCGGGCGAGATTCTGGCCAACCACGCTCAGATATGTCCTTTCGCCCAACTGCCACGACAGCTGCGTGTCGATCCTTGTGTAAGAGGGCACGCTCGGATCAGTGAGGCGATCGACGAAATAGGCTGACGCATCCCAGGTCAGACCATGGAACAAAGTGACGTGCGACCGAAGCTGCGCCGAATGCGCCGGACTGCTTCCCTGCGCCCCGGCTACTGACATCGTATCCTGACTCGCCGGATCCAGATGCTCGTGGATCTGCTCGAAAGCGTATCCAGGACTCAGCGTCCAGCGGTTTGTCACCTTCCAGTTTGCCGCGACCTCGATGCCATTTGTCTCGCCGTGCATGAGGTTCTCGTACGTGAAGGGCAAGACAAGATGGGGCGGAGCGGGTATGTTCTCGAAGAACGGCGGAGCAGGTTCCGTTGTTTCCTGATGATTGTAGTCATTGTAGTAGGCGGCAAAATCAATCGATACGCGATCGGCAATTGTAGTTCGATAGCCCAATTCATAGGCAATCAGGGATTCATCGTTGATGTGCGGGTTCCCCAGGAAACTCAGCAGAACGAGGGTTCCGCCCGGCGTGAAAAAGCTGCCGAAATCTGAGCGGAATCCGGCGTCCTGCGCGGCGGGTGAGCGGACCGCACGGGACACAGCCGCCCAGACTGTCTGACGCTGGCTCGGCGTCCACGCCACGCGGGCGCTGGGCATCACATTGAAGCCCGTGTAGTAATTGTGCTCAAGACGAGTGCCCACCGTAAGAAACAGGCGGTCCCGGGCTAGCGTGATTTCATCCTGGAAAAACCCACTGGACAGTTGAGTAGTGAGATCGGCCGGTACCAGGGAACTGAATAGGCTTCCGTTGGAATTGGAGGCGACGCGGCGGTACTCGAGGCCCCAGACGAGGTTTTGCCGCGCCCAGCCGCTGAAATGATGCTGAAAATTGAGATCAAGCGTTCCGCGCGCGTCGTGCAGAGTGTCGTTGCGCTGGTATCGATCATAAGAAACCTGAAGAGATGTGTTTGATTCAGAAGAGTATGTGTGCTCCCAGACGCCCTGCATGAAGCCGCCCGACAGGTTGACGAGAAGTTCGACGGGCACGAGGACTGGGGACGCAATGGAGGGAAGGGAGAGCGTAGGGGTGCCTTCCCGGGCGCTGTAAAGATTCCCCTGAACCATCACGGTGTCCTTGGACGTTAGGGCGCTGTCGGTTCGAAAGCCTCCTTGAAGCATGTGCCAGCCATCTCCTCCGTCCTGACCAGCGGGATCAGGGAAATGATTCTCGTTGCGATATTTCATGTCGACGCGATAGTCCGTGTTTGTGCCTGCTTTTCCGCCGTATTGGATGGTTCCAAACCCTTGGTCAACATTGCCTCCTCCCGTCACCAGTAGAGCCCCGTGGGTTTCGGAAGATTTCTTCGTGATGATGTTGATGACACCGTTTACAGCGTTCGATCCCCAGATCGACCCGCCGGGGCCGCGAATCACTTCGATTCGATCGATGTCTTCGAGCGGAAGATCGAACGTGTCCCAGTAGACGCCGCCGAAGCTCGGCGTGTACACGCTGCGACCGTCCACCATCACAAACAGCTTATTGCTGAAACGCCCATCGAACCCGCGCGCGCTGATGGCCCAGGTATTCGCGTTGATCTGAGCCACATCAAGTCCCGGAACCATTCGCAACAGATCTGGGATATTCGTTGCACCCGAGCGACGAATGTCCTCTTGGGTGATGACAAAGATTGCTGATGCCGTCTGCGAAAGCTTCTGTTCCGTTTTTGAGACCGACGTCACCTGGATGTTCATCAGGTCTTCGAGGCTTTGGCTCGTGAGATCTGCCGCCTTCTGCTGGGGCCACGCCGGAAGCGCCACAGAAAGAAGGATTGTGATACGCACGATCGCCCCAGCCGCTCGACGACATAGCCGTCGGCAATTCGTCCCACGACAGGAGGCTATGCCAGGAACAAGGTGGTCTTGTTTTTCCATTTGATTTTCAGACCGAGTCTCAACTTTCAACCGACTCGAGCGCCCAGGTGTTTGTGTACCGTTTCTAGACGGTGGGGAACGGAGTTACCCCGCGGCCCATCGACGCCATGCGGACGCGCTAGAATGAAGTGGATCGTTGGCGGCAAAACTCTCTCGCTTTCACAACGCTCAATCTAAATGTTAGAAGGCTCATGTATGATTCGATATGAAGTAATAAAAAGTGGTGTACTCATAGAGCACATCGATCGAGTCGCTGCGGCAGGAGTCTCGTTTCTTGAGCGCCACAGCAAAGCGTCCCTTAGCGATTCCGCGGTCGTCAAAGCTGTCACCGCCGCACGCGCTTCTGTAAGAAAGTATCGGCACCGACTGCGAGAAATATTAACGAATTCGCTGGAAGGCGTACGAAGCAGACGGGTGGCCAAAGCCGATGACTGGCAGGTTGTCCAACTTCTGTGAATTCAGCAGCCTGCAGGGTAGTGCGAAAAAGTGCGAGCAAACGTCCGCGAGGGAAAATCATTCACGGATGATGCTTGGCGCCGTTTTGAAACGCGTGCGATTCGCTTTAGCGAGTTGGGGCGCCGAAATCAACGGCTTGCTTCCGGGCCGCCATTTCCCGTATCGTGTGGGCGGTTCAACAGAGAGAAACGATGAAGCGGATACTTGTGATCGAGGACGACAAGGACATCGTCGAGTTGGTGAAGTACAATCTTGAGAAGGACGGTTTCCAGGTCGCCACGAGCGGAGACGGCGCGACCGGACTCGCGCAAATCCGGAAGGCGCCTCCCGATCTTCTCATCCTCGACCTGATGCTTCCGAAACTTTCCGGCCTCGAGATTTGCAAGGAAGTGCGCAAGGACGTCAGTCTGAACCGCCTCCCCGTTTTGATTCTGACTGCGAAGGGCGAAGAGGCCGATCGCGTTGTCGGCCTCGAGCTCGGCGCGGACGACTATGTGACGAAGCCGTTCAGCCCGCGCGAGCTGGTGGCCCGCGTGAAGGCGCTTCTCCGCCGCGCCGAGCCGGCGACTCCCTCTGAAAAGCCCATCGAGGTCGGCGCGTTGCGTATCGATCCGGCCGCCTACCGAGTCACGCGCGGCGGCAAGCCCGTGCCCATGAGCACGCTCGAATTTCGCTTGCTCTATTTCCTCGCCGTGCGCCCGAATCGCGTGTTCACCCGCGATCAACTGCTCGATGGCGTGTGGGGAACCGAACGTTTCGTCACGCCTCGCAGCGTGGATGTCTACGTGCGCCGTCTGCGCGAGAAAATTGAAGTCGATCCGCAGCATCCCGTCTACATGAAGACAATCCGCGGCGCCGGATACCTTTTCGAAACCCGTGCGAGCTAGGCTTTTCTGGAAGCTCGGGCTGACCTATCTCGCCCTGCTGCTTGGCGTTCTGCTCGCCGTCGACTTTTACTCCTCCCAGGTTTTTCAGCGCGACTATATCCGCTCGGCCAACGAACAGCTCACCGCTCTCACCAATCTGGCCCAAGCCCGCCCGCCTCGCTTGGATGACGCAGCAGACCTTCGCTCCTGGACCGAATGGATGGCGCGGGGCGGCGCGCGCGTGACCCTGATCGACAACGCCGGCCATGTACTCGCCGATTCCATGCACGATCCCGAGACCATGGAAAACCACTTCGGCCGGCCGGAGGTCCAGCAGGCGTTGACTTCCGGCGCAGGACAGTCCGTCCGCCACAGCGCGACTCTCGGCCGCGATTTCATTTACCGCGCCGTGCGATATGACCCGCCCGTGGGCCCTCCTGTTGTGATTCGATTGGCGCTTCTGCTGGCCCCGATCGACGCCTCGCTGGCGGAACTTCGAAGACGCTTTTTCGGGGCTTCGCTTCTCATCCTGCTCGCGGGCGGCGCGATCTCGCTGATTTCCTTCCGCATGTTTTCCGCGCGCGTGGACCGGCTCAAACGCTTCGCGCGCCGCGTCGCGCAGGGAGATTTTCACCCGCTGCCCCCCGAACGCACGCGCGACGAGCTTTCCGACCTGACCGATGCCTTGAACGAAACCGCGGCGTGGATGGACCGCACGATTCGCTCTCTCAGTGGCGAGCGCAACCGTTCGAGCGCGATTTTGCGCAGCATGGTCGAAGGCGTCGCGGTCATCGACGCGCAGGAGCGAATCGTCTTTTCGAATCGCGCCTTCTCCGAGATTCTGAACCTCGATCCGGCCGCCATCGAGGGGCGGCCCGTCATCGAAGTGGTTCGCAACTCGGACTTGCTGGGGCTCATGCGGCGAGCGTTGAAGGGTGAAGAAGGACTGCAAATTGACGTCGCGATAGGCATCGTTCAACAACGGACGTTTTCGATCACGGCCACGCCTGTCCAGGCGCTCGAGCCCGGCGGCTCCGCCTCTTCCGGCATCCTGTCGCCCGAGGCGCCGGTCGCCGCTCAAAGACCGTCCGGGGCGGTTGTCGTGTTACACGACGTGACGGAACTCCGCCGGCTCGAGCGTGTGCGGCAGGACTTCGTTGCCAATGTCTCGCATGAATTCAAGACGCCGCTCACGGCAATTCAGGGCTTCGCAGAAACTTTGTTAGCCGGCGCGATGGACGAACCTGGCAGCAACCGGCGCTTCCTTGAGATCATTCGCGAGCACGCCGCCCGCCTCGCCCGCCTGACCGACGACCTGCTGAAGTTGGCCCGAATCGAAGCAGGCAAGCTTGAGGTCGAATTCTTTCCGGTGCAATTGCTGGAGTTGATCGAGCGCTGCGCCGAAACGACCCTGCTGAAGGCCACACGGAAGCAGATCGCCCTCGAATTAGACGTGCCGCCCGGGCTGCCTCCTGTCCGCGGCGACGCGAGCCTCCTGCACGAGGTTCTGCAAAATCTGCTCGACAACGCCATCCAATACACGCCGGAAGGAGGCCGCATTCGCGTGAGCGCTGAAGCCGGACCGCGCGAAGCGGTGATTACCGTCGCCGATACCGGCATCGGAATTCCCCTCGCCGATCAGGAACGCATTTTCGAGCGCTTTTATCGCGTGGATGCGGCGCGTTCGCGCGAAGCGGGCGGCACAGGCCTTGGCCTGTCGATTGCAAAGCACATCGTTGAGGCGCACGGCGGCCGCCTCTGGGTCGAAAGCGAAGTCGGCCACGGGTCGAAGTTCTCCTTTTCGGTTCCGCTCGCCGTCTGATCCCCGACTGTCTTGAAGGATTCACGTCCGTTTTATCTCCTCGCAATGAGCAGCAATCATTGTGCATACGGGTGCATAGGAGTCAGGCGGCGTCCGGCTGCCGGGAGATGACCGTGGTGGCGACAACAACGATGAAATCCGAGGGCGTTTTTCAAAGCGTGCTGATGAACTATCTGGTCTCGCAAGCGCGCACGGTCGAGTCTTCTGTCAGCCGCGCGCTGATGGCCCTGCTCGATAGAAACGAGCGGCTCGCGAGCGAAGTGTTCCTGACCGAGCCTCGCATCAACGAAATGGAAATCGTTATCGACGAGCACGCCATTCGTCTGCTTCGCCAGGGAAACCTTACCGATCAGGATATTCGGCTAATCGTCGCCACGCTCAAGATCAACAATGATCTCGAGCGCATGGGCGATTTGGCTGTGAATCTCAGCGAGCGGGCCATCTCGCTCGCCGGAATGGAGAGCGTCGAATCGCCCGCCGAACTCGAGCCGATGGCCGCCGCCGTGCGCGCCATGGTTTCGAAGTGCCTCGGCGCGTTGATCTATCAGAACGTGGATCTCGCCACGCAGGTTCTCGAAAGCGACGACGTGGTCGACCGGTTTCGCGACCGCGTTTTCGATGCGCTCCTCGCGGGGATCGCGAGCGATTCGGCGCAGGCCGCGCCCAACCTTCAGTTCGTTCTTGCCTCGCGCCACCTCGAGCGCATAGCCGACCATGCGACGAATATCGCGGAGGATGTCTTGTTTTGGGTGCGCGGCCTCGAAGTGCGCCACGGCCGGGCGAAGCGGTTGGAGGCGGAAGCCGGGGACACGAATGCCGCCGGCGCTTAGTCATCGAGTTTTCACATTCTGCTCATCGCCGATTCAACGGGTGCTCCTATCCTTCGCCTCTGCCGAGATTGATTGGGCTTCCACCGGGGACGAAATCGATGAAGTTCTGGCGCCGTGGCGATCTGCGCCGGATGCAGGGCACCCTCGATTCGCCCACCATAGGGGCGCGGTCTGATCTACCCCCCGAGGCCGCGTCCCTCACCTTACTCAAGGGCGGTGCGTGCTTTCATCTCGGATTCGCGTTGATGTAACGCGGTTGTAACATTTCCGCAACACAATGGAGGAGGACAATTCAACGACCATGAGAAAAACCGTTCTTGCTGCGTTCCTTCTTGCCGCCTTCGCGTTTACTGCCCAAGCGCAATCGACCGTGATGCTCAATGCGGCCGGGGCTACCTTTCCCTACCCCATCTACTCGAAGTGGTTCGATGTCTACCATACCGCCCACCCGAACCTTCAGATCAACTACCAGTCGATTGGTTCCGGTGGCGGGATTCGCCAGCTTTTGGCCGGCACCGTTGATTTTGGCGCCTCGGATGGCCCGATGAGTGACGACCAACTCGCCCAGGCCAAATTCAAGATTCTGCACTTTCCCACGGTTCTTGGCGCGGTCGTCCCGACCTACAACATCCCCGGCGTATCGGGCGAACTAAATTTCACGCAAAAGGCGATCGCCGGAATTTATCTCGGCACGATTACGAAATGGAGCGACCCGGAAATCGCGAGCGCTAACAAAGGCGTTAACCTTCCGAACGCCGATATCGTTGTGGTCCACCGTTCGGACGGCAGCGGCACATCCTACATTTTTACCGACTTCCTTTCGAAGGCAAGCGACGAATGGAAGAGCAAGGTCGGCAAGGGCACCTCGGTGAACTGGCCGGTCGGTCTCGGCGGCAAAGGGAACGAAGGCGTTTCCGGGCTGGTTAAGCAGACGCCCGGCTCCATTGGCTACATCGAGTTGATCTACGCCGTTCAGAACAACATTCCCTATGGCAAGGTGCAGAATGCCGCCGGAAAATTCGTGAAGGCGGATCTCGCCGGCGTCACGGCCGCAGCAGCCGGTGCCGCAAAGGAAATCCCGGATGACTTCCGTGTTTCGATCGCGAATGCGCCCGGCGCCACGTCCTATCCCATTTCGAGCTTCACGTGGCTCCTTATCCCGGCGCAGATTCAGGACGCGGCGAAGCGCGACGCCATCAAGGGCTTTCTCAAGTGGATGCTGGCGGACGGACAGAACTATAATGAGGGCTTATCTTACGCGAGGCTGCCGAAGTCCGTTATCACGAAAGAGACGAAGGCCATTTCGCTGATCCAGTAGGATGTCCACAACGGCCACCACGATTGAGAGCGCGGTCCCGCCTCAGGCGGGACCCCGCTCTTTTGTTCGCCGCTTGCGCGACGGCGACGAAGTGGCGCACATCATCACGCTGCTGTTTGCGGCCGTGATCCTCCTGATTACTTCTCTTTTGGTTGGCGAGCTTTGGCTGAACTCGCATCTTTCGCGCGCCAAATTCGGATGGGGGTTCTTTTGGACGCGTACGTGGGATCCGATCTTCGACAACTATGGCGCGGCGCCTTTCATATACGGAACGCTGATCACGTCGGTCGTCGCGCTGGTGATGGCTGTACCGCTGGGGCTCGCGGCTGCTGTTTTTCTTGCTGAGCTCGCGCCCCGCAGGATGAGCGATGCGATCGCCTTCCTGATCGATCTGCTGGCTGCCGTGCCGAGCGTGATTTATGGTCTCCTCGGAATCTTCATCGTCGTGCCGCTGATGCGCACCGTGCTTGGGCCGGCCCTGAAGGACGCCTTCGGTTTCCTTCCCTTTTTCAGGGGGCCGAACTATGGTGTAGGCTTCCTGACCGCTGGCATCGTTCTCGCGATCATGATTGTGCCGTTCATCATCTCGGTGTCGCGCGAAGTTCTTCTGACCGTTCCTCGCGATCAGCGCGAAGCCGCCCTCAGCCTGGGCGCCACTCGCTGGGAAGCTACCTGGAAAGTTGTGGTCCCGTGGGCACGCACGGGCATTCTGGGCTCGGTTTTCCTGGCGCTCGCTCGCGCCCTCGGCGAGACGATGGCCGTGACGATGGTGATCGGCAACGATCCGAAAATCAGCGCCTCGCTTTTCGCTCCGGGCTACACCATCGCCGCCGTGATTGCCAACGAGTTCACGGAGGCGACGGGCGACCTCTATCTGAGCGCTCTCATCGAACTCGGCCTCGTCCTCTTTTTGATGACCTTCATTTTGAACGGCCTTGCTCGCCTGCTGATCGTTGCCACCGAGCGCGGCGGAGGCCGTCCTTCATGAGCCGCGTGCGCCTCATCTGGAGAAAATCGCTGAACGTCGTGATGCTGACGCTCACCGGCGTTGCCGCCTTTTCCGTCGTCTCCGTCCTGTTTTTGATCCTCGGTTATCTGGTGTATAACGGCGGAAAGTCTCTCAACTTTGCGTTTTTCACGCAGCTCCCCAAGCCCGTCGGCGAAGTCGGCGGCGGCATGGCCAATGCCATCGTTGGGAGCCTAAAGCTTCTGTTGCTGGCCGCACTCATGGGCTTGCCCGTCGGCCTGATCGCGGGCGTGTATCTCGCCGAGTTCGGGGGCAAGGTTTTTAGCTTTGTGATTCGCTATACAACGGACCTGTTGAACGGCGTGCCTTCCATCGTGATCGGCATCTTCGCCTATTCGTTGGCCGTGTTGCCCGTCAAGCACTTCTCGACGCTCGCCGGTGGATTCGCGCTCGGAATCATGGTGATCCCGATTACCGTGCGCGCGACCGAGGAGTTCCTGCGCGCCATACCGGAAAGCTTGCGCGAAGGCGCGATGGCGCTCGGCGCAAGCAAGTGGCGCACGATCGCCACGGTTGTGCTCCCGGCGGCCAGCGGCGGCATCCTCACCGGCATGCTGCTTTCCCTCGCGCGCGTCGCGGGCGAAACCGCCCCGCTGCTGTTTACTGCCTTCAGCAACCGCTTCTGGAGTTCGGGCTGGAACCAGCCGATTGCCTCGCTCCCTGTTATGATTTATACGTACGCCATCGCGCCCTACGACGACTGGCACCGGCAAGCTTGGGCTGCCGGGTTGGTTTTGCTGGGTCTGGTTCTGGTTGCAAATCTGGGCTGCCGGCTGGTTCTCAATCGCCGGGGAGCCGTCCGGAGCATCTGATATGGCTTCCGCCGCACAAGGAAGTAACGTTGCCGCTTCACGAGTCGCGACCCAGGTCGGGACGAGCGGACAGACCCCTGTGGTTTCCCCAAAGGAGGCGCCGGTGCGCTTTCAGATTTCGCATCTGAACTTCTTCTACGGCGCGAAGCAGGCGGTCTTCGATGTGAGTCTGAATATCCCCGCGCACAAGGTCACCGCGCTGATCGGCCCTTCCGGCTGCGGTAAATCGACGTTCCTCCGGAATCTCAACCGCATGAACGAGACGATCCGCCACAGCCGCGTCGTCGGCGAAATACTCCTCGACGGCCAGAATATCTTCCACATGGATGTCGTCAAGCTGCGCCGCCGCGTTGGCATGGTCTTCCAGCGTCCGAATCCCTTCCCGAAGTCGATCTACGACAATGTGGCGTACGGTCTGCGGATCAATGGCTACAAGGGTCGCCTCGACGATCTCGTCGAGCACAGTCTGCGTCGCGCCGCGCTCTGGGAGGAGGTCAAGGATTACCTGCACAAGTCCGCCTTCGCCCTCTCCGGCGGCCAGCAGCAGCGCCTCTGCATCGCGCGCGCTCTCGCCGTCGATCCCGAAGTCCTGCTCCTCGACGAGCCCTGCTCCGCGCTTGATCCCGTGACCACCGCGAAAATCGAGGAGCTGATGTTTCACCTCAAGGATAGTTGTACGATGGCGATCGTCACTCATAACATGCAGCAGGCTGCGCGTGCCAGCGACTTCACGGCGTTCATGCTCGATGGAAAGCTCATCGAGCACAGCGAGACTTCGAAGCTCTTTACCACGCCGAAGGATCCGCGCACCGAGGCGTACATTACCGGCCGTTTTGGATGATCGGAGGTTGCTCGCCTGTTTTTCGGGGGATTGAGGAACTATGGAACGCCATTTCGAACACGATCTCGAAGAGTTGAAGCAGCGCCTCCTCTGGATGGGCAGCCTCGTTGAGCGCGCCGTCCACCAGGCCGTCCACGCCGTGCTCGATGCCGAGGAGCATCTCGCGGAAGCGGTTCTCGCTGAGGAAGACGCCATCAACGAAATGCAGATCGAAATCGATGAGCGTGTTCAGCGGTTGCTGGCCCTGCAAGCGCCCATGGCCGCGGACCTGCGCTTCCTCCTCGCGGTTTCCCGCATCAATGGCGACCTTGAGCGCATCGGCGACCAAGCCGTCAACATCTCGCATTCGGCCATGCGCATCCTGCGCCATCCGCAGGTAAAGCCCTACGTCGATCTCCCGCGCATGAGCGAGCTGGCCGAGGGAATGGTCCGCGACAGCCTCAACGCCCTCGTTCGCGGCGACCAGGATCTTGCCCAAAGCGTCCTCCAGCGCGATGATCAGGTGGACCGGCTCCGCGATCAACTCTTCCGCGAGCTGCTCACTTACATGATGGAAAACTCCTCTGTGGTGTTCTCTGCGTTCGAGCTGGTTCTTGTGGCCAAGAATCTCGAGCGCATCGGCGATCACGCCACTAACATCGCCGAGGACGTCATCTACTTCGTCGCCGGCCGCGACGTCCGCCACCCGGCCCTCGACCGCCGCTGACGATCCAGCGAACGTCGTCCGGCCCCATGTCGATGCGTCAACGCCTTGACCTGTGTTCGCCACAGCCCGTATCATACTGACCGCCATGACCGACTCCATCACCGTTGCTCCTAGCGTCAAAGAAATGCTGCGCGGCTATTCCATTGAGCTAAATCCCGGCGAGTCCAAGATTATTGACGCCGCGCCGGGGCGCCTCGATCCGGGCACCGAGGTTTTCCTCACCTGGATACCCGGTTCCGATCCGATGGTAATTGTCCCGGCAGCCGCGAAACTCCGCACGGGCGGTCTTTTCCCCGTGCCGCACATTGGAGCGCGTCACGTCGAGAGCGCGGCCCAGTTGACGGACTTCGCGGCGCGCCTCGTCGGCGCCGGTGTTGACCGCGTTCTCATCATCGCCGGTGACCGGGACAAGCCCGCCGGCCCCTACGACTCGAGTCTGGCGGTCATGCAGAGCGGCCTGCTCCAAAAGGCTGGCATCACTCGCATCGCCGTCGGCGGCTTCCCGGAAGGCAATCCCAATATTCCGGACCCGGTTCTCGCCGAAGCCCTCTCCGCCAAAGTGAACTTCGCGCGCTCTGCGGGCCTGCGGCTCTCCGTCGTCACTCAGTTCTGTTTCGACGCCGAGCCCGTCGTCAAATGGCTTCGCCACATCCGTGCTGCGGGCGTCGACGTTCCCGTTCACGTGGGCCTCGCTGGCCCCGCCGGGCTGATCGCGTTGACGCGCTACGCGATCCGGTGCGGTGTCGGGAATTCGTTGAAAGTCCTGACCGAGAAGCCCGCCTTCGCAAAGCTCCTCGTCGACAAGGGTCCCGAACCCCTGATTCGCGAGATTGCCGCCGCCGTTGGAGACGGCTCGCATCCGCCGCTCGGCATCGCCGGCCTGCATTTCTTTGTCTTCGGCGGCTTCAACAAGACCGTCGACTGGATCAACGCCCAGCGAGCCCAGTAGCTTTCGCTCCCGCGCGCACTCTGGGGTAGATTTTGCCTGGCGGGCCGCCCTTTCTGGGTTAGAATCCCCCACCGTATGCCTCCCAGGGAAAAATCGGTTAGCGCGATCTATCCGGGCTCCTTCGATCCCGTTACGAACGGCCACCTCGATCTGATCGCCCGCGCCGCGATGATCTTTGATCGGCTGCTCGTCGCTGTCGCGCGCAACGCCGAAAAAGAGCCTCTTTTCGAAGTCAAGGAGCGGATCGAGATCATCGCGGCCGTCACCTGCGACTGGAAAAACGTCGAGGTCGGTAGCTTCGAAGGCCTGCTCGTCGATTTTGCCCGCGCCCACGGTGCCAACGTCATCCTCCGCGGCATCCGTGCCGTCTCGGACTACGAATACGAACTGCAGATGGCCATGATGAACCGCAAGATTGAGCCGCAGATCGAAACCGTCTTCATGTTGCCGGGCGAGGCGTACAGCTACCTCAGCTCGCGCCTCGTCAAGGAGCTTGCCCAGTTCGACGGCCTGCCCAAGGGCCTCGTCCCGCCGCTCGTGGAAGAGCGCTTGAAGGCCAAATTCAGATAAAATAGATTGGTATCAGTTCAAGGGGATAGCAGATGGCGCCAGTCGCAAAGACGGAAGTGGAGTTTCATCTCTCAGATCGCGTAAACCGCATCGCCGCGTCGCCTACGATGATGGTCGTGCAGGCTGCCGACCAATTGAAGTCCAAGGGCGTTGACGTCGCCGACTTCGGCGCGGGCGAACCGGATTTCCCGACGCCCGAGCACATCAAGCGCGCCGCCGTGAAGGCGCTCGAGGAGAACCGGACGAAGTACACGCCGGTGCCCGGCATCGGCCCGCTCCGTCAGGCGATCTGCGACTGGCACGCGGCCCAGCTCGGCTCATCCTATCAGCTGGCCGAATGCGTCGTGACCGTCGGCGGCAAGCAGGCCATCTTCAATGCCGTCTGCGCGCTCGTCAATCCCGGCGACGAAGTCGTCATCGCCGCGCCCTACTGGGTCAGCTATCCCGACATCGTGAAATATGCGGGCGGCACTCCCGTGGTCGTCCAAACGCGCGCCGAGGACGGTTTCATTCTCCGCGCCGCGCAGGTCGAGCAGGCGATCACCTCGCGCACCCGCATCGTCATCGCCAATTCACCCAGCAATCCGACGGGCGGCGTGATTCCTCCGGACGAGCTTCAGAGGATTCTGGCTGTCTGCCAGCGCAAGGGTGTCTGGCTCATGTCGGACGAATGCTATTCGCACTTCACCTACGGCGATGCCAGGCCGTACTCCGTCGCGAGCGTGCCGGACTCGAAGTCCGCGCTCATCATCATCGGCTCATGCTCGAAGACGTTCGCCATGACCGGATGGCGCATCGGCTACGCGCTCGCTCCTCAGCCTTTGATCGCGGCCATGACGAAGCTCCAGAGCCAATCCACGTCGAACCCGACGTCGATCGCGCAGTACGCCGCGCTCGCCGCGATGACGGGCCCGATGGACTCGGTTCCCGTCATGCTCGCCGAGTATGCGCGGCGGCGTGAGCGCATCCTTGCCGGCTTGCGCGCGATTCCCGGCGTCACCTGCACGGCTCCGCAGGGCGCGTTCTACGTCTTCCCGAACGTGTCCGCCCGTTTCAATGCCGAGATGCCCAGCGCCGCCGCGATCGCCAAGCTGCTCCTCGAACGCGAACATGTCGCGCTCGTTCCCGGCGAGGGCTTCGGCGCTCCCGAATACGTGCGCCTCTCGTATGCGACCTCGCTCGATCGCATTGACGAAGGCCTCCGCCGCATGAATCGCTTCTTCGGCCGGACGGCATAGGCGCAAGGGTTGCGGCTGCTCCATCCGTTGCGGTTTGTGCAAAGTAGGTTCTGTGTTCCTCCTGTCCGCGTGTCATTCTGAGCGAAGCGTCCCGGCGGGTTTTCTTCCCCGGAGATTGGTTTTATCAATCTCCGGGCCGGGATGCGCAGTCGAAGAATCTCTCTCGGGCGTTGCGAAGGCTGTGACGGCGACAGCGTTTCACTATGTTTGCGCACTTCCGGGGCGCCACTTTCTATGACACTGTGTCCTGCGCGGCTTGAGCCGGTCTTCAGCCCGCGCCCGTGGGGTTCGCTTTCTCTCGCGCCATTTTTCCCGCAGATGTCGAAACTCGCCGAGCCTGTCGGCGAGGCTTGGATGACTGGCAACGAGTGCCGCTTCGCCACCGGTCCCTTCGCGGGCCAAAAGCTCGGTGAAGCATGGCCCGCCATGCCGCCGGAATGGACCGGCACTCAGGCGGACCGCAGCGCCACATTCCCCTTGCTCGTGAAATTCATTTTCCCGAAAGACAAGCTTTCCGTGCAGGTGCATCCGGATGATGACTATGCCGCGCTTCACGAACAGGCGGCCGGCGGTCGCGGCAAGACGGAGATGTGGTATGTCATGCGCGCCGCTCGCCGTGCGGAAGTCCTCGTCGGCATGAAGCCTGATGTCACGCTTGAACAGTTCAGGAGCGCCATTGCCGATGGCACCGCCGAAAACTGCCTAGAGCGCGTCCCCTTGCGCACTGGCGAAGCGGTCTTCGTTCCCGCCGGCACCGCGCATACGATCGGCCCCGGCCTCGTCCTCTGCGAAATCCAGGAGCACTCCGATCTCACCTATCGCGTTTACGACTACAATCGCCGCGATGCGCAGGGCCGGTCGCGCGAGCTCCATGTCGAAAAGGCGCTGGAAGTGATTCGTTTCGGCAATCAGATTGGCGGCAAGATCGACCCGGTGTGCGTCAAGCCTAATCGGGCGAAACTTGGTGTTTTCGCGCAAACGCTTTTCGTCGCTTGCAAATATTTTGCGGCGGAGAAGTGGGAGTTCAGGAAATACGCGATTGCGAAGTCGTCCCCCGAGCATTTCGACCTGCTGATTGTGCTTGAAGGATCCGGCGAGATCGCCTGGGGAGAGCGCAACGAGCGCCATGCCGAGTATTCGCCCGCTCAGGTATGGCTGATTCCCGCGGGCTTGGGCATTTATGGACTGAAGGCCCACTCGCCCACGTCGCTCTTGTGCACGTGCGTTCCCGGCGACCTCGGCGAATTCAGCCGCCGCCTCGCCGCCCGCGGCATCAGCGGATCCGGCATTTCGCACCTCGTCCGTCGCTGAGTTTCCTTGCCGCGCCGTGTGCCGTCGCTCAGTATCTTCCGGTGTGCGCGTTCCGGAGTTGCAATTGCCTCAGCTTCATGCGCAGCCGGCCTGCGTCCATCCCCGCGGACTGGCACACCAGTGGAAAGTCCTTCTGGTCTGTGAAGAGGTATTCTTCTGCCTGCCGTTTGAATCGGAGCGGACCCGAAATCCACTCCTGAATCGTGGTCACAATTACAGCCTGCCAGAGCCGCTTCTCCACCTGTGCTTGCTGTTCCGTCAACGCGATCGCAATTGTAGCCATTTTTCCCCCGAGCTTCCCCTGAAGTGCCGCTACGGCTGGGTGCGGCGAAGACCATATCAGATAGATCGCAATGGCTCTGCCGAAGCCGGAATCTTGCCGCCTCTTTCTGATCGCGATGTGCTTGTTCGGTGAAGAGCGAACGCCATGTAAACACGCCGCTTAACCCCCGGCCTGAAGATCCTCTGTCCCGCACCGGCACCGTGGGTTGGGCCATGCCCCGAAGGCATGGAATATTCTTCTCGCTGCCGCGTAAGTTTTCCCTGTCACCACGCGTTCTTGTACGGTCCGGTGTGAAGATCGTAGGAGCCTGACGACATCATCATTTACTATAGCTCTCTATGAAACGCCTCGCCGAAACCCGGAGACGAAGACTCATTCCCGCGTGTGCCGTGCTGTTGGCCGGCGGGCGAGGCACACGCTTCTGGCCCCGCAGTCGCATGCGCACGCCGAAGCAACTGCTCAACATCACCGGCAGCGAAACCATGCTGCGCGAAACGGCCGCGCGTCTCGAAACGCTCGTCCTGCCGCGCGATGTCTGGATCGTAACCAACGCCGAGCAGGCCACCTCCGTGCGTCGCGAGTTGCCCGGCGTTCCGCCGTCGCACATTTTGGCCGAGCCCGTCGGACGCAACACCGCCGCGGCCATTGCTCTGGCCGCCATCCATCTCGCGCACGAGCGCATGGACACCGTGATGGCCGTGCTGCCCTCCGATCACCATATCGCCGATGCGGCGCGGTATCGGCGCCTCATCCGCGCCGCGCTCGAACTGGCTCGCGTGCCGGGCAATCTCGTCGTCCTCGGCATTCCGCCGTCGCGCCCGGAGACCGGCTACGGCTATATCGAGCGCGCCGGCGTTGCAGCGCGCCCGCTCGATGTGCCCGCGTATGCCGTGCGGGGCTTCACGGAGAAGCCCGTGCCGGCCGTCGCGCGAAAATACGCCGCCTCCGGAAAATACTTCTGGAACGCGGGAATGTTTTTCTGGCGCGTCTCCACGTTCCTCGACGCGCTCTGCAGGTTCCTACCCGCGACCCACGCGGATCTCGTCGACCTTGGCAAAACCATCGGCACGCCCCGCTACGCCTCGGCGCTGCGGCGCATCTATCCGCGCCTCGAGAATATATCGGTGGACTACGCCATCATGGAGCCCGCTACGCGGATCGCTGGTGCGTCGCAAGTCCTTGTGATTCCCGCGAACGTGGGCTGGAGCGACATCGGCTCCTGGGCGGCGGTCTACGAACTGCTCGCCGCGAAACCCGGCGCGAACGTTTCGGCAGGCCCGTCTTTCGCGCTCGACGCGTCGGGAAACTACTTCTGGAGTCCGAAGAAACTCGTCGCCGCCATCGGCGTCCGCGATCTCGTTCTGGTTGAGACTGGCGACGCGCTCCTCCTCTGCGCGCGCGACCGCTCCCAGGACGTCGGCGAAATCGTGAAATGGCTCGAACGAAAAAAACAGAAACAGCTCCTGTAAAAGCCGATTGCCCTCGGTCCTCGTTCTCTCCCGCGTTCTTTACACCAACAACCGTTTGAAATTCCCCACGATTCATGGCAGCTTCGATACAGGAGGTTTTGTGATGTGAGAGTGGATGTCGCACAGCAGAACGGCGTCGCAGCGACGTGGACCCGCGCCTTGTATCTTGCGCGTCCGCACCTTTATATATATTCGCTGTCTTCGCTCGGATCCAGCCAACGCGACCAATCGGGCGACCACGAGTCACGAATCCCGAGTCACCACTCACGTTCCTAATCGTCACGCGGTGTCGAACAGAAATCGCCCTAACTTGCTGAAAACAAAGGATGGCGCCCCTGTCTAATCGTCACAAATTACGCACCTCCACAAGCGTGCCGAGTGAGATCAAATTCGGCACCGATGGATGGCGCGGCGTTATCGCCGAGGACTTCACCTGCGACAACGTGCGCAAGGTTGCGCATGCCATCGCCCGCTACGTGGTGCGCGCCGAGAAGCCCGGAAGCGGCGTCATCGTCGGCTACGACACGCGCTTCGGTTCGGAGCGCTTCGCTCGCGTCGCTGCGGAAACGGTCGCTGCTACCGGAACGCCGGTCTGGCTCGCGAGCGAAGCCTGTCCGACGCCGGCGGTCTCGTTGCTCGTGCGATTGCGTGGCGCCGCCGGCGGAATTCAGATCACGGCGAGCCACAATCCGTATCGCTGGAACGGCGTCAAGTTCAAGGCGAGTTATGGCAGTTCCGCTTCGCCTGCGATCGTCGCGCAAGTGGAAACGGAGCTCGAGAGAGTTCTGCGCGACGACGTCCCCGCGCTTCCGCCGCGCGGCGAATTCCTTCATTCGCTCGACGTGCGCGCGCCCTATCTCGAGACGCTGGATCGCCTCGTCGATTGGGACCGCCTGCGCGCGTCGAGTTTTCGTTTCGTGATCGACCCGATGCACGGCGCGGGGCGCGGCCTGCTGCGCGAACTCTTCCGTCGCCACGCAATCGAGGTCGGCGAAATCCGCGGCACACGCGACCCCCTTTTCGGCGGTGTGAATCCGGAGCCGATCGAGCCGCATGTCGAGGCGCTGCGCCGCGCGGTGCGCGAGGGTGGTTACGACGCAGGCTTTGCGCTGGATGGTGATGCGGACCGTATCGGCGCAATCGACCGCGATGGCACCTTCGTCACCCCGCACCAGATCTTCTCTATCCTGTTGTGGCACCTTGCGGGTACGCGAAAGCTCACCGGCGATGTCGCGAAGACGTTTTCGACGACGAAGATGATCGACCGGATCGCGGAAAAGTTCGGCCGCAAGTTGTGGGAGGTCCCGATTGGATTCAAGTACATCTGCGACCGCATGCTCGAAAGCGACATCGTAATAGGTGGAGAGGAAAGCGGCGGCATCGGCACGAAGCTTCATCTCCCCGAACGCGACGCCACCGTCAACGCGCTGCTGCTCGCCGAAGTGATGGCGTGGCACGGCAAGCGCCTCGGAGAACTGGTGGCGCTGCTGCATCGCGAATTCGGCGAGTACCACTACGGCCGCGTGGATCTCACACTGAAGGATGGGCAAAAGGAAAAAGCCATCGAGCGGTTTGGCAGTCCGAAGTTCGAGCGGTTCCTCGATTGGCCTGTCGTGCGCCGCGAAGACCTCGATGGCATGAAGGTCTATCTCGACGACATCGGCTGGGTGATGGTGCGCGCTTCGGGCACCGAGCGCATGCTGCGCGTCTACTCGGAAACCACGCGCCCGGAGACGACGAAGCGCGTGCTCGACGAGGTCACCGCGCTCGTCAAGCGCCTTTGACCCTGGGGAAGGTCATGCCTCGAGGCTCTTGTAGGCCGCGTCAAGGATGCCGTTCAAGAAGGCGGGTGCCTCTTCGGACGAAAATTTCTTGGCGAGTTCGATGGCTTCATCGATGACGACCTTCGGCGGAGCGGTCCCGGTGCGAAGTTCGCAAATCGCCAGGCGAAGAATATTGCGGTCTACGGCGGCGAGGCGATCGAGCCGCCAGTTCTGCGCGAGTTTTTCGACGAGTTGATCGGTCGCGTCGGCCGCGGCCACGGCGCCCTCGAACAACCGATTCGCGAAGCTTCGGGTTTCGGCGGCCGCTGCCGCCGACCTCCAGAAAAGCTCCTCGATCCGCGCAGGCTCCTGCCGCGTCATGTCCCATTCGAAAAGCATCTGAAGCGCGAACTCGCGGGATTTGTGGCGGAGGGTCATGCTATCGGTGCCGCGCGCGCCGGCCGTTAGCCGCCGGATGTTTCGAGAGCTTCCGCGAGAGGCGGGCCATCTCGATCGCGCCGAGCCCCGATTCGTAGCCCTTGTTGCCGCTCTTGAGGCCCGCGCGGTCGATGGCCTGCTCGAGCGTGTCGCAGGTCAGCACGCAAAACGCCATCGGCACGCCCGTGTCGAGCTGTGCGAGCTGGATGCCGCGCGCCGTTTCCGAAGCGACGTAATCGTAGTGAGACGTCTCGCCGCGCAAGACGCAGCCGATGCAGATCAGGGAATCGAAGCGGCCGGCGGCGGCGAGCTTCTTCGCCGCGATCGGAATCTCGAACGATCCCGGGACTCGGACGACCTCGATCTGATCTTCGGAGGCGCCGGCCTGCTTGAGCGCATCTAGCGCGCCGGCGAGGAGACGGTCGGTGATGAAGCTGTTGAACTGCGCCACGACGATGCCGAAGCGCAGCCCTGCGGCGTTCAGCTCGCCCCTCACTCGATTCGGCTTTCCGTCACTCACCATGCGTCCGCACCTGTAACGAAGAAGAGATTCCCGGATTGCACTGAACAGGATGTCACGGAGTTGCGAGAGGCACAAGGACGTTACCGCCGTGCTGGCGCGCCTCGTCCAGCCCGGCTTCCGCACGGTTGATCCACTCGGTAACGCGGTCTTCGGTCTCGTCCCCCGGCCGCGCCGAGGCTTCGGCGATGACGGCACTCACGGTCAGATCCTGCGCTCCCCAGGGGGACTGAACGGTGGCGGCGACCTGGCGCAGCTTTTCCGCGAGGGCATTCGCGTTCTCGAGCGACGTTCCCGGTAAGATGAAAACGAGCGACCACGCCGTGTATTTCACGGCGATGTCGGTCTGACGGATTGCCGAAGCCAGAGATCGAGCTAGTTGCTCGACGTGCTGCTCGACGGCGGCGTCTCCGTACTGCCGCAGGAGCTCCGCGCCCCGATCGATTTGGAGGATGATGAGAGAAAGCGGCGTGCCGTGTGCGCGCGCGCGGTTCGCTTCGACCAGCAGGCAATCGAGGTACGCTCCGCGGCTCAGCAGGCCCGTCTTCTCGTCGGTGACGGCGAGCGAACGAACCAACGAGCGCAGCCGCGTGTGATTCACGGAGAGCACGAGCTGGTCACCGACCGCCTGAAGAAAGAAGCTCTCGTTTGGCTTCCATTTCCTGTCGGCCGCGGCCCCTACGAGGAGAACGCCCGAAGAGCCCTGCATCTCCTTGTCCGTGAGCAGAACGGCAAAGGCTGACCCCAACCCCAATTCGCCGAGCACAGGCGCATTCGAGGCGTTGAGTGTGATACCGCCGAGATCGTCGGCGGGTACGGCCGAAATGAGCGAAACGATAGTGGGCATCCGCAGGATGCCCACCGGCGCCAGGCCCGGCGCAAAGTACTCCGCCGTCAATTGCGCCGCGTCGCCGACCGCACCCACTACGATGAGGCAGCGAGTAACGCCGAGGTGTTTGCCGATTTCCGCCGCCGTGGTGGAGAGGACTTCGCGCGGCGTGGGTTGCCGGTACATCAACCGGTTGATCTCCGCAATTGCGGCGAGGTCGCGATGGGTCTCCGCCGGCGTAAGGACCGGGACGGCGGCAGCCGGAGTTTCCGCCGGCAAAGGCGGAGCGACCGCTGGAGCAATGGAAGGAGGCGTGGCCCTGCGGGACACCCCCTTGGGCCACCAGTTTGCACGGTCGTAAAGCGAACGCAGGTGCTCGTTCCTATCTTCCTCGCCCGGGAAAAGCTCGGAGATGCGTTCAAGCCGCTCGACGGCCTTGGTCTGGAGCGAATACTGGAGAAAGATCTCGACCTGCACGACGAGATCATCGAGCGCCTGCTGCGCGCGCATTTCCTCGGATACGGGGACGGCCGTTGCAGCCGCGTCCGATCCCGCGCCCGAAAAGCCGCTTGTGCGGTTGGAAACCGTCGCCACTTTGGCCGCCCGCGCGAGGACATTCTGGAGAAAAGCCGGATCGACCTTTCCCTGGAGCTTCGCGATGCGATCTTGGTTGCGGTAGTCGTAGGGATCGATGTCCACCAGCCGGTCGAGAGCCTCGCAAGCTTCCTTCAAACGCTCGGCGGTGAGATAGAGATCGAAAAGACGCACCAATGCGTCGAAGTATTTCGCTTCGCGGTTCAGCTCTTCGTAGAGGCGGGCGACCGTTTCGGCCAGCGGCAGCGAGGCCGGATAGGCCGCGGCGAGGCGGTCCACCTGCGCCGAGAGCTCGTTCTCCTTTCGAACGGCGCGCATCCATTCCTTGGTCTCGATGAGCAACGAAGCGGCCTTTGAATCCTCACCCCCGCGAAGGTAAGCCCCCGCGAGCTCAAACAGTTTTGCGAAGCTGTCCGGCTTCTGCTTGTAGTAGGCCTGGAGCACTTCCTTGGCGCGGTCGAGGCGTCCGGTGCGCAGAAGTCCCTCGCCGAAAAGCGCAAGGAAGGTTGTGTCCTTCTCATTGGGCGCGAACGGTTCTAGGAGCGTCACCGCGCCCTCGTAATCGCCTTTTCGGAGCTTGGCCTCGGCGAAAAGCAGCGCACCCGACCGATCATCGGGCCGGAGCCGGTGAGCCCGCCCGAAGTACTCGATGGCTTCATCGAGTGCGCCGGCCGCCTGAGCCAATTGTCCGGCACGGAGGAAACTGCGCGCGGCGAGGTCGGCGTGCTTGAGCCGCTCGGCCAGCTCGCCGAGGATGACGTGCCGCGCGACGTTTTCCGGATCGAGCGCGGCGATGCTCTCGTAGCACGCCAGCGCGTCGACATCGCGCTGATGCTGAAGGAAAAGCTCGGCTGCGGCGCCGAACTGCTCGATGGCTTCGGAAGACCGGTTCTGCCTTTGGAGCAGCGTGGCGTAGCGCATCAGGCGGTCGGGAGGCTGCGGAACAGAGCGGAGAAAACGAGCGTAAATGGCCGATGCCTTGGCGGCGTCGCCGACGTCGAGGAGGCGGTCGAACTGTGCGCCGTAATACTGGGCGGCGAGGGCGGGTTCGTTAAGGCGCGTGTAGATATCGGCCAGCGCCTGCAGGGCTTCTTGATGCGAGGGAGCCTCACCGAGGACGGCTTGGTACTCGAGGACGGCCTCGCGAAGCTTGTTCTTTTCGAGGCTGCGCCGCGCCCGGTCGAGATGTTTATTGAGGTCCGAAGCCATGGATTTCCGGTGCGATTTCCGGTGCCCGTACCCGGCGCGGACGTGGACCGACCGCCGCTTGTTCTGGCGATAGAGAGCCACCGCGAACAAGGGCCGTACTTGGTCCCGCGCGGGCCTAAATTTCAACTATATAACGGAGCGCTCGCCGCCCCCCAAACGAAATGAGAGTGATGTGCCGATGGTGAGCGTGCAAGACCGCGAGGGCGGCTTCAACTTGTTGCGTTTGACTTCGCCGCCTGCCTCGGCAAGCTGGTGACTTCGCGCATGGACCGGAGCGAGAGCCCGCTGCGCAGCAGAGCCGCAAAGCCCAGAAAGATGAAGGGAATCGTGAGGGCCAGAAAGGCAAAGAACGAAAAACCAGCCGCCGTGGTTTTCTCGACATCGAATACGCCCAGGCCCAGGACACAGAAGAATTGATAGGAACCCACATTCGCCGGCGCGTTCGGGAGCGACACGCCGAGATTGATCACCAGCAGCACTACCACCGCACCGAGAAACGACAACGGCAGGCCGTAGGAACGCATCATCGCCCACAGGCCAAGAACCTGGCAGCCGGGTATCAACAGAGATGTGAATACCGCCGCGTAGAAACTCGGCGCTGTGCCGATTGCGTGCAAGTCCACGAGCGCCGCCATCACCCTCCCCGGCAGGCGGCGCCTGCCGATGTGCGGCTCGGGACTGCTGCCGAGTCTGACTTCCAGATACAGGATCAAGAGCATGATGATGGTCACGAGAACGAGTGTGATGACCCCGAGGATGTACGCGGCTCGCTCAAAGCGGCGCGGGAGTTGGACGAGGAGGGAAACCACGGCGAGGGACGCCGTGGCGATGACCAGATCCACCAAACGCTCGACGCCGACCGAACCAAGCGTGCGGCCGACGCTGATGCCTTCGGAATTCGAAAGCAGGTAGCTGCGAAGGAACTCACCCGGCCTCAACGGAAGGACCAGATTGGCAAACAGGCCCGCATAAACAGCACGAATGGCGCGGGTGAGCCGCACCGTGCCAAATGGCGCGAGCAGGAATTTCCATCGGAGCGCCTGGATGCCGTAGCTCAGGACATCGAACGCCATCCCCAACAGGACCCATCTCCAGTCGGCGTTGGCCATATCGTGCAGAGCGCGGACTATATGGAAATCGCGCAGGACCCAGCCAAGGCAGATGACGGCCAAGCCATAGCCAAGGATGAGGAGAATTCTCGGCCGCTCGGCCTTCTCGCGCTGAGATAGAGTGGTCACTTCCACGTTTTGGGAGGTGCAGGCATCGTTGGGGAAAGGGGCCAGTTTACCCGATGGCTCGGGTGCGGCCCAAAACCTGCGATCTCGGTATTCGCTAGGCAATCCGGAAACCCGGCCGGAGCTGCCCTCCGGGATTCGCCAGCGGCCTGCAACCGGCGTATAATAACAAACCGAATGATATTTAGCCTTCGAAACTCCCTGCTGTTCCTCTGCTCTGTATCCGGATGAAAACCGCCCAATCCGTCGACCGCCGGGAGAAAGTTTTGCTCGTCGGTGTCGCTTTAAAGCCGGGGCGGATCAAGGGTCTCGCCCGTGGGAGCGGCCAGATGGTGGTTGCCAGTCGCGATTCGCTCGACGAGCTGCACGAGCTGGCGGAGAGTGCCGGCGCGAAAATTGAAGGCAGCCTGCTGCAAGTCCGCGACGCACTTGATCCGGCGACGCTGGTCGGACGAGGCAAGCTTGATGAGATCCGCAGCGAGGCGCAGCTCCGGAGAGTGCCGCTCGTAATCGTCGATCACGATCTGACTCCTGTGCAGCTCCGCAACATGGAAAAGGGCACGGGGTGCCGGGTGATCGATCGCACCCAGCTCATCCTCGACATTTTCGCCACGCACGCGCGCACCCGCGAAGGGCAGCTTCAAGTGGAACTTGCGCAACTGAACTATTTGCTCCCGCGTCTGACGGGGCGGGGCGAGGAGCTCTCGCGTCTCGGAGGCGGCATCGGCACGCGCGGACCTGGCGAGCAAAAACTCGAAACGGATCGCCGGCGGATCCGCGACCGAGTCCGCAAAATCGAGCAGGCCATTGAAACCGTCCGCAAGCAGCGCACCACGCGGCGACGGGCGCGGCAGGCCGTGCCGCTGGGGATGATCGCTTTCGTCGGGTATACGAACGCGGGGAAATCCACGCTCTTCAATGCCCTGACCAAAGCGAGCGTCCTCACTTCCTCCAAAATGTTTGCGACGCTGGACCCCACCATCCGCGCGATTCGCCTGCCCTCGCGCAGGCGCGTGCTGCTCTCGGACACGGTCGGATTTCTGCGCGATCTTCCTCCGGACTTGATCGCCGCTTTCCGCGCGACTCTCGAAGAGGTGCAGGAGGCGGCCCTGATCCTTCACGTGACGGATATTTCGAATCCGCACCACGCCGAACAGGATGCCGAAGTACTCAAGGTTCTCCGCGAGCTGGGAGTCGAAGATCGCCCGCGGCTCCGCGTTCTGAATAAGATCGACCGCATCAGCGAGGAAGATTTGGAGACGGTGAAGAAATCCAATGGACTTGGCCGGAACACGGTCTTCACTTCGGCGGTGACGGGAGCAGGGCTGGAAGATCTGCGGGTCCGGATTGACGCGATGATGCCCGTGGATCCGCTGGTGCGGTTGCGCTTACGCGTGCCCGTCGCGGATGGCCGCAATCTCGCGGTCGTACAGGGGCGCGGGAGGGTGCTTCGATCCGAGGTCGTCGATGGCTACTTGATGCTGGAGGCCGAACTTCCACAGTCGGCTGCGCGGCAACTCCAAGATCTTGTCGTCGATTAGGCCTGCCAGTGTGGAAATCGCTGTGGAAAAGCCTCCATGTTTCGGAATGAACCACGATCCCTTCGGATGAGTAAAGAGCGCCACCCTGAGTGAGCCGTGTGGCCGTAAGGCCTGTATTGTCATTATGTTACTGTTCAGATGGATTCGCGTGGCGCCTAACGCACCCCTCAAACTGGCTGGCTTTGGATGTCTTCCGAATTTGCACAGCGCTGAGGCACATTTTTGTGGTAAGAGTTACTAGACACTGGAGTTGTATTTCTCGTTATTGGGGGTTGGTGGCCGCCCAGTTAGCGGGCGGCCGTTGGGATTCGCGCACTGGTACCGTTGACTCCGCAAGGAGCGCGGGACTATGATGTTAGCTCGCATCACCGCCATCTCCCCTGGTGGGGTTCGCGGAGTTCCAGGCCGAGAACGAAATGAACCTGCCGAATAGCCTCACGATTCTGCGAATCTTCTTCGTTCCGCTCCTTGTCGTCGTCCTTTTGACGCGCCAGCCGAATTGGAACTTTTTCGGATTGCCCATCCACTTCGAGGTCTGGGGCGTGCTGATCCTGCTGGTGGCGGCCGCGACGGACGCCATGGATGGATACTTCGCGCGGAAGCGAAGCGAGATCACGACGCTGGGAATCCTGCTCGATCCGATTGCAGACAAGCTGCTGATCTCGGCGGCATTCATTTCACTGGTTTCGATGGGGCTCGTTCAGGCCTGGATGGTAGTGATCATCATTGGGCGCGAGTTCATGGTCGTTGGGCTGAGAGAGATCGCCTCGGTGGAAGGGTTGGTGATCCCGGCGTCGCCGCTCGGAAAGACGAAGATGGTGCTGCAGGTGCTGGCCGGCTGCGCCGTTATTTTGACTGCCAATCATCCCGCTCTGAAACTGCTCGGAACGGTCTTGCTATGGCTTGTGGTGCTCAGCGCTGTGGCTTCGGCGATTCATTATTTCCAGATGTTCTGGGGCCAGATCAATTTCCGCGTGCAGCAGCGGCGGACGCGCGTATTGGTGGTTGAGCCGAAAGAAAAACCGCAGGATGTCCTCAGTCGATAATCGCGAAAGAAAGTTATTGCTGGAAGTGGCGCGGCTCGCCGTGACCGCGGCGGTGGAGCGCCGCGAATCGTTGCTTGCGCTGCCCCAGGATGCGGATGCGGCCCTCGTTAGCTTCGGCGGAGCGTTCGTTACCTTGCACCGCGGCAGGCGGTTGCGCGGCTGTATTGGCCAGATCGCTTCGAGCGAGTCTCTTGTCGAAGTAGTCGCGTACTGCGCGAAGGCCGCTGCCCTAGAGGATCCGCGATTTCGCCCTGTCCAGCCGGAAGAGCTCTCCGAAATCGAGATTGAGCTTTCGATCCTCTCGCGGCCTGCGGAGATTCCTCCTGAGCGGATCGAAGCAGGCAGGCACGGCCTGATGGTGAGCCAGGGCTGGCGGCGCGGTGTTCTGCTGCCTCAGGTGGCGGCCGAATTTCAGTGGACAGCGGAACGGCTGCTCGAAGAAACCTGCATCAAAGCGGGATTCGAGCGGGACGCATGGAAAGATGCGGAAACGAAAATACAGGCATTCACGGCGGAAGTGTTCCGCGAATCGGATTTTCGCGCGGAAGCACGCGCGAGCTCCGGCCCGGCACAGCCCGGTTATTCCACTTCGACGTAATCGCCCGGATAGATCTCGCGCAGGCTGAACGTGATCATGACGGTCGACGAGTTCGGCCCCGTTCGCAGCACGATCCCCTCGCCGATATCCTCGCGCGGAACATTGCTCCAGTCCCATTTCCGCGGGACGCTGCCGAAACCATAAACCGGAATGCCGCCAATGTTAAACAGCATGCTGGTCGGCATGCCCATGCCGGCCTCCTGGTCAAAAGCGTAGCGAGGGGTCTGGTAAACCGTCTCGTGTTGAGTGCCCGTGTAGCGGAAGATGCGGAAGTAGTCGCCGACCTTCACGCCCTGGCCGTTGCCCAGATTCACGTAGATGATGTCCTCACGGCCGACCTGTTGCTGAAAGTACTTCCCGGTTATGATCATCGCAAGCGGTTTGCCGTTGGCAGGCGCGAACCGGTCGAAGCCGTCTTCCGATTTCAAGGGTGGCGCGGGGCGCTCCGTGAAGGGCAGAAGGATGTCACCGCGCTGCATGTAGGAGCAGGCATGCTCGATCTGGCCGATGGAAACGTCGGGGCGCACGATGGTCACGCGCACGCGGCCTTCGTCTTCCCAGACGTCCCCCATCTTGCGGAGGATGGAGCTTTGCCACTTCGTCGAGTCGATGCCACCGCTATCGCGAACTAGCCGGACGGCCGAAAAGACGTCGCCGACCTTGACGCCCTGGCTCGAACCCTTGTTGATGTATACGAATTCGCGGTCATTGAACGTCATCTTGACGTTCGACTCTTCGCCTGTGATGACGTAGGTATCGCGCGGGACGGACTCGGTCGTGACAGTCCCGGAACAATAGAGATCGTTCGGGCTTGGAACCTGCGGCTTATCCTGGGCCGACGCGACTGCTCCAGCCAGGGCCACCACGAGACCCGCAAGGATGATTTTCCCGCGCATAACGCTCGCTCCTTAAGTCGATTCTTGGCGCCCGAGGCAGGCGCTCCCCAATGAGCCGACCGTAACATCCCGCCTCTGGAGCGTCAAGACAATGGTCGCGCGGGCTTTACACATTGGGTACCGCGTGGTAGAAGCAAGAATCCTCTCTTGCGCGGCCGGTCAGGACGCATCGGGATTTATCCCCGAAGGGATTGGAAACTCAGGATGTTAGGGCGAGACAAAGTATGCGCCGTCGTGGCGGCGCCGGCCGCAGCCTCTATGGGCCAACAGCTCCGGAAGGCGCTTCGTAGGACCCGGACGGTCGAGTTGCGGCTTGACTGGCTGTCGGACGACCGGGAGATTGCCCGTTTCCTTCGCCATTTGCCGGTGCTGAGGGGACCTGTGACGCTGATTGCTACCTGCCGGCGCCGGGAGGCGGGCGGTCGTTACCGGGGAACAATCGCGAAGCAGTTGGTCCATCTCGCGGACGCCATTCGAGCCGGTTGTGCCTGGTACGACCTCGAAATCGAGACGGCTCGACAGTGTCCGCCCGAGCTGATCGACGTACTCTTGGGCGACGGGCGGCAACTTGCCTCGGCGCATTTCTTTGACGGAATGCCGGGAAACCTCAAGCGGGTCGCCGCGCAACTCCGGCGCAGCGGCGCGGATGCCATCAAGATCGCGGCCCAGTGCGATTCGCTGGCGGACAGCCGCAAACTCCTGAGTTTTGCGCGGACGCAACGGAATGTCGTGGCCATCCCCATGGGCGACGCGGCTCTGCCGGCGCGGTTTCTGGCACTGCGCGAGAAGAATGGTTTTGCATACGCGCCGGTCGAGAATACGACGGCGCCGGGGCAAATCTCTCTCGAGGAGATGAAGGACCTCTATCGCGTTGACCGGCTCGACCGGGTGACGCGCGTCTACGGCGTGATCGGCGATCCCATCGGCCATTCCCTTTCGCCCGCTATGCAAAACGCAGGATTTGCGGCGCGCAGGATGGACGCCGTGTACTTGCCGTTTCTGGTTCGCGACCTGCGCGACTTTCTCGACTCGGTCGGGCCACTCGGCATCCAGGGCTTCAGCGTGACCCTGCCATACAAGGAGCGCATCCTGCGGCACCTCGACGGTTGCGATCCCCTCGCGGCTCGGATCGGCGCCGTGAACACAATCGTGGTGCGCGGCGGCGGGAAGCTTCACGGGTACAACACCGATTACGTCGGCGTGCTGCGCGCGCTCGAAAAGCGCATGCCGCTTCGAGGCAGCCGCACACTGATTGTCGGAGCGGGAGGGGCCGCGCGCGCCGTGGCCTTCGCCCTGGTGCAGGCGGGAGCGTCGGTTTGCATCACAGCGAGGCGGCCGGAGCAGGCCAAGTCGCTCGCACGGGCCGCCGGGGGCGAAGCGGTGGCTCGCAACCGCGTGGGGCGCGAGTTCTTCGATGCGATCGTCAATGCGACGCCGGTGGGCATGCATCCGAACGTGGGAAGTTCGCCGCTCGCCGCGCGCGAATTGAATTGCCGGCTCGTATTTGACACCATCTATCGTCCGCGCGTTACGCGGCTTCTCGAACTGGCGGCAGGCCGGAAGATCGAAACAGTTTCGGGACTCGAAATGTTCGTCGCCCAGGGCACGGCGCAGTGGGAAATCTGGACGGGCGAACGGGCGCCGGTCAAGGCCATGCGGCGGGCCGTCGTTGCCGCGCTCTCGCGCGAAGGAAGAGGAAGTAACCGGAAACAGTTGCGGGCCACACGATGATTCAACCGGACTTCAAAACATTCTGCCGTTTGGCGCGTGAGGGCAACCTCGTGTCGGTCTACGAGACCTACACGGCCGACTTGCTGACTCCCGTCGGCGCGTACCTTCGCATCGCACGCGACGCGAAATACGCCTTCCTTCTCGAAAGTGTCGAGGGCGGTGAGAACATCGGGCGCTACACATTCGCGGGAGCGAATCCGGAAGAGGTGTTTCGCGCGCGCGGCCGCCTGTGCACGCTCGAGACCGGCGGCAAGACGGTTCAGTTCGACGACAATCCGGTCGAACAGCTTCGCCGGCTGGCGGCGCGCTATCGCCCGGTGCGCGTTCCCGGGCTGCCTCCGCTGACCGCCGGTGCGATTGGTTACTTCGCCTACGACATGGTGCGGCTGATCGAGCGTATCCCCGATACGGGCCGCGACGACCTCGGCGTGGACGACTGCGTGATGATGTTCTACCTCGGCTTGGTTGCGTTCGACCACGTGCAGCATCGCGTCTGGATCATGCGCAACGTATTCACCGAAGGGCCGGGCAGTCTGCGCGCGAAATACGACGCGGCGGTTCGCGAAATACGACGCACGCGGCGCGCGCTCGAGCAGCCGTTGCCCGCGCAACCGCGACCCCGCCGGGCAAAGCCGCTCCGCGTGCAGTCGAACATGACGAAAGCCCGGTTTACTACTGCTGTGCGAAAGGCCAAGGCATACATCCGCGCGGGCGATGCGTTCCAGATAGTCGTGAGTCAGCGCTTCGAGGCGCGAACGGCCGTGAATCCATTCGAGATTTACCGCGCGCTGCGAGTCGTGAATCCTTCGCCGTACCTTTATTTCCTGAAGCTCGATGACCTGGCGGTCGTCGGCAGCTCGCCCGAGATGCTGGTAAAGGTGCAGGGACGCAACGCCTTTTACCGTCCGCTCGCGGGCACCCGTCCGCGCGGGCGCAACGAAAAAGAGGACGCAAAGCTCGAAGCCGAGCTTCTCGCCGATCCCAAGGAGCGCGCCGAACACGTGATGCTCGTGGACCTCGGGCGGAACGATCTCGGCCGCGTGTGCGAATACGGTTCGGTGAAGCCGGAGCGGCTGATGTTCGTCGAACGCTACTCGCACGTGATGCACCTGGCATCGAGCCTGCGCGGGCGGCTGCGCGAGGACGTGGACTGCTTCGACGCGCTGATGGCCTGCTTCCCGGCGGGAACGCTTTCGGGCGCGCCCAAGGTCCGCGCCATGCAGATCATCGACGAACTCGAGCCCACCCGGCGCGGAATCTACGCGGGCGCGATCCTCTATCTCGACTTCTCCGGCAATCTCGATTCCTGCATCGGGCTGCGCACGCTCGTTGCGAAAGGCGGGCGATGTTACGTCCAGGCGGGCGCCGGGATCGTGGCCGATTCGGTGCCGGAGCGCGAATACGTGGAGTCCGCGAACAAAGCGCGCGCCGTGCTGAAGGCCCTCGAGATTGCCCACCGTGGTGGCAGTCGCGCGGAATAGCCCATCTGCGCTATCCTGAATGTGAATGATTCTGCTTCTCGACAACTACGATTCGTTCACCTACAACCTGGCGCAGTATCTCGGCCAGATGGGGCAGGAACTCTTGATCCGGCGCAACGACCAGATCACGCTCGAGGAAATCGAGGAACGCAAGCCCGAGCGCATCGTGATTTCGCCGGGGCCGTGCACGCCGAAAGAAGCGGGCATCAGCGTGCCTCTGATCGAGCGCTTCGCGGGCAAGATTCCGATTCTGGGCGTGTGCCTCGGACATCAGGCGATCGGCGCGGCGTTTGGCGGGCGCGTGATCCGCGCGCCGAAGGTCATGCACGGGAAGACGAGCGAAATTCACCACGACGGTAAGACCATCTTCCGCGGCCTGCCGCAGAATTTTCAGGCCACGCGCTATCACTCGCTGATCGTCGAGCGGAAGTCGCTCCCGCGGATTCTCGAAATCTCTGCCGAAACCGCCGACGGCACGATCATGGGCTTGCGGCATCGCAAGCTGAAAGTCGAAGGCGTGCAGTTCCACCCCGAATCGGTTCTCACCGACGCCGGCTTCCGCCTCCTCCAGAATTTCCTGACGTTGTAAGATTTCAGGAAGCAGTATGAGAGTGGCCCTGCGCCGCCTGTGAGAAGGCGACTAAGGCTTCAAGTTTTTCGCGGGCGGCGCCCGAATCGATCGACTTGGCAGCGATGTGCACGCCATCGAGGAAATCGGTCGCGCGCCCGGCCGCGACCAGCGCCGCGCTGGCATTGGCGAGCACGATTTCACGGCGTGGGCCGTGCTCTCGATACGACGTCGACCGCCCGAGTATCTTGTGGATGATCTCCGCGTTCTGCTTTGCATCGCCGCCGCGAATCTCCTCGATCGGCGCGCGGTGTAGCCCGAAATCCTCGGGCGTCACTGTGAAACTGCGCACGACGCCATCGCGCAGCTCGGCAACGTGGGTTTCGCCAGAGATCGAAATCTCGTCGAGGCCGTCCGCCCCGTGCACCACGAACGCTCGCTTTACGCCGAGTTCGCCGAGCGCCCGGGCGAGCAACTCCGTCAGGCTCGCTTCGTAAACGCCCACGACCTGCGCCGAAGCGCCCGCGGGATTCGTCAGCGGCCCAAGCAGATTGAACACGGTGCGCATCTTCATCTCGCGGCGCGCCGCCATCGCGTGGCGCGTGGCCGCGTGCATCGCCGGAGCGAACAGGAATCCGATTCCGATCTCTTCAATTGCTTGCGCGACGCGCGCCGGCTCGAGATCGATCCGCACGCCGAGTTCCTCGAGCACGTCGGCCGACCCGCAGCGCGAACTGATCGAACGGTTGCCGTGCTTCGCCACCCGCACGCCCGCGCCCGCTACGACGAATGCCGCCGCCGTCGAAACATTGAACGTGCCCGAGGCGTCGCCGCCCGTTCCGCAAGTGTCCACGAGCGCTTCGTCTGCCGCCCGCGAGTGTCCCGCGAAAATCGGCGTTGCATGACGCCGCATGGCCTTGGCGAAGCCGACCAGTTCGTCGACCGCCTCGCCCTTCATTCGCAGGCCCGTGAGCAGCGCGGCGATCTGCGCGTCGGTAGCGCGGCCGGACAAAATCTCCTCCATTGCGGCTTCCGCTTCCGCCCGGGTCAGATCTTCGTCGGCGACGACCTTTTCGAGTGCTTTGTGGATCATATTTCATTCCGGCATGGGCGGCCGTAAACACTGCCGTCCGCCTTGCCTGCCTCGCGCGTTCCAAGTACACTGGTGTGCTTTCATTAGTCTATAAATTCTAGCATTTCTAGGCTGGCTTTCGATCAGCCGAAGTCCGCATGAAGATTCACGAATATCAGGCCAAGGCAATTCTCGCTAAGTTCGGCGTCCCGGTGCCGCGCGGCGGAGCCGTCCTCAAGAAAGAGGACGCGCGCGCCGCAGCGGAGCGCTTGGGCACGCCTGTCGTCGTCGTGAAGGCGCAGATACATGCGGGCGGCCGCGGCAAGGCCGGCGGCGTGAAGTTGGCGAAATCGCCCGACGAAGCTGCCACGCTTGCCGGAAACATTCTCGGCATGACGCTGGTCACGCCGCAGACCGGCCCCGAGGGACGTGTCGTCCGGCGGCTGCTGATCGAAGAGGGTCTCGACATCAAGCGTGAGCTTTACTTGAGCATACTCGTTGACCGCGCCGTTGGCGCGCCTGTCTTTATGGCGAGCGCCGCGGGCGGAATGGAAATCGAGGAAGTCGCGAAAGAGCACCCGGAAGCAATTCTGCGGCAGACGATCCGCCCCGAAACCGGCTTTGAGCCTTATCACGCGCGCAAGCTCGCTTTTGGCCTGGGACTTTCTCCGGAGGTCGCGCACGCTGCGTTGCCCTTCCTAGAGTCGCTCTACCGCGCTTTTCTCGAAACGGACGCATCGCTCATTGAGATCAATCCCTGCGTAGTCACGGGCGACGGCCGCCTGGTCGCGCTCGATGCCAAGGTGAATTTCGACGACAACGCGCTCTATCGCCATCCTGAACTCGCGGCGCTGCGCGATCTCGACGAGGAAACGCCCCTCGAAGTCGATGCCTCGAAGTTCAAGCTCAACTACATCAAGCTCGACGGCACGGTCGGCTGCATGGTGAACGGCGCGGGCTTGGCCATGGCCACGATGGACATTATCAAGCTCTGCGGCGGCAGCCCGGCGAATTTCCTCGATGTCGGCGGCGGCGCGTCTGAAGAGCAGGTGAAGAACGCATTTCGCATCCTGCTCAGTGATCCGAACGTGAAGGCGGTGTTCGTCAACATTTTCGGTGGGATTTTGCGCTGCGATGTGCTCGCAGGCGGCGTCGTCAACGCCGCCAAGGAGCTGAAGCTGAAAATCCCCGTGGTCGTGCGCATGGAAGGCACCAACGTCGAGCAGGGGCAGGAAATCCTGCGAAACTCGGGACTGAACCTCACCATCGCGAATGGAATGAAAGACGGAGCCGAGAAGGTCGTGGCGGTCGCCGGGGGCGCGCGATGAGCGTCCTGGTCGATAAATCCACGCGCCTCCTCGTGCAGGGCCTCACCGGCCGTGAGGGCGGCTTTCACACGCAACAGATGCTTGAATACGGCACGAAGATTGTCGGCGGCGTCACGCCTGGCAAGGGCGGGACGAAACATCTCGGCGTCCCGGTGTTTGACACGGTCGCCGGCGCAGTGCGCGAGGCCGGCGCAACTGTCTCCGTGATTTTCGTTCCGCCGGCGTTTGCCGCCGATGCAATCCTTGAAGCGATAGACGCGGAGCTGCCGCTGGTCATCTGCATTACGGAAGGCATTCCGACCCTCGACATGGTGCGAGTGGCTGCGGCGCTGAAAAATTCGAAAACGCGGCTGATCGGACCGAATTGTCCGGGCATCATCTCGCCGGGACAATGCAAGATCGGAATCATGCCCGGCTCGATCCACCGTCCGGGGCATGTGGGACTCGTGAGCCGCAGCGGGACCTTGACGTACGAAGCGGTTGATCAGCTCACGCGGCTCGGTATCGGGCAATCCACTTGTATCGGTATCGGCGGTGATCCCATTATCGGAACGACCTTCCTCGACGCGGTGCGCCTGTTTAACGACGATCCGGAAACGCACGCGATCGTCATGATTGGCGAAATTGGCGGCAACGCTGAGGAAATCGCGGCGGAGTTCATCAAGGCGCACGTGAAGAAGCCCGTAGTCGGTTTCATCGCCGGGCAGACGGCCCCGCCGGGACGCCGCATGGGCCATGCGGGCGCGATCATCAGCGGCGGCCAGGGCACCGCGAAAGAGAAGTATGCCGCGATGCGCGCCGCCGGGATTCACACGGTCCAGAGTCCTGCGGAAATCGGCCAAACGGTAGCGCGAATAATGCAGAAGCCGAAGGGTGCGATAAAGAAACCCGTCGCCGCCAAAACGAAGCGAGTGAAGAAGAGAAAGTAGAGCGAGATAAACTTCCAGAACGGGAGACTGATCGAATGGCGGTTGAGAGAACTCTTGCAATCATCAAGCCGGACGCCGTGGGCCGCGGGCTCGCGGGTGAAATCCTGAGCCGCATTCACGCGGCAAAGTTCCAGATCGTTGCGATCAAGTCACTGCGCTTGACGAAGTCGGAGGCCGAGGGATTCTACGCCGTCCACCGCGAGCGGCCGTTTTTCGGCGAGCTGACGGAATTCATGAGCTCGGGAAAAGCCGTCGTGATCGTCCTGGAAGCAGAAAACGCGATCGCGAAATGGCGCGAAACGATGGGCGCCACCGATCCCGCCAAGGCCGCGCCCGGCACCATTCGCCGCGAACTTGGCACCAGCATCCAGTACAACTGCACGCACGGTTCCGACGCGCCGCAAACCGCCGCCTTCGAAATTGCCTACTTCTTCTCGGGCCTCGAACTGATCTAGCCGCTCGCTCCGGGCCAATCGCGCCGCGAATCGGGCTAGAATAGGCCTGGCAAGTCCATGGACCCGTCGCGCGAACTCGGAAAGCTGCTGCTGATCTTCGGCATCATGCTGGTTGGCGCAGGCGCCCTATTGGTGTTCGGCGCGCGCCTGCCCTTTCGCCTGGGACGTCTTCCCGGCGACATTTCCTATCAGGGCCGCCACGGCTCGTTCTATTTTCCGATTGTCACCTGCATTCTCCTAAGCGCGGCCCTGACGCTGCTTTTCTGGATCGTGAACTACTTCCGCCGCTAGCGATAAGATAGAAGACTGAATGAGCCAGACGCCTCTTTTCGATTTCGACCTGATGCCCGAGCGCCATGTCTGGAAAGTCAGCGAGCTGACTGAGCGGATCGGCGCGCTGCTCGAAGGCTCGTTCCCGGACGTGTGGATCGAAGGCGAAGTTTCCAACTATCACCCGGCGCAGTCCGGCCATCTGTACTTCACCTTGAAGGACGCTCGCTCGCAGATTCGCTGCGTCTGCTTTCGCGACCAGGCGCGCGGGCTGAAATTCCGTCCCGAGGACGGCCTGCATATCACGGTCCGCGGTTCGCTCGGCGTCTACGAGTTGCGCGGCGAGTATCAGGTGTACGTCAGCCACATCGAGCCGGTCGGCCTTGGCGCGTTGCAGCTTGCCTTCGAGCAACTGAAAAAGAAGCTCCAGGGCGAAGGCCTTTTCGACGAGGCGCGCAAAAAACCGTTGCCCGTGCTGCCGCGCTGCATCGGAGTGATTACTTCGCCCACGGGCGCCGCCATTCGCGACATCCTTCGCGTCCTCAAGCGGCGCTTCGCGAACGTTCACGTGCAGCTCTACCCGGTGAAAGTTCAGGGCGACGGCGCGGCAAAGGAGATTGCCGCGGCGTTGCGCTATTTCAATCGCATGAAAGTCGCGGACGTCTTGATTCTTGCTCGCGGTGGCGGCTCCCTCGAGGATTTATGGGCTTTCAACGAGGAAATCGTCGCGCGCGCCATCGCGGAATCGGAAATTCCCGTGATCGCGGGCGTTGGGCACGAAGTCGATTTCACGATCGCCGACTTCGTCGCTGACCTGCGTGCGCCCACACCTTCGGCTGCGGCGGAAATCGTGGTGCGTTCGCGACAGGAATTCGAGCGCCAGATCGCCGAGCATTACGGGCGTCTCGGTCACCGCATCCGCTATCTGCTTTCCGAGCGGCGGCACCGCGTTCGCGATCTCGAGACGCATCGCGGCTTCCGGCAACTGGAAACGCTCGTGCGGCAGCGCCGCCAGCATCTGGACGAGCTGTCTGCGTCGCTCGGTCTCGTCCTGCGCGCCAGGCTCGTCGCCTCGCGGCAACGGCTGACGAAAGCGGGCACGCAAATCTCGTCCTTCGACCTGCGCGGGCGTGCGGAGATGCTCCGGCGCCGGATTCATCAGCAGCAGGGCGCGCTCTATGCCGCGCTCGAACGCGGAGTGATGCGCAAGCGGCGGCGATTCAACGACGCGAGTGTCCGGCTCGCAAGGATTGACCTGGCCGCCCGCGTCGCTAGGCTTCGCCGCGCGCTGGAGCAGCGTTCGGCGGAACTCCGCTTGCGAATCGATCGCGCGCTCATCGCCAGGCGCCGCCGCTTTGAGGCGGCCCGAGTGCAGCTTGACGAGCGCAATCCTCTGAATCTTCTCGATCGCGGCTACGCGATTGCCTACGATGCTTCAGGTAGAGTGTTGCGCTCGCCCGATCAGGTCGCTCTCGGCGACGATATTTCCGTTCGCCTCGCCCGCGGCCAGCTCGACGCCACCGTACGCCGCAAGAAGGGAATCGACTAGGAATAAGCGTTCCATGAGGTGAGGGAAATGGACCCACAGCAACCCGTGGCAATTGTGCTGCGATTCATCGAACGCGTGAATGAGGCGGACATCGACGGCCTGTGCGCGGTTATGGCGGAAGATCACGTTTTCATTGACGGGTTGGGGAACAGTGTTGAAGGCCGCGAAAAGCTGCGCGCTGGGTGGAAGTCGTACTTCGCCTGGTTTCCCGACTATCGCATCTCGCACGAGGAGATTTTCGAGAATCACGAGGTCGTCGCGGTCTTTGGCTCTGCCAGTGGCACCTACGCCGTCGATGGCAAGCTTCCAAAAGAGAACCGCTGGGAAATCCCCGCGGCGTGGAAGGCGGTCGTGCGCAACGGCCTGATCGCGGAATGGCGCGTCTATTGCGATAATCAGCCCGCTCGCAAATTGCTCGGCGACAAAGTTCCTTAGTTCCCCGGCCGTAATCAACCTAGGCAAGAGTCCAATAGGCTTTTCCACTCGCAATCCGGTCCCCGCGTTCTAGCACGAATACATGGGCCAATGGGCCCAGAGTTAGAGCGCAGTCGGGAACGATGTCCGGCGGCGCTGGTCGTCGTCCCTGGCATCCCCAGCAGAGTAGGATTTGGACCCTGCACTTCTTCTGTACCTCGGGACAGTCCCACCGGATGCACGGCGTGCTAGCGTGGGAAGAGCTATGCGCGGACACATTACATCATCGAGCGGTCGACGAAGCGGCGGCCAACGCCACTCGCTTTTCTCCTCTGCTTCCGCTGTCTCCTTTGCATGCCCTACATCCCTTGCCTTCGACCTCCTCCTAATCGACACTCTGGCGATTAGAAACGCCCGCAACTCCCTGGAAAGAAACGATGGACGCACTTTCTAATCGACACGCTTTCGCGAGCGCTCCGCGCGGCGGCGGATCCTCTGGCCACTCGTCACTCGCCACCAGTCACTGCCTCTTACTAGACACTGACTGCCGAGTAGAATCGCCTGTAACTCATTCAAAACAAACGATCGGTGTGTCTTCTACCCGTCACTGGAAACGGGGCCTTTGGGGAACATCGTTCCAAGGAGACCCGCGCGGGCTACTCCTCGTCCGCGCTGCCGGCAACCTTCAGCACGGCGAGAAACGCCTCCTGGGGAATATCGACTCGACCGACGCGCTTCATACGCTTCTTGCCTTCCTTCTGCTTTTCGAGGAGCTTGCGCTTGCGCGTGATGTCTCCGCCGTAGCACTTGGCGAGCACGTTCTTGCGGATGGCGCTGATCGTTTCGCGGGCGATGATCCGGCTTCCGATCGCGGCCTGGATCGGGACTTCGAACATCTGCCGCGGAATCAGTTTTCGCAGCCGGTGGACGAGCTCGCGGCCGCGCTCGTAGGATTGGTCGCGATGGCAGATGATCGTCAGCGCGTCCACCGGCTCGCCGCCGACGAGCACGTCGAGCTTCACCAGATCGGATTCGCGATAGCCGGAGAGGTGATAGTCGAGCGACGCATAGCCGCGCGAAACGCTTTTCAGCCGGTCGTAAAAGTCGAGCACGATTTCGTTGAGTGGCAATTCGTAGGTCAGCATGATCCGCGTCGGCGAAAGGTATTCGAACTTTTTCTGCACGCCGCGCTTCTCTTCGCAGAGTTGCAGCACGCCGCCGACCGATTCCTCCGACGTGATGATCATCGCCATCAGGATCGGCTCCTCGATCTTCTGGATCGAAGTGGGCGGCGGGAATTTCGTCGGGTTGTCCACTTCCATCACGTCGCCGCTGGTGGTCGTGATGCGGTATTGCACGCTCGGCGCCGTGGTGATCAGGTCGATGTTGAATTCGCGCTCGAGCCGCTCCTGCACGATCTCCATGTGCAACAGGCCGAGGAATCCGCAGCGGAAACCGAAGCCGAGTGCGACGGAATTTTCGGGTTCGTAAAAGAACGCCGCGTCGTTGAGTTGCAACTTGCCCAGCGCGTCGCGCAGGAGTTCGTAATCCGTGGCGTTCACCGGGAACAGGCCGGCGAAAACCATCGGCTTGATGGCTTCGAATCCCGGCAGCGGCAGCGCGGGCCGGTCCGCCTCGACGATTGTGTCGCCCATGCGCGCATCGGCCACGCGCTTGATGTTCGCCACGACGAACCCCACGTCGCCGGCGGCCAGTTCGTCGAGCGCCACGGGCTTGGGTGTGAGCGCGCCGAGAGTCTCGACTTCGTAGACTTCGTTATTCGCGCACAGCCGGATCTTCATGCGCGGCGCGACGCGGCCTTCCATCACGCGGACCAGAACGACGGCGCCGCGATAGATGTCGAACCACGAATCGAAAATCAGCGCGCGCAGCGGCGCCTCCGCCGAACCTTTCGGCGGAGGCACGCGCGCCACGATGGCTTCGAGGACATCTTCGACTCCCAGCCCGCTTTTCGCGCTGATCAGCAGCGCGTCGTCCGCCGGAATCGCAAGGACGTTTTCGATCTGCTCTTTGACGAATTCGGGCTGCGCGGCAGGCAGGTCGATCTTGTTGATCACGGGAATGATCGCGAGGTTGTGGCGAGACGCGAGAAAAGCGTTCGCCACGGTCTGCGCCTCGACGCCCTGGCTCGCATCGACCACCAGCAGGGCGCCTTCGCAGGCGGAAAGCGCGCGGGAGACCTCGTACGAAAAATCGACGTGTCCCGGCGTGTCGATCAAATTCAGGCGATACTCATGGCCATCCCGCGCCGTGTAATGCAGGCGGATGCTCTTGGCCTTGATCGTGATGCCGCGCTCGCGCTCCAGATCCATCGAGTCCAGCACCTGCGCGGTCATCTCGCGCTGGCTGAGCGCGCCCGTGAGCTCGAGCAGGCGGTCGGCCAGCGTGGATTTCCCGTGGTCGATATGCGCGATGATGCAGAAATTCCGGATGTACCGCGGGTCCATGGGTTCTCTTGCCGATCGCAGCCCGGCGACTGCGGTGCGCACTCGGCGCGCGCCGGCCGCGTCCTTCAAACTATCGAGTGTGCCATAGTTTGCAGCGCGCGGCCAGCGCCCCGCCGGGATTGCAGAGTTTTAGAATTGCCTCGCGATGCTGCCGACCACGACGCGTGTCGTGTCCTGGTCGAACGCCAGCGCCGTGTTCCCATCAACGAGGTAGTAGACGAGCTTGTAGGTCACGTCGGGATCGATGCCTTCGAGAACCGCGGTCCCGCGGCCATTCGTGCCGGGCGCGGTGATCGAGCTGGTCGTGATGTTGAGCGGATCGTTCTTGAAGGCCGCGTTGAAGTTGTCAATGTCGAGGTTCCCAGCCACGCTCGTGCCGGTGACGGTGATCTGGCCTTCCGCCTCGGGCTGGGCGGAGCCGGAAATTTCGTGGAACATTCCCTGGCCGGCCAGGACAAAAACAAACGCTCCGCTCAGCGCGGGCGACGCAGGAAGATTCTGCTGCAAGGCCACGCCAGTGGAGACGGCGGTCGAGTCGAGTTCGATCACGACGGCCGGTCCTTGCGATGTCTGGTAAGCGGCAAAATTCGGGCTCGCCGGACAAGACGCTGCGACCATCAGAGCGATTCGTCCGGTTGTCCCGTCCACGCTATACGGGCAGGACGCGACCGTCGCGTTCGTGGTGACCGTCCCCGCGTTGTTCGTGTCCAGTGCACCGCCGGTGACGTGACCGCCTCCGTCCGAAGTAAACAATCCGCCCGCGCCGTACGCGCCACCGGACACCGTGGCCGACGTCCCGCCGCTCGTGAAAGCGTACGTTCCGGCGCTGAGGCTCGCCGCCGTGAAGCTGCTTCCGCTCACACCGCTGAACACGTCGCCCGCCAGGTAGGGGTGTCCGGTACCGTCGATTTCGATGATGTGCAGGTGCGTACTGTCGATCACGTAAAAGGCAAACTGGAGCGTGCCGGCGCTCTGGCTCGTAAGAGTCAGCGTCCCGCGCCCAGTGCCGGCATTTGCCGTATCGAACTGATAGGACCCGTGCAGCGAAGTGTCACCCGATGTGCCGCTTGCCAGCACGCCGGCGTCGTTGACGTCGAGGATCGTCGCCGACTGAGCAATGTTGCCGCCGCCGGCGGAGAATCGCCCCGCCATCGCCTCCGCGTGGAAATTCGCATCGGTTCCGGACGCGCTGAACACGTAGGGGCCGGAGACGATCGTATCGGAAGTCCCGAGGTCGTTCAGGTTCTGCTGGTCGATCGTTCCGCTACCGGTGGCGTTGGCATCCAGACGGATCATCACGGCGTGCTGGTTTGTGGTGAGCGCAAATTGCCATGTTGCGGTCCCATGGCCGTTGTTGATGATAGCGGTTGTACGGCCGTCCGGTCCAACGGTGTAGGTTCCGCTGAAGGGAAGCCCGGCGGAAACTCCCGTGAAGAAACTTTCGACGTCTTCCACGCCGCTCAGGATGTTGCCTTGGCCGTCCGCGACGAAGCTTCCCGCGGCCGCCAGCCAGCCCGAGGAGTCGTTGCCGGTGTAGGAGAAGGCGAACGGCCCATCGAGGGACTTATCGGAGTAAGTAATCGTTGCTGTCGCCGTCGCCGTGGTCGTGACCGTTGGGTCCGAGGCGGTGACCGTGATGGACGCGCCGGGCGGCGGGAAGTCGGGCGCGGTGTAGAGGCCGGTCGTGTCGATCGAGCCGATAGCGCCGCCATTCGTCGAGCTGACGGACCACGTGGCGTTCGGGTCGGCCAATCCGTTCAACGTAGCGGCAAATTGACGAGTTCCTCCGGCGGGGACAGTCACGGAAATGGGCGTGACCGCGAGACCCAGTCCGCCCCCGATCGTGACGACAGCCGTGTTCGAAGTGACCGTGGCGGTGTTCGTCGTCGAGCCCGGATTCTGCGGCGCCACCGCCGTGATGTTCATTTCGTTGTTGTTGGTGCCAGGCGCCACCGCGGGAGCCGTATAGATTCCCACCTGCACATCCGTGCTGGAGGCGACAATCGTGCCCGTCGTCGAGCTGCCGCCTGCCACGCCGTTCACTTCCCAAGTGACCGCTGTGCTCGTGCTGACCGACGAAGAAGAATTCAAATTGACGGTGGCGCTGAACTCCGCCGTTTCGTTGAGCGACACAGTAGCTGTAGTCGGCGTGATGGCGACCGATGTCACTGTGCCGGTGCCGCCATTGTTGCCGCCGCCGCCGCAGGCCAGCAGAGTCAAGGCGCACGCAACTGCAATCACGAGAAGAGACAGAGCATGGGCTCCATTTTTCATTGGGGAGTCGTTTTCCTTAGTCGCTTTGGTTACTGCGAGCAGACCGCCGTCGCACTGAACGCCACACCGCACCCCGCGGTTCTTTTGAGGACAGTTATGCGGCTGGGGTTGCCAGGGACGAGCCACCGCCCGGGCACACCATCTTAACAATTACCGACGCACGAGCAAGAGGTTCCAGAATTCTCTGCGTGAATCTCAAGTTGGGCTCAGCCATGGATTGCCGGGGAACCGACTGGAGGCGGCCAGAACGAGTTCCGAGAGGAACTCGCCGAGGCCGCGACCCGCCAGCTCGAACTCGCGGTCGCGGGTCGCGCGGTCGAGCCATCCGAGACATACGAGCAGCACCACTTCCGCCCACGCTTGGGCCGCGGACGGCGCAAAGCTCACATCCCGGAGCACGCCGGCAATGAGTCTGCTTTCTTCGTCTCCACGGCGGTGACGCGGCGGGCCACGCGCTCATCCTGGCGCGCCCAGGCCCGAACCCCGACTTCCGTGCGGATGCGATCGGGATTAGCGGTCCGCTGTACGAACCGGGCCCAGCGAGTCGCGGCGCCAGCGCCGCCTTCAACGAAATCGAGCGAACTCAGCTCGTCGCCTTCCCACCGGGCGAGCATTCTTTCGAGCAAATCGCTTCGGTCGCGGAAATGCCAGTAAAAGCTGCCTTTGGTGGCGCCGAGATCCCGAGCAAGCAGTTCCACACGCACGCCTTCGATGCCAACGTCAGACAGCCGGACAAAAGCGGCTCTGACCCAGTCGTCCGGATGGAGGGATCGGAGTCGGGCTGGAGCAGCGCTTGCCATACGGTACCGTATGCCGGGGAGGTTAGTTGAAGTCCCAAACACAGTCAAGCCTTCAGGGTTTTGTGCTCTGCGCAAGATCGAGCGCAGCAGACTGAACGGCAGGCTCGTCACCAAAGCCGGTCAGCCAATGAACCTGCGGTTCATTGCGAAACCAGGTAAGTTGCCTTTTTGCGAAGCGGCGGGTGGCCTGCTGGATCTCTTTGACCGCAGCGTTCTCGGTGATGCGGCCTTCCAGGTGTGCTCGCAATTGCGAGTAGCCGATGAACTGGAAGGGCTTGGCGTCCGGTGGCAAGTTGCAGGCGATCAGGCCACGAACCTCTTCGATCCAGCCCGACTCGATCATGGAGATCACCCGAGCGTTGATTCGGGAATAGAGCGTGGCGCGCGGAGGCAGCAGGCCGATCTTACGGATGTCGTAGCCTTCGAGGCCCACCCGGCCAGTGCGATGAATCTCGCCGACGGGCCTGCCGGCTAGGAGCCGGATTTCGATCGCGCGAATGATTTTCTGCGCGTCTCGCGGCGCGATGCGAGACGCGGCTTCGCGATCAACGCGCGCGAGAACGCGATGGAGGTATTCGGAGCCGCGCAGCCGAGACCGGCGGCGCAGCCGTTCGCGCAGTTCATCAGACCGGGTGGGCGCGTCGGCGAGCCCTTCGAGTAGGGCGCGCAGATAGAGTCCCGTCCCTGCAGTGAGAACCGGCAATTTGCCGCGCAGGCGCATATCGTCCAGAACTTCGATTGCCCGCCGGCGATATTCCCCGGCAGTGAAGATTTCCTGCGGCTCGACGAGATCGACCAGATGGTGCGGAATGCCGCGCTGTTCGGCGGGGGGAACTTTGGCCGTGCCGATATCGAAATGACGATAGACCTGCGTCGAATCGCAAACAAGGATTTCGCCGCCCAGCCGCTCCGCCAGCCAGATTCCGAGCGCCGATTTGCCGGAAGCGGTCGGCCCGAGGACCACGACGAGCCGCGGAAGATCGTTCATCCCGAGAATTTCCAGTATCGAAGGAGCAGAACGAGGAGCACCAGCGCGCCGAGAAGAAGGGCCCCAGCAATCTGGGCGCGGTTCAACTTCACCGGATGTTCACCTGGTCCGGAGGAATGTTGTAGATGAAGTAGATTCGAAGCTTCAGGTAGGGCCCGTGGAACTGCGAGGGCAGCGGCTCGAACGGATTCGAGGCGTGAATGGCGCCCATTGCGGCATTGTCGAGAGGTTCCTTGCCCGAGGTTCTCTCCAGCGTCGGATCGGGAGGAGGAATGCTTCCGTCCGAATTGATCTGGAACGTAGTGGAGACGATTCCCCTATCTCCCATCATGGCTGATTCCGGCATGATGGCGTACCAGTTGCGCTTCAAAGTGGCGAGAAGGCGCTGGATATAGCTCGAGAAATCGACGCCCTGCGTATCCGAGAGAATCTGATAGCCCTCGCCCATGCCCGGCCCCCCGACGCCGGGTGTGCCCGGGCCAGTGGGATAGACCCCGCCGCGATTACCTCCGCGGCGAATCGCATCGTCGATCTGGTCGTTGAGCATTTTTCCGGGAGAGGCCTGCGGCAACTGGAGGTTCAGCCGGTTCGGATTGGGTTGCGCCGGCTGAATGGGCTCGAGGCGCGAAGGCGCGGGTTGGGACTGTTGTGGGACCACGGAAGGCTGCGGCCGGGGCGCCTCCGGCAGGTCCGAGGGCGGCTTCTCCGGGCTCACGGGCGTGGGAAGCTGCGGCTGCTCGATGTGCGGAGCGACCTGATTCAGGGTCTTGGGCGTGATATGAATCTTCGGAGACGGCGGCGGCGCCGTCTTCGGAAGGTCGGGCGGCTGATAAATCCATTGCAACTGCTTGCGGGCCAGATCGATGTCCTCCTGCGTCGGAACATGCGGCGGGAAGATCTTGGGCGAGAAGATCAGGAAGACGATCAAGGCGATGTGCACGACAACGGAGAGGATGCGCGTGAGCAGGTCCGACTTCGGGTCGCGCTTGTCTTCAGGTTCCATCAGGAGGTTGGCGTCGCCGGTGAGGAACATGTCCGGTTCGACGACCTCGCGCAGGTCGGCGGTCAACTCGGGCGTGTGCTCGAATTCAAGAATCTCTTCCGGCGCGGCAGGTTCGACGTAGGCCGGCACGACGACGCGCGAGTCGAGGACGGCGATCGGCACCGACTCAGTGACCCGGACAAGCCTTTCCATCGGCTTTGCGGGCATGCCGCGGGGCACCAGCGTGCGATTGACGAGAACGTCCAGGGGAAAGTGAGCAGGGATCGTGGTCCGGCCATCGAGCGGCGGAGCATCGGACAAACCGGACGGCACGACCGTGCGGTCGTCCATATAGGTTTCGAGGCGACGCCCGGGCTTCCGTGCCTCGCCGTCCTTGAGAGGACGCACATCCACCGGGACCAAGATGCGGGGAATCATCGAATTTCCTGTGGGATCGCTGCACTTAATTGGACGCGGCGAGCGTGATCAAGGATGCTTGCCATCACGCGATCGGCGAGCTCGAGGGCGCGGCGGCCAGCGGCGCCGTCCACGAGCGGCGGCTTGCGCGTGCGAACGGATTCGGCGAATGCGCGCAGCTCCGCCCGGAGCGGCTCTTCGGGGGAGACGGGCAGTTTCTCGAACCCGATGCCCGGTTGCGGGCTTCCCGGCTGGACGCGAATGCGGAGCGCGTCCTGGCGAATAAAATCGAGCGAGATATATTCGTGTTCCTGGAAGAAACGCATCTTGCGGATGCGTTCGGTGGAGACGCGGCTGGCAGTGACGTTGGCAACCGCGCCCGTCGAGAACTCGATGCGCGCGTGGGCGATATCGACTTTGTCGGTGATCACCGGAATGCCGACGGCTTTGAGATCGGTTACCGGCGCGCCGACCAGCGAGAGAAGGATGTCCAGATCGTGGATCATGACGTCGTAGACGACGTCGATATCGAGGCTGCGCGGCGTGAAAACGCCGAGGCGGTGCACCTCAAAGAACATGGGCCGCGAGACAATCTTCTGCGCGGCGGAAACCGCGGAATTGAAACGTTCGACGTGGCCAACCTGAAGGATGCGGCCGGAGCGCTGCGCGGAAGCGATCAGCCGGTCGGCCTCCTCGATCGACGCGGCCATCGGCTTTTCGACCAGCACGTCCAGACCCGCCTCGAGCAGAATGCAGCCAATTCGCGCGTGCTCTTTTGTGGGCACGGCGAGGCTGACGGCATCGACGCGCGCGTCCGCAAGCGCGTCGATGGACGGGATCACTTGCGCGCCGAATTCGGCGGCCACTTGCCGGGCGCGCTCGGCGTTGGTGTCCACGATTCCAGCAAGTTCCGCACCTTCGAGCTCACGCCATACGCGGACGTGGTTCCGCCCGAATTCTCCGACACCGACGACAGCGACGCGAATGGGCTTGCGGGTCACGATTTTCGTTCCGCTTCGTTCCGATCGGGCGCGAACGCCTGAATCGCAATGCCCGCTTCGTCGGCGGCGCGAATCAGGGCGTCGCGGTCAAAGAGCAGCGTTCGCCCGGCATCGATGGCCAGCGCGGTAGCGTGCGAGCGGCGCATCACTTCGATAGTTTTCGCGCCGACGACGGGCACGTCGAATCGCATGTCCTGCCGCGGCTTGCTGACTTTGACGACCACGAGCCGTTGGCCGCCGGTGATGCGGGCGGCGCGCTCGATCGTTTCGTCGGTGCCTTCCATGGCCTCGATGGCAACGCACGCGCGGTCACGCACGACGACCGTCTGGCCGAGATCGAGGCCCGCGATCCGCCGCGCGATTTGCCGGCCGTATTCGATATCCGCGGCCTCCGCGGCATCGGCCGCGCGGCGCGTCAGCGTGCCCGGCGCCGGAAGCAGCGGGCCCAGGAATTTCGTGGAGTTCACCAGTTCGATGCCTTCGTCTTCGAGCACTCGAGCCACCGCGCCGATCAGGGAATCGGTGTTCTTCGCCGGGAGCGCGAGAAGAAGTTTCGCCAGGCGCCAGTCGGGCCGGATCGAACTGAAGATCTTGTTGTGTTTCACCTGCCCGGCCATGACCGCGTGTTTCACGCCCTCCTGATGGAGCAACTCAATTCCGCGGCTCAGTTGGCCGAGGCTGATCCAGTGGAACCGGTTCGTCGCGCGCTCGAGCGCAGGCGAAGCCTCCTCGCGGATGGCGATCACCGCCATGTCGATGCCGCGGCTGCGCGCGCCTTCCAACACGAGAAAGGGAAAATCGCCGTTGCCCGCGATAAGGCCCCAGTCCCGAGACACGACTTCTGCGATTGCGGCCATGATCGTCCTATTTCGTCAAGCCGCGTTCGCCGACGGACTCGATGAAGCGAATCAACGTTAAGATGTCCTCGGAGTGGGCGAGGGTTCCGCGCATCTTTTCGACGGCCTGGGTGGTGTTGAGCTTCGAGCGGACGAGATACCGGTAGGCCTGTTCGATGGTTTGGATGCGCTCGGGCGAGAAGCCATGGCGTTCGAGGCCGACCTTATTGATGCCGTAGCAGCGGGTTTCGCGCGGCCCCACGACGAGGGAGAACGGCGGGACGTCCTGCGTGATGACGGTGCCCGCACCGATATACGAGTGGCTGCCGACGCGCGCGAACTGATGCAGCAGGCAGAAAGAGCTGATCGTGGCGTAGTCCTCGACGATGATGTGGCCGGCCAGCTGCGCGCCGTTGATCAGGATGACGTGATTGCCAATGGTGCAATCGTGGCCGACGTGCGCGTAGGCCATGATGAGGTTGTGGCTACCGACGCGCGTCGTGCCGTCGCCCTTCAGCGTACCGCGGTGGACGGTGCAGTACTCGCGGAATTCGTTGGAGTCGCCGGCTTCGAGCCGGACGCGCTGACCCTTGTAGGTAAGGTCTTGCGGGTCGCCACCCACGATCGAGAACGAAAAAAAGTGATTGTGGCGGCCGAAGGTGGAAGGACCCTGCACGACCGCGTGAGGCTCAACGATGCAGCCATCGCCGAGCTCGACCTCGTCGCCGACGATGGCGAAGGCTCCGATTCGCACGCAGTTCCCCAATTTCGCAGAGGGCGAGACCACGGCCCGCGGATCGATTTCCGTCATTGCGCCTTCCCGGCGGGTTCGGCGGCGGAGGGCTGCTCGGTTTCGAGGTCAACCATCTTGCACATTAGGGTCGCTTCGGCCGCGAGATCGCCGTTGACAGAGGCGCGGCCCTGGAGTTTGCAGAAGCCCGCGCGCCAGGCGAGAACGTTCATTTCGATTCGCAGTTGATCGCCGGGCACCACGGGACGGCGGAAGCGAGCGTTGTCGATCGCGACGAAATAGAGAAGTTTCTTCTCGCGATCGGGGACCTCCTGAAGCAACAAAAGCCCTCCCGTCTGCGCCATCGACTCAATGATCAGAACGCCCGGCATGATCGGCTTACCCGGAAAATGTCCCTGGAAATAGCCTTCGTTGATGGAGACGTTCTTTATTCCGACAATGCGCTTCCATCGTTCCATTTCTTCGATGGCGTCCACCAGGAGAAAAGGATACCGGTGCGGGAGGATCTTCTGTATCTCGTTGATGTCGAGGAGCATCGTTGACCTCAGGCGGCACGCCTTTATCGCGTGGCCGAATCGAACAATTCTATACGAATCGACCGCACCGAGGGAATCGGCGAGTCCGAGTCCGGAGGACTTCGGTAATTCCGGAGACGTTCGCGGCCTTGCAAAAGCGCGACGTTGTGCATAGGCTCGACGACTTGGAACGACACACGAATACCGATGCCACGCACGGCCGGCATGCGCCCATGAAAGCCCTGCTGTCCGAAGCGAGAAGCCGCCGGAAAGAGATCGTGAAGCTGCTCGGCGGGTTCGTGCGTTGCGAATCGCCCAGCCACGAGAAGGCTGCCGTGGATCGCCTCGGGCGAATGGTGGCGCACGAATGGCAGCGCCGCGGCGCGAGCGTTCGCATCCTGCGGCAGGCACAGCGCGGCAATCACGTGCGCGCGGAGTTGCGGACTGAACAGAGTCGCGCAGCGGGGCAAATCCTGATCCTCGGCCACTTGGACACGGTGTATCCGCTGGGCACGCTCGCGAAGATGCCCTTCCGCATTGCCGACGGGCGCGCGTGGGGACCGGGGACATTCGACATGAAGGCCGGACTGGTGCTGGCGCTGGCCGCGGTTGATGCGCTCGAAGCGCTGGGAGTGCGGCCGCGCAAGCGGCTCGTCTTCTTTTGGAATTCGGACGAAGAAATCGGCAGCGAGACCTCGAGACGCGAGATCGAACGGGAAGCGCGGCGCAGCGAAGCCGTGCTGGTGCTCGAGCCGTCCTATGGGCGCGACGGGCGGCTGAAGACCGCCCGCAAAGGGGTGGGCACGGCGGAGCTGATCGTCACGGGATGGGCGGCCCACGCGGGCATCGATCCGGCGGCGGGAGTCAACGCGGTCCACGAACTGGCGTTGCAGATCGTCCGGCTGATGAAGATGAATGATGCGCGGCGAGGAATCACGGTCCAGACGACCGTGGTTGCCGGGGGAACAACCTCCAACGTGGTTCCGGACCACGCGCGGGCGAAGATCGACATTCGCTATTCGCATCTGGCCGACGCGCCAAGGATCGATCGAAAGCTTCACAGCCTGCGACCGATCTTGAAACACGCGCGGATCGAGGTGCGCGGCGGTGTCAACCGGCCTCCGCTCGAACGCAACGCGGGCGTGCTCAAGCTGTTTCATCTCGCGCAGCGGCTGACGCACGAGATGGGCTTGCCGCTAGACGAAGCCTCGACCGGCGGCGGCTCGGACGGAAATTTCACGGCCGCGCTCGGCGTGCCGACGCTCGACGGACTCGGCGCGGTGGGAAACGGCGCGCACAGCCTGCGCGAGCACGTCGTGATTCAGTCTCTGCCCGAGCGCGCGGCCCTGCTTGCGGGACTCCTCGCGGCTTTGTAGTTTTCCTAGCGGAGATAAGCGCGCTTGAGGTAGGCGACGGTCTGCTGTTCGAGGTCGGCATAATTCGAGTGCAGAGTTTCCTGCAGGGCGGCTTCGGTGGAGGGTGACGTTGCGATGCGATCAAGCAGGCGGCTGATATCGCTCACGCCGCCTGAGTCGATGATCGATTCGACCACCGCGAGCGACCAGGCATACGCAAACGCCGCCGAATTCCCGGAAAGCCCCATCCACGATCCTTCCATCGATCCGAGCGGCGGAATCGTGCCCTGACTGGCGGCGTCCACCAGCGCGCTGGCCGCGGAGGTGCTGCGGCGGCCCTCCATCCATTGGGCGACACCTTCCTGAAGCCAGGTCGGCGCGCGGCCATGCGATTTTTGCCCGACGAAGCTGTGCGTCAGCTCGTGTTTGAGCACGCGCGCGAGATCGGGAGTCACCTCGGTCAAGCCCTGCACGGGAATGCGGAGGCGACCGTCGTTGAGAGCGCCGACCCATCCGGGCGCACGGGTGATGTCCGCGAAGGACTGCTCCGTGTAAAGGATGACGGCAATCGGCTCGGGCGGCGTGTAGTCAAGCTGCGATTCGAGGTCGCGGAAGTCGTCTTCGAGCGCGCGCAGGATGCCGCGAGCGAGGTCGGGAGCAGCGCTGCCGTAATATTTCAAATCGAAGTGAGCCGTTTCGCTTTCCCGGTAGCTCTCTTCTTCGGTTTTGTCGCGCTGGGCTTTTTCGAGCGCCTGCGCCACGTCAGGGTCGGGGCGGAGCTGTTGCGCGCGCCTCCATTCCTCGATCGCCTGGTCCATCTTGTTGGCGCCGTAGTAGGCCCAGCCCGTCAGTTTGGCCACATCAGCGGAATCCGGCGAGACGCGCCGCGCACGTTCGAGCGGCTCGAGCGCGTTCTTAAACTGGCTTTCGCGAAGATTAAGGATCGCGAGGTTCAGGAGGAGCCCGACGTTGTCGGGGTCGAAGACGAGGGCCTGGCGATACTGGTCGATTGCGGAATCCGCGTTGCCCTTGCCGAGCAGGAATTGCGCAGCCGCGTGGTGCGCGGCCCCGAGCTTCGCGATGGCGAGAGCGGAGCCCGATCGCGCGTCCGATTCGAGGCGCGCCAGATACGCGTAATCGATCGCGTCGTCGTGGACCACCAGAGATGTGACGTCTTCGTAGCCGCGAACCGGTTCGATTTGCGGAGCGGAGATCGGCGGCTCCGAAGCGGCGTGGGACGCGGAAGGGTAGGAGAAGTCGTCGTGGTCGATCCGCGCCACCATGGACTTCGGAATGGACAACTCACCCGCGGGAGTCTGGTACGTAACGTGGCTCTCGTCTTGCGTGACGTCCGTTGCCAGAATGCGGTGGCCGTTCTTCAGAACGATCGTGTCGGCCTGTGCGCATGACCACACGACGAGCACGAGCAATACCGCTACTGGCGTTGCGGGACGCACGTCTCAATCTTACCAACCGGAACTGCGGGCTCATCTTTTTCGTGGCGAGCTGATGTTCTAAGTTGAACGCGATTATTGCTGGGACGTGGCGACTGCGCGCGGAATCCTTTTTGTTTCGGTGTCGCCGTTCCGATTGCGGCGATCATGATTCGACGCTCAGGCCCCGCCAAAGTTTTTTTCATTTGAACTTGCGTATAATCGCCTCCCGCCTTATCCTGTTGCGTCTTAAAAGTGACCTGGATCACAGAGTGCGGTGAGCCAGATCACAAACGAGTTCGGAACGAGACAGCAGGAAGAGTGAGTTCCGTTTGTGCCGGAACATTTTAGGGTCGCGAATCACGCGAGCCTTTGGCGCGTTGATTCCGAACCTACGATGCCCTTCAGAAAATAACAGGCATCCGTTACTAATACTGGAGCCGGGGATACTGCGTGGATCCTGAAGATTCTCAAAAAATAGCCGCAGTAGCAGAGCCAGAGCCGCTGTTGGGGCCCGGCCACACATTCGAGACCGTAACCGACAAGATCAGCGCGATCGTGCTGACACGTCCGGTGACGCCCGGCTGGGTATTCGGCTTCCTGATTGGATTCGCCCTCCTGATGTTGTTGAACCTGGTCGTCACCCTGCTGATGGTGAAGGGTGTGGGAATTTGGGGCATTCGAATTCCGACCGCCTGGGGCTTTGCCATCGTCAACTTCGTCTGGTGGATCGGAATCGGTCACGCTGGCACACTCATCTCCGCGATTCTCCTGCTGTTGCACCAGAAGTGGCGCACTTCGATCAACCGGTTTGCCGAGGCCATGACGATTTTTGCCGTGATGTGCGCGGGAATGTTCCCGTTGCTGCATATGGGCCGTCCGTGGCTTTTCTTCTACCTGATGCCGTATCCCAATCCGATGTGGCTGTGGCCGCAATTCCGCAGCCCGCTCGTCTGGGACGTCTTCGCGGTATCAACGTACTTCACCGTTTCGCTGCTGTTCTGGTTTGTCGGACTGATTCCCGACCTGGCGACGCTGCGTGATCGGGCCAAGAGCAAAACTTCGAAAATTATTTACGGAATGCTTTCGATGGGCTGGCGCGGCTCCGCCGTGCACTGGTCGCGGTATGAGATGGCGTCGCTGTTGTTGGCTGGCCTGGCGACACCGCTGGTGCTCTCGGTGCATACGGTCGTGAGCTTCGATTTCACGATCGGCATCATTCCCGGCTGGCATACGACGATTTTTCCGCCGTACTTCGTAGCCGGCGCGATCTATTCCGGTTTCGCGATGGTGCTGACGCTGGCGATTCCGATCCGCAAGTACTATCACCTTGAGGATCTCGTCACGATGCGCCACCTGAACCTAATGGCGAAGGTCATGCTGGCCACGGGTCTGATCGTGGCGTACGGTTACGCGATCGAGGCGTTCATGGCGATTTATAGCGCCGATCAGTACGAGCGGTACATGCTGATGAATCGCATCCACGGTCCGTACGCCCCGCTGTACTGGATGTTGATCACGTGTAACATCCTGATTCCGCAGCTGCTGTGGTCCGCGCGGGTGCGGCGCAACGTTACTGCTCTGTTCATAATCGCGCTGATCGTCAACATGGGCATGTGGCTGGAGCGGTTCGTGATCGTCGTGATCAGCTTGAGCCGTGATTTCATCCCGTCGTCGTGGGCGATGTACTATCCGACGAAGTGGGACTGGGCGACGTACCTGGGCACGTTTGGGCTGTTTTTCACTCTGTTTTATCTCTTCATTCGTTTCCTGCCGATGATCTCGATCGTCGAAGTGCGGTCGCTGTTACACGAAACGAACGAAGAGAAGGCGCATTCATAAGAGAGAGCGATTACCGGGCTGATGGCACAGATCTTTCATCGCAGCACGAACCTGATTTCGCGGATCAGCATTTATGGCGCCGTGCTGATCGTCGCCGGTCTGGGTCTCGCGCTGTACGCGATTGCGATGTCGCCGTGGTACACGGACCAGAACGTGACGCGCCAGCAGCCCGTGCCCTTCAGCCACAGGCACCACGCAGGCGAACTCGGAATCGACTGCCGCTACTGCCACACCTCGGTCGAGAAGTCGTCGTTTGCCGGTCTGCCTCCCACGCAGACATGCATGACCTGCCATTCGCAGATATGGACGAATTCCTCGATGTTGGAGCCCGTGCGCGAGAGCTATCGCGACGACACGTCCCTTGCGTGGACGCGCGTGAACGCGCTTCCCGATTTTGTCTATTTCGATCACAGCATTCACGTCGCGAAGGGTATCGGCTGCACCACCTGCCACGGCCAGATCGCGGAGATGCCTTTGACCTATCGGGCCGGCACGCTTTACATGTCTTGGTGCCTCGATTGCCATCGCCAGCCGGAAAAGTATGTGCGGCCGAAATCCGAGGTTTTAAATCCGTTCTACGTGCCGCCCTCGGGAGCGAAACAGCTCGAATTGGGGCGGCAACTCGTGAAGGAATACAAGATTAAGAGCCTGCAGTACTGCTCGACGTGCCATCGATGAAAGCGGAACAATGAGCGAAAACGTCAGCCCGAAGAACTCGATCGATCTCGCAGCGGTCCGCGCGAAGCTCGCGCGGCAGGGCGGTAAGCGCTTTTGGCAGAGCCTCGAGGAGCTGTCGGACACGCCCGAATACCGCAAATTCCTTGAGAACGAGTTTCCCTCGATTAGCGAGAAGAATCCTGACGGTTTCAATCGGCGCGACGTTTTGAAATTGATGGCCGCCTCGGCGGCGATGGCCGGACTCGGCGCCTGCACGAAACTTCCCGAGGAAAAAATCGTTCCCTACGTCCACCCGCCCGAGCAGATCGTTCCCGGCCGCCCGCTCTTTTATGCCACGTCTGTTCCGCAGTCCGGCGTCGGCGTTGGTATCCTGGTCGAAAGCCACATGGGCCGGCCGACGAAGATTGAAGGGAATCCGGAGCATCCCGGCAGCCTCGGCGGCACCGACAGTTCCACGCAGGCCTCAATCCTGCATCTCTACGATCCCGACCGCTCGCAGGTGGTCACCTACGAAGGGCGCGTGAGCACTTGGAGCGATTTCGCCGCAGCGATGGGAAACGTGCGAACACAGCTCGCTGCCGGCGGCTCCGGCTTGCGCATTTTGACTAGGACGATCACGTCGCCGACGCTCGGAGCGCAGCTTCACGCTCTGCTCGCGCAGTATCCCAGCGCCAAGTGGCACCAATACGAGCCGTGCACCGGCGATTCGGCACGCGAAGGCGCACGCCTGGCATTTGGCAAGCCCGTCAACACGGTCTACCACGTCGATCAGGCGGATGTGATCGTCGCACTCGATGCGGATTTCCTTACGGTAGGTCCCGGACATGCGCGCTATGCCCGCGAGTTTTCATCCCGCCGGGATATGTCCGCTGGCCCTGCGTCCAGGTTGAACCGGCTGTACGCCGTCGAAAGCATGCCAACGAGCACGGGATCGGTTGCGGACCATCGCCTGCCCCTGCGCTCCGGAGATATCGAGGATTTAGCGCGCCAACTCGCAGTAGCTGCCGGCGTCGTTGGCGTACCAGCCAGCGGAAATGCGGGTGCAAAGATTCCGGCCGATTGGGTCGCAGCCGTCGCGCAGGACTTGGCCGCCCATCGCGGCGACTCCCTGGTGATTGTCGGCGAGCAGCAGCCGCCGTCCGTCCACGCCCTTGCGCACGCGATCAACGCTACGCTCGGCAATATTGGCAAGACGGTGGTCTACACAGAGTCGCTCGAAGTGAACCCGGTCAACCAGATGGAATCGCTCCGCGATCTGGTGAATGACCTGAACGCCGGGCGCGTCGATTTTCTCTTGATTCTCGGCGGTAACCCGGTCTACGACGCGCCGGCGGACTTTGATTTTGCTTCCGCGCTGGGGAAGGCGAAGTTGCGCGTTCATTCGGCGCTGTACGCCGAGGAAACCGCTGAGCTCTGCCACTGGCATGTCCCTGCGGCCCACTTCCTTGAGTCCTGGAGCGATGTGCGCGGATACGACGGCACCATCGGAATCATCCAGCCGCTGATTGCGCCGCTCTACGACAATCACTCGGCGCACGAAATCATCGCGCTTTTCACGGCAGACGCCGGCAAGTCCCCGCACGACTTGGTCCACGATTACTGGCAGGGGCAGCGCCCGGAAAAAGGGAAGGCCTTTGAAGATTTCTGGCAGACCTCGCTTCACGACGGCGTGATGGTTGGAACCGCGCTGCCGCCGATTTCCCCTGCCCAGGGGCACTTGGATTGGACGAGCCACGCTTCGGGCCACCCGTCCTCCGGCGATGCAAGCGCACTCGAAATTGTTTTCCGCCCCGATCCCTCGATCGGCGACGGCGAGTTCGCCAACAACGGATGGCTGCAGGAGCTTCCGAAGCCGGTCACGCGGCTCACCTGGGATAACGCCGCGATGATCAGTCCGGCAACCGCGCAACAGCTCGGCCTCACGACCGGCGACTACGTCAAACTGCAGCTCGGCGATCGCTACATGGAAGCTGGCGTCTTCATCGTGCCCGGCCACGCCGAAAATTCGGTTACTCTCCACCTCGGCTACGGCCGCCGCCGTGCAGGCAGCGTGGGTACCGGGCCGGGATTCGACGCCTACCTCTTGCGCACGTCCGCGGCGCCGTGGATCGCGCGCGGCTTGCAGGTGGCGAAGACGGACAAGAAATACTACTTTGCGTCCATGCAGCAGCAGTACACGATCGACGTCGAAGGCCATGCCGAGGAAGAAGAGAGCGTCAACGAGCAGCAGCGCGACCTCGTGCGCATCGCCACGATGGACGAGTTCCGCAAAAACCCGGCCTTCGCGAAGCTCCGCGAGGAAGAAGAGACCAAGGACCTGACGATCTATCCGGGCTTCAAGTACGATAGCTACGCCTGGGGAATGTCGATCGACTTGAATCGCTGCATCGGATGTAACGCCTGCGTGGCCGCCTGCCAGTCCGAAAACAACATCGCCGTTGTCGGCAAGGAACAGGTAATGCGCGGCCGCATCATGCACTGGATTCGCATCGACACGTACTTCCACGGCGGTCTCGATAATCCTCAGATGTACTATCAGCCGCTTCCCTGCATGCAGTGCGAGAACGCGCCCTGCGAGTACGTCTGCCCGGTCGGCGCCACCACGCACAGCCCCGAAGGCCTGAACGACATGACGTACAACCGCTGCGTGGGCACGCGCTATTGCTCGAATAACTGCCCGTACAAGGTCCGGCGGTTCAATTTCTTCCTCTTCTCGGACTACAAGACGCCGAGCCTCTTCGGATTGCGCAATCCGAACGTCACCGTGCGCAGCCGCGGCGTCATGGAAAAGTGCACGTACTGCGTCCAGCGAATCAATGCGGCGAAGATTCGCTCGGAAGAAGAAGACCGCGCGATTCGTGACGGCGAGATCGTTACGGCCTGCGAAGCGGCGTGCCCCACGCAGGCAATCGTGTTTGGCAACATCAACGATCCGTCGAGCCGCGTTGCAAAGCTCAAGGCGCAATCGCGCGACTATGGTTTGCTCGAAGAGTTGAACACCCGCCCGCGCACCACGTATCTGGCCCGCGTGCGGAATCCGAACCCGGAAATTCGCGACTGACATGAAGCGGCAGCGCATTTACGGCTTGATGGCGGAATTCGAGACTCCTGAACAGGTGCTCGAGGCGGCCCACCGCACGCACGGCGAGGGTTACCGGCGTATCGATGCTTTTACGCCGATACCCGTCGAGGGTTTGGCCGAGGCTGTGGGCTTCGACTGGACGGCCCTACCGATCCTCGTCTTCCTAGGCGGCCTGGCCGGCGGCTGCAGCGGCTTCGCGATGTGCTGGTACGCGAACGTGCTCAGCTTTCCCCTGAACATCGGCGGAAAGCCATTCAATAGCTGGCCGATGTGGATTCCGATCACGTTCGAGCTCACGATTCTGGGTGCGGCGCTCACCGCGGTGCTCGGAATGCTCGCTCTGAACGGGCTGCCCACGCCGTACCATCCGACGTTCAACGTCGAGCGATTTGCCCTCGCTTCGACCGACCGCTTCTTCCTGTGCATCAAGTCGCGCGATAGGAAATTCGATCTGGCGCGGACGAAGGCGTTTCTGGAAAGCCTGCGTCCACATGGGGTGTATGAAATTGAGGAGTAAAGTCGACTCGCGCATCTGCAGGAACCGCGGCGCAGCGTCCGGCCGCACTTTCGTGCGTGCCTTGAGTGTGGCCTGCCTGGGCGCGATCGCGATCCTGCTTTCAGGTTGCCGCCTCGACATGCACGTGCAGCCGAAGTATCTGCCGTACGAGCCGACCGACTTCTTTTCCGACGGACGCTCGGAGCGGCAGCCCATTCCGGGTACCGTGGCGCGCGGGCAGTTACGGGTGGATGGTCTCTTCTACACGGGCATGGAGAACGGCGTCGAATCGAACCGCTTTCCCTTTCCGATCACGCGCGCGGACCTCGAGCGCGGCCGTGAACGCTTCAACGTCTATTGCACTCCGTGCCACGACTACACGGGCAGCGGGCGCGGCATGATCGTACAACGCGGATTCCCGCAGCCGCCGTCGTATCACATCGTGCGGCTGCGCGAGGTGCCCGTCGGGCATTTCTTCCAGGTGATGACCAACGGATTCGGTGCCATGTACAGCTACGCGGCGCGGATCGAACCCGCCGACCGCTGGAGGATTGCCGCTTACATCCGCGTCCTCCAGTTGAGCCGGAACGCCACGGTGCAGGACGTCCCGGATTCGGAGAAGACGAAATTGATGCAACAGTCCGCGCAGGCAAGCGCGCAGGGGCAGGAGCCGCAAGCGGTGGCGCAATCATCGGGGCGATCGGAATGAACTCGTCAGACGCAATTCAGCTGCGGCTTGGCCGCGGGCAGACGCGCGGGTTTCTGATCGGCGCCCTCGGCCTGGCGCTCTGCATCCTTTTCGGCTTTCGCAACCCGCAACAATTCTTCCGCTCCTACATTTTCGCGTTCATCTTCTGGGCCGGAGTTCCCCTGGGGTGTTTGGGCATCCTGCTCCTGCACAATCTGACGAGCGGCTGGTGGGGCTTCCCGATTCGACGGATCGTCGAAGCGGGCTCGCGCACGCTACCGTTCGTTTTCGTCCTATTCCTCCCGATTCTTGTCGGGATGAAGAGACTATACCCTTGGGCGCAGCCGGAAATGGTGGACGCCGATCCGATCCTCCAGTACAAGCACCCGTACTTGAATCCCGCTTTCTTCACCGTGCGTGCTTTGATCTACTTCGCCGTCTGGATTCTGCTGGCCACGCTGCTCAACAAATGGGCCGCCGATCAGGACCGCACGGGCGATCCCACGCTGCTGCGTCGCATGACGGGCCTTTCCGCGCCCGGCATGGTGATTTTCGTTGTCGTGCTGTCGCTGGCCGTAATCGATTGGGTGATGTCGCTTGAGCCACACTGGTTCTCCACAATCTACGGTTTCATTTTCCTGGTTACGGACGGCCTGGCCGGGATTTCGTTCGCCATCATGGTCTGCCGCAGCCTGTCCGATCGGGAGCCGCTGAAGGATTGCGTCCCGCCTAAGCGCTTCATCGATTTGGGCAACATGATGCTGGCGATGGTGCTCCTGTGGGCGTATCTCTCGTTCTCGCAGTTGCTGATCATCTGGTCCGGGAACCTGAAGAACGAGATCCCGTGGTATAAGGAGCGCGTTTTCGGCCCATGGGCGCCCGTCAGCGCTATCCTCCTGATATTCCATTTCTTCGTTCCGTTTTTCCTGCTGTTGCAGCGTAAAGTGAAGCGCCGCCTGCACGTGCTGGCGCGAGTGGCCGCTCTGATGTTCGTCGTCGTCCTCGTGGATATCTACTGGATCGTTGTTCCGGCGTACGAAATCTCCGGGCCCCGCATCCACGCACTCGACCTATTGGCGATTGTGGGCATCGGCGGAGTCTGGATCGGCGCGTTCTTCTGGCAGTTGAAGAAGCGACCGCTGCTGCCGCTGCACGACCCGCGATTCGAAGGAGCCTTGGAGCACGCTCATGGAGATTAGGCAGCCATATCCGCCGGGCGCTCCGCACGACCGGGGCGCTGGCTACGAGCGGCGCGACACGAACATTCGCGGGCTGATTCAGTTCGCGTTCTGGATGGCGGTTGTCCTCGCGGTCACGCTCGTTGGAATGAAGCTGACGTTCAACTACTTCAAGAAAGTTCAGCCCCTTGGGGCTACGACGTCGCCGATGGTGTCCGAGGGTGAGCGCGTGCTTCCGCCGAGGCCGCGTTTGCAGGTTCAGCCACACCTCGAACTGGCGGACTACTGCGCGGCCCAGCAGCAGGAAGTGACCACGTACGCTTGGGTGGATCGACAGAGCGGAGTCGTGCGTATTCCGATAGACCGCGCGATGGAGCTGATCATCGAGCGCGGGTTGCCGGCGCGATCTTCTGCGGAAGCGCCGGGCGGAGTGCTGCCCGCTACTGCGACGCCGCCGATTGTCAGTGGCGGAATGGATCTGCTGGGCCCGTGCGGCTATCTGAGCGAGCATTCGGTGGAAGCAGCGCCCATGGGTAAGAATGAATAAGCATCTCGTGGACAGATAAGGCAACGAAATGAGAACGGAAACAAAAGATCGAGCCTCGATCGAATCCGGAGGGTGCGCGACGCCCATCTGGTTTGCGGGCGCGGCCCTAGCGTTGGCGCTTTTGCTGCACGCATCGATC